>ERZ1106973.2-NODE-2-length-405264-cov-19.549151_pt1 | contig 405264 bp, 265 predicted proteins | sample MGYA00403686_ERZ1106973 | MGnify/ENA primary metagenome ERZ1106973 (study PRJEB35170, sample SAMEA104062408) | human gut metagenome | biome: human gut; feature: human-associated habitat; material: faeces | place: Denmark | collected 2012-11-06 ...
TGCCTTTGAATTTTTCTACCGCTTCCTTCATCTGAACATCAGACAAAACGGGAGTTAAAATGAAAACGGTTTCGTATTGATTCATACTTGTTTAATTAATGAATTAATAATTCGTTTAAAAATTTGCGGTGCAAAGGTAGGGATTTTATTTTGATCTACAAACATTTAATGTTTTTTTGTGCCTGAAGGTAGGATTTATCATAGAAGTGACTTACCTTTGCAAAGTTGTTTAAACAATAATTTCATGATCGAGCAATTTAACTTTGACATCCGGCTGATTTTTGCCATCCTGAATGGTAAAGTTTCCGCCGCAATCAACCGAAAACTGTCCCGTAACTTCCGCCAGAACGGTTTGGAGATTACTCCGGAACAATGGACTGTCCTCATCTTTTTGTGGGAAAAAGACGGAGTGACGCAACAAGAGTTGTGCAATGCAACTTTTAAAGACAAGCCCAGTATGACACGCCTGATTGATAACATGGAACGTCAACATCTGGTAGTCCGTATCTCGGATAAAAAAGACCGCCGCACCAATCTTATCCACCTCACCAAAGATGGAAAAGAACTGGAAGAACGCGCACGGGTAATCGCTAACCAAACTTTAAAAGAAGCATTACGCGGCATTACCGTAGAAGAACTGAGCATAAGCCAGGAAGTATTGAGAAAAATATTTTTCAATACGAAAGACTGAAATTCAGTGATCAGCGATTAGGGTTTAGTGATTAATAATCTTCGTTTTTCATTCGTCATTCTTCATTCTTTATTAAAATATGGTTTTTTTGCAAAAATAATTTCGCTTGTTAAAGAATTATGCTTTTCTTTGTGACAAGAATATAATAATCTATTAAAATACACACACATGAAAGGTTTATTAAAAAATCTGGGCTTGATATTAGTCTTGGTGGGAGCTGTAATCTTGGTTGCATGTTCCTTTACCGGTAATGTAAACAACAATACCATTTTAGGTACTTCAGCAGTCTTGATGGTACTGGGATTGATTACATACATTATCATCAATAAGAAATTGGCAGACTAATCGTCAGAAAAAGAATAAAAAAGGCGGTTGCTTTGGTAGCAACCGCCTTTTTTGTTTTATGCAAGGAGTCTATCAAGACTCCGGTTCCGGTGTAATCAACTTATATCCCTTTCCGTGGATGTTGATGATTTCAATGGAAGGATCTTCTTTCAGATGCTTACGCAACTTCGTGATATACACATCCATGCTACGTGCATTGAAGTAGTTATCATCAATCCAGATGGTCTTCAGAGCAAAGTCACGTTGCAGGATTTCGTTAGCATGAGCACAGAGCAAACCCAAGAGTTCAGACTCTTTCGTTGTCAGCTTCGTCTGCTTTTCAGGCGTTGACAAAATCTGTTTCTGTGTATCGAAAGTGAACATACCTATCTTGTAGATATTGCTCTCTTTGTTCTTCTTTCCACGTACACGTCTCAGAATTGCTTCAATTCTGAATGTCAACTCTTCCATGCTGAACGGCTTGGTGATGTAATCATCCGCACCGATTTTAAAGCCTTCCAGAATATCTTCCTTCAGTGTCTTTGCAGTCAGGAAGATGATAGGAATTTCGGCATTTGCAGCACGCACTTCCTGAGCCAAAGTGAAACCATCTTTCTTCGGCATCATCACGTCAAACACACACAAGTCATATTTATTCTTCAGAAAAGCTTTGTATCCAGCTTCACCGTCGGGATATAACTCCGCAGAATAACCTTTTGCCTGTAAATATTCTCTTAAAAGCATGCCAAGATTTTCATCATCTTCGCACAATAAAATACGCAGTTTCTCGTCCATATCATTAATTTTTAAGTAAAGGTAATGCAATAATAAATTTAGTTCCAACGTTTAGTTCACTCTCTGCCCGGATAGTTCCCTTATGGTCTGTAATAATCTTCTTCACATAAGACAATCCCAATCCAAAGCCTTTCACATCGTGCAGATTACCTGTATGCACGCGGTAGAACTTTTCAAATATCTTTTTCAAATTTTCTTTCTTAATACCTATTCCGTTATCCTGAATAGAAATCATCAGCTTGCCCGGTTCATTCCAGGTCTTCACTTTCAATTCCAAATCGGCATCCGGTCTCTTATACTTCACCGCATTATCCATCAGATTGAAAATCACATTCGTAAGATGCATTTCATCTGCAAAGATATTCGGGTCTGTTGCGTTCAGTTCCGACTCTATATTACCGTTATAACGTTCTACCTTCAGGGTGAATGTATTGATAACACCGGTAATCAACTCATTGGCATCCAGTTCCTTCATTTTTAAGGTAGCTTTCTGTTTGTCGAACATCGACATCTGGAGTACCTTCTCTACCTGGAACCTCAACCGTTTCGTCTCATCATTGATGACCGTCGATATATGCTGGAACATGGCAGGCGACTTACCCACTGCAGGGTCTTTCAACATCTGCGCCGCCAGCGAAATGGTCGATATCGGCGTTTTAAACTCATGCGTCATATTGTTGATAAAGTCATTCTTCATCTCCGTCAGTTTCTTTTGGCGGAACACGATATAAATCGTGAAGATAAACGTAATCAGCAACACAAAGGTGAATATCATCGACGGTATCATAAAGTTGATCGAGTCGAAAATATAATCTCTTTTGCCCGGAAAATGTATCTTTACGATACTCATACGGGCAGGTGGATCATTCAGGAACAAAGGCTGGGAGTAAGAATACTCGCTACCTTCATCGACATAGTCCGAACAACGGTATACTTCCCGTCCATCCCGGTCAATCACCTTAAAGTGATATCCCAGATCAATGCCGTTATCTACCAAGCCCGACTTTAAGTACTGATCCAGGTTCTTAAAGTTGATGCGTTCCTCAATCGGCTTGCTACTTGCCGTATATAACATCTGCAAGGCAACTTCATCCAACAAGCCACGCTGGTACACATAACGTTCTTTCATTAAATCAATTTGTGTACGAGCTGTTTTAGGAATCGTCTTAGCGCCATGCTTACGCGAAATCATCGCTCTCGGCAGCTCTGACGGCTTATTTGTGATCGTCTGAAGTTCCATGGCCGAATACTTGGAACCATCCGGCGACGTCACCGTAAACCGTTGTGTCTGCACCAATGCCTGTCCTTGCTCAGTCAATTCCCACGCTCTCTTTTCTGCCTCAGAGATGTCTTCCCGCAACCAACGGGCAACCTCAGCGGACTCCACTTCTTTAGAAGCAGCCATCAGTCCACGCTTCACAGATTCATCAAATTGCTCGTTACGCATCTTTACCATCTTCTCTATGTAGCTGATTTGCAGATACAAGAGGCTGAGGAAAGATAACCCCATAACGATGCCTAATATCCATATTGTTGACTTCTTCATAGTCACAAAATTAACACTCCCTAATTAACACTCCTAACCTATTAACCTGATTTAACCGCAAGTTCTCGTAAATTAACCGAAAAGAGTTTTTTAAGTTGCATTACGAGCATTATAACAAATCAGCGTGTGTTTGGTTTGCAAATTTAATAAAAAATTAATCATTCCCGTTCACATTTACGCATGTTCTTAATCAGTGTTAATAAAAAAGCCATTACCCCTCGTTCTGAGGGAGTAACGGCTTTAACAAATTATAAAAACAGACGAAGTGAAGTCTTTTATTCTTCAGCTTGCTTAGCTTCGAACTCCTTAACCAACTTATCTTGTACATCACTTGGAACAAGTTCATAGCTGGCAAATTTCATGATGAACGAAGCACGTCCTCCTGTCAAAGAACTCAAGGCTGTGGAGTAAGATGCCATTTCCTTCAAAGGTACTTTAGCACTCAGCTTTTCATAACCGGCTTCACTACTCATACCCATAATCATGGCACGGCGTCCCTGCAAGTCACCCATCACATCACCCATTCTATCCGACGGAACAAATACTTCCACATCATAGATAGGTTCAAGGATCTTCGGTCCTGCATTCTTGAATGCTTCACTAAATGCATTACGGCCAGCCAACATGAAGGAAATTTCATTGGAGTCTACCGGGTGCATCTTACCATCATACACGATAACACGTACATCACGAGCATACGAACCGGTCAACGGACCTTGTTCCATACGAGACATGATACCTTTCAGGATAGCCGGCATGAAACGCGCGTCAATAGAACCACCTACGATACTATTAATAAATACCAATTTACCGCCCCATTCCAATGGGATTTCTTCGGTACCTTTCACGTTCATCTTAAACTCCTGCGCACCAAACTTATAAGTATCAGGCAGCGGCATACCTTCGTAATAAGGTTCTACAATCAGATGCACCTCACCAAACTGGCCTGCACCACCCGATTGTTTCTTATGGCGGTAGTCTGCACGAGCCGCCTTCGTAATGGTTTCACGATACGGAATTCTCGGTTCCTCATATTTGATTTGCAACTTTTCATTATTCTCCAAACGCCATTTCAACGTACGCAAGTGGAATTCACCCTGTCCGTGAACAATAGTCTGGCGCAATTCCTTGGATTGCTCTATTACCCAAGTCGGATCTTCCTCGCGCATACGGTTCAATATGGCCATCATCTTTTCTGTATCGGCCTCATTCACGGGTTTGATAGCACGGGAATATTTTGAATTGGGATATTTGACAAAGTTGAAACGGTTTTCAGTACCCTTACCATTCAGAGTATTACCTGTATGCACATCTTTTAATTTCACAGTACAACCGATATCACCGGCCACCATTTCTTCTACCTTAATACGGTTGGCACCTGCACAGGCATAAATCTGGGCGATACGTTCTTTTGAACCACGGTCAGCATTCGTAAAGTCTTCACCTTCGTGCACTTTACCGCTCATAACCTTGAAGTACTGAACATCACCGATATGAGGTTCAACAGCGGTCTTGAAGAAATAGAGAGAAGTAGGTCCATTCGGATTCGGTTCCACAACCTCGCCACGAGTATTGTGTACGGGCGGCATCTCGTTTACAAACGGAACCACATTACCCAGAAATTCCATCAAACGACGCACACCCATATCTTTACCTGCACAAACACAGAATACAGGGAACATGCCACGTGAAGCCAGTCCCTTACGGATACCTTCACGCATTTCATCTTCCGTCAGAGATTCTTGTTCAAAGAATTTCTCCATCAGGCTTTCATCGTGTTCAGCAGCTGCTTCTACCAGCGCTTTATGCAGTTCGGTTGCCTTTTCCAATTCCTCTGCAGGAACATCTTCAATGGTGGGTGCACCACCTTCGGGACCCCACGAATATTTTTTCATCAAAAGTACATCAATCAACGAATTGAAGTTCGGTCCGGTAGCTAACGGATATTGCACGGGAACTACCTTCGAACCATAAGCAGACCTCAACTGCTCCAGTACCATATCATAATCACACTTCTCATGGTCAAGCTGATTCACCAGGAAGATCACCGGTTTACCTAACTTTTCTGTATATCGGAAATGATTTTGGGTACCCACTTCAGGACCATATTGGCCATTCAGAAGTAATATTGCAGTATCGGTAACATTGAGTGCTGTCATGGCAGCTCCAACAAAGTCATCACTTCCCGGACAGTCTATAATATTAAGTTTCTTACCGTTCCACTCCACATGGAAAACGGTGGAAAACACAGAATAGCCATATTCTTGCTCCACCGGGAAGTAATCGCTGACTGTATTCTTGGCAGTAATTCTGCCGCGGCGTTTTATAATACCACTCTCAAAGAGCAGCGCTTCTGTGAGAGTGGTTTTACCCGAGCCATCATTGCCAAGCAGGGCAATGTTCTTAATTTCATTCGTCTGATATACTTTCATGATATATAAGATTTAAAATGAATAACTCAGTATGCCTTCGCATACCCTTAATTTTTGTGAGGCGCAAATTATGAATTTATCAAAAGAAAAGCAATAAATCGATAGTGTTACTAAACTATGTTATGTAACACATCACGACTAACAGAAAGATTTTCTTAACTTTACAGCATAAATCACTAATCTTTAAACTTACAATGAAAGCACTGCTATCCGCCACCACGCTGTTGATTCTTCTATTGTTCAGCGGATGCCAATCCAATGGTGCCTCGCACAGGCAACGGCCATTGATCGGCATATCCTGCTCCCACCCCAATGATTATTCGACTGCCCGAATGACTTACACAGAATCTGTGATACAAGCCGGTGGCACTCCGATGCTCATCCCTATCACAACGGACAGTACGGTTTTGGCGGATATCGTCAGCCGGCTGGATGCAATTATATTAATAGGAGGGGCTGACATTCACCCTTCTTATTATAATGAAGAACCTATCGAGCAACTGGGGGAGGTTGATTCGCTGCGCGATGTTTACGACATCGCCCTGATTCGTCTTGCAGCACAGCGCAATGTACCGATGTTAGGTATCTGTAGGGGTGAGCAATTGATAAATGTAGCGTTCGGCGGGACACTCTATCAGGACATACCGGCACAATACCCGGACACTACCGTACGACATAATCAAAAAGAACCGAGCAGTGTGCCCACACATACGGTTCATCTCCTGCAAGGCTCCGCAATAGCTCAGATTACGGGGCAAACGGAGCTTTTCACAAATACGCATCATCACCAGGCGGTGAAGCAGGCAGCACCCGGTTTCCGGATTACGGCATGGGCCACGGACAGCATTCCCGAAGCCATTGAAAATATCAATGGAAAGCCCATTTGGGGAGTACAGTTCCACCCGGAAGCATTAACAGTAGCAGGCGACAGTATATCTGCCAGATTCTTCCACTTTCTGGTTGATAAAGCAACGGCATTTCGAAGGAGTAAATAAACCCGGTGCCTACTCATCTCGAAAGGCATAGGCAAGTCACTTTTGTTTCTCAGTTAAGGCACTCTTGTTTCTCAGGCAAGAAACTTTTATTTCAAAGGGAAGAAACTTTTGTTTCTTAGGCAAGGCACTCTTGTTTCAGTGGGAAGAAACAAAATGGGACAAACAAGAGCCTGACAAAGCTAAAGTATCTCTCCTCCTAATCACAAGAAAGGGCGCAATCTTACGACTACACCCTTACTTTTATCAATAGACTTATTTTCATAAGATGAGGCTATTATTATAATATAGGTACGCGCGTGTATCACATATAATCCAACTTAATCACGATCACCCTTATATCCTGATCTTCCTTATCCGTAGCTATCTTTGCAATATGCCAGTCGGACGGGAAGAACAAGAAAAACTCACCGGGAACAGAGTCGATAAAGGTAGTTTTTTCCGGATCAAAATCATAGTGAATAACATCTTTTTTCTCACTATATTCGCAATTAGCCTTTGAAGACTCATGATCCAGCAATGCAAAACGTTCCGTTCCTTTCACCACATACTGCAAATCTATATGTTTCCGGTGTGATTCGGATGTCCGCTTCTCTAACGGTTCATTCTTACTATCTTCAACAGAAACCACAAGTGATGTTCCTTCTACCGGATGTTTTCCCTTCTCGATAGTAGTCAGGTCGTGCGACGCCAACCAGCGAAAAGCCGCCTTCCATTGTTCCGGATTCGCTTCGTACTGCGCTTTGAATTCCGCTAAATTCGTAGAAGAATGGGGCTTCGCCTTCAAACCTTCACTCCAGACTTTCGATTTTACCCATTTTTCAGGCGAGATACTTTTTACTTTCTTGCCACTTTGAGCAGAGACAGACAGACAAACCGCAAGCATACAAGCAGTTGCCAATAACCATTGTAAGTGTTTCATGTTAATGTTTTCTATAATTTCGTTTACTGACTACAAAGATATAAATTATAAATCGTATAAAATTGAAACATCTGTCTACCTATATTGAATTATTTGTGGAACATTAAATGATAAGTCGTTCTTATCTTTGCAACAGAATTAATTCGTAAACTAACAATAAACCATTCAAATCATGAGAAACATTTTCTGGAGTATGACATTAGTTGTTGCCTGTTTGTTTGGAGCTGCTACAGCGCAAGCCCAAAAACAAGTAACCACCAACAATGCCATCGTGCCGGGTGAAGTATGGAACGACACCGACGGTAACCCCATCAATGCACATGGCGGCGGTATCCTCTACCATGAAGGAACGTACTACTGGTACGGTGAGTACAAAAAAGGTAAAACCATCCTGCCCGAATGGGCTACATGGGAGTGTTACCGCACGGATGTAACCGGCGTGAGCTGCTATTCATCCAAAGACCTTCTGAACTGGAAGTTCGAAGGCATCGTGCTTCCCGCAGTGAAGGACGACCAAGGTCACGACCTGCACACCAGCAAGGTACTGGAACGTCCGAAGGTGATTTATAACCCCAAAACCAAGAAATTCGTGATGTGGGCACATGTGGAAAGTGCCGACTACAGCAAGGCATGCGCCGGAGTAGCCATCAGTGACTCCCCTACCGGAGAATTCACCTATCTGGGCAGCTTCCGTCCCAACGGTGCCATGAGCCGCGACCAAACCGTATTCGTAGACGATGATGGCCGTGCCTACCACCTTTATTCGTCAGAAAACAATGCAACGCTGTACATCAGCGAATTGACTGACGATTATCAAAGACCGAGCGGACGCTATACCCGTAACTTCGTCAAGGAAAGCCGCGAAGCTCCCGCCGTCTTCAAGCGTAACGGAAAATACTACATGCTCTCTTCCGGCTGTACCGGTTGGGATCCCAATCAGGCTGAACTGGCAGTAGCAGACTCCATTATGGGTGAATGGAAAACAATCGGCAACCCTTGTACCGGAATAGATGCCGACAAGACATTCTATGCTCAAAGCACTTACGTGCAGAAAGTTATGGGCAAGAAAGACATGTACATTGCCATGTTCGACCGCTGGAATAAGAAAGACCTGGAAAACTCACGTTATGTATGGCTTCCATTCTCCTTCGAAGGTGATAAAATCACCATTCCCTGGCGTGACAAATGGAACTTCGACAGCTTTGCTGACCAAGGTCGTTTTGAAGCCGGCAAAGGAACTTTCCTACTGAATGGCAAACCATTTGTGGTCAAAGCCGCCGAACTGCACTACCCACGCATCCCGAAACCATATTGGGACCAACGCATCAAGTTGTGCAAAGCACTGGGTATGAATACCGTTTGCCTCTATGTATTCTGGAACTCTCACGAACCTCAACCCGGCGTATATGACTTTACGGAGCAAAACGACCTGGCCGAGTTCTGCCGTCTGTGCCAGCAAAATGATATGTATGTCATCCTTCGCCCCGGACCATATGTTTGCGCCGAGTGGGAAATGGGTGGTCTGCCATGGTGGCTGCTTAAGAAAAAGGATGTACGTCTGCGCGAATCCGATCCTTACTTCATTGAGCGTGTAGCTCTGTTCGAAGAAGCCGTAGCCAAGCAAGTGAAAGACCTGACGATTGCCAATGGCGGTCCCATCATCATGGTACAGGTAGAAAACGAATATGGATCTTACGGAGAAGATAAGGGTTATGTATCCCAAATCAGAGACATCGTACGTGCCAACTTCGGAAATGACATCGCCCTGTTCCAATGCGACTGGGCCTCTAACTTCACCCTGAACGGACTCGATGATCTGATCTGGACCATGAACTTCGGTACAGGTGCCAACGTCGACCAGCAATTTGCCAAACTGAAACAACTTCGTCCCAACAGCCCGCTGATGTGTTCTGAATTCTGGAGCGGTTGGTTCGACAAATGGGGTGCCAACCACGAAACCCGTCCTGCCGCTGATATGATCAAAGGTATCGACGATATGTTATCGAGAGGCATTTCATTCAGCCTGTATATGACACATGGAGGTACGAACTGGGGACACTGGGCAGGCGCCAACTCTCCCGGCTTTGCTCCCGATGTGACGTCTTACGATTACGATGCGCCTATCAGTGAATCCGGTCAGACAACTCCTAAGTATTGGGCGTTGAGAGAAGCCATGGCGAAATACATGGATGGTGAGAAACAGGCGAAAGTACCTGCACTGATCAAACCTATCAGCATCCCTGCTTTCAGATTCACAGAAATAGCACCATTGTTCGAGAACCTGCCCGCAGCAAAGAAGGATGAAAACATCCGCACCATGGAAGAGTACAACCAGGGCTTCGGAAGCATCCTCTACCGCACTACCCTGCCTGAATTGAAATCGCCCGCTACCCTCACAGTGAACGATGCGCACGACTATGCACAGGTATTCGTAGACGGGAAATACATCGGCAAACTCGACAGAAGAAACGGTGAAAAGCAATTGGTACTCCCCGCCTGCGTCAAAGGTTCCAGACTTGATATTCTGGTAGAGGCCATGGGTCGCATCAACTTCGGTCGTGCCATCAAAGACTTCAAAGGAATCACGAAAAACGTAGAACTTTCTATGGACATCAACGGATATCCTTTCGTTTGCGACCTGAAGAACTGGGAAGTTTTCAACATTGAAGATACCTATGAATTCTATCAGGGCATGAAGTTCCAGCCGATAGAGTCATTGACAGACCGTCTCGGACAACGTATTCCGGGTGTTTACCGTGCTAAATTCCAGGTGAAGAAACCAAGCGATACTTTCCTGAACTTCGAAACATGGGGCAAAGGACTGGTTTATGTGAACGGTTATGCATTAGGTCGTATCTGGGAGATCGGTCCTCAGCAGACTCTTTATGTACCGGGATGCTGGTTGAAGAAAGGTGAGAATGAAATCGTAGTTTTCGATATCGTAGGCCCTAAAGAAGCTAAGTCCGAAGGTTTAAGTGAACCGCTCCTTGACCAGCTGCTTGTACAGAAACCCTTGACACATCGCAATGAAGGCGAGAACCTGAACTTGTCAGGTGAAAAGCCTGTATTCACGGGAAGTTTCAAACCGGGTAACGGCTGGCAGGAAGTTAAATTCAACAAACCGGTTACCGGACGCTATGTTTGCATTGAAGCATTAAACTCACAGGATGGAAAAGACCTGGCTTGTATTGCCGAAATGTATTTCTTGGACAAGGATGGTAGCCGTCTGTCCCGCGAGCCTTGGATTGTGAAGTATGCCGACAGCGAAGACGTGGCTCACGTCAACCGCTCTGCCGACAAGACTTTCGACCTTCAGGAATCCACCTATTGGAGCACAGAAAAAGGTAGTCCTTATCCGCATACGATTGTAATCGATCTGGGCGCCAGTCATGCATTGACAGGTTTCCAATGCTTGCCCCGAATGGAAAGCGAAGTACCGGGTGGCATCAAGGATTTCAAGATTTATGTGAAGGGAGAAAACTTCAAATACTAATCTGATTCACCACAGAGTAACACAGAGTCCCACAGAGTTCTATTGATTTAAAATCAAATGAATGAACTCCGTGGGACTCTGTGCTACTCTGTGGTGAGATCTTAATAGAGTATCACCTGATCCAGCACCACTCCTTCATCCAAAGCCGTAATAATCAGCTTATGAGAAGCCTGTTTATTAATCGGTAAAGTCACTTTCCGAATAGCCTGATTACGCAATACATTCTCTTTCCATTCTTCACTGCGTCCTTTCGTCTCATAAGATACCGTTTGCGGAACGGCCTCATCTACGGAGATAGCGAAACGAAGCTGTTTCTCATCCAGTGGATGACTTGGCAATAGCCTGATCTCAACTTCAACAGAATCTTTTCCATAATCATCAAAAGCGAAGGTCAGAGAGGAACCTTTACGGATACCCGCCGCTTTTCTTTCATATCCTAAGCCCTCGTACGGAACAGGTTTCCCATACGTACATTCCATAGCATTCCATTTGCAGAGCATTTTCCGGTCTGTCACCATAGGCTCGGTAGCGGTAGTATGCTCTACACGCTTGAATACCGGCAACTTACGGGGTTGAAAATCCATCATACGGTTCCATTTCCCATTCTGCAATGAATTATATTGCTGCGTCAAGGATGCAATGCTGTCAAAGGCAGCATCACTTTGTTTCCAGTCAACCTTAGAGTGACGGGCAAGCTGGGCCGTCAGAATTTTCCGGTTCATTTGTGCAGCGGCCTGCACCGGATATTTCACAAGCTGGAAGTAAGCATCCTGCCTATCCGCCGGAATGTTACTCTCCATTCTCTCGACAACATCGGACAAGGCGGTATAAGATCTCAGACGCTCACTAATGGTCTGCTCGCTCCAAGGCAGGTCTTTAATCACCTTGTATTTCGGATCCCGCTCTTCTTCACGCGTATTTCCCATAAATTCGGGCTTACGGATGTAGGATAGCTGGTAATGTGCTTCCATGGCAGGCAACAGTTCCTCGGCACAATTACTTCCAAATTCCCGCCCCAACCAGGATTTCAGATGGGCAGTGACTCCTATTTCGTTCACTTCATCTATGTTCCACGCCATATCCAGGAAAAGCTCTATCTGATATTCCGCAGGTTTGATATCGCCCACATTCAATACCCACATCTTCTGAATGCCACGGTCGTAAGCCAACTTCATTTGTTGATGGAGTAGATAAGGGCTGAAAGTTCCCAACCAAAGATAATCGTGAGGACGGCCCCAGTAAGATACATGGTAATAAATACCGTTGCCTCCTTTGCGGGCACGCTCTTCCGCTGTCGGGAAGTGACGGATATACCCGTAATTATCATCACACCAGATCAACGTTACATCATCAGGCACCTGTAAGCCGGCATTATAAATATCCAACACCTCTTTATAAGGAATAAATGCTTGCGGAATAGCTGTAACATCTTTATTGACATACTTCTGCAAGAGTCCGCGCTGGTCTTTAAGCACACGTTCCAATACAGCTTTCTGTTCTGCTACGGTTTTGGCTCCCTGCATCTGTCCGTCGTGCACACCACGCATACCCAAAGTATAGATATTACCTTGTTGAGCAACCTCTTTCACCCGGTCTTCCCAGAATTTATAAACAGACGCACTATTATTCACATAGTCATAATCACCCTGACCGCGACGGCGCCACTCACCGGCAGCGCTACATACCATCGGTTCACAATGCGATGAACCAATAAAAAGACCATATTCTTCCGCAACTTTCCTGTTGCCTTCCGTCAGGAAGAAAGGCAAAGTACATTCGTGCATCGCAGGCCAATAGGTATTGGCACGTAAACGCAGCAACAGTTCAAAGATACGTGCATTCGTCTTCGGACCGATATGTCCTTTTATATCCGACGGTTCATACGTCTGACTACTCCAAGGCATCAATCCCCAGTCTTCGTCATTGATAAATATACCCCGATATTCCACGGAAGGAGATTGCAATGTCTGATACTCAACCGGCAGCACAAAAGAAATCTTCTTCTCCGGTGTTACATCCGCCCACCATTCCCAGGGAGATACACCTATCAGACGGGATAATTCCATGATACCATAAGCCGTACCATGCGAATCACTACCTGCTACTAGCAATTTTCCATCCGGCAAAACCTGCAAAAGAAAAGCCTGTTTCTTGCCTGCCAAAGCACTTACGTCCGCACTCACAGCTTTCAACAACGGGCTTTTTCCAACCGTACCTACTATGATATTCCCTTGCCGGGCATCTACGGCGGCAGATGCAGAAAACACCGATTGATAATCACGTATGAACAGTTTCAATGCGGTTTGCACTACCTTCTCTTCCGCATTATCACAAGCCAACTTGATCGGTTGGTCGGAGCGCAGACTAAACTGTGCACAACAAATCTGTGTCACCCAAAGAAAAACTAAACCTATAAATCCCTTCTTCATATATTTCAATTTATTTTTCAAAGCTATATTCTATACATTTCTTCAAAAACTGATTTTATTATCTTTCTAATCGGCAGCATGCACTTCCGGATCATGCTGCCGTACATACGGTGCCAGTGCCGGAACAACCTTAGCAACAGCTTCCATAGCAATGCCTGCCACTACCTTTCCACCATAAATATTCAGATGTGTATTGTCTATTTTCCCTTTCGGACAAAAATCATAAATCCCCGCAGGTACCCACATAAAGAGGCTTTTTGATTTTTCTACGCCCAGATTGACTACCAGATCATGCGTCAGTTTATTCAGATCGACAAAAGGTACGTCCATTTCTTCAGCTACCCGGCGGGGAGAATTCAGATACTCTCCATGCGTATCCACAAGCACATTTCCTTCCACCTCATAACTTCCTTTAGGCTCCGTCACCCCTTCGGGAGGGAAATTTCTCCGTACAATGGAATTAAACAGTACAGGATAAGCTCCCTTTTCGCGGGTTTCTCTTACGAAACGACGCAGGTTATCATCGAAGGTAGTTCCCGGATCGGTATGCAGTTTTTCGGAAGCTTTCTCATCATTGTGTCCGAACTGAATAAACACATAATCTCCCTTTTTCAATTTGGCAAGCACCGCATCCCAACGCCCTTCATTGATGAAACTCAATGAACTCCGTCCATTCATGGCATGATTGTCCACTGCGACATCCTCCGTCAGAAAACAGGGAAGCATCTGCCCCCAACCACGTTCCAGGTTACCGTTCTTCAGGCTTTTGTTAGCCATAGTAGAATCGCCTATCATGAAGATAGTGATAACGTCTTTCTTTTCCGTTATAAAGGCTGAAAAGAGTAATATCGCACAGAGTGCAAACAGTAGTTTTATTTTCAGATTTTTCATACTAAGAAATTTTCAGTAAAAATAAGTAAGTTCATAGATACGGCGTATGGAGCTACGTACAATTAGATGTATTATCGTACATAAAGAAGTACAATCTTTCTATAATCCCCTATTGACCAACAGATAATAGACTAACGCCCAGTCCTGATCATTCGCATAAGGATCGTAAAATTCCGCCTTCACACCGTCAATCTTATAGGGATACATATAAGCACAAGACGCCTTCCCATCTTCGAAGAAAAGACAGAGATTATTCCTCACTACATTTTCCGCACGCTTCTGATAAGAGCTATCACCGGTACATAACGCATAGTAATAATACACCGCACCGGTTATCGTACTCCAATAATGGGGAAAAGTATCACCAAACAGTTCACGTTTGCCAAACCAATGGCCATCCCAATGACGAATCGCAACTTCATTCAGATGGTAGCTGGGTTGGAAACCATTGAATGCTTCCAGTACAGGCATTTGCCGTTTCACTTCATCCAGATATTTCTGACTGCCTGTCTCCAGATAGAGCTGTGCAAGGAATTGGATGGCAGGAGCCACAATGCTTTGCTCATAATTTACCTCATGCGCAGGGTAATTCAAACCATTCTTTACAAACACATCACCTGTCTTTATAAAATCGTTCCGCAAATCCGTGTATTCTTTCTTCATTCCGGCTTCTTTCAGGCTTTGTAGCCCCAACCGAACAGGAATGCCTATTGCATAAAAGCCATAACCAAACTGCTGGAACATAGATTTCAGAGTCTTATAGCCATCAGTCACAAATAGCTTGTCGCCAGTCACTTTATACATCTGAAAATAGAGTTCTGCCACCCACATATAATTATACCCACGGTTGCGATTCTTCTGGTCTACACTCGAATAGGTTACGTAATTATCCGTTTGCAGTTTCCGGCGTACAAAATTAGCATACCTCAAAAGAGATTGCTTTAATTCCGGGTCTTTAGTCAGCAAATACTGTTTTGCCAGTAATACCCCCATGCCCAGACGTTCCGCTCCTTCATCGCGATCCACCGGATTACAGTTTGGCGTATCATTCAGATAAATGCTATCACCTTCATTATCATAAACCATATAAGCCCCATCACGCAAATCGGACGGATTGTTCATCTGTTGACGGGTACGAATAAAATCGACACGTTTTCGGATTAAATCAGCCGTATTGCTGATGACCAGACAGTCTGCATGAGTTTGCTTATTTCCATTGTAATAGAAATCAAAACGTACCTCACCAGCCTGTTCCATCGGTACTTCTACGAAACAAAGATTCCCTTCCTGCTTTACGGTGACAGGTACTCCATTCATTTTAGCGGTACACGCTTTCAAAGGTTCCAGACTCCGGCATTCCACACGGGCTGTCTCTCCTTTCTCAAATACATATTTATTGCAAGATACAAGTACACTCCCTTTTTCCAGAAGCTTACGGCGGAAATCATCATTCCCATTGTGAGTAAAAACATGCCACTCCAGTGAATAGCTTTCTCCCGGCTTCAACAATAAATCCGGCAGATCCAATGCAATGATACCTCTTGTCTGTGAATTTGCCTTTTTACGTCCACGCTCCCAGATTTCATAGTTTCTGATAACTCCGTCCGTCACCACCAGTCCCAGATGGGGAGTAAAATCTCCCATACGGATAGCATTGACATAGGCAGCACTTCCACCTTTCCAAATATGCGTATGAGCACGGGAATTAATGCATTGTTGTGCATCCGGATAATTATCATTGAAAGGAGTATAGATAGCCACATCATATAAAGACACAGGTTCTTCCCCTTCATTGGTAAAAGAATATTCTTCGACCAAATCGCCCTGTTTTATTTCTCTTTTTATCAGAATACATATATCACCTTCACGATATAAAACCTTCATTCCGTCAGGACTGATTTCCACGGGTACTCTCCATTCCCGCTTTACAGTTTCCCTTCCTTTAACCACCGTAAAGTATCCCAATCCCCAACCATAGTTATCCTTAACCCAGGGGTATTGAGTCCCATCAGTTTTCACTACCCAGTTCATACTACGGTTATCGCCCTTCAAGGTCAGTTCACTAATGGCACCGGTAGAGGGATCAATACGCATCTCCACAGGAAAATTCCCGGCAGATAAACAATTGACTGCGATCAACAGACAAACAAAAATTCCGATTCTTTTTATCAATTCGTTCTTCATGGTAATAGTTCTGGCTTTTAATAATTTGGCTCTCTATTCTTTTTAGACTTTTCAAAAATAATAAATACTATCGACAGTCACAAAACTATTGTCACTTCCATAAACAGCCTTTGTTTTATCAGTCCACACAGGCATAATGCCTGTCACTTCTATCAATAAGGTATAATTATCTTCCGGCATCTCCGGAGTCATGATGCGAATTGCCTTTTCCGGATATTTACTATAAAAATCCACTAAAGAAACATACACCGTATCCTTCTTTGCATCCAGCAAACTCACTCTTGCATATCCGCTATGAGGATTCGATTCCCCGATCACCGCAGTATGAGTTCCTTTAAAAGGAATACTCAGAACACTGCCCTTCACATTCGACAGTAACCGCCCGTTGTCTTGCTCCCAGTCCGGTGTAAATTCCATCTTTGAAACAGGAATCTGCTTTCCTTTGCGTAATGCATCTACAGGTTTCAGCCGGTTGATATCCCAGCATTGCCAATATTCCGGAATGGAAATATGCGTTCCATCCACTTGCAGAGGCATCCACACATAAGTAGCGGCCGAGGCCTGATGAGGATACGACCAACGGTCACCCATAAACATCGGGATTGTATCATTCCCTCTTTTCAAAGGAAAAACAAAAGTACTTTGTGAGTTATAAGTCAGTTTTCCTTCGGGGCAAAATAGCCCTTGCTTCGTCCATGGGCCTTCAATATTCGGTGCTGTAAAATAGAAATTATCATTTTTCTCCCAACTGGTCAGATTAGAGTACAGCATATAATACATGCCGTTTTTCTTGAACATGGCAGGCGATTCACCCGAATCTTTTATATAAGCAGCTTCCGCCTCAACCGAACAATAATCGTCACTCAAACGATAGACAGGTCCATGATGAATCAGCAGATACCCCTTACCATCCGTATCCTGAAAGGTTCCCATATCCCAACGTTTCACAGGCTTACCTTCATAGAGCAGCGGTCCCTGCAATTTATATTCCCCATTGATCGTGCTACAGGTAGCATAGCCTATATATGGGTCCATATAACCTAAATCATCGGCATGCATATACATGACATACTCTCCGGTAGAAGGGCATTTCATCACCTTCACACGCTCACCTACACGATCAGGCCCCAGTATTCCGTCAGATTGTACGGGTAACACGATCCTTTCGAATTTCCAGTTCACCAAATCATCCGAAGAGTAGCAACTGAATCCCGGAAAGGCATTGCTTTTGTCCGATTTATATTCCCCGAAAAGATAATATCTGCCGCCGTCTTCCACGATACAGGCACCATGTGCATTGACTATATTGCCTTGATCGTCAAACCAGGGGATACCATTATAAACAATCTTTTCAGAACCTTCATTGAAGGTGTCCGAACAACCTACACAAAAAAAAGCTAATAACAATATTAATTTCACCATATCAATGTTGATTAATAAACCCATTAATTTTATCGTCTTTAGTGCTCGGAGAATGAATAAGTCACATTCCTTTCCGTCACATTTTCCGTATTATCTATCTTTTTCACAAAATCCCTCACTTCATTTACATGCACGTCTTCAATCACTATATTTCTGGCCGGCAGCTTCGCATCTCCTTTCAACTCATAGATGGCATCGGCCGAAGTACACACCACATTTTTCATGTAAATGCCATCAATGCGCGTAATGCGTTCTTCATACGTAGGCACAAGGTCTTTCCATTGGTAAAGCACATCCGTATCTATCTCAAGTACCCGCTGTACATGGCCGGCCCTGATATTCTCCATGTGAATATTTTCTACAAATGCTCCCCGGCGGTGGTTGGTTTTCACAAAGAAAAGTCGCCTGACAGATTGCGGCACCTTACAATCATGCATATACACATTCCGAATGCCTCCTGATATTTCACTACCGATACCCAGTAAAGTATGCCCTTCCACAATGTTACAATTACGGATCACTATATTTTCAGTTGGTATATTCAGTCGCCATGCATCCCGGTTGCGTCCTGCCTTGATAACCACCGCATCATCACCCTGATCGAAAGTACAGTCTTCTACCAGGAAGTTACGGGTCATTTCCAGATCGATTCCATCATTATTGTGACCGTGTGCTTTTACATCCAGATTCCGGGCAATACCGCCATCACACATGTAGATATGAATAGTCCAAAACGGGCTTTCCCGAATTTTAAACCCGTCAAGCAATACATTCCTGCAACGGTTGAAATGTATCAGATGCGGACGAAGATTGTTTTCTCCCACCGCCATTTGCCGTTTCTCTACGGGAACATCCGTAGAGGCCATCGTATAGAGCTCTCTCAATGCATTCAAATGGGCTTCCGGACGTGCAAACCACACTTTCCAAGTATCCATTTTAGGTTTCAGCATGCCTTTTCCGGTAATCGCCACATTCTCACAACCAATAGCATAGACCAGCGGAGAGTAATTATAGCATTCCATACCCTCCCATGAAGTCATTACAGCAGGCAGATAATCAGATGGATTGTCCGTAAAACATAACACAGCATTTTCCGATAAGTATAAGTTGACATTACTTTTCAAATGCACAGGACCGGTCAACCATTCTCCTTCAGGAATTACAACTCTGCCGCCACCTGCTTTATGGCAGGCATCGATGGCAGCAGTTATCGATTTTGTATTGTCTGCTATTCCTCCTTTCACCGCATTGTAATCAGTGATAGGAAATTCCTTCCCCGGAAAAATATACTCCTTTACAGCTTCCATGTGAAAGGGAGCATCCACTTTCGTTTCCTTATACTGTCCATACGCCGAAATTAAAGGTAATACAACCAAACAGAGTCCAAACGGCAAACTCTTAAATAAATGCTTCTTCATATTAATATTTTTGTTTCAGAACTTCATATTCTTCTTGAGTAAGTCGGATAACCGTCCCATGACGTGGCGTAAATGTTCCCGTTGTAGAGGTGTTCTTCACCAATTCAAAGTGAATCAAGTCGTCACTCCGGCAAAATTGGCAGAATCCACTTTCAAAGCAATCATACACCAGCATCCAACTTCCTCCAGCCAGAGGGTAGACACAAGAACCTTCCGATGCAATGTCGTTGGGCTGCATCCTTCCTTCAACCAATGTCCATTTACTTTGGTCATAAAGGTCAACAAACGTGTATTGACGACGTAGCAAACCATCCGGTCCTCCCCATGTATTAAAAAAGAGATGATACATGCCAGACTCATCCACCACAATATCCGTATCAATAGTCGGATACGGATAACTGAAAAGCAATCGCGGCACATCTTCCACATCCGAAAAATCACTATTAGCATAAGTGTAGTAAACAGCATCTTGCGGATAGGGTCCTTTTTTTTCTGAATGTAAAGAGAAATATATCATGTACTTCTGCACGGAAGGATCCCAAATAGTTTGTGGCGCCCACACAGCATTTACCTTTGCAGCAGCCTCACCAACAAAACGCTCATGAAAATCAACAGTATGATGTTCCCAATCAAGGAGATTCCGTGAACGCATCATCACTATCCCTCTATTAGACCATTTACCTTTCGTCCAATCCATGTCTGTTGCCACCATATAAAACCAACCGTCATGTCCACGCAAAATATGCGGATCTCGAACTCCTTTCATAATTGCAATGGTATCGGAAGCAATAACCGGAGCTCCACCGTTTAGTGGTATAAAGTCAACCCCATTACTGCTTAACGCATAACAAATTTGCTGTTGAGTAGTAGTATTACCTGTAAAGTAAACAAATAGATAATGTTCTTTTGACGATTCTGCACCAATACTTGCCGCACCAAACATCATCGATAAAAGGAATAAAACAGTTTTCATAAACATAGACAGAGATTCACGTTTACACTTTTTTTTATAAATAAGAGACCATCTCGCTTATCAATTCCGAAACAGTCTCTATTTATTATTATTACTAATTATCTAAATATGACGTTACACATCATTTTTCAGCCGGCATACCAGCTTCAACAGGCCAATACGGGTTCTGATAAAGCATGGACTGTTCTACAGAGATATGATCGTCAGCAGTCAATTGGAATTCAGTGATAGGTAACGGTTGCAGATAATGTGCCATGTGCCATGTATATCCATTACGGAACAGATTATTGGCTGTCATATTCTTTTCATAAGGTCGTAAATAATTGCTCAAAGAAGGACTGGAAACATTAGCAGAACTGCTACCATCATAATTCTTTTCCGTAAAACTATATAAGCCGGTCATATCCGAATTCCACAAGCGGAAACCTTCTATGTGATAATTTTCAGTTATTAATTGGTCGAGCGAACGCCAGCGAGTCAAATCCATCCAACGCAAACCTTCACCCATAAACTCACAACGACGTTCACGACGAATATTATAGAGTACAGGATCGATTAATTTGCCTGCACTATATGCTCCCCAGTCTAATTTTTCTTTCTGCATATCTGTGGCAGAAATGGTAGTTTGAGGGTCTATGGCAGTACCTTTGAATCCAGCTTTCTCGCGAACAATCTTCCAATATTCCAAAACTTTTCCGGAAAGACTGCCACTTAGCATATACTGTGCTTCCATGTAGTTCAACAGAGCTTCGGTAGCACGGAAACAACAAGCAGCATTAGCACCATAAGACACCGTACACTGAGCACGGTCAAACGTTCCCCCCTTACGTAGAGCATACCCTGTAGTATAAGCCCAGTCACTGGAGCCATTGGTAATATCTGGTTTCTGAGGTTCTATGATTATCATTCTGTCTCCACGACTATAATCCATGTTCTTGAAACAATTCACTTGTCCCGGCACTTTCAAGAAAACTGTCAACCGAGGATCGCGATTCTCTCTCACCTTATTAAGTGACATATCATCATACGTATAGTCATCGTGTGAAGCATAGATAGGCTTGCCATCTTCCATCAAAAAGCTTTCTATCAGGCTTCTAGTTACGCCAGTGCCACGGTTACCTCTCTGAACACCATCTTCTACAGAATTTGTCACTCCCATTCCATCATTGTATTCACGCCACAACAGTACTTCGGAATAACCGGACATATCAAGTGTTCCGAACATACTGAAATACGGGTTTTCTGGATCAGATTCAGCTTGTGGTATTTCACCGGTATTCCCAACCAAGTCTCCTTTGTATTTTTCTGCAATCTTCTCAGAAGCTTCCACTGCTATACCCAGAAAATATTTTATTTCATTGTCTATATCTCCAGACGGGTATTTATAATCGGTATTTTTGACTTTTCCCGGCCACCCTTCACCATTTGGGACGAAAGCTGTACCTTTGAAATACGTCAGCCATGAAGCCTCAAACAATGCCACACGTGATTTTACCAAAATAGCGACATCAGGAGATACACGTGTGTGTCTATTCTCAAAATTCTCGGTCATATTCTCAACAGCCAAATCTAAATCTTTCAAGATGAAACGAGCTACTTCATTGCGAGGAGAACGCACATCGGCTGCTACCAACATTTCTTCATTGTCTGGTAAAGCTTCGGTGATAATAGGGAAGTCACCCCATTGTCTCAACATTTTAAAATATTGATAAGCACGCATAAAATATAACTCTCCAATATAATGGCGTATGTTTGCCTTGTTCCCGCTTATCTGATTTTGTTCCTGCCTGTCAAGAATTGTATTCAGTTGGTAATTGATTTCTCGAATCAGACTCCAAGACCAGTTATCATTACTCATACCTACTTTCCATTGACCTGTAGCATATTTATTGTCAGCGCTTTGATTGGCCTGATTGTCTGTACCACCATCGCTGGCATACAGTCCATAACCTCCCCCGTGCGACGGGAGTATATCTGAATAAAATCGATTAGCGCAAGCTTGTACTTGGTCTTCTGTTCTATAATAATCTTCAGGTACAATATATGAAGGAGGCTGTTGGTCCAAAAAGTCCTCACATGCAGCCAATGCACTCCCCAAAAGTATCAGTGATAATATCTTTTTATATGCTTTCATTGTTTTTCGTTTTTAGAAATTTATACTAATGCCGCAAGAAAGAGTCTTGGACAACGGATATGCGTTACCATTATAACTTCCGATGGTCTCAGGGTCAAACTGTTTAAGTAAACTTGTTCCTGTCCACAAATTTTCACCGGAGAAGAATATACGTGCTGTACCGATGTTCCATTTATCGGTTGTACTTTTTGGCAATGTATAGCCTAACGTTAAATTTTTCAGACGTATATAGGCCGCGTTCTGTAAATAGCGAGTCTGCACTTGCAAATTCTTATTGTTATACAACGGACGTGGCAAATAAGCGTTAAGGTTGACGTCATTGACACCTTGCTGCACAGACCAAGTGTTTTCATCACGGAAATAATCGTTAACTTCAGAAATTCCGGCACATCCCCATTGCCCTCCCGGAGTACCGAACATATAGCAACTGTCTATCCAGTAGTCACGCTTCATAGTACCGTTAAAGAATGCTCTTATATCAAAGCCCTTCCACGAAGCATTCAGGTCGAGCCCGAACTGGAAACGTGGTGTCTTATTTCCAATGACATTCAAGTCACCGTGATCCGAAAGGGTTCGGCTACCACTGGTCACTTTTCCATCGTTATTTATGTCCTTATACATAATATCACCTGCTCCCCATTTTGAACCGTAATGATCTTGTCCGCCATTGGGCAATGAAGCAAGATGATTTTGCATTTCCTCATCGGTCTTTGCCATTCCTACAGTTTCATATCCCCATATTTCACCCATAGTACGTCCTTCCATATAGGTATCTATATTACCTGTGGGATTATTAGGATAGTGAGTTATCTTCGTGCGTGAGTCAAAGAGGTTGAACTTGACACCATATGTCAGCCCGTTCTTCAGCCAATCTCTCCAGCCGATGCTCATTTCCCAACCCTTCGTGCGTAAGTCGGTATTATTCGTTTGAGGAACATTAGTACCCAAAACTTCTGGCAATTTTGGCGCTTTGCCTACCATGTGGTTCGTATTACGTATATACCAGTTGAATGAGCCTGTCAGGCGATTACTCAGGAATGCAAAGTCTGCACCAATATTATATGTCTCTATTTCCTCCCAAGTCAAACTCTCAGACACAAGTCCCGGAGCATAAGCGGCAGGCACCAGTTTTCCGTTTTGCATCCAACGCCCACCCTTAGGATTGGCAGTCATCGTTTGGTATGTATAATACCAGTTATCTGTATTCTGGTTACCCAAAGAACCGTAAGAGACACGTAGCTTTAACATATCCAACCAATTACGTGTCTTTTTCATAAAGTTCTCTTCTGCTAAGTTCCAACCTACGGAGAAAGACGGGAAAGATTTCCACTGGTGTCCCTTACGGAAACGAGAGGAACCATCCCTACGTATGTTAGCTTCAAACAAGTAACGGCTTTGGTAGTCATAATTCAAACGGCCGAAAACACCTACCGTACCCCACTGGTTACGGCTACCGTTGACGTCCGGAGTCACATCTTCACCATTCTTCAATCCGGTAGTCATATCTATCTGAGGTTTATCATTGAGGATAAGTCCCACACGCGTCAACCCAAACTGTGTCTCCTTTAAGTTTTCTATTTGGATACCGGCCATTATGTGAAAGTTATGTTTCTCCTGTAATGAAAAGGAATACTCGGAACGCACATTGAAATTGTAATAATTGTTTTTATAATAATCTTCGTGGGCATTGGATGATGGCTCACGGTCATATTGGTTACCATCAATATCATAGTTATAATAAGGTAACTTGTCCCAGTGACGATTGGCAGATTTGATGCGATAGTTGAAGTCCACATTTGTCAGCCAGTTCTTTATCGGCTCAATGGTGAATCCCAATTGATGATAGGTGTTATCTGTCTGTTTGAAGTCCTTTCCACCATACTTCAATGCCCAAACACTATTATCGGAACTAAAGAATGGATTTCCATTCCGATCATACAGGGGTAGTACAGGCCATGCATCTCCTCCAAGAGAATTATACAAACGGTCAGTCTGGGCAGAAGGGCGTTCTTGGTCTTCGCGAGTAAACCTCATACTATAACGGAAACGCAACCATGATGTCAGTTCTGAATTAATCTTTGCAGTAGCAGTAAATCGATTCAGACCTTCACTGCCCAACTTCAACAAACCATTTTGATTGAAAAAACTACCCGAAGCATAATAGTTGAATTTCTTTGAACCACCGCTTGCACTGAAGTTATGTTCCTGCGAAAAATTCCAGTCTTTATAGACCACGTCGTAATAGTCAATATCATCCACACCATTTGAAAATCCGCCTTGCCACTGCCCTGTCGAGTTGTATCTCGGCATACCGTAAACTAGTTTACCGTCAGTGGTCTGCCTCACACCATTGCTTACAGGCGTGGCATCATGAAATTCCACGATTTCATTGAAACGATTATTCCCATTCGGATCGATGCCAAAATACAGCCCACCACCATCGTTTACGAATGTATTGTTCATCCATGCAGCGAAGTCAACTGAATTCATCATTGAATTTTTATGTACCGGAGTACCGAAACGGAAGCTATTATTATAATTGATAGTCACTTTACCATCATGTCCGCTTTTCGTAGTTACGAGGATAACACCGAACGGTGCACGTGAACCATAGATAGAACTTGCAGCAGCATCCTTCAGGACAGAGATACTTTCGATATCCTGCGGATTGATAGAGTTCAAATCCGCCTCCATTCCATCAATCAAGATTAACGGATCACCGGAAGTACCTTCACCGATAGTTGCCGTACCACGCACATTGATGCTGGGTCGCGATTCTATGCTACCACTACTTTGGGTTATTTGCAATCCCGGTACCACACCCTGCAATGCTTGTACAGCATTAGCCACAGGACGTTCCTGCAACTGTTTGTTATCAATCACATCAACTGCACCCGTCAGGTTCACCTTTTTCTGCGTACCGAAACCTACTACCACCACTTCGTCCAGCATCTCCGTGTCTTCCTTCAGAGTGATATTGACAGACTTTCCGGAAATTGCTTGCACTTCCTGCGACTTATATCCGATATAAGAAATAAGAAGCGTTGCACCCGGTTTCACCGAAAGAGAAAAGTTACCGTCAATATCGGTAATCGTACCATTGGACGGATTGCCTTTTTCTACAACACTGGCACCGATAACGGGCCCCATGTCATCATTTACCGTACCTGTAACTTTGATTTGTTGTTGTTGCACTGTCTGCACACCGGGTCCACTACTTTCAGCCCTCATTGCAAGAGGGTGTGCAGCAATAAAACCTGTACAGAGCAATAAGGCTGCAAGAGCCTTACGGTTGTTCTTAAAAGAATCTGATTTCATTGTTTTCCTTTTAATTAGATAATAATAAGGTTAATAGAATCTCAAAACTTCGTCCCCCCGAAGAGGGATGCGCAAAGATATCATGCCCCTTCAAAAGAGACAGGGGACAAATTCGCCTTCAGGAAAAGGTAAATCGGTCATGAACATTTTACCACGGACTTTGACGAATCAGTCCCTGTATCCGACATAGAAATGTTGTCCTCTTCCGATATAGTAGAGACTCTTCCGTCCCACACTAACCAAAAAGTTTCTTCGCCTTAATTAAAAAGTTATCATAAATGAAGAGAAAAGTTTTCTCCATCGAATAAAATAGTGTATATTGCAACTGCAATTATATATTCGCAACTTACAAATTTATAGTTTCAGGCTATAAATTTATATTCGTAATCTACGAATGAATATTTTTATTCGATATGAAAAAGTTTTCTATTAAAGAAAAGGATATTTATAACAGACAGAAAGTAAGTTTCCGCCTTGTATGCAACAGGCAGGAGACCTATAATAACTAAATACACACCATAATGGCCGAATACAAAATGCAGGAAATGAACCTGCCCAATAAAGAAGGAAAACGAGTACTCTACCCCCGCCTTGTGCAACGAGGTCAGGCAGACACGGACTACATTGCCAAGACACTGGCACAAAAAAGCGCTTTCAGCAAAGGAGATGTCGTAGGTTTGCTGCAAGAACTGGGTGAAGAACTGGCTTATCAGATGGGACAAGGGAAATCGGTAAAATTGGACGGAATAGGCACTTTCGTTCCTTCACTGGCTTTACGCGCAGACAAGGAACGGGAAACAGGCGAAGAAGACAGCACCCGCCGAAATGCACGGAGCATCGTAGTAGGAAGCATCAACTTCCGTGCAGAAAAAGAACTTTTACGCAATACCAACTACAATTGCGAACTGGAACGCTCGCAACAAAAATTCCACCGATCATCGCAAAAGTACAGCCCCGAACAACGGTTGGAAAGGGCACGACAGTATCTTACCCAGCATCCCTTTATGACGGTAAGTGACTATGCCAACCTGAACGGACTGCGCCACACTACCGCCTCACTGGAACTGAGAAAATGGGCGGAACAACCGGAAAGCAACATCGGCACTTCGGGACGGGGTACACACAAGGTTTACGTCCGCAGGTAAATTCGTCAAATAACAGGGACAAATCAGGCAAAACCGCAATTATGAGTATATGCAATAGAGATTTATCATATCTTTGTTACAGAGACAAACATTTAAAACTCATCAAGAATCATGCGCACATACACGTACCTCTTGTCTTTGTTCGCCTGTTTGCTGCTACTGGCAAGCAAAAGTATGGCACAACCTTATACCCTGCGTCACCTGGGCATAGAGGACGGATTATCGAACAATTACGTAACCGATATCGTACAAGACAGCCAGGGATGCATCTGGATAGCAACGGAAGCCGGACTGAACCGTTTCAATGGAAAAGACTTCACCGTTTACAATACCCATAACTCTGACATTGCGGGCGATGCGCTTACCAGATTACTGTACGATCCGGAAGAAAACAAGCTGTGGATAGGAACCAAAACAGGAATAAGCCTGCTGGATTGCAGGACACAAGAATTTGAGCAATCCACTCCTTTTGACAGTATAGACATGAACAACAACATAGTCTCTATCTCACCGGCTGCCGATGGAGGCATATGGGTTGCTAATCATTACGGAAAAATAGTACACTATAACAAAACAAGCGGAAAAGTAACCACCCTTTCGAGAGAAAACATTCAAGGATTACCTCATTCACACTGGTCTGTCTTCGATAATGGCAAGGGACAATTATATGTAGGACACTCCGGTGAAGGTATGAGTATCATCGACCTGAAAAGCGGGACTATCAAACGCTATCAGAATGATCCCCACAACCCTAAAAGCCTGCCGGGAAGCAGTGTTTACAGCATCTATATTGATCATCTCGAAAACATCTGGATGGGTACCAACCAGGGTTTAGCACTTTATAATCCTGTGACAGAAGATTTTCAAATCTTCAGGTACGAAGCCGGAAATCCCGAATCTCTCATATCCGACCACGTATATGAAATAAAAGAAATGCAAGACAACCGGCTTTGGATTGCCACAGACATTGGTGGAATAAGTATACTCGACCTGCGTAACATCACCTTTATGAACCCGAAAGACCTCAAGTTTCAGAACATCACCAATACATACGACAAGCATGGACTTTCTTCGGGAAATATCCGAAGTCTCTTTCAAGACTCATTCGGAAACATCTGGATTGGGAATTACAGTAGTGGGGTAGACTTTATCAGCCACATACAACCCATTTTCCACACACTTCCTTATATGATAGAGAAAAAACAGATTATCAAGTATAAATCAGTATGGGGAGTTCATGTCGATAGCAAACACCAAGTGTGGGTGGGTAGCGAAAACGAAATAGCCATGTTTAAAGATGGCTATTTGCAAAGGAAGTTCGATCTCACGGCTCATCTTTCCAGAACATACGCGCAAGTCTTCACCATACATAGCAGTAAAGAAAATCTTTTTCTGGGACTGTATGATGACGGATTGTTGAAGTTCGATACCCGTACGAACCGTATAACCCGTATTGATCTTGGACAAGATTACGTAGACGTCAACGCACTGTATGAAGATAGAAACGGAAAGCTATGGATAGGTATGGAATATGGACTCGCCAGCTATGAAAAAGGAATCCTTCGCAGGGAAGAAGAAATTAATAACCAGATATCAAACTTGTCGGTCTACGGCGTCCTGCACGACCGGCAAGGCAAGTTATGGATAGGAAGTTACGGTTCGGGCATCTTCGTTTTCGACAAAGATAATAAATGTGTAATCCAACTTTTAAGCGAAAATGGCTTCTGTTCCAATTCCATCAATCAACTTTATATAGATACCAAAGGGGGAATATGGGCGGCAACCCGGAGTGGAATCGGATATATTAAAGACACCAACCATCCTGAAAATTTCACCGGATACAAATATGGGGATGGTCTGGAGGACACCTACGTTCATGCCTTGCAAGAAGATAAAGACGGGAATATATGGTTCAGTACAGACAAAGGTATTTCTTGCTGGAATAGGGAACAAAATAAATTCGATAACTATGATTATCGGGACGGAATACCTTTAGGCAGCTTTACAGATGGCTCCGCTTATGCCGCACAAGACGGTACACTCTATTTCGGCTCACTGAACGGTGTCTGTTACTTCAATCCACAGGATATATCAAAAGAAAATCAGGTTGCTTCCGTACAGATAGTAGAGTGCAAAGGCATCAGCAGCCGCATGGAAGGCAGCAGTGACGAGACACTTATCTTGTCGGACAATGGAACGATAGAGTTACCTTATGACCGGAACTCATTCAGTATCACTTTTATGATTCCGGACTATTCGCAAAGTCAGGTCGTGGAATATGCATATATGATTGAGGAATTAGGAAACACATGGACCAATACACAGGGAGAGAATCAGGTAACCTTCCGGAATCTGTCTCCCGGGAAATATACTTTCAAAGTAAAAGCACGCCTGCGCAACCATGACTGGGACGACAATCGCATTGCTACCATGAAAGTGCATATTCATCCTCCTTTTTGGTTGGCATGGTATGCCAAAGCGTTATATATCTTACTGATTGTTACAGGAATATATGTCTGGTTCCGCTTCTATAAGCGTAAACTAATGCTTGAAAATTCTCTTGAGCTGGAACGCAAGAAAAGTCTGAATGAACAGGAACTCAATAATGAGCGCCTGCGTTTTTATACCAACATCACACACGAACTGCGTACCCCGCTGACCTTAATCCTTGGTCCGCTGGAAGACTTGATAAATGACTCAAACCTATCAGCTTACTACAGCAACAAGGTCAAAGTGATTCACAGCAGTGCCATCCGGTTGTTGAACCTAATCAACCAGATACTGGAATTCCGCAAAACGGAAACCCAAAACCGGAAGCTGACGGTTGCTAAAGGTGATTTAGGCAATTTAGTCACAGAAATAGGTTTGCGTTACAAGGAACTGAACCGAAACGAAAAGGTCAAATTCCATATTCAGGTACAGCCCAAGGAAGCCAAGCTCTACTTTGATGCTGATATTATCTCTACAATATTGAACAACCTGTTGTCGAACGCCATAAAATATACACCCGAAGGGGAAATCAACCTGATAATGCATCAGATAGACGATAAAGACAACCGATATATGGAGATAGTGGTCAATGATACCGGATATGGAATAGATGCTGACGCACTCCCGCATATTTTTGACCGCTACTATCAGGTCAAAGGCAAGCATCAGGCATCCGGTACAGGTATCGGTCTGGCCTTAGTCAAGTCATTGGCAGATTTGCATGAAGGTACGCTATATGTGGAAAGTGAAATAGGAAAAGGCACAACTTTTACCTTCCGCATACTGGCAGAGAATACCTATCCGGATGCATTGCATAAGGAAGAAAAGGAAACTGTCATTCAAGAGGAAATAGAAAAGCCCGAAGAAGAAAAAGAAGATACGGACATCCGCCCGATGATACTTGTAGTAGAAGATAACGATGATATTCGCGAGTACATAGCCTCTTCTTTCAGTAGCAACTACCGGATTATTACCGCCATCAATGGCAAAGAAGGTTTGGAACAAGCTCTAAAGCAAATTCCGGACATCATCATCAGCGACATCATGATGCCGATAATGGATGGAATAGAGCTATGCAAACAAGTGAAGGAAGATATACGCACCAGCCATATCCCCGTCATCCTGCTCACAGCCAAAGATTCCATCCAAGATAAAGAAGAAGGATACGAAAGTGGTGCAGACTCCTATCTGACCAAACCCTTTAGTGCCAAACTGTTGAACAGCCGTGTACACAACCTACTGGAATCCCGCAAAAAGCTGGCACTTATAGTAGCCAATCGCACCAAAGAGTTGAAACCGGAACAACAGGAAGAAACCATCAAACTAAATAAGCTGGATGAAGAATTCCTGACTAAATTCACCACCATCGTAGAGGAGAATATAGACATGGAAAAGATGGACATGTCCTTCATGATGGAGAAAATGAACATGAGCCATTCCACACTCTACCGGAAGATCAAGAGCCTGACCGGAATGTCAGGCAATGAACTCATCCGGAAAATCAGACTGAAAAACAGTTTGCGGTTACTGATGGAAGAAGGGCATAATATTTCAGAAGCAGCCTATGCAAGCGGCTTCAATGACCTTGGATATTTCCGCTCCTGCTTCAGGGAGGAATATGGAATGGCACCATCGGAATATATCAGATTACGGAAATCGTAAGACTAACGCCCCGTAGCCTGCAAATATTCGCACTTCTTCACCTCATACCGGGCATAAGACTCCACATAGCGGTCCTTACTTTGCTGGAAAAGCGTCTGAGCATCCAGTAAGTCATTCATCGTACAGGTTCCGGCCTTGTAGTAGTCCGTATTCAGGCGAAGATTCTCCGTGGCCTGTTCAATGGATCGCATGGATATTTGCATCTGTTTATAAGCATCCTTCAGGTCGTTCCAATTCTGCTGCATACGGAGGATAAGCAGTTCGCTCTGGTCCGTAAACTGATTCTCGGCATTGCGTACCTGGAGTTCCTGTTTCCGCACGTCATGCGAGCCGCCCCACCAACCGGATAAAGGAATTGAAACTGTGGCAAAACCCATCCAGAAAGGGTGGTCCTTATCCATTAGGTTGTCATACATATATCCACCGCCAATGGCAACGGTAGGCAGATATTTGCCAACGGTTATGCGGCGTTGCAGCTTATTGGCTTTGAGGTTTTGCTGCAACAAGTGATATTCATTGGTCAGAACCAGAGAGGACTCAGGGTTCCGGTAAAGTCCCTGCGGATGTTCCGGCAAGACTTCGCCAGCGACAGGAGGAACATCCACAATTCCGGAATCTTCTCCTATATACTGTGCCAGCATTTGTTGTGAAAGCGTCAACGCATTCTCAATCTGGCTGCGACTGCTCTCTATCTCGTTCTGCCGCAACTGTACCTGGAGCAGATCATTGCGCGTTGTCACTCCGGCATTTACCGAAGCTTCGACATCTTTCAGCAGATTAGCCAACTGTGCCTCGACCACGGTAATGGTCTGCAACTTCTCTTTCAACATCACAACCTGCCAGTAATAGTTCTCAGTAGTAAGTTTCACTTCATTTTCCGACTGGTTATATTGCAACCGGTTAACCTGAATGTTTACCTTCGCCAACTTATTACCGTTTACAATCTGCCCTCCCGTGAAAAGCGGCATCGAGGCCGATACGCCCCCTACCACTCCTTTCTTCATAAGTGACATTTGCATTCCAGGTCCCATGTCCAACTGGAGTAATCCTTTGTCGGCCATAAATCCCGTACCTGTCGCACTCAAAGAAGGGAAATACTTGGTGAATGCTTCCTGACTGCCTTGTTTGGCTATTTCCAGATTATTGCCGGCATTCTTTATCCGCACATTGTTTTCAAGAGCCCGTTGCAGGCATTCGTCCAGAGTATACACACGCTGGGCAGAAACCGGAACCAACAGTGTGAAACCTACTAACCAAAGAAATATATATCGATTCAATTTCTGTTTCATAATGCTGTATCTATTGATTGTTTTACTCATTTTCCATTTTCTCCATAGCTATGCGCTTACGTGTAGAGCCACTGAACATGAACCAGTAGCAGACCGGAAGCACTGTAAGCAAAAATACCATTGTGATGAGTGTGCCGTAACAGATAACGGTTCCCATTGGCATCCACAGTCCGCTGCCTCCCAATATCATCGGGATGACACCCATGGATGCAGCTGCCGAAGTAAGGAAGATGGGACGCATACGACGACGGGCCGAATGATAAATGGCATCGCGTACACTCAACTTTTCCGTTTTCCGTAATTCTTCAGCGTAGTCTATCATGATAATACCGTTACGCACAATGATACCCATCAGGCTAACAACGCCCAGAATACTGGTTACGCCGAAGTCCACGCCCTGCACAAGTACTCCTACAGCCGTTCCAAACACGCAAAGGGCCATACAGGCAAAGATGAGCAAGGCAATATTGACATTGCGGAAATGGATCAGCAAGATAAAGTAGATAATAGCGGCAGCAATCAGCAATCCGGTCAGAATGGGAGGCAGTTTCTCTTCACTATCTTCCAGGTCACCACCATAAGTCAGGGTTACATCAGGAGAAAACGAAAGATTCGCTACTGCTTTCTGTACTTTGCCGGTTACGTCCATACCATTCTCACCGCGCTGAAGGTCTGCCATGACAGTAATCGTATAAATGCCGTTGCGACGTACAATCTGACCGTTCTCCCATGCCGGAACCACATCGGCCACTTGCCGTAAAGGTACATTCGCCAGTCCTCCGGCAACAGGTATGAGTTCGTCTTCCAAATCACAACTGTTGGCCGAATCCGCCTGGGAGTTCTTCAACTTAACAGAAATATCGTAATCACCTTCCCAAACGGTTGCTACGGGGATACCACTGCCGTAACGCATGGCAAGGGTGGTTTCCAGCATTACATTACTGATGCCCAACCGGGTGGCTTCATCCTCTTTCAGTACGGCGCGGGTAGTGACAAGCGGATCATTAAAGTTAGTGCTTACCAATACCAGTTCGGGCATGGAGCGCAACAGTGCCGTCACCTTTTCGGCTTCACGACGTAATGTGTCGATATTCTCACCGCTGAGGCGTACTTCAACAGGGTACGTCGCTTCGTTATAGCTCAGTTGCTTAAAGCGTACCAAGGCTTCCGGGAAGTAATCGGTATACTTAGGCGCATATTCATTCAGTAGGTCTTCCGTCGCTTGGTTGCTTACCGTATTGACAATGAATTGTGCAAAATTAGTCCCGGCTATCTGCGGAGCGTAGGCTGTCTGGAAACGTGGAGAAGCACACCCCACAAAGGATGCCACAGACACTACACGCGAATCATTGCGCAGGATATGCTCCAGGCTGTCGGCTATTTGACCGGTCTTCTCTACAGCGGTTCCCGTAGGCAGGGAAATTTCCACAGCAAACTGGTTGCGTTCTGCTATCGGCATCAATCTTTGCGGCAGTTTACCCATCAGGACGATGCCTATGATAATAGAAAGAAGACCTAAAGCCATCGTCATACGGGGCCAGGTGAAACAGAGATCCAGTAATTTATTATAGTATTTCTGCAAAGCATCGAGGAAGGAAAACTTCTTTTTTCCATTCTTATTTGTTGCGCTCTCCATCGGTTTGCGTATGAAATAGAACTGCATGAACGGCACCAACAATGCAGCCACCAACAAGGATACTCCCAACACGATGCTGATGGCCCAAGGGAAACTAACCAGAAAATCCTGTATCTGTCCTGTTGTTGTGATAAGGAAGGGGAAAAAGGTGATGCTGATGGCACACGTCGCCGAGAATATCGATTTAAAGAAATGCGTGGCACTCTGTATCGAAGCATGCCAGCGCGACACACCTTCACCCAACTTTTCCAGATAGCTATCGATAATGACGATTGAGTTATCCACAATCATCCCCAAGGTTACAATAAGAGCCGCCAAAGTCACGGTATTCAGTTCGATATCAAAGGCATGAAACAATCCCAATGATATGAATATTGTAATAGGTATAGTGGAAGCGGCTACCAGTGCCACACGCATAGGCAACAGGAGCATCACCACTATAATCACCGCTATAATGGCAACCAACAGTTCGTGCAGGAAATTATCCACACTATCTCCTACTACCTGGCTCTGATCGGTGATACAGAAAAGGTTGACATCCGACGGTAATGACGGTTGGAACTCTGCAATCGTCCGGTTTATCTCCTCTCCCATTTGAACGATGTTCTTGCCTTTCTTCATCTCTATACTTAGCAAAAGGCATTTTTTACCATTGTTAGTGATATAGCTGTCGGGGGCAGGATATTCTTTTACCACACGGGCCACGTCCTTCAGGCGAATGTTATTTCCCATCGGATCGGTATAAACGATTTGTTCCTGCACATCGCGCACCGTATTCAATGACTTAGCCACATAGACAGGCTGAACATATACAGGATTCTTCACCCGACCGCCCGAAGTAGTGAAACCTTTCGTAAAAAGGGTAACGGCGAGTGTCTGTTCAGTCAGCCCATATTGCGAAAGTTTATGGGTATCCAGATATATGGAGATCTGTTCCTTTTGCATTCCGCTTACCGTCATACGGCCGATGCTGTTGATACGGCGCAGGCGGTCTTGCAGGGCGTCCATATAGTCGTCCAGTTCACGATAGGTCTTGTCCACACTTTCCATAGTGATGAGCAAGGCGGAAGTATCGCCAAAATCATCCATCACCTGTACAGCCAGTACATTCTTGGGCAGTTGCGCCTTGAAAGTGGAAACACCATGCTTGAACTTGCTCCAGAATTCATCTTTGTTATTCAGCTCGTCATTGAGTTGTACCTGAATATAGACAATGCCATCGCGACTCATGGAGAAAGTCTTATCTTTCTTCACTTCTTTATAGCTGAAAATATAATTTTCCAAGGATTTGGCTACCTGTTCCACCATTTCCTCTGCCGTGTTGCCCGGAGCTACTGCCACTACAATACCCTGACGGATTGTGAAGTCCGGGAATTCATTCTTGCGCATATTCGGCAAACTGTAAATTCCAAAAGCAACAAGGCAACACACAACGAGAATTATAATCTGGCGATAGTGCATCGCCCATTCTACTGCGTTACGTTTCTTATTCATTATCTTATATTTTGTCGGTGATGTGACTAATATTTTGATTGTTCCTCATTTAGTTATAAAACTACGGATGTATTCTCACATACCTTCTGCTGTCCTTCCACAATGATTTCCTCACTCTCCTCCAAACCGGACAGCACAATGACTCCTTCACTTGTAAATCCTCCGCATTGGATAATGCGTTTACTAGCTTTTCCCCCGGCATTCACCCAGACGAAGGAACGGTTCTGCTCGTCCAGTTGGACAATGTGGGCAGGAATAACATGAAGTGTTCCCATCCCCGTACCGGACAAGACCGCTTCCACCACCATACCCGGCATCAACTCTTTATCAGCATCATCCACCCGTATTTTGACATCGTATGAGCGTGAAAGCGGATTGGCTACAATTCCTTTCTCTGTTACTGTTCCCGCGAAGACACGCCCGTTCAAGGCAGAGACGGTAATCGTTGCTTTTTGTCCCGTGGCAATGGCGGCAATCTCTGTCTCCGGAACGGCAATCTTCACTTTCAGCTGATTGGCTGTCACTAATTTGACCACCGGTAAGCCAGGCATTATATTCTGCCCTACCTCTGCCATCTTTTCCGATATGATTCCACTGAAGGGTGCATAGAGTTTGCAATCATCCAGGTTCTTACGCGCCACTTCTTCCATTGACTTTGCCTGTTGCAACTTACTCTGCACTTCCACCCATTTTATTTCGGGAAGGCTTCCTTTATCATACAATTCCTTCATTCTCCGATAGGCATCTTCCGCTTGTGCCAGTGAGGCTTTGGCAGCATCGTAGCTGCTCTGCATGGAAAGCGGATCGACCGTAGCAATAAGTTGGCCTTTTGCTACCCGGTCACCCAAACCCACATGTACCGTTTTCACCGTTCCCATGATCGAAAAGCTAAGCGAAGTGCTGTTCGCTTCTTCCACCGTACCGGAAAAACGTTCCGTTCCATCCATCTCAGAAGAAGAAACTCGTAAAACTTTCACCTTTACCGGACTCATAGTAGTCTGTTTGTCTCCATTATTCTGGCAACTCATCAGGCCAAATAATAGCAATAGCACCGTTACATTACAAAGTTGTCTCATACTTTTTTCCATTTTTAGTTCATTATTTCCGGTGCAAAGGAAAATGATTTATCGAAAGGGCTTAATTTCCATATTACCACAGAAGTGTTCTATTTTTCAAAACAAATATCAAATAAGCTAAATAGGACACTATTCTGGAAATATCTATCATCTACATCTACCGGATATTCTGTTTATTTGCAACCAAAAAGAAATATAGTGTATGGAGGCTAAACTGAGATCAGGATGTTTGGATGATGTCTTGGTAAAAAAGATATCTGTATATAATGACAGCCGCATAGCTATCATTGATGAATTGCAAAGTTTAAATATAGAACAGGCTGTAAAAGTTGAGGCATACATCATCTTGTTGTGCGTAAAAGGAAAAGGTTCGCTCTATATCAATGGAGAATCGAGAATGATACACGTGAACGATCTGTTCATTTGCCATCCTAATATCATATTGGAAAATAGTATGATAAGTATTGATTTTGAATGCCGTTGCATCTGTCTGTCATCGGAGTACATGAAGCAATTACTTCTCATAGCGGGCGAAAGCTGGGACTTGAAAATGTTCATTGAGAAAATCCCCATTCTTTCACTGAATGCAGAAGAGGCAGAGTTGTTTTGCCAATACTATTCCCTGTTGCGTTCTAAAATGCTGGGCACTCCCTGCAAACATCAAAAGGAACTGATCGACTCTCTGATCCAAGCATTTCTTTATGAGTTTCACGATGCACTGGAACGCTTCATCAAGCTGAAACCGCCAACATTCACCTCGGGCGAAAACTTATTTAAGGAGTTCATCAGTCTCTTGTCTTCATCATACCCCAAAGAACGCATGATTGGATTCTACGCTAACCAACTGTATGTTACTCCTAAGTATTTATCGGCAGTCTGCAAAGAAGTCAGTGGACAGACGGCTTCCGAACTCATCACTCAATACATGGTGAAAGATATTTTGTATCTGTTGAGAAACTCTCAGAAGAGTATTAAAGAAATAGCCAATGAACTGAATTTCCCTAATCTGTCTTTTTTTGGAAAGTACGTAAAACAGCATTTGGGTATGTCGCCTAAACAGTATAGGGAATCTTCCTATGGTTAATATAAAAGGGCAATCTTCTTGATTCGAAGATTGCCCTCTCTTATAAATACTACCTACTGAAAACTGTGACTTAAAAAACTACCCTTTGTTTATTAATACCAATCTTATGTTAATCTATAACCTATTGTCGATGTTGCAAAGATAGGGTGAAATTTCTATTCAGTAGTAGCACAATTGTTTCATAAAAGGTGATAAATCAGTCAATTTTCAGTTTATCCCCCGACAAATCGACTTTAAACAGGTGCGGAATACGAATATATCGCCCGTTCACATCTTTATGACTATGAACCGACATCATCCACTCACCATCCAAAGTACGGAACAACATTCCATGTCCGAAGTTAGGTGGAGTGATCGGTTCTTTCTCTTGTATCCAAGGTCCATCCAGAGTTCCGCTTTCGGAATAGGCAACGCCTTGTGTATAGTCCTGGAATACCCAGCTTGTCCATATCATGCCTAACCTGCCCGTACCTGTGCGGAAAAGCCATGGTCCGTCGGTTACACGGTTAGGCAAAACTTTGTCCCCCATCTTCTCACGGCTCCAAGGAGAGTCACTGGCACGGAAAAGAATCTTTCCTTTGCCGATGGAACCGCTTAAATCGGGCTTTAATTCGATCTTTTCCATCGTACCGTTCCAGTTTTGCAGCCATTCGTGGCAATAGATCATGTAAGGTTTGCCGTCATTGTCCACCCAGAATGTACCATCAAGGGTAGGCATATTCTCAGGCAGGTAAGTGGGGTCTTTCATAGGTTTATAAGGGCCATCCGGTTTATCACTGACCAGGATGTGACTGGCACGACGGGGGATAACGTTTCCTTTTACGGTATCAATCTTGATGGCGTTATTCGTAAAAGTGGCGAAATAGTAATATTTTCCGTTGTATTCGTGCAGTTCGGCTGCCCAAATTTCGGGTTTAGGGCCCATCCAGGAGTTAGGATCAGTTTCAGCAACACGATAAGGGCCTTCCCAACGGGCAAGGTCTTTGCTTTTCCAGAGGAGGCCGCCGGTACCGGTCATGTAATAAGTGGAGGTTTTCTTATCGGCCAGTATGCAAGGGTCACTCAGGTGGATGGAATCGAGAGGGATGTTGGTACGGAAGCGGTTTGGGACTTTCTGCTGGGCAGATACAAGGACAGAACACAAGGAGAATAAAAGGAGTAATAGTTCTCTTTTCTTCATGCTATAATAATAATGAGTATAATAAAGAGTATCTCAATTCCCCTCCTCCTGGGAGGAGAATTGAGATAGATTTACTTATTCAATTTCTATACCGTGTTGTACCGGAGTAAGAATGAACGTAAATTCATAGTCACCATAAGGCAACTGATATTGTGGCAACGGCCATGCGCCCCAACTGTTCACACATCCTAAGCCCATCTGAGCCTTGTCGATGCAGAGATTTGTCAGGTTAGCTTCTTTCACTTCGGGAGAGTGGTTCTGGGCTTTCTCCCAACCATCGTCCAAAGACTCGATAGTATAGTGCAGGGCTGATGCAGAGAACGGAGCATCAGCTACAATCTGCAAACCGCGTCCGGCATCGTTCAGTTGCTTCCACCAGCGGATATCAGTCTTCGTACCTGTTTCCTGCGGACGGATATAAGAATAGAATTGTTCATCTACACTCTGGCGATACAATCCCAGATCTGTACAATGATTGCGGTCACTGTAGTTCTCTACCGGGCCACGGCCATAGTATTCTACAGTTTCAAAAGTCTTGGGCATCTGCATCTGCATACCGAAACGGAACATATGAGATACTTTAGCCTGCGGATCGGCAGTCATCTTCTGAGTCACCTTTACAGCACCCTTGTTATTGATTACATAAGTAAGATCCAGTTTGGCAGAAACATTCTTCATTTCGTATTCTGCACGTACCACAGTCTGATTGTCTACTGTTTCCCATTTGAAGGAAGTCAGCTTCAGACCCGGGTTCTTCCAGGCAGCGAATTTCTGTTGCAAACCTGCACCAAAATCATTGTCTGTAGGTGCACGCCAGAAGTTAGGTGCCAGTTCGGCATCTTCGTTCATCAATTCCGTGCCTGCTGCGTTGTAGCGATTCAGGTAACCGGTATGTTTATTGAATTCCAGACGGAAGTTATCACCGTTGATAATCAGATAACGCCAGTCGTTTTCCTGGATTTGAGGAGCAACGGTAGGAGTATTCACAACTTCCACATTCTTCAGATCCATGGCAGGAGCCTTGTAGGGGTTCAGTACAAGTTGATCTTTGGCTACGGCATATCCGGCAGGGAGCAAACCTTCGCGGTTCTTCAGGCGATAAGTTACATTCAGCAACCATTCTTTGCATTCGCAGGTTTTGCCGATGTTCAATTTCACTTTGGCAGTCTGCTGCGGAGCTACGTTGAGGTCTTCGACACGACCGGTACGAATTACTTTACCGTTAGCAAGCAATTGCCAATCCAGATAGTAAGCGGAAAGGTCACGGAAGAAGTTTTCGTTGTACACGTTCACTTCGCCGTTCTTCAGGTCAGCGGGAGTTGTCCAGATGTTCTGGTAATAGTAACCCACTTCGTACATGTGCGGATTGGGAACACGGTCGGGACTGATCAGACCATTATCACAGAAGTTCTTGTCGGAACCGTCGTAACGGTTGAAGTCACCGCCATAAGCGTAGATAGTTACACCGTCTTTACCTTTCCAACGAACGGACTGGTCTACGAAGTCCCAGATAAAACCGCCTTGCAGGTTGGGATATTTACGGATTAGGTCCCAATATTCTTTGAAACCACCCTGTGAGTTACCCATAGCGTGGGCATATTCACACTGGATAAGAGGCTTCTTGGCATCTGTACGTTGGCCATATTTTTCCATGTGCTTGTAATCAGCATACATAGGGCAGTCGATGTCGGTAAATTCGTTTCCGTGTGCCTGTTCGTATTGTACGGCACGGCTGGAATCTTCGTTCTTGATCCAACGGTAGCAAGCTTCAAAATTAGGTCCAAAGCCGGCTTCGTTACCCAATGACCAGAAAATGATGCTGGGATGGTTGAAGCCGCGTTGTACGTTGCGCTGGTTACGTTCCATGTGAGCTTTGGCATAGTCGGTGCGTTTAGCCAGTGTCTTTTCACGATAACCCATACCGTGTGATTCGATATTAGCCTCAGCCACTACATACAGACCATATTGGTCGCAAAGGTCGTACCACAGGTTATCATCAGGATAGTGACAGGTACGCACAGCGTTGATATTGAATTTCTTCATGACCTGGATATCCTGGATCATGCGTTCGGGAGATACGACATAACCACCATCCGGATCAATTTCATGACGGTCGGCACCTTTGAAGAGAACGGCCTGGCCGTTTACTAATATCTGGTCACCTTTCAATTCGATCTTACGGAAGCCTACCTTTACGGGGATTACTTCGTTACTGCCTTGTAAAGTGGCACGCAGTGTATAGAGGTAAGGAGTTTCGGCTGTCCATTTATGCGGATTTTCCACATTCATCAGAATGGTACCGCTACCTTTGGCTGTTTCCGTAGCTACTGCCTTGCCGGCAGCATCGAGTAATTCCAGGTTCACATTACCACTGCCTTTCAGGTCGAGCGTCACACGCAAGGAACCATTTTTGTATGCCTCGTCCAGATCTGGAGTGATACGGATGTCCTGAATACGTTTCTTATTGCGGGCATAGAGGTAGCAATCACGTCCCACACCACTGTAACGGAAGAAGTCCTGGTCTTCCAAGTAGGTTCCATCACACCAACGGAATACCTGGAAAGCGATGAGATTCGTTTGTCCGGGCTTCAAATAAGGAGTCAGGTCGAATTCAGCTTCGAGTTTGCTGTCTTCGCTATAGCCTACATAACGGCCATTTACCCAGAGATACATGTTGGAGGTTACAGAACCGAAATGAGCGATAATGTCTTTCCCTTTCCAGTCGGCGGGAACAATGATTTCACGACGATAAGAACCTACATGATTGTTCTCTGTAGGAACTTCAGGAGGGTTGTTCTGGAACTGATTACGCCAGGCATAGCCGGTGTTTACATAAATGGGGTCGCCGTAACCATTCAATTCCCACACTGCGGGAACTTGCAGATTATTCCAACCACGGTCATTGAAACCTACTTTCCAGAAGTCGGTGGGACGCTGGTCGGCATTGCGTACCCAAGAGAATTTCCAGGTACCGTTCAAAGTCATGTAATTAGTAGATTGGGCTTTCTTGCCTTGCATGGCGGCATCTGCCGATTCATAGGCAAAGTAATTAGTGTGCATGGGAGCACGGTTCACGGCATTGATTTCCGGATCAAGCCACTCTTTAAAGGACTGTGCATTTGCAGTCAGAGCCAGGGCTGCAAAGAGTCCGGTAATAAGATGTTTCTTCATGGATATAAAATTATTATGTTTGTAGCGGTACGAAGAATATTTTCTGCATACCGCTACAAAGATAGGATGAATGAACTTTTTTTAGGGTGAATAATAGTTCAAAAAAGGGGGAATAGAGTTCAAAGAGCTACAAGCTACTGTAATCTATACACTCCAAACGAACGTGGTTCAAGTTTCAGTTTCAGAGATTGCCCTTCTACCTGCACCGGACGTACACGGGGAACAATCGCTTCCTGATCCAGCGTATTTACTGTGCGCCAATTGTCATTCTGTAAGTAAGTGCAGGAACCGGCAACCAACTGACGTTTCTTCAAACCATTGAAATCGATCTGAACATCGGCAGGCTTACTACTTGCATTCACCAGTTTCAGAATGATTTCTCCGGTAGGTGCATTCAGTGCAGCTGTTGCATAGAGGCTGTCCTGCCCCGCTACTGCTTTGCCATCCATCTTCAGGCTGAGCACATCGGTACCGGCATTCATGCCGTACATCTGCTGAACGTAATAGTTCGGTGTGCGCATCATGCGCAGGTTATCGAACCAGATCAAGTCCGGATTCCACTGCCAAGCGTCTACGTGAGCAAACAACGGCGCATAAGTAGCCAGATGGACAACATCCGCATTCCGTTCCAATCCCGTCATAAAGGCAGCTTCGGAAAGGGCGGCGAGGAAGTTGTTATCCTTCTTCGTGGAATGATCGTGTGAAGCATATTCTCCGGCGAAAACCTTCGGACCTTTACGGTCGTAATTGTCATAACGTGACGCATTGCCAAAGAACCAATCAGGATTCATGTAGTAGTGTTCGTCCACCAGGTCTACACCGATACGCTTCATTTCGGGCCAGAGATAATCGAATTTATCACCGTTGGCACTCGGGCCGGAGCTACCTACAACCTTCACATTAGGGTATTTCGCACGGATGGCTTTTGTGAAAGCTTCGAGCCGTTCTACATAAACCTTGTCCCACTGTTCATTACCAATACCGATCATCTTCAGATTGAAGGGTTCGGGATGTCCCATATCGGCACGCACCTTTCCCCACTTGGAAGTAACAGGGCCGTTGGCAAATTCAATCAGGTCGAGTGCATCCTGTATGTACGGATCGAGTTCATCCATCGGAACCACTTCATTGCTTTCGTACTGGCAGGAGAGTCCGCAGCTGATTACCGGAAGAGGTTCTGCACCGAGGTCTTCGCTCAACAGGAAGTATTCGAAGTAACCAAGTCCCAAAGTTTGGAAATAGTCAGGGAAGGCCTTATGTTTGAAGGTGTAATTCCAGCGGTTTTCATTCAGAGGGCGGTTTTCAACAGGACCTACGGAATTCTTCCACTGGTAACGGGTTTCAAGACTGTTACCCTCGATGATACAACCACCGGGGAAACGGAATACGCCGGGGTTAAGGTCATAAAGGGCTTGTGCGAGGTCGGCACGCAGGCCATTCTCACGTCCTTTCCAGGTATCGACAGGGAACAGGGAGATATGATCCATATCCACCGTACCCTGTGTTTCGAGGACGATACGCAGGCGGACATGAGCATCTGTGAAAGGAGATTTCAGCACCGCCGTCAGCTTTTGCCAGTTATTGCCGCTGACTTCGATTTCTTTCTTCAACAGATTCTGTGCATTGGAGTTGACGAGCTCGATGGAGAGCTTCATCGGCTTCGCATCCGGCGTGCGGGCATAAACGGAGAAACGGTATTCTTCGCCTTGCTTCACACCGATGCCGCGATAACCTTCATTATCCAGTCCGGCACGCAGTAGGCGTCCGTCGTTCACTATGCGTACATAGTGAGGATTGCGGTCAAAACAAGGATTTGCATCCTGAACGGTTACATTGCCGAAAGGTACCCAACCCACGAAAGGTTGTGGAAATTCAAACGAACGGTTCTTTACCAGTTCGGCATACAGACCGCCATCGGCACCGAAGTTGATATCTTCGAAAAAGATGCCATACATTTCAGGTTGTATCTTTGCCGTCGGTTTAGAAACGTCGACGGTCATTACATGTTGTTGTGCCTGCATGCTCAAAGCAAGAGACAAAGCAAAAAGGGCAGTTAACTTTCTCATTATTATATCTTATTTTTTCTTTTCAATATTCTGATGGATACGTATCACAGTAAACGAATAAGCCGGCATTGAGTAAGAAAAGTCATTTCCTTCTACCTTGAAATCAGAAGAAGCGGGTTTAGCTCCTCTGTCTTTCGGATCACCTGTCAATATCGTTTTTGTAGCCGAAGGATTTACCAAAGTAGCTCCGTCCAACTTCACTTGGGAAGAAACTTCCACCGGAAGCATATTCACTAACTTCACGATATAATCTCCGGTATTAACGTCTTTCACAACTGATACTCCGACACGCTTCTTCACGGCATCCCAACCATTATTCAGTTTTACCGTAGAAGATAGGTATTCGGTACCAGCGTTCTGACCATACATCTGTTGAGTATAGTAGCCTACCGTGGGTCTCACTTCCGTATTATTGAAATAGATCAAGTCCGGATTCCATTGTGTATGACCATCTTTAGCCAACAATGGAGCATAGGAAGTCATTTCTACCACGTCACCGTTACGTTCTACGGCCGTCAGATAGAGAGCTTCGGCAAGCGCAGTTTCTACATTATTGGGGCGTCCCGGCAAGTGGGCGGCGTATTCGCCCAAGTAAACTTTCGCTTTGCTACGGTCGTAATGATCGTAATATTCCTGGTTGTGGATCATCCAACCCGGTTCTACATAGTAGTGCTCGTCTACCATCGGTACACCCAATTCGGTAGCAAGGTCCCAACCTATTTCATAATCCGTACCTTCGTAGAACGGACCGGTAGTACCAATCACGGTAACTTCAGGATGTTTTGCTTTTACTGCATCGAATATCATCTTAAAGCGTTCCACGAAGACAGGTGTAATCATGTCCTCATTACCGATACCAATGAACTTCAGATTAAACGGTTTCGGATGTCCGGCTTCCGCGCGCTTCTTACCCCACACGGTTTTGCGGGCATCTCCGTTGGCATATTCTATCAGGTCGAGAACATCTTGGATGTATTGATCCATTTCTTCCATCGGCACGCCACCCTGCTGCCCCATGCAAGTCAGTTCACCCTTGGAATGGTGAGCGCAGGTACCAGAGTTCTGACAAGGTACACCGGCTGCAAGTACAGGTACGGGTTCCGCACCCATATCTTCACAGAACAAGAAGTATTCGTGGTATCCCAGACCGCGTGTCTGATGGTATCCCCAAAGGTTACGGAGTGGCTTGCGGGCTTCCAACGGACCGATAGAGCCTTTCCAATCATAAATATTATCTATTCCATCGCCATGAGCCACACAACCACCGGGGAAACGTACGAAACGGGGATGCAGGTCGGCAAGCGTTTGTGCCAAATCGGCACGAAGTCCATTCTTACGACCTTTGAAGGTCTTTTGCGGGAAGAGGGAAATCATATCCAGCGCATACTTGCTGACAGCCTGGGGAACAATGGACAGAGATGCAGCCGCCGCATCGCTTGTGGCTGTCAGGACTGCTTTCTGTTGTTTCCAATCTTTAGATGTTACATTTACGGCAGTTTGTCCTATAATAGTTCCATCTTTATCAACCAAGTTCACAAGTACCTTACCTCCTTTACCCTCAAGTACTTTACCAAAGAGTGAGAAGTCATATTTCTCGCCTTTCTTCAAGGCTATGCCATCGAAACCAGCATTCACCAATGCAGTTTGTTCAGCTGCATTCACATCGAAGACGGCATAATGGGGATTATTAGGATGAATAGGATTCTCTGTTGCAATGCTCAATGTAGCATCACTGCCCTGAACACTCCAGGAATGAGTACTATTCCAGTTCTGATCGTTACCACGGTCGGTCGGGGTATATTCAAAGTCGCGATTCTGAATCAGTTCAGCATACAAGCCGCCGTCAGCTCCATAGTTGATATCCTCAAAGAAAATACCAATCAGATGCTTGCTGATTTCTTTTGCCTGACCTGCATTTACCTGGATAGTAGCCTCTACAGGCTTGAGGTTGGCAAAACGTACAGGGTCTTGCTCAGTACGTTCGGCATTCAGTGACTGGCGGTATTTCTTATGTTCGGCATAGCGGATGATCTGCTGCACGGTAGTATAGGGAACTTCCTGCACCCAGCCTTCTTCTTCGGAACCATTCACCAATACCTTCTTCTGAGTGGTGGGGTACACATCTTTGGGCTCATACTTGCTACGTTCTTCGGGAGAGAAATAACTCTGTGCTTCCCACTTCTGCAAGTCGGGAGAGGTTACATAGGCAAGTGCCTTACCGGTATTCGTAGCTTCCCAGATGCAATGCCATTTGCCATCGGCACGGGTTTGCATCAAATGGGGCTTGAACATAGTCTTTGCCCGTCCCCACGGACCGAAGTCGGAATTCACATAGGCAAATCCATCGGCCACGCTAAACCACTTCTCTCCGTCGGGACTCCAGGCAAACTTCAGGCCGCTGCGTCCATCACGGTTCGAATAGGAAAAGAGGTACACCTGATTCGGTTCATTCGTCACGCCCTCCACCTTTGCCTGCACAGGGAAGACAAAAGACAGAAGTAAACATACACTTAAAAATCTAATCAATCTGTTCATGGTATTATTTATCGGGTTATTTGTTTTTCCAATACTTTCTCAGCTTCTCAGCCTCTTTCTTAGTGATGTGGATTACTGCTCCATGTTTCGGTGAAGAAAAGTTAGTCGCCCTCATCACGCCCTCGTTGAAGTGTCCCAGATCTTTGAAATTCACAAAGTCAGTGGTTTCACTGAAACCGAAATTATGAGGATTGATACCATAGATGTCATACATTACCACCCATTTGTCTTCGCCAATGCGCTTCCACATGTTAGGAGCTTCGCAGGCTTTCGGTTCCGGGTCTACCCATTCCGGCAGATAAGCATATCCACGGTTGATATATTTCGATACAGCTTGTTTGATACCCGGTGTTCCGTCGTGAGCTACGTAGAACATATGATACTTATCACCTACTTTCGTGATATCGGCATCGATAGCTGATTTGGTTGCATCAGGATATTGGAACAATAAGCGGGGTTCTGTTTCCAGACCGTCGAAGTCTTCGTTTACATAAGCATAGTACAACATATTCCGTGCATTGCCCATACGCATGGTGAAGTAGATCATTATTCTGCCTGCATGTTCATCGTAGACCAGTTCAGGTGCCCAGGCACAACCGATCTCATCATATCCGGGGAAAGTCTTGTCAATACGAACCACATGGTGTGTCCAGTTTACAAGGTCTTTTGATTTCATCAGGACAAAACCACGGTTGTTGCCCCAGCCATATTTGGCTCCGTCACGCTCCCACTCGGTGCTGCGCAGACCTTTCTGCTGGGCAAAGATATGCAGGTCGGTCATGGCAATGTAGAAAGTGCCATCCGGTGCACGATAGATATGCGGGTCACGGATACCTTTCTGCTCGGCAATCGTATCACCGGCGATAATGGGCTGACCGTTATTTACATCCGTAAATGTATATCCGTCATCGCTGACTGCGAAATATAAACTATGTGTATCGTCTTTGAAATAGGTAAACAGGTAAGCTCCCATTTCCTTCTCATTCGTTTTCCAGTCCTGAACCAGTACGGCGCCACCTTGCGGTTGGAGGGTCAGCTGAAGTTTGCCGTCAGCTTTCAGTTTCAGAGTTTGCAACTGGGGTTGCAGTTCTTTATCATCATTATAGAATGAGAGAGTCTCTCCTGCCAGCATAGGTAATTCGAGTTTCAACTTCAGTACTTCCTTTGTACCGTTAACTGCAGCCACATACCATTGCTTGCCGTGACGACGTGCAACAACTGCATATTTTCCGGGATAACCATCAATAAAACGTGTTTCATCCCACGTAGTAGGCACTTGTTTCATAAAGTCCAAACAAACTTGCGGGGCATCTGTCAGGTTGTTGGGTGCCAAAGCATAATTCTGAATAGGGTTCTGGAACAACACAGCCGTTGACAACTGGAATACATCCGTCGTGCGACGGGTAGTTCCACCATTGTTCCCCCGGTTCAAACGCTTGTTCAGGAAAGTACCGCCAAATTCCATACAGCCTACCGAATTACGGATAAAAGGATGCAGACAGGCATTGAAAGCCTCTTCGTCACAGTAGTGCTGGTTGAAAATCAGATTCTCGGAAGCCAGTACCGCTTCGCTGCCTACATAGTTGGGATACATCCGCTCCCATCCGCGAGGCACTGTACAGCCGTGGAAGATTACCATCAGGCCATGATCGTCAGCATCACTCAGAATACCTTCGTACAAACGCATGGTTTCCTGTTTGTCTCCACCGAAGAAGTCAACTTTGATACCTTTCACACCCTGCTCCTGAAGCCATTTCATTTCACGCTTGCGGATAATCGGATCATCCATCATGTTGACGGGCCCTTGCTCGATATCATTCCAGTAGCCGCTTGAACTGTACCACAAGAATACATCCACTCCTTTACCTTGTGCATAGTCGATGAGGGATTCCATACGCTTATGGCCGATCTTCGTATCCCACCAGTTATCAATCAATACATATTCATAGCCCATTGCAGCAGCCAGATCAACATAACGCACCTGGTCATCATAATTGATACTGCCGTCCTGCCAGAGTATCCAGCTCCAGGTACCACGTCCCATCTGATAATCATGTTCCGTCTCATACAACGGTTCCACAACATCCCAGATAACAGTGGTTTCTACAATAGGTTTCAATGTTTCACCTACCGTAATCGTACGCCAAGGGGTAGAACCCGGTAAAGCGAAAGCGGGGGCAACTGTTCCGTTACCATTATTCTCTTCAACCATCGGGAAAGCTACCGTATACAGATTTCCTTCTGTCACATCGCTCAGGCGCGAACCGCAATAGCGGCTGTCTACTCCTGTCTCACTGACAAGCACCCAGCCATTATCTCCTACGCGGAACAGGCAGGGGAAAGTATATCCGTGTCCGTATTGTGAACGGACATTCATCGGGGCATCTGCCTTATATTCTTCTTCATAACTCGGTTTTGTCCGCTTCCAGCCTATCATGGCGTCACTTTGCGGACACATGAAGGTAGTAGTCTGTTCAGGAAAACGGAAACCGGTTGCCTCACTGTTCACAACAAGGCTTCCCCGCTCGCCCTGGCGGGGCAACGTATAGCGGAAAGCAACGTCATTATTGCTCACACGAAAGATTACGTCCATCTTCTGCCCTTTTGCATTGGCAAAAGCACATACCAATTCATTGGCCTGATAGTGTATCTTGGAAGCTTTGATACGCGATTGCGTGTAAACGGTATCAATTTTCCTTTCTTTATGCCCGGTCAGTTTCATTGCTTTCGCGAAATCTCCCACATTGGTCTCCAGACCCAACGGAGATGATTCCAACATCTGTTTTCCGTTATAGGTGAGAGAATACGATGCTTCCTTCCCTTCCGGGCACGAAACTGTTAGTTGTAATTTACCGTCAGGTCCGCTGACGGTTACATTCTGTGCTGTCAGCGGCAAGGCTACCGCCATACATAAAAAAGCTAATCCCTTCAGTTTGTTTCTCATGATCAAATAATGTTTCTCTGGTATTTTAATAGTCATATAATTAAAGGGTTGGCACTACCGGCTTAATGGTTCCGTCCGCATTGAATTCCATGCGATCAATGCACACCTCGCGGTGCACGCCCGGACCATCTTTCAGGAAGTTCTTATTAATACGATGGTAAACGATATACCACTCATCCGTACCCGGAATTTGTAGCACTGCATTGTGTGCAGGACCGTAGATTTGTTTCTCCGGATTCTGAATCAGTACAATCGGATCTTTAGCTACCTCGATAGGTCCCAGCGGCGATTTAGATGTACCGTAAGCCACATGATAGTTGGGTGAACCGGTGTCATCTACCGACCACATAAAATAATAAAGTCCGTTACGGTAAAATACATAAGGAGCTTCGCGGAATGCATAATCCTGCAAGGTTCCTCCTTCGGGAGTCATTACCGTAAGTGTTTTCTTCTTGATGGAAATCATATCTTTATTCAGTTCGGCGCCGGCCATGTAGCCATTACCCCAATACAGATAGGGTTTACCGGATACGGGATCGGTAAAGACATCCACGTCTATCTGCTGTCCGTGTCCTACAGGAGAGTCTGTAATGATGGGCTGTCCCAAATCGGTAAACGGTCCGGTAGGTGAGTCGGCCATTGCTACGCCGATTTGCTTTCCTCCGCCTTTGACGGGATTGCCGCTATAATAAAAGAAGTACTTGTATTCTCCCTTGATGAGTTTTTCTTCAATACACGGTGCCCAGGCATTTCCATTCGCCCAAGGTACCTGTTCGGATTTCAAATCCAGCATAACGCCTTCATAGTTCCAGTTCTTCAGGTCGGTTGAAGAGAAAACAGTGAAGTACCATCCGCCCCAGCCGGGTTGTCCGTCTGTTGTGGAATAGATATAATATTTCTTAGTCTTGTTTGAATATAAGATTTCAGGGTCGGCATGGAATCCGGGCAATACAGGGTTGTTCGGTATTGCACCCAATTCGGCAGGCTTGCCCCATTTATCCGTGATGCGGATCAATTCATCGCGCGTGATAGGAATAATCGTTCCGTGACGGGGATGGAAATTCATCTTCACCTCACTGTCTATCACTTTGAAGTTCTTCAGGTCGGTAGTTTCCGTAAACTGATATTTGCCTTTCATGTATACATCATACATTAATATATACTTATCCTGATTTATCAGTTTAAATGTACCGGCTCCTTCTACAGCGTCCTTTGTCTGCTGCTTGTAGTCCGGTTCTTCTTCCCATTGACCGGAAGTCAGTGAACGGGTGGTTGCCACTTTAATGCCGTTTCCATGTCCCTCTGTCTTATAGAACAGGTGGAAAACGCCATCTTTATAGACAATATCCCCGTCGATACATGATTTCTTATTCTCCGGAATGAAGAGTGGCTTCGGTTCACCAATCAGATCTGTAAAGTCATCATTGGCGTATGCATAGTAGATGATATCGGCTCCACCGGCATACTGCATAGACCAGTACACCATATATTTTCCGGCTTCAGGATCAAAAACCGTCTGCGGTGCCCAAACACGTTTCAGCTTTTCCTGTCCTTTATAACGTTTCTGCATGTTGATGATGGAATGCGTCCAGTTTACAAGGTCATCGGACTTCAGCAGCACCATTGCACGGTTCGAATCCCAACCATTGTCAGATACCATATCTGTCACCACCATATAAAAGGTATGACCGTCCTGGCTTCTCAGGATATGCGGGTCGCGCACACCACCGGTCGAACTGATTACTTTTGAATCAAGAACGGGCTTGCCGTCATTCAGTGCCCAATATGTATATCCGTCCATACTTACGGCATAACATACAGCTTCTTCACTGATGTGGTTACCTGTAAAGTAGGTAAACAAATAAGCCACATAATCTTTTTCAACGATAGGATGTTGTTGGGAAAAAGAAGGCAATGTCATTGCCAACATTAAACTAATAGCAACTGCAAAATGTCTCATAGTGTTCCTCATAAAATTCACGTTAGTTATTGGGTGTCAAAAATACACATAAAATAAGAGATATACTACCACGAATCATGCAAAAAGGGAATAATTTTGTGTCATTTCATTAAAAAACAAAGTTTTACCCAGGTTATTAAACCAAAATGGAGCTTGCCAATGCCGACAAACTCCATTTTGTATCTTCTGGAAAAAATAGAATAATCAATTCAGGAATCGTACCATTTCGCAAGCCGCCAGTAAGAAAGCCCCTACTCCAAAGTTAGCTGTTGAATTGGCATCTACCACTTGTCCCGGAATAGCCTTCTCACCGATAGGCTGCACATAGCCGACACGTCCATCCGGCTGCAAAGCAACAGTTGTCAGGTACTTCCAGGCTTTTTCTACTACAGGCTGATAAGTAGCCTTATCCAAAAAGCCATTATTCATACCCCACAGCAGACCATAAGTAAAGAAAGCAGTGCCACTGGTTTCCGGTCCGGGTGCATGTTCCGGATCAAGCAAACTCCGTGTCCAGTATCCTTCCGGCTGCTGACAGGCTGCCACAGCTTTTGCCATCGCGCAGTAACGGTCTATATATTCCTGACGGTATTTATCCGTTTCAGGCAAATCTTTCAGGACCTTAGCCAAAGCAGCTAAAACCCATCCATCTCCACGAGCCCAGAAATCTTTCTTACCATTCACGCTTTTATGTTTAGGATAGAGATATTTTCCGTCACGATAATAAAGCGCATCTTCCGGATCGTACATCAGACTGTCGGCAAATGCCCAGTATTCATGCAGTTTCTCCAGATAAAGCGGATTGCCGGTAATCTTATATAGTTTAGTCATCACAGGCATCACCATGTAAAGACCGTCAGCCCACCACCAATAATCATTCTTATCCGTACTCATCTGATATTCCATCACTTCGCGGGCACGAGCTATTTTTTGAGTATCCGGTTCTATATTGTATAAATCGGCATACGTCTGGAAACAAATCTGGTAATCACCAAAAAGCACATAATCGTCACTCTCGCCATAGCTGTATTTCCATTCAGCTTTATTATCCGACTTAGCACCTTTCCATTGATTATGTTCAGCCCAAGCCTTGGAGTAGTTCATGAAATCGGAATCACCGGTCAGAAAGAACGCTTCCATGTTACCACTATGGTAAGCTGCATTGTCCCAGAAAGAGCGTCCATGCTCAGGATTCTGAGTTTGCCAGTAGTTATTCACTTTATAAATAATATCCACAATCTCTTTGGCCTCATCCTTGGGGGATGCACAAGCGGACATTCCACTCCAGCAAAAAGCCCCAATCAGGATGTTTACTAAATACTTATTCATACTCTTGCTATTCTTTATCTATTTACTATACTAATTGTCTGAGCGTTTAATATTCCATTCTGTTTCTCTCTATTGAAACAATATCTCCAACATGGCGGAACCAATGTTTCATCGTGCTGAAACGATTGTTTCTCCTTGGTGAAAATAGAGTTTCATCACGTTGAAAACAGAATCATCTTATGTAAGGCTTTCAATCGCCCTTAGGCTTTACAACTTCCAGCACATACACCGGTTGAGGGGCAAACTCTACCCTACGTTCTCCGTCACCTTGTTTGGTGTGCTGCACAAAGAGATGAAGACGACGCTTTTGCTTCCACAATTCCGTATCGTGAGACGGTTCCCAAGCATCTACCGGGAAGTTGGTCAGATCGGTAAACGTCCACTTACCTACTCCTACAGCCGCAGCGTGCGCCAGCGATACCCGGCTTCCCCGTTCCTCATCACGGAAAATATAAAATATCTCGCCACCATCCACTACGATACGCGGGCGGGCGATAGGAATCATCTTCGTACCGCCCCCTTTCAGAGAAAAGGGAGTATGACGGTTCGAAACCTGGCGATTGTGCCACATCTGTCCGTCGTGCCACACAATACGGTATTGCGGTACTTCGCTATCAGGATCACGCCAATACGTGGCAATGTACGGGTTACCGCTTGCATCGGCACTCATACTGGTCTGATTGATCAGTTCTGAGTTTTGCGGGATGCGGCAGGCATATTCCGCATTATTGTACCGGATAGGTAAATCGTATTTCTTGCCATTTGCTTTGTACCAGGTCACACCATTATCGTAAGAACGGGCATAACAAAGATCATGATTTGTCTCCACGTGCCACGTTTCGCGCCACACCCAAGATAGGTGAATCGTGCCTTGTTCATCCACATAGAGTTGCCAGTAGGCATTCCGTTGGTCTTCACCATCTATCAGCACATCTTGTACACGATTCCACTTCTTCTCCTTTAGAGAATAATGATTCATCACCAGATTCCCCCGTCCGGAAGAGCCGGAGCGATAAACAAACAGCAAATCTCCCCCATTCAACGGATAGAACTCCGGATAAGTCACATTACCTTCATCCACACCGGTCATCGGTTCCTTATCTCCAAGTTCCAGCGTATAAGGGGCGGTGCTACGGCAATAATTCAGTTTATGCCCATGGTGGTCGAATGAGAGATGCAGATACCCCTCGCCATCCAGCATCATGCTGATTATGTTATGGGCATCTTTCACATTTCCCTTGTATTGTGTCCGCTTCAGTGTCCATTGGTCAGAGTCCAACTTCCGTTTACCGAGCACCAGATAGCCGTCGCCGTCATAGTAACTGATATACTGTTCGTCTCCCTGCGTCACAAGTGAATTGTTTCTGAAGACAGTAGTGTTGACTGATGTCTGGCTATACCCGTTCCCCACTTCCACGAGCCGGGACTGTTGTGCCCGGAGCGTGGTAAGTGTCGAGAGAATCAGAAAGAAAAAGAGAATGTATCTGTTCATGATAACTTATTTCTTAATAGGCGTGATCTTTCGGGAAGTCTTCTCCACCCCACGCCTTCTTTGATGTCCATGGTTGCGGGGCATCTGTCCAGAAAGGAGCGTCAGCGGGCAATCCTAACGGCAGGAAAGCAAGTGAGGCCAAATATAGGCTGCCATTATTGGTATACCAATCCGATATATTAGGTTGGGAACCATTGAAACCCAATGTCAGATAGCCTTCCACATTGAAGTTGCGATTATCACCGAACATACGCTGAATGACAGCGGTCATTGCCGCACGTACCTGTCCGGCAGGCAATTCTTTTGGTAACCAGCCACGCAATGACAGCAAGGCAAGCGGTTGCAGTACGCCGGTACGGTAAGTAATCGAACGGCCAAATACCGGGAAAGTGCCTTCGGGAGAAACAAAACGTTCCAATATCATGCCGAAACGCTGCATACGCTTCAAGGCATTCGGAAAGTTTCCGCCTTTCACATTCCAGATATTCTGCTTTCCGCCATTTGTCATCACTTCAAGGCATTCCACATACATGGGATGAATCACAAAACTATTGTAATAATCGAAGGCGAAATTCTCTCCGTCACTGTACCAGCCATCTCCTACATACCATTCATCGACTTTACGCAAAGCTGAAGTGATACGGTAATAATCCGTCTGGGCACCCGCCTTTTTCAGGAAGCACTCAACAGTTGAAGAGAATAATAACCAATTCGTATAGGGTGGATCCACCCGACGCAGTTGCTGGAATTCAGCAATATAACGCTGTTTTGTCAAATCATCCAATGGAACCCACAAAGCGTCATATCCGCGCAAAAAACTTTCAGCTATATAGGCGGCATCCACCAGGGGTTGTCCCTCTTTCCGCCACAACAGATAATCTTTACTTTCCGGATCTACAGATTGAGCATAGCTCTTTAATGCCCATTCACGCAATTGTTTGCGTTGTATTCCTTCTGCCGTATCATCATCAGGCAGTGACAGCCACGGAGCCAGTCCGGCCATCAACCGTCCGAAGCATTCCATATAAGTCACCCGCTTATCACGACCGTCCCATGTAGGGCTCAACTCTACCAGCATATTTTCCTGCAACTTGCCTTCGCTCATATTACTGAGTACAGGCGCTGCCATCTGGTACAGAATTCCCGCCCAGAGTTCACGATCAGACTTTACTTTTTCCGTTTTCTTTTTTGCCGAAACATTGAGGGGAACCAACAACGCTACAATCAACAGTAGCCACAAATATTTCCACGTTTTCATGATATTCAATTATAAGTTGTTTTTCATCGTTGCAAATATATTCGTTTTCAGATAAACCAAACTGCTAAAATTATTTCAAAAAGGGTACATAATCGACCATTCTATAGGAAAATGGCCAATTTTCACTCCACACTCACCACTTATCCACCCACTCTATAAATGGAATTCCTTTCCCATTAAAACGAACAGGCAGCCAAATATACCTAGAATCCGACAAGCTTTTCGGACGCCACACATCTGCCATAAACATGTATCCACCATCCTTTAGTGGCAGTATGTAGGTACTTTGTCCTCCAAAAGTAATTTTCGCATCTTTACCTACACAAGGATTGGGTAATTGCGACCATTCTCCCAGAATTGAAGAAGCAGTCATCAAACGGGCTTCATTCGGTTCCCATCCTGTACATCCCGAAGCTATCATCCAATAAGTTCCATCCTTCTTAAATATAGCCGGCGCTTCATTATGTCCTCCGGGAAATATACGAATGTACTTTCCGGTATGGCTCAGATAATCATCAGACAATTCTGCGATATGGAGTGTCAGGTTCTCTTCCGAGGAATAAATATGGTAGGCTGTGCCGTCATCATCCACAAACAAAGTCATATCACGGGACATCTGTCCGTCACCTTCCAGGTCACGTTTCACAAACATTCCCTTATTGACAGCCTCACGCCACTCCGGAGTCCACCATTCATAATCTTCCGGATTCCAGGTAAGCTTCTGCTCCTCCTGTGTCATATTTAGCGGATAGACACCGGGATTCACGCGCCCTGAACGGATAAACCGATAAGGTCCCGCCGGGGTGTCGCTTACTGCAACTCCGGCACGGGAAGGCCCATATCCTCTTCCTTTAAGTTCCAAATGGAACCACATTACGTATTTTCCTGTTTTCTGATTATAAATAACTTTAGGACGTTCTATGATACATCCTTTCTCTATATCACTTCCCGCTTCGTCAGATACAGCCAAAGCTACACCTTCGTACTTCCAGTTACGCAAATCGGTTGATGAATAACATGTCACTCCCACCTGTGTTGTAAAACCGGAAGAAGGCCGGTGCTCTCCAAACCAGTAGTATTTCCCGTTGTTGAAGAGGATACCGCCGCCATGGGCGTTAATAACATTACCGTCTGTATCTTTCCAGACTTCACCGGAAACAATGCCCTTCTGATGAGCGACATTTATCTGTCCCCACAAAGAAGTTAACAAGAAGAAATCCAGAAGTAAAAAGCATCCTACTATTTTCAAACATTTATTCATGACTATCTTTCCTGTTAGAAAAAAGGCGGAGCAAACTTTCAAGAGAAAAGGTTACCCCGCCTTAATCAAAATATAAGACCTATCAAAAACTATTATTCACACGTTGCACCTGCCGTAATTGGCCATCCCGGATTCTGATAAATCGGAGACTGTGAAACGGTTGAACCATCGGGGGATGTAATCATAAAATGTTGAACTGCAATCGGGTCCAAATAATGAGCTTCATAAAAATAAAGTCCATTATAATATTGATTGGTAGAAGTTACCTGGTTCGGACGAAGATAATCACTTAACGATGGAGAAGAAACATTATTATTCTTCTCATCCGCCTGGTCATACTTCAAGTTATCACCGAAAATCGATTTCATCGGACCAAAAATTTTAGCTCCTTCCAACTGATAACCGTTCAATTGATCTAAAGCTCTCCAACGAATTAAGTCCATGTAACGGAATCCCTCTCCGATAAATTCGCAACGGCGTTCACGGCGAATATTATACAGCGTAGCATCAACCAATGCACCATGCGAATAAGCATCCCAACCATTCAAAGCTTCTTTCGACATATCTGTGGCATTAATAGTCTTCTGATAATCAGTATCTACACCCGCACGGGCACGAAGCGCTTTCCAGTATTTATCTGCCGTAGCATCAATATTACCATTTTTTAAATAAGAAGCTTCTATATAGTTCAGATAAGCTTCACTTGCACGATATACCACAAATGCCGTCTGATCCTTACCAAGCAATTGGTCATTATAGTCCAACGAATAGCCCTTGCCTTGAATATAGCCTGTAGAAGTTGCATTCTTAGCATCAGATACATAGAGGCGCGGAGCTTCCGGGAAGTATTCTACCGTTGCAATATTATCAACAGCTTTAGCTTCTTTCGGAGCTTTCATAAACAAACGCCAACGCCAGTCACGGTCAATCTTAGTATCAGTAATATAATCATCACCGGCATAACCACTGCCTGCCGCATAGACCGGCAGCCCGTTTTCCATTAAGAATACTTGCTCAAATTGGTGTGTATAGCCTGTGTTACCGCCACTATACAAGTAGTGATTAAAGTGATGGCTATTGTTCAGACTCAAGTCATAACCACGATACATGATCACTTCACTATATCCACTCGGATCATGCGAAGCAAACATATCATAATATGGATTTTTACCCTTCGATGCCTGATCGCGAATAATCTGATTATTCTCTGTCAATTGCACAGCATCAGCTACCTGAGATGCAGCACTCATCGCTTCAGTCAGGAAAAACTCGATTTCTTTTTCTATGCTTCCACTCGGGAACTGATAGCCCGCATTATAATCTTTTCCCGCTCCGGGCCAACCTGTGCCATTGGGAACAAGAGCCGTACCAGCATGATATTTTTCCCAGGTAGCTTCAAACAAGGCTACACGAGATTTCAGCAGCAGGGCTGCATTCTTGGAAAGACGGGTCTTCTTCACATTATTATTCATTAAGCTGATAGCCTGATCCAAATCGGAGAGAATAAAACGAGCCACTTCATTACGCGGACTACGTTTAGAAGCCTCCGTCAATGCTTCCTGTTCATCCGGTAACACTGTTTTTACAATCGGAAAATCCCCCAATCGCTGTAAACGGAAGAAATACTCTAAAGCACGAAGGAAATAACCTTCGCCGACCAGATGTTTCAAATTGCTTTCAGTACCGGTCAATTCTCCATTCTCTAAACGAGGCACCACTGTCTGCAAATAATAGTTCAGAGCATTGATATTGGTAAAATTCCACTTGCCACCGCTCTGGGCAACAGTCCAGGTATCCTTAAGATATCGTCCATTGGTGCCTTGTTGATTGTCTGTAGCATTATCATCCTTATAAGTAGAACCATTTTCTGAACCCCAAAAGCTCGGGATCATCCCCCCTTTATCATCAGAATCACTTTTCCAGTTGTCATAGTCAGCATAATATTTATTCACATATGCCTCCAACTGAGACTCGTTCAACAAATATTTTTCGGGAGAAACTTCCGATTGCGGTTCTTCGTCCAAGAAATCGTCGCATGCCGGCAGAATTGCCAATGAACAACTCAGCAATAAAACTTTTGCTATATTGATATATTTCATTTTTTTCATTGTTCTAGTCTATTTAAAAGTTAACACTTAAACCAAACGAGTAAACGCGTGACAGTGGATAAACCGTACCACCCTGTTTACCAATACCTGCCGTTTCAGGGTCCATTGTATCACTGAGACCGGTAATAGTCAGCAGATTCTCTCCAGATACATAAACACGCACATTCTGCAATCCTATCTTATTAATCAAGCTCTTCGGAAGTGTATAACCTAATTGTAAGTTCTTCAAACGCATGTAAGCTGCATTCTGCAAATAAGCAGTCTGTGTCTTATGATTCTTATTGTTAAACAACGGACGAGGATAGTAAGCATTTACATTCGCACCCAGTGGAGAAGCAGTATCTTCGGCACGGAAATAATCCATATGATCCTTGAAAGAAGTAGACCACCACTGACCGCTTCCAGTAGTACCCCAGAATACCATGGAATTCTCACCCGGATCGAAATCACGCTTCAATACACCTTGCCAGAACATGGAGAAGTCGAAGCCTTTCCACTGTGCATCAAGCGTGATACCTGTACGGAAACGAGGCGTATTGTTACCAATCTTCTTTAAGTCACCCATATCATCCAGTGTATTGGAACCATTATCTATCTTGCCATCACCATTAATATCAGCATACATAATGTCACCGGCTTCCCACTTGGAACCAATTGCCGTTTGTCCACCCTTAGGTAAAGAAGCAATATGTGCATCCATTTCTTCCTGTGTCTTGGCAATGCCAATGGTAGTATAGCCGTAGATATCTCCTGTCAACTCACCAGCCATATACTTGGATAGAGAATTCGTCGGATTCGGATACTTGTCAATACGAGTCTGGTTGTCGGAGATGTTCAACTTCACGCCGTAGCCCAATTCACCCACTTTATCTCTCCATCCGATTGATAATTCCCAGCCGAAAGTAGTCAAGTCCGTATTATTAGTGGAGGGTACAGTAGCTCCTAAAATAGCGGGCAGTTCAACACCAGGACCTACCATATTCTTAGTTTTACGCCAGAAGTAATCGAATGAACCGGTCAGACGGTTATTCAAAGCACCGAAGTCAAAACCGATATTGGTATTCTTAATCTTTTCCCAACTCAAGGAGGTAGAGATTAGGCCGGGTACAGATGCCACACTAGTCAACGCACCATTTTGTAACCACTTTCCACCATTTGTAGTGACACCCAATGTCTGATAAGTAGGATACCAACTTGTTGTGTTCTGATTAGCCAATTCACCATAGGAAACACGAAGTTTGAACACTTCAACAACATCCGCTAATTTTTCCCAGAAATTCTCACGCGCCACATTCCAGCCCAAAGAGAAGGAAGGAGTCAGAATCCAACGGTTTCCACGACGAAAACGGGAAGAACCGTCATAACGAAGGTTACCTTCTACCAGATATTTACCGTTATAATCATAGTTGATACGTCCGAAGAAACCGGCGTTCTTCCAATTCTTATATAAGCCTTTCAGTGTGTAACTATCAGCATCTGTAGTCAGATTGAGCACCGGCAAATCAGTTGTAACCAAGCCCGTACGAGCACCTTCCATATCACGATATTTCATAATTTCTGCTTGGAAACCACCCAATACCGTGAAATTATGCTTCTCTTTCAAAGAGAAATTATAATTCGAATAAACCGTAGGGTTCAGATAAGTCGTCTTCAGTGAGTATTCAGATACTTGATCCTTATTGGCACTGGTCAAAGCAGTATAAGTATTTTCCGGATTATCCTTGTAGTGGGAATATACAACAAACTGTTCCCAATGGTTCCAGTTATTATCAGTCTTGATATTCATCTCACCAATGATATTCCAATTCTTCAAAGGAGTGACAGTAATCTTCAACTGTTGAGCCATTGCGTCTTTCTGCTCATTATGACGACCACCATCGCGCATTACACCGATATAGTTAATATCCGACATCAGATAACCATTCGGATCATAAACGGCACGCACCGGACGCGCACGACGCAGAATATGATTATAGAAATCATCATTCATATAAGTAGGACGCTCATAATCAGTACGAACCCAACGGTTAGAGTAATCTACCTTCAATGCCTTAGTCAGTTGGGCACTGATTTTAGCTGTAATAGTATAGCGGTCATAATCTTCTGTTCCATAACGCATGAAACCTTCTTGCGTCATATAGTTAGCAGAAAGATAATAAGTCATCTTATCACTACCACCACTCACGCTGACGTTATGTTCCTGTGAGGGAGCCGTATTACGATAATACTCTTTCAACCAGTTTACATTATTGGCGGAATAGTCGTAGTTCCACTTACCACCACTACCATTACCCCAAATATAGTCATCACTTTCTCCTGTCATGAAGTCATATACAAACTGACGGTACTCATCAGTATAAAGATGCTTGCCACTACCATTGTACTCAGCGTCATCAAACAAGTTCACAAATTCATAGGAGTTAGCCATGTCGGGCATCTTTATCGGTGTACTGTAGCGCATATTCATATTATAGTTGATCTGCGCACGACCAGACTTACCACTTTTCGTAGTCACCAATACAACACCAAACGGGGCACGAGAACCATAAATAGAAGAAGCGGCAGCATCCTTCAATACAGAGATACTCTCAATGTCCTGTGGATTGATTGAATTAAGATCGCCTTCCATACCGTCAATAAGAATCAAGGGAGAACCACTGGAGAAAGCATTTCCACTTGCATCCTTACCTACTGTACCCGTACCACGCACATCGATAGATTTAGTTGCATTCAACTCACCACCGTTGCCGCTATTGCTAATGTTAAGTCCCGGAATGACTCCCTGCAAAGCCTGAACAGCATTGGCAACCGGACGAGCTTCAATGTCTTTTGCCGTAGCCGTACCAACAGAACCCGTCAAATTGACCTTCTTCTGTGTGGCAAAACCTACAACCACCACTTCCTCAAGCATCTCGTTATCCTCTTTCAAGTCGATAGTGAAGAACGTTTTTCCCGCAACAGGGATTTCTTGAGCTTTATACCCCACAAAACTTACGATTAACGTACTATTAGAAGATACATTCAGAGAAAAATTACCATCTATATCAGTAATTGTTCCATTTCCGGTGTTACCTTTTTCCACAATGCTGGCACCGATAACGGGTCCCATTGCATCATTCACCACACCTTTCACTTTAATTGTTGAATTCTGAGCGCCCAAGGAAGGGGCATTCAACAGAAGAGCCATACAAACCGCTAAAGTGACACACACTTTTAGCCTGAGTTCTTCAAAGAATCTCTGTTTTTTCATTGCATAAACTTTAAGATTAAACATTCAATAAACACTTTACACTTTTAGAGCGCCTGAAATCAAAGAATATATATCTTCTTTCAGTTCGCACCGCAAATGTAAGTGCTATTAAAATAACTGTCTGAGAGACAGGTTTCAAAGAAGTGTAATTATGGTGCATGAAACAATCTTATGTATAACTTGCACCATACTTAAACCAAAAGCGGACCAATCGTACTACATATCATCTTCCACAGTTCCCCCCGTAGTGAACTTTTCCATGTACTCGGAAGGCTGCATCCCGATTTCTTTCTTGAAGCAGACACTAAAATAACGCGGATCATTGTATCCTACAGCATAAGCCAATTCGGAAACCCGCACCCGTTTCTTCTCTTCCATAATACGACAGGCAGCCTTCATACGGATATTACGAATAAAGGAAGAATAGTTCAGTCCCGTCAAAGATTTCAACTTACGGAAAAAGGTGGATTTAGTAGTGTGCATCTCTTCCAAAAATTGTGTCTGGTCAAATTCCGCATCATCAAGATGACGATTCACACACTCGATAGCACGTTGCAGGAACTCCTCATCCAAGCTGGTAAAATCCAGTTCTTTCGCTTCAAAGACCAATTGTTTCTTGAAATCCTTCATCGCCCGCTGACGACTGCGAAGCAAGTTACTGATACGGGCATGAAGCACACTCAGATTGAAAGGCTTACTAATGAAACCATCAGCACCCGATTCATAAGCTTCTACACGATCTTCTTCCTTATTCTTGGCGGTCAATAATATAATAGGTATATGGCTGGTTTCAATATTTTCTTTGATGCGACGGCAAAGTTCAATACCATCCATTTCAGGCATCATCACATCAGAGACAATCAAATCGATGTCTTCCACCTCAACCACTTCAATAGCTTCTCTTCCGTTAGTTGCCGTATAGATGACGTAGTCCGTACCCAAAAGCTTCACCATCAGATTCAATAAATCTTCGCTATCTTCTACTATCAACAACGAACGGGAAGGAGTGGTATCGGCCCCCTCTTCTTCTTTTTCTACTGCATCAGCCTCTACAATTTCTTCCACATCTGGAATAACTCCCGACAGATTCGAATCAATCTCTTCTTCGGCATAAGCCGTACGCAAGACGGGGAACGTGACTGTAAATTCCGTACCTTGTCCTTCCTCGCTCTCTGCCGTAATTGTGCCATGATGCAATACGACCAAATCACGTACTAACGACAATCCGATACCAGTTCCAATTGTTTTAAACTTCCGGTAATCTCCTTCGTAAAAACGTTTAAAAAGGTTTTTCTGAGCTTCCTTTGCAATACCGGGACCATTGTCTTTCACGACCAGACAGGCAAGGTTCTCTTCCATGCAGGTTAACCTGATGCTTATCATTCCTCCGTGACGGCTATATTTAGAAGCGTTGGACAGCAAGTTATACAGTATCTTATCCAGCTTATCCGGATCAAAATAAGCATTGAAAGGTTCCGGAGAACAAGAAATACTAAACTGCATATCTTGCTTTTTCATCAAAGGTCGGAAACTGTCGAAACTACGCCGTACGAACTGCGCCAGGTCTCCCTGCGACACTCGTAACTTCAGATTTCCAGTTTCCGCCTTACGAAATTCAAGAATCTGCTGTAATAAACGTATCAACCGATTGATATTGTTCGTCATAACCCGATACTGTTCCTTATAACCGGGAGCCGCCTGCATCAACTCATCCACTGAAGCGGAAATAATCGTCAACGGAGTTAATAACTCATGAGTAATATTTGTGAAGAACTGCAACTTGGCATGATTTATCTCTTCCGCTTTAGCCTGTTCCATCTCACGCATATGAAGCGCATTACGCAAACGGATACGGTTGCGAATCACCCGGTAAGCATACCAGGCAGAGCCAAGAACCAATAATATATATAAGGTATAAGCCCACCAGGTTTTCCAGGGCGGTGGTAGGATAATGACTTTTACAGTCTGTACATCCTGGTTCCAAATACCATTTGAATTGGAAGACTTCAGATAGAAAGTATACGTCCCAGCCTTTAAGTTATTATAATAAGCAAAACGTTTAGAAGCATCTGTATATTGCCATCCGGAATCAAATCCTTCCAATCGGTAGGCATATTGGTTTCTCTCGGGGTTGGCATATTCCAATGCAGAAAATTCAATGCTAAAGTTATTATGTTTATAATCCAACCTGATTTCATTCATAAAGCCCGGGGATAAATCGGACATTGCCGCCCGTTCCTTTTCAGTGAGCGATGCCCATGTCTGATTAAAGACTTTAATGTTGGTAATTACCACAGGAAAAGAGAATACTTGTTCTTCCTGTTGATCAGGATAAAAACTATTATACCCCCGGTGTCCACCAAAAAACATTTCGCCATCGGAGGCTACACATGACGCTCCCCGATTGAATATATTATCTTGTAAACCATCAGCAGTAGTATACAAACGATATGTCACATTCTGTAAATCATCCGGAACCGTAAGCCTCAGCAATCCAATATTAGTCCCTAACCAAAGTTCCCCTTGCTTATCACTCTGAATACTGGCTATCGCATCTCCGGGCAAATTCCACAATACATGTACCGGTAAGAAAGTATCATTCGCAGCATCATATAAATTCAATCCACTGCCACCAGTCCCTACCCAAATTCGTCCTTGGGCATCTTTATAGACGCAATCAGCGTAATTACTATTCAACTTATCATTCGCCAGTGAATAGCCGGAGACCGTATATTCTTTCAAAGAATTCCCACTTCCCTGAATACGGATTACACCATTTGTGCTGGATGTCACCCACATATCACCATTATTACCCTCTACTATTTGCATAGCTACCACATCATACATCATAGTATCGCCTACCTTCAAAGAATCAATCCGCACAGGAGTCCCATCAGCAGTACGCATAGACACCCCACCCCGAGTAGCGAACCACATATTCTGTTTAGAGTCTTCATAAATACTATAAATACAGGAATTGCACATCCAGGGCACATTCGAAGGCGAATAATATTTCACACGCTTCCCTACAGGAGCCGACTTGTCTATTTCAAACGCCCCACCATTATAGACTCCCACCCAAATATGTCCGGTAGAAGGAGACTGTATAATAGACATCACAGTGGACATTCTACTATAATTTTTAAAATCAAGCATTTGAGTATAATGAGTAAATTTCCCAGTCGCCCGGTCTTTCACTCCAAAGCCATAAGTACTCATACCCATCCAAAGTAGCCCTTCATCATCCAACAGAATACTACGAACAGAATTGCTCTTGAGCATCCGTTTTGCCTCAGACAGACGATCCATATTGAATTTAGCCTTACGGTTATTCACCATATTGATGCCGCCACCAATCATACCTACCCACATAATACCCTGCCGGTCACGCAATAAAGAAGCCACTTCGCTACTGGTAATAGAATTCTCCGATTCTCCCGAATAACAATTCTCAAATTCAAGGTGTCCTGTCTTTATATCCATCAATGAAAGTATACTTAGACCACTACGAGTCCCCACCCATAAAGAATTCGTATTGAGATCCTCGGAAATAGCATAAATCAGATTATCGGAAATTGTACCCGACCTATTTTCATCATGGGTGAATGTTGTCCAAGTGGTTTTCTCCGGATTATAAGCATCATGCAGCAAATGTAATCCTGCTCCCCAGGTTCCTACCCATATATTTTTATGGCTATCCTGAAAGACAACATGAGCTGAGTTACCGGAGTTCATTTGCGGGTACTTCCGGTATTTACCGGTTCTCTTTTCATAGCGGAACAATCCCTGACTCCATGTACCAATCCATATATCCCCCCGATCATCTTCAAACAAAGACTTTACAGTTGTTTTTGGGAAAACGCCATCGGTATTATCCTGATTAAAAGCTAAAAAACGATTGCTATCTTCCAGATATTCAAGCAATCCCCCTTCTGTAGCAAATAAAATGCGATTGTCACTTGTCACCAATATTTGAGATATGCCAATACCATTTATTTCCGGGTCATCTATTTTCCGAATCTGTCCTGTTCGCTTATCCAGCACATTCAGTCCGCTGTAAGTACCAATCCATAGCCGATGTTGCGCATCCTCTGCCACACAATAAATATTGTTATTCGTTAATAAATCCGGGCAATACAGATTGGATTTATAGGTAGTAATGGAATAGCCATCATACTGAAAAAGTCCGTTGCGGGTAGATATCCAAATATAACCATCCCGGTCCTGATATACCGACTGCACGTCTTTACTTGGTAAGCTATTCAGAACAGATGAAGATTTAAATACCAAAGAATTAGGTCCGGGCGCTACCATAGCTTGACATACTATAGGAAACAATACCCCCAAGATAAAGAAGAAACTCCTGATCTTTTCTTTCATAGTTGTTAGTTAGCAAATATTATTAATCAACTCCGGCAAATATACATAAAAAGTTCTAAAACTATCTTATTTGTTCGATAGGATTATTTTCAGGAGTGCTACACTATCACACCAACCAATCACTGATTCAGACTGTGGCATGTATGTAAATGAATATAGATGAGGAATTAACAAAATGACAAATTGATAATCCTACCCTGTCACATTCTTTTCTTTCCGTACCGACCACGGCATCATACGGAAAAACGCAAGGATTCTTTATCAGGTAAATTCAAAAGAATACGGACAGAAAGAAATACCAGACAATTAGACAATGATAAGTTCGAAGTTAAAACACTATAGAAGACATTATTGACAATATCTAAAAAAATGCTTCTTTCAGTCCATTTCCTATTTCCACCGAAATAGAGAAAATATTGCCTGTAAAAAGCAAGGCTACACCCTTTATGCCGGATGGTATCGCCCTTCAGTCAACAAGACTACACCCTTTTGGACCTATGGTGTAGCCCTTCGGAAAAAAGAATAAGTCTTTTGGGAAATTACATGGTATGTTTTAGAGTAAAAGACCGCTTGTTGGAAGGTAAAAGACCGTCTGTTTTTCCTAAACAGACGGTCTGAATTGAGGGAAAAGACAGGTAGAATCTTCCAGAAGGCTCTATTCCACGGAAAGACTCGTTGTTAATAACAGACAAAAACACACATTACGTCATTGAAATCAACTATTCAGCATCATAGTGACAATTCAATAAACTTAGATTCACCCGTCTTAAACTATTTCTGATATACCCGAACGTAATCTATTTCATAACGCATAGGAATACCTTTATCATCAATTTCGCCACCATTTATGCCACCAAGAGCCAAGTTCAGCAAAAGATATTGTGGCATGCGGAAGGGGTTCGTTCCTTTTCCGATGGTACCGTTAACAGTTTCGCTCAAAAGAATTTCATTCAGTAATTCATCATCCAGATAGATTTTAATGGCCGTTTCATCCCAATCCATACGCCAGATGTGAAACTTATCCGCCCACGCCGGGTCTTTATCTGTAAAATGAGTAAAAGGAATCGCTTTACTATTCCATCTTGCATTCCACTGCCAGTCAGTTCCCCAGGCAGCATTTGCCAGAATATGCGGTTCACCTTTGATACGATAGTATTCCATTATGTCAATTTCACCACACGAAGGCCATTCCATACCACTGCCCAAAGCCCAAATAGCCGGCCATGCCCCTCCGCTCACGGGAATCTTGGCACGAACCTCGAATCTGCCATACAGGAACTCTTTCTTGCCGGCCGTAGTGATGCATGAGGAAGTGTACTCAATAAACTCCCGCTTCTTCCGCCAGTCATTACTTCCGGCCTCATACCAAGGATTTTTACGTCCTTTTTCTTTCCGTGCTTCAATAATCAGCTTTCCATCTTTGCAGTAAGCGTTGCCTTTCTGATACCACTGGGCTTCCTCATTGCGTGCAAAGCCATTATCATAACTCCAAACAGTCGTATCCGGAAGACCGTCTGTATTAAATTCATCACTCCATACCAATTTCCACTCCGATTGAGCCGACAGATTTACCTCGTCCGTCCACTCAATAAACGGAACACCCTGTTCATCAAACTGTATAGGCAACCAAATATGCCCGGAATACATCAGACTCTTCGGTTTCCATACATCAGCCATAAATATAAAGCGGTTCTCCGGCAACTCCAATACGAACGTACTTTGTCCGCCAAAGGTTTTCTCACTGTTCTGTCCGCGGCATGGATTAGGATGTTGCTTCCACGGTCCCCAAATGGAAGACGCTGAAAACATACGGGCTTCATTAGGATCCCAACCGGTACATCCGGAAGTAATCATCCAATACATATTATCTTTCTTGAATAGGGCCGGTGCTTCGTTATGTCCACCGGGAAAGATACGAATATAGCGCCCTGAATGCTGCAAATAATCATCTGTCAGTTCTGCAATATGCAGAGTCAGGTTCTCTTCTGAAGAATAAATGTGATAAGCTTTACCATCGTCATCCACAAATAAAGTCATATCACGAGACATTTGTCCGCCTTCTATATCGCGTTTCACAAACAGTCCCTGGTTAACGGCCTTGTACCACTCCGAAGTCCACCACTTTTTATATTTCTTCATGTTCCATGTCAACTTCCGGTCTGCCTCAGGCATATTCTCCGGATAGATTCCGGGGTTCACCCGTCCGGAACGAACAAAGCGATAAGGTCCCTCCGGTTTGTCACTGACGGCCACAGCCGCGCGGGCGGGTCCATAACCTTGACCTTTCAGTTCCAGATGGAACCACATTACAAACTTCCCTGTCTTCTTATTGTATATCACTTTAGGGCGTTCCATGATGCAACCACGTTCAATATCGCTACCGGGTTCTTCGGATACGGCAAGCGCTACGCCCTTGTGAGTCCAGTTCTGTAAATCGGAAGATGCGTAACAGTTCACTCCCACTTCGGTAGTGAAGCCGTTTTCAGGGCGATGTTCACCAAACCAGTAATATAATCCGTTATGAAATAAAACGCCGCCACCATGGGCGTTGATATATTCATTATTAACATCTTTCCACCGTTCTTTAGTCTGCGATAATAGAGGAAGACAAATAATTGTCAATAATAAGAATCCTCCCAAATACTTTATATATTTCATATACTATTACCTATTTTACAAATATTCCGTACTGCCCCAATGTTCTGTTAGGTTCATAGGGACAATACGGAATACAAAATTAAAGATTTTATTTATTTTTTCTGATAAACTCGTACATAGTCTACCCGATATTCAAGTGGGAATGTCGCTTCTATAGGTCTTCCATTAACCCCACCAATAGCCAAATTTAACATCATAAGCTGACCAAAACCTTCCAAATCATTGGAGTAAGGGTTAATATAACCACCCTCTCCAGCACCATGGTCACCTTTATTATAGGTTGTACTCAGGTCGGTTTCATTCAGAAGTACATCGTCCAGATAGATGCGAATGTATTTTTCATCCCAATCCATCATCCAAACATGATATTTTTCCGCCCACTTCGCATCTTTGGACGTGAAATCAGTAATAGGATAATTTGCAGAATTCCATGAACCATCCCAACGTTTATTTCCACCCCAGCAAAGGTTAGCATGAATCTTGTTCTTATAGAATTCCAGAAAATCGATCTCACCACCCAGCGGCCACTCATACCAGTTACCGGTAGACCATATCGCAGGCCATCCACCTTGCTCAATAGGTATCTTAGCACGCACAATCAGTTTTCCATATTTGAAAGCATACTTGTTTTGGGCTACCACGCAAGCGGAAGTATATTCTGCATATTCACGAGTCTGTTTCCAAGAGTTCCCCCCCGTTGCATTCGGATTGTAGTTCGGATTCTTCACGCGTTCCTGCTTGGCTGTAAAAACCAATGCATTCTTTTTCATTTCAACATTCTCCTTTTTATACCACTGATCCTCTTCATTGCGCTGAAACCCTTCTTCATATCGCCACATTTCAGCATTCGGTGCGCCGGTTCCATTAAATTCATCATGCCAAACCAATTTATATCCGCCTTCCAATTCATGGTCATCAGGTACACCTTCTCCGTCAGCGAAATACTCTTCACCAGGATCTACATAAGTCACATTAAAGAAAAACATCATCGTATTTGTCTTATCATTAATGCTATAAGAAGTAGAATTTTGGATTTGTACAGGCAACACAAAAGTCACATCTTTTTTCCATTCGTCCTGTACTAACGCAATCAGTTTACTGGAGTAAACATTCAGTTCTACTTCTTCCGACTTTTTACTGCCGGCACTCAGTTCCATTTTGCTGGCAGAGAGATTATAGTACTCTTCCGGCAACAGTTCTGCATCGGCATAAACAGTATAAACAGAAGATGTTCCAACCAAAGCAATGGCCTTCTTCAAAGAATCTGAAGCTATAACCAAGTCTACCGTAGCATCTTTCTCCGCTTTCCGATTCTGGTAAAGCGCCAGATTCAGGCGATAATTAAAATTCTTAACTTTCTGCACTTCACCTTCTTGCGGTTCTTTCAAAGCCGTAACTATATTACATTGAGCTCCATCCCATATTTCACTGGCTTGCTTGATGCCCAAATAGTTTAAGCTCAATTTTCCATTGTACTCAAAGTCATTATCTTCATCGCAAGCGGAGAAAGTGATTGAACAGGCAGCTACACAAAGAGCTACCCAGATTTTTATCTTATTTTTCATATTCTTATCCCAATTAAAATTAATCTAAAGGTACAGTTTCAGGATCATAGATTTCTACTTCCACATCATAAAATTTAAATTGAGCCAAATTGAAATACTTCGTATTACCCGAAGTAGCAATTACATTAAAACGGAAAGAAGTAAATGTCTTCCCTGGTACAACGAATTCTGAGGTATACTCAGTACTGTGTGCCGAAGGTAAACCTGACAGTGTCGCCACTGTTTCAAAAGTTTTTCCATCACTGCTTATTTGTAATTCCACCACAGAAGGACGCCCTTCCGAAGTCCATGTATTATCCGTACGATTCTGGTAATAAATAGCGAAATCCTCATGAGCTTCCTTAAAATCAATCTGAATATAATGAGGCAATTCTATCTGAGGACTACTCCATCTCGTATGAAAGAAAGTATTGCCTTTACCGTCTATCAAATTCTTAATCGGCCCTTCAGAAGGTTCCTGTGCATTCGTGCTAAGCTGATCCGCCTCTATTTTCATTTCTGTACGCGACTTTTCTGTCGTAGTAGATGGTGCTGCTCCTGATTTTGCTTTTATTTCCGTAACCTCACTACCTTGATGGGCAGCATTGAAAGTCTGGAAAAAGAAAGAATAATCGCCAAAACGGGCACGCGTATCTTCTATCAACATTTCAGTCGTACCAATAGAAGCTATCTTACAAACATCTTGTTCTGTCAACGGATCATGATATTTAATCTGAAGATATTCAAATGCACCTTCAGACGGAGTATTCCAGGTCAATTTAATTTGTCCGGGTAAGGGATCTGAGTTTACAGCCGATGTTGCGATAGCAGTGGGAGCCGCTGTGCTCCCCCCTATCTCAAAAGTTTCTAAGTTATCATCGCAACCTGTCATGCCAATCAATAACCCGACAACAATCATATATTTAAAGTTCAATTTCATAATATCTCATTTTTATAGTTAAACACGTATGTTTTACCAATCTGTATTTTGAGTCAAATTCGGATTTTTACGAAGTTCAGAGTCCGGTATTGGATAGAAATACATCTTATCATCCCAAACCAAAGATTTAGTATTGCGCGTATAAGTGAACGAGTCATCACTATTTTTCGTGATCACTACCCGATCAAGACTCTTAAAACCGCCTTCTTTCCACCTACGTACATCCCAAAAGCGATGTCCTTCAAATGCAAGTTCCACCATACGTTCATTCTTATAACGCTTCCAGAAATTATCACTACTCATACCTTCTGGAAATTCCGGCATATCCACACCAGTACGCTTACGTATCTTATTTACTGCTTCACGAGCTGACATAGTAAGTTCACCATCTTTATTATCAGCCTCTCCAAAATATTTGAATGTGGCTTCCGCATAATTCAGTAGAAACTCTCCTAAACGGAATGTCACCCAACTATGCACTTTACCTCCACTACCTGTGCTGGCACTGATATCCGTAGAACCATCTACATATTTCTTTAGATAGTAGCCTGTTGGGGTTGCATAAGGAATAGGCGAAGCATTTCTACCTCCCACATAAATTTCCAGCGGATTAGGATTTGTATTCGGCCATTTGTCCCCATTCACAGCAATCGTCATGGCAAAACGCGGATCTCTACCTGTATACGGATCCTTTGAATTTGGTTCACTGCCATTCTTCATTTCATAAGCATCGACCAAAGTCTGTGTTGGACAATTTCCTGATCTCGCATTTTCCAAACCTATCGGAAAATTAGTAACTTCAGGATCAGTAGTTGCACCTACACGGCGCACAAAGATCATCTCAGATGCTTTCCAGTTATTTTCACCCCACAAGTCAGAATACTTACCTAAAGTAATACCATTCTTGCTACAGTAGTTTATTACATCTAAATTAGCCTTTGCAGCTTCTTTGTAGAACTCTTTGTTTTCACTTTCATTGAAAAGCTTGCTGGCGCGGTAAAGCAAAGCGCGTGCTTTCAGCGCCAATGCCGTACCTTGAGTCACGCGACCGGTTTCCGGTTTCTCCGAATTACCGGCAGCATCATTTTCAAGTTTACTGTAATCTATTGGAAGTTCCGGAGCCACTGCATCACATTCACTCACAATAAAATCAAAAATCTCCGAAGCAGGTGTACGTTTCAGACTATTGGCTTCTGCTTCTGTCAACACGGATGTTGTGAAAGGAACATCACCATACGCACGTACCAGCTGGAAATAATAATAGGCGCGTAACAAGCGCACTTCATACTGGTAACGCTTAAAACGATTCATCTGAGCTTCATAATCTTCTGTAAAACGCAAGTCATAGAAATCCAGATCTTTTGCATTTTTCAGATAATAATTGACCGCACGAATAGGTGTATAATAATTCCACAGCGACTTTGGATTCAGTGCATTCCAGTTTCCATTCGTATAGTCAAGTACGCTTGAATAAGTCAATGCCATTTCTGCCTCATCACAGGCGGATGCCAATGCTCCTGAACCGGGCAAATCAGAGTCCAAATAGGAATAGATGTTATTCACAAATCCGGATGTACGGCCGAAGTCAGAAAATACATACTCCTTATCGTAGCTGGTATATTCATGATAGTCCATCTTGTCTGTACATCCGACTAATACTGCTGTACAAACAATACCGAAACATATATTCTTTAATTTCATATCTTAGTTTTTTTTATTAACTTATTTCATTTAGAGTCCCAGTGATAAACCGATATGTATGGAACGGGTAGCAGGATAAACATCTCCTATAGCTTCCGGATCAGTTAAATCGATTTTGTCAATACTGAACAAGTCTGTACCTCTTACATAAACCTTCGCTGTTTTCATTTTGATCTTATTCAGCCAAGCAGAAGGTATCTTATAGTATACTTCACAGTTACGCAACTTCAGGAAAGAACGGTCTTGTAACCATACAGAACTACTTTGCGTATTGTTTTCCACATTTTCCGTAGTCAAACGAGGAAAGCGGGCATTCGGGTTTTCAGGTGTCCAACGATTCTCATAAGCATACTGTGAAATAGAAGTATTATTGATCAATGGACGATATACGCTGGATGTAAGCCAAGCTGTATAATTACCTACACCTTGAAAATAAGCGTTAAAGCCTAAACCTTTCCATTCTAATCCTACATTGAAACCATAATAAATTTCCGGCCAAACAGAATTATAGCCCATGGAAATCATATCGTTGGAGTTAATGACGCCATCATTATTCACATCCTTGTACTTAATATCACCCGGCTTTACCGGACCAAATTGTTGAGGTGTACTATTATCAATATCTGCCTGATCTACAAAATGGCCGATAGCTTGTAAGCCCCAAATCTGTCCAACCGATTTCCCTTTCGCACTCAAATACTCATAGGCTTTGGGTTCTTCCAAGTTTTCGATAATCTCACTACGGTTAAATGAGAAGGTTCCACCCAAACGTAACTGGAAATCTCCAATACGTTTATTATAATCCAACCCCATTTCGGTACCCCAGCTATCTACTATACCTGCATTCTTATAGGCTCCATCAACGCCCAATACAGCCGAATTTTGTCCTGATGCACTTACCCAGATATCTGAACGCCTCTCATAAAACCCATCAATTGTAAAAGTCAAGCCTTTCAACAGAGACATATCCAAACCCACATTATACTTATAAGCTTTCTCCAACACTCCGTTCAATGAAGGTAACCGACCTTCAGACCATCCACCGTCTCCATCTCCAAAATTGCTACCACCTATTACAGGATAAGATCCTCCGCCTCCCATTTTATTAAGCCAATAGCCGTCAGCCGGAGTGTTATCCGTATTGATAATACCAAATGAAGCACGCAATTTCATGAAATCTATCACATTTTGGTTCTTCATGAAAGCTTCGTTAGAGATAACCCATGACAACCCTACAGTGGGAGCCGGTAACCAACGGCTATTAGGATCCAACTTATTGGAGGCAGAGAACATTAAAGTAAAATCTGCAAAATAGCGATTATCATAGCCATAATGAGTATACCAACCTGCATTTTGAGTAAACAAAGTTACATTTACGCCATTTCTATCGTCATACTTATACGTATACAGCAGCATGGAGTAAAGGTCATGTTTGCCAAAGTTACGGTTCCAATCTACATTTGCCTGAAAGTTTAAAGAGCGATACTGCCAATCCAACTTTGAACTTTCGCTAGTACCTACCGAACCTCCCTCAAAATCAGTGAAAGCTGATGGTTCGCCATTAGTCCATTGAGTAACAGATTGCATACCATATTTTTCTCTTCTACGGTGATCTTCCCAATAAGAAGCCAGGTTATCATATCCAATACGTACAGATCCACCTAATCCTTTAGTAATGGATGATAAATCCTGACGTAATAACATATCAGCATACAGAGCACGAGTGTGGCCTTTCGTATAACCATGACCTTGTGCAAGATATACAGGATTATAATCACCATTCCAGGTACTATTGCCACCCCACAAACCCTTTTCCGTCTTAATAGGGAATGCTGCCGACGGCACTGTATATAACTTACCGATCAGATTATCGCCACTTGAGCTTGGGCGGCTGAATTCATTCAGTACACCAGATATATTAGCCTGTAATCTTGTTTTGGTTGTCAGGTCAATATCCAAATTTGAACGGAAATTGGCTCTTGAATACTTGTCTTGCGTAGAATAACCATCATTGGAATTAGCATTCTTGATGAAACCACGATTATTCTGCAAATTCAACATCGTGAAGTAGCGCATCTTAGTAGAACCTCCACGGAATGTTAAGGTTGCTATATCCGTAGTTCCCTGATCACGAAAGACCTCGTCCATCCAATTCACATTAGGATAAAGATAAGGATACTTTCCACTCTTGAAAGCATTCAACTCATTCTGAGAATAACGTGCAGATTTTCCATCATTAGCCAAGGCTTCATTGATAGCATTAGCATAGGTAGAAGCATCTGCCATTTTCGGAATTCGAGTTTGAGAATTAAAACCATGATCATAAGAGAAGTTTATCTCACGACTTTTGTATTTACCACGTTTAGTTACGATATTCACTACACCGTTTACACCACGGAAACCATAAAGGGCTACTGCTGCTGCATCTCGCAAGATACTAACAGACTCTACTTCTTCAGGAGAGATATAATTCAATGCTTGATAGCCATTATCTCGTTCCAGACCATCCACCAACAACAATATACCATTTTTATCATTTAATGTCTTTTGCCCACGGATAGCCATAGAAGAAATCTGGTCCCAAACATTACCCGTCTTCTGCATAGTATAAAGTCCCGTTACATTACCATACAATGCATTACCTACATTAAACGTAGAACGATTATCAATTTGATCGGCATAAACTGTAGAGACCGCACCTGTAGATTCTGCATTGGTCTGATTCAGACCAAAACCGTAGTTAACTTTCTCACTTGAGAAATCCATAACAATCGTCAGGTCTTTCCCATCAGCTACAGGCACAATTTTAGTATCATCCCTACCAGTACGTACCTGCAAGCGTTTAGTATGATCGGCTATAATTTCAAATTTACCATTACGGTCAGTCGTCGCCTGTACCAACGGATTGTTTTCAACGGAAATCAATACACCTTCTATCGGATTGCCTAGTTTATCAACCACTTTGCCGGCTATATTGCCTTCCTCTTGCGCCCAGCTTTTCAGAGAGACACAAGCCAACATTGCTAAAACTATTATTTTATATTTTTTCATGTTGTTCTTTCTTTATTATATGGTTATTTTTACCTTTATTTCCAACCCGGGTTTTGTGTCAGTCCATATCCTTTGTTTACTTCCGAAGGCGGGAAAGCAGCTAAATACCATTTAGGATTAAAATTGCTCCACCACGTGCGAGCTATATTTTTAAGTTCGAACACTTCGTATTTGAAATTAGAAGGTTTATTAGGATATTCAGAAGCATTGCCACTAGTACCTGACCATGGTTTGTTTCCTCCACCATCATTACGATAAACTTTCAGTCCATGAAGTTTTTTCTGGAAAAGATCTGCACGTTTGTAACGAATCATATCAAAGAAACGTACATCTTCCAAACCAAGCTCACAAGCACGTTCACGGAGTATTTCTTCCAATAAAGCATTTTTATCAGTCGTTAGATTCTTAGTAGGATTACATTTTGCCAAACCACCTAAACCAACACGAGCACGTACGATATCTACCTGATCAATAGCTTTTTGCAAATCCCCCTTAGCGTGCAGGATGGCTTCTGCATAAATCAAGTAAACTTCTGCTAAACGTAAATAAGGCCATTGAGGATAGGTTCCGCTTAAGTTACCTGTCTTATAGAATTTATAAAGGCTGAAACCAGTAGCGACCTTTCCTGTTTCCTTTTCCGTATTGTCAATGTTATCACGACCTCCCAACCACAATTCAGCTGCATGGTCACCAAAATTAGCACCATTCACCAACATCGTCTCATACAAACGTGGATCACGTACCGGCTTGTTATAGTCATTATCAGTAAAGAACGGGAAAGCACCATCAGCCAACAGTGTATTGGAGTCAAAAGGTGTGCCGTCACTCATTGGGAACATCTGCATATATTCCAAGGTTGGAGTATAGTTACCATAGCCTACAAATTCAGTTTGAAATTTGTACCACCAGTCGTTATTGAACTTACCTATTACACGAGTAGAAATAAGTAATTCCGTATTATTCTGACGTTCGAAATAAGCTTTAAAGAAGGCATCACGATAATTTTGTGAACTTGTTCCATCTGCCTCCATCAATGCATAAAAGCCATTAGCTTCTAGCTGTTCAAAAAACTCATAACATGCCTGATAGCATTGTTCCCACCAATCAGCATTATAACCTCCGTACCATACTTGCAGATTACTTACAGCATCTTGTGGAGATTCTGTAGAATAAGGTTCACTATCATTAAACAAAGGACTGGCCGCAAACAACAGTATCTTACATTTTAATGCCATTGCTGCCGCTTTTGTAAAACGTCCTTGCCAATTAGAATCATCTGTTCCCAGAGACCAGGGTAATTCCGATTCATTGATAGCAGCATCCAATAAACCAATCATAAATTCAACTGTCGCCGCAGCTGTTGCACGGGGTACTTCGTATACAGCTTGTACACCGTACGTTTTGTCTACCAGCGGCAAACCACCAAAATGACGGAACATATCGAAATAACGAGAAGCTATTAATACTTTTGCTTCTGCAGTCAGACGCGCTTTCTCTGCATTGTCCATATCCGGTACACGCTCAACATTTTCAATAAACATCCATCCAGCGCGAATACCACTCCAGGCTTTATCATCTATATAATTGTAACGAACATCACCTCGGGAACCATCTTCATCTGCTGCCGTATACGCACCACTATAATAGAGACGATTCACTCCATCCCAACTGTTATGACTATGCCAGCAATCAGAAAGAATTTCAAACATACCGGTGTTCATTTTCTTTTCATCGTAACCACCCCAGTAATAAGGCAAGCCATAATAAAGTTTTGTATAAGCATTCCATAAAAATGCACGGGCATAATCAGCTTTTCCAAAAATAGAATCCTGATTCAAGTCGTTCGTCGTAGGCGGTTTTTCAAGAAAACTATCACCGAACTTTATTTGATCGACGCAAGAAGCAAAGAGTATGGTAACTCCTGCAAATGCTATTATAAACCATTTAGTTAAATGTCTCATATCTTAAGTATTTAATTCTTAAGTTTCTTATTTTCAATATCAATAAACATTAAAAGCCTAATTTCAGACCAATATTAAATACTCTGGTCAGCGGATAGTTAGGACGATCGCTCTGACGAGACTCCGGATCTCCCCAATCAAAAGCGGTAAATGTCAATAAATTATAGCCATTTACATACATGCGGCAGCTATTCAGCTTCAACTTTCTCATGAAGGGGAAATCAAAATTATAGCCGATCTCAATATTCTTCAAACGGAGGTAGCTTGCATTAATCAAGTACAAATCACTTCCTTTTTCAAAGTTATTTTTACGATTCGTTGCCGTAATACGAGGAAATTTAGCAGTATATGAGTCTTCTGAAGACCGCCAGGTATTTTCATATTGGTACAACAACAAGCCTTTGTTTTGAGTATCACCAAGCGGCTGTCTGAATTCAGAGAGCATACGGTCTACATTCCAGGCACCCGTCCATTGCATGGAGAAATCAAAATTCTTCCAAGAAAAGCCTAAATTCAAACCTGCCGTATATTCCGGAAGGTCAGTAAAACCTATATCTCGTGTCGCATCATTGCCGTCCAGTTTTCCATCCTTATTCAAGTCTACATAAACTGCATCACCGGGCTGCAATGTAATTCCATGATCACTAATAGGAATTCCAAATTCTTCCTGATAACGCAAATCGGCTGTCTCATCATAGAATCCCCAGAACTTATACATAGAGCGTGAATTTATACGACGTCCTGTTTGATACATCCAAGGTTCATTTTGCTCAACTTCATTCATGAATACAATCTTGTTACGTGCAAATGATATATTGAAATTAGCCCAATAACGAAAATCAGTTCCTATTCTATCATTCCACTTCGCCTGTATTTCAAAACCCTTATTCTCTACCTTATTCACATTGATTGCCGGAAGAGTCATACCCAAAATACCCGGCAGATAGTCCGGAGTTCTAAGAATATCACGGCGTTTTTCTATAAAATAGTCGGCAGATACGCTCAAATGGTCATTGAGAATGTTAAAGTCAAGACCATAATTCTGCTTGACGGCTGTTTCCCACTTAGCATACGGATTACTCTGAGTAGCCTCCCATGCACCAGGCTTGGCATTTCCAATGTTCTGTCCAAAGAAACCACCCGGACCATTATGATCATTATTTTGTCCATAACCATAAGAACCAGGTAAATAGAGGAAACGCTGACCTGCATAGTTGTCATTACCTACCATACCCAAAGTTGCACGGACTTTAAAGTAATTCACCACCTTCTTTATAGGAGCGAAGAAAGGTTCCTCACTAACAATCCAACCAATAGAACCGGCAGGAAAAAAGCCGTAACGATTTTCGGGATTAAAATTCTCAGAGCCATTGTAACCAACATTAAATTCGGCCAAATAACGAGTCTTCCAGTCATACGTCACGCGTCCTACCAATCCTACATAACCTGTAGGAATATAGTCGTAAGTTCCTCCTGGATAATATCTTTTTGACTGATTGTAAAGAAACAATCCAGTAACACTGTGGTTGCCAAACTTACGATTATAGTTTAAGGCTAATTCCATATACCAGTCGCGTCCCTTACCATAATCTCCTTCACGATAGCTCGTCTGACTATCAGAACCTGATTTTTTGTAAGTAATAGCACCCTTGTCATCTACAACCGGTGTATAGGTAGCTACGGAAGAACTGGCTATTTTAGTGGTTGAGTAAGAAGAGTTATATGACCCTTTCAATTTTATAGAAAGTCCCTTTGTTATGAAATCAAGTTTCTGGTCGAGCACCAAGTCCAGATTCAATACATTCGTTGTCTGATTACGGAAACCTTTACCATAATAAGATTCCAAACCATCTGCTCCAGGTTTAGTAACATAATCCGCATTCGTTTTGATATATTTACCATCTACTATACCCGCACTGGCAAAAGGTACAGCCCAATAAAGTTTACGGAACAATTGATTCTGATCTTCACCAGACTCAGGAGTACGCTTACTCTCCACGCGTCCGCCAATATTGACTGATAATAATGTTGTTTTGCTGATATCAAAATCCAGATTTGCCCGATAATTATATCGCTTATAGTCAAAGTTAAAATCATCTGTCAGATTGAATTGCTTAAACATACCATCTTGGGTGAACAAACCCGCAGACACAAAGTAACGCATATTATTTGTTCCACCAGAGATACTAACATTGTGCTGTGACTGAAAAGCAGCTTTGTTCATACAGTAATCAATCCAGTTAATATCCGGATAAAGTAACGGATTAGTATGATCCCGAAAAGCAGCCAACTGCTCATCCGAATAAAGAGGCTCATTACCGTCATTAGTCCTCATCATATTAACATAAGAAGCATACTGATAAGAATTTGCAAACTCTAATTCTTTAGTACGCACATTAACACCGGCAGAAGTAGTAAATGAAATCTTCGCTTTTCCTTCAGCACCACGTTTAGTTGTAATCAAGATAACACCATTCGCACCTCGTACACCGAATACAGCAGTTGCAGAAGCATCTTTCAATATAGTTACACTCTCTATCTCATTCGGGTCAATCTGAGAGAAATCACGTTCCACACCATCCACCTGAATCAATGGAGTGGCATTATTAGTGGTAGCTATACCACGTACGTAGATATCAGCAGCATCAGCACCCGGTTCACCAGAATATTGCACAGAAGAAATACCGGTTACCTGCCCAGAAAGGATGTTAGAAATAGATCCTGCGGGAGTCTTTAACAAGTCATCTCCTCTCATTGAAGAAATGGCGCCTGTAACTGATACTTTTTTCTGTACACCGTAAGCTACCACCTCTACTTCACCCAACATCTGGGCATCTTCTTCTAATACTATATTAAGACTAATACCTTTTTTAACAGGAACTACCTGTTCCTTATAACCAATAAAACTAAACTGTAACTTACTCCCTACAGGAACATTAAGTGTGAAATTACCATCGATATCAGTAATAACACCAGTAGCCGACCCCACTACCATTACATTGGCACCAATTATCGGCTCCCCATTTGTATCCTTAACTGTACCAGTCACTTTTACTGTATTTTGTTGCATGCCTTCTGAAGAGAAAGCTTCATTACTATATCCCTTAAGAGGAACAGATAAAAACAAAAACAATAAAATTGCAACTGGAAATAATCGACATAATTTTTGAGCCTGTCGTTTACAGAAATTTTCTTGCTTTTCCATTAGCAATAATTTTAAGATTAAACATATATTTAATTATTAAGTCTCATTATATAGCCCTTACTGGACAGAACGGCTAGGAAAAAAGATAATAGTATCAACTAGCTTTCCTGTTTTTTTACTTACGAATTCAAAAAAGACAGGAACAGGATAAGCAACCTTAAATTCATAAAATCCAGTACTAATTTCTTCATAATAGTATGGAGTTGTACCTATTTGAGAGAATTGTACATCAACATTTTTCAACACCTCACTTCCAACAAAGAATAATGTAGTAGCATCCGGATATATATTCTGCGTATAATCAGTATATCCTGATATTTCCGGAGTTACTTTACCATTCGGCAAAGTATAAGCATACTGTTTCCACCACCCATTCCTTATGCGCTCTTTTAACTCTGCATCACTATATTCAGTTGCAGCTAATAAACTAAAGTTACTGATTGAATCTGATTCGATCAACTCATCTGTAACAGCCCTTGTGTCGGATGCCAATTCAGGCAATGCACCTTCATCCAATCCAGTAATTGTAGCATCGTCACTACACCCTGTAAAAAGACTAACAGACATTGCAGCAACAAAAAGTACTGTAATCAATTTGCCTCTTTTGTTTTTCATGTTTCTCATTAATTTTAAGATTAAACATTGGTTTGTTATTTACAACAAGAACTAAAATAATCTCTATTATTTTCATTCTTGATTGCGACACAAAAGTATGGGGGCAAAAAGCAATATGGCTTCTACAACAGCCCAAACAGATGCTAATTTGTCTCATGACACAATTTTCTACATGAAATGAAACATTATTCTACATAAGTTTTCAAATGTGAGAGAGTTTTAAAAGAAATGTATAAAACGAATAAACGGGTAAGTAACACAATAAGACTGCAAGAACAACATTCCATTTTCCGGAAGTTGTTCTTGCAGTATAAAAGACAAGATGGTTAATAAATATATGCTCTATGTTTCCGGAACATCATCTTCCACTGTGCCATTCGAAGTAAAGCGCTCCATATATTCGGAAGGTTGCATACCAAACTCTTTCTTAAAACTATTACTGAAATAACGCGGATCATTATAACCCACAGCATACGCCAATTCTGAAATACGAATATTCTTCTTCTCTTCCATTATACGACAGGCTGCTTTCATACGAATATTCCGGATAAAGGAAACATAAGTAAGACCGGTCAATGACTTCAACTTCCTGAAGAAAGTCGATTTAGCCATATACATCTCCTCCAACAGCTTCGCCTGATCAAAATCCGGATCATCCAAATGACGATGCACACAATCAATAGCCCGTTGCAGGAAACCCTCATCAACACTGGTGTAATTCAATTCTTTAGCTTCAAATACCAACTGTTTCTTGAAGTCCTTTCCCATACGTTCACGGCTCCGAAGCAAGTTGGAGATACGTGCATGGAGAACACTCAGATTGAAAGGTTTACTGATAAAGCCATCAGCACCGGACTCATAAGCTTCAACCCGGTCTTCCTCCTTATTCTTAGCCGTCAGCAAAACTACAGGAATATGGGATGTTTCAAACTTATTTTTAATATACTGGCAGAATTCAATGCCATCCATCTCAGGCATCATTACGTCAGAAACAATCAGATCGATCTCTTCCTGCTCTACCACATCTATAGCTTCCTTACCGTTATTAGCTGTGTAAACCATATAATCCGCACCCAACAATTTCGTCATTAGCTGCAATAACTCTTCATTGTCCTCAACAATCAGTAAAGAGTACGAAGACCGGATAGCAGTCGGCTCGGATTGTTCCTCACTATCATCATCAGAGACATTTTCGCCAAACTCATCTGATAAGAGTTCTTGCTTTGCTTCTTCCGCATCTGTCGGCAGACTTTCTTCTATTTCTTCCTCTGCATACGAATTACGAAGAACCGGGAAGTTTACAATAAACAATGTACCTTTCCCTTCTTCACTTTCTACCGTAATAGTACCATGATGCAGCACTACCAAATCGCGAACCAATGACAAACCGATGCCGGTTCCAATAGTCTTGAACTTCCGGTAATCTCCTTCATAAAAGCGTTTGAAAAGGTTCTTCTGGGCTTCTGCTGATATACCTGGGCCATTGTCTTTCACCACTAATCGTGCTGTTCGGTCTTCATTTTCAGACAGTTCCACACTGACTAGACCACCGGCACGATTATATTTAGAAGCATTAGACAGTAAATTATAGAGTATCTTATCAAGTTTGTCCGGATCAAAATAAGCGTTGAAAGGATCGGGTGAACATGAAATCTGAAACTGAATATCTTTCTTCTTCATCAACGGGCGGAAGCTATCCAGACTGCGATGTACAAATTGCGTAAGGTCACCTTCGGAAACCCGCAGCTTAAGATTTCCTGTCTCCGACTTACGAAATTCAAGGATTTGTTGCAGCAAACGTATCAGGCGATTGATATTGTTATTCATCACTCTATATTGCTCCTTATACGTGGGTGCGGTCCGTCTCAGCTCATCCACCGAAGCAGAAAGAATGGTTAACGGAGTCAGTAGCTCGTGAGTAATATTAGTAAAGAATTGTAATTTAGCATGATTAACCTCTTCTGCCTTAGCTTGTTCCATCTCACGCAAATGCAGAGCATTTCGCAAACGGATTCGATTACGTATCACCCGGAAAGTATAATAGATAATAACACAAACACATATAATATATAAGGTGTAAGCCCACCATGTTTTCCAGGGAGGCGGTAAAATAACGACTTCCATCCGGAGCATCTCATCATCCCAAATGCCATTGGCATTAGAAGCTTTCAATTGGAAAGTATAAGTTCCGGGCTTCAGGTTATTATAATAAGCAAAACGCTTGGCCCCACCCGTATATTGCCAGTCAGAATCGAAACCTGCCAACTGATAAGCATACTGGTTTCTCTCCGGATTAGCATACTCCAATGCCGAAAATTCGATGCTGAAATTATTATGCCAATGGTCCAGCTGTATCTCATCTGCAAAAGCGGGTGAAAGTTCTGAAATCTCCATTCGCTCTTTAGCTGGCAGATTTCCCCATGACTGATTGAAAATCTTAATGTCAGTCACTATCACAGAAGAAGAAAAAGGCTGTTCCTGCTGATTCTCAGGATAAAAGCTATTATATCCCCGGTGTCCGCCGAAGAACATTTCACCGTCAGCTGCAACCGCCTGGGCACTACGAATAAATATATTGTCCTGCAAACCATCTACTGTGGTGTACAAACGGAATGTCGCACTTTCCAAGTTATCCGATAGGGCAAGTTTTATCAATCCGGCATTCGTACCCAACCATAAATCACCCTCTTTATCACTCCTGATACTGACAACCGCATCTCCCGGAAGATTCCATTTCGCATGTACCGGAAGAAAAGTGTCGGTTGCTTCATCATACAGATTCAGTCCACTGCCTCCTGTTCCTACCCAAATGCGTCCTTTGGCATCTGTGTAAAGACAATCGGCATACACACTGTTGAGCTTTCCATTCGTAGTAGAATAACATGAAACGGTATAGCTCCCTTTTTCATCACAATGAAGCCGAAAAACTCCATGTGTATTGGAAGCCACCCACATATCTCCGTCATTTCCTTCGGTCATATACATAGTCGGAACGTTTCTCATCTGGCTATTTCCTACTTGCAAAGTATCCAGCCGCACCGCTTCTCCATTCATTGTACGCATTGAAACTCCATTACGCGTAGCAAACCAAAGGTTGTGCTTTGAGTCTTCATAGATATGAAAAACACAGGAACCTGCCAACCACGGCGCATCCTGAGCATAATAATTCCTCACCCTCTGTGCCACAGGCGCCTTCTTATCTACCTCATAAACTCCTCCGTCATAAGCTGCAATCCAAATATGTCCCGTTACGGAATGTTGCATCATAGACATTACCGTAGAAATACCACGATAACGGTCGAATTCAGGCATTTGAGTATAATAAGTAAATTTCCCGGTTTGACGATTCTTCACCCCTAATCCATAAGTTCCTATTCCCAGCCAAAGTAATCCTTCATCATCCAGCAAAATACTGCGAACCGAAGTAGTCTTTAGCATTCGTTTGACTTCCAACAACTGATCCCAATAGAAATCAGCTTTCCGAGTACTCACTTTGTTTACACCTCCACCAATCATACCTACCCACATCAGTCCCTGACGATCACGCAAAAGGGAAGCCACTTCGTCACTGGCTATAGAACTATCCGATTCACTGGGATAATAATTACTGAAAGTCTCAGCACCCGTGTAATTCCCTGTCAACGGAAGTACACTGAGTCCTTTACGGGTTCCTACCCATAAAGAATGAGTATTAAGATCTTCGGATAACGCATAGATAATATCATCCGAGATACCGGCAAGGTTCTTTTCATCATACCGATAAGTAATCCAAGTGGTCTTATCCGGCTGGTAGGCATCTTTCAACAAAACCAAACCGCCACGCCAAGTACCTACCCAAATATTCTTTTGACTGTCCTGAAATACATAATGAGCAGAGTTTTGTTCATTCAACCGCGGGTATCTGAAATATTTCCCGGTTTTCTTCTCATAACGATACAACCCTGCATCCCATGTTCCAATCCAAATATCTCCCCGGTCATCTTCAAACAGAGATTTGATGGCAGTCCTGGGCATCACATTCCCTGTATTTTCGCCACCATGGCATAAGAAATCATCTTTATCTTCCTGATACTCATACACTCCCCAATCTGTTGCAAACAGAATACGTTCATCACTGGTTATCAGGACTTGAGGGATACTATTACCATTCATCTCCGGATGATCTATTTTCCGTATCGCACCCGTTTTCTTGTCCAAAACATTCAGACCACTGTAAGTACCAATCCAAAGACGGTGTTTTGCATCCTCTGCCACACAGAAAACATTATTATTGGTCAGCAAATCAGTGCGAAAAAGATTGGATTTATAAGTAGTAAGAGAATAACCATCATATTGGAAAAGTCCATTACGGGTAGATATCCAGATATATCCGTCGCGATCCTGATAGACAGATTGCACATCTTTACTGGGCAAACTGTTCAATATGGATGAAGACTTAAACACCAGAGTATTTGGCTTAGGTGTTGCGATGGCCTGACATACCAAAGGGAAAAATATTCCAAAGCAAAATACAAAACTCCAGATTTTTTCTTTCATTGTAAACATTACCTTCATGGTTAACTCGGTTTAGAATATAATTAATAAAGCCCGACAAATATACGTAAATATATCTAAAAGTATCTTATCCATTGGTAATATTATATTTCAATAATTCTATATCGGGACGTACCCGGGATGTACTTGCTCCGTACCAAGTCCGTAGTTTCTCCGTCCAGAGGTACTTCTGACCGAAGAATGTACGGAGCAAGTACGGTCCAGATACGATTCGGATAAGGAGCTGATAAGCCCCAAAAGACAATATTGATCTAAATTTCACCCTTTTTGGCACTAAAGTAGCCGTTTACATTGCAGAGAATACCTTTTCTTTGCAGAGAAAAATAAATAAGAATATTCTTACCATGTAATACACACGCAATGATGAAAATTGTATTCTCAAAAATGACCGGAGGATTATTACTATTTACTTTATTAGTTTCATTAAAAGTAAATGCCTCCCTGCCACAGGCTAAAAATGATTCCGTATTTCATTTAGTACAACCGGACTACAAGTTGAGTCCTCTCACCGGTATGACTCGCCAACATTGGCTTGATGCTGCAACCTATTTACTGGACGGAGCATTCAGCTACATCCACACACCGGACGATCCGATGCATTTCCCGAAACAGTCGGGAAAGAGTTATCCAACAGATGGAAAACCTAATAAAACGGAGAATTTGGAGGGACTTTGCCGCACTATGTTCGTAGCAATTCCGCTACTAAAAGAAAATCCGGATCTGGTACTGAATGGAATCAAAGTCGGAGATTATTACCGGCAACAGTTGCGCAACATGAGTGATCCGTCTAAGCCCGGATATATTCAACATCTCAAAGGTGGGCCAAGCCAGACGCTTGTAGAATTCGGAGCACTCGCCCTGTCACTTACTGTAATGCCTGAAATTATTTGGGAACCATTGACACAAAAGGAGAAAGATGATCTTGCCGCATTGATGCTTAGTTATGGCAACGGGCCTACAATCGGTTCTAACTGGCGTTTTTTTAATATATTCGTCATGTCTTTCTTCAAAGATCAGGGTTATGAGGTCAAAGACGGTTATATGGATGAATTGCTGCAAAAATCACTGGCACAATATCGTGGATATGGATGGTATAATGATAGTCCGGCCTATGATTATTATAGTATGTGGGCTTTTCAGATGTATGGTATGATTTGGGCGCATTACTACGGTGAGAAATTCAATCCGGAAGCCGGACGACAGTTTGTCAGCAACTTCCGTGACCTAGTCCCTAATTATCCCTACATGTTTGCCGAAGATGGAAAAATGAATATGTATGGACGCAGTATTACGTACCGTATAGCTGCCGCTGTGCCCTTCCCGCTGATGGGGTGGCTCAATGATCCGTCTATCAACTATGGCTGGATGCGCCGCATTGCCTCTTCCACCTTGCTTCAATTCCTTGAAAATCCTGCATTAATGGAAGACCGAGTACCAACACTGGGATTTTATGGGGCTTTTGAGCCTGCCGTACAGATTTATAGCTGCCGTGGCAGCGTTTACTGGATGGGAAAAGCGTTCCTTGGATTATTATTACCTGCCGATAATCCGTTCTGGACGGCTATCGAGAATAACGGAGCTTGGGAAAAAGAACTTCAATCCGGCAAAGTATACAATAAGTTCATGGAAGGTTCCAACACTTTAGTGACCAACTATCCCAATAGCGGTACTTCGGAAATACGTGCATGGTGCCATGAAACAGTTGCCAAAGACTGGCAGAAATTCCGTTCTACCGAAAATTATAATAAACTGTCTTATAACACTGCATTCCCCTGGATGGCAGACAGCCCAGATGGTAAAGTGTCCATGAACTATGCTGTACTGAATGACAAACAAGAATGGGAAGTATTGCGCCTCTATACATTCAAAAAGTTTGAAGATGGAATTTATTACCGAGATGCAGAACTTGAAACAAACCCGGAAATCAAATTCCGCCTGGCAGATATTCCGCTTCCTAACGGTATTCTGCGTGTAGACAAAGTTTCTTTCCCGCTTACGACAGAATTACGTTACGGACACTATTCATTACCGGAATTAGAAAGTCCCATTGTTACAAAGGAACAAAAGGCCGGAGGATACACTGCCTACTGCATGGATAATGGTGCCTATCAAACAGCACTTATCAATCTCCAGGGTTGGTCGGAAGTAGAATTTGTACAGACTGAAGGGCTACATCCGGTAAGTAATAAATGTTCTGTAATCAATGCAGTCACAACTCATTCCGGTGATAAAGTCTTTATCACACTACAATTATGGAAAAAGAGTGGTAAGCCATTTACTAAAAAGGAACTGACACCTGTAAAGTCCTTTAAACAGACCGGAGACACTATAACCATTTATTTCTCTGACGGGACGGTAAAGACGGTTTCTCTCTCCTGATATAAGTTTCGGAAGGAATAGTTATCTTTGCCGCCAAAGTAAGAGCTACGAAAGCTCTTCTACAGAAACAATATAATTATGGCAGGCATCTACATACATATCCCCTTCTGCAAGACACGTTGCATTTATTGCGATTTCTATTCCACTACACGTTCGGAATTGAAATCGCAATATATCCGTGCCCTTTGCCGGGAGTTGACGGAACGCAAGGAATATCTGAAAGGGGAAGCTGTTGAAACCATTTATTTCGGTGGAGGTACACCGTCACAGTTATCGGAGGAAGACTTTAAGGAGGTTTTCAAAACGATTGAACAGGTTTACGGAATGAGGGAAGCAACAGAAATAACGCTTGAAGCAAATCCCGATGACCTTACGGAAGAATATATCGGAATGTTGCACACTCTACCGTTCAACCGCATCAGCATGGGAATACAAACTTTTGATGATGCAACACTGCAATTATTGAACAGACGGCACAATGCCACACAAGCCATAGAAGCAGTAAAACGCTGTCGGCAAGCAGGTTTTCAGAATATCAGCATCGATTTAATTTATGGTTTGCCCGGAGAGACTGAACAACGTTGGGCACAGGATTTACAGCAGGCTGTCAGTCTTGATGTAGAGCATATTTCAGCCTACCATCTGATTTACGAAGAAGGTACACCACTTTACAAAATGCTGCAACAGCACTCTGTATCTCAAGTAGATGAGGACAGTAGCCTGAACTTCTTCTCCACATTGATAGACACCCTTTCTGCCACTGGATACGAACACTACGAAATATCCAATTTCTGCAAACCGGGAATGTACTCCCGACACAATACTTCTTATTGGCAAGGTATCCCTTATCTGGGATGCGGCCCGTCCGCACATTCCTTTGATGGAGGCTCGCGCGAATGGAATGTAGCCTCACTAAATCAGTATCTTTCATCCATAGAACAAGGGCAACGCCAACACGAAACAGAACAACTGGACACACAAACCCGCTACAATGAATACATCATCACAGGTCTGCGCACAATGTGGGGAATATCCACTGAAGAGCTGAAAAAGAAGTTTGGCGACCGACTTTGGAAATATTGTTTGGAACAAGCCAAACCTTATCTGGGAAATGGAAAATTAGAGTTGCATAACGATCGGTTAAAGCTAACCAGAGAGGGTATTTTCATCTCAGACGGTATCATGAGCGACCTCTTGGAAATAGAATAGTTACATATACAATATGCCCGGTCCTGATATATTTCAAAACCGGGCAACTTAACAAAACAAACCCTTTTTACAGAGAAATAGTATACTCCAATCCTTTATCAGGAGCCACTATAAAATTCGTCACTTCAAAATTCATATCTCCTCCTTTGATGCTATTATCAAATCCGATACGGACACTATAACGTGTATGCGGCTTCAGCGTCATATCCCGAAAATAGACCAGAGAAGTATCATGTGCCGTCTTTTTCAGTTTCAGGACTAAATCCGTAGTATTGGTTATAGAGAGCGTCACTCCTTTCTCATTACGGCTGATCTCTTCTATTTCTACACATTTTTCAAAGAATGGACGAAGCAAGTCTTCACGTCCAATCACCAACTCTCGATAATAAGCAGCAGTGCGACGATTGTCCAATGCTTCACGGATGCCTTTCAAGGAACGTTCTTTCGCAAAGACGAATGTCATGGTACGATGCTCATCTTTAGAGAAATCATAATCAGTCTGAATGGGTTGATGGATATCGGAAGTGCCAATCATTGTCAGATTCTTATCCAAACACCATTGAACAGCTTCAGGCATATACAGAGGGCCATTTGCTACTTCAATGCCATGCATACAACCTTCATTATAGAGTTCTGTGTGCGCGGGCCACCACTTAGTAGTATCCGGTTGTTGGGCTGCCCATCCGGGATGATTCCAGAAAATAAATGCTCCCTGCTTTTTGGCTTCATTGAAAGCATCTTTATACTCTTTTTGTTCCAATGGATTGGAGTCAGCCAGAAAAATGGCATTAAAGTGTCCGGGAGCCATCGGACGGGTAATCTCACTACCTCTGATTAAAAGTATCCCCAGCTTTTCAGCCTGTTTCTGACAAAGATCGAACGAACGGTTATGATCTGCCACAACATCTTTTTTATGAGGACGATATTCGATGTGTTCTGTCAGAGAAATTGCATCCAGTCCTTCACGATAAGCCTCATCTACACGTACCGTAGGCCAAACCAGACCATCAGAGAAAACAGTGTGCATATGAAAATCACACTTCAAAGTAGTGTATCCATCTAAATCGGGAACCTGAATTTCATTCCGGCGTTGCGCCTGTACATTCATCAGGCAGGTTGCCAAAAGGAACGCACTTACTAATACTTTCTTTACTTTCATGTTATCTATTTATTTTTATCATTAAAGTTACTATTACCAACCTGGGTTTTGAGGCAATAAAGCCGGATTTATCTGGGTAGCCGTCAACGGTATCGGGCGCAAGTATTTCTTATCATCCCATTTACGTCCCTGGCTAAAGCCAAATTCAATATATCCGTGGTCACCTTCGGACAAACGGTTGGTTTTACCAATTACCACATATTGTACGCCTTTAATCTTCTCATCGGCTGGCGGCTCTTTATCCACCACAGCTACGTCTTTTATACCATCACCGTTCAGGTCATACGCTTCGCCTTTCTGGGGAATGTAAATACCTTGCCATACATTTTCGATCAAGTCCCCCTGTTTCCAGCGCATGATATCATCATAGCGAACTCCTTCAAAAGCTAACTCCACACCACGTTCACGACGTACTTCCAACACCCATTTATCCGTTGTTTGATTTTTAAAGTAAGCGGCTACATACGGGTCATAGGTGGCAGGGATCTTCCCTTCCACTCCGGCACGTTCGCGTAATGGTTTGACCGTAGCATTCCACACCGTTTCATCACATTCTCCTAATTCCGCTTTCGCTTCTGCATAATTCAGCAATACTTCCGCATAACGGAAAATAGGAATAGAGTTATTGGCAGTAGCCTTTCCTACATGCACATCGTCATCTATAGCCCATTTAATAAGCTGATAGCCGGTGGATGTCATAGAGAAATTAGGTGCATCCGGCTTCACCGTACCACTTATTTTTCGCTGGTAAGACGGCGAAATAACTGTTTGCATCAAGCGACAATCACGATTCTGGAACTCATCCATATACTGCATGGTAGCATAATCCGTACGGTCGGTGAAACGATTACCGTCGCGCATCAGATACATATTGACAAAAGGCCGTACCAATGACCAGTTTGCACCAAATGAGGCTGAGAATAGTTTCCAGGTAATAGAGTGCATACGCAAATCTTTTTTGAAGGCAATACCCCAGATTACCTCCGTTGTGTTCAGTTCTTCCGATGTAAACAGAGAACGATACTGTGTCTCCACATCTCCCGTATTCAGTAATTTATAAGGGCCTTTCGTCATCAGTTCTTCGGATGCAGTAATAGAAGCACGCAGAAATTTTTCAGCCGAGCTTTGCAATCCTAACTCCGTATGGTATTTACGGTAAGTACCTTCGAACAGACAGATACGGGATTTGAGTGCTAATGCCACCCATTTCGTTATCAATGTGCTACTTTCTGTCAAGGTCTTATCCGTGGAACAATTGGTACAGGCAAAATCGAGATCTTCCAATATCTTATCCATCACAACCTCACGCTTATCACGTGGTTTGTATAGTTCATCTCTATTATCCACATCCAATGTCGTTTCATACCAAGGCACATCACCGAACGTTCTGACCATACCATAATAGAAATAAGCACGCCAAAAACGTCCTACACCTTCATTATGTAAATAAATGGCATCCGTTACTTTGCCTTTAGCATTAGGCAGATTATCGAGAAAGTAATTAATCTGTCGCAGATCTCCCCAGTCACCGGTTCCCCAACCGCCTTGTTGGGTATCATCCCACGTGTCACCGATCAAAAAAGTAGTGGACGAACGGGTTGCACAAAAGTCTGCATACTGGTCGCCACCCCAGGCTATTATTTCTTCGCTGGGCAGGAAACTTTGCAGAAAACCATTTGTATAAAGCCGTAAGTCCGATTCCGACTCCAGAAAGCCTTCGGAAGAAAAACTGTTCTCGGGCTCACAATTCAGAAAACTATCACAAGAGGTCAGAGCCAAAGCATACAGACCTATCAACCAATATTTTTTCATACTCATCTTCTGTGTTAAAAGGTTACATTGATACCGATTGTATAACTGCTCAAAATAGGATAACCATATCCGTCTCCATCAGTATCGGCAGTAGAACGGAAATCTGCATCACCGGCACTGATACCTTCGGGGTCATACATTTTAGTATGCTTGTTCAGCGGTGTCCATGTCAGCAGGTTCTCACCGGCAAGGTAAATCTTCAAATCCTGCAAGTGCAGTTTATCGCAAAACTTCTTATTAAAAGTATAATCTATCTGAAGATTCTTCAGACGGACATAAGCTATATTCTGTAAATAGCGGTCATTGGCCTGGATACCCAACGCCTTTGTAGAGCCATTTGCCAGATAGCCACGGTAGCGGGGCCAATAAGCATCGGTATTCTGGTTTTCTTCTGTCCATACATTATTTCCGGTATGTTCCTTCAGCATATAGCTGTAAGGACGGTCATATTGCCCCCAGAAGAAAGCTGACTCGCGATGCGGATACCAGTTTCGCTTGCCTACACCTTGAAAGAAAGCACTAATACCAATACCATTCCAATTGGCACTCAAATTGAGACCGAACTGATAGCGAGGCGTAGTATTTCCGATAACCTTCAGGTCACCGTGATCATCCAATGTATTCTGACCATTATCCACCGTACCGCTCTTATCGAGATCGGCAAATTTCAAATCACCCGGTTTCAGAATATTCGTAGCGGATACTTTTAGTTTGGACTGGTCTGCATGAGCATCTATTTCAGCCTGATCTTTAAATAATCCTTCGATATGATATCCCCAGATAGTACCGATCTCCTGTCCCTCATAATAAGTGGAGAGTAGTTTCGTAGGATTATTGAATTTAGTAACCCAAGTACGACTATCCCACAACATAGCTTTTACACTGTAATTAAATGGCTTATTAGCCAGTATAAAGTTGTCACGCCACATGATCGAAAGTTCCCAGCCCTTGGTTTTCATCTCTGCATTGTTACCTTTAGGCGTAGCGGCTCCCAGTACGGCAGGCAAGGTAGGACCTACTGTATACATATCCGTTGTATAGCGTTGATAGTAGTCGAACACCATCGACAAACGGTTAGATAGTATATCGACATCCAGGCCAATATCATAAGTTGTCGATTTCTCCCAAGTCAGACTGTTGGGAACGATATTCGGAGTAGTGGCATACGTCTGCAATGCATCACCCAGAATAACAGATGTTTTCTTAATGGGAATTGTAGAAAGATAGAGGTAAGGGCTTACATTACCGTTGCCCAGGCTACCTACGGAAGCACGGACTTTCAAGTTATCCAGCCAATTGCGGGTAGATTTCATAAAAGGCTCTTCAGAAATACGCCAGCCCAGTGATCCGGAAGGGAAGAACCCCCACTGCTGATTCTCGGGAAATTTGGAAGAGGCATCATAACGTCCACTTACTTCTGCCAGGTAACGACTCTTATAATTGTAGTTCAGACGATAGAGGAAACCTACATAAGCCCACTCATTTCCGCCTTGTCCCGTAGTATAATAATCACCATCCATAAGAGCAAAACTCGGTTTAGTGGCACTAATCAGACCACGGCGATAAGTTTGTATCGTTTTATAATCCTGGTGCTCAAGATTCCAGCCCAACAGTACATTCAGGTAATGATCGGAATTAGAAAATTTAGGAATATAGTTACCGGTAATATTGCTTGAGAGATATTCCTTGTTATAATCCATATTTTCCAGAGAACTGAATGTGTTACGGGTTCCCATTATTTCCGGTCCTGTATAGTAATTATACTGGTTCTCGGCTCTTAGACGGGTGGACTTGCTACTGTAATAAGTAAAGTCACCTTTAAAGATCAATTGCTGTTTTATAGGTGTATACGTCAAAGTCGTCGTATTGCGTACATCCAGTTTATTGTCCTTTTGCCAGGAAGTCCCTTCTACAAAACCTGCCCATCCGATATATACGGCTGCCTCGGTCCAAGTACCGTCAGGGTTCTTCTCCATAGTCACCGGATATCCCTGATGTTGTGCCTGGCGGGTTATATTCTGGCGGTCGTACATCACCATGGGCTGGTGGGAACGGAAAATCATGACATCTGTATTATTCTCCAACAAAAGAGATTTATTGATTTGTATTTCTCCTTTTGAACGGATATTATACTGCGTATACTTTTCGTCTCCGGCATTATAAATGCCATCCTGATTGTAGTAGCGTCCTGACACATAATACCGGGCACGCTCATTTCCCCCACTAATGCTGACATTATGTTCAGTGGAATAGTTCTGATCTTTATAAATGATATCTAGCCAGTTGGTATTACCAAAGTATTCATATTCCCCCTTATCATTGACACGCACTTTATCCAGAGAAGGATCGGCATCGCGTCTTACCAATTCATTATACCAGTCGGTAGAGTACTTAAATACATTATTGATACCTCCCGGAGGCGCCTCCTGACCTTCCAGATAAGCCGTATACCAGCCATCGGTCCACTGCAAACCATTACTAACGATACCATCTTCTGTCTTCACCGTACGCTGATGCATGGAGAAACTTCCGTTATAGTTGATTTTCGTCTTTCCGGCAGTAGCGTTCTTGGTAGTTACCAATATAACTCCGAAAGCACCACGCGCACCATAGATAGCAGCCGATGAAGCGTCCTTCAGTACAGATACACTTTCCACATCTGCGGGATTCACCGAGTTGAGGTCACCCTCCACCCCGTTTATCAACACAAGGGCACTACCACCCGCACCAATACTTCCTGTTCCACGAAGATTAATGGATGGCGTACGCGAAGGTTTACCGTCACTGAATGTAATGTTCAGCCCCGGTACCATACCTTGCAACGAACGAGAAATGTTACTGTTGCCGCGCTCTGCAATCTGCTTGCTATCAATCTGGTCCACAGCACCAACCAGATTTACTTTCTTTGCCGTACCGTAACCTACGACCACCACTTCCTGCAACTGTTGCGCATCTTCCTTAAGTACAATCTGCATTTGTTGGTCATCTTTTACCAGTACCTCTGTTTCTGAGTATCCGATATAACTCAGTAACAGTTTTTTCCCTTTCTCTACATCCAAGACAAAATGTCCGTTTACATCAGTGATTGTTCCCGACTTTCCGTCTTTGATTCTCACCGTAACGCCGGCCAGCGGTTCTCCTGAGGCATCTTTTACCACACCTTTCAGTGGAACAAGATTAGCAGCAAGCAACATTCCTCCCCCTAAAACAAAGGTGAGGGCAACGGCAAAACGCCTGCTTACCAAACTCCATTCTAAAAAACATCTTTTCACTTTCATACTGTTCAATTGATAAAATAAATCAAGAATCCCTTCGGGGTGCAAAGGTGGAGGCTACAGATTTCAACTACGCTACAAGAAAGTGAAGTTAGGATGTCAATAGAATGACGAGATTTCAACAGCTCTTATGAAAGACACACGATAGTAGACACAAAAAGCCGTTTCTTCACAGAAACGGCTTTCTTCTATAGGTCAACATAAAGTTAAACCTAATTCGTCAGAGAGAATTCTAATGATCTGCTTTTATTTTCTTTATTGATAGACCTTTAAAGATATCATAATAACCAAGATTATTATTGTTACCAAACGTTGGAGACTTAGAAGCAAAAACATAAACTCCTATAGCATCGATAAAACTCTTTATAGTCCCTGTTTCTCCTGTAAAAGAAAATCCCTTTTTATCCTTGAAAGGGAAGAAAGGCATTAATTCTTCATCGTCTACATCAAGCTCAGCTATAGCTGGATAGGACAATGATGTGTCCGCATGTACATAGCCCGCTTCACTTCTCACGATGGTATAAAGATACCATTTTTGTGATTCTATAAATCCAAGATATTGTCCGTTAAGGGCACTCAATTGGTAGGTTTCACCATCGAATTTCAGAGGCAATACAACTCCTCTTATAGAACTCAAACCGTCTGCATAGAAAACCGCTTCATTTTCTTCATCTTGCAAAAGTTCTATTTTCACAGTTTCACTCACCCAATCATCCCCTTCACCAAAAGTAGAATAAGTAGCTTCATAAGTACCTGCAATATCATTCACACCAAACTGAACAAAAGTTATTTCTTTAGTTCCTTTTTGGCTCTTGAATATTACAGTTCCTTTACGGGCATTTCCTGTCGTATTCTCTGTTAAAGTAAAATTATAACCTTCTTTTACTTTCTCACCGGTTATCCAAGCCGGCATATCAACAGTATAGTCATAATCACTCTTCACAGGGATCGTTATAGTACTTTCTTCGTCAGACAGTCCGTAAAGATCATCTCCGTTCACATACCATACTCCACCGGCTTGTGACACAGGTACACGCACCTTGCTATCTAAGGTATTCGATATTTCAACAACCGCATTTCGGCCTACAAGACCAGTATAAGTAGGAACCGCCACTGTCACGACATTACCGTTAACAGTAACCGTACACCAATCCTGATTGCTTACCGCCGTAATGGCAGAATTACTTTGTACCTCTATAGTGCCGGTAGTTGCGATGGCAGTGAAAGATACATCAGACTTTATCACCTGTAATGATGCAACGGCAGAATCATCATCATCTGAACAGGACGTTACCAAGAACAGGCATCCTATCAGCATCCATAAAATATTTATTTTTTTCATACGCTAAACAGTTTATTTTTTAGTTTTCAAAAGTTTTCGAACCGAAGCATTAATAATTGTATCAGAGAGATAAATAAAGAAAGTTACTCCCAATGCAATACACAACGATTCCGCAAAAGAATGTTTACTATCAAAGAATATCAGTAACAACATAATAAGTGCCGCCACTATTATATACTTCAGTATTTGCTTCAAGACAGAAATTTCATCAGATTTCTTAGCAATCACCAAATTTGCCGGTGAATAACACAACAAATCTATTAAAATAACCATTAACAATGCTTGTGGAAATGAATATCCGTCTTCTCCATACATAAAGAAAGGGATTCCAACTAAAAGCACTATAATAGAGGCCACTACAGATAAAATTACTTTCCTATTCATAACAGTATCTTCCTTAATTAATAAATCATTGCTTGGTTAAACTAAACCAGACCTTATTATCAACTGTACTAACCAACTTAGCAGTAGTAGGAGTTTGATCATCATCAAATTCCACAGTATAGGGACTATGCGCGTCAACATACTCTATGATAGGATCTAAGAATACATAAAAATCATAGTTAATGCCAGGAGCAGTGGATTGAAGAGAGATTTTTTTGCTCGCCTCATCTATAATAGACATTTTATATCCATATGCAACATCCCAAACCTGTAATCCTAACCAATTAGATTCCCAACCCATACAATATGGGTTTGTATCATTTCCCGGATAGGCAGAATTTGCTCCAATATACCAACCAATAAACTCTTCATACTGGGTCGATTTATTTATTGCATAAGCATTACTGAATAAATCCATCAGTTCCTTGTCCATATCTCCAGTCCCCGCAGCTATATCAAAAGAAAGGTACCATTGAGAAGTTGTCCCACAGAACTGCTCCAAAGCTGTAGGATAAGGAAAAGAAACATCTGCATCCGTAGCTTTTATAGCCCCCGTAGCATCGTCATAGACTAAGCGTTGAAAAGTAATTCCATTTACCGTAAGCGGTTCATAGAGATTTATTCCATCCGGAGTATAAATATATGCCATGTCTATATTTTCCAAGGAGCTGTCTTCTTTCATATCCGTATAAGAAAGTAATTTGCCCACCATGCTGACAGTATATTCTTTTCCTCCCACTACCATTTTCATGCGAGGTACGGCTGCCATTTTTTCCTGCATATCCAGTACCTTTTGCATATAGCTACCAGCACTCTCAGTCAGTTTAGTCATGACCATCTTATTGCCATATTTCTTTCCTTTTAGTACAATGCGGTCTTCACTCACTTCCATAAACACAAACTCATAGTCGCTGGCATATCCGTCAACATCACTGGACCCTCTTGGTTCTGAAAAGAAATGGAACAACAAATTGTAAGTATCGAATGTAAGAAGTGCACTTTGTTCGGAGATAACCCGGTAATACGAAGTCACTACCGTACCAGCCGGCCATTTATCACCGCTGCTGGAATTTAAAGATAATTCCGAAGTCATATCAACCTTACCATTATCGAACTTTGCAGTATAAGTATATCCACCCATCGAACGGTCGCTCGGATAGAACTCCATTACCCAACCCTGCGGATCATCCTGAAGAATAGCTTTATATTTAGTCAAAGCTTCATTCATCCTTTCAGCTGCCGACTTATCAAATAAGTCCTCTTCTTCACTTACACATGAGTTGAAGCAGAATCCGGCGAGCAATAAAAATAGAATATAATATATTTTTTTCATCATTTCTCATATTTATTTAAGTGTTTCCAAATCAATTTCTCCGGTCACAACATCACTCATACGACGCTGAACAACGTCACGGAGTTCGTCCATATCAATGTTCCATGCTGTTTGCATGTAATTCTTTACAATCGTCAATTTCTGATTGATGATTTCAGCACCTTTGGTTCCGGCTGTTTCCATCTGTTTCGCCCAATACTCAGCCGTATTTGTGATATAAATAGAAGTAACTTCCGCAATATCTTCACGAGGTTCGCTCATTGCATAAGGAGAAATGAAACCACTTGCCAACGCATCTTCATCAGACTCCAGATACCAGTCACCACTCACATAAAGCCCCTCGGAAATACGGTCATAATCTGGATCATAACTCTTTGTCTGGTGAAGGATATGGGCAAACTCATGATGCATGGTCTTAAAATAGTACTCATTCAGAAAATCTGCATCTATCTTCAGATTGTTTACAAGATATAAAGTAACCTTTAACCCACCTTCCGCAGTACCAAGTACCATCGTTCCATTGTCCTCGTAGGCAGCGGAACCTACCAAATGAAGAACTTTGGGCACATACTGACGCGTAAAGTCGATACCCGCCACTTCATCATAGGTTTCCAGCCATGCATACTTCACGATATGCGCCAACTTCACCGATTTATCATAATCAGCAGGAGCCAGAGTATAATCATGATTAGATTCAATATCCTCCATATGATATTTCAATGCGATATTATAAGGCATTGTATAGTTAGCGAGGATCCATTTATCAAAATCATTTTGTTCACTTGTCGGCTGATCTTCAAAAATGCTCTTAGGGTCCAGATCATCTTCGCTACAACTTGTAAAGTTCAGCAATGAAGCCGCTATGCCTAATATATATAAATATTTCTTCATAATTTTTCTTTTTAAAATTAACCGATTAATTACGCGGATTAGCTTCCAATCCTGCTGTTATTACGCTTTGCGGTAACTGAATAGCCCGACGTGAATCATCCGCTTTCAATTCATCGTTCACAGTAATTTCATTGTTATATACAGTACGACGATAAATTTCCAAACCATATCTCTTAATATCAAACCAACGCAAGCCTTCATGCAAGGTCAATATACGGCGTACATGCAAAATTGCATGAATAAGGTTTTCTTGTGTACCCGATTCTACCGTAAAATCAGGATGCAGCGCCTTTTTAGGAGTAGGAGCTTTCGGAGTATAAAATTTCATACCCGTACCGGTTGCTTCTGAATATTCTCCATACAATGCATTGACAGACTCTACCGTTACAGTATTCGTGGATTTAGTGAAAGCATGTATCCATGTATCCAAATCTGCTGCTGCTTTCGTATAGTCTTTTTTCATTGTGTAGGCTTCAGCACGATTCAGAATTACCTCATCAGTTGTGAAAGCTGGAAACATCACATGAGCATTACCGATATCATTCACAGGATCTGTTATTTCAAAATATTCAGCCATCTTTCCCATTATAACTTTGGGAAGTCCCTGATAAGACGGTATGCTGAAATAAAGCATGGAATAACCACCCCAGATAGAGATTGTCTTACAAGTCTCCTTATTGGCTATCATATCATTATGAGTATATTTTTCTCCTAACCCATAAGGTCCGTGAATTCTTCCCCATGAAGAACTCGTTGAATATAATAACAGATTAGCCTTCTCGCTTACATTGATAAATGCAGTGGCACGGATAGAGTTATTAGGACTCAGTGCTCCGACAGTAGCCCAGTCCCGCAACATTGCCGTCGGATTTTCTGTCAGAACCACCGTTGCATACTGAATGGCCTTATCATAGTTTGATTTATCATCCTTTACATAATAAAGATAAAAACGTGTTGCGAAAGCATATCCGGCTTTTTTATTAAAATGATATTTAGGAACAGAATAAATAGCATCATTCAATAAAGGTAGTCCGGCTTCTATATCAGCTGCAATTTTTTCATAGACTTCCGCTACAGTTCCGCGAGTATATTCAGGAGACACGGTAGTTTCCAAATGAGTCATATATGGAATGCCTAAATCCGTAGTGCTGGTTTTCGGACTATACGCCTTACTAAAAATATTGACCAGAACAAAGTGGTTGTAGGCACGGCATAACAATGCTTCTCCCCTCTGAGGATCCAAAGATGACGGGTTTCCCATAGTATTAATAGCATCCAGAGCTGCATTAGCTGCTGCAATCGCCTTATAGCAATCATTCCACAAAGAATATGGGCTGTCTTCTTCCTTATATGTCGCATCCTTCCAAGTAGCGGCTTCTTCCTGCAACTTGTTATACGCAGTCCAGGTGCCACCATTATCATCCGCATTATCAGATGACATCTCAGCCAGCAATGCATAGTTAGTTTCAGGATAAGCAGATACCAGCATGCTGGTTATTTTGGCTTCCGTATCCAGTTCTGTACGGTTATCCGGCATTTCATCCAAAAAGTCGTCACAGGATGACAATGCTACAGTCATCGCCAATACCATAAATGGATAATATATATATTTCTTTTCCATAATCTAATTAGCTTTTAATGTTTTAAATACCAAGTCTCAAAGTCAATGTAAACTGCTTAGGTACAGGAGCTGCTACACCACCGGAACGGAAGAACTCAGGATCTTGTCCGTTCAGTTTATCATCCGAATAGATCAGGAACAAGTTAGTAGCTTGCAACTTTAAAGAAAGATCATTAATAAATATTTTCTCTAACCACTTCTTCGGGAAATCATAAGAAACTGATATTTCTTTCATACGAATAAAATCCCCTTTAGCTATACGTTCCGTAGAATAATTGTATGCGTTATAAAGAGTTTTTAAGTGATTATCAGTATCGCTCTGCCGCTTCGTTACAATCGTTGGTATTGTGGTTATACTCTCTTCACCTGCCAGTACCCAACGATTTTTAAACTCTTTCGGCATAGAAGTCAGATCCGTATATTCGTTACTGAATACGGGATCCAGGCGAATAACATTACCGAATGAGTAAGTGATAAATACATTCAGTTTAAACCCTTTGTAACGGAATATATTTCCGAAGCTACCGGTAATAGTAGGATCAGTCGGACCTTCATATTTTAGATAATCCAGTTTCTGACTTTGAAAATCAATATCATTACCATCACTCGTCAAGTTTCCATTCTGATCAATAAAAGTAGGTAAACCATCTTCATTCAATCCCTTAAACTGATACGAGAATAACCCACGTACCGGATAACCTTTAAGTGCAAATCCTGTACCGGAAACCACGTCAATAACTTCTGCATCCGATTCCAGGTCTGTAACTTCATTTTTTGCCTGAGAGAAGATAAAATCCGTAGTCCACCCAAAGTCTTTCGTTTGAATATTTCGTGTAGAAAGCGTAAATTCAACACCATGTGATTTCATGGTAGCCACATTAGCCAGTTTACGAATTTGTCCTCCGACACCGGGAGTCTGTATCACACCAATCAAATCATAGTTATCACGTTTATACCAGTCAATAGCAAAGTTGATGCGATTGTCCAGGAATCCCATATCTGCACCAATATTCAACTCATGTTTCTTCTCATAAGTCAGGTCGTCATTTGCCAAATCTATAATCTTTAGACCACTTTCCTGAATGTTGGCAAACGGACGATAAGGTTTATAACTCTTTAATACCATGGTAGAGTTAGTAACCGTATTCGGCCCCGGATCTCCGGTCAAAGAATAAGAAGCCTTCAAAGCAAAGTGTGCCAAAGCCGGTTTCAATGACTCAAAGAATTCCTCCTCGTGCATATTCCATGCTGCTGATATATTCCATGTGGGTAACCAGCGTGCACTACGACTCTTGCCTAAACGGTTAGTACCCTCATAACGATAAGTACCATTCACCGTATATTTACCCTGATAAGAATAAGTAGCGTTTGTAAAGAAAGCTGCTGATCTAGAACGGGTATTAGTCAATGAATAATAGTCAGTACCCTCTTCTATGCTCTTTTTAAAGAACTGATAAGTATAGAACGGAATTTCGCCCTGCGTATATTGCATACCCCAACCATTAAAGTAAGTCTTATTACGATCGGAAGAGTTTGTCTCCATACCGGCAAAAAGATTCACAATATGTTTTTCGACAAATACATGATTCCAACTTCCAGTAGCGCGGAAGTCATATCCCAGCATCTTATAGTTCGTACGTTGATAAATACCTCCTTGGGGCAATACGCTAATAGGTAATGCATATGGGTTATCTGGATCAGTATACAAGAAGGGGTTACGATCACGTACCGTAGCATCAGGCATAGCACGATAAGCCATAGCCTGGTTAGAATCATCCGTAATGAGGTGTTCTTGTGAAGTTGCAGAATACTTCACAGCTCCCAATGCTGAAAATTCCAACCCCGTAATAGGTTTCCATTTCAACTCCCCCTGGAACTTTAAATCTGCCACATCCAGATTCATATAGTTATTATCCAATTCATGAAGGATATTGAAATCAGCATAATTACGGGTATACATTGTCTTCGAATCCAATGCACGGGAAGTGTTCAACGCATACGAATACGGGTTAATATCAAAGTCACGCTTCACTTCACCATATACAGGATCCACACTTTGGCTCAAAGTACCAGGAGCCTTTTGTTTCCTATAGGCTGCCGAAGATATAAGATTAATGGATAGCTGTTTTGAAATATTATATGTAGCATTCAGATTAGCCGTATATCTGTTTACCTCACTATCTTTATACCATCCCGGATCGGCCATAGCACTTAAAGAGGCATAGAAAGAAGCTTTTTCCGTACCAGATGAAAGACTGACAGAATGATTATGCATCACAGAATTACTGAATAGTGCATCAAACCAATCTGTATTTCTGTACTCAGCCTCCTGCAAATAATCATTCATTGCAGTGTCTGTGTGTTCCAAGGCAAATGTACCGGTCACCGGATTATAAGTATTCATCAACTGATACATCTTACCATAGACACCACTTTGAGCAGCACGATAAGTATCCGAGAAATTTAACCAGCCTTTCTCCTTCATCTCTTTGTAAACTCCCATCTGTTCCTGTGAATTCATAATATTGAAGTCGGCATATCTCGGAGTCATACGCATGGTAAATTCACCGGTATAGGAAATATGACTTTTTCCGGCCTGCCCTTTCTTGGTAGTAACTACAATCACACCTGCCATGGCACGTGCACCATAAATAGAAGTCGCAGATCCATCCTTCAAAATTTGGAAACTCTCAATATCATTTGCATTCAGACCTGCAATGGCAGAACTAATCAATGTAACGGCGTCACCAGAAGACAACTCATCGGCACTTACTTCCGTAACATCTTCCATTATGATACCATCAACTACCCACAACGGTTTAGAACTACCATAAATAGATGTAGCACCACGAACACGTATTTTAGGAGCTGTACCGAAAGTTCCGGAAACATTTTGTACAGATACACCTGCCGCACGTCCTTCCAACGAACGGCTAATATCTGCCAAACCATCCAATTTCACATCTTCACTGGACAATTTGGTCGCAGCACCTGTAAAAAGTCGTTTATCCATCTTTGTCATACCGGTAACCACTACTTCTTCCAAAACTTCAGCATCCGGTTTCATCACGATTTTCATCGTCCCGCTTTTTATATTCACCTCTATCGTCTGCATGCCGACGTAGGTTATTCTCAGTATTTTTGCCGTACCCGGCACATTAGTAAGTGTAAACTTACCATCGAGATCTGTTACCGCCCCCTGGTTTGTACCTTTAATCAAAACAGATGCACCTACAATAGGCTGATTGTCTTCTTCAAAAATGACTAGTCCCGTCACTGTTTTTGGAGTTTGCGCAATCGCCAAGCCAATTCCAATAAGTAGGCAGGCTAATGATAAAACAATTTTTTTCTCCATAAGCTCTCTTAAATATATGTGTTAATACTAGAATCTACCATGTTCTAGCAGAACTTATGAAAAGCAAATTCTCAACAGTTATTTTTTATTATTCAAAATAGCTTGTTCGTTATGAAAAATTTCATTTGAATGTAATCAATGAGATTATATCTAAAAAACAAACTCATAGTTTACATTTGCTTTTATGTTAACATTAATGTCTTTTTCTATAAAGCGGTGCTATTTTTATGTTATTAACAACAAAAGAATCTTTATTATTCACTAAAACAAAGCATATTTCTATCATTTTGCTTTTTAAAGCAATCATATAATCACTGTTTTCCTGATTAAAAACAGATATAAATGTAATATAAACACCTAACCAAATACATGTTCAAACAATATGTATTTGCAAGTATTTTAGATTTTATTTTGTATTTTGCTTTGATTTTATAGAATATTACTTAATTTTGCAGCTGTGGAACATGAATAAACGACTATGCTTTCAGAGGATATGATCAAAACACATTTACGAAAGAAAGATTAATGTCATTCTTCATCTACACTTCAAATAAATATATAGCTCAAAGTTTGAAAAGATAATAAAAATCTATATTCCTGAAAAAGTAACAGAAGTATCATGAAAACAACAGCTACGGTAGAAGCAAATATTTGCTAATATCATTGATTAGTACACTTTAACCAATCTATCAAGTTCTGCTAGAACTCCATCTTTTAATCAACATTTTAGAAAGACAAGAAGCACACAAAATAGGATATTTAATTTGAAACTCTTACCTTTGTCCGCTGATTACATGAAACGACAATATGACAGAACAGGAAGTCAGAAGGTATCTACGGAAAATGAGCGAGCAGGATTCGCAAACTGCTTTCCGGGATTTTTATGATATGACGTATGACCGTCTGTTCCGTATTGCTTTTTACTACACTCACCACGAAGAATGGTCGCAAGAGATTGTGCTCGATGTTTTCATGAGACTCTGGGAACACCGTAAGCAATTATTAGAAATTACCAATATCGAAGATTACTGTTTCATACTCGTAAAGAATGCCTCTCTCAACTATATAGAAAAAGAGGAGCGCCGCCCCACCCTATCAACAGAAACCCTACATGAACACTCCGATCAAGCAGTATCACCTGAAGATACTCTGATCAGCGAGGAACTTTTTTCCCGCTATGTAAAAGCTCTCGACCGGCTACCGGAACGTTGCCGTGAAGTCTTTATCCGCATCCGCGAAGAAAAACAAACCTATGCACAAGTAGCAGAAGAGTTGGGCATCAGTACAAAAACGGTGGATGCGCAATTGCAGAAAGCAACCATTCGATTGAAAGAAATACTGCTCTAATAAACAGTCAGAGTCCATCATCTTATTTTCTCTATTATCTGAGGTATATCATCAATTAGCCTTTAACACTTTTTATTTCTATCGCCATAGGGAATTTCTTTTTTGCTCCTGTCTTTACTCATGAACTATATAAACTAAACTAAATTAAAACGACATGAAAAGATTTTGCAAACAAATGGCAGGAACCGCAGGGCTTCTCTTTATCCTTGCTGCATGCAGTAACAACAGTTCCAGTTATCCCGAAGAGTATGTAGGTTTTGAGAAAGCCACCAAAAACTATTCGTTCGACAAAAACAAAGACACAGAAGAGTTCGACGTAAAGATTATTGCCGCTGAAAAGAAAAATGAGGATAGGGAAGTTCTCATTAATGGCATAAACATGCCGGGTAAAGCAGCTATTTTCAGTATTGAGAACAAGACGGTCATTATCCCTGCCAAGAAGAAATCAGCCAATCTACGAGTGAAGATCTATCCGAAGAGAGTGACAGACAAAGCTGAATTCCGCATCGTCTGTACCCCGAAGGATAAAGAAGGCAAAAAGACACAGATCACTATCCATCTAAGTCCCCAATAATGGGAACTACAACTCCATTCTGTTTCATCCTATCACTAGCTTTTTCTCATGTGAGCTTGGTACATAAATGCCTTAAGGCCGTATGAAAACTAAGCTTTGCTTTATTGTTTTTGTCCTTTTGCCCGTAACAAAACTTCGTCCCACAGTTGCGGGCTCTACGTTTTCCAATTGAGGGCTGTCGGTCCCACAACTGCGGGCTACACAGCCCTCAACTGAAAAACGAGGTTTTGCTTATAGCATAATGACATTAACATTAAGGCTTTAGGAGAAAAAGGAAGGCGCATATCAAGTTTCTCCTCTATCATTCAGCTTTCTATATAATGGGATTATGAAGCCTGACCCCTCAATTCTTACGAAGTGATAACTTTTGCGATGAAAATTCAGTTTAAAAGGAGATATTTGCATGAATACAGGCAAAGTTTGTATAATACATATTAAGGACTTGTGAATTAGTGAATTACAAACATAAAAACGCTCTTTTTTTCTATTTTTCGGTGTAGGATGCAACTTTCCTACACCTTCCTACACCACTTCCCACGCCACCTATCTATTTGATAACCAGATAAAAATGATAGCGGGTGTAGGATGTAGGAAAAAAAAGTAATTTCGGCATAGGGAGTTTTTCCGTTTTACCTGTCTTTATAGAAAAGAAGAAGAACATGGAACAAGAATTTGAAAGAATACTCGATAAACTCGCAACCTCCACCCGTTCGCCGAGAGGAAGATTCTCGAAAGCCAATAGCTGGATACTTCTTGAGAAACGGTTGCCGCATCTGCAACGCCGCATCCTTTCATTGCACACAATGGCTGGTGCAGCCGCTGTCGCCGTGCTTTGTGTACTGGGCTGGTGGGCATATTATATGTTCGCCCCGGTACCATTGCAAACCGTATCCACATTGGCAGAAACACGTACCGTAACACTGCCCGACCAAACAGAAATTGTACTGAACCGCTATTCTTCTCTGACTTATCCCGAACGTTTCAGAGGAAAAGACCGGAAAGTACAGTTACAAGGAGAAGCTTATTTCGAAGTCAGCAAAGATGCAGCACATCCTTTCAAAGTAGAAGCCGGAGCAATTATAGTACAGGTTTTAGGTACACATTTCAATGTCGAAGCCTATCCCGAAGATACACAAGTGAAAACAACCTTGTTGGAAGGTTCCGTTTCTGTCAGCCTCATCGGTAAAGCAGAAGAAAGCCTGATACTTTCACCCAATGAAAGCGCTATATATAATAAGGATAAGAAAAGTCTGACTCTACATACCGAAAATAATGCATCCGAAGAGATTATCTGGAGAAACGGAACACTGCTTTTCAAAAGCATTCCTTTACAAGAGATTGTCCGACAACTTTCTAACGCTTTCCACACAGACATTCGTATTGAAGACGCTGACTTACAGAACTATCGCATGACGGCTACTTTCTCTGATGGCGAAACGCTGGAAGAAATTCTTTCGCTGCTTTGCCGCAATCAAAAGTTTGAATACACAAAAACTAATGACATAATAACAATCACACAAAAATTAAACTAGAATGAAATCCTCTATCTGTTCACCCCGCACCATCAGGAAATTTTTCCTGGTGGGAGCGGTTCTCCTATCAACCTGTACACTACAAAGTACGATTGTATTTGCCACCTGCGTTCTACAGAAGACCAATCCTTCACAAACGCGTTTCAGCATCAAACTGCAAAATGCGACACTGGAGGAGTTTGTGAAACAAGTGGAACAAAAAACCGGGTACAGTTTCATATACGGAGAAGAAGTACGTCTGAATGGACGCATCACACTGGCCGTCCGAGACCTTACTATTAACGAAATTCTCCGGAAAGCTTTTGAAAACCAACCGATAGGTTTCGAAATCTCCGGAAAACATATTTTGCTAAACAAGCGGCCCGTGCCGCAGAAAACCGTAAGCCGTCGGTTCACTATCAGCGGATACGTGACAGACGGGGCGTCTTCCGAGACGCTGATTGGTGCCAATATCCTCGATAGTCGTCAGCGTGTGGGCACTGCCACCAATCCTTTCGGTTTCTATACTCTTACTTTGCCGGAAGGAGATGCGGAATTGATTTTTTCGTATTTAGGGTACGAAACCCGGCACAGTTCGTTCCCGCTAAACAAAGACACCGTGCTCAATATCCGCTTGGACAGCAATAATGAACTGGCGGAAGTGATTGTCCTTTCGGACAAGAAAGAAGCCGGCATCCAAGCCACCGCCATGGGAGCGTATGAAATTCCGATGGCACAAATTCAACATACTCCAGCCGTACTTGGAGAAGCTGATATATTGAAAACCATTCAGTTAATGCCAGGTGTACAAGCCGGAACGGAAGGCTTTTCAGGTTTATATGTACGCGGAGGAGGACCGGACCAGAACCTGATATTGCTAGACGGTATTCCGGTATATAATGCAGATCATCTTCTGGGGGTGTTCTCCGTATTTACTCCCGAAGCTATAAAAAACACTACACTCTACAAGAGTTCCTTTCCCGCCCGTTACGGCGGTCGGCTTTCCTCTATTGTCGATATACGCACCAACGACGGAGATATGCACCATTACCACGGTGCACTCAGTGTAGGTACACTTACCGACAAACTGCATTTTGAAGGACCTATCTGGAAAGGACACACTTCTTTCAGTCTTAGTGCACGTGCCACGCACACCGCCTTCTTCAAAAACCTCATAGTGGATAAAGATGATTATTACGCTGATAAATACAACTACTACTTTTACGACATCAATGCCAAGGTGAACCATAAATTCAATGACCGCAGCCGCCTCTTCATCGGTTTCTATAAAGGAAAGGACCACTACCACTTTGACACCACCGACAGCAACAACTACTATCAGAACAACGACGACACTAAAGTCTATTATAAAGATGACAGCCACCTGAACTGGGGAAACACGATAGCCTATGGCCGTTGGAATTATGTATTCAATAGTAAGTTGTTCTGCAACACCACTATTTCCTACAATAACTATCTGATGAAATTGAATCAGGATGTGGAAGATACACGCACCTACCGGGGGCAAATATTAGATCGCTATAGCTATTTATCCCAATTCCGTTCGGGCATCAGTGACTGGAGTGCGCGCATGGACTTCGATTTTACACCCGCGCCGGAACATCACATCAAGTTTGGAGCAGAATATATCCACCATACTTTCCGCCCGGGCATCTCCACTTCCAAGACTCAGGAAGTGGAAAACGGGGAGCAAGAGGAAGAAACAATTTATGCCGCCAGCAATAATCATGTACTACGAGGACAAGAGGTATCACTCTATGCTGAAGATAATTTCAACCTGAACAGTCATCTCAGCCTAAATGCCGGTATAAGGGCATCTCTGTTCTCTACACAAGGAAAGAACTACTGTTCGATTCAACCACGCCTCTCTACACGCTACAACTTCGGACAGGGATTCTCCGCCAAGGCATCCTATACATGCATGGCACAATATGTACACTTGCTTTCATCCACTCCCTTCTCTATGCCTACGGATCTTTGGGTACCAATTACCAAAAACATACGCCCCATGTATGCCAATCAATACTCTCTTGGAGGCTATTATACCGGTCTGGCTGGCTGGGAGTTTTCTATAGAGGGATATTATAAGCAGATGCGTCACATACTGGAATATCAGGATGGCGTTTCCTTTTTCGGCACTTCCACTAATTGGGAGGAAAAGGTAGAAATGGGTGAAGGACGTTCCTTTGGCCTGGAAATGATGGTACAAAAGACTTTGGGAAAGACTACCGGTTGGCTGGCATATACGTTGGCAAAGACCGATCACCGTTTCAAAGATGGTGCCATCAGCCAGGGTAAATGGTTTCCTTATAAATATGACCGCCGCCACACCATCAGTCTGTGTTTGAATCATAAATTCAGTGAACGTATCGATGTCGGAGCTTCGTGGATATTCAATACCGGGGGATGCATCACAGTACCTGAACGGGAGACCATTATCATCCGTCCCGAAGGCAATATAGAATCTGCTCCTTATATTTCCCGGCGCAACAACTACCGCCTGCCAGCCAGTCATCGCCTAAACCTGGGTATCAACTTCAACAAGAAAACCAAGCATGGCATGCGTACCTGGAACATCAGCCTTTATAATGCCTACAATGCTATGAACCCCAACCTGGTTTACAGCAAATGGGAACAAGGTTACAATCTGATTTACAATGACTTTTACAACAGCATATATCAAGGAGACGGTAATCAATACAACTCAGAGAAAAAGTCGAAGACTGTTATCAAGAAACTGACGATATTACCCTGCATACCCTCTGTGACTTATACCTATAAATTTTAAAAGCCATACCAGATTATGAAAACAAGAATTAAATTACACCTTATTATATATATAGCTTTCGCCGGACTCTTTATGGCTTGTGAAAATGAAATCCCATATAATCCCGGACAACAAAATCCGCAGCTTATCATGAATGCCCTGCTCAACGCCGGACAAACAGAGAATCTCGTTTATCTGCATCTTAGTGAAGGAAACAGCATCGGCCGCATCAATGAAGCAACGCTTTCCCTCTACGTAAACGATAAGCAGGTTGAATCCCCTCAAGCCATATCTCCCGAAGAATACTATGGAAATATGCAAAATCAGCTTGACAAGGGGCAATATGAAGCATTACTAAAAAGTATGCGCTTCAAAATATTCCGTCTCACCGCCCGCTTACAACCCGGAGATAACATTCGCCTGGAAGCCACAGCGGAAGGCGGAAAGTATCATGTCAGTTCGCAAGTAACTGTTCCCCGTCCCCTACAAAGCCTGCAAGTGGACACTTGTACCGCCCTCATCCGCCAATGGGGTAGCATGAGAGCCCATCGTCAATACCGCATCACCTTAGAGGATCTCCCTAACGAAAAGAACTATTACCGTCTGGAGATAGTGAATAACAAAGACTTCCGCTGCGTTATCTACACGCCCAACGAAGACGAGAACGGAGACTATATAAAGGATGAAAATGGAGATTACATTTACACCATAACGAAAGACACAGTTGTCAACTATAGATATACCGAACTTATCAACCGTGAAGACGTGATCCTGACCGACGGACATGTCACCAGCTCGGATGATGATGAAAATGCAATGTTTCCCACCAACATTGAAAACAAATACAGTATCTTCACAGATAATCGTTTCACCAATTCATCTGCCACGCTGAAAGTTTACACCCCACTTTACGATGACAACTATGATATTCTCCAATCACTGAATTATACCCGTTGCTACCTGAAACAAAATATCACCGTGCGCGTGCTCAGTTTGCCTGAAACATATTATCGCTACCTGAAAGCTTTAAACTGCATGGATGACGAAGATTATGACGAAGCCCTGATGGAACCTATCAGCCTGCCCAGCAATGTAGAAGGCGGATTGGGCTTTGTAGGTATTTCATCTGAAATTCAATACACCATAGATATGCCGGATAAAAAATGGGGATGGTGGTAAAATCCGGATAAATACTATCATTATGATCACCCGTGTTCGATAACTATATTACATTCATATTACAAATAAGGTCTTAAACAAGCAAAATAATACCATATAATTGATCTATATCAAGAAATGCTCCCTTAAACTGCACTTTCCTTCTTCTTTGCTTTTATGTTATAAAACATATTTCTATATTTGCATAGGTAAAAAGAAAAAGCTAAGCGCTTAGAGCTGTTTTCAATAGGTATTAGATTTTTAGAGTTAGAATTGTTTTTAGGTATAACAAATTAAAAGTAGGTATTATGAAACGTTTAGGATTAACATTAATAACAGCAGTCTGTCTGACTGCTACGACATTTGCAGCAGGAAATCAACCTACAACTGCAAAATGGGATGGTAACATCAACGTAACCAAGTTGAGTAAATATTTAAAATTGTCGGCTGGCCAGCATGAAGAAGTAGCAAACATCTGCGAATACTTCTCTACACAGATGGGACGTGCCACAACTGCAAAGAAGGACCAGGAAAAGAAACTCCACAATGCAGTGTACGGAAACTTGAAGTTGATGAAGAAAACGCTTACTGACAAGCAATACGCTGATTATGCGAAAGTATTGAATGTCACTTTGCAGAATAAAGGTATCGAAGTGAAATAATAAGAGAGGGCACTGAACATCACGTTTTGTGCCCTCTTTCCTTTATCAACACTATTCAAGTGTCGACTCCCTAACCAATATATATATTTCATTTACAAACAATATCTGTCTTGTAGCTCCTTTTTATATTTCTTAGAGACCAGCAGCTCATCTACATTCTCAAATGGCGGATACAACACACATTTACCATCCTTGATAATCATCAGATAATCAATATTGATTATGAAAGACTGATGAATCTGCACAAAACAAGGAGCATATCTCACTATCTGATCGGCCGTGGTACTCTTCTTCAGAGGTAACGGCGTTTGTCCACTCAACACCGCCTCCCACTGTTTCCGTTCAGAGCAATACCGGAAATATCCAATTTCGGCAGGCCGTAATGCCCGCATGTCATTTGTCGGAGTAAACACCATAAATGTCTGACTAGTGTTTGCTAATGCCGCAGGAAAAAATGCAGCTTTCCGTTCTAATTCTATTCTTTCCATAAATCGGGAAATAATAAGTTCCAGATCTTTGTCCTCAAAAGGTTTCAACAAATAATCAAAAGCAGATTGACGAATGGCTGACATCATGTATTTATCGTATGCAGTATAAAAAACGACTTTCATGCCCCAAGTCAGAGATTCGCGAATACTGTCCAGCAAATCCATCCCCCTCATATCAGGTAGCTCTACATCTAAAAAGAGCAAATCGGGACGCACTTTAGCTATCAGTTTCTTCCCGGATACTCCATTGCGTGCAGTACCTTCTAAATGAAAGTTTTCAAATTTCTGTAACCCGAATACCAGATTATCCAAGGACAACTCATCGTCATCTACTATTGCAACCTTATACCTGTCCATACCTCTCTTGTTTCTGCGAAATTAAAGAACTGAAAGCAATTTAAAAAATCAGAATATGTCATTTTTAGGATATTCGATCAAAACAACGGATATCCAATCAAAATTGAGGATTATTCGAAAATCATTAAACTGAATAATCATAATTCAACGGTAAATGAAAACTTACTTCACATCCGGTCTCGCCATCCGGCAAAGGAATATTGTGTACCGTAGTTTCAATCATTTCCTTATTCTTAGCATTCAAAATCTGAATAGTTTGCATGATTACCTTCATTCCGGTCCCTGTCCCTCTGTTAGCACTGTTCAGTTTGAATCCGCCCCCGTTATCCGTAATCCGGACACAAATATAAGTACCGGAACGATGAACATCAATCCAAAGGCGCCGTTCACCTTCTTTACCCTGAAGAGCGTGCTTGATGGCATTCTCCACCGGTATCTGTATTAACATGGAAGGCAGAAGCAACTGATTGGTGTCTACATCTTCACCAACTTCAATAGTCACCTTAAATTCCGGTCCCAAAGAACGGCGTTGAAGATCAATGTAGGTTTGCACAAAACCTAATTCTTCTTTTAAGGTAACACACATTTGCTCAGCTAATTCCAAATTCCGTCGCATTAGTTTCACCAATGAGGAGAGCTCTTTTTTATTCTCCCCTTCCCGACTGCCCATTTCCTGGTTCAGCACATTAAAAATAAAATGCGGTGACATTCTGTTACGTATATTCTCCAAACGTAAAGAAGATATGGTACGCTGACTTTGCGCGAGCAGAAGAGCCCGTCTTTTCTTTTCATACAGATAGATGAAACAAGCAATAACCAATACCAAAACGCAAACTCCAATCCAGAAGAAACGTCCCTCGTGCAACTTTAACATCTCTACCTTCTGCTGCTCAATCAATATGTTCTTTGCCAACAGTGTAGAGTCCTGTTGATATCTCAATGACATATCGGCTGTACGCATTCTTACATGTTCATTACGGATAGAATCGTCCAGCCGGCTGTTTTCTTTCTGATAAAAGAAAGCATTTTTATAATCTGCCGTCTTCTCGTAAAACTCCTGCAAATACTTATTACGAATATGCAGCATGTCCGGCTCTATATGATTCGGATTGGTAGCCTTACTTAGCAGATTCCTTACGGTTGCCATATCATTTCGCTCCAGAGCCAGACCGATGCGTTGGGTATCAATATAATAAAGCGCTCCTGCCGCCCCTATTTTCCGAAAAAAGGGTTGGCATTCATTGATATATTTAGCCGCTGAGTCAGGTTCATTCATTTGCAGATAGACATCCCCCAGATTCACCATGCACAGGTTTTTCTCAAAGCCCATATCGGGATGAGAAACCGCCAGCGAGAAACCTTTCTTGAAATATTTTAAAGCTTCCGGATAATCCTCACGATAATAATATGAATTACCACGATTATTCAAATAGATATATTTCTCGTAAGGAAGCATTTTATCATAAAACATCCCTGCCAGATTATAATAATAGTCGCACTGATCAAAATCGTGTAAAGCCATATACACCTGAGCCAGCCCATAATAAACAGGATGACGACGCCCCTCCGATATTCCTAAAGAATCTCCGATTTGCAGCGCTTTACGATACCAAAATGCACTTACATCATATTTTCCCTGCCGGCTGCATGCATCAGCCAGATTGATAAGAATATCCGGAACTGATTCTGTCTTCATTCCCTGCAAACGTTGTTTGTAAGAATCTGTAAAGCAGACAATAGCCGAATCCATAGCGCCTACACGCACATAAATATTACCTTTTGTATTCAGATATTCCGAGCGTAAATCAGCAAGATAGGGTGAAGATTGTTCACGGGCACAAAAGTCTTCTATCCGTTTTATTAAATAGCGGGCTGAGTCCACATCCGAAGTGAACATATACGTTTTTAATACTATAGCAGAGTAATAATACCATTCCAGACTATCAGTCGACATCTCCATCTTTTGCTTTGCCAGCGCACGTATCTGTTGTGGATGAGTAGTCAAAGAGTCTGTAACCGAACGATAAAAAGAGTCGTATTTTTTTTCCCAAGAGGAATGTTGCTCAGACTGTTTACACGAAACAGCTAAGAATAGTAGTAAGAGAACCGGAAGAGAAGTTCTCCACAGAATTTTGCCATATATCGTGTTCATAGCTATTGACATTTATATAAAGAATAAAGATATCCTTCATGCATTGCTACAAATATAATAGTTTTTCCCATTTAGTACAATTTTAAGACCACTTATCCGCTAAGATATTTATTTATCCTGTTTTTACTTATTATATAATTTGGGTATCACAAATACTTATTTTAACTTTGCATAAACAAATTGAAGTAATCATTAACAGTAACCCACAAATTACGAGACACAATGAGAAAGCTTATACTTTTGGGGATTTGTATCTCCTTTCTTCTCCCCACCGCTATGCAGGCGCAATACTTGCGTTCATCCTATTTTATGGAAGGTAGCAGTACCCGCATTCAGTTAAATCCGGCGTTGCAACCCAAACGTGGTTATGTCAATCTCCCCGGCATCGGTTCCGTGAATGCCGAAGTAGCCACTAACTCACTTGGTATACAAGATGTCATCGACGTTTTCGATTCCGACGGTGAATTTTATAACAACGACAAGTTCTACAATCGCCTGAAAGGAATGAATGAAGTGAATATCAGTGCAAATACAGATGTTATATCTTTCGGATTCTATAAAGGAAAAGGTTTCTGGTCATTCAATGTAGGGGCACGGGCTGATGTGGACGCCACTATTCCTAAAACCATGTTCGACTACCTGCGCGCAACAGACGCTGATAATTTCAGCTGGAGCGGTGAGAGTTTTGATATCCGCAATGAAAAACTACGTTTGAACGCTTACATAGAAGTCGGAGCAGGATATTCACGTGCCATCAACGAGCGCTTAACCGTAGGCGGTAAAGCCAAATTACTATTAGGTGCAGGAAACATAAACCTGAATATCAACCAGCTCTACATGTATGGAAAGGATGCTGGCATCGACTCGGAATTCCAACTAAAAACGGATGCATATCTGGAAGCTTCCGCAAAAGGACTTGATCTGGAAGAAGAAAACGGATACATCACTGACCTGGATTACAATAGTTTTGGCATCAGTGGTTATGGAGCAGGTATCGATTTAGGAGCAAGCTATCAGGTGATGAAGAATCTGACTGTTTCTGCCGCCATTCTTGACTTGGGATTCATTTCCTGGGGCAAATCAAGTACTCAAATAGCTGAATCAGATAAGAATACTACTATTGATAAAAATAACTATAGCGAATCATCCGATGTGCTGGACTTTGATTTATTCGGTTTGAAGAAGAAGGAAAACAAATCACGCACCACCTCCTTATCACCGACTATGGTTATCGGAGGGGAATACGGATTACTGAACAACAAACTGGGATTAGGATTATTATCAACAACCCGTTTCGGCCAGTTAAAAACGTATTCTGAATTGACATTCTCCGCCAATTATCGTCCCAATACTTTGATTAATACTACGTTGAGCTATTCCATGTTACAAGGTGGCGAAACATTCGGTATTGCTTTCAAGATAGGTCCTTTGATGCTGGGTACTGACTATATGTATTTTGGAAATAACTCCAAACATGTGAATGCCTTTATCGGACTTTCTATTCCTTTGGGAAAGAAAATATAATAGCTACGAGTTACACAGGCTACAAGCTACGAGTGCTATGCAGAATAATAGTGCAGCAACTCGTAGCTTGTAGCTTTTGTAGCTTGTAACTATTTAATCGTTATCATCGTTGCCCCGAAACCATATTCCTGGAAAGAGGCATCCTGATGCCGGAAAGTAGGATATTTACGTTTCAGTTCATCCAGCAACGCTTTACGAAGTACACCGTCACCTTTTCCGTGGATAAAGACAATACGCTGTTCACGTTTATTCTTATACTGTTCCAGCACTTCACGGAATTTATCCAGCTGATAATTCAGTATCTCACTGTTGCTCATTCCATGAGTATCATCCAGCAACTCACCAATATGAAGGTCTATCTCAATAATGCCACTTTGTCCGCCACGTTTCACAATCGGCTGAGATTTGGGTTTGTCTACCACTGTTTTCTTAAGCAAAGCTGATTGCAATTCTTCAGCAGAAACATACACTTGTTTAGTGGGAACATCATCCTTTACTATATCGTAAATCAATGCAGGCGTTTCAAAGAACTCCGACTCCTGAAATGTATGCAATTTATAGAACTTCACCGTATCAATACGGAGTTCCACGCTTACTGCCGGCTTCATAGCAAACGAACGCCCTTCCTTAAAAGCAATAAATTGCACAGCTACGTGTTCACGATCATTCAATTCTGCTTTTTCAAATTCTTCCAGCAAGAATTTTGTATTCGGCTCTACTACTCCATTGGAACGGACTTCCCATGCTTTTCCTTCGGCACAGAGATAGGTATAATACAAATAATAGTTACTGTCATTCACCAGATAAGCTTCAAAAGGAGTCGTGCTGACTGCTTTGATATCTTCCGGAACGAAAGCCAGAAAAACATTCAGCACATCCCCACCACGCATTTCCGGCTGACGAAAAGCAGAAACTTGAGGCTTAGACAAATGTCCCATTTCTTTTTCTTCATGTACAGGATGGGAAATAGAAGATCGCACCGGCTTCTCTTCTACTTTCTTCGGAGTAGCTTTCGGCACCGGTCTCGTCATATTATAATCATCCGTATCAATCACCACACACTCACGTATGGGCATCGGGATATCAAATCCATCGGCATCTTCTACCAGCACAATATCCTTTCCCCGAAATCCCGTCACAATACCACCCCCGATCTCATTCAGGAAGCGTACTTTATCACCTATTTTCATCTTCTTTCTATTTAAGTATTTGACGAATTAGAATTTACGATTGAAGTTCGAAAGCCCAATCGCTCTACAAAGATACGGCAACTCAATAAAAAAAGATAGAAAAAAGAGAATAAATATCCGTACCTTTGCAGCCCGTAAAGAAGTTTATCATGAAAGAAGATCCAAAACATATCCGTATCAGTGAATTTAACTATCCGTTACCGGATGAACGTATCGCAAAATTCCCTCTACCAGTGCGTGATCAGTCCAAACTCCTGGTCTACCGCCATGGTGAAGTATCCGAAGACCGCTTTACTTCACTTCCATCCTATCTCCCGACGGGAAGTCTGATGATATTCAATAATACAAAAGTGATACAGGCACGCCTGCACTTCCGTAAAGAAACCGGCGCTCTCATTGAAGTCTTTTGTCTGGAACCGATTGAACCGAACGATTATGTGCTTAATTTCCAGCAAACCGAACATGCCGCCTGGCTTTGTATGATCGGTAATCTGAAGAAATGGAAAGAAGGTACGCTGAAACGGGAAATGACTGTAAAAGAGCAACCGATTACTTTGACTGCTACCCGTGGTGAATGCCACGGCACCAGCCATTGGGTAGATTTCCGTTGGGATAATCCGGAGATAACTTTTGCTGATATCCTTGAAGTATTCGGTGAACTTCCCATTCCGCCTTATCTGAATCGGGATACACAAGAAAGTGATAAGGAAACTTATCAGACTGTCTATTCTAAAATAAAAGGTTCAGTAGCCGCTCCGACCGCCGGGTTGCACTTTACTCCCCGTGTATTGAACGCATTAAAAGAAAAAGGAGTAGATTTGGAGGAATTGACATTGCACGTAGGCGCTGGAACTTTCAAACCTGTAAAGAGCGCAGAAATCGAAGGACATGAGATGCATACCGAATATATATCTGTTTCTCGCGGGACAATTGAAAATCTGATTGCCCACAACGGAAAAGCAATTGCCGTAGGTACTACCTCCGTACGAACACTGGAAAGTCTCTATCATATCGGTGTCACCCTTCTGAAAAATCCGAATGCAACAGAAGAAGAACTTCATGTTCATCAATGGCAGCCTTATGAGACAGCTGAAGAGACTGCAAGTATCACATCTGTAAAAGCGTTGCAGGCCATTCTCGATTACTTGAACCGCCATGATATGGAAGCGTTGCACACCAGTACGCAAATTATTATTGCACCGGGCTACGACTACAAGATTGTAAATACCATGGTCACTAATTTCCATCAACCACAAAGCACCTTACTATTACTCGTCTCCGCCTTTGTAAAAGGCAATTGGCGAAACATATATGACTTTGCATTAAACCATGATTTCCGTTTTCTAAGTTATGGGGATTCTTCATTATTAATACCGTAACCTGTATATACAAATTAAAATACCTAATCATGAACGACGAACTAATATTAATTGAAAATAAGATATACGAAGTGCGTGGCACCAAAGTCATGTTGGACTTTGACTTAGCAGAACTCTATGGAATAGAAACAAGAACATTAAAACAGGCAGTAAGACGAAATATTGAAAGATTTCCTGAGGATTTTATGTTTATGCTCACCAAAGAAGAAGCTAACAATCTGATACACATAGGGGTATCACAAAATGTGATATCCCCTGAATATAATGTTGGCTCTACAAACATATTTGCTTTTACAGAAAATGGTGTATCAATGCTTTCATCTGTTCTGCGTAGCCCGCTTGCCATTCAAATCAATATCAATATAATGCGAACATTTACGCGGATGCGCCAACTTGTTTTTGCATACAAAGAAAGCAGTCTTTCCGTAAAGGATGAATTAGAACAAATAAAAGTACAACTATCCGAGATAGCCGAAGATTTGGACAGTAACGAACAAGATCATGAAAGCCTTTTCAATGCCATTGCAGAAATATCTCTCAAACTACAACTTAACCAATCCAATCCCGGACGTGTTACCGTGAAAGGATTCACCAAAAATGATTTATGATAATGAATAGCGATAATAACCAGGAAATGTTTCCTCTTGTCGATGAACAGGGAAATATTACAGGCGCCGCTACCCGTGGCGAATGTCACAATGGCAGCAAACTATTGCATCCGGTAATTCACCTTCATGTTTTCAATTCCAAAGGTGAATTGTATATGCAGAAACGTCCCGAATGGAAAGATATCCAACCGGGGAAGTGGGATACATCCGTAGGAGGACATGTGGATTTGGGCGAAAGCGTAGAAATGGCTCTGAAGCGCGAAGTGCGCGAAGAACTGGGCATCACGGACTTTACGCCTGAAACGGTTACGCATTATGTATTCGAGTCCGCACGCGAAAAAGAACTCGTCTTTGTGCACAAGACCATATACGATGGTGAGATACTCCCTAGTGATGAGCTGGATGGCGGACGTTTCTGGACGATAGAAGAAATTAAAGAGAATTTAGGCAAAGGGATATTCACTCCAAACTTTGAAGGGGAGATTGACAAAGTACTCTCATTAAAATAAAAAGACCGCCCTTGCGGAAACGGATGATGTGCCCGGGGTAAACAGACCATCTGTTCCTGAAACACAAATGGGAGACCAAAGCCTCCCATTTGTTGAATATTTATAAATCTGCTCTTGACAGCTTTTACTTCGCCAGATCTTCAATTACCTTCATAATCTTCTGCCCGATTTCTTCTGCTTCTTCCGGTGTGGAAGCTTCGCTATACACGCGAATAATCGGTTCGGTGTTACTCTTGCGCAAGTGTACCCACTTATCAGCAAAATCTATTTTCACTCCATCGATGTCATTGATTTCTTCATCCTTATAAAGCTCTTTCACTTTAGCCAGAATAGCATCCACATCCGTTTCAGGAGTCAGGTCTACACGGTTCTTTGCCATGAAGTAAGACGGGTAAGTTGCACGAAGTTCACTCACTTTCTTACCCTCATGTGCCAGATGGCTCAGGAACAAAGCAATACCCACCAATGCATCGCGACCGTAATGACTTTCCGGATAAATAACTCCACCATTGCCTTCACCACCGATTACAGCGCCTACTTCCTTCATTTTAGTGGTTACGTTCACTTCGCCCACAGCAGAAGCAAAGTATTCCTTACCATACTTACGGGTTACATCGCGCAACGCACGTGTAGAACTCAAGTTAGAAACCGTATTGCCCGGAGTATGCTTCAACACATAGTCAGCCACACTTACCAGCGTATATTCTTCACCATACATCTTTCCATCTTCGCAAATCATTGCCAGACGGTCCACGTCAGGGTCAACAACAAAAGCCACATCCGCTTTACCACCCTTCATCAGGTTCATTATGTCACCCAGGTTCTTTTCAAGCGGTTCAGGATTGTGTTGGAAGTCACCTGTCGGCTCACAGTAGAGCTTCTCTATATGCTGCACACCCAGTTGTTTCAACAATTCCGGCAGAATAATACCACCCACTGAGTTTACACAGTCAATAGCCACGCGGAAATTCGCTTTTCTGATAGCTTCTACATCTACCAAGTTGAGCGCCAGCACACTATCTATATGTTTTTGATTATAAGTCAGATCCTTGCGATACGAGCCCAGATGGTCTACATCAGCAAATTCAAATTCTTCTGCCTCAGCAATACGAAGTACTTCATTGCCTTCGGCTGCATTCAGAAATTCGCCACGTTCATTCAGCAATTTCAGAGCGTTCCATTGTTTGGGGTTGTGCGATGCTGTCAGGATAATACCACCACTGGCACCTTCCATGGTTACAGCCAATTCAGTAGTCGGAGTGGAAGCCAAATCAATGTCGATTACATCCCAGCCCATACCCATCAAAGTACCTACTACTACATTCTTCACCATTTCACCCGAAATACGGGCGTCGCGTCCTACTACAATTTTGTTGCTTTTTACCGTGCACGTTTTGCGAATAAGTGTGGCATACGCTGATGTGAATTTCACAATGTCAAGCGGATTCAAGCCCACACCCGCTCCTCCGCCAATGGTTCCGCGGATTCCAGAGATAGATTTGATTAGAGTCATTAGGTTAATGATTTAAAGATTGTTGGTTATACTATAATTATTTATAGATTTGATATTTCTGAATATAGTAATAATAAGGGTATACAGATTGCATAGCCGAGCTATGTCCCATTTTAGAAGGAACAATCAGTTTAACGCATGCGCCATCACGCACATACGCCAACGGCACCAACCAACCGGCAGGCACAGAAGTTCCATAATAAGAGAGCATAAATCCTTGTGTAAACTGACCGGCAATAGAAGAACTTGTTACTCTATAGTTAAATTCATCGACTACTTCTGCATAATCCAGATTGGACACAGTTACCACTTTATCCATAAGGCTATATTCTGAGAAGCGAACCAGAATCTGATCATTCGCCTTTACCGTATCGGCCAAATTAGTGGAACCCTTATTTATGATCTGCATATATACACCACTGGCAAGCTGTACATATTCATTCTTGTTCACATCCGTAGTCGAGTCGTTTCTGTAAAATTCAGTCTGAGATATAACAGTGATACTACTGTCCCGTATAAATGCCTTTATAGCATCTTTTTCGTCCTCCAGCATTTCTGCATAAGTCTTGGTATTATCACAAGCCTGGAAAGCCAATCCACATGCCAGCAAGGACAAAAAGAATAATGTAAGTTTCTTCATTATCTGTTATTTAGTAATTCCGTACAAAAGTATTCGATTTCGTTGAAAGTTGAAAGCTCTACGAGGAAAGTTCGTATCTTTTAACCTTTGTGCCCCTCTTTTTTTATCCTTTCGCATTCAGTAAAGGCTTAAACTTCTCTAAAGCACGCTCCAAAACTTTCTTTGCTTCATCCATTGTACCATAGAATTCACCGCCTGAAGCATTCAAGTGTCCACCTCCATTGAAGAATTCGGCAGCCAATTGATTACAGGGAAATGTACCTACCGAACGCAACGAAACTTTAATCATTGGCTTCTCCGTATCTTCACGTAAGAAACAGGAAAATACCACATCCTTTATACTCAGAGGAATATTTACAAATCCTTCACTGTCACCCCGAATATAATCAAAGCGTCCCTGTTCGTTTTTGGTCAACGAAATCAAGGCTGCATGATAATCAGGATACACCTTCATTTGCGAAAGCACATATCCCATCAACCGCAAACGACTCTCAGAGTAAGTATTATAGACTTTCCTGTAAATATCATCTTTATCGATGCCCTTGGAAAGCAACTCGCTGATGATAAAATAGATTTCCCGGTTATTGGAATTATAGGTAAAGCCACCCGTATCGGTCATCATACCGGTATAAATACACTCTGCTCCTGCTTTGGTAATTTCATTGAAATAACCCATACGGCATATCAGACGGAACACCAGTTCGGAAGTGGAAGATATATTCGGATGTGAAATTGTAATATCACAAAATTCTTCGGGATACAGATGATGGTCTATCAATATTTTTTTCCCTTTTGCAGCCTTTACGGCATCTGCCATTGCATCAATACGACTCAAAGCGTTGAAATCCAGGCAACAGATTATTTCGGCCTCAGATATAAGCTTATCGGCAAATTCTTTGTAGTGATCGTAAAGTAACACATCTTTGCTGCCCGGCATCCATCTCAGAAAATCGGGGAAGGCATTCGGCACAATGACATTTACCGTTTTATCTTGTGAATTCAGGAAGTGCCACAATCCCAATGAAGAGCCTATGGCATCGCCATCCGGCGCTACATGGGCTACAATTACTATTCTCTCCGCATGCCCCATCCACCTGGCAAAACGGTCTATCTTAGCTTGTTCGATTACTTTAGTCAACATACGCTTAATCTATGATTTACAAACAGACGGCTGGAGTGCCCCCATTCATCTATAACAATTTGAAGCGACAAAAGTACGAAAAAGTTCGAGAGTTGAGGGAAAGTAGTGCAGGTTTTATTTAGTCCTTGCCTACAGCCTTATTTCCCGGAGCTTTTTTCATGCTCTTCATAACCGGCAAGATTGTATAGAACAGGGATAGTACTGTTTCCAACACGATAGATACCGAATTTAAAGTAATAACCTTCTTCGTCATTGCGCCCTATTAATATCTCTTCCTTATTTACAATATGCTTCTTAACTTCTTTTCCAGCCTGCTGATAGGACATAATCACATCCAGAAGACCAGGCTTCAGAATGGTTTCTTTCTCTTTCCCGTACAGAGTCCAGTCAATATCCACCCGAAAGGTTATCCAACAATCTTTCGGAAAGGAATCAAACGGCATTTTGTAAGCTATTGTCGAAGCTTTATAAGTGGAGGTTACGGGCTTCATAATCTCTGCCTTGTCCGGGTTTACATTACAACGGTCGGTTTTATCGGTCAGCCATTTGCGGTCCGAGTTAGCTTTAATATAGAAATAACCTTGTGAAAAGCCGAAAGCAAGAGGTGGATAGCCACCTTGCTCAATCAGCCAGCCATTAGGTTTTCCGGCTTTATAGATTGTATCTCCTTTGGAATTGATTTTAGTTATTTTGTCATGGGCTATATTCTTCTTGAAAATCATCCTCTTTTCCAACTCAAGGAATTCTTCAACGCTAAGTCTCATCACTTTACCGTCAGGGTCGGAAACAAGTGTACGACTCGGCATACCATGCCATTGTGCAAAGATGGTAGACACTTCCTTATCCAAAGTCCGCGGAATGTAAACAGAGAATGTATAACTCATGGATGAGCCTTGCGGACAACTTCCTTTACCGTAATGGTATACAGTCTTCATTTTCTGTGCATTAAGGTATTCAGTTGCCGGATAGTTACGGAAATCATTGGCAACAGCATAACAATAACACAATTCGGCACGACCTTTGGTTTCTCCCTGGGCATAGCCTTCCAAAGTATTGTCTTCCTGTTTCAGCTCGAAGCGATAAGAAGGTTTGCCTTGGAAAGGACGGGAATAATCCAACTGAATGGTATGGGGTTTATTTGTACCGACGGCCACCCAACGCCCGTCAATAATCTGATTTGTACGGGCTGAATCAGCCTGCACATTTACGCGTTCTTTCAGGGGTGTTAAGTTATCTGACTGTGCACGGACCGGACTTACTGTTACCAAAGACAAAAGACAAAGGGGGATTAATACTGCGGTTCTCATTCTTTAATTGATATTTAATAATGTATACGAATCAAGAGTTAGATGGAGCTTATTTGAAGGAGTTATCAGCCTGCAAGCAGACTGATAACTCCTTCAACTCCTAATTAGGTAGAGGTACCATTGCCCTGCGGCCATAGTTTAATTTCAAACCTTTCTTGTAGGCTTCGGGGCCATGCAGATCTTTAATATCCATTTCACCCAGGTTTACAAGGATACCACGCGCCATAAGTCCGGCATCTTCATTTTCAAGACGCGGTAAATTTTCAGCGGCTTCTTTTAGTTCAGACAAAAACGGACGGATATAGTCGCTCATTTCAGGGTCTAAAGATAAACATTCCAAAGAGGAGTAACCTATTTTCCTGTCCTTTTCTTGAGCCGGAGTAATAAGGCGGGCAATACCTTCCTGTGCTTTACCCAGATAAACAACCGCATAAGCTGCCTCGGAAGCTATATAAGGATTCTCGTCTTGCAAGAGTGCCAATAATGCTTGCGGACAAGTATTAATTTGATTCTCTCTGGCAAGATTTGCATATCCTACTACCCCCCAGAATCTCATCTCCGGCAGAGGGCTGGCAATAGCTTTCTCCAACATGGGAAGAGAAGCTACAGTTGCCGTTCCCGCAATTTCGACAAGCCCATAAAGCTCATCCAAGGGATATTTCTCTTTGCGTACTTTCTCATAAAGTATATGTCCGGTACGTGAATTTGGGAGGAAAAAGCCCAAATCATGGGTAGTACGAATGTGGTCGGATAATGCTTGACGCATTTTATATAAGGTTTCCGCATACTCAGGAATAGCGGATAAATCATGTAATTCATCCGGATCTTTTTCAAGGTCAAACAGCATTTCCGCCGGATGAGGTTCAAAAGTCTGCTTCCAGTCCGGATTGGTATTGTGACCTCCCAGCACCAGTTTGTCCCAAGCTTTATTGGATGGCATTCCCCATTGATAATAATTACGCAGAGCAAACTGACGGTAAGGAATATAACTACGGATATACTTGAAGCGACCATCCGTAACAGCGCGTACCGGCATGAAATGATGCAGTTGGTTGGCTGCCAATGCAAACTGTACTTCACGCTTTTCTTTACTGGCGAACTTGCCGTAAAGCGCCTTTCCTTGCATGTTCTTGGGAGGCTTTACACCTGCTAAACTAAGTACAGTAGGTCCCAGATCGGTGAAGTTCACCAAACCATTTTCTTTACCTTTTGCTCCATTTGCCAGGTGCCGCCATTTAGGAGGAAAGTAGGCTATCATAGGAACTTTCAGTCCGCTTTCGTACAGATAACCTTTACCACGCGCCACGCAACCGCCATGGTCACTGAAAAAGAAAATGATGGTATTGTCTTCCAATCCTCTAGTCTCTAAATCTTTCAGGAAGATTCCCAACCAAGTATCCACATCCTGTACCGCTTCCAGATGACCTGCATAATCCGACCGCACTTCCGGCAAATCGGGCACATAGGAAGGTAAAGTAAGTTGTTGTGGGAAAATACCCTCTTGAGTATAATCCCTGCGTCCATCAGTGTGAAAAGTACGGATACGTCCCATGTGTGAAGTTACTGTGTTATATACAGCGAAGAAAGGCTGATCCTTTCCACGTTTGGTACTATTGTAAGAAGCTTTATTGTTACATTCGTCCCAACAGCTTTTGTTATCTGTAGTAGAGTTATAATGTGTTTTGCTATTGTTTGTGCAGTAATACCCGGCTTCACGCAATCTTTGAGGAAAGAATATATCAGCCGGAGTATCATAAGGAACCGGGTGTATATCCATTCCGTAAGTTGATGAATAACATCCGGTGATAAGAGATGAACGAGCTGCCGAACTTTGTGGTGCCACAGACCATGCATTCATAAATTGTATGCCACGAGCTGCCAAGCTGTCTGCGTTAGGCGTATGTACATCGCCATTGCCATAGCAACCAAATTCATAAGCACTAGTATCTTCGAAGGTTAGCCAAAGGATATTGGGCCTTTCGTTTTTTTTGTCAGCTGCCTCGGTTTGTGAGGAATATAAACCACAAAAAGCAGTACACATAAATAAAGGTAAGTGTCTCATAAAATAGTATGTATTAAGGATAATAAATTCTTGAGGCTAAAGTAGGGCGTTTATGAATAACAAGCGTTTTCTTATGTCGAAAAGAGTGCTAATATTGTTTCAATAAGCTATATTTCGACAATATTAGCAGTGATTCAACAAAATTACGGTTAGTCATAGACGAATGTGGATAAGATATTATATAAAAGAGGTGAAAAGACTGGAGGCGAAACTTTACTTTTGAAATAATAATCTAATCAAAAAAAACATGAGAAGCTTAATCTTAGTACTATTACTGTTAAATGCATTATTCTTATCTGCCCAAGAGGCTACCAACAACAATCTGTCATTCGAAAATTCTTTACGCACTGAATCAGAAAAGTTATTAACGGAGTGGATGGACACATTCCTGACTTATCAATGCGACAATTTACATCCGTCTCTCAATGGTGGTGTGCTGTGCCCTGCCTGTGCCCGCATGCATGGGCGCATCGGAGATGCCGTACTCCCCTTAATGTATCTGGCTGATAAAACACACAAAGAGAAATACCTTCTTGCTGCCAAACGCCTGATGGCCTGGATGGAAAACGTGCATCTTCCCAATGGCTCGTGGATGAACGATGTACATGTCTCCGACTGGAACGGTACAACAGTCTTCGCTTCCATAGCTCTTTATGAAGCATTACATTACCATGGGCATTTATTAGACGATTCTACCCGGAACCATTGGAAACAAAGACTGATAGAAGCCGGTGAGTTCATGCTGGCAACTCCTTTTATATACAGCCGCAAACGGGAAGGGATGCGGAATATGAATGTGAATTATTCAGCCTCAGCCACCTATGCATTGTATGCCATTGGAGAGATGTGCAACCGGCCTGATTTTCAAAAAGAAGCCCGTCAGATAGCTGCCGATCTAAAAAACTTTTTCACTGAAAACGATACTTTTCTATATGGTGAAGGTCCCAATATAGGTTCAAAGACAAAAAACGGCTGTCTTCCGGTAGACCTGCTTTATAATGTAGAAGAATCCTTGCCGAATATGGTATATTACGCCCTTATGGCGAAAGACACTGATTTACTGACTCTCGTTGACCGTTCAATGGCTACTCACCTGGAGTTTATGTTACCCGATGGTGCCTGGGACAATAGTTGGGGAACCCGTAGTTTTAAATGGACTTATTGGGGCGGACGCACCAGTGATGGTTTTATGGGAGGCTATTATGCAATGGCTGCCCAACATCCGGAATATTTAGAAGCAATCCATCGTAATATACAATTACTGAAAAAGGCTACTTCCGAAGGTCTGCTTTATGGTGGCATGCATTATCGGGTTTCCGGGATTGCCCCATGCATTCACCATACATTCGGTCACGCCAAGGCAATCACTTCTTTTTTAGAACTTCCTCCCCTGAATATCACTTCTTCCCAAGAGCTTCCGCGTGATAAAGCCTATGGTCTGAAATATTTCAAGGATATCCATACCTGGCTTATCTCTCAAGGCCCCTGGCGTGCTACATTCACCGGATATGATGCAGAATATAAAATTAAAGGTACTCATCCGATGGGAGGCGCACTCTCTATGCTATGGCATACACAGGCAGGACCTGTTTTTGCCGCTACAATGAACAAATACCAGTTGATTGAAGCGCCTAATATGCAGAGTAATAACCGTAAGTATATCATGGGAGGTACACCACGGATCGAGTTTATGCAAAATGGGACCATATATAGCAATTTGGATGACCTGAATACAGATATCATCTGTGATACAGAAAAGAACGGCTATCGGTTTACCGTGAATACCCATTTGGTCGATATAAATCAAAACGCACCTGCCCAAGGAGAGATTCCTGTCACAATTTACTATACCTATACCCGGCAAGGTCTTGAAATAAACGTAGAAAACTGCTATGACGCTACATATCTGATGCTGCCAGTCATCGCATCACCCGCAGAAGAGGTAAAAGTAACTCCCCAAAAAGCATCTATAAACAAGGATGGAGGCACTTTATCCATCACCTGTACAGCCGGACATATAGAAGTAGCGCCAACCGATAAAGATGGACGAATATTCAATCCGGTTCCTGGATTTTCTTTTGTACCTTTGCGAATAATTCCTAATAGTTCGGAAAAGAAAATTCGTATAAATATTCTTTTTCGCTAATCTATTTTGTTAATTTGCCTCGTAATTGGATACGACTATGAAAATAATACAAACTTTGTTAGTACTTTTAGGAGGGTTATTTCCATTTATACTGAATGCCGGAACAACGGAGGATATTTACTTCTCTCACATCGGTATGGAAGATGGATTATCACACAGTACCATATTCGCAATTAATCAGGATAAAGAAGGGAATTTATGGTTCGCCACGTACGACGGTGTGAATAAGTACGATGGTTACAATTTCACTGTATACCGCCATGAATATGCAAACCCCAATAGTATTGCCAGTGACATAACCCGGTGCATAGCCATCGATGATTCGGATCAGATATGGGTGGGTACCCGTGAAGGCCTATCCTTTTATAATCGTCGTAAAAACTCATTCTCCAATTACTACTATAAGAAGAATGGCATCAATGTCCCCATCAACAGCATTGCTCCCATTAAAGAGAACTGGCTGATGCTGGGTACGGCAGAAGGTATTTTACTTTTCGATATCAAGAAAGAATGCTTCTTAAACGATACTTTACCTTCCCTGCATTTGTTGAAACCAACCGTTTTAGTACGCCAGGGCGAATACATTTATATAGGTGCCGAAGATGGAGTATATACTTACACATTATCGGGAGGTAAATTGGAAAGATTAGTAAGTATGCCCGCAGGGATACGCATACATGCCATTTTGTGTCAGATGTTCAGCCGAATATGGATGGCAACCGAAGGGGATGGACTATTTATGTACGATGCCAAAACCAAGGAGTTGAAAAACTATCGTTATGAAAGTGAGCAGTCCGGTTTAAATTCCAATTATGTACGCTCATTGGAGCTGGATACGGAAAATCGTTTATGGGTAGGGACTTATAGCGGACTGAATATCTATAAAGAAGCTACCGACAATTTCTCTTCTATAAAAAGTTCCGAGATACAGGAAGGAAGTCTGTCACAAAATTCTGTCAGAAGTATTTTTAAAGATTCTCAAGGCGGCATGTGGTTAGGAACTTATTGGGGCGGGTTGAACTATTACCATCCTCTTTGTAATCGCTTCCAGCGTATCAAGCATGTTCCTTTTCTGAATTCACTTAGTAATAATGTGGTCAGTTGTATTGTAGAAGACAGTGAACATAACCTGTGGATTGGAACAAGTGATGGCGGATTGAACTTCTATGATTCCACCTCAAAATTATACAAGAACTACCTGTTTAAATCAGGATCATTGGATGTACCTTTCAAGGATATTAAAACAGTGTATGTAGACGAGGAACATGATAAAGTATATGTGGGAGCCCATGCCGGAGGCATGATGGCCCTCCAGCGCAAATCGGGACGGGTAGAATACTTCAATCGCCAGAACAGTAACTTACCCAGTAATAATATCTATTCTATCATCTCCGATGAGAACGGAGGATTATGGGTCGCTTCACTGGAACATCTCCTGCATTTCGATATAGACAAGCGCAATTTTACAATTGTAGACAAAGATCAGAATGGGCGTAAATTACAACAATATAACCGTTTGTTGTTTCGCGATTCCAGGAGACGTATATGGGTAGGAGGTGAAATGGGGGTATCTGTTTATAATCAGATAGGAACAGATTTCCTGGCCAATACAGATTTCCATATAGACCCGATACTACAGCAGGCATTTGTGAATTGCTTTTATGAATCTACATCGGGATATATCTGGATCGGGACACGTAGCGGACTTTTCGCTATGAAAGAAGGAAGTAAAGAGCTATTGCAGTATACCACGGCAGATGGTTTGCCGAGTAATGTTATTTATGGCATCATGGAAGATGCTTACGCTCGTTTGTGGATAAGTACCAATCAAGGTTTGAGTTGCCTGAATCCGGAAAATGGAAAGTTCCGTAACTTTACTATATTGGACGGTTTACAGGGAAATCAGTTTAATGCCGGATCTTATTGTCGTCAAGATAACGGTTACATGTTGTTCGGGGGTGTCAACGGCATTACATTATTCCGTCCGGAAACACTGATTGACAATCCTTATGCTCCTAAACCGGTAATCAACAAGCTGTTTGTTTACAATAAAGAAGTCCTTCCCAACGACGAAACGGGAATATTGAGTGAAACGGTTGAATATGCAGATCATATCACCCTATCCTCTTCTCAGAATTCATTCGCCATATCTTTTGTAGTGTCCAACTATATCGCTGGCAAACACAACACTTTTGCTTATAAACTGGAAGGGTATAATGACGAGTGGTACAGACAGAACGATACCAGTCCGGTTTCGTACTCTAATTTGCCGGCAGGTGACTATACTTTTTATATAAAAGCAGCGAACAATGACGGTAAATGGAATGAAGAACCGACTGTACTTCATATTCGTGTCCTGCCTGTTTGGTACTGTACCTGGTGGGCACTTTCATTGTTTGCTCTGTCTTTCATGTTGGTGGTATTTGGCATTGTCCGCTATTTCTGGTTGCGTAAAAGTATGCAGGCTGAAATTCTTATGGAAAGACTGGACAAGGAGAAACAGGAAGAAATCAGCCAGATGAAAATCCGTTTTTACGTTAATATATCACACGAATTACGTACTCCGCTCACCCTGATTGTAGCACCACTGCAAGAATTGCTAAGTCGCATATCCGGACATTGGGAACATGAACAGTTGCTGTATATACAAAGAAATACCAACCGCTTGCTGCATCTCGTCAATCAGTTAATGGATTACCGACGGGCAGAATTGGGAATCTTTGAACTAAGACTGGTAAGTGCCAATGCCTACAAAAGAGTTTTGAATAGCTTCATGAACTATGAAAGTTTGTCGAAGAAAAAAGATATAGACTATAATTTCTATACGGAATTGCAGGACAAAGAACTGTTATTCGATGAAAACTATCTGGATCTTATTGTTAACAACTTACTGTCGAACGCTTTTAAATATACCGAAGAAGGTGAAAGTATTACGGTAAAACTGTATCAGGAAGCAAGTGATCTTGTACTGCAAGTTACAGATACAGGTATTGGTATTCCCAAAGAAAAACAGGAGAAGATTTTTGAGCGGTTCTATCAAGTGGAAAGCGGACGTGAAGGAAGCGGTATTGGTCTTTCCCTGGTACAACGGTTGGTTGAATTGCACCATGGAAGAATTGAGTTGGAGAGTGAACCCGGAAAAGGTTCTACTTTCTCCATTTACCTTCCGCAAGATAAATCTGTATATAGCCGTGAAGAACTGCTTGGAGGGGAAGAGAACGCAGACAATCAACGGGTATACTCTACGAATGCGCACGACGTATATATCGGTGATGAAGAAGAAGCCGATACAGAAAGCGAAGAAGATGAGAATACAAATAAACGAGGAACACTCCTTGTGGTGGAAGACAATAAAGAATTAAGGCAATATCTGGTCAATGGATTGTCCGGCTTATTCAATATGCTGGAAGCTGAAAATGGGCAAAAGGCATTAGACATTCTGAAAGAGAAGGAAGTTGACCTGATTGTAACGGATGTCATGATGCCCGTAATGGATGGTGCCAAATTATGTAAGTTGATAAAACAAAACTTACGCACCTGTCATATTCCAATATATATGCTGTCTGCCAAAGCAGATATTAAATATCAATTGGAAGGTTTACAGGTAGGAGCAGATGATTACATAGCCAAACCTTTCTCTATGGCAATATTGAAAGCAAAGATTATGAACATGCTGCGTACACGCCACCGCATCTTCGAACACTATTCCAATACCACCGAAATAGAACCGGAGAAACTTACCAATAACACGATGGATGAAGAACTGCTCAGAAAAGCGATTGCAGTGATTGAAAGGAACATGGACAATGTAGAATTTTCTACAGAGCAATTTGCGCGTGAGATGAATATGAGCCGTTCTAATCTACATCTGAAATTAAAAGCAATAACAGGAAAGTCAGCTATCGACTTTATCCACAAGATACGCTTTAACCGCGCATGTCAGCTTTTGCAGGAAGGAAAATACAATGTTTCAGAAATCAGTTTTATGGTAGGCTACAATACTCCTTCTTATTTTGCAGCACGCTTCAAGAAGTATATAGGTTGTCTGCCTACCGAATATGGAAAGAAATAAGATATGAGAAAATATAAGATGTGGACACTACTCATTGTTCTGTCCTTGTTAGCAGCATGTAAACAACCCCAATCATTAACCCCTTCTGTCAGTGAAGTCGCACAAATTAAGGCAAATGGTACATCCATCCGGCTTTTCTGTTTGACAAACAGGAATGGAATGACAATCAAAGTCACCAACTTTGCCGCCTCGCTAACGTCCGTTTCCGTACCCGACAAAAAGGGGAACTTCGAACAAGTAGTACTGGGCTTCGATAGTTTAGAAAGTTACTTGGGAAAGCATCCTAAATTTGGTGCCACTGTAGGCAGATTTGCCAATAGAATCAAGCATGGCGAGTTTTGCCTGGATAACCAGATCTTTCAACTTGAAAAGAACAGTAAAGGAAATTCTGTTCATGGCGGAAGCCGGGGATTCAATACTCAAGTATTCGAAACGGATACCTTTTATGTAGTGAAAGACACGGCAATAGTTGTCTTTTCTTATAAAAGCGCTCACCTTGAAGGAGGATTTCCCGGCAATCTGAATCTGTCAATCGCTTATAAACTGACTGATCGCAATGAAGTAATCCTGGATTATACGGCAACCACGGATCAGCCTACTGTTGTAAATTTCACCAATCACAGCTACTTCAATCTGACCGGCTGTAAAGAGCCTGTACTGAACCATCTTTATACATTGCATGCGGACTCAATTACCCCGGTAGATTCAACAGGAGTCCCTACCGGCGAGCTGAAGGCAGTTACAGGAACGGAGTATGACTTCAGAACTCCACGAACAGCCGAAAAACAAATCCGACGGATGATGGGAAAAACTTATGATATCAATTATAAACTAAATAAACACCCGGATTCTTTGGAATTAGTAGCTACAGTCACAGAACCTGTATCTGGAAGAATACTAAAAGCATACACCACTGAACCCGGGATGCAATTTTATATTCCAAGTTCCAACATGGATTATCTGAATGGGCATGGCAATAGAAAGTACGGTAAATACTATGGATTCTGCCTCGAAATGCAGCATTTCCCAGACTCCCCCAATAAGCCCCAATTTCCTTCTACAGTATTGCGACCTGGCGAAATCTACCGGCAGACAACAATCTATAAATTTGAAAATTCACCAGCAACGAAATGCCACCTCCGTATCAAGTCAGTACCTCCTCCGTACTGAGTCCGTATCTATGAGTATGGAGATACTACGGAGAAGATGAAGATACGGAGATGGTACGGAGATACTACGGAGGAGGTACGGACATGATACGGAGATGCCTCAATGGTCTTTCAGCAATCAATCCTGCATATTATTTCTTTATTGAATAAAGGCACCCCCCCTTCCATAGGGCTCTGTGGCGCACATTTTACACAAAAACATTCTAAGGTGAACAATATTAGCATGCAAAAAGCATAAAATTGGGAGTATCAAAAACAATACTTTCTCACTTTTTTTTGCGCTTGCAGTAAGTTTGCCGTCACAAAATGATCTCTAAAGTTAAACCTTAGATTTATTTATTATGTTCAAATTAAAAGAATCTATTTTATTGTTTTTCCTCGCTTTCGTCAGTACGATTGCATACGCGCAAAGTCTGACAGTTACTGGTAAGGTAGTCGATAGCGAAGGTTATGAAGTTATTGGAGGTAGCGTTATTATTAAGGGTGCTGCCGGTATTGGAACTGTTACTGACATAGATGGTCACTATTCGCTGAAAGTGAACGATGCATCTAAAGATGTATTAGTTTTTTCGTATGTGGGAATGACTCCCCAGGAAGTGAAAGTCAACAATCAGAGTGTTATTAATGTAACGTTGCAGGCAGATGCCGTACTGCTGGACGAAGTTGTAGCCATCGGTTATGCAACTGTAAAACGTAAGGACCTGACCGGTTCTGTTGCTTCGGTTAATAGCAAAGAACTTTCGAAAGTTCCTACCAGTGATATCACACAAGCCCTTGCCGGCCGCATGGCAGGTGTGCAGGTTATGCAGAGTGAAGGTGCTCCCGGAGCTTCCATTTCTGTTCGGGTTCGTGGTGGTATTTCCATTACTCAAAGTAACGAACCTTTGTATATCATCGACGGTTTCCCCAGCGAAGACGGTATGTCTACCCTTGACCCGGCGGAAATTGAAACAATCGACATCCTGAAAGATGCTTCTGCTACAGCTATCTACGGTGCCCGTGGTGCTAATGGTGTAGTCGTTATTACTACCAAGAGCGGTGGTAAAGACGGAAAAGCGACTGTTACATTTGACAGTTATGTAGGTTTCAAGAAAATAGCCAAGAAGCTGGATGTACTTTCTACTTATGAATTTACGATGTTGGATTATGAACGTCGCGTTTACGACGCTACCACTCCGGACGACTGGGAGAAAGACATCAAAAAGTTCACCGAAATCTACGGCAACTACAGTGACCTTGAAAAAAACTATGGCAATCGTAAAGGGCTGGACTGGCAAGATGAAACATTGGGACGCACGGCAATTACACAAAACTATCGTGTAGGCGTTTCCGGTGGTACTGATAAACTAAATTATAACCTGGCATATTCTTATTATGACGAAGAGGGTGCCATGGTATATAGCGGCAACAACAAGCACAACATTTCATTCAACATGAATCATAAAGTGAATGACCGCTTGGACATCACCGCCCGTATCAGCTACGACCAAATGAAAATTACCGGTATGGGTACTTCTGAAGGAGGCGACCGTTTCAATAAGATGCAGCACATTTTGCAGTACCGCCCCACAGTAGGTATCAACGGAACCGACGACCTGTTATTGGGAGATGAAGACCCTATCTTCCTGGATGATTCGGGTAACGTAATGCAGAATCCCTTACTTTCTGCGGCAGAAGAGACGAATGATCGTGAATATCGTACATTCCAGGCTAACGGTGGCTTTACTTTGAAACTTTTCAAAGGTCTCTCTTTCCGTAATACCACAGGTATGCGTTACCAGACACGACGCAATGATGTTTTCTACGGAGACAAGTCAATCACAGCAAAACGTTCAAGCATCAATGGTAGTATTCAAAATCTGGAGACCGGTAGCTTCCAGACTTCAAACGTATTGAACTATAACTGGTCGGGTAAAGGTCATGACGTGACTGCCATGGTAGGTCAGGAATATGTAGACCGTTGGAACCGTAATTTCAAAGCAGCAGCATCTAACTTCCCGAATGACGATATAGGTTTGGCTGACCTCTCACTGGGTCTTCCGACAGCAGTTCAATCTGCCGAAAACTATGATGATAAATTGCTCTCTTTCTTCGCCCGTTTCAACTACGGCTTCAAAGATAAATACTTGTTTACCGCTTCGGTTCGTGCCGATGGTTCTTCCAAATTCGGTAAGAATAACAAATGGGGCTATTTCCCTGCATTTTCAGCAGCTTGGCGCCTGGGAGAAGAAGAGTTTATCAAGAACTTGAATATCTTCTCTGACTTAAAAGTTCGTTTGGGCTATGGTATGGCGGGTAACAACCGTATCGACAGTTACCTTAGTCTGGCTGTATTGGGATCTGTTACTTATCCCAATGGAGACTCCACCCAGCCCGGTTATGTTTCCAAGCAGATTCCTAACCCTGACTTGAAGTGGGAAGCTAACAAAACCTTCAACTTTGGTCTTGACTTCGGTTTCTTCAATCAGCGTTTAACCATTTCTCCTGAATTTTACATAAACCGCAGTAGCAATTTGTTGCTAAACGCCAAACTGCCTACTTCATCCGGTTACAACAGCATGGTTATCAATGCCGGTGAAACAGAAAACAAAGGTATTGACTTAACCATCAACTCAACCAATATCACGAATAAGAATTTTACCTGGAACACATCCATCACTCTGTCACACAATAAGAATTCTGTAAAGAAACTGACGGGAGAAGATGTGCAGTTATGGGAGGCTAACTTCGGTTACAGCCAGAATACGCACATTATCGGTGTGAACCAACCTTTGGGACAGATGTACGGATACGTAACAGATGGTCTGTACCAAGTATCTGACTTTGATTACGATGCAGCAACTAAAACTTACACACTGAAAGACGGTGTTCCGTATGCAGGTGAAAAAGGTAATGTAAAACCGGGTATGTGGAAGTTTAAGAATATAGATGGCAGCAAAGACAATAAAATTACAGAAGCTGACAAAACAGTCATTGGTAACGCTTATCCGAAAATTTACGGTGGTATCAATAACACTTTCACTTACAAAGATTTCGATTTGAGTATATTCCTTACCTATAGCATCGGTAACGATGTATTCAATGCAACCAAACTGACCAATACCAAAACTGCTTTGCAGAACAAAAACGTTTTGGCAGTAGCTGACTCTAAGCACCGTTGGGTATTGGTTAATAAGGCAGGTGACTTGATTACAGATCCCCAGGAGATGGCAGACATCAACAAGGGCAAGACTGTAGCCGCCATTTATGATAACGAAGCAGGTGATACTTACATTCACTCTTGGGCTGTAGAAGACGGTTCTTTCCTGAAACTGAGTAACATTACTTTAGGTTACACATTCCCGAAGAAGATGATCAGAAAAGTCGGATTGAGCAAATTACGTCTTTATGCCACAGGCTCTAACCTGCTGACCTGGACCAAATATTCCGGCTTCGATCCTGAAGTTTCTACCATGGGAAATGGTCTGACACCGGGCGTTGACTTTGGTGCTTATCCCAGAAGCCGCGCGTTTGTTTTCGGTATTAATTTAGCTTTCTAATGAACTTCAAATGGAGAATACAATGAAAAAATATAAAGTGATTGCGCTAAGCGCACTGATTGCAGCAGGATTCACCTCTTGCGACCTGACAGAAAAACCTACTTCTTACTACGAGAAGGACACTTATTTTGAAACTATGGACCAGGCAAAAATGTCAGTAGTAGGTATTTACGATTGTCTGGCTATAGACAAGCATTACGGACAATATGAAATGGCGATGCCTGCTTCGGACGATACCTATTATATTCAAGGAACAGGTACGGATAACACACGTCGTGATATTGCCCACTACATGGTGAAACCGACCAATACTTGGATTGCATCCATATGGGAATACAAATACCTGGGTATTGACCGCGCTAATTTTTCCATTGCCGGTATTGAGCAGATGACAGGTTACGAAGAAGACTCCAATCTAAAGGAGTTAGTGGCTCAGGCACGTTTCCTCCGCGCATTTCTGGCTTTCGATTTAATTAAATACTGGGGAGATGTTCCGTTCAAAACCACTTATACTGCCGGATATGAAGAAGCTTTCAAAGGTCGTGTAAGTCGTGAAGAAATCTATGACCAGATTATAGTTGACCTGAATTTCGCTAAAGAGAACCTGCAAAAAGACAATGCTTCACTTTCACCGGAAGTTCCTTCACAAGGTGCTGCCCATGCATTGCTGATGCGTGTTTATCTGCAACGTGCCGGGTACAGCTTGCAGCAAGACGGTACATTGACCCGCCCGGACGAAACTAAAAGAAAAGAATACTTTAACGCTGTAATTGCCGAATGGACCGCCTTCCAGAACAAAGGCAACCATGGTTTTTATACAGGTGGTTTTGAACAGTTATTCAGAGGTTATTCAGAAGGCATCTTGAATTCCCAAGAGAGTTTGTGGGAAATTGCTTTCAATCCTACAGGAGCCGGCTACAAGGACAATGCAGGTACTTGGGCTACTTATAACGGACCAGCGGTAGAGGCACCGGGAAAAAATGCTCCAGCTGATGCATGGGGACGTGCCAATGCTTTCTTCCGTGTACTGCCGGCCTGGAAAAACTTCTTTGAAGAAGGCGATGAACGCAGAGATGTAATGGTATGTACCTATCAGTACAAATGGAATGCAAATGCCGGCAAACATGATAAGGTTGAAAACGCAAAACTGACTGACTGGTATCCCGGCAAATGGCGCAGAGAGTGGATGCCCGGAGGTTTTGTAGATCCCAACAACACAGGAGTGAACTATTGTCCGCTTCGCTTCGCCGACGTTGTATTGATGGCAGCCGAAGCTTATAATGAAACAGGCAACACCCCGGAAGCCTGGAAACTACTGAATATGGTACGTGAACGCGCAAAAGCTACTCCGATAACCGATGCCAACTACAGCAGCCTGATGAAAGCTCCACAAGTTTATGATCTCCCATATATTCAGGATGGAGACGCTGCCGGCAAGTTCCGCACAGCTCTTTATTGGGAACGTGGTTTCGAGTTAGCTTTCGAAGGTCAGCGCAAATATGACCTGTTGCGTTGGGGTATCTTGGGCGACGCACTGAAGTTCTTCCAAGGAAATATGGACAAAACACTGAAAGGCAAGTATGTAGCCGGTGATAAATTCGTCAAAGGCCAGCATGAACTTTTCCCGATACCACTGGGAGAATTACAGGCTAATCCGGCTTTGAATAACCAGAATAATCCGGGTTACGAATAAATCCGGGAAATATAAAATTGGCAATTGTGATGGAGAGAGAATCTGTTTCATACTCTCTCCATCTGCTTTACTTATAAAATGTATTGTATGAAAAGATTTTTATTATTTTGTTGTGCGGTTGCTACATTACAAGGTTTCTCCAGCTGTTCATCCAGTCAGCCTAATACAGAGTATGGCTGGTTGAAAAATGCAATAGACACCTCTGTACAGCAATTGGAAGAAACAGTGGCCGATGTAGGTGATTCAGTCTTATTACCCCGTTCCATCTGGACAGGATATGATATGGATTTTCTCTGTCGGCAATTGCAAAGAGATCCTGCAACCTTTAAGGATTCTTTGCGGATTAAGCCAGTGAAGGATGCCATAGGAACCCGTCGCTATTGCTCTTCCATCTATGATTGGACAAGTGGTTTTTTCCCCGGAAACTTGTGGTATGCGTATCAGCTGACCGGTATTGAAGGTTTAAAGAACGGTGCCGTGAAATTCACGAATTATTTGTATCCCGTAAAAGACTATAAAGGTACACACGACATCGGATTTATGATGAATTGCAGTTATGGCAATGCATATCGCTTGGCTCCCGCCGACAGCGTTCGTCAGGCATTGGTGCAAACAGCTGATAACTTATGCAGCCGTTTTGATCCGACCATAGGTTCTATTCGTTCCTGGGATTTCGGGAAGTGGAATTTCCCTGTAATCATTGATAACATGATGAACCTGGACCTGCTGTTTTACGTAAGCCATCTTACCAATGATTCCAAGTATAAGGAAATCGCATTGAAACATGCCGAGACAACATTGAAGAATCATTTCAGAACAGATCATTCATCCTATCATGTAGTCAGTTACAATAATGATGGCAGCGTAGAAATGAAATGTACCCATCAGGGAAAAAATGACGATTCCTCATGGGCACGCGGACAAGCCTGGGGAGTATATGGATATACCTCTTGCTACCGTGAATCCAAAGATACGGCCTTCTTGCAGCAAGCCAAAGATATTGCAACGTTGATTATGACCCGCGTAAAGACTGAGGATGCGATACCCTTGTGGGATTATGATGCACCGGATAGCCCGGAAACACCCCGTGATGCATCTGCCGCCTCTGTTACAGCTTCTGCTTTGATAGAACTCAGCACATTGGTAGAAGACGGACAAGTATATTTTGATTATGCAGAAAAGCTACTAAAATCTCTTTCTTCCGATGCTTATTTGGCAAAGGTTGGTACGAATCAGGGATTTATCCTGATGCACTCTACAGGTTCGTTGCCCAATGGCTCCGAAATTGATACTCCTATCAATTATGCCGATTATTATTACCTGGAAGCATTGGCCCGGTATATGCAGGTAAAAGGACTCGATTATAAATCGCTTTAAACGAAATTAATATACCATGAAAATAGCAAAGTATTTTTTATGTCTGGCTCTTTTGCTGGTCGCCATAAGTGCGGAAGCGCAGCAATTGCGGAAGGAAGCTTTTGATTTACTGAACCTGGATTATCCGGGTTTGGAGAAAGTAAAGGCCGCATGCGCCCAACAACAATGGGATAAAGCGGCTCAGGCTTTATTGGACTATTACCGCCAACGCACCGGCATAGGACATCCTGATATTAATCTGAAGAATATCAAGATATCAAAGGAAGAACAAAAATGGGCGGATGATGCCCTGGAACATACATTTTTTGTGCACAAAGGATATCAGCCTTCCTATAATTACGGTAAAGACATCAACTGGCAATATTGGCCGGTACAGGACAATGAGTTGCGCTGGCAGTTGCATCGCCATAAATGGTTCACCCCGATGGGAAAAGCATATAGAATCTCAGGGGATGAGAAATATGCCAAAGAATGGGCATACCAATATATGGACTGGATTAAGAAGAATCCTCTGACAACCGTAGAGAAAGAAGAATACGAACTTGTCAGTGCAGGTGAAGTAAAAGGAAATGCTGAGAATGTACGCTTTGCATGGCGTCCGTTGGAAGTGAGTAACCGTTTGCAGGATCAGACACTGCAATTTCTATTGTTTATTCCCTCACAGGCTTTTACTCCGGAGTTCCTGACCGAGTTCCTCATTAATTACCATCGGCATGCCTTACACATTCTGGGCAATTACTCCGATCAAGGCAACCATCTGTTGTTCGAAGCACAGCGTATGGTGTATGCAGGTGCATTTTTCCCTGAATTTAAAGAGGCAACTGGATGGAGAGAGAGTGGGATAAGCATTTTGAACCGTGAAATAAAAAAACAGGTTTACCCGGACGGCGGTCAATATGAACTGGACCCGCACTATCATTTGGCGGCAATCAATATCTTCTGCAAGGCCCTGCGTATGGCAGACGTCAATGGTTTCCGTCAGGAATTTCCTGCCGAATACGTGAATACTGTGAAAAATATGATTGAGTTCTACTCTAATATCTGTTTCCCGGATTACAGTAATCCTTGTTTCAGTGATGCGAAACTGGGAGACCGCCCGGCAGAAGTCCGCAATTATCAAGACTGGCTCAAACTGTTTCCGGATTGCGACTGGATTCGTTATTATGCTACTGAAGGTCGTGAAGGTTCCCCCCTACCCAACCTTTCTCACGGAGCCCTGACTTCCGGTTTCTTTACTTTCAGAAATGGCTGGAAACAAGATGCTACTGTAATGGTGGTAAAGGCCGGTCCCAAAGGTGAGTGGCACTGTCAACCGGATAACGGAACTTTTGAGCTTTGGTTCAATGGTCGGAATCTCTTTCCGGATAGCGGTTCATACGTCTATGCCGGTGATGATGAAGTGATGAAACTTCGCAACTGGTTCCGCCGGACAAGTTCACATAATACCCTGACACTGGATGAGAAAAACTTGCAGACCACACAATCCGTTACTAAACTTTGGCAACCCGAAGGTAATGAACAAATCCTGGTGACAGAGAATCCTCATTATGAGGGTTTGAAGCACAGACGTTCTGTCTTCTTTGTAGACCAATCTTATTTTGTCATTGTCGATGAGGCTGTGGGAGATGCAAAAGGAACAGTGAATCTGAACTATCATTTATGTGAAGGTACTGTAAATGTGGATGGAAAGAACCATATTCTGACCACCGCTTATGACGGGCCAAGCAATATGAAGCTACAATGCTTTGCCGAAAAGAAAGCTTCGATAAGAGAAAAAGAAGGATGGCGTTCAACTGCTTATCGCGTACGTGTACCCCGTACTTCGGTTTCTTTTGATGTGGACAAAAAGGATTCGGAAGCTGTACGCTACATAACCATTATCTATCCTTCGAAAAATGCAGCTTCTTTTCCTGCATTCAAGGCTAAATTCCTGAATAAGAAGTTTGATGAGAATGGAGTGAAGATAGAAATATCTGTTGATGGAAAGAAACGTCAATTGGAGTATAAACTATAAGAAGACTTTTATTATGAATCGCTTATCATACTTATTTTTGCCTCTCACTGCCATCGGAGTCTCCGCTTGCAGCTCCAATAAGGCCAAAGAAGAGGTGAAACGTCCGAACATTATCTTTATGATGACAGACGACCATACTACGCAGGCTATGTCATGCTACGGTGGACGCCTCTTGCAAACTCCCAATATGGATCGGATTGCCAATGAAGGTATTCGTATGGACAATTGCTATGCGGTCAATGCTTTATCCGGTCCGTCAAGAGCTTGTATCTTGACGGGCAAATTCAGCCACATCAATGGATTCACTGATAATGCCAGTACTTTCGACGGCAACCAACAGACCTTTCCCAAATTATTACAGTCGGCAGGCTACCAAACTTCGATTATCGGTAAATGGCATCTGATTACTGAACCTCAGGGATTTGATTATTGGTGCATCTTGACCGGACAACATGAACAAGGGGATTATTATAATCCCGATTTCAATGAGAACGGAAAGCAGATTGTAGAACAGGGCTATGCTACCGATATTATCACGGATAAGGCCATCGAGTATCTGGAACACAGAGATAAAAGTAAGCCTTTCTGCATGATGTACCATCAGAAAGCTCCGCATCGTAACTGGATGCCTGCCCCCCGCCACTTGGGTATGTTCAATAATACCGTTTTTCCTGAACCGGCCACACTCTTCGATACGTATGAAGGAAGAGGTTCCGCTGCCAGGGAACAGGATATGTCTATTGAACATACATTGACCAATGATTGGGACCTGAAACTGCTGACTCGTGAAGAAATGTTGAAAGATACGACCAATCGCCTCTATCAGGTCTACAAACGTATGCCGGCTGATGTGCAGAATAAATGGGATTCAGTATATGCCCAGCGCATTGCCGAGTATCGCAGTGGTAAACTGGAAGGTAAAGAGTTGATCAGTTGGAAGTATCAGCAATATATGCGGGATTACCTGGCTACAATTGTTGCTGTGGATGAAAATATAGGGCGGTTACTCAGTTATCTGGAAAAAATCGGTGAGTTGGACAATACAATCATTATCTACACTTCGGATCAGGGTTTCTTCCTGGGCGAACATGGTTGGTTCGATAAACGCTTCATGTATGAGGAATGTCAGCGTATGCCACTGGTCATCCGCTACCCGAAGGCTATCAAGAGCGGAAGTGTTTCGAATGCCATTGCCATGAATGTGGATTTTGCTCCCACTTTGCTGGATTTTGCCGGAGTAGACATACCCGCCGATATTCAAGGCCGGTCGCTCAAACCGATTTTGGATAATGAGGGAAAAGTACCGGCAGACTGGAGAAAAGCCGCCTATTACCACTATTATGAGTATCCGGCGGAACATTCGGTTAAAAGACATTATGGTATTCGTACAGCTGATTTTAAACTGATTCACTTCTATTATGATGTGGACGAGTGGGAAATGTACGATTTGAAGAATGATCCGAATGAATTGAATAATGTGTTTGACAAACCAGAGTATGCCGACAAGCGGACAGAACTGATGTCACTGCTGAAAGAAACCCAAAAGCAGTATAAGGATGATGATCCGGATGAAAAGGTAAATGAGCTGTTCAAAGGTGACAGACGATTGATGAAAAATAGATAATCTAAATGAATACCATGAATAGAAGAAGTTTTTTAAAAAATACAAGCTGGTCCTTCCTCGGATTAGCAGTTTCCGGTAGCTTATTGTCCGCATGCCAACGCGGAACTGCCGCAGGAAAGAAAATTATGCCCTCTGCCAGTAATCTGAAATATTTCTGGGGAGACTTGCATAACCACTGTAACATAACCTACGGTCATGGCGACATGCGTTCTGCGTTCGAAGCCGCCAAGGGGCAATTGGATTTTGTATCTGTCACTCCACATGCCATGTGGCCTGACATACCCGGGGCAGATGATCCTCGTCTGAAGTGGGTGATTGATTATCATACCGGTGCTTTCAAGCGTTTGCGCGAGGGAGGCTATGAGAAATACGTAGCCATGACCAATGAGTACAATAAGGAAGGAGAATTTCTTGCCTTTGTAGGTTATGAGGCACACAGCATGGAACATGGAGATCATGTGGCCCTGAACTATGACCTGGATGCGCCGTTGGTAGAATGTACCTCCATTGAAGACTGGAAACAAAAAGCCCGCGGACATAAAGTATTTATAACTCCGCATCACATGGGTTACCAGACGGGCTATCGCGGATATAACTGGAACTTCTTTACGGAAGGAGACCAGACTCCGTTCGTAGAGATGTATTCCCGCCACGGATTGGCTGAGAGCGATCAGGGTGATTATAATTATCTGCACGATATGGGACCTCGCCAATGGGAAGGTACAATTCAGTGTGGATTGGAGCAAGGCAAGAAATTCGGTATTATGGGCTCTACAGATCAGCACGCCGGATATCCAGGCAGTTATGGCGATGGGCGTATAGGCGTACTGGCAGAGTCATTGACCCGTGATAAGATCTGGGATGCAATGAAGAACCGTCACGTTTGTTGCGCTACCGGTGATAAGATCAATATAGATTTTCGTCTGAACGACGCTTTTCCGGGCGATGTGGTACGGGGTAACAGTCGCCGTATTTATTTGAATGTGGAAGGCGGCAGTTGTATCGATTACATAGACATTGTCAAGAATCGGAAATGCATAGCCCGTTTAAGTGGTCCGTTGTTGCCCGAAATGCCGGAAGGAGACATGGTACGTTGTAAGGTAAAGATTGATTTTGGATGGAACCGTGAAGAGCAGTATGTACATTGGCAAGGTAAACTATCTATCAGCAAAGGAACTATCAATGCTGTGGAACCTTGCTTCCGTGGCGCTGCCTTCACTTCTCCGCAACCGGGAGAACCCGAGTTTGAGACAAAGGTGAACCGTATTGTGTCTGTTACGGACAAAGATACGGAGTTGGACATGTACAGTTCCAAGAATCCGAATACCACCACTCCCGCCATGCAGGCCGTCATTCTGGATGTCACTATGCCCAAAGACGGTATGATTACGGCAGAGTTCAACGGCAAGAAGTTTGAACATTCACTGGGCGAACTTCTGGAAGGTTCCCGCTCCCATTTCATGATCGGATGGCTTAGTGAAGCTATCCTATTCAACCGTGCAATGCCGGAAAGTTGCTTTATGGTTGAACATTATATGGAAGACACTGAACCCGAAAGAGATACGGACTATTACTATATCAGAGTTCGCCAGCGTGACCAGCAATGGGCATGGAGCTCTCCTATATGGGTGGAAAGAACATAATGTTTCCTTATTTGATGTAATAAATTATGGAATACGCAATTGGCATTGATTTAGGTGGTACATCTATAAAATATGCTTTGGTAGATAAAGCGGGTAATTCTTTCTTTGAGGGAAAATTACCCTCTTTTGCTTCTGTCTCGGCTGCAAAAGTGATGGAACAGCTGATAAAGGCTGCCACCTTGCTGAAAGATGAAGCCGCAAAACAGAACTGGACCGTACTGGGCATAGGGCTCGGTACACCGGGAATTGTAGATGAAACAAATCGTATCGTACTGGGAGGTGCGGAAAATATTGTCGGCTGGGAAAACATAGATGTAGTCTCCCTTATGGAGAAACAGATGAGTTTACCGGTAGTTGTTGGAAATGATGCCAATCTGATGGGACTGGGAGAAACGAAATATGGTGCAGGAAGAGGTTGCACTCATGTGGTGTTTCTGACTGTAGGAACCGGTATCGGCGGAGCTGTCATCATTGATGGTAAATTGTTCAATGGATATGCTAACCGGGGTACGGAGTTGGGGCATGTACCGTTGATTGCCAACGGTGAAGGTTGTGCCTGCGGGGCAATCGGCTGCCTGGAACATTATGCTTCGACTGCCGCCTTGACAAGACGCTTTAGCGCATTGGCGAAAGAGCAGAATTTAAGTTTTGATACGGAAATAAACGGGGAATTGATTGTTCGCCTGTATCATGAAAATTTCCCGCTCGCTGTCGAGTGCATGAACGAACACTTTTACTATTTGGGCAGAGGAATTGCCGGCTTTGTCAATATCTTCAGTCCCCAACGAATTGTGATAGGAGGAGGTGTTGCAGAATCCGGCAGTTTCTATTTAGAAAAAATAAGGGCGGTAGTCAAAAAGCACGTAATAGCAGACTGTGCCCTGAATACCAAGATTGTAGTAGCCGAATTGGGCAATAAAGCCGGTCTTATCGGTGCAGCATCACTAATTCTATAAACAAACGAATTATTATGAAAAATAACAAGAAATGGAGTATGCTGGCATTGATCATGATGTTCTGGTTTACCATTTCATTCATTACAAACATTCTCGGACCGTTAATTCCTGACATTATCCATAACTTTGAGCTGAAGGATCTGGCAATGGCGGGATTTATCCCGACTTCCTTCTTCCTGGCTTATGCCATCATGTCGATACCGGCAGGCATATTGATAGATAAATATGGAGAAAAGCCGGTGCTGTTTACCGGTTTCCTTATGCCATTTATCGGAACCGTCTTGTTTGCATGTTTCCCGTTCTATTTGATATTACTGGTGTCTTCCTTTATTATCGGCTTGGGAATGGCCATGTTGCAGACCGTAATTAACCCTTTGCAGCGTGTTGTCGGTGGAGAAGAGAACTACGCATTCATAGCCGAATTGGCACAGTTTGTGTTTGGAGTAGCATCGTTTATCAGTCCTTTGGTTTATACTTGGTTAATACATGCGCTGGCACCGGGAGTCTATCAGCCGGGAAAGAATTTCCTGCTTGATATTTTAGCGGACATCACTCCGGTCACTCTTCCCTGGGTTTCCCTTTATTGGGTATTCACAGTGTTATTGCTGATTATGCTGCTCATTGTGTCGTTGGTCCACTTCCCGCGCATTGAACTGAAAGATGATGAACGCAGCGGTTCTTCGGCTTCCTACAAGAAATTGTTCCGTCAAAGATACGTATGGCTTTTCTTTCTGGGAATCTTTTGTTATGTCAGTACGGAGCAGGGAGTTTCTATTTTTATGAGTACTTTTCTGGAGCAGTATCATGGCATTGATCCGAAGACCGTGGGTGCGCAAAGCATCAGTTATTTCTGGGGTTCAATGACTGTCGGATGTTTGTTTGGCATGTTCCTGCTGAAGTTGATAGACAGTAAGCGTTTGCTGCAAATATCGGGCATACTTTCCATGAGTTTGCTGTTAATTGCATTATTCGGCTCCGCGGAAATAGCGGTGTGGGCTTTTCCTGCAATAGGCTTTTGTATCTCCATGATGTACTCCATAGTGTTTTCACTTGCCCTGAATACAGTAACCCAGAATCACGGTTCTTTTGCAGGCATCCTTTGTTCCGGAATAGTGGGAGGTGCAGGTGGCCCGCTGCTCGTCAGCCTGGTATCCGACGCCACTTCGTTGCGAACAGGAATGTTGCTTATTCTGATTTTCATGGGATACATTACGTTTATCGGCTTCTGGGCACATCCTTTGGTTAATAATAAGACAGTTAGCTTGAAAGAGCTGGTTACCTTCAAAAAACAAAAATAAGATTCTGAGATGAAAAAGATAGTATTGGGCTTATCGGCCCTCTGCCTGTTAATGGCATGTGGCAGTTCCGAGCAACCTGCCGTGATAAAGGTTTCCGAAGAAACATTGATGCATGAAGTCCGCGCAACTCCCTCTCCTGCCGATGGCACATACGTCAAGGTGAATCCACCGCGTTTCATGTGGCCGGACAAATTCCCTCATTTAGGTCCGGTGCTGGATGGAGTTCCGGGACAAGTAGATGAAAAGCCAAAAGTAGTTTACCGGATTCGTATCTCTCAAGACAAGAATTTTCGGAAAGATGTCCTTACCGGTGAACGTGCCTGGGCTTTCTTCAATCCTTTCCAGTGTCTGGCACAAGGGAAATGGTATTGGCAACATGCTTATGTTACCCCCGAAGGTACCGAAGAATGGTCGCCGGTTTACCAATTCTATATAGATAAAGATACACCGGAATTCAATCCGCCGACTTTGGAAAAAGTCCTGGCAGAATATCCTTCCCATCACCCGCGTGTGTTACTGGATGCAGCTGACTGGGAAAAGATTATAGCGAAAAATAAAAATAATCCGGAAGCCCGGGCTTATATGGACAAGGCTTCCCAATGCATTTCCCGTCCGTTGAAGCATCTTCAGGAAGAGATAGATACAACGAATGTAGTTACGTTGACCAACATTGTGCAACGTAAATCAGCCCTCATCCGCGAGAGCCGTAAGATTGTAGACAGAGAAGAGGCCAACGTGGAAGCATTGGTCCGTGCTTATTTGCTGACAAAAGACGAGAAGTATTATCGGGAAGGCATTAACCGCCTGAGTGAAATTCTTTCCTGGCAAAAAAGCAAATACTTTGCAGGCGACTTTAACCTGTCCACCCTATTATCGATGAGTACCTCCGCGTATGACGGATTTTACAATTTACTGTCACCGGAAGAGAAACAACTGCTGTTGGATAACATCCGCAAAATTGGAGACAAGTTCTATAATGAATACGTGAACCACCTGGAGAACCGTATTGCAGACAACCATGTGTGGCAGATGACTTTCCGTATCCTGACGATGGCGGCATTCGCTACGGTCGGTGAAATACCGGAAGCGTCCGTATGGACAGATTACTGTTATAATGAATGGATTTCACGCCTTCCGGGCCTGCATAAGGATGGTGGCTGGCACAATGGAGATGCCTATTTCCATGTAAATATACGTACCTTGATAGAAGTGCCGGCCTTTTTCTCACGCATATCCGGCTTCAACTTCTTTGCAGATCCGTGGTATAACAACAATGCCTTATATGTTATCTATCAGCAACCTCCCTTCTCCAAATCCGGAGGTCATGGCAACTCACATGAAGGACAACGCAGCCCGAACGGAGGGCGCGTAGGATATGCCGATGCCCTGGCACGCGAATGTAACAATCCGTGGGCAGCTGCTTATGTACACGAAATTATGCAGGAAGACCCTGACATCCTGTCGAAGGCTTTCGAAGCCAAACCGGCAGATTTGACCTGGTATCGCTGCACAACCCCGAAGGAAAGGCCTGCTTATAGCAAACATCTGTCGGAACTACCGGAAGCCAAAGTCTTCAAACAAGCAGGTACTGCCCTGATGAATACCGATATAGGGCATCATGCCAACAATGCCATGCTTTCCTTCCGAAGCAGCCCTTATGGTTCCACATCCCATGCCTTGGCCAATCAAAATGCTTTCAACACCTTCTTTGGGGGTAAGGCTATCTTTTATAGCAGCGGGCATCGTACAGGATTTACAGATGATCATTGTATGTATGCCTACCGGAATACCCGTGCCCATAACTCCATATTAGTAAACGGTATGGGTCAGAAGATAGGGACAGAAGGCTATGGTTGGATTCCCCGCTACTATGAAGGTGAAGAAATCTCTTACGTTGTAGGCGATGCCTCCAACGCCTATGGGAAAGTAGTTTCTCCGTTGTGGCTGGAACGCGGACGTTTATCCGGTACTCAATTTACACCGGAGAAAGGTTGGGATGAAAATAAGTTGGAATTCTTCCGAAGACATATCGTTCAGCTCGGACGCTCGGGTTTGTTTGTTGTTTACGATGAACTGGCCGGTAAAGAACCGGTAGAATGGAACTATCTGCTACATACGGTGGAACTGCCTATGGAGGTGGGTAAGGAAGAAGGAGGATTGCGCATCCTGGGTAAGAATAAAGCGGATGGAATATCGATAGCTCATTTATATTCTTCACAGGAGATGACTTATGCACAAACGGATACATTCTTTGTAGCCGCCCTTGACTGGAAAAAGCGTCTTGGCAAGGCTCTTGCTAATCATTATCATTTTACGGCAACGACAACTCCTTGTAATAAAGTGTTTTTTCTCAATATAATCGATGTACATGGAAACAACCGTGCCGATGCCGTGATAAATCATCAGGGAAATCGCATTACAGTAGAAGGATGGGTTATTGAATGTAATCTGGATAGTGAAGGCAAAGCGTTCCTGCACATAGAGAATACGCAGAACGGTGCTTCACTGGACTTCAACTATAATTCGAATAAGGGTGCTACGACTATCGTCGATCAGGTAGGCGGAAAGAGAATAGAGAAAAGACTGGTTGATTCCTTACCGAAACCTGAAATATAAAACCGAATATTAAATCATGAAAGTTACTAATATGGTAAAACAAATTCCAATGAAGCATCTGGCATTTTTTTCTTTGCTATGCTCTTCTGCGGCTTCTGCGGCCGAACGTCCCAATATCATCTATATATTCACGGATCAACAGACAGCCAGCGCCATGAGTTGTGCCGGAAATCCGGACCTGCACACTCCCAATCTCGACCGATTGGCAGCCGCCGGTGTAATGTTCAATAATGCTTATTGCACCGCTCCGCTCAGCGGTCCTTCACGTGGAGCCATGTTTACGGGGCATTATCCGGATGCAGTAGGGCTGTCAGTCAATGGTTCACCGATACCTGACTCGCTCAGGACACAGACATTAGGCACCTTGATAAAGAATGCCGGATATGATTGTGCTTATGGCGGTAAATGGCATCTTCCTCTTCTTGATGTCCCCGACAAAGAATACGGCTTCGACAACATTTACAAACATAGTGACGACGGACTGGCGGAAGCTTGCGCCGAATACCTCTCACGCAAACATAAAAAGCCTTTTTTCCTGGTAGCTTCTTATGACAATCCACACAATATCTGCGAATACGCACGGAGCCAAAACTTCCCTTATGGAAATATTGATACGCCTGATATACGGGACTGCCCGGGAGTACCAGCCAATTTCGCCAAGAATCCTTACGATGCCGATGTCATTGAAAGCGAAAGGGCAAACAACTATAATGTATATCCGACTGCCGGTTTTACTCCCGAAGACTGGCGTATGTACCGTTATACCTATTATCGTTTGGTAGAAAAAGTAGATAAGGAGATCGGAAAAATTATTGATGCCATTGATAAGAACGATCTTTGGAAGAATACAGTAGTGATCTTCTCCAGTGACCACGGAGATGGTATAGGGGCTCACCATTGGAACCAGAAATCTGCTTTATATGAAGAAGTTATCAACATTCCTCTTATCGTAACCCTGCCCGGCAAGAAGAATGCAGGCAAAGTATTGCCTCAACTTATCAGCAACGGTATAGATTTCTTCGCTTCCGTATGCGACTGGGCAGGTGCCAAGATGCCGGAAGGGGCAGCCGGAAAGTCTTTCCGGAAAGTTGTGGAAGAAGGTAATCCACAGGCCTTGCATCAGGAATACATCATCACCGAAACACGGTTTGACGGCAGCAAGACAAGAGGCTGGGTAGTACGCACTGAGCGCTACAAATATGTGCTTTATGATAAAGGAAAATATCGTGAGCAACTGTTTGATATGCAGCATGACAGAGGAGAAATGAGAAACCTGATCATGGAAAATGCCTATAGCCAGGAACTGCAAAAACTTCGTGATATCCTTGAAAAGTGGATGAATACCTATAATATACGTCCAACCCGTCCGAAGCTGCACGATGTTCCCGGAAAGAAACTCAAAAGCACAACCCGATATCAGACAGCTTATAAATAGATTAAGAAATGATAGCCCGCCTTATTATCTTTAAAGTGCAATAGGCGGCAATTAGTTTCCCGGCGTGAAACTGACAGTTTCATTACTTGAAACCAGTAGTTTCACACCGAGAAACTGACGGTTTCATCCCTTGAAACTAATAGTTCCTCCGCAGGAAACTTTTTCTTCCTTTATAGTACTAAGCAAGGTTTTAAAAATAACTTGGTACATAAATGATAATTTAGCGGCGAGGGAATGGGTACGCGGACTACGCGGATAAGGCGGACGAACGCGGACTTTAATCTTTTAGACGCGGATGACACGGATGACGCGGATTTTTAAAGCTGCGCTATACATACCGGCATATCACACCGAAGGAAAAAAGAATCCGCGTCATCCGTGTCATCCGTGTCTGAAAGATTACTTGCACGCCGAAGGAGAACCTTGCTCCAGCGCTACGCTGGTAAATTATCATTTATAAGCCGACTCGCTGCACTTGCTTATGTACCAAGTTATTTTTTAAGCATTACTAAAAGAGTACAGTGTAGGATGATTTCACAAAAAATAAATATTAAGGCTAAAGCTGAATTCAACTTTTAAGTGCGACACGTCTTTTAGAGTATTTGCAAACCTCTTTCCTCTTCAAACTAAATACCGGCAGGAAGAAGAAAATGCCGATAATAGACATCACCAATCCGCCAATAGTACCTGCAGCCAACGGAAACCAGAAAGCTTCCTTATCCGTCCCCACCATAAACGGGATAAAACCCAGAATGGTGGAAACTACCGTAAGAAAAATAGGCAGTATCTTTGCATTCCATGCCTTTGTATATGCCCGGAGCATAGAAAGCCGGGGAAAGCGGCTACGGATGCTGTTATACTCATTCAGAATATAGATGCTGGCATTTACCGTAATACCACAAAGCAGCACAAACGAAGCAAAGCCTCCCTGGTCGAAATTCAAGCGGAACCAATAGAATGTAAGGAACACTCCTATATAAGATACCGGAATAACAAAGATAATAGCCAAAGGCTGTTTCAGAGAATTAAACAGAATACTCGTTGTAAAGAAGATAATGGCAATCACAACCAGCAACAACAGGTATTGCTTGTTATCTTTCTTACCCCATGACCACGATTGGCTATCCGATTCAGCAGTATACCCCATCGGAAGCAATTTATTAAACTCTTCCAAATCCCGCTTCTGTATTTTATTGCCTTGCTCGTACGAACCGATATACTCATATTGCAGACAAAGACGATATTGCTGATTCTCTTTGGCTATCTGTTGCGGCATCTGCCCCTTCTCTACCGTAGCCAACTCGGAAAGTTTATAATGCTTTCCGCCATCCACACCGTAAGGAAAAAACTGCATGGCCCATACATCATAGTCGTGAGACTGTCGGGAAGAAAGTCGAATACTTTCCGTACCGCTTTCCGTCACCACCGAACCCACCTGCATATTCTTGCCGAATATCGGCTGGATAGCGGAGAACAAGTGCTGGGCATTAATCCCCTCCTGAGCCATACGCTCCTTATTCAGATTGAAGTAAAACTCTTGATAATCGTCTTTCCACCAGGAAAATTCCGACTTGATAAACACTTCCTTGATGCGACGGTGCGAAAGCAATACCTCCTTCAGCTTTTCGGCCCATGCATAGAGCTCATCATAATTGTAGCCATACATCTTGATGCGATAAGAACCTGCGCTCTCACGAACATCATTACTGAAGCCTTGATCTTGCAAGCCATATACATCCCAGCTACCACCTCCTAACTCAGATACTTTACCAATCAGATTCGCCTTTAACGTATAAGGGAAACCACTATGCTGATACTCTTTCTTGAAATAAATCTGAAGATTGGCCCTGCGTGCATTATAGACAGAAGCATGAAACTGCTTAATCTCCTTGAAGCCGCTAAGATAAGTTTCCACACGTTTCACCAGCGTATTCATCTGTTCCAGCGTACTTCCATTCGGTAAGTTCGCATTCGCATAGAGCACCACTTCTTCATTGCGACTAAAATAACTGCCTTCGTACACTTTCTGCACAAACAAACGAAGACTACCACCTAAAGCCTTATCCACCACGGGTTTCACTTTCTCTTTATAAGTAGAGGAGCCCAACGTCTTGTTATACCGTTCTATCCATTTGCCTTCACCCTCCAACTTCTCAGGAAGAAGGAAAACAGGCAACCCGAAACCAAGCAGGAGCAAAATGCACACCGCCACCCTCCAGCGCAGAAGAAAGCGGATGAGCAACTGATAGAAATGCGTGAAGTAAACAGTCAGCCTGCGAATACGTATATGACTCCGCACCCAGCGTTTCACGCTCTGCCTCTTCTTGACAAGCTTTATTCTATCAATCATAGCCGGAACAAAAAAGAGAGCCACGAAAAGAGATACCGCCAGATTAATAATCACCACAGCTGCGAAGTCTTGCAGGTTCAGGCGGATTTTCTCATCCAGAAAGAAGATAATAACCAAAGCCCCCATTGTGGTCAAGGTAGCCGCCAGTACGGACATAAAAGCTTTCAGATTACGCCTGTGCAAAATGTGGTCCGTCATCACAATGGTACTGTCTATCACAAGATTCAAGGACACAGTAATCCCTGCCAATGAATACAGTTGCATCTCCAGCCCGAAAAGATAATAGAAAATAACCGCCACGGAGATGTTGATAGCCAGGCTGGTAACGATCAGCAACAGATACTTCAGATTCAACGTAATAATCCAGACGAATACCAGCAGGATCAGTACTGTCAGCCCCGTACGGAAATAAATTTTATTCAGTTCCTCGCGAATATACTCCGTGGCATCATAGCTGGTATGCACCTCGTAGCCGGGCGGCAAAGTCAGACGTATTGCTTCCATTTCCCGCATCACTTCATTGCTCAGTTGCAATTGGTTAGCAGTCTCTACGGCCGTGACAGACATATAAATGGAATTCAGACCATTGATACGGTAATAGCTTTGGGGGGCTTCTTCCATACGCGCTACAGTCACCAACTCGTCCAAGCGGATAATCTTGCCGTCCGAAGCAGTCACCGTGATGTCCGAAGGAATAAATTGTCCGCTGACTCCATCCGGTATCAAGACCAGACGTATCCACTGCTTACCACCGGCCGTATCCATGTTGTGCGTTCCCAGAAACTCTTTATTATAATGTAACTGGATGGCACGTTGAATATCAGAAATGCTGATTCCCAGCGTCCGCAATTGTTCACTGTCGTATTCCAACCGCCATTCCATCGGGGTAGCACCACTTAAATCTATCTTATAAATGCCTTGCAACTTAGCCAGACGCGGCTTGATATGTTCTTCTGCATACTGCTGTATCAGTATAGGCGTGGACGGTGCATTCAGTGTGAACGATAAGAACGGACGGGCTGTATTCGCATCGGGCACCTTCATGTCAATATACGGATAACTGACTCCGGAAGGCAGTTGCGACCATGTCTGCCGGATAATAGTAGAAGCCTCAAAACGTACCGCATCCACATCAGCGTGTTTATCCAGATCTACCGTAATGGAACCGTAGCCATTGCTTGAAGTAGAGTACATTCCCTTTACCCCTTTGATGCGGGCCAGCATGGACTCCAGTTTGCTTGTCGCCTCCATCTCTACCACCCGCGACGAAGTGCCCGGCATGCTAAAGCGCACCGTAAAGCCCGGCAATGTGCGCGACGGATTCAGCTTGACCGGAAGCATCGGAACCAAGGCCAAACCCACCAGTGCCAGACAGACAAAGGTGACGATGAGGGTAAAAGGGGAAAGGCTTTTCATTTTAGTTGAAAGTTGAGAATTGAGAGTTGAGAGTTATTAGTGACTATAATCGAATTTGTCAGAAAGAGAGAAGCCGCTGGCAAAATCGTGCAGGGTCAGCTTGCGGATTTTATAATAGTTCAGCCAATAGTTTTTCAGGGCTGAGATATAGTTGCGCTGGGCTTCTTGCTGACGGTTCAATGACAAGGTAAGGCTACTGATATCCGCCTTACCGATGATGAAGCGTTGGCGGGTTTCATTGTATGCCAGGATGGAAAGGTCGAGGGCTTCTTCGGCACTTGTCACCAAGTCTTGCTGGACATTGAAATCACTTACGGTCATAATGACTTCTTCTTCAATGCTGATTTCGTTCTGACGGGAAGAGGTCTTTACTACATTCAGATTGTTACGGGCCATATTATATTTTCCCTTACGCACTCCCCAGTCCACTAAAGGAATGGAGACGCTGACAGATACCATTTCCTGCTGCATAGGGCGGTTGTAGGCTTCGCCAAATTTCTCCGCCACCTGGTTGAAACCGACACTGGCGTTGATACTGGCGTTGAAGCGGGATTCTTTCTTGGTTTTGTCTACATTCCGTTCTGCTTCCAATATGTCCTGGCGTAATCCAAGGAAGTTCGGGTTGTTGGAACGGGCGGCATCCAAGGCAGCATCTACAGGGATGTTTAGTTCTCCGGGACGGCTGGGGAGAAGAAGCCGTATCTCTGTATTCTTTTCCAGATTGAGGAAAGAAGCCAGCGAGAACATGGCACGTTTCAATGAACTTTCAGCATTCTGCAAAGTGTTACGGGCATTCACCACGTCCAGCTTCAGCGTCAGAAGATCGGCACGACTGATAGAGGCTATCTTCAGACGTTGCATACCAATACGATAAAGCGTATCGGAAGAAACGACATTCTCCTTTGCCAAGTCATACTCAGCCTGCGCCATGGCAAGTGCAAAGAAATAGGTAGTGGCCTGCTCGGATACCTGCTCAGCATTGTAGATATATTCTTTCTTTACTTTCTCGTATTTCAACGGTTCAATCTTTCGTTCCCAGCGGAAAGGATTATAACCTACCAGACTTTGCGAATAACCTAAACGAACGGGAACACTGGTATACTGCGTGTAGGGATTGGAACCGAAACTACGCATATAGCCCAACTCGGTATCCAGATAGAAAGTACCACCCGTCAGGTCAAAGTTTTGCCTGACTGCCAGGTTGCCATAGGCATAAAAAGACTGTTGGCTACGGTAAATATCCAAATCCTGTTCGGAGTCATAACGCTTCGTAATGTCACGGTTATACTGTGCAGGAGTCATATTCAGCGTCAGGCTCGGCAAGCGATTTGCCTTATAGGTACGATATTCCCAATAGCCTGAAAGATACATATTTTTAGTACGGAAAGCTTCCAGCGAACTGTCGTTCGCCATCTTAATCGTCTGCTGCAAGTCCAGCGTTACCTGCTGTTGCTGCGCGACGGACGGAAGCGCCTGAGAAAGTCCTAAAAGAATAATTAAACCAAATTTCTTCATTATATCAAGCTTTTTTATCCCGGTAAATAAACCAATATATCAACGGAATGATGAACAGACTGACCAATGTGCCGATGAACATCGCCCCAATCATGGCAATGGAAAGCGGCTTCTGCAATTCCGATCCCATATCGAAAGAGAACAATAACGGTACCATGGCAAAAATGGTAGTGAGCGAAGTCATGATGATGGGACGCAACCTGCGCCGTCCCGCCTCATGGATAGCTTCCAGAAGCGGCATCCCCGTCTTACGTAATTCATTAATCGCATCCAGTTTCAGGATGGAGTCATTGATGATAATACCACACGTAACGATCAGACCGATGGCAGACATCAGATTCAGCGTATGTCCGCATATCCACAACAGTACCAGGGCAAATGCTACGTCTATCGGTATCTCCAACAATACTACAAGCGGTTGCACAAAACTCTCGAACTGTGCCGCCAGAATGAAGTACATCAACAGAATGGAAATAAACAGAATAACCACCAGTTCATCCAGCATCTTCCGGTTAGAGAAGAAACTTCCTGAAAAAGCGGTATCCCAATCACCGGTAGCATCCACCACTTCCTTCACTTGCTCCATAAGCGGTTCCGCCTCTTTTACTTCATAAAAACGGAACGGAACATATTCTCCGTTACGTCCTGCGGTAATCGCTTTCAGATCTTCCGCCGGCGCCACTGATACCAGCTCACGCAAAGGCAGATATTCAACACCATATTGATCCGCCCGTGTCGGAACGAGTGTTTCCTGTAAGATACTGTTTACCGTTTGTTCCTCTCCCACAATGCTGATAGGCAGATATTGCTGGTAAGAATGAAGAGTAGCTATGCTGTTTTCTTTGAAAGCTGTTTTCAGTATGCGATACAACTCGTCATACGAAACATTATAAAGTAGCAATTTTTCTTTATTGATACGGATATTCAGCTGATTTTCAAAGGCAATACCCGTGGGAGCATATCCTGTACGGGTAGCAAACTCAGCTTCCAGATTACGTAATTCATCCGCTGTCGGCACTTTTTCCTTGTTGCGGGAATAGAGTTCAGCCACAACATCGGCTTCTCCCGTCACAAACAGTTTCTCAAATACCGTCTCGGGTGGCGAAAAAGAAATCACGGCCAACGGATACTCCGTTTTGAGGGTACGGTAAACCTTTTCCTGCAAAGGGACTATCTCAGAGGGATTCTTTGTCTTGAAATAAAGTTCTGCTTCCGAAGAAGAAAGAGCCTGCTCCCGGTTCAGGAGATAGTCTTGTTGTCCGACGGCGGCAGTCTGTTCGATAGTCTCTGTCTTAAACAACTCAAATAAATTGTCTACCCTGCGACGATTCTCGTCCACATGGATATTCTCATTCCATTCCACACGGGCTATCAGCTCATTCTGATCTATTTCCGGCATACGCTCTTTTCCTATGAAATAGAACATGAATACACACAATGGCACGGAAACTATGCAGAAAAATACGCTTGCCGTTTTATGAGCAAATATAAAATCAATCCCGGCATCATAGAAACGATCAAGTGTATGATCCTTTATAGGATTATTGATTCGGATACGCGAGAACCATGATTTGCGCAGTCCCGTCCGGTAAACCAGCATATAGAGCACCGGCAGCAACATGATGCCCGTGAAGTAAGAAACCATCAATCCAACGGTTACCGAGAAAGCCTGATCGTAGAAAATGGCTCCGGCAATACCACTCATAAAAATCAGTGGTACAAACACCGCAATGGTAGTCAACGAGGAACTGAGCATCGGAGTAACCACCTCACTGGTACCCGTAATACAGGCACGTTTCAGCGAGTATCCTCTTTCCCGATATTGAGAAATATTTTCAGTTACGATGATGGAACTGTCAATCATCATACCCAATGCAAGAATCAATCCGGACAGGGATATGATGTTCAGTGACATCTTGAACAGATAGAAAAAAAGAAAACAGATCACAATGGAAACTACCATACTCAGTCCGATGATGAAAGGAGATTTGACATCCCCCAGAAAGAGTACGGCTACGATACAGATAAATAGAAAGCCCAACGAAAGGTTTTGTTGCAAGTTGGAGATAGTATAATCTAAAAGCTCTGTCTGGTTTCGGCTAACGCTGAATTCAATGTCAGGATATACACTCTGAAAATAATTCATGGTGCCGCCAATGGCCTGCTTCATGTCATCCATATTCTCGTCCGCCTGCTTGATAATGGCCAATGTCACTGCCCGTTTACCATTGCTCATGGATACGCCTTTTTCCCTGACGGGAACAATACCTATCCGGCAGAACTCTTCCAGACGGATGATGCGTCCGTTTTTGTTAATAAGAATATTCTTCACATCCTCTTCCGTACGCAACAGAGTGGAAAACTTGATATTGTATTCATAATATCCATCACGTACGGTCATACTTCCCGGTTCCACATTATTTTGGGCAAGAGCAGATTCTACATCCTGTATGGAAAGTCCCAGTACGGCAAGCTTATTTTCATCGGGAACAATCTGCAACTGGCGCTCCACCAATCCTGTGATATCCACCATGGCTACCTCTGTCAGCTGCTCGATACGCCGTTTGATAACGCTTTCGGCAAATTCACACAGATCGAGGAAAGCACGTTCGTCCGTTTGTCCGTAAGCGCTGTCATTCTTCAGGGTGAGGCTGAGATAGAATACCGGAATATCGGTAGCACTTGCTTTTACTACTTTAGGACGGTCTGTATCCTTAGGCAGGTAGTTCATGGCGGCGTCAATCTTCTCATTCACTTCGATAAAAGCAAGATCCGTATTGGTGCCGAAGTCGAAATTCAGCCGGATAAGACCTGCCCCATCATGCGCCTCGCTATCCATATCTTTCAGACGAGCCACCTGGATAAGTTGTTGGCGCAATGGTTTCACCACCGTATTCTCCAACTCACGCGCAGAAGTATTCTGTGCCGAGATTTGTACTGTAATCTCCGGGATGGCAATATCCGGCAGCAGAGATACCGGCAACGTGAAATACGTTACCATACCGACAATAAAACATGCGGTAAACGCCATCAATACGGCAATGGGCCGCTGTATCAAGAACTTAACCACCCCTTTTATTTTTTATTTTCAATAACTTTCACTGGTGCCTCATGAGCCAGGTTCACATTGCCTGTCACAATCACCACATCTCCTTCTTGCACTTCATCTTCCACAATCGTGTATTCATCGGAATTTTCCAGTACGGTCTGCACGTAGTTCCATTTCGCTTTATTATCTTTCAGTGTAAAAATCACCTGCTTACCGGAACGCAACACCACTGAACTCTTCGGAACAACCAACTGTTCACCTAGCGAACGATGTACATTAACCCGTATGTTCATGCCATTAAAGAGCTTGCCCTGTCCGTTGACAACGGCCTTCACTTTCACCATGCCTTTATCGTCCACCAGCGGATTGATTTCGGAGATACGTCCTTCGTATTTGGCAGAAGGATCTGCATAAGGGGTAACAACCACTTTATCGCCACCTTTAATAAGGGGGAGTTCACTCTCCAATACAGTAAAGTCAGCTTCCATGCCCTGTGAACCGATAATTGTACAGAAAGCATCTGAACTGCTGGGAGCATTATAGGGTTTGGAAAAGAGATTAGCCACCACCCCGTCAAAAGGAGCAATCAGAGTGGCATGTTCTTCTTCATATTTAGCCAGTTCATATTGAGAAAGGGTCTGATCATAGCCGCTTTTCACCCGTGCCAGTTGCATGATATCATCGGGTACATTGGCAGTATCATCCGCTGCATACCCCTGCCCTATCAATACATCCTGCAATTCCAACTTAGCTTTCTCCAAAGCATCTTTGGACTGTGCGGTCTTATTTTTTAAACGAAATTTATCCAGCTCTGCCAGTTTTTGTCCTTTGTGTACCCGGTCACCGTTCTTCACATAAATCTGCGCCACGATACCCGAACTTTCAAAACGCAAATCTGCCATTCCTCCGGCCACTATCTTGCCATTACTTACCAACTCGTGATTGAACATCTGCCGCTTCAAAGGCAACACGGTCACTTCATTCTTCTCATCCGGCAATACGGTAGCTACTCCTTCATCGGCGGCTTCTTCTTTTTTCGCACCGGAACATGCTGCCAACGCAAATAGTGCCAGACAGATCAAAAACCGGTAGTTCTGTGTCTTTATCATTCTATATTAGTTTTTCCGTTTACACTTAGTGTATGCAAAAATAGTCGTTTTCCCTTTACGAGCCGCCATATATATATGGACAAAACGAGACTGGATACAAACTGTTATTTTTCTAATTATCAAACAAGTATATTCTTGTCCACTCCCAAACAGGTGGACAAGAACATACCTCCTTCCTTATTTAGGGACTGTAATAATCACTACCGGATTAGAATCATCCGTCAATTCTTTCAGTGCCGAAAGTTTTTCATTTTCTGCCGCTTCAGGATTTTCTTCCAACCAGGTCATCACTTCTCCGGCATCAATAATCATTCCATATTCTCCCTGTGCACTGCATGCCTTGGGATGGAAAGCCATAAAGCCGGTCAGGTCATCTTTTATACCTTCCTTTTCGGCATACATCCGGGTAGTATTTGCCTTCCGGTCGTAGATTCCGTTAAACGTTTCCGGTTCATCTGTATACAGTCCCCGGATACACTGAAAGAAAACAGTATGATCCGTCTCAAAAATACATCCCACCAACAAGCGTTTTTCGTTATCTTTGGATTCAGTACGTGCCTCGGCGCCCCAATGCCATTTACCGGTGGAGAATGCGATATAAGGTGTCAGCTCATTTCCACTCACTGTATAAATGGTATCATTGAAATTCTCTTTGTAACGTATCTTATTATCACTCTTCCACAGGAAAGGAATACCCGCTACACTTGCCGAGGCATCTCCACTTTTAAATGTAGTCAGAATAATACCTGCATTTCCCTGCTTTTTGACGCTGATACTGTTTATGTCATCTACTCCTCTATTAGGCAAAACCGGAAGTAGACTGGGCACCGTATCTAGCTGTTCTCCCGTTTCATTAAATAACAGCAAAGCGCGCCCGTTATCACCTACAATATTACCGTAACGACCTATTATCACGGAATCCGTAAAACTGAAATCACTCGGTGAATCCGGAGGGGTAGGTATCGTTACACCACCACGGTAATTACCTTGCAAATCATATTTCTGTAACTTACCGGGTCTGCGCATAAAATAAAGCAGACCGTTTACATCATTATAAGTAGGCGCCGCAGTTGAATAAGCTTCCGGATCATCGCCCAAATGTCCCACTTTGCTTAAAAACTTACCGCTCTCTTTATCAAAGATAAAACAAGTTTGACGTGAAAAGACAACAATCTCTTTATCCAGTAACAGAATATTCGGGCTTCCACCTACCAGACACGAATCGGTTGTTTCTAATGGAACATAGCGTACATCGCTTCCTAATTCCGAAAGTTTCAATTCGGCAGGCTTTTCCATAGCTCCCGCCACATCAATAGAACATAGTTCATCGTCAGCCGACGATTGCGGAGTACCGGTACAAGCCGACACCAGGCAAACCAGACCTACTGCATACAACCATTCTTTTTTCATAACTTCTTGTGTGTTTTTAGATTTAATATTCATAACATCTCCGCAAATAAACTAATATTTTTAGTTTTAGAACTATATTTCATCGTTAAAGAAGTAAAAAGAGGTATTTAAAGACATATTTCTAAATAGACTTTCCTTTATATTATAGTCTCAAAAATTCCATTATAAATCAGAAGATGACTTAGCACTGACAACCACACAATACTACAATTAAATTTAGCACACACATTTATCTTCATCTTACAATATCTCACGTATACTTCACATTTTTAAAAACATTCTTTTCCATTCGATATTTTTTGTTTCTTTTCTTCTTGTAAACCAAACAAAAGCTACTTTTCCTACAATAAAGGATCTTGGTAAAACACCCCAATATCTAGAATCCACAGAAACCGGTAGATTATCTCCAGCAACGAAATAATAATCTTCCATAAAACAATAAGCATTGATTAAACTATCACCCAAATAAACCTTATTCAGCTTCAAATGCATTTTTTTCTTTTGTTCCCATTCAATTAATGCTTTATACACTATCCACGAAGCAGAATCAATTACCACAGTCATATTTTTGGCAGGAACCCATAAAGGACCGAACTCTCTTACACTCCAAAACTTATTTTTTGCCTGAAAGACAGATATTTGATTATTATTATTATACATCACCGTATCAATGCCCTTAGACACCAATTTTTGCTGTTTCATATTCCCTAAAAGACCCTTATAACCATGTACACGAAAGAAGCCACCCTTTATTTCAAACGTATCATTTGGTAAAGCGATACAACGTTTCACAAGATATTGGTCTGAACAAAACACAATACTATCAAACGGCTCCTTTAGAAAAGGCATATTAAATACTATAACATCATTGTGCACAATGTCTCCAGTAGTAAAGTTGGTCACCAATACTCTATCTCCAGGAAACAATGTCGGCTCCATTGAGGTCGTAGGAATCCTAAAAAAAGAGTAATTGTTAAAAAACAGTTCACCTAATACAATTACAAATATAATTATATATAACAAACGAATCCAAACACTATATCGCCATTTTACATTTGGTTTCATTAAAATATTTTTTTAATATCCAATGCATATATTGTTGCGTCAAAATTGGTGCTTCTTTTAGTGGTATATACATACTATTTATTCTACTAGTATATTCTGTTAATACAAAGAAATAAGGTAATCCCAAATCTGCAAATTCCAAATTAACTTCTTGAGTTAAATTATAAATGGGAAATTTTATTCGATTAGCTTTCTTAAATCTCTTCAAATACAAAATATTATCATACGTAGTAAAAAGTAAGATGTTATCTACTCCAATCGAATCGACATATAAATTCAGTATGTCAATTTGCTCTTCAATACATGTATTGCAATTTAACTCCGAATACCGCAAAACCAATTTATTTCCTCGTATCAAATCAGTCAAAAAGCACTTCTCTCCAGTTATACTTATTACCTTGCAACTGTCAGAATAATATTTTCCATTATATTCAATTTCATAATTCCTATTCTGGTTAAAAGTTTCTAACCCGATTAATTTATATGAATTTTCTTTCAACTCATTTAATAAGTCATTTATAAAATTGTCCCGTTTATGAATCTCGTAATAGAAATAGATTCCACAACCAATTATGATTAGAGCATACAAGAATATGCTTAACTGTTTTTTCCTCATAAATTCACTCTTATTTATTTTTCAAGGTAAAAATCCCAATGATAGGATTATCTTCTTCACTTGTTTGCTCATATATTTTCTGTAAGTCTTTCTTATCCTCACTGCGAATAAAAGTACGATTAGAATAACGTTCTTTCCACGACGAAAGAAAAGCACCACCAGAGTCTGCTACAATAAGCTTACCATCATCAGAAAAAGAGTATTCCCACATGTACAAATCGCCCCATTTACCTAATTTAAGCACATTAGCAACCGCATGCTCATCGGTTCGTTTGTCATACAGTATACTACGCATTATGTAGTCACCATATTGCGCTATAAAATATCCATCTAAATTCAATATAGAGCTAAGCCCTTTAATATAACATTTCTCCATAGCAGTCATCATGATTGTTGTCCCATCTTTCTGACGTAAATCCTCGGGTAGCTCTCGCTTTGAAAAATGAACTGCATATTTTGCTGAAGTACCATCTTTAGTTGATTGATAAATAGTATCATTATTGGAACAGATAATCAACAAGCTATCTTTGTATTGACTGATATTAGAAAAAAGCCCCCAATGAGAGTGCTGTTTCGCCAAGTTTTCTGAAAAAGGGAGATAGCAATCCATCTCATTAGTCGCCATACCAAGCTTCAATAAATTATAACACCCGTATGAATAAGAAGAATTATTATTAGCTACTAAGTACAAGTTGTCTCCTTGCAAATAGAAATCATCATAAGAAAGATTCTCATCAATATCCATAAGCCTACCAACAGAACTTTTTAAGTCATAAACATAAAGTTTCCATGGTGAAGCATCATCCTTTATATAGAGATAGTTACCAACAACTTGGAATTTTCCTAAACGAACATATTCTCCAGGGCCTTGACCTTTAACTCCTATTTTCTTTAAAAAAGATCCACTGTCATTAAAAATATACACAGATTGAGATAATTCATCTGCAATATAAATTTTACCATCAACATAGCTTATTTGTTTCATCTCTGAAATCAGACAACTATCCGTCGTTTCCAATTTAATGAATTTCGCCTCATCGTTAAGAAAAAGTGAAAAGTCTAATTCATCAATGACATCATCTACATCAACATAAACATCTGTTACTTCACTATTAGCCCTTTCTTTTACTAAATTTGAAGTGCAACTATATATTAAAACCAAGAAGCACATAAAAAAAATAGATTTTACCATAACTTTTAAATTTAAATTAATTCCACTTGCGCTTCCATTCGCTATCAGGCAGATAACCTCCTATATTCAGTTCCACCGCGGCCTTCATCACCGCTTTCACACTATCCAGACGGTCATCTTCATAACCGCCATGCCCAGGCATATTTCTTATAAGAAAGCGGGCGGCTTCTAACTTCAAACTATCATTTTGGTAGTAGTTCAGCACTTTTTCCAGTTCTATCCTGTTTTTTCCGGCCTGTTCGAGTGCAAAATCCAAACGTTTATCTCCCGCACTTTCGCATGATACAAAAAATACAATTGACAGAGACCATATTATTGTCATCCGTACTCTATTCATAGTATTATAATTAAATTATTATAGTAGTTCTTCTCTTAATAATCTTTTTACTTGGAGACCTAATGCTACCATTAGACAGATGCAAATGTAGAGAGCTGAGGTTAATTAATAGCGGCATACAGACTTAATTGAGGATTAATAAACGGTTAATCCCATGTAAATACAGAATTCAAACTAATTTAACTGAAGTTTTACATGCAAAGTGATAAAGAATCCTCCTTCTTTCTTCATCCCCATCAGACAAGATAAGCCCGTGGCATACAACCATCCTTTTCTCATAATTCTTTGTATGTTTTCTGATTCAACATTTATAACATCTCCGCAAACTATTATTTTTTTAGTTTTAAAAACTAAGGTTTATCGTTAAAGAAGTAAAAAGGCTTATTTAAAACGCAACTTTTCATACAATTCCTTCTTATTGATTATGAACAGTGATTGATTATTCTCTATATTTTCACAATCTTCCAACGCCATTATAACTTTATCCTTATCTACTTTGAGAAAAGAAGCTAAACGATATTTTCCTCCATTCACTTCTGCCGGTAGAATATAAGTAGTTGTATTATGAGTTTCCTTATTATACAGAGCCAACCTTACCGAGTCCTCACAAGAGAAAACAAAATAAAGATAGTTCTCTTCTTCATAAACATACCTGATAAGCGTTGCCAACTTTTTGTTTTCAGGCTTATTTACATAATCAATTAAGTCATAAACATCTTTATTGAGGCGCTCCACTGCCGGAATAGCATATTCCCCGAAGTTTACGAAATATTTAGGCTGAACCATACAATCATTTACTACCGTATAGATTGTATCACTCAAAGCTTCCCAATAAGTGATGAAACCACCATTATCATCACAATTCATAAAATCAAATAGTAGAAATCCGGTGTGAAGCGAATGGCCCTCCAGTGTCTGAGTTATCGTATATTTTTCATCCAACAATGAAAGGGCCGGCGTCACATACCCTGGAGTTCCATTAAAGCTATTCTTTGCTATATATTTATTTTTCCCATAAGGACGGATAAGCTGAGGAGCACATTCTACATCCGAATTTTTTACAGCCTTTTCCGTACGCAAATAACGACCGGAAGGAGCAAAAACCAATACTCGACCCTGATTAAAATCATAAATACATAATTCTTCATTCTTAATAAAGAAAGAAGATAAATTCACATACTCCTTATTACCTTGTCCTATTCCGGATATGTTATATAAGTAATTACCCTCCGTATCAAACGTCAATATTTTATTTCTGGACCGTATAAAGTATTTGTCCTTAACCTGATCTATCGACACGATGTCATACAACAAAGAAGAGTCCGATGTCTCAAGCGGGATTATTCTGCCTCGCTGTAAAGGCAGTTCTACACTCTGCTCTACATCAACAAATATTTCGTTACTAAAATCAGAAGATGATTTAGTAGCGGCACAACTATATAGCAATACTGTTATGCATAAAGTTAACATAATATTTTTACTCATATCAAAACATTTTCATGAAATAAAATCATATATCGAAACTTCAGAATTCAAAATTCTGGCGTAAAATACCTTTCTTTGATTTGTTTCAAATAGGTATCTGTATATTTCCCATAATTCCTATCGGGTATGAACAAATGCTCTATTTTATTGTCAACAATTACAAAAAAGCAAACAAGGCTGGTATTATCTAAAGATATACCGAGCTTCTTTCTACCAATATTTATTGTGTTTTTCTCTTTAAATTTCTCATCTTTGGAATAATCAGATGCCAGATACAGTAGCGCTGAAGTTTCTTCATGTTTGGAAAAAATTTCTCTTATGCGTTCCTTTGCGTAGTTAAGGCATGCAGCACACGACTGAGAAGAATAATAGCACACAATTCGTGGTTGAACCGATTTAAGTTCATCGATATCAACAGGAGAATTGTCACAGAGTACTGAAGCTGTAAGATTATCTTGTACATACATTTCCTCAATAAAATGTTCATTCTCTCTATCTAAATCAGTCTGTTTTGACTCTGAATAAAAACAATAAAAAGTAATTGATGAAATCACCAAAATACAGCAAAGCAAAAAGAACTGTAATGAAATAATTATTTTCTTCATACTAGTTATTTAAAAACATATTTTATAATAATCGGATTATCATCATCTTTAATATTATCACATATTGCCTTGTTGGTATCATCTAAATCCTCAACATTTAGGACTAAATCAAGTTGCTGAGGCATATCTACAATATAATAAATTCCACTTTCATCAATCAACGATGGGATACAACGATGGCCTTCTATAAATGTATTAAAGACCATATGTTTTTTACTTTGTTTATCATATATCAATGTCCAGAATTTATTATCATAAGCAAATCTAGCAATATAATATCGTGAATTCTCAACATATGAAATAAAAGTATTAGCATATTTAGCACCGACAGTACGAGCATACTTATTATAATATTCATAGGATTCATCTTTCAAACCTGAAATATCAAAATTCTGTTTTCCAAAGTCCCAATGATATTTCAGCACCAACGAATTATGCTCAAAAGTAAATACATCTCCATTGTAAGATTGTACAAAATGCACTTTGTTTTCATATATATAAAATGGAGAATATGTATGATGATAAAAAGTTTTAAAAAACAAGAACCTAGGAAGATCATACATTTCCGAAATAATTTTCTTTTGGTCAATATCATAGACTACCATCTTATTTCCTTTTCTTGCCTCACAAAAAAACAGATAAGTGTTTTTGTTTAGTGCTATAAATCGGTGTGCAGCAGATACCTTCAACGGGAGAGATATGTTCCCTTTAAAGTCTTGTCCTAAACTATCATATCGAAAGATACCGCCCATAGGAGACAAAAGCTCCAAATCCCCTGTAAAAGGATTAAATCTAAAATCAGACAAGTCCGAATATTCTCCAGGTCCATTACCACGTTTGTTTATTATATTAAATAATTTACCTTCATTATCAAATATAAATATTTTTTTCTGATCCCTATCAAATATATAAAGTTTCCCTGCATGATAAGTATATTCAGTGACATCTTTAATTAAGGATTCCTTTGATGATTCCAAAGGAGTAATCTCAATCTTTGAAAAATAGTCGTAGAAAGAAGGAGAATCAACTTTCTTCAAGTCAATTCTACATGTAGTATTATCGTGATTAGCGGTGTGTTGATTACAGGATATCATAAACAACGCACAGATAATTATAATAAATGTTCTCATTATATATTTATTTAATGACGGGGTAGCTAATTATATATCAACTCTCAGCCACCCCATCTAAATTTAATTATTATTTATTTACACAAAGCTCTAACACACCCATCCAAAATGAGCTACAATAGTCTAAAGTCCCCCCTGTCCATTGACAGAAAAAGCGACAATAACCATTGCCTTTTACCTCTGTTCTCTTCGCATAACATTTTCCACTTCCACCGCCTTTGCTACACGTAATCTCCACATCTCCGATTTCTCCACCATCAATAGGATCATCTTCCCCACTGATAGCCTCAATCGTCGATGTATTCATATCGTAAGAGCGATCAGAACTCAATACAGTTCTCACATTCAATGCAGTAATAGCAATAACCACAACTGCAAACATTACAATTTTCACATAACATTTTGATTATCTTTACATTCTCCATGTCTTACCTTGTAAGTGGTTGATACTAATAGTAGTCAACCCAATACAGGGTAAGACAGCAAAAGAAAAACAGAAATATTATTTTTTTTCATTATCTATTATAAAAAACTAATCAAAGACCTCATCCAAATCCAAATAATACACATCATCAGACTTTGGCCTTGTTACATATAATCTATTTCTAACTGTATCCAAAAACATTTTATCAATATCATAATCAGTTTCTAACTTTTGCACCAACCTACCATACCAATCAAAAACATGAATAGTATTGACACACGGAATTTCATACATTCCCCATCTGTCTCTTCCCCAATATAATGCATATATATAATTATCGTCAGCCTGTACTTCTACATAATAGTTTTTAATATTCTTCTTTCCTTGAAAAACAGAAAAATCATCTCCCCCTTCCATACGATATCCCACTACTTGTCCGGTTTCAAAGTCCAGAATATTCAATTGTGGAAGATGCCCCATTACTTGCACTATTTTAGTTCCATCAGGCTTAAAAGCATCAGCTGATGCGAAAAAATCTTCTGGAATGATAGGCGCCTCTCTGTTTTTTATTGTTTGCTTATAAATCGCATAATTCTTTAGTGCTTTATTTGTGTCAAGTGTCCGCTTTTGATAAAACAACAAAGTTGCATCCGCATCATTTATTGGAAATGGATCTACTCTAGCAAGTAATGTATTATTATTCTGAAGATACATTTCATTATAACATGCTCCCCCATTTTCGTTCCTCCAAGTATATGGAATAACTTTATCAATAATAGTACTTCCCTGAGTAATGGATTGAGTTATATTCCAAATAAACAATTTCCCTTCATGAGGAGCGAATAGTAAAGTTTTTAAGTCATTTCCTTTTTTAAAAAATTGAAAAATAGGACCAAAAGCGGCAGCCTCCTCAGGTCCTCCCCCCTTATTACAAAAAGTTCCTATTTCTTCTCCTGTATTTATGTTGAATATATTATAAGAGCGATCAGGAAGTTTAGAATTTAAAAAAAACATGAGTGAATCATAGACTGCTATATAACCAAAATTCGCCCCATTTAAAATAACATTCTTTAAAGAGACCTTCTTTACCGCTTTACTATTATCCTCAATTATCCGAATCTTTCCATTGAAATATGTACTATCATCGCACCCCTCATGACAGCTAATACAAACAATAGATAAGAATATAAAGCAAAATATATATTTAATTCTTTCCATTTTTAGTTCTTCAAATTTTATAAGTAACCATATGATACATAAACCATTTTTTCTTCATTTTAGATCCCCAAAGTAAGCATCACTTATTCCCTTAATAAAAAGCAATGCCCGCTTTTGGGAAAATTGCAATATAGGAATTAGCTATTTAGTACACCGATCTCTTGCAGATTCAGAATATAAACCTGATGTCTCCGAAGGGCATGGATAGATTTGACCATCGCTAGATTGTCGATCACAAAAAACTTTGTAACCACTACTTGTTCCTCCATAACCTTGTAGATAACAGTAACCAACGCTAGTTCCACTCTCACCGCTTCCATTTGCTATTAGGCAGATAACCTCCTATATTCAGTTCCACCGCGGTCTTCATCATTGCTTTCACACTATCCAGACGGTCATCTTCATAACCGCCATGCCCAGACATATTTCTTATAAGAAAGCGGGCGGCTTCTAACTTCAAACTATCATTTTGGTAGTAGTTCAGCACTTTTTCCAGTTCTATCCTGTTTTTTCCGGCCTGTTCGAGTGCAAAATCCAAACGTTTATCTCCCGCACTTTCGCATGATACAAAAAATACAATTGACAGAGACCATATTATTGTCATCCGTACTCTATTCATAGTATTATAATTAAATTATTATAGTAGTTCTTCTCTTAATAATCTTTTTACTTGGAGACCTAATGCTACCATTAGACAGATGCAAATGTAGAGAGCTGAGGTTAATTAATAGCGGCATACAGACTTAATTGAGGATTAATAAACGGTTAATCCCATGTAAATACAGAATTCAAACTAATTTAACTGAAGTTTTACATGCAAAGTGATAAAGAATCCTCCTTCTTTCTTCATCCTCCGTGTCTCCGTATTCAATCCTGTCATTTAAAAAAAGACTCTTACTCTTTCTTTTCAAAAGCATTGCCCTTTCTTTACTTTTACATAGCACTTTGGTTATATGCATATTCTTTATTTTGCTATGACCACAAATGTGAAGCACGTACTTCACAACCGTGAAGCAGTAGTACCACAATTGTGGAGCACGTGATCAACAATTGTAGAAAGCAGTATAACATTGGTTATCAACAGAATAAGCATAGGACATCAACATAAAAAACATAGGCAATTAATATAAGCAAACCATACTCTGAGCATCATCGCAAGGCGGGAATTCTCCCATCGAAATGGTACGAACGATTGTTATCCGCTACATTCGACGTATTTATGATGAAAAAAAGTCGAAAAGCGGGGGGGCTGAAACAGTTTATTCATGTACAAAAAACATGTAATAAACAGATTTACAACAGCATACCCCATTTTGTATTAGTGTAGGCAACTCTACCTACACGCTAATTCTACTTGCTTCCACCACTGCTTATTGCCGATGAATAGGGCGATACAGAGCATAAGTGCAAGCGTGTAGGTAAAAGTGATCATAAACTTTCAGTAAAACCTGAGCTTGAGCAGGAAGTTTATAGGTACATTTCCCTAATTTCTTTCTCCAAAGAAGTAAAAACATAAATTATTTTCCGTTTACCGCCTGATAAAAAGCAAAGGCAGACACCCAACAGCATAGCAAACAATATCCCACCATGAAAATGACGTACCCAATACTACCCTTGCCAGCGTACAATTTTGCAACCCCAATAAAGTAACCAATTGCAGATACTGTAACGTTTCAATACAACAAGCAAACAGGAATATCCATAGTGGCAGCCATCGCAATGGGCGGGTAATAAACATACGCACAAAGCAATATACGAGTATTACCACCAATACATCTCCCATATAGGGACGTATGAATGCGTCACGCACAAAAAGGGCTATTAATGTTTCGACCACAAACAACCCTGCAAAACAAATTGCATAAAACCAACGGCTACCAATAAATGTATCATTTCTATTATCCATAAATCGCTTTTATTACATATTTGGAAAATTAAAATCTATTATAAATGGGAAACTTCAAAATCTCAGCAACAACAATATCGGATTATCATCTTCTGATAAATTAATTAATGTCTCACGAGTTTCATTTCTTAAACTCATAATATATAATAATCGGATTTGAATCTTCCGTCAAGGTCTGCAATTTATCGGCCCCTTCTATACGAGGATTTATTCCGCCTTTCTTCATATTTTCTAAAAAGATATCCTTGGTGAAACCGTCATTCATGCCGATGCAATATACCCGGTTCTCATCAAATGAATAAAGATTGGGAATTAACAATGTACCTGCTTTATCCGTATAAAGCAAATCGTCAGTTATACCTGACATAACATAAGCTTTATTCTCTTCTTTCTTATAAAGAATAGAATAACCATAGTGGCCTACATGATAGCCGAAATGAATATATTTAGCGGTTTCCCAATAATCAAATACATTATATATCTTACCGCTTTTCATCAATCTATCGTATATTTTTGACACTCTTGCAGATTTCGACATATCATTCTCTGCTATCAAAGTTTCCAAATATTCCTTTGTCACAAGCTTTTTACTTTGCAAAGTAATATACGGTTTTATTCCTTTGGGAGTTATTTCAAATATTGTATCCATGAAGATCTGCATAAATTTGGGATTTCCGGTAGGACCGGAGATAAAGGTATGTTGATCAGTACTGAATAGTTCATTCCAGCCTTTATTATACTGAGAAGCCTCAAATTGAAAAGAAATTCTTTTCCCATTAGTAACGTCCACTTTACTCAAGAGAAATCGTTTCCCGGATTTATCAAATGTATACAGATTCGTATACAACGCATTCTTAAAAGGTTGAATAAAAGTAGATCTTGTTCCTTTATTTTCCAATTTAAACGAACTTTCAAAAGTTCCATTACCACTATACTTCAATACATTCTGAGTTTGGGAGTCCAGTACATATATTTTCTTATTTTCCCTGTCGATACTTATATCATCCGGATCAATGTATTCACCGGGTCCTTTCCCCTGACGCCCTATCATCTTTATAAATTTGCCTTGCTTATTAAACAGAAAAAGACCTCTGCCTTTTTCCAATACATACAAATTATTATCACAGACTTCTAACTTATCAACTTTTCCTAATAATGATTCATCCGTATCTTCCAATACAATGATTCCCGCCTTGCTGAATAAAGAAGAATAAGTCATCTTCTCCAACTTCTCAGCACGATCTAAATTAATCACATAGCCATTTTCCTTTGCTAAGCTGCTATTCTCTTCACCAGGAACAGTCAATAATCCCAGCATTAATGCCATTAACAGTGTAAGTGTTCTCATAGTATATTACATTTTCTTTCTCTTACATAACCAATTGCAAAAGTAATCATCAAAACAAGATTATGAAAGGAATAGTCACTATACTTAGTAAACTTCAATAATATATTTTCTACAGATGGAAACAAAACGCTCCTCTCTCCTTCAAAGCTATACAAGGAATAGCTAAACGGTAACAATCATTTTTAAGGATATCGCTACAATAGTCTGAGAGAGAAACATCCAAAACAACGGTTCGGATGCGGAACAAAGAAGTCAATTCTTCAATACGACCATTGTAGCCTTTGGAAATGTATAAATAATCGATCTGTAAAGGGTGCTTTGAAATCTTATTTTTCCAGCGGGCATCATGGAGCAGGCAAACCCGCCTGCCCGCATAGGAAACAATGTGATTATGAAAAGCCAGACCGGAAGTAGAATAATCAGCAGGCAAAGCATTGGGAATAGAGAGATGATGACGATTCCAATAAGGTACGAGTGCACGGTGCAAACGGAAAGTATCCGGCACACTATCAGCATAAGCCAACCAGGATTCTCCACTATTAGCAACGCAATGGACGGTAGGACAGCCACGGACATTATAAAAAGCAATGCCGCGCTGAGGAGAAGACAGGCTGACGGAAATCGTATGATAAGTGATCAGCAACAACAGGCAGCAAAGCGGAAAGGATATGCTGCGAGCAGTTCGGATAGCCAAACTCCGAAACAGAAACAATAGAAAAAGATAAAACAGCATAATCTCCCAATGATCTATCCAAAGCCGATCTATAGAGGACATTGGCAGTTCTTCTATCCAGCAGAGAACTTTGTTCTGAGCACTTAGCAGAGCATCGACCCCTAAAGCACAGCCAGATTGAAGGAAAGAAAAAGGAGTCAGGACAAGCATAAGAACCGCAGAATACAAAATCAACGTCACCATAGGAATCACCCATAAATTTGTCAGCAGAAAATGAGTAGAGAAACGGGAGAAATAGAATATAACTAAAGGAGCCGTACCAATTTGCGCAGCAACGGAAACCGTCAGCAATCCCCAAACATAACGAGGAATGCAACGCCTGACAGAGAGCAGGCTGTAAAGTTTGGGCTGTATCAACAAAATAGAAACTACCGCTACAAAAGACAATTGAAACCCCACATCAAAAAGCCAAAGTGGATTATAAAGTAACATTAAAAAGGCAGTAGCCGCCAGCGTATTCAACGATAACAATTTCTCAGATTGTAAACGGGATACAACCAGCAGAGAGAACATGATTACGGATCGTACCACAGAAGAAGATAATCCCGTAAGAAAAGCGAATGCCCACAAAAAGAGAATAACCAGAAAAAATCCCAAGGGTTTAAAAGCCGCCCACCGCTTCCACAAAAAGGAGAAGAAAAACAAAAATAAAGTAGAAAGCAAGCCTATATGAAGTCCTGAAAGTGCCAGTACATGACTGGCGCCGGCAATTGAATAAGTTTCCCGCATATCCTCGCTCAAATTCTCCTTATCTCCCACCGTAAGAGCCGAAAGTACTGCAAGATTATCTCCCTGAAAACCTAAACGATGATATAGTTCCACCACTTTTTCCCGATAGTCCAAAGCTATTTGCCGAAGAGAACGAGAAGTATCATGACCTATTATCCGCCAATGTCCGGCAGAGATATACGCTGTGCCGGTACCAACTTTACGAGTAAGATAACGTACATAATCAAATTCGTCAGGATTCCCATTATTGACAGGAGGGGTAATACGGGTATGTACCCATAATCTATCTCCCCTCTTTAATGCAACAGTAGCGGAATTTCTCGGAAAATAGAATAAAAATGTACGTCCATATTCACTTTTCTGCAAATCCTCATCATTCACTTTTCCCTCTAATTGAGCATGACATAACACGCTTCGTTCTTTCATTTCCGGTTTTTCCAGAAGAATCACCTGATAGACTGCCGCCTCATCGGAAAAAGGAAAATCCGTACGATGCAAATATTCTTCCGTCATACCGGCGCCTAATCCGAAACAACAGAGAAAGACGGAAACTCCATACAGCCAATGAATACGATATTTATCAGAAAGGAAATAAGTCAGAAACAGTAACATGAAACCTGCCAGACAAATCCAAACAGGAAAAAGATTGGAAACCGGACAAGATGTCTCTGCCGGAATATTTAAGGAAAGTTCCGCCCGCTGCCGGAAGAAATGCGCATCTCCACATACAATACCGCCTGCAAACGGCATCAGAAGTCGTAGAAACGGATGTCGTTGCAGGCTGTTAATTATCAATGGAGGAAGAATTAGAGATCCTTCAGCGAATGTATCATACCTTCAGGATCAGGAGCTGCAAACACGGCACTACCTGCAACCAATGCATCTGCACCGGCAGCTATCAGGCGGGCACCTGTCTCCAAATTCACACCACCATCCACTTCTATCAATGCTTTCGAACCGGTACTGTCTATCAAAGCACGCAATTCCCGTACTTTTTCAACTGTATGTTCTATAAATTTTTGTCCGCCAAAACCAGGATTCACACTCATCAGCAACACCATATATACATCCTGAATAATATCTTTCAACATTGCCACAGGGGTAGCCGGATTCAGTGTAACGGCGGGCTGCATACCCGCTTCACGTATTTGTTGAACCACCCGATGCAAATGCGGGCAAGCTTCGAAATGCACATTCATGGTGTGCGCACCCAATGCTTTCACCTCATTAATGAATTTCTCGGGTTGCACAATCATCAGATGTACATCCAAAGGCTTCTTTGACAGTTTTGCCACATACTTCAATACCGGGAAACCGAAAGATATATTAGGAACGAACACACCGTCCATAACGTCAATGTGGACCCAGTCGGCTTCACTGCGGTTCACCATTTCCAAGTCCTTTGCCAGATAAGCGAAATCTGCGGACAGGATAGAGGGAGCTATGATTGGTTTCATAATACACTACATTTTACAGGTTATATACAGATATAACGTACAAATGTAGACAAAAGATTTCATTCATCCTAATATTATACCCTGCAAGCCTTGCGGAAGCTGAGGCATTGTACGATAATTACGGGCAAGGTTACGAAGAAAATCCAAAGTTTTCCCAGAAGGCTGCGGATGTCCATCCGGCAATGCATTATCAGCACTTCTCGGTTTCACGGATGAAGAAGAAAAAGAAGGAGTAGTTTTTTTATCCATAGGCTTATTGAACTGAGAATTAATAATTAATTAGTTAAAGCTACGGGCTGCAAAAAAGAAGCAGGAGGTACTTTATATACTAAGAACGGAAGAAGAAGAGATATAGTATACAAGAAGTTATAAAAAGATATAAATAAATCAGCCCAGGTTAGTGCCAACACACCATACCTGGGCCAACATCTGGTTGAGATGAAAATATTTATTTCGCTTTGGCTAAGTCAAATGAGAAAGTAGTCACGGGAAGTTCGAAAGGTTCATTATTCACTTTCACACCAGTTACCTGAAGCTTGAAAGCTAATTTATCACCAGCATAGGCAAAACTACCTGCTTCAGGTGCTGCAATTGTCACCTCCACTTTCAAGTCCGGGGTTTCACCTTCTCCTTCACCCTCACCTTCAGTAGGTTCTGTCGGGAAATTGATTTCAAGAATTAGTGGTTCAGGAGTGAACGCCATGCTAATAACTGTCTTATCGTCATTGAAAGTAGGTGTATACTTCACTTTATAACTTACATCACCTACGGCTTCAATAATTCCGGGAGCTGCCTCCCCCATAATGGCTGTAATCAAATCCGCTACCGGGAACTTTTCAAAAGACACATTTTCATTGGTTACTTCTGCGCTCACATCCGTACCTTGAGGTTCTTCACCCTCTTCTGCAAGAGGAGACACAGATGTAGTTTGCATTTTTCCGGCATAATTACCTACCACGTCAGTCAATGCGGGAACATTAGGTTTAGGTTCATCGTCATCATCACAAGATGTGAAAGTAGTTACCAGGCCCAAGGCCATAACAAGAAACACGAAACGCTTTAAACAATGTACTTTTTCCATTACTTTAATAAGTTTAGTCTAGTAAATAATAAAATCACATAATTAAGGTTGTACGTACATTAGGTTAAATGGCCTTATTTGTGAAATACTGCATTTGGAAAAAGAAAAATTTTATTAAAGGATGTATCATTTAGTCCATCGTCAGCACGATTCCATGCTTCTCCGCCATCCGGCGCAGGTTCAAAATAGCATAACGCATCCGTCCTAAAGAGGTATTGATGCTGACTCCTGTCATTTCTGCTATCTCCTTGAAACTGAGGTCTTGATAAAAGCGCATATGTACTACTTCCCGTTGTTCGTCCGGCAGATGTTTCATCAGGCGACGTACATCCGAAAGAATCTGGTGGTTCACTATTTCAGCTTCAACCGTTCCTTCAGACAGACGGATATTATTCAGTAAATTCCGTTCTTCTTCATCACAAGACACCAGGTTTTCCTGCTTTTCCTGACGGAAACAGTCGATTATAAGATTATGTGCGATACGAGTCAACCAAGCCGGGAACTTACCGTTTTCATTGTAGCGTCCCTGCTGAATGGTGACAATGGCTTTTGTGAAAGTCTCCTGAAAGATGTCTTCCGCCAGTTCTTCATTGCGCACCGTATAATAGATGTACGCATAAAGACGATCTTTATAACGGTTCAACAGAATATCGAATGCCTCGTTATTGCCTTGTGCATAAAGGGCCACCAACGTTTCGTCAGCAGCATTTGTTTGTACTTTCATTACGTGTGTTTTTAGATTTCAGCGTAATGTATTCCGATAGGCATTCTATATTTGGTAGTTAATAATATGCAAAGAAAAGAAATTTTCAGGAAAGAAACAATATTAGAAGCAATTATTAAGTTACAAGCTACAAGTTGCTACGCTATCACTCTGCATAGTACTTGTAGCTTGTAGCTCGTAACTATTTCACTCTGAATTCTTCCGTCAACCGGAATCCACGCAAAAGTTCATCTGTCTTCAAGCGTTTCTTACCGGGAAGTTGCAAAGCACGTATGCCGATAAATCCATCAGCAGCGGCTACATGGATATAAGTCTTACCATCCGTCAGCAAAGTTCCGGGAGTCAACTGGTGAGATTGGATTATTTTTTCTGTCTCAAATATCTTCATAACTACCGTCTCTCCATCAGGTTGAACTAATTCCGACCAGGCAGCAGGATAAGGAGACAGACCGCGAATAAAATCATAAATACGTTTCACTGGCTGATTCCAATCGATACGACAGGTATCTTTAAAAATCTTCGGTGCAGGGCGCAATTCGCCTACAACTGCCATTTCTTCCTGTGGAATAGGTTTCACTGCATCATTCAGAATCGCATCTACCGTTTCAGTCACCAGTTTTCCACCAAGCATCATCAGCTTATCATGCACAATACCCACATCATCCGTATCTGCGATAGGAATACGAACTTGCTGAATCACTTCCCCCGTATCGATTTCATGACGCAGGAAGAAAGTTGTGATACCTGTTTCCGTATCACCATTAATTACCGCCCAGTTAATAGGAGCGGCTCCCCGGTATTGAGGCAAAAGAGAAGCATGAAGATTGAAGGTTCCCAAACGTGGCATATTCCATACCACTTCGGGCAGCATACGAAAAGCAACTACTATCTGCAAATCGGCCTTCCACTCACGCAGAGCCTCAACAAAAGCCTCATCTTTCAACTTTTCCGGTTGCAACAAAGGAAGACTATGTTCCAGCGCATACTGTTTCACTGGAGAAAACTGAAGTTTATGTCCCCGCCCTGCCGGTTTATCAGGCATGGTGATAACACCTACTACATTATATCCACCTTCTACTAAACACCGCAAAGACTCCACAGCAAAATCCGGAGTCCCCATATAAACTATTCGCAAATCTTCTTTCTTCATCATATAACAACTTTATTAATCTTCAGAGAAATGCACCAGTACCTGACGGTATGAATTGAATATCTTCGACTTGGAAACAAATCCCAGATAGTGCCCTTCTTCATCTACCACAGGAAGGTTCCATGCTTTCGTATCATCAAACGTGCGCATCACCTGTTCCATACTATCCGTGTCATAGAGGCGTGCCGGAATAGCCGTCATCAGCTTGCCTACCGTAAAACGATGATACAACTCCTGCCGGAACATGATATTCCGGATATCGTCTAAGGTAACAATACCAATCAGTATTCCGCTCTTATCTGTCACCGGGAATATATTACGCCGTGAGGCTGAAATCGCTTTCACCAATTCACCCAAGTCCATCTCCGGATGAACCACTACAAAATCTTTCTCCACCACATTTTCCACCTTCATCAGAGTAAGTACTGCTTTATCTTTATGGTGAGTCAGCAATTCTCCCTTTTTAGCCAAACGCATGGAGTAAATACTATGAGGTTCGAAAACAATAATTGTCAGATAAGAGCTGGCTGCTACAATCATCAGCGGGAGGAAAAGATCATATCCACCCGTCAGTTCGGCTATCAGAAAGACTCCGGTCAACGGGGCATGCATGACACCACTCATCACACCCGCCATCCCCATCAGGGCAAAATTCTTTTCGGGTAGGTAATAAGAGAAATCAAACTTATTACTAAAAAAAGCAAAGACAAAACCGGCTATACATCCCAAATACAAAGAAGGCGCAAAGATACCACCACAACCGCCACCACCATTTGTCGCACTAGATGCGAATACCTTGAACAAGATAATGAGCATCAAATAGAGTAATAGCAAATTCCCATGTCCGTAGAAAAAAGAGTTGTTCATCACTGTATCCCAATCGGCATTGGAAGTACCGTTCAGCAACAGTTCAATAGTATCGTAGCCTTCACCGTAAAGCGGTGGAAAAAGAAATATCAAGATACTCAACATGACACCACCCAAAGCCAACTTCTGGTAAGGGCCTTTCAACTTGCCAAACAAACCTTCCACAGAGTTCATTGCACGGGTAAAATAAAGCGAAACCAGTCCGCAAAAAATACCCAGCATGATAACGTAAGGAATACGTTCCATCTCAAATGCCTGATCAAGGTGGAATTTAAACATTGCTTCTGTTCCGGTAGTAATATAGGACACTGTAGCAGCCGTCACTGCAGAAATCAACAACGGAAGCAGAGAAGTCATAGTCAGGTCTATCATCAGTACTTCCAGTGTGAACACCAGTCCTGCAATAGGCGCCTTGAAGATACCAGCAATAGCACCGGCAGCACCACAGCCTACTAAAAGCATCAGTGTGCGATGCTCCATCTTAAAAACACTTCCCAGATTGGAACCAATAGCGGAACCTGTCAATACGATAGGCGCCTCTGCTCCTACCGAGCCACCGAAACCAATGGTTATGGAACTGGCAATCACAGACGACCATGTATTGTGCCGCTTAATCCGTCCTTGTCGGCGGGAAATCGCATAGAGAATTTTAGTAACCCCATGACTGATATCATCCTTCACCACATAGCGTACAAACAATCCAGCCAGAAAAATACCCACTACCGGATAAACCAGATAAAGGTAGTTGGCTTCCGTTGTATTGAAATTATTCGTCAGGAAATTCTGTATCCAGTGTATCAGCATCTTCAGTATCAAAGCCGTAATAGCCGTAAAGATACCTACCAGAAAGCTGAGTATCAAGATAAACTGTTTTTCCTTAATATTCTTTTCACGCCATAAAAGGAAACGCTGAAACAAACTTCTCTTCTCTTTTTCCATATACCTATATTTACCAATCTAAACGAAATAAAGAATTTACTCTCGTATCCATATAAATAAGAGAGAAAATCCTTCGACAAACTCAGGGCATACCCGAGCTTACAGAAATTAAAAATAACGATACCTTTTTTAGTCCGTTATTTTATTCCCGGATAATTTTTATAACACCACCCTTATCCAGTTTTATGATGCTGGATGGTTTCGGATGTCCCATTTCTTCCCGTCGATAGCCCACTACGTAATCGACCATGGACTTAAGTTCTTCTGTGATCTCACTGTAATTTGCCGGCGAAGGTTGCCCGCTGATATTGGCCGACGTAGAAACAATCGCCTTACGGAACTGTTGACAAAGCCGTTTTGAGAATCCTTCATTCGTTACCCGGATGCCCACGCTACCATCTTCGGCAATCAGGTTAGGTGCCAGGTTTCGCGCACCGGAGTAGATGATTGTCAATGGTTTATCTGCCACTTCAATCAAATCCCATGCCACTTCAGGCACATCCTGCACATAGAAGTCTACCTTTACAGGAGAATCCACCAACACAAGCATCGCCTTACTGTCCGAGCGCTGCTTAATCTCATACACACGCCGCACAGCTTCTTCGTTGGTGGCGTCACAACCTATTCCCCAAATGGTGTCGGTGGGGTACAGAATGACTCCGCCTTCGTTCATCACTTGACAGGCTTTTTTAATATCTTCTATCATTTCTTGGTGTATAAATACAGTGATTAACACGCAAAAGTACTATTTTTGCACGGATTAATAGAAAAGTTTAAGAGAAAACAATGGAAGAAATTCAATTTAACCACACCCTGCCCATACAACTACGATTTAATGATGTCGATAAGTTCGGCCACGTAAACAATACGGTTTATTTCTCTTTCTATGATTTGGGAAAAACCGAGTATTTTGCCTCCGTATGCCCGGACGTCGATTGGGAGAAAGACGGCATTGTCGTTGTACACATAGAAGCGAACTTCCTTGCACAGATTTATGGCTCGGATCATATCGCTGTACAAACCGCCGTTACTGAAATCGGTACCAAGAGTTTTCACCTCGCACAGCGGGTGATTGATACGGAAACACAGGAGATCAAGTGCATATGTACCTCTGTGATGGTAACTTTTGATTTAGAAAAGCATGAATCTAAACCTCTGGAAGAAGAATGGATTCAGGCAATCTGTAAATACGAAGGAAGGGATTTGAGAAAGAAGAAATAAGTGATTTCCCTTCTATTTCACCCGGTGAATCTTTCGATATTCAGCGGGTGTATATTTTTTCCATAACTTAAACTGACGAGCTAAATTTTTATAATCAGACAATCCCACCGACATAGCTATATCTGCAATAGGCTCGCTACTTTCCAATAGCAACTGTGAAAAGCGTTCCATGCGTAGATTAAAGATATACTGATAAATGGAACTTCCTGTAACCTGTTTAAAATGGATTTCTAATAACCTTCTGGATAGAGGAACCTGCCGGACAACATCTTCCACCGTTATTTTAGTTGCCAGATTCTGATGAATATACTTCAGTGCAACCAAAATATAAGGATCACCTGTAGAGTAAATATCTGTTGAAAGCCGGTTTGTGATAGTCGTGGGATGTATGACAACATCCTCACAGGAGGCTTCTTTATTCCGCATTAACCTTTCTATTAATTGGGCTGCTTCATATCCTCCCTTCACAATATTCAGATTTACGCTGGATAAAGGCGGATCAGACAAGCTGCAAATAATTTCATCATTATCTACTCCAAGAACGGCAATTTCTTCAGGAATCTTGATCCCCAATACCCGGCAAACCTCCATTATTTTATTCCCTTGTGTATCATCGCAAGCCATTAATGCCAACGGGTGCGGCAATGACTTTATCCAACTGGCTAACGGTTCTAATTCATAATACCACAAATTCTCCAAAGGCTGTTTCTGGTATTCAAAGAAATTGTCCCCAAAGCCTTTCTCAATTATTCTATCCCGGAAGCCCATGCAGCGCTCCTCCGACCAAACAACATTCTCATAACCATAAAATGCAAAGTTTCGGAATCCTTTTTGCAAAAAGAAATCAGCTGCCATTTGTCCAGTCAACTTATATTCACTCGTAATGTTAGGGATAACCGAAAAACGCGATTTAAAGTCCTGAGCCAATGCTATTATTCCATTTTCCCGGAACAATTCGACTTCATCATCATCATCAAACTGAGCGATAATAGCATCTGCCTGCCACTTTTTAGCCCACTTCAGTACTCCAGGTATACCATGAGATTGTTTATAAGAAGGGGGCATCCGGCATACCACCCAAGGTTCCCGTTCCTTGGAATATTCCAAAATCCCCCTCAACAAATTGTGAGCAAAAGCTTCGGTAAAATCTGTTAAAAGAATTAGCCTTATCATAATAGCCGCAAGTTACTCACTTATTTCATGCCATCCAAAAAGAGCTTTATTTTTTTCTCAGGCACATTCCATCCAGAAACTGTCAAAGTCACAGATTCTACTTCAGCAACCTGTTGCGGTACAACGCATTTCAAAGTCCGTTTTTCTCCGGGTATCAAAGATAAATAATTATCTTCCCAAAATACCGGATAAAGTAATTCGTCTTTTTCATCTTTCAAAGACAAACGAATAAAAAAAGCTAATGCATTCGGATCATTCTCAAGTGCAACCTCTACTATTACATCATTTTCTTCTTGTTCAACTGTGGCACTCACCTCACAATTTACCTGAGATAAATTTGCTAAACCGGTAAAATCAGCCGACTTCTTAATCGGAGTGCGTACCCAATCAGTATTTGCCCAATCATTTACATCAGGAGCAGCAGCGAGCCAATAGAAATTATCGCCAACATAAGCTCCTTTTTCATCATTCAATTTCAAATATAAAAAGGTATTCTCTTTTACTGCCGGAACATCAAAGGCCTTTACCACTGTATAAGGAGCTATTTCCAATGTTGTGGTTTGTTGAGTCACAACTCTACTATTACAATCATACAAAGACATAACCCCTTGCATCTGAACCGTTCCTGCGCTCTCATTCACCGCATAAACTGCATTTTTACCGTAATGGTATATCAATTGTTGCGGCATATTAGATTTCTTCACAGAATAGTATGCAGCTGTCGGAATCAGATAATAGTCATACAACTGCCAATACAATGAAGGCCAGGCAGAATTAAGCATCCACTGTACAATACCTGTAGTACGAGGAATATTCACACGGAATGCCTCAAACATAGTACGTGTACCTTCATAATTCAACCAATCTGCTTTCCGTAGAAAATCATCCAAATCCTTAGCCTCGCCATAACGAGTTGCCATATTTTCTTTCAGAACTTCCAAAGAATTCATTGCCGCATCTGAAACAGTACAATGATAATCCCATTCTTTACCCACCGGCCAAAGTTTATCAGTCGGAATCATTCTTCGTATGGACTCAATTACAGGTAATTGTGCACCAATTCCCGTCTCTGTATTAAATCCAAATGCTCCGCCCGGTGCTTTTTCCGAATACCAATAATTAGGAGCAACATAATCATACGGTCCTTCCATTTTCATACCCGTAGGTCCGGTTACTGTACTGGTGAGTTCCTTAGCAGCACCTATATAAGGGCGATCATCTATCTGAGAAAGATAAGCTTTATACCGTTTCTCCAGTTCAGGGCGGGGAATCATATCACTTCCTACAAACCATGCAATAATGGCCGGATGATTGCGCAACCAAAGTACCTGGTCGTTTAATGAACGAGCTATCAGATTCATATCTTTTTCAGACTTAATGCCTCCAAACTCATCACATGAAGAACCGAGATAATTATCCCACTCCCAATGACAGCTCCATCCCACTAATACCAATAACCCGTAGCGATCACACAAATCATACACATTCTGCGAAGTTCCCCAAATATTTTCAAATCGAATAGAGTTCAGATTCATATCACGCACATACTGTACCTGTATTTCATTTGAAGCAGGAGTATCCCGCAAGAAAATATCATCTGTCCAACCGGCACTTCTTACCAATACTTTCTTACCATTCAATAGGAAACCTCGATACCCCTCTTCCGTGAAATAATCCCTAACCTCACGTACACCGAAGTTTATAGTTTCTTTATCCGATACCTTACCATCAATCTCGAAAGCCAAGTCCATGCCGTACATTTCCGGTTTACCCATATTATGGCACCACCAAAGACGGGGATTCTTCAAATGCAATACATCAGCTTCCTTTGAAGTCACCCTTACTATTTTTGATTCTCCGGCAGCGAGTGATACCGGAATACTAAACGTCTTACCTTCCAGTGTCCCAATCAGCTGACCTTTCACCGCTTGTTCGGATTCATTTGTCAGTTGAGTTTCCACTGTCAGCCAAGCCTCATCCAAGGTCTCCGTATTTACTTTAGAATGAACAGCGGAATTTTCCATACTCACCTCATCATTCATCACCACACGTACTTCACGAAAGATCCCCATACTCTCATCAGCCGGGCGTGGATTCCAATCTACAAAACCAATATTCGGTTCACCGGGTTGAGCCCGAAAAACTTCGACAGCCAGTATGTTTTTTTCCCGGACGATCTTCGTTATATCCAATTTATGTCGACGAAAGGTACCATATACAGAATCACGAGTAGCTACCTTTTTTCCATTTAGCCAAATATTAGCAGCATAACTAATGCCGTCAAAAATTAAGGCAACATGCTGCCCTTTTGTCAAAGACGGCAATTCAAATTCCTTTCGATACCACCATGTAGTGTCGAAAAGTGATTTATCAATGTTCTCATAATTTGTTCCTTCCAATACATCCGTATATATTCCATTCCGGATTAATGTCCCCATTACAGTAGAAGGCACTACTGCATCATACCACTCTTTTTCTTTTATTTGAGAGTTCGAAACTTCTTCACCCGGTAAAAATATCTTAGCCGAAGATTGTACTTTCCAACCATCCGAAAGTAGTAAACCACCTGCAGATAATTCTTTTCTTTCACACGAAACTATTGTCATTGCAAGACAGCCGGACAATATTAACGATTTAATTAAATTATTTTTCATAAGCTCTTGCTCTAAATTATTTTCAATGTTTTCCCACCAAAGCAGATGCTCCCAACAATGCTACATCTTCTATTTCTGTAACAAAAATTTTCACCCGCTTCACTGTTTCCGTATAAGGAAAAGCCTGCATAGCTTGATACATGGAATGCTTATAATAAGTAAATGCGGATGAGATTCCTCCACCTATCACAATCACCTCAGGATCATACGTAAACAACACAGCCTTCATCAATTCACCTATGTGAGACCCAAACACACTCCAAATTTCCATAGTCTTCGCATCTCCCGTCGCAGCTTTTTCTGCCGCTTCCTTCCCTGTCAGATTATAATATCTGACAAAAAATCCACTACTACAATAATGTTCAAAATCATGAGAAAGGTAAGGCAATGATCCTATTTCGCCTGCACCAGTATTCTGCCCACTGTAAAGTTCACCATTTATAATAATCCCCGTCCCAACACCTGTACCGATAGTCATACCCACCAAATTCCGGTATTTTCGTCCTTCACCAAAAAGTTTTACTCCCAATGCAAAGCAATTAGAGTCATTATTGATATAAACCGGCACTGAGAAACGTTCCTGCAATAATCTCTTTAACGGAACTTCCGTCCAAGAAGGAATATTCGCTACATTATATACGATACCTTCTTCCGAATCTACCACCGAAGGAACACCCACGCCTATGCCTGCTACTTCCGGACACATCACCCTATCTATCAAGCCCTCTAACCGACCTAATACTTCTTCATACGTTGCTTTAGAGGGACAAGTAACAACTTCTTTCCTAACTAAAGAACCATTTTCCACTAAACCAACACGTATATTGGTTCCACCTAAATCTATACCTATTTTCATTTCCGATAATTTATACTCAAGAAAGGCAGGCAGAGAACATCAAAGGGGGGAGTTCCCTGCCTTTCACCTGTCTTACTGTGCGTGTTAAAGTTATTTTTTTCTAAGGCACCAGAAGGTGGCATCAGTCCATGCTTCAGCATCAGAAGGATTCCAACACAGTACCATTGTATCATCCGTCAATTCCAGAATCTCAAATGTAGTAATTATATTGGAATCATCATAAAAGGCATGTCCACTTAACACTGATACACCTGTCAACTTTAGCTGACCGATAGACCATTGTTCACCATTATCCGGATTATTCTTAACAGCCGACATATCAAAGGCAAACCGCCCTTTTTCCAGGATATTCCCATCTGCATCTATCTTAGTCAGATTCGGACCACCATTCAGATCGAAAATCAATTCACAGTCCAAATCCTCCAACTCCTCAACAGGTGTTACGTCCCAACTCGGTTCAAGTTCTGTCAACCAACCACCTGTACCATATACTGCATCGTAGTCTTCCAAATTCCAGACCCACGCTTTACCATTAGTTCCGGAACCGGCCAAAAGTCCCCATTCTTCAGCTACAGGATGGTCGATTTGTTTAATAGTCACTGTCCGGGTAGCAATCACTTGCCCTCCATCACAAAAGCCAATGAACTTAATAGTTTGTTCGCCCAGAAAGGGTAATGCCGCCGTAGCGGTCTGCTGAGTAGATATACCTGTAATATGATCCCAATAGCTACCTACACCAGGTGTATTATTGGTCATGATGATCTCATTTCCACCATCTGTAGTAGCATGCACATCCAGTTTCAATTCACTTTCACTAACAATACCTCCCATTTCCTTATTATCAACCACCGGATCGCATGCTGCCAGCAGCCATATCGATAAAATTCCTATCGCTATATTCTTCATATCCGAAAATTTTAAAATCATTAATTCATATTACTCTCATTTCCCCAGCCCGGATTTTGTTCCAATATACCGGCAGACAAGTCAATCTGTGTCTTAGGCAATGGCATCAATCCCTTGGTAGCTTGAAGTCTTTGTGCTATATCTCCCATATCCATACGGGTCTCGACCATATTATCCAGTACTTTCACTCCATTTTGCTGACTTAAAACTTCTGCCGCAATACCCCAACGAAGCAAATCATAATACCGTAAACCCTCAAAAGCAAGTTCCCAATGCCGTTCATCACGTAATGCTTCATCCGAATAGGTAACAGGATCTAATCCTACTCTCGCACGCACACGATTCATCGGAGCTGCATCCCGTTTCAGTTCAGCAGCCATCAACAATACATCAGCAAAACGGATAATTACCAAATCCTGCGTATTATTCAACTGATAATCCGAATCAATTTCCGGATAGAGAATACGGCTATAGTTTACACTCTCTCCATCTTCATTATAAGCATTGACAGCCATATACTTTTTCTGCCAATAACCGGTTTCATTCATCTGCTTATCACATCCCCAGCCATAGTCGGGCATTTCCTTTTCCACACTCAAAATAGATGCCTCACGACGAATATCCTTCGAAGGCCATGATTCCCATAATCTTGAGTTCACCGTTCCTATTCCCCAACCAATTCCAAAGGGAAAAATATCATCCAAATTTGCCGGCTCTCGGGGAGATGAATAAAGACAAACCTCATTGTTATACCAAGGGTTATCCCAAGTGGCCTTTGCTGAATAGCGGATAGCAAAAACAGTCTCCACATTGGCCCCATCTTCCCCTATCCAGTGCAAATCATTATCTTGTGCATATTTATAATCTTTCTTGGTATAAACATTGCTATAAGGCCACAAATTTCTGAAATCACCTATCAAGTCATGTCCACTGTTGTTAATGCAATCATCCAAATACGTGATGACATCGGTTCTGGATAAAGTACTGTTATCCGGCAATGGCATACTTTCCTGCTGATAATAACCTGTATAGAACAAATAAGCACGCGCCAGTAATGCTTCAGCCGCCCATTTGGTAGCCCGTCCCAACTCAGAATTATTGGCAGCACTATATTTAACAGAAGGTAATTTTTCTATAGCTGTTTTCAAATCAAATGCAATCTGTGCATACAACTCTTCCGCAGTAGCGCGAGGCACATTCTCAGGTTCAGAAGTTGTAAGTAAAGGAACAGTACCAAACAGCCGACATAAATCGAAGTAAAAATAAGCACGCAAAAAATGTGCTTGCCCCTCAATCTTATTACGGGTTTCCTGGCTCTCCCAACTAATACCATCCAATGAATTCAATAACATATTACTACGATAAATAGCCCGATAATCTTGTTTCCAAACATCAGAAAACATGTTTTCATCAACTTTCTTCAACCGATCCACAGCATGCATGCGTCTGTCATCCGGACCACCACCACCGAAGCGATCGTCAGAAAGTAATTCAGCTGTCAGAAAGAAACCTTGTCCATCCTCACCCGGAGTCATTTCACGAAGTAATGCATATATACCTGTCAATGCAGTTTCTGCATCTCCCGAAGTTTTAGGAAAATTGGAGTTATCCTTTTTGGTCAGATTCTCAGTATCAAGAAAACCCTCACAGCCCATAAAGAAAAGGGCTACTATCGAAAATATCCATATTTTTTTCATACTACTTCTCTTTTAAAATTTAATATTTGCCCCTACCATATAGGTTCGTGGACTGGGATAAAAGCCTAAGTCAATCCCAGACACCCAATTTTGATAACCACCATAGCCCACTTCAGGATCCATACCCGAGTAACCGGTTATAGTAAACAAGTTCTGTGCTGCCACATACAAACGAAGTTGTTTCAACGGCAGATTTTTAAATAATTTCTTGAAGTCATAACCTATTGTCAGATTCTGCATCCGGAAATAATCTCCATCTTCCATATAGAGATCCGAAACATACTGCCAGTTAGAATGAGTACCCGACGTCAGACGAGGTAATCTATTAGATGTACCTTCACCATGCCAACGGCCAAATATATCAGATGTATAGTTCTGGCGTGTGTAATCTACATAAGAACGATAAGATTTCATTATTTGATTTCCAAATACACCATTCATGGTCATACTTATATCAAAACCTTTATAGGATGCGGTCAAGCTCAATCCCAGATTATAATCAGGATTGGGATCGCCTATCATACCCTGATCCCCATCATCAATCACACCATTATGATCGCGGTCTACCCAGATTACATCCCCCGGTTTTGTCCCATCCAATTTAGCACCTTTATAGTTAGCAATCTGTTCTTCCGATTGGAACACTCCATCTGTAGAATAGCCATAGAAATATCCAATGGGATAGCCTACTTGCGCACGATACATTTCTGTAGTTTGGTTACTCAATACATCCGGGTCCCCATGAATAATACCTTCCGCATTGGCAATGCGCGTTACCTCATTTTTATTGTGTGCCAAATTAAGAGTAGCACTATATTCAAAGTCCGAAATATGATCATTCCAATTCAGTGATATTTCGTACCCCTGGTTGCGCACATCACCACCATTCACAAACGGGGCTCCTGTGCCAAAAGAATCCAGCATCGGTGCAACAAGTAGCCAGTCTTTCGTATCTTTAATATAATAATCAAAATTCAGTCCCAGACGATTATTCAGAAAACGCGCATCCAGCCCAAAGTCCAACTGCTCGGAAGTCTCCCAGGTAACATCCGGATTAGCCAAAATATCAGGATAGCCTCCGGGTGTCAGAATCGACTTATCCGGTCCGAAAGTATAATCCGCGCCCCCAAACGCAATCGTTGAAAGATATTGAAAGCCGTCAATCTCCTGATTACCATTCTGTCCCCAACTGGCACGTATTTTCAGAAAATCCATCCAAGACTTGGCAGACTCCATGAACGCCTCTTCCGAAATGGCCCAACCAGCAGATACGGACGGGAAATATCCCCACCGGTGTCCACGGGCAAACTTAGAAGATCCATCAATACGTAACACCGCAGTCGCCATATACTTGTTAGCATAATCATAATTCACTCTGCCAAAAAAAGAAGCCAGCGCTTCCTTGCCCCAGGGATATCCATAAAGGCTGGTACGATTAGTGATAGTGGGCGTATTACTCAGGTAGGCATGCTTGAAGTCGTCAAAGATAGAGTTGATGTTACTTCCACCCAACGTATCACCCAAGCCATGCTTTTCTATAGATTGACCTATCAATACACCGAAACTGTGATTATCCAACTTGAAATCATACGTTACCGTATTTTCCCACATAAGGTTGCCACCCATAGTCATCTCTTGGCTTACACTATTATTATCATTGAAAGTATTGCTTGCCAGCTTATAGACAGGGGTAAAATTACGACTGTTATCCGCATAAAACGTATAGCCAAAATTTGATTTAAGTTTTAATCCGGTTATCGGTTGAATAGTCAGAAAAATATTCCCTTGTAATGCGTGAGATTTGCTTATATTCTGCCCATTTGCATAATACATCTGTCCAATGGGATTAGCTTCACGTATTTCCCATGGAATGGCATAATGATAATTACCATTTTCATCCTTGTTCGGTAAAAAAGGATTAGCATGCAACATATTACGAATGTCATTACTCCAAGTATCATCAATGGCAATACCGTTTCTTTCAGAATACGAGTAGGTCAGATTTTCACCTACCTTAATGATATCCAGTTTTCCTTTACGATACAAGGTATGTTCGGAATTGATACGTGCTGTATATCGGGTATATTCAGGTTGTGACGGTGCTCCAAGAATACCTTCCTGATTAGTATATGCCAATCCGATAGAATAAACAGATTGTTCCGTACCTCCGGTAATATTCAGGGCATGATTCTGTATCGGTGCATTCTCATTCCGTGATTCATCCAACCAATTGGTCCCTTTCCAAGTTCCATTCTTTATAGCTTCCCAATCAGGAACCAGCGACGCATAATCATAATCAGGTAAGCCATCCATCATACGTGCCTCACTCATAATCATTGCAAATTCCTGTGCATTCAATACATCAGGCATACGATAGACATTCTGCACACCATAATATCCATCATAAGATATTTCCGCTTTACCGGTATGTCCTTGTTTCGTAGTCACCAGAATCACGCCATTGGCAGCACGTGAACCATAAATGGCAGCCGAAGCAGCATCTTTCAGCACATCAATAGATTCTATATCGGTAGGGTTCAGGTTGTTAATATCTCCTCCCGGCATACCATCTATAATATAAAGAGGTGAAGCTGAACCTGTTGTTCCCAAACCACGGATAGTTACTTTAAAACCTTCACCGGGCATCCCCGAACTCTGCGTTATATTCACACCTGGAGTTTGGCTTTGAAGAGCCCCCAAAGCATTCACTGTGTTCAGTTTGGCTATATTATCACCTTTTACCTGAACAGTAGCTCCTGTCACTAATTTCTTTTTCTGTACTCCATAACCAACCACTACCACTTCATCCAGCATTTCACTGTCCTCCTCTAATGCAATTTTCAAAGGAGTCGTGGCAGAGCTTACTTTAACAGATTGTCCCAAATATCCCACATAAGTGATAGAGAGTTCACATGGCAAAGGAACAGATAGAGTAAAATTTCCATCTATATCCGTAACTATCCCGTTAGTCGTCCCCTTTTGAAGAACATTTACGCCGATCAGCGGCTCACTGTCTTTAGCAGCAACCACCGTACCTGAGATTTTGTAATTTGTTTGTGCCGTAACGCCCATACAAACCAAGAGCAACAAAAAACATACAGATAAAAAAGGTACCCGAACAGATACATTTTCCTGCAAATCAGATTGGTTCTTTTTCCATTGCATAAGATACAAATTTAGTGATTCATAATATTATTCCGGTTGGTTAGCCCGGAGACTTATATAAGTCTGATGTCTTTCACATTGACAAATGTAGGCAAGTACACACGATTTCTGTACTCCTTTTACGTAGGAAAGTCTTCATTTTGCGCAAACCTGTTTTTCTAAGTTAGATGATCGTTTAATTAAGGTTTGATTCCCTATTCTTTTTTAATTATGAAATAAAAAATACGGTTCACACAAATAAGTCATATACTTATTCATGCAAACCGCATCTTCTTCTTTTTACCTTTAATCAGTTACTTACTCAACTATATACCAGTATTATGCTCTCTTAATAGTAATCTTGAGTATGTGAATACTTACATATTCAACAGAACTATCTTATTGGCAGATTCTTCTTTCCCCAATTTTTATTAGGATTGGGTCCCATCCACAATTCCAATACCCCACCTTTAGCAAACACTTCATGTGAAAACCAAAATGTATCTAGTTTTTTTCCATTCAAGTGAGCCTTGTTTATATACATATTCTGATCTGAATTATTATATGTCCGAATTATAAACTTACCAGAGCTGCTATCAGGATAATAGCGTTTATCCAGATGAATAGTTATCTCATTGAAAACCGGTGAGGTAATCTCATAGATCGGTTCTGCAGCAGCAGTTCCACAAGCACTGAAAAGCCCTATAGACATCAATGCACTAACGCCTCCCATCTGTCCCTGGTCTTCATCATGTCCTCCATAACCTCGGTCAGGTGTAATTGCACCATAAGCCTGTTCATTGACCCTACGTACCCAGTATTGAGTAAGCCATGGTTTCCCACCCCAACTAAATGCATGTGCATTGGAACATCCAGGTTGATTAGCATAACTTACATATCCGGTTCCATAACCAAAAACAAAATCCTGTGGTGCGGCTTGTTCAAAAGCATGGTTAAGCTTATTACAGAATTCATTTTCTCCTCCCATCAAATCAGTAAGTTCCGGTAAAGCATGCGAGATTCCAAAAGTAGCCTGCCACGCATTTGCTTCAATATACCCATCTCCTTTTAACGGATCCTCATGAAGCCATTCACCTTTATCATTTTTTGGAAAAATCAATTTCTGCTCCGAGTGATATAACTTTTTCCATCCTTTAGAACGGGACCGAAAATATTCAGCCTCATTATTAAGCCCAAGACGAATAGCCATTTGCGATAAGGCCCAGTCTTGAAAGTTAGACTCTATCGTCATCCCTGCATTACCCGGTTGATAACCATTCTCAAGATAATAGTCTCCTATCCCCATCATACCACCTGGCATATGATTACGTTGCATAGTCTTGAAAGCATGCATAGGATCGCATTTAGTCATCAACCCTTTATTATATGTAGATACAATCAAAGGGGTAGCCGGGCAGCCTGACATTATATAAGTATAGCCTCCGGCACAAGGTCCACGCGGAATAAGTCCTCCATTATCAGCATAACGGATAAGTGAAGCTGACATTTCATCCATCATCTCAGGCCATCCCAATCCCCACAATATATTGAGATTCCATTGAGTAAGCCAAAAAGCATCGGAATTATACATATGATGCAAAACTTTACCATCTTCACCACGTGGGAGTGTTCTTGTTTTCGGATGAATATTACGAGTATAAGAGTAGTAACGTTCCCCTTCGGTCAAATCGGGATATTCTCCATTGACATCATCTATTTTATGTCGTCCAAGCAGTACATGCCATAAATCCGTATAGAATTTGGTACGTTGTTTTTGCGAACCGCCTTTGACTTCGATTCGTCCCAACCATTTATTCCATTCATCCTGAGATGTTTTCTTTACTAAATCAAAATCCCAAGTAACGGCATCATTCTCCAGATTTTCCCTCGCATTGTCCACGCTTACATATGATATAGCTGTACGGACACATATTTTGTCCCCTGTTTTTACTCTGTAGTGTGCCGAAACACCGGAAGTTGGTGAATCTAGATAACTCAACTCTTCTTTCGGGTGCCTTCTAGTAATAATGGACGATCCCTGAAGTGTGTCTATATCACTATAACGCTCTTTGTCTCGCCATCCATCCAATCTCTCAAAATCTTTATCAAAGCGTATCACAAAATGTACCTTCACATTCTCCGGACCTCCCCAATGCCGTCCGTATGTATCAAAACTACCTTCTATTTCATTGTTGGAGACTTTCTTCACATCAGCATTACGCATAGTGGTAGAAGCAATATAACCACCCAAGTTTACAAGAATATCCGCGTCCGAGTCCTGAGTAAATGTAAGCCGATACATACCAGTTCTGTCCGTCGCTGTTTGCTCTACCCAAATCCCGTAATCTTTAAGATACATTCTATGATATCCCGGTTGCGCAATTTCTTCTTCATGCATGAATGAGGACTTCCAGTTTTCTTCCCCGAGCGTAGGATCTACATTTCCTGTCGTAGGCATAAGTGTAAGCCCGGCAAGCACCCAACAATGAATTTGAGGGAACCCTAGAACTTCTGTGGAATTATAATTATATCCGCCGCCAAATTGATTGCGGTTGCGTGTCATTGGGGCTGCTCCGATCATACCAAAAGGCTGATTACCTGTTATAAAAAAGAAATATCGTCCTTTTGTAGTTTCGATAAACGGATCTACCTGTGAAACAAAGTCTTCGCATGCTTCCGCCGGTGGATAAACTTCAATTTCTGACAGGCCAATATAAGAGCCAACAGCATCATTGGCTACAAATTTCACCCAGCGAACCTTTTTCGGTTCAAACTCTACAACTTTCGGAGTACCATCATTAGGAATCCCCACCACTCCGATTCTGCTGCCGTCGCTAAAATACAAATCTCCTCCGGCTGTATGAGCATCTTTATTCGGACGATCATACAATATGATTCGTGAAATCGTAACTTCTTCTTCCCAATCAAGCTGTATCCATGGAAAAGGTAATTGCTGCCAGTGAGGCATGATTGCACCAGAAACCCATTCTCCTGCATTATCCAAATGTATAAATCCATCAATCGCCTTAGACGGGCCACTGTCCGAGTCTCGGGACGACGAAGCTGTTGCAGTCGCCCGAATGGCAATATTACCTGTACCTGCAAATACCGGTAATGCCATCCAAACGATACAAAGAATACTAATGATCTTTTTTTTCATATGTCATTTATTATAATATTATTTTTTAGCGTTTCGCATTCGAAGTTTTAAGGACCTTCAAAATACAAGGAAGTACAAGTTCTTTTTGCGCCGTAAGATTAGGATGAATGCCATCCGGCACATAATTACGGAATTCTTTCTCCCCTTTGCTGAGAAGTTTCATCCAATATCCATAATGATCTATCAAACTAATATTTAATTTTTTAGCTTCTTTCCGATACATATCATAATAAAGCTCAATATCCGGTCTTTGCGCCTTATGCTCTGCTATTGGCATATTCATCACTTGAATCAGAATCGAACATTCAGGATATAACTCCCGGATTCTGTACACCATATATTCAAGATTTAGTCTTGCAGCCTCTATGGAAGTGGTATACGGCAAATAGGCATCATTCATTGCAAATTCAATGATTACCATATCAGGCTTATATTTTAAAACCCTCTCACGCAGATTTTCGACTCCCCAAGTAGACCACATCGCAGCTTGTGCACTATTAATGACTTCAACAGTTCCGGGATAGAGCATATTCAAACTATCCTCTAACATTGCCGGCCATCCTTCCTTGGATGCAGAAAGGCTCGTACCATATATGACAATTCTCTGATTCTCGCCGTCTACAAGCTTTTTAATGACTTTGTCTTGAGCTGATAGTGGCAATGATGCCACTATCAAAACAATTATCACAGAAAGATACTTAATGTATTTTTTCATTTTCCTACCCACACCTCTTTCACATCAGTAAAATTATAACGTTTTATACTGCTAAACGATTTTGATGTACGGGCTCCGAAACGAAGGAAATAAGGCCGTTTGTAAGAACCGTCAATCTTTTGAGGATCTCCTGTTCCACCATTCCATCCATTAGGGTAACCGGTCCGAATTGTCAGGATATCTCCGAGAATATAATTCCGCAAATCGGCCTGTGTTAAATTGGTAGATAATTTTGTACTATATGCCCCTGGAGCATTGCTCACATAATCTATCTGGCTAACAAACAACCATGCTTCCTCAAGAGGCTGCTGATAATCCGGATTATCAGTACCCCGGGTTATTTTCACCTGAACCTCAAAGGTTCCATCATCTTTCAATACAGGTTCTCCCACCCATTGTACCCGGAGCAGCGGTTCTACAAAATAATTCTTTTTCACCACTCCTTCAAGGTCTATGATTTCTTCGGGCAGTGGAACAAAAGGTCCCTCTGGAATGATCCCATAAGTCCCCTTGAAGATCTTAGTATTATTGAAAGTACCATCACGTTTCGCAAAAAAATCATAAGGAACAGGATTGTCACTCCAACTGTATTCCATAAGACGGATACGGATACCACCATGTTCTATAGCCGTACTTGCAGCTGTTTGAATTGGCTCATTTGTATCTTTATCTATAAATGCACCTTGAAAAGTTTCTGCCGGAGCGTCATAATTATCATTTCCACATGAAGTGAAAATGAAGATAGCTGCTAATGTCCAAAAATAATATATAATCTTTTTCATAATTCTGTTGTATTTAGTAGGATACCACAATCCAATTAATAACCCTGATTCTGTCTACAGTTAGAATTTCTCGTAATTTCAGCCGGATCAATTTTCTGATAATATTGTCGTGGTTCAAAAGAGAAAATATAGGGTTCCATCGTCACACCGTTTTGGCTTCTTGGCTCGGTATACTTCACATCAAGAAAATAGGCATCATCTTCCACCGAGAAGAAAGGACATAGGATGCGATACTTGCGGTCTTTTTGTTCAGCTTCCGTATCTATTATCCTCCATCTTTTCAGATCCCAATATGTCTTATTCTCAAAAGCTAATTCTTTGCGACGCTCTGTGCGAATTATATCACGACTTTTTTCATCGGCCAAAAGAGTCGAGGATAGTTCCGTTGCTCCAGCTCTTTTTCTTATGGAATTGATAGCTTCTGTTGCAATAGAGAGATAGCTTTCCCCCTTCGCATCAGCAACTTCTCCTAAAGAAACAAGTTCCCATGCCGCTTCTGCACGATTCAAAAGTACTTCCGCATAACGAATCTCTATCCATGGTTGAGATGAATAATTTCCTCCATTAAGAGCCTTGGGATCGGGATTCATATATTTTCTCAAATAGAAACCACTAAGGTTACCATAATCCCAATTGGAAACCGGTCCACTTGCGCCGGAACGTCTCATTTTTCCAGCGTATATATCTTTCTTATCCGGATATCTGTCAGCAAGGTCATTCCAATATTTCGAACCACTTTTCAACTGGACAAGATAAGAATCATCATTATTTTGGCTGAATGAATTGACTAATTTCACTGTGTTTTCATCAACTGCCACATTATAATTTGAAGAATAATTATCAGATTCTTTCAAGAGAGCCCCCATCGTGTTGACAGATTTACCTGTCAATATACCTCTCCGGAGTTCAATAGTTTCACCCTTGAATTCAGACATTGGAAGAATTACCGTCGCAGCCAAACGCGGCTCACAATTCTCAAAAGCATCTAACGGTGACTCATAAAGTTTATAGTGTCCATTATCATCAAAGTTCTCAAATTTCCCATTGATATCTTTATTGTCAAACTCAAACATTTCCACGAAATCCAAAGTTGGGCACACCTCTGAATTGTTATCTCCATTAGATGTCTGCATCGGTTGAGCAGAATTATCGAACTGATGCAAAAATTCAGGATCAATATAGTATCTTCCAAAGATAGTTTCATAAGTATCCTCCAGGAATATTGCTGTGAAATTATCTATTTGAGCTTGCCTGTTATTTCCGGACCATTTATCCATATATAGACGATATCCTCCCTCATCTACTATTTGAGATGCTTCATATGCTGCCTTGAAGTAACCGACTGCCTTCTCTTGAGGAATTCCGCATACACGTACTCCATTAACCGGAGCATAATTTACAGTATTATACTTAGCAATAGAACCGGCATGAAGCATTATGCGTGACTTAAGAGCTGCCGCTGCATATTTGTTGGCACGTCCTTTTTGATTGCTTTCCGGAAGTAATTCTATAGCTTTATCAAGATCTGTCCCAATAAAGTCCCAGGTATCCTCTTCAGAAGCTCTGAAAAGCTTTGTATCCTCAAACGATACTGACGCCGGATAATCTATGACTTTATCAACAACCGGTACACCACCATAGCGTTTCACAAGAGAATAATATACCATAGACCGTATGAAATAGGCCTCTCCAAGAAAACTGTTAGCCTGGGCTTCCGTATAGTTTGATGCATATTTAGGTAAAACCTCCAATAATAAGTTAGCTGCCCTTATATAAGAATAAGCCTGATTCCAATACCCCACAGCCTCGTATTCATTACCGGCAGCATCTCTGCCAATAGCCTCGCCTGTACGACATGAAGGCTGAGCATAAATCGTCCACGCATAATTAAAGGGTGGATTACCTTCGTAAGCATAACGGAAATCTTCTAATGGAAGATTCATGTACATACCGGAAATATAACTAAGCGTTCCTGCCTCATTGGCAAAAAGATCCTCCTCGTTCACAACATTCACAGGAGACATGTCCAAGTCCGTGCATGAAAACATGACACTGGCACACATTATTGATACTATTGTTTTCAGTTTCATATTAATTTTATTTAGAATTTAAAGTTAAGACCAAGCGTAAATGTTTTACTAATCGGGTAAGAATAAGCCGTATCTGCACTATATTCAGGATCCAAATATTTCAAGCTCGTAAATGTCAGCAGGTTATATCCACTGAAATATACTCTTATACCTTGTACATTTATATTTTGCAACCATTTCTTAGGCAGACTATAACCGATTTCAAGATTCTTCAGACGAATGTATGAGGCATTCTGAAGATGGAAATCAGAACTCTGATCAGGAAGCGTTCCTGTATATGCGTAATGCCCCTTAACCCAATTTGTTGAAGGATCATACGGATTTGCAAGAGGATCTTCCGGATGCCAGCGATCCATATATTGAGCAACAGCGCCATCTCCCCAAAGAGGCTGATACAGAATACCTTGTGGAGAAACATACGTTTTACCTGCTCCTTGAAATAACATTGAAATATCGATTCCCTTCCATTGAGCAGAGAAAGTTAAACCAAAGTTAAGAAGCGGAACAGAACTTGAATTAACAAGAGGATGTTTATCCAGTTCAGAGAATACACCATCCCCATTCCAGTCAAGGTATTCGTAATCTCCCAATATAGAGCCCCTTGCTATAAAGATAGGATTATGCCAGATTTCATCCCAGCTTTCCAATCGTCCGGCTCCCTCTATACCCCAGGTTATATTATTATAACGATTGCTGGTATTATTTTTCCAGTTTTCATACGAGTTACCGGCACGGCTCGTTTCTACATGCGTATTTTTAGTTCTTGTATAAGCAATGTTTCCTTTAATTTGATAATAGAAATCGTTGACATGGTGTCTGTGAGTAAGTTCTATTTCAAAACCTTGGGTCAAGTCGCCATTAAGATTTTCCTGAGGAAGTGTTGCTCCAACAACACCCGGAAGAGAACCGGCACGTGTAGTCAAAAGTCCACTTCGTCTTCTATTAAAGTATTCTGCTGTTACGCCAAGAAGTCCATTCCAGGCCTCCGCATCTATTCCGACATTGAACGTTCTTGACTCATACCAAGTAATTGCTTTATTGGGAATACCGGTGCTTGTGGAAGTACTGATATATTGCCCATCAAAAACCGAACCACCATCTGATGGATATTTATATCCGGTAATATGTTGATAACGAGCTGCGCTATCATCTCCCAGTACTCCCCATGAAGTTCTTATCTTGAAATTATTAATAAAATTAAGTGGAGATTCTTTCCAGAATTTTTCTTCAGAGATTCGATAACCAGCTGATACAGAAGGAAAAAATCCCCAACGGGTCTCCTTTGGGAAAAGAGAGGAAGCTTCATGGCGAAAAGCAAATTCAGCAATATACTTCCCGGCGTAATCATAATTCAAACGTCCTACCAAAGCTCTATTAGCATTGTCATAAAGAACGGACTGATCAGCATTTTGATTAAATTCCTGGTTGGTAGTAATACCTGCAAAAACTTTATCCATGTCCAAAGCAACCTGTCGACTTCCATAGAAATTATCGCCAACTTTGTGTTGATTCTCTATAAGGATCAATGCTCCCACATTGTGCTTGCCAAAATTATTGTCATAGCTGAGGCGCGCCTGCCATAAATTATTCTGTTTAGAATAGAAATAACGGGAAATCTTATTAGGAGCTGCCGTTTGTGCACCTTTCACAATGGCATTCCCTGATGTATCATAAAGATTATATGCTTTACGATATTCATCATCATTATTAGCAATATAGTCATAACTATACATTCCGCTAACAGAAAGTCCCTTAACCCATGGAATATCCCATGTAAGAGATGCATTAGACTGAAACCATTTACTCTGATAAGTACAATGTCCGGTCAGATCGGTATCCATCAAAGCAGCAGGGTTGTAGCCTGCCGGATTAAAGCGACTTGCATACATACCTTTTTCCTCATCATACCATACCGGTTCAAGAGGTGATGACAGCCATCCTTCATAAATAATCGCACCTGAATTAGCTGGAGAAGATTCTCTCTCATCCATCATTCCTGAGATGTTAAGATCAAACTTCAAATTGTTAGTTACATTAGCAGAAATGTTACTTCTAAGATTGAATTTTTCATAGTTGATAGCATTGGAACGCAAGTAGCTCTCCTGATATTGATACCCGGCACTTGCAAAGTACGTCACTTTATCTCCCCCACCTGAAATATTTATACTATGCTGAGTTTGCGGAGCTGAGTTTCTGAAAAGTTCATTTTTCCAATTCGTTCCCCGCTTGATACCATTGCGATAATCAGCTATCTCCTCAAGAGAATATGTCCTGTTGGCACTTTCATCCACATTGTGGATCACCTTCTCATTGACAAGGGTCATAATATCAGCTGCTTCTACAAGATCAGGAAAGTTCGTCGGCACCTGCCATGTCATATTTCCGGAATAAGACACATTCGCATGTCCTTTAGTTCCTTTCTTTGTCGTTATAAGGATCACCCCATTAGCGGCTCGCACTCCATAAACAGCAGCAGAAGCATCCTTCAGTACTGAAATACTCTCAATATCTTCTGCATCTATTTTAGCCATATTATCTCTCGGCACGCCATCAATAATAACAAGAGGAGTTCCAAAACCACGAATATCCATCTTATTGGTGAATTGCCCGGGTTCAGAAGTATTTTGTACAATACGTAAACCAGGAATCTTACCGGTAAGCATATTCTGAAGATTCTCATTTTTCGTAGTTACTATTTCCTTATTCTGTATAGCAGATACCGCTCCGGTCATAGTCACTTTTTTCTGTACACCATAACCCACAACAACCACCTCTTCAAGCTCTACATTATCTTCTTGCAGCACAATTTTATACTTTTGAGGTTGGGCAAGTACAGTGAATTGATACTCCCGATAACCAATACTGGAAACCTTCAGTACTTTCCCCACAGCCGCTTGCATTGTAAAGTCTCCATCCACATTAGAAATACAACCATTTGATGTATTGGCAGGATCAATAACGACAGCACCGATTACAGGTATTCCGGCAGTATCAACAATAGTACCGGAAACCGTCATTGTAGTCCCATTTTGTGCATGAATCTCTATCGCTGATGCGATAAAAGCCACGCAAATAAAAACCTTTAAAAGGTTAGACAAATGTTTTTTAAGTTTCATAAATACGTTATTATAAGGTTAAACATCATTTTTAGTTAATAATAAATATCTAAACTCATTAAAATTCTTTCCATCCCGATAAATATTCATAAGAGTATCTACCGTTCTACACGAAATGTAGCAGACGATCTAATATCATCAGAAGCAGTACCTACAAGAATCTGAAATTTACCCGGCTCCACAACCCATTCATGGCGTTCAGGAGTATAGAAACTCAGTGCTTCTTTTCCAATTGTAAAATTCACTTTTACAGTTTCTCCCGGAGCAAGATTCACCTTCTTGAATCCCTTAAGTTCTTTAAGCGGACGAGGTAATGATGACTCCATATCCATAATATACAATTGCACAACTTCTGCCCCCTCTCTATTTCCCGAATTAGTTATCGGGATTGTGACAGTTATATTGTCAGTACTTTTTATAGTTTTTTTATCAAGTGTAATTTTTCCATAATCAAATGAAGTATAGCTGAGTCCATGCCCGAAAGCGAACAAGGGTTTAATTTTCTCTTTCTCAAACCACCTGTATCCCACGAATATACCTTCTTTATATTCCACAGTCTCACCATCACCCGGATATGCATTAAATGCATGAGCGGCATTATCTTCTATTTTCACAGGAAATGAGAAAGGTAATTTTCCGGACGGATTGACTTCACCGAACAAAACATCCGCTATTGCATTACCGGCTTCTGTACCTCCATACCACGCCTGAACTATAGCCGGGACTTTCTTATGCCAAGGCATAGCATAAGCATTTCCACAAACCATCACTGCCACTAAAGACGGATTTACTACACTCAGGTCGGCTATCAACGCATCCTGTTCATATGGAAGGTTATAAGATTCTCTATCCACTCCCTCACAATCCATATGCAGATTCTTGTTCATTCCACCTATATACAAAACAATATCTGCTCCTTTGGCCGCCTTCACCGCCTCTGTATGCAAACTATCGTTTACTGATTTTGAAGCAGTTGACGAATACCCCGGTTGATAGTCTACCTCGATCCTATCAGCAACATATTTGCGAATCCCTTCAAGAGGTACGACCTCATATTTTGATTTCGCTTCTGAAGATCCGCCATCCCGGCTCATCATTTTCACAGCATTCTCACCGACCACAAGTATCCTATTTAAAGATCCAATATTTACCGGTAGAATTTTATTGTTGTTTTTCAAAAGAACAATCCCCTCCTCAGCAATTTTGCGTGCAGCCATTGCATGTTCCTCCGAAGCAAGAGTTCCCCATGGACGTCCTTCCGACATATTAGTCCGATACATCATCCGTAAAACTCGTCTGACTTTTTCATTCAAGACCTTTTCACTTGTCTCATTTTGTTTCAGCAATTTTAAGTAGGGCTTGCCGAGGCGGTAATTCTGAAATGCCTCCAGCGAACCAAGATCCGTTCCGAACTCCATATCTAATCCATTATCTATAGCCTCCTGAGTATCATGAGTACCACCAAAATCTGAAACAACTACTCCATCGAATCCCCATTCCCCACGTAATACATCGTTTAGAAGATAAGAATTATGACAGCAATATTGACCATTAAATTTGTTGTAAGCTCCCATAACGGCCCACACACCAGCTTCCTGTACGGCAGCTTTAAAAGCCGGAAAGTAGATTTCGTGCAATGTACGTTCATCCACAATAGTATTTATCGTCGTACGCTTGGTTTCCTGATTATTAACTGCAAAATGTTTTACACAAGCTGATACATGGTTTTCCTGTACACCTTTAATATATGAAACAGCCATCTTTGATGTGAGATACGGATCCTCACCCATATATTCAAAGTTGCGACCATTCATTGGGGTTCTGAAGATATTCACAGCAGGCCCGAGAAGCATATTTTTATCTCTATACAGAGCCTCTTCACCAAGGCTTTTTCCGAAAAGATGTCCCATCTCTGGATTCCATGTTGCAGCAAGACATACGAGAGCGGGGAACGCCGTACATGAATCACTGGACATCCCGGCATGAATCCATGTTTGCCATACCATTTCGGGCCGTAATCCCGACGGACCATCCGACAAATTATTTTCCGGAATGCCTAATCTTGGAACACCTGCCGAACCGTAGCTCCTGTCAGCATGAAGCAATCCGACTTTTTCTTCCAGAGTCATACGAGACAAAGCATCATCAATGCGTTCTTCTATCGGCTTTGAAGCATCTCTATATATAGGTATCTCTTGAGCCCGAAGACTAACAGGAAGAGTTGCTATCGCAACAAGCATACTAATTTTTCTTATTGAAAATTTCATCTGTTTTGGGTTAATATTCATAATTCACACTTTATTTTAGATATTCATATATTTTCCTGCAGTTATAATATATTTGATATTTAATTCCTACCAGACATACCCACTTTGACCTGGGATACATAAATTCACTTTCATTCAGCAAAACCAGAGTTTCTATATATATGTTCATACATATATATGCAGCAAAGATAAATAATAAATTTAAAAAGCAAAAACAAAACAAAGATTTTATATCTAAAAAATAAAGAAAGCTCAAAAGAAAATGATAACAGAATCAAAATACATCTGTTATCAGAAAATAACGAAGAAGGCACAAGCAGGAATTAACCAACTAATTATCAACAATATAAATGCAATAATTTGATAACAAAAGACAGACATAATATACCTACAAAGAAATAAATCCAAAAAGTTATCTTATATAAAGTAGCAATTACGCGCCCTACATTAATGTTCATACATTAATATACAAAGCAAAATCATTTAATTGATAACCTAAACTTAAAAAACAATGAATAACAAGCAAAAAATAAGCGCCTCTATCGAAGAGACGCTTATAAAAATTAAAATGGTGAGACTTATATAAACAACATAAGGTATGCTAATCAAACTTTTGCCGGTATTTTTATACCAAAAGCACAATACGTCAGATACAGTACGCAAACCAAAGTAACTGTCACTCCACCTATTATTCCCACAGTACCAATAGCGAAACCAATAACCGGAGTCACAACCCCTCCACCGGCAACGGCAGTAATCATTAAACCAGAAATCTGATTTGCTTTCTCTGGACGAACCTGCAATGCCATCGAATAAATAATAGCAAATACGGACGAAGCAAAAAAGCCAACCGCACCTATACATATCAGATTTACAACATCATTATCTACCCCCATCAATATCAATAATGAAACAATACAAGCCACAATATTAACTCGGAAATATTTCATCTCGGCAATATGAGCTAACAGAAAAGCTCCCAGCAATGTACCAACCGTACGACTAAGAAAATAAACCTGAGGAGCAAACTTCACCTGCTCATCAGCCCACCCAAAACGAATAGACATCAATTTGGAGCTAATAAAATTTGTTGCCACATCTACTCCCACAATGAAGAATATACCTAAAAACAGCAAGAGGATCGTTCGGTCCTTCAACAATGCAAATGTATCCTCCATAGAAAGTCCCTTATCTGATACAATATTTTTCTCCCGTTCAATAGGAGTTGCCATAAGCCAAACAGCCGACAGCAATGTTATAAAACCAAGTATTGGGAAACAATAATACCATTTATCCGCTCCGAAGTAATTCACCGCCAAGAGCACAATCTCCGGTCCAACCAAAGAAGAAACCGCCTTTATAACTTGTCCAGCCGTTAAACTACTCGTCAAAAAGGCCTTGTTAGTAACCACGTTATTAAGCAATGGATTCAGTGAAACCTGCAAAATAGCATTTCCTATGCCCAGTAAAGCATAAGCTGTCATACAAGTAATACTGTCATAAGCCAACAATGGTAGAATCATACCTATAATTGTAATACCCATACTGATGAGCACGGTATTCTTACGTCCCCATTTATTCATCTGATTCCCAATAGGAATACTTAAAAAAAGGAACCAAATAAAGACCATTGAAGGCACAAAACCAGTCATTACGGGCGACCAATTAAAGCTGCGCTGTACATAGTCAGAAGAAATACCAACAATATCACAAAAACCCATCACAAAGAAACCAAAAAGCACCGGGAGAGTTGTCAATATAGAGTTTTGTTTTTTCATATTCACAGTTATTTATATAAAACACATTATTTTTTAGCCTACATTCATTAATGAGTCAGTCTTTTATTAGGAAAACTATCTAATTTCAATATTAACCTCCCTCCTTTCACAACCTCCTCAAACGGCAACAATACAGTTTCCTGCTGTTTACCATTCAAAGAGACATCTTGCAGATAACAGTCATCAACAGAATGTCTTTTTACTTCAATCACAAACTCTTTTCCTGAATAGTATTCCCTGTTCAGGTTAATAGTCACCTTATCAAACAAAGGGGCACCTATCTGAAATTTCGGATTAATCTCTGTCAGTCCTTTCACATCAAACAACCCCAATGCAGAAATCACATACCAGGCACCTAATTGCCCCTGGTCCTCATCCTGGCCATAACCATAGCCATGAATTCCTTCTAAACCATAAAATTCATCCAAGATAGCCCGTACCCACTTTTGAGACAAATAGGGCTTACCTGAAAAATTAAACAACCAGGAAATATGCAGATTGGGCTGATTTCCATGATTATAAACCGTTTTCAGTCCGGCAAATGCATCAACTTCCGTTCCACCACCAAAAATACTCTTCTGCGAAAGCATGAAAATACTGTCGAGACGAGTATTGAAAATCTCCGGCCCTACCAAATCTATTAATTCATCTATATGATGAGGAACATAAAATGTGTATTGTATAGCATTACCTTCCTGAAATCCCTTCCATGGTGAAAGCGGATTAAAATCCTCTAGAAAGCGCCCCTGGCTATCTTTAGGGCGAATCAGGCGAGTTTCCTTGTCATAAAGTTTTTTCCAGCCATTAGAAAGTTGGGAAAGCCTTTCGTAATCTGCCTCTCTCCCCAGCTGTTTGGCAAACTGCGCAATCGCAAAACAACTAAAACTATACTCCATAGTATGCGAAGCACCAAAACCTGAGCCTCCCTCACGAGTCACCATATCAAACTGCTTCTCATAAGGAGAATAACCGAGCTCCACAAACGGACGCACATCCATTTTTCCGGCACCTTCAGGCCTTCCCCGCCATTCCACCTCATTCTTCAATGCAGCCTCATAGCCCAATTGTATATCAAAATCACGAATACCACAGTTATAAGCTGCCGCAATAGCCAGACCTGTAAAATTTGTCCCTACTCCCGACACATACTTGCTACACGCGATTCCATCTCCCAGCCAACCGGCATCCCGGTAAACCAGCAGCTGACTCTTTATCCAGTCAGAATAATATTCAGGATAAGCCAATGCCCATAACTGTGTCAGGTTCCAGAACCCACCCCAAATAGCATCTGTATTATAATGCTGATGCACCGGGTTTCCTTTTTCATCCAGCGTGATACGTCCTACAGAACCGTCATTCCTTGGATAATACCCATTGACATCACTTGCCAATCCACGCCCCAGAAGCGCATGAAACAATCCGGTATAAAACTTCACTTTATCTTCCTCCTTACCTCCTTCCACGTAGATTCTACTCAATGACTCATTCCACGCTTTCGTTGCATTCTTCCTCGCCTGATCAAAAGTAACGTCCTTAGCTTCCACCTCCCTGTTAAAACGAGCGTTTTCTATGGACGTATATGAAAGACCTACTTTTACTTCTACCGACTCCTGCTCTTCCGTAGAGAAAGTCAAATAAAGACCGGCACCGGGCCCTTTTGCCTGATATTTACCAGACACAACCTTATCCTTCACGAACGTTCCCACCTCTATCGGTTGTTTATTTAAAACCGCCGAAAAATACATACGAACATCCGCACCTTTCTGATAAATATCCACATATACAGGAGAAGTCACAACATAACCTTCTACCCTACCATCATCAAAGTATTGCACTTCGGCATCTTTTACTTCACCGCTTTCTCCTTGTTTGTTACCAATATCAAATATGAGGTTCGCCTGTTCCGACTTTGGATAAGTATAACGATGGAATCCCACCCGCTGCGTGGCAGTCAATTCGGCCTTTACTCCATAATCTTTCAGAATAACAGAATAATATCCAGGAACCGCAATCTCATCTTTCTTATCAAAACGCGAACGATAACCACTATCCGGATCATCCAGTTCACCCGGAACAGTCTGCAACCCACCTACAGTCGGCGCAAAAACAATACCGCCTACCTGAAACTCATGAAAGTTAGCAAAACCTTCGATGGAGGTATGACGAAAGTCATACCCCACCGCTTGCCAACCACCGGAATTTCCCAAATGCGCATCAGTAGAAGGAGCCAACTTCGCCATACCGAATGGGACTGCCGCCGGCGTATAAAAGAACCAGCGACAATGCGCAGTTCCAATATTCGGGTCTACATAGTCCACCAAAGTTTTAGTGCCCCTGGTATCCGTAGAGCATCCCAAAGCCACACTAATCCATATGACTAATAAACCGAGTTTTTTCATGATATAAATTCATTAACGCGTTAAATCCTCATCTATTTACACCAACCGGACACGAATAAATACCCCATGATTCATTTGGCTTATCTCCCATCTCCAAAATCAATTCTCCACCTTTCAACAATTCCGAAGCTGGGAAGAAGAAACAATCCAGCTTCTTACCATTCAACGTAGCGCTTTGAACATATTTATTCTTTCGAGATACGTTCTTTGCCTCAATCGTAAATGTCTCACCACGACCATAGCGCTTACCCAAATCAATAACTACTTTTTCATAAAGCGGGCTGGCTATTTCATAGATCGGATCAATGCGGCAACCACCGTCTGTCTGAAATAATCCTAAAGCGGCCATAACAAACCAAGCACTCATTTGCCCCTGATCTTCATCACCCAAATAAGCATTGGCTACACCATAACCATAATACTTATCAATGATAGAACGAGACCATTTCTGTGTCAGCCAAGGCTTTTTAGCCCAATTAAACAAGAAAGCAAAATGCATAGACTGCTGATTGCCCTGAACTACTGGATAATCCCAGTACTGATCATTCGGAGCATTATATCTCCAAGGTTCGCTCACAACGAAGCCCCAATTCAAGCGGTCAACAAATGCCTTCTCACCCATTATATTAATCAAAGCCGGCACATCCTGAGGTACAAAGTAGCTAAGCTGCCAGGAGTTACCTTCTACATAGTGATGATTGCGCCCGGTTTGGAAAGCATCAAAGTCCGCTACAAAGTTACCGGCTGAATCACGCATATGCGCATAGCCGTTTTCCGGATTTACAGCATTCTTCCACCAATATCCACGATCATTAAACGTACCATACTCCGTATATTTACCCAATGCCTTAGCCATCTGTCCCACAGTCCAATCATCATAAGAGTACTCTAATGTATTGGAAAAACGCCCCAATTCAATAGGAACATATTTATACTTCAAATAAGGAAGTAAATCACGATTGCCTGCAAATCCACCTGCTACATGTGTAGCCGGAGTTGTCTGCATCTTTTTCATGGCTTCAAAAGCCTTTTCCGCATCATAATCGCGAATCCCCATCTGATAGGCAGATACCATCAAAGGGATTTCATGTTCAGCTACCATCACCGGAATATATTCCATCCCCGCAGGTCCCTTTGCCAACCATCCATTTGCATCATACAACGCCAACTGAGAATTTACCCATTTGGAGCTCCATTCCGGTGTTACCAAGTTCCAGAATTGATTCAGATTCCAAAAAGTATTCCAGAAAGCATCACAACCCAGAGCCACATGATCCGGATTCGTAAATTTACGTACCTTCTCATCAGGTGACATCCATTCTCCATTCACGTCACTCCACAGATTACGGCAGAGAGCACGGTATACATTTGTATAGAAGCGTACTTTTTCCATACGGTCATTCGTTCTGATATCCAAGCGATTGAGTATACCATTCCATACGTTTTTCTGATTCTGAACAACAGCTTCGAAATCCCAACCGAACTTATCTGAAATCTCCTTTTGCAGATTTTCCGAAGCATTTGCTACACTTACCAACGAAATGCCTGTACGCACCTGAATCACCGACTGCTTCTGCGTATCAAATTCTACATAAAGCCCTGCATCTTTCAGATCTTTACCGGAAATATGCGCTTCATTCAATATCTGGTCATCCTTCCAGCCACCTACCTTTTTAATCGGTGCATCAAATTCAATAACGAAATTTACGACATACTCCTGATCAGCATCATCACTCCATACATGTGGACGAGGGGATATCTGATGAGAACGTCCCTCAATTCTGTAATCACTCACTTTCCTGACATCCACATCCAACAGATTATAGTCATATTCAGCCTGAATATGCAAATCGATCATCACACGTCCATCCTTATCCTTAGGAAATGTATATTTCTGAAAACTTGCTCTTTCAGTAGCCGTCACCTCCGCTAAAATCTCCGTATCAGTCAGGAAAACTTTATAATATCCCAATGGAGCTTCTTCAGTCTTCTTGTCAATACGCGAACGGTATCCTTCATCCGGACGGAACTGATCTCCTACCTTCGTAAACAGTTTACCATTGGTTGGCATCATACCCAATCCCCCCATTGTCCATTCATGAATATGACTAAAGCATCCTAATGTCTCAAATGTAGGCTGATAACCGGCCTGCCAACCTTTATTCTGATTATCCGGACTCAATTTTACCATACTGAAAGGCATCCAAGGCCCCGGTGCAATCATCCAGCGAGAATGTGCCGTACCTATCTTTGTATCTACATAATCAGCAAAAGACTGCAACTTCTGCGGAGAGCGTAAAATCGTACCTCTTTCCAATAGCTGTTCATTGACAAAGACCTGATATTCACTCTTTTTCTTTTTATTCACAGCAGGCATCGGAACTTCAAACACATAACGAGCCGTATCCATCTTTGCAGTAAAAATCCTTGTTCCATCCAGTTTCACACTCAGTTCCGGGTTTCCGGATAAATGTTCCACATCAACCAGCAAAGGTTGTACATTTACTCCGTCCAATTCTATTTCGTACCCGGCGGGAGAAACATCACGCAGAAAAGCATATTCATTATTCTGTTCCAAAACAAGTCCATCCGAACCTTCCAAACGAATTTGATCGAATACAATCCACCCACCTTCAAGTACAGAAACAGTCACAATGTTTCCTCCTTTTTTTAAGTCGGCAGCCGAAATGGGAAATTCCAAGACTTGCTCTCTGGCATTTTGCAAGTTACCTTCCAGTACTTCCATAGCGTGCCCCTTAATCTCAAATTTCTTTTCAACTGAATTTACCACTACCTTAACAATCGAACGGTTCGGGTTAGCATCTACCAAATCCACCACCAACTTCCATTCCCCACGTTTCGGCAGTTTTTCAACTCCAAATAAGATATTAGCATCATGGGTTCTCCAACCGGAAGTACCCCACGTACCACCCCAAGTATCATCAGGCCCGGGTAATACATATGGAAAATCAGTCTTATCAACAGAAGTCCCTATCAAAAAATAACGGTCTTCATAGCCAAAGTCATGAGCCAGAAAACTCTTATACTCAAAAGGGCCTAAAGCCAATTCCGCTCCGGAATTATCCGCAGCGCCTATCTGCCATACCACTTTTGCAGCCATCGTATATAGCGCACAGCAGGCAACGATAAAAAAGGATATCAGTTTTTTCTTATTCATAATGAGTATTGAATTTTTAAATCTAAGTATCTAATTCTATATTCTTTCCAAGCCTTATCACAAAAAGGCTTATTTTGTTATCTCTGAAACAATCTTATTTACTTCTAAAAATCAAACTAACCCTTATATTTCCTGTCTATCTGTTGCAATGCAAAAGCATAGGCTCCTAAAGCAATCGCTTTACTTGCTCCCAAAGTTGAAATCGCTACTCCGATACGCTTTGTATGGTTATAAAGAATTTCTCTTTTGGTAAAAGGCACCTGAACCCAAGTACTTGTATTCTCTAAGAATCTCTTATGGTCGTCCGCCTCCATCAGATTGCAAACCTCCATCTGCAAACAATCAAAGTCTCTTCCAGAAAAAGTAGAAATGGAACGACGCATTTCACGCATCATACCCGGTAGGATATATTTCGCTGCGCCGGACACTCCTCCGCCTATCACAACCATACCATCTACAATATGAAGTGCACTGACAATAGCAGCACCGGCTATCTCCCCCAATTCGTCAAAACTCTTCAAAGCCGCCTCCCGATTACCTGTACGAGTACCTTCAGCTATATCATAAATGTCTTTGGGCATTAGATTTTCTATAGTTTCTCCACTCAGTTCCCCATACACACGCCGTACTGCACGAATACTAACACTTTCTTCCGCAATCAGATCCGTATATTTCTTGTTACGCATAATCCATACATCGCCACCACAACCATTATCACCGGTCAACAAACAGTTGTCAATCACTACGCCTGCACCAAAACCCGTTCCCAACGTAATTCCCAGCAAATTTCTATAACGCTTCGGATTACCGGCAGCTTCAAGTTCTTCATTGACAGAGGGTAAAATTCCTGCCAGTGCTTCACCATAGGCAAACAGGTTACCATCATTATTAATAAATACAGGAATTCCAAATTTCTCTTTCAGAAAAGGTCCCAAAGCCACTCCACCACGGAAAGCCGGAAAATTGGGCAAATCGCCTATTATACCATTCTTATAGTCTGCCGGACCGGGAAAGGCAAAACTAATAGCTACCGGTTCATCTTCCAACTGCTCTTTCACCTGAGAAAATCCCCGATGCAGAACAGTCAGGCATTCCTCCAAATTATCCGACACTGCCGGATAACAAATAGGTGTTACAATGTCCTGATTTCCACAAATAGCTGAAAAAACAAAGTTTGTACCCCCTGCATCCAAGGTCATCACCGTACGTTGGTCATGTTTATACATATTATATCAGATTTTATTAATACTACTCTCCGGTCAATATCTCACATAAGCTTTGATTGTCCCACATTCTTGCCCCACAGACTTACCATAAGGAGCAATCGTATATTCACCTACACTTGCCGGGATAATAAAAGTTTCTGCATAATGCACTACAAAGGGCTTGAAAGCATTTATCGGACTTTCTATAACAGCCTCTTCACCTTCCACCAAATTCAGCACGTTCACACTGTTATTGGTATGATGCGTAACAGGCTTGGAGAACCAGTGACGATGCGTCTCGATAAACTCATTCGGGTGCAGTCCCGTACATTCTTCTCTCCAGCCATCACCCTCCGCCACTTGCGTAAAGCGATTAGCCAAATGCTTATTCACATATTCCGTATCACGTTTCCAGTCTATCACATCCTTCCCCCTTTCTACATTAATAGGACGAGGCTTTCCATCCAGTCCCAAACGCTGCCAATCCCAAAGTTTAAAAGTGAACAAGTTCGGAGTTGAACTAATTTCCAGTACCAGCGCTTCAGAACCCGAACAGTGTACTGTTCCGCCGGGAATCAGATAATGGTCGTGTTTTTTAGCCGGCAACCTGTTCACATACCTCTCCGTATCGAACACAACTTCTCCCTTCTGCGCTTCGCGTAGATCATGAATCATTTCATTTTTATCTATACCAGTCTTCAAACCCAGATAAACCGAAGCACCTTCTTTGGCATCCAACAAATAGTAACTTTCATCCTGAGTATAGTACATGCCAAAGTTCTCACGAATAAACTGTGTAGTAGGATGCACCTGCACGCTCAAGTTTCCTCCGCCCACCGTATCCAGAAAATCGAAACGAATTGGGAAATCCTTACCAAAGCGTGCCTCTACCGGTTCACCCAGCAATTCTCTCGATTTTAACAACACCAAATCCACCGACGGCAATTCAAAGCGTACACCGTTCACTTCAAAATAAAGACTGTTTTCCTCGGGAACACAATCGAAACACCAACCATAATTCTCCTTTTCAGGATTCAGCCCGCACACCTCTTTCATCCATTGTCCACCCCAAGGAGCCGGATCAAAGAAAGGAACCACACGGAAAGGAGTCTTAACCGTTTCTTCTATACCCTTGAAAAAAGTTTCCTTATCAATCAACCTCGGTTCATTGGCAATATGAGTATCCAGCCAGAAGTCTACCCTGCCGAACAAACTTTCTTTATACCTATCAAGTATTCTCCAATCGTTGAAATAGCCTCTCTTATATTGCAAAGATACAGCATCTTCACGATTATCCACTCCTAAAGCCTTCACTTCATGTACTCGAAAACGCTGTTGTATCTCCCAGCGAGCCATATCCACATAAACCACCGTAGCCTCAGCCGGAGCCACCATAGCAGCACCTGACCCTACAATAATTACTCTTCCGGTTGCATCCGCCACTTGCTTTCTAGCCTGTTCCAGCTTTTCCGCATCAAAATAATCATTCAAAGTCAGGTTCGTTACATAGCCAAAAAGAACATCATCCGTCATGAAACGCTCTGTCATCGCTTTAATCTCGTCCTGTGGCTTCATCAAATTGCGCGTATTAATAAATAAGGTAGGAGACAACAACTCCAACTCACCCGCAACTTCTTCCTCACGCACACCCGCATAGAAATCAACAGCCACAACTTTCTTAACCTTGAAACACTCCACCAGCAATGTATGAACAGCATCCCATCCCTGAAGAATTGTTCCCGTAATCTTAGTAGAAGGAAATCTGTCGTAATTCACTTTTCTCATAATTATATATACTTTATTTTATCTATATGTATGAACATATATGTATTTTGTGCAAATATATACTCTTTAAAAATAAAATAAAAGAATCTACGGGTATTTTTTTAAGAAAAAAAAGAATTATCTTTGTAGCATCAAAAAAATAAAGAAAACAATTATGCCCATAAAGTTAGACCCCAATTCGGAGAAACCTCTTCATATTCAAGCAGAAGAAGTACTTAGAAAGCTCATTGAATCAGAGGAGTACAAGAACGGAAAGCTACTTCCAAATGAAGTTCTATTGTCTGAACAATTGAATATATCCAGGAACACTCTCCGTCAAGCTATCAACAAGCTCGTATTTGAAGGACTGCTGGTCAGAAAAAAAGGTCATGGTACAAAAGTTGTGCGCAAAGGTATCATTGGCGGAGTGAAAAATTGGCTAAGTTTCTCACAAGAAATGAAAATGCTGGGTATTGAAATCAAGAATTTCGAACTCCACGTCAGTTTCAAGAAACCATCTGAAGAAATATGCACCTTCTTCAATATAGACCCGGAAAAAGGAACCAAATGTATGGTACTGGAAAGGGTACGGGGTAATAAAGAATATCCGTTTGTTTCATTTATCTCCTATTTCAATCCGAATATACCATTAACCGGTGATGAGGATTTCACCCAACCTCTTTACGGAGTACTCGAAAATAAATATAACATTATTGTGAAAACCAGTAAAGAGGAAGTATCCGCACGTCTGGCAGGAGAATTCATTGCGGAAAAACTGGATATAAAGTCAAGTGATCCTATCTTAATAAGGAAAAGATTCGTTTACGATATCAACCAAGTGCCTATTGAATACAATATCGGATACTATCGGGCAGACAGCTTCACCTACACGATAGAAGCTGAAAGATAAGCAAGCAAATTCGGGTCTGGAATATACCCGAGATGTAGTTGCTCCGTACCTTCTCCGGTACTTCTTCGTTCAGAAGTACTTTTCAGTGAAGAATGTACGGAGCAACTACATCTCAGATACAATCCAGGTAAGAAGCGAACACATTCTAAATCATCTTTTCAAACTGATACCTTATATCATATTTTGCAAGACAAAAAATCCATTTTCCTCATTATTGCTAACAGACACTTCGATCAAAGCTACGCTTCCAGAATATTACAACCACTGTTTTGAAGATTTACATCATCTATCCAGAGCAAACAGATGGTTCATTTATCCTAAACCGACCATCTATTCAGACCAATCGCACGGTCTTTCTTCCCTAAAAAAGTAAGTCTCATTTGCCAAGGCTACACCCTTTACTCCAAAAGGTGACACCATAATAACTAAAGGGTGACGCCATCACTCACAAAGGGCGTCACCCTTCTAAAAAACACATGATATTTATTCTATTTCGAAGAGAAACGACCACTAAGAAAAAGTAACATTTATAAAGAATATCCGGAAAACAGATTCCAAAACATCTTCCATTTAAGGATTCTATAATCTTAAAATCTCATTTCCTCATCAATTACTACCATTTAGTATCACTCCATCAAACATTCTCTGCATCTTTTCGTCCACCATAGTAATTGGTACGAAAAGGAAAGATTCTAAGGCGTTAGAATTTACATTTTGTCATTTTGCAAATCATTCCCAATATAGTGTATTCTCTTAACCTGATCAAATCCGGTATGTTTTTACTGACTCCATAACAGACAAATCTGCCTCTTTTTTTATAAATTTGCCCCCATTATGGAACAGCAACAATCATCTTTCAAAGAAAAGGAACGTACAGATCTACGCGAACCGCAACACTTCAAGGTAATCATCTATAACGATGACTTCACCACGATGGAGTTTGTCGTCAAGATACTTACTACCATATTCTTTAAATCGGCAGCAGAAGCAGAAACGCTGATGCTACAGGTACACAAGAGTCAATCAGCAGTGGTAGGCATCTATACATACGACATTGCACAATCGAAAGTACAGAAAGCCACCCGTATGGCACGCGAAGAGAATTTTCCACTCCGGCTCACCATTGCGCCGGAAGAAGAATAAGAATTAGGAGAAGATTATGGATATACAAAATACAGTGCATGTGAACAGCGCATTCACCTATGCACAAAAAAAGGCGATATCTTATCGCCATGAATTTATCACACCTGAGCATTTGCTGAGTGCATTTCTGGAACAGAGTCCTTTTGCCAGTGCCTTAAATATGTGTTTCTGCGATACCCAGGAACTTGCTTTCTCTTTAGAGAATTATTTCACGGAAGAACTGGAAAGCGTTCCCGCAGACATGGATTATGAACTGGAAGTTTCAACCCAGCTCAACGAACTGATACAACATGCCTATCTGATGATAGACTATTCAAGTGCTGAAGCATTGAACGTCCCTCATCTAGTGCAAAGCATGCTCCAGCTCAAGGACTCCTGGGCATGCCATATCCTGAAAGAAGCTCTTGAAGAAGATCTACCCGAATTTATCAGCCAACTCATCTCCCGATATGAAGAAGTGGAGGAAGAAGACAATCTGCAAACCTCTCCACAGGAAAAAAGCGAGCCTTGGCGAAGCTTTGTAACTTGTCTGAATGACTGTCTGCAAGACCACAATCCACTCATCGGACGGGAAGCTGAACTGGAACGAACCATTCAGGTGCTCTGTCGCAAAGAGAAAAACAATCCGTTGCATGTAGGCGAACCGGGCGTTGGCAAAACCTCCCTCGCTTACGGACTCGCTGCCCGCATTGAAGCACGTGAGGTCCCCGAACGACTCCTCGACTGCCGTATCTACGAACTGGATTTAGGTACTCTACTGGCAGGTACGCAATACCGGGGTGACTTTGAAAAACGCCTGAAAACCATTATGGAAGGTGTTCGTAATGAAGGACGTGCCATCATCTATATCGACGAGATACACAATCTGATAGGTGCCGGACGTACAGGAGACGGTTCCATGGATGCATCCAACATGCTGAAACCCTATCTGGAAAGCGGAGACATCCGTTTCATCGGCTCTACTACTTACGAGGAATACAACCGTTACTTTGCCCGCAGCAAGGGATTGGTGCGTCGCTTCCAACAAATAGATATACTTGAACCAAGCATTGAGGAAACCATCCATATTGTAGAAGGACTAAAAGAAAAATATGAAGAATTTCATGGGGTAACCTACCAGCCTGATGTAATCCCCTACGCCGTCAAAGCGAGTGTCCGCTACATCAGCGACCGCTTTCTGCCCGACAAGGCTATCGACCTGGTGGATGAAGCAGGAGCTTACCGCGAAATTCACCCTATACCTTCCGGAGAGCAAATTGTAGACAAGACATTGATAACCGATGTACTCGCCCGTATCTGCAAAGTAGATGCACTAGCCATGAAAGAAGAAGATACCACCTCACTGGAAACTTTGCATGCACGTATCAGTGCCAAAATTTACGGCCAGGAAGAGGCAGTGCGCCAAGTGGTGGAAGCCGTACAAATGTCCAAAGCCGGACTGCTGGATGAAAACAAACCGCTGGCAAGCCTGCTCTTCGTCGGTCCTACCGGAGTAGGTAAAACCGAAGTAGCCAAAGTGCTGGCCTCCGAACTGGGTATTTCCCTGCAACGTTTCGATATGAGCGAATATACCGAAAAGCATACCGTAGCCAAATTAATCGGTTCACCCGCCGGATATGTAGGCTATGAAGACGGTGGTTTATTAACCGATGCCATTCGCAAAACTCCCAACTGCGTACTGCTGCTTGATGAAATTGAGAAAGCCCATCCCGATGTATTCAATATTCTGCTACAAGTAATGGACTATGCTGTTCTTACGGATAATAAAGGACGAAAAGCCGACTGCCGCCACGTTGTACTTATCATGACTTCAAATGCCGGTGCACAATTTGCCCGTCAGGCATCTATCGGATTCAGCAGTCAGATTACAGCCGGGGAAGCCATGTTGAAACAGGTCAAGAAGACCTTCAAGCCGGAGTTTATCAACCGTCTGTCCGCTACTGTCGTTTTCCACGATATGAGTCGGGAAATGGCCTCACTTATCCTCGACAAGAAGCTTGGGGAACTGAGCAGCAAGCTTGCCGCACGCCAGATAGAGATGGAACTGAGCCCGGAAGCCCGCAACTGGTTATTGCAACGTGGATTCCTGCCCGAATATGGCGCTCGCGAAATGGATCGTGTGATAGCCTCGCATCTGAAACCACTCCTGATGCGCGAAATCTTATTCGGTTCCTTAAAATCCGGTGGTAAAACTTGCATACAGGTAGACAAAGATCAGTTAGTCTTACAACTTTCAACAAAGTGATACTATGGTCTTTGCACTAACTGACGAAATTACATTTCCCGATCCACACTACGGCGATCCGGACGGATTGCTGGCAGTAGGTGGTGACCTGTCGACCGACCGCCTCATCCTGGCTTACTCCAACGGGATATTCCCCTGGTACACTTTTCAGGAGGGAATGATACAATGGTGGTGCCCACTGGAACGCTTCGTCATTTTCCCCGACGAAATCCATATCTCCCACTCCATGCGGACGCTCATAAACAAAGGGAAGTACGATGTCACTATCAATCAGGCTTTCGATGAAGTCATCCGTAAGTGCGGAGAACTGAGGATGGACATGGAAGGTGCCTGGCTCGGTCCGGAGATGATAGAGGCTTACACACTTCTGCATGAACAGGGCTTTGCCGCCAGTGTGGAAATATGGGAAGGGGAACAATTAGTAGGCGGACTCTATGGAGTCACCTTGGGGCGCTGCTTTTTCGGTGAAAGTATGTTTTCACTGGTTCCCAGTGCATCCAAGTTAGCCCTCATCCACTTGGCACAATTCTTCGGAGAACATGGCGGCGTACTGATAGACTGCCAGTTCGAAACTCCCCATCTGAAATCGATGGGAGGAAGATATATCAGCTACGAAGAATATATGGAGTTTCTGCAATCATAACTACCTTCGCTGGTCACACCAGCGTAAATTGCAAATGTTCATCCGTACTGCGTCCTTCATCGTATGCGAAGCCCTCCCACGTAAACGCTTTCAAGTCTTCGGGATTTTCAATGCGATTTTTAATAATATAGCGTAGCATTTCTCCGCGGCACATCTTGGCATATATCACAATTGTCTTTAGCTGTCCGCCTTTCCATACCTGGAATTCGGGAGTAATGACACGGACTTCTTCTTCTACTCGCTTCCAATCGAACAGATCTCTCATCTCACCACTGGCAAGATTAACGAGTATGCCACCCTGACGTTTGATATCCGCTATAAAATAATCCGTCAGCAAAGGTTTCCAGTAATCAAACATAGTCATCCCTCCCCTTTCAGGCAGGCGTATATCTCCTTCCATACGATAAGGCTTTATCCCGTCCAACGGACGAAGCAGTCCGTACAGAAAGGAAGTGATGCGCATGTGTTCTTGAGCGTAACGAAAATCATCTTCGGAAAAATCTTTCGGTACTATACGTTTGAACACCGCACCGGTATAGGCACAGATAGCGGGCATTGCAGAATTTGCCTCCGAAAAGAAATCCTGATAGCGCAGATAATTCTCAGCGGCAATCTTGGAATTTATACGTAACAGACGTTCCAGGTCAGCAGCTGAAAATTGCCCCATATCCAAGGCATTCTGTACTGCTTCCGCCTGAAAGTACGGAACAGTTATTTCAGGGACTCCTACAGATGTGCGTGCCGTCATCGTTTTGGCACAAGAGATGAATGTCAACATATCACGTTCAAAGTTTTTTTGGGAAACAAAGATAATACAAATCGAATGTAGAACTTTCATGCTCGCATGAAAAAGTTTTGCGCAAAGTTTTTCCGCATAACCTTCCTCTGTTTCCATACTTTTTCGTACTTTTACGCCTTGTTGGAAAAATACAGGCTTTTCCCGAGAGAAACGAAACCTCTTCCAACCACGAGACTGAAAAAAGGAAAAAACAATATATAAAATGACTCACAAATGGAATTATCAACCCATTACACCCGAACAGGCAGAGACAAGCCAAAAGTTGGCCCAAGAATTAGGGATTAGCCCGATTCTTGGCGGATTATTGGTGCAGCGGGGAATAACGAAGGCACAGGATGCCAAGAAGTTTTTCCGCCCGCAGTTGCCCGACTTGCACGACCCATTCCTGATGAAAGACATGGATGTGGCCGTGGAGCGCCTTAATAAGGCAATGGGAAAGAAAGAGCGTATTCTGATTTATGGTGATTATGATGTAGACGGCACTACCGCAGTGGCACTGGTCTACAAGTTTATTCAACAGTTCTATTCGAACATTGACTATTACATCCCCGACCGCTACAACGAAGGTTACGGGGTATCTACCAAAGGGGTAGACTATGCCGCAGAAACCGGTGTAGGATTGATTATCGTACTGGATTGCGGCATCAAAGCTGTAGAGGAGATAACCTATGCCAAAGAAAAAGGCATTGACTTTATCATCTGCGACCACCATGTGCCCGACGATGTACTTCCACCTGCCGCCGCTATCCTGAACGCCAAGCGTTTAGATAATACGTATCCTTACGAGCACCTTTCCGGTTGCGGCGTAGGCTTCAAATTCATGCAGGCATTTGCCATCAGTAATGGCATCGAGTTCCATCACCTCATTCCACTGCTCGACCTGGTTGCCGTAAGTATCGCTTCGGACATTGTTCCCATCATGGGAGAAAACCGGATACTTGCTTTCCACGGATTGAAACAGTTGAACAGTAATCCCAGCGTAGGTTTGAAAGCGATTATCGACGTATGCGGATTGACAGAAAAGGATATTACCGTCAGCGACATCGTGTTCAAGATAGGCCCGCGCATCAATGCCTCCGGACGTATTCAGAACGGAAAAGAAGCCGTCGACCTGCTGACTGAGAAAGATTTCTCCATGGCTTTGGAAAAAGCCAATCAAATCAATCAATACAACGAAACCCGGAAAGATCTCGATAAGACCATGACCGAGGAAGCCAACCAGATTGTAGCTGATCTGGAAGGACTCGCTGAACGCCGTTCTATCGTGTTATACAACGAAGATTGGCACAAAGGTGTTATCGGTATTGTTGCCTCCCGCCTGACGGAAATTTATTATCGCCCCGCAGTAGTGCTGACCCGTACGGACGATATGGCAACAGGTTCCGCCCGTTCCGTATCCGGCTTTGACGTGTATAAGGCGATTGAATATTGCCGTGACCTGCTGGAAAATTTCGGTGGTCATACCTATGCAGCCGGTCTTTCGATGAAAGTGGAGAATGTTCCCGCCTTTACCAAACGCTTCGAGGAATTCGTTTCACAGAACATCCTACCGGAACAGACAAGTGCGGTCATAAATATCGATGCAGAGATAGATTTCAGGGATATTTCTCCGAAATTCTTTAATGACCTGAAGAAATTCAATCCTTATGGTCCGGATAATCCGAAACCGATATTCTGTACGCATAATGTCTATGATTACGGTACCAGTAAAGTAGTGGGGCGTGATCAGGAGCATATCAAGCTGGAACTAGTAGACAACAAATCAAATAATGTAATGAACGGCATCGCCTTCGGACAAAGTTCGCATGTACGTTTCATCAAAACCAAGCGTTCGTTTGATATCTGCTACACCATTGAAGAGAATACCCATAAACGGGGCGAGGTACAGTTGCAGATAGAGGATATTCAACCTAATTAATAAATTGGAAGTTGAGAGTTAAGTTATGTAACATAACTCTCAACTTCCAATTCTTCGTATTATGACTGCGCAGCTCAACTCCCAACCTTCAACTCCCTACTCTCAACTTCTCAAAGAGTACTGGGGATATGATAACTTCCGGGGCATACAGGAAGATATCATCAATAGCATTGGCGAAGGCAAAGACACCCTGGGGCTGATGCCTACGGGCGGCGGAAAGTCCATCACATTTCAAGTGCCTGCACTTGCCAAAGAGGGGCTTTGCATAGTTATTACTCCCCTGATTTCTCTGATGAAAGACCAAGTACAGAACTTGAAAAAAAGAGGAATCAAAGCACTTGCCATCTACTCCGGAATGTCCCGGCAAGAGATTATCATCACACTGGAAAACTGTATTTTCGGCAATTATAAATTCCTGTATATATCGCCCGAACGGTTGGATACGGAAATCTTCCGCACCAAGCTACGGAAAATGAACGTCAGCATGATAACCGTTGACGAAAGCCATTGCATTTCACAATGGGGATATGATTTCCGTCCTGCCTATCTGAAGATAGCCGAAATACGTGATCTCCTACCCGGTGTCCCTGTGCTGGCACTGACTGCAACCGCTACTCCGGAAGTCGTGAAGGACATCCAGGCGCGGCTGTGCTTCCGGCAGGAAAATGTTTTCCGCATGAGTTTTGAACGGAAGAACCTTGCCTACATAGTCCGCAAAACAGAAAATAAGACCGGAGAACTTCTTCACATCCTACGCCGTATGCCGGGTAGTGCCATTATTTACGTACGCAATCGTCGGCGAACCAAAGAAATCACCGAACTTTTAATTAACGAAGAGATTACCGCCGACTTCTACCATGCCGGTCTGGATGATGCCACCAAGGATATACGTCAGCATCGCTGGCAGACAGGAGAAAGCCGTGTAATGGTTGCCACCAATGCTTTTGGCATGGGTATCGACAAACCCGATGTACGTATCGTAATCCACCTCGATTTGCCGGACTCTCCCGAAGCTTATTTCCAGGAAGCAGGACGTGCAGGACGTGACGGCAACAAAGCGTATGCCGTAATACTCTATGCCAAATCGGACAAAGTCACCCTTCATAAACGTATCCCGGACACCTTTCCGGAGAAAGACTACATCAAACAGGTGTACGAACATCTGCAATATTATTACCAGATGGCAATGGGAGACGGTTTGGGATGTGTCAGAGAGTTCAATCTGGAAGACTTTTGCCGGAAGTTCAAATACTTCCCTGTACCTGCCGACAGTGCATTGAAGATTCTGACGCAAGCAGGATATCTGGAATATACCGACGAACAGGACAATGCCTCCCGTCTTTACTTCACCGTCCGCCGTGATGAACTGTATAAATTACGCGAACTGGGAGAGGACATGGATAAACTTATTCAAATCGTTCTGCGCTCTTACACCGGAATATTCACGGATTACACCTTTATCAACGAGAATTCGCTTGCGGTACGTAGCGGATTAACTCGACAACGGGTGTACGACTTGCTGATACGTCTATCCAAGATGCGTGTCATCGACTATATTCCACATAAAAAGACACCTTATATCATATACACACGCGAACGCGTAGACAGGCAACATCTGCAAATCTCCCGCAGCATATACGAGGAGCGCAAGGAACGTTATGAAGCCCGCATTCAGGCAATGGTAGATTATGTAACGACCGAAACCGTTTGCCGCAGCCGTATGCTTCTACGCTATTTCGGAGAGAAGAATGAACATAACTGTGGAATATGCGATGTCTGCCTCAGCCACCGTGCCGAGACTCCCGAGCTTTCCTCCCAACAAATAAAAGAAGAAATTAAAGAATTGCTTCGCAAGCAACCTCTGACACCTGCCGATATTGCCTCACAGATAGAAGCAGATAAAGAAATCATCTCTCAATGCATCCGCGAATTGCTGGAAGATGAAGATCTGAAAGCGGAGAACGGCATCATAAGCCTGAAGGCATAAGAAAGGGCGTACAGTGAATTGCACGCCCTTCTCCTTATTATATCAATAAGAATTATTCCGTTACTGCCGGCTTCTCAATACCTTCGCTGGTTGCACGTTCTTCCATACGCTGGATACGGGCATCCAAATCAGGATGAGTAGAGAACAGTTGATTCAGCTTACTACTTTTCTGCGCACCGGCTTCTTCCTGCAATTTCTTCAGCTTTTGGAAAGATAAAGCCATTGCCCAGGGATTCTTACCATGACTTTTCAGGAATTCATATCCATAGTCATCAGCACTTCTCTCCTGCTTCTGTGAGTATGTAGAGTTTACCAGAGCCTCACCCAGGTCACCCAACTGAGAATCAGATAACTTAGCTGCCGTACCACCTTGTGAAGAAATACCATCCTTCAAAGCTGAAGTCAGCAATGCCGTACGAAACCCATTCTTAGAGTCCTTGTGTGCCACGTGACCTACTTCATGTCCGATTACACCCAGCAATTCATCATCCGTCATGATATCCATCAAAGACGAGAAAATGCGCACACTACCGTCAGCACAAGCAAATGCATTGACATCTATCACATAATAAACTTTGAAGTTCAAAGGAATTCCCTCTACATCCGTCAAGCCTTCAGTCAGCTTTTTCAGACGAATTGTATACTCATTATCGTCGGCACATACCTGATTATGTGTATCCATCCAGTCGATATACTCTTTTACATATTCTGCCATCTGAGCATCAGTCAGAGTAACAGCTTTAACAGCTTTAGCCGCACCTTTCAGTGCTTTTACATTAAACTGAGCCATTGCAGGCATTGTCACAGCCATACATAACATAAAGAAGGCCCACTTCATGAAAATCTTTTTCATTCTTGTGTTTTTAATTTAGAAACGATGATTAATTAATATAATTGGTAAATGTATCGCAAAAGAACAAATTTTAAATGATACCATCAATAATAACACGGATGTTTTTTCTTTTTAGACGGAGTTCTTGGTATGGAAACAAGATTTTTATGTAAGTTTGCAAAAAGAATAAAAACAAAACACCTAAGAAATACAGATTATGGGATTCTTTAAATCTTTCTTCTCCGGCAAACAAGAGAAACCGGAAACTGAAAAACAGAAAAACGATCAAAAGAACTTCGAGATATTCAAGTATGACGGCATGCGTGCACAACGCATGGGGCGTCCCGATTATGCAATCAAATGCTTCACGGAAGCCCTCGCCCTTCAGGAAGACTTTGAAACCATGAGCTATCTGAGCCAGGTTTACATTCAAACCAATGCCCTCAGCGAAGCGCATGAACTGCTGGAACGCATGGCAAAACAGGAACCGGACCACACCTCCACTTTCCTCACCCTTGCCAACGTATGCTACCTGCAAGAAGACTATCAGGCAATGGCAGACGCCGCACAAAAAGCTATTGAAATAGAAGAAGGAAATGCCATGGCATACTATCTTCTGGGCAGAGCCAAGCAAGGTATGGACGACGGTATCATGAGCATCGCCCATCTCACCAAAGCCATTGTACTGAAAGACGACTTCACCGAAGCCCTCCTGCTGCGTGCCGAAGCCTTAATCAAGATGCAGCAATACAAGGAAGCTACCGAAGATATCGACGCTATACTCTCCCAAGATCCCGATGAAGAAGCTGCATTACTGCTCCGCGGTAAAGTGAAAGAAGCAGCAGGACAGCAGGAAGAAGCCGAAACCGATTATCGCTATGTAACAGAATTGAATCCATTCAACGAACAGGCTTTTCTTTGCCTGGGACAACTTTATATCGTCCAGAAGAAGTATCCCGAAGCTATCGCACTCTTTGACGAAGCCATCGAACTGAACCCTAATTTCGCACAAGCCTATCATGAACGCGGTCGCGCCAAGTTGCTGAATGGTGACACGGCAGGCTCTGCAGAAGATATGAAGAAAGGATTGGAGTTGAACCCCAAAGAAATCCAAGGAATCAGCGGACAATACGACAATCAGCCAAGACAAACGGACGTTTTAGGATTGTAGTGCCATGAAAAGCGGCCTCTTTATACTCATTGTATGCCTTCTTTTTCCTGCCTATGTCTGTGCAGACACTTCTAAACATGCTTTAGAAGAAAACAGGAAATTGCTTCACTCTTTAGATAGCCTGCTGGAACAGCAGGATCTATTTGTCAGAGTAAAAGAGGAGCGCATCAAGCAATTGAAAATGCAGTATAGCCGGGTCAAAGATGTAAAGGAACTCTATGCCATGAATAGAATGGTCTATTTGGAGTATCGGGTTTATGATGCGGATTCCGCCCTGCATTACATCAACAAGAACATACAACTGGCACAACAGACCAACAATCGTACCTGGGAAGTGGTCTCTTTGCTCGAACAATCATTTGTCCTCACCTCCTCTGGACTACTGACCGAAGCCTTGAAAGCCGTCAGTGACATCCAACCGGAAGAATTACCCCAAAATCTCCGTTCCGAGTATTTTGGCAGGTTATGTACACTCTATTCCCGCCTGCGGGATTACTCCAGTGAGAACTCCCAACTGTCGGAACATTACAATAATCTCCAAAAGGCTTTCCGAGACTCGGTATACCTCACAGCCACTCCTGACGAATTGCGCTACTGGAACTGCCGGGCATGGCTCTACCTGGGAACCCCGGAAATAGAACCCGTCAAACAGGCATTTGAGGAAAACAAGCAAACATTGTCTAACGACAGCCGCAAGTATTCCATAGCTACTTATAATCTCTCCGCCATTTACCGGAGTGAAAACAACGAGAGCAAATACCTGGAGAACCTCATTCTTTCGGCTATGGCAGACATCCGGTCTGTCAACGGAGATATCGGCTCTTTGCAGGAAATAGCGGAATACCTATTTAAGCATGGAGAAATAGACCGCGCCTATAACTATATCCTCTATTGTTCCCAAAAAGCCATGCTTTTCCACAACCGGGTACGAATAGTCAAAATGTCTCATTTGCAAAACCAAATCTACAAAGCGTACCAGGAACAGAGCCGCACACAGCAAAAGCGCCTTCAAGCCTCCCTGATTGCCGTCAGTTTCTTATTCCTCGTACTGATCGGCGCCTTCCTGTTCATCCGCAAGCAAATGCGTCGGCTAAAAGAAGCCAACTTGAAGTTAGACAGTACAAACCAGAAGTTGTCCGTCAATATGGATGCCCTCTCTACAGCACATCAACGCCTGGAAGAAGTAAATATGCAGCTGAAAGACTTGAATACGCAATTACAGGAAGTCAACGACCAGTTGCGGGAATCTAATTACGTAAAAGAAGAATATATCGGCTATGTATTCAACATCTGTTCCACCTACATCAGCAAGCTGGAAGAGTTTCGCAAGAACATCAACCGGAAACTGAAAGTAGGCCAGATAGAAGATGTAAAAGCAATGACGGACTCTTCCGCAACAGCCTCCAACGAACTGAAAGAGTTCTACCAGAATTTCGATACCATCTTCCTGCATCTCTATCCCGATTTTGTAGGTGACTTCAACGCCTTACTGCTACCCGAAGAGCGCATCGAACTGAAAGAAGGCGAACTACTTAATACCGAACTACGCATACATGCCTTGATAAGACTCGGCATCACAGACAGCGTGAAGATAGCGGACTTCCTCCATTGTTCCGCACAAACGGTTTATAACAACCGGCTTCGCACCCGGAATAAATCCATTATCCCGAAAGAAGATTTTATAAATGCAGTGAAAAAGCTCGGAAAATACAAAGCGTAAGCCCTGCTCTCTACTACCGATTCCACTTAAAGAGTTTACTTCCGAGCCTCTCATTTTCAGAAAACAACACTAATAATCAAGCATTTATCCATTTTAACAGTTTACTTCGCCTGTTTACCTCGCAGAGTAAGTAACCCTTATTGCGCATACCTTTGCCACAGAGATCCAAACTAAAAACTTATGTTAACTATTAAACGAATCATGAAGAACAAAAGAAAAGAAAAACGCTCATGCAGACTCATTCTTGCCTGCTGCGCTTTGTTACTGTTCATTTCGGTAAATGCATTTGCACAACAGCAAGTCACAGTCACCGGAAACGTGAAAGATGAAAAGGGAGAACCCATCATCGGAGCTAATGTCATTGTAAAAGGCACTGGTACAGGAAGTGTCACCAATGTAGAAGGAGACTTTTCATTGGCGAATGTACAGAATGGCGCCACTCTTGAAATCTCTTTTATCGGCTATCTGAACCAGGATGTGAAAGTCAACGGCACGAAACCCGTCAGCATTATCCTGAAGGAAGACACTAAGATGCTGGATGAGGTAGTAGTGGTAGGTTATGGTGTGCAGCGCAAGTCGGATATGACAGGTGCAGTTGCTTCCGTAAATACCAAAACACTGGAGAATCGCCCGCAGACCAACATCATCCAATCTTTGCAAGGTGCTGTACCGGGCCTGAATATCTCAGTGACCGGAACCAATGCGGAAGGCTCTTCCACCAAGACCCGTATCCGCGGTGAGAACTCCATCACGGCAGACAACAAACCACTGGTTATTCTGGACGGTATCCCCTTTGATGGTCCCTGGTCCGAAATCAATCCGAACGATATCGAATCCATTGAAGTATTGAAAGACGCTTCTTCGGCTGCCATCTATGGTGCCCGCGGTTCGAACGGTGTCATCCTCATCAGCTCCAAGAGAGGTGAAAAAGGCAAGCTGACCGTATCCTACGACACCTACATCACCATTGACAATCCCATCAACTTCCCCAACCTTATGAATGGAGCTGAATTCTGGAAGTATAAGACGGAAGCATTGAAAGATGCCAACACCACCCCGCCCACTGAAAGCAATCCCGAACCGTGGATGGGATCTATGACCGCCACAGAATTGCGTATGCACGAAGCCGGCATGGATACCGACTGGCTGGACCTGGCAACCCGCACCGGTTTCAAGCAGCAGCACAATATCTCTTTCCGTGGTGGCGTCAATAAGACCAACTATTTTGTCTCACTGAACTATACCGATGTGAAAGGTACTGCCGTAGGCAACCAATTCAAACGCTACAACATCCGTTTCAACCTCGATCAGGAGTTCACTTCCTGGTTTAAGTTCTCTACCAGCACCCAGTTGGGACGCTACGACCGAAGTGGCAGCAGTGCTTCTTTCTCCAGAGCATTCCGCATGAATCCCCTGGCAGAAGCTTATGACGAAGAAGGTAACATCCGTTCCGCCGCTTGGGAAGATTCCAGCGAAGCTTTCTCTGTAAACCCCTTAAGCAGCCTCAACAACAAGAGCAACGACATACGCTCTAAAGTCATCACCAACAACGTGGTAGAAATAAAGTTGCCGTTCGTTCCCGGACTCAGCTATAAGCTCAATACCGGCTATACGTACCAGAACAGTAGCTGGAAACAGTATCAGGGAATGGATACTTACTACGGCGCACGCTCCAACGGTATTCTGAACACCGACGACTGGCATTCACAAGAGTGGATTCTGGAAAACATCATCACTTACACCCGTGAATTCGGCAAGCATCGCATCTTCTTCACCGGTCTGTATTCTGCACAAAGCTACGAGAAAGAAGGCAACGGAATGGAAGGCAAAGACTTTCCGAACGACGTGATGTACTATTACCAGATATCCAAAGCCGCCACCATGTCCGGCAGTTCCAGCTATACCAAGCAAAACCATATCTCTCAGATGGCACGTCTGAACTACTCATACGACAGCCGTTACCTATTGACACTGACTGCACGCCGTGACGGTTACTCCGCATTCGGCAGCCAATCCAAGTTCGGTGTATTCCCCTCCATGGCTATCGGTTGGAACATTTCCAATGAGCATTTCTTCCAGGCAAGCCCGTTGGCAAAAGTGGTGAGCAACCTGAAATACCGTCTGTCATGGGGTAAGAACGGTAACGAAGCGGTAGGCGCCTACACTACATTGCCTGACCTTTCCACATTCAATTACCTGAAAGACGACCATACCCCAAACTACGGTTTCTATCCTTCCAAGCTGGCTTCTCCTTCGCTGGGATGGGAAACTACGCAATCCATCAATACCGGTATCGACTTCCAACTGTGGAACGGACGTATCCAGGGAACATTCGACATGTACTGGTCGAAGACAAGCGACCTGTTGCTGAACCGCTCCATCCCCACCATCAACGGTACGGGAAACATTACCGAGAATATCGGTGAGACCAAGAACCGCGGTTTAGAATTGCAGATTACTTCCAACAACATTGCCAAGAAAGATTTCGACTGGTCCACTACCTTCAACCTGTCTCACTACAAGACAAAGATCGTGAATGTAGGTCTCTACGATGCCAACGGCAACCCCATGGATGACATTGGTTCCAGATGGTTCATCGGCCAGCCCATCAGCGTGAACTACGACTACCGCTTCATTGGTATCTGGCAGATCACCGACCCGTCTAACCCGAACGGACAGCAAGACCCGAACTATCGCTACTCCATCCCCGGATATATGAAGTACCATGACAAGGACGGTGTGAACGACATCACCCCGGCAGACAAGGAAATCATCGGCTCGGCAATCCCTAAAGTAACAATGGGTATGACGAATACTTTCCGCTACAAGAATGTCAGTCTGAGCGTATTCCTCAATGCCCAACTGGGACAGACAGCCAATAACTGGCTTTACGACGTATCTCACAACTCCTATCGCCAGAACCGCCTCATGGTAGACTTCTGGACACCGGAGAATCCTACCAACAAGTACCCGAAAAACTCACTGGATACTTCTGTAAACCCGATGAGCGCAGGTTTCTACGAAAAGACTGACTTCCTCCGTGTGCAGGATGTCACGCTGGCCTACCGTGTTCCTCAGCGTTGGTTAAAGAAGATTTCCCTGAACCGCCTCGAAGTATATATGAACATCAAGAACCTGGCAACCTGGACAAGCTGGACCGGTCTCGACCCGGAATTTATCAGCGACCAACAGTCCACTCCGCAGGTACGTTCATTCACATTCGGTCTGAAACTTGATTTATAAACCGCTAAAACAAAGAGAAACAGTATGAAAAAGCTAAAATATACACTGATAGCACTACTCGTGCTCTGCATGACCGGATGCAATGAATCCAGCTTTCTGGAAGAAGATCCGCGTGCTTCACTCTACCCTGAAAATCTGTTAGTAGATTACAGCGGGTTCCAATCCATGGTAACCAGCCTCTACGGAATGATGCGTAACGAATACCGCCGTGCCGATGCACTCGGTGGCGGTCTGCCGCTCGTTCTGCACTCTGCATGGGGTTGCGGTGTAGACAATTCATGGAGTAATAACTCACACAGCGACTTTAAATACATGTACTATCCGTCGCAAATCAACCAGACGGACTTGCAGATATTCCAGAACCTCTTCCAATGGTGTTACCGCATCATCAACACGGCAAACATGGTGATTTCACGTGCCGAAGGCAGTGGCATCGACTGGAAAGGAACCGAAACCGAAGCTGCCGCCCACAAGAATAAGATCATCGCACAGGCCCGCTTCTTCCGCGCATGGGCTTACCGCCATCTGACGTATTCATTCGGTGCCGTACCTTTGTCCACCGAAGAAATTACAGGTATGAACTACCGTAACGACTGGGAGCGCAACTCCGTAGAATCCATCCGTGAAGTCATGGAGCAGGACTTTGCTTTCGCCATGAACAATTTACCGTTGCGTGAAGAAAGCAACAGCAAGATTTCAGGAGCCATGGCACGCCATTATCTGGGTGAACTATATCTGGCAATGGACCAGCCCTCCAAGGCAGTCGAAGTTTTGAAGCCACTGGCAGAAGGTTCCGAATACAGTTTGATAACCAACCGTTTCGGCAAGAACTCCGCCAATCCGGGCTGTCCGTTCATCGACGTATTCCGCACACCGATGTATGCGGACGGAAACACGGAGGTTTTATACGCTTTTGTCAACACGGAACCGGAAAACAGTGCTTTCGGTACAGCCGAGGTTTATATGAAGAGTACATATAAGAACTATTACTCCAACGACGGTGTCATCAACAAGAGCAACAAGTACGATCCCGACTATACAAGCGGTGCAGCCACTTGGCCTCAGGTGTTCTGGATAAACAACGGTGGTAAAGGTGCCGGACGTTGCGTGCCTTCAAGAGGTGCTTTCCGTCTCTACAACTATAAAGATCAGGGAACTCAGGACGACCGTGTATCCGATTATGCAGTGGTATGGACTATTAACGAGAAGGGTGCCGACGGCAAGATTACGGAATTCCTTAACAACGGTAAGATGGTGGTAGACACCACTGTAACCGCCGCTATGCTGGATGATAATAAGACAACCATCAAGAAGTATAACTGGCCCACTACCCGCAAATGGGATTACGTGGCACCGTTGCTGGCAAATGGTGACAAGGATGGATGTTATCAGGATATTGTTTATCTCCGCCTCGCCGACACGTACTTGCTTTATGCGGAAGCCCTGCTGAAAAACAACCAGGCAGGTGAAGCCATCAAATGGATTAACAAGGTACGCAATCGTTCCAATGCCGTCAGCATCACAGAAACTGAACTCACCGCAGGCGGCGTAGATTTCATTCTGGACGAACGTAGCCGTGAACTTCTTTCCGAAGAAGAACGCCGCCACACCCTGATTCGCGTAAGTCAGGAGAAAGGTGGAGATGAACGTGATGTGAACAATTACTTCAAACGTCGTATGCGACAATTGAATGAGATTGCAGGACGCGAGGCACGAGGCATGAATTCGTATGATACGCCTGTGTTGTTCCCGATTCCGCAAGAGTTCATTGATTCCAATACAGGTCGCCAGTTGGAGAATAATCCGGGGTACTTATAAGACAGTAGAACAATGATTAAATAGTGCTATCCCAATTCTCCTCCTCTCAAAAGGAGGAGAATTGAGACACTTCATTTAATTCATTCCTGTCCCATCCCCGATCACTCTCCAAAAAACAATTTATAATCCAGAACCAATCAGATTATGTCAGTCGTAGCCTTCCTCCTCTGTATATTGGTGACCACCGTCACCGCTATTTACCTCTACCGGAAACTGAACCCGCAAGGAGTTTTGATGCTGGCCGGACTTGTGATGTTGACATTCGCCCTCATTCTCAATGTCCAACCCATCATTCCGGATAAATCCACCGGCAGCGTTGTTTTCGATTTGGTGAAAGTGGTGGAAGAAACATTCATTGGCAACCTGTCCCGCGCAGGACTGATGATTATGACCATCGGCGGCTATGTAGCCTTTATGAATCACATAAAAGCCACCAATGCCTTGGTGCACATCTCCATGAAACCGTTGGGTTTCTTTCGCCGTTATCCCTACCTGGCAGCTACCGTCACCATTCCCATTGGCCAGTTGCTCTTTATCACTACCCCCTCGGCAGCCGGATTAGGACTCTTGCTTGTCGCCTCAGTTTACCCCGTCCTCATCGGATTGGGAGTAAGCCGCCTCACCGCATTATCCGTCATTGCCGCCGCAACGCTGTTCGACCAGGGTCCCGGCTCGGCAAACACAGCCCTTGCCGCCGAACTTATCGACCAGACCAACGTAGCTTATTTCATTACCCACCAACTCCCATTGGTTATCCCTACCACCTTGGTAGTCATGACCCTGTTTTACTTCAACAATAGGTATTTCGATAAAAAAGAAGCCGCCAGGCAGAGTGCGGAAAATAGCGAAACAGCAGAAGTCCCGCAGACCTCTGCCAAACCGGATATTCCATTGATATTCGCCATGCTCCCCATACTTCCGCTTGCGCTTCTCATTGTATTTTCGCCCTATGTGGGCCTGTTCCAGCCTCCCATAACGCTCAATACAACGACCGCCATGCTATTTTCCCTCTTTGTCTCACTCGTATTCGTAGGTTGCCACACACGCAATATACGGAAAACCTTTGACGCCTTCTCCAGCTTTTGGAAAGGGATGGGAAATGTCTTCGGAAGTGTCGTGACACTGATTGTTGCCTCCGAGATATTCTCCAAAGGACTGATTAGCCTCGGCTTCATCGACTCACTGGTAGATTACTCCACGCATATAGGACTTTCCGGCATTGCCATCGCAGCAGTCTTCGCCCTGATAATCTTCTGTGCGGCCATGCTGATGGGAAGCGGAAACGCGGCTTTCTTCTCGTTCGGCCCGTTGCTGCCCGGAATTGCCGGACAGTTGGGTATGCCTGCCTATTCCCTCGTGCTTCCCTTGCAGTTATCCGCCAGCATGGGGCGTGCCGCATCTCCCATAGCGGGAATCATTGTCGCCATTGCCGGTGTGGCGGGTGTATCGCCCATTGAACTGGCAAAGAGAAACACCCTGCCCCTTATAGGCAGCATCCTGTTCCTGATAGCTTATCATTTCATAACACTATAAAACAACTCCGAATCATGTTCACACTCATTAAAAATGCAAACTTATACTCTCCGGAGCATCTCGGCATGAACGACGTTCTACTGGCAGATGACAAAATAGCCCTCATAGACCGGAAGATAGAATTGACCGGTATTCCATTGGATACCATAGACGCCGGCGGATGTGCCGTCACCCCCGGTTTTATCGACCAGCACGTCCACATCACCGGTGGCGGCGGACAAACCGGCTATGCTTCCTTAGTCCCCGACGTCTCCATGAGCGAACTGGTGGCTTGCGGAACCACCACCGTGATAGGGCTACTCGGCACGGACGGTTTCGTAAAAGAACTGACCACCCTTTACGCCAAAACCAAAGCCCTGGAAGACGACGGCCTCAGTGCCTACATGCTTACCAGTTTCTACGGATTACCTCCCAAAACACTGATGTCCTGCGTAGCCGACGATCTCATCTTCATCGATAAAGTGATCGGTTGCAAACTCGCCATGAGTGACGACCGCAGCGCTTTCCCCACCGAACTGGAGATACTACGCCTCATCAACCAGGTACGCCTCGGCGGTTTCACTTCCGGCAAAGGAGGTATCCTACATATTCATCTGGGAGCCTTGCCCGACGGTATCGCCCCGTTGCTGGATATCGCCCGCAAGTATCCCACGCTGATTTCCTACCTCTCGCCCACCCACCTGATACGCACGGAAGCTTTATTCCGGCAAGCCGTAGAATTTGCCTGCATGGGTGGCATGGTAGATTTCTCCACCGGAGGAACCAAATTCGACGCTCCCCACCGCTGCGTCATGAAAGCCCTCGAAGCCCACGTGCCCCTCGACCGCATCACCTTCTCCAGTGACGGCCGTGGCGGAGTGCGCCGCACCAATCCCGAGACAGGAGAAACGACCTATCGACCCGCTCCCCTGCACCTCAACTTGCAGGAGATGGGATTGCTCGTAAAAGAAGGCCTTCTGCCTCTGGAACAGGCGCTGACCCTTATCACCAGCAATCCGGCACGCAACCTCAAACTGCGCACCAAAGGCAGAATAGCCGCCGGTTTCGATGCCGACCTTTGTTTCCTTGATTCCGAACTTCAACTGACGCACGTCATAGCACGCGGCAAACTCGTCCTAAAAGACAAGGAAGTCATTAAAAAAGGGAGGTATGAAGAATGAAAAGATTAATTCTACTTCTTGCTATTGTCTTTCTGGTCGCCGGACTCCGTGCCGCCTCCGTGCTTCCCGTAGGTGAGGGCAAGTTCACCTACAAAGACTATCCTCCCTTTGCCGACCGTCCGGTAGATGTGCACTACTACATTCCGGCTTCGGGCGATGTGCGCCGTATGCCCATTGTTTTTGTCTTCGAAGGTGCCGACCGCGGTTACACTTATCTACTCAAAGCCTGGAAGCAGGAGGCAGAGAAGCATAAATTCATGGTCTTCATTCCTCACTTCGATTTGGAAAGGTTTCCTTTACCCGATTATCAGGAAATCGGTGTCATGGACGACAAGGATCATACGATACGTCCGGCTGAAAAGCGAACTCCGGCACTGGTTGATAAAATCTTCGAGTACGTCCGCCAATCTTCAGGTAGTGAACGGAAAGGATATATGATTTACGGTCACTCAGCCGGAGGGCAGTTTGTGCAGCGTTTCATGCTTTTCCATGACAGCCCGTATGTGGAGAAAGCTGTTATCGGCAGTCCGGGATGGTACACTTTCCCCGATGCTTCGCAAGATTTTCCCTACGGAGTACGCAACATTCCGTATATCACCCCCGAAACAATCAGGAAGTATCTTGCCAAACCGATTATCCTCCAACTGGCTACGGGAGACACCATCCGCGAATCATATTTAAGGAAGACTCCCGAAGCCGAAGCACAGGGATGCAACCGTTACGAGCGCGGCAATCAGTTCTACCAATACCTCCATCGGATAGCAGCCGAACACAACTGGCCTTGCAACTGGCAGAAAATAGAAGAACAAGGCATCGGACACCACTCCACCGGAATGGGCAAACGTGCCGTTCCTGTCATGTTGGAAGACTCTCTCCGTGCACTGTTCATAGGTAACAGCTACACACAATACAACCGTTTAGTCCGACAAGTGCAGGCCCTTGCCGCCTCCACCGGTCACAAGCTTTCTGTAAAATTAGTGGAACACGGCGGTTGGACATTGAAGAAACATGCCGCCAACCCTGAAACCCAGAATGCCATCCGTGAAGGAAACTGGGATTTCGTCATCCTGCAAGACCAAAGTAAAGCGCCTGCCCGTGAAAAGGAATGGGTGCGGGAGAATGTGTACAAGCCCGCCCACTCCCTCGACAGCCTGCGCCGCCTCTACAATCCGAAAGGAAAAACCGTCTTCTACATGACCTGGGGGCACGACATTGATACGTATGCCGAAATGCAGCAACGACTGGCTGAAAGTTATTTGGAGATGACCGCACAACTGAATGCTTGGTGTGCCCCCGTCGGCATAGCCTGGAAGCGTGTCCGCACGGAAAATCCAAGCATCACGCTTTACAATAACGATCACAGCCACCCTTCCCGACAGGGTTCTTATCTTGTCGCCAATGTATTCTGTAGCGTATTTTTTCAGAAACCCTATACAGGTACTTATTATGCCGGAATACCTGAAGAGGAAGCACTCTATCTGCAACGTATTGCGCAAGAAACCGTATTCAGCAACCCTTCTCTCTGGAATATCCAGCCCACGGTGCAGCCGGAAGAGGTAACCCGCCGCTTCTATCCCGAACCGGAACAGCAATATTCCACTCCCACCCTCGGCAAGCCGCTTGAAGAAGGTCTGGCTTCCTTGTTCGAGATAAACAGATATTTGAAGGATTTAGCCGACAAGCATCCCGGTAAGGTTACGCTGTCCAATATAGGAAAGACTCCACAGGGCAGGGATATCCCCGTGCTCTATTTCGGAACCCCCAACGATAAAAAGAAAATAAGAGTCTGGATACAGGCAGGACTGCACGGCAACGAACCTGCCGGGCCGGAAGCAGCCTGTATGCTTGCCGATTATTTACTGAATACGCCTGAAGGTGCCGAACGATTGAAAAAGGTGTCTCTTGCGCTTGTACCCATAGCCAATACGGATGGTTATGCCATGCAAAGCCGTAAATCGGGCAGTGGGTATGATTTGAACCGGGATCAAAGTAAACTTGCCGATCCGGTGACTCTTCTTCTTAAAAAAGCGTACAAGGAATGGAATCCCGAAATAGCGCTGGACATCCACGAATTCAATCCTTTCCGCAAGGAGTTTGAATTGCTGCGGGGTACTAAAGTAGCTACGGCCGCCGATGTCCTTTTCCTACCCAGCGGGCATTTGAACATCCCTGCCGGAATACGTACACTTTCCAACGGCTTATTCCGTGAAGAAGCAGAGAAGACATTGGAGGTTAACGGTTATCATTCAGGCTTTTACTTTACACCCAGTGTCAGGAATGATAGTTTGTATGCAATGAAAGATGCCAAGAGCCCGCAATCCAGTTCCACGTTTCAGGGACTCACCAATGCGGTATCTCTATTCATAGAAATCCGTGGAATAGGATTGGGAAGAGCGTGTTTTGCCCGTCGTGCAGAATGTGGTTTTCTGGTATCCCGCAGTCTTTTAGAAACAGCAGCTCTTCATTCAAAAGAAGTAAGAAGTGAGATACGAAAAGCCATAAAAGAGACTTACAGCGGAAAGAGTGATATATCCGTCACTTTTCAATCCGCACGGACAGAGTTTCCCGTTACATTTATAGATCTTACTAAGAACAAACGCTTTACGGAGTCTCTGCCTACTTTCGATGCGCTTCAACTGAAAGCTGAGTTAGTACGCAAACGTCCCAAAGCATATATTCTGCCGGATACCTGCCGGATGCAAGCAGATAAATTGCGGGCTTTAGGAATAGAGGTAGAAGAGATAGGAAAACCCTTCACTGCCACCGTAGAGAAGTATATGGTTACCGGATACAAGAAAGCTACCAAAGAATGGGAAAAGATTTATCCGGTTACAGTATCTACACGGATGATAAAAGAAAAGAAGAGCTTCCCGGCAGGTTATTTCATCATTCGTCTTTCACAGAAGAATGCGAACCTTGCGGTAACGCTCTTAGAACCGGAGTCCGTGAATGGCTTTGTCAATTTCGAGGTGGTTCATACGGAGTTGGGGAAAGAATTACCGATATACAGGAAAAACTAAAGAGTTACTGATAGCCAGGGAAAGCTCCTGACCCCGTATTCTTTTATAAGACCGGAAAAATCCGGCATACCCGCTCCCCGATTTCCAGGAACTTTTCCTATCTTTGTAGTGTTGTTGCATTTATCCCGACAATTATGATGTATATGGAAGAAGTTAAACGAATACCTTACGGTGTGTCCAACTTTGTGGATGTCATTGAACAGAACCAGTATTATGTGGACAAGACGATGTACCTGCCTTTGTTGGAGGATCAGCCCAGTAACTTGTTCCTCATCCGTCCCCGGCGCTTCGGCAAGAGTATCTTCTTGAGCATGATGAGTGCATACTATGACATTGCGAGGAAGAATGATTTCGAACATCTTTTCGGCAACCTTTGGATAGGTAATCACCCCACCCGCCTGCAAGGTACATTCCAGATTATGTCGTTCGACTTCTCACGAGTAGGAGGTAGCAGGGAACAATTGGAAGTGAATTTTCAGATTTACTGCACCGGAGAGCTGAACATCTTTATGAACAAATACCATGACTTCTATTCCGATCACATCCGGACTCAGTTCGAAGCAGCTCCCACCTTCGAGGCCAAGTTGCAAGTGATACTGGGAGAAGCCCACCTACGCAACTATCCCCTCTATCTCATCGTCGATGAGTACGACAACTTCACTAATGTGGTACTGAACGAGCATGGCGAAAACGTTTATCACACCCTCACCCATGCCGACGGTTTTTACCGTAATGCTTTCAAAAAGTTCAAGGGTACTTTCGACCGCATCCTTATGATGGGCGTCAGCCCCGTCACACTGGACGACCTGACAAGCGGCTTCAATATTGGCTGGAACATTAGTACCAAACAGCAATTCAACACCATGCTGGGATTCTCTGAGACGGATGTACGCCAGATGTTCCAATATTACAAGGATTGCGAACAACTAAAGGGTGACATCGACGAAATGATAACTGAGATAAAACCGTGGTATGACAATTATTGCTTCTCTGAAGAAAGCCTGAACCGTGACCCGAAGATGTTCAACTGCGACATGGTGCTTTATTATCTGAGACAGAAAATAGACTTGGGATACTCTCCCAAGCAGATGATTGATCCCAATACCCGCACGGACTACAGCAAGATGAAAAAACTCCTCAACCTCGACCATCTGGACGGTGACCGTAAAGGCGTCATCCGCCGTATCGCGGAAGAAGGACAGATTGTAGCAGACTTAGCCCTCTCCTTTCCCGCCAAGGACCTGGTTAACCCGGAACTGTTCACCAGCCTACTGTTCTACTACGGTATGCTTACCATCATCGGTACCCGTGGCGACCGTCTCATTCTGGGCATCCCTAATAATAATGTACGTAAACAATACTACGATTATATGCTGGAGCAATATCAGAATAAGGAGCGCATCAGCCTGAACGACCTGAAGAACCTGTACGATAACATGGCCTTCGATGGTGACTGGCGTCCTGCCATGGAGAAGATTGCCTACGATTACAAAGAGAATTCCTCCGTACGCAGTCTAATTGAAGGCGAGCGTAACATTCAGGGCTTCTTCCAAGCCTATCTCAGCATCAATTCCTATTATCTTACTGCGCCCGAAGTAGAGTTGAACCACGGCTTTTGTGATTTGTTCCTGATGCCTGACCTACAACGCTATCCCGAAGTGGAACACAGCTACATTCTGGAGTTAAAATATCTTCCTGCCAAGGACTATGACGCCAAAGGCGAAGCCCAGTGGAAGGATGCCGTAGCACAAATTCACCGCTATGCCGAAGGCCCTAAGGTACAGTTGATGTGCCAAAGGACAACGCTGCATTGCATCGTGATGCAGTTCTCCGGCTGGGAGTTGGCACGAGTAGAAGAGGTGTGACTATGTCGTGAATTATTTCAGTCCTTCCAATGTCTCACCAACCACACCAAATCCCTTGTTGTCTCTTGAATCCTCCACCACAGTACTTTCAGCCTTGGAGGTCGGTGCATTGGCAAATACAGTCTCCACAAACCACTTTCCAGATCGAGGATAAAATACACTTTCCCGCGGCACATCACATAAAGAAAATCACCTTTCACAAAGGCACTGTACACGGAATCCAACGGTATTTTGCATCCACATTTTTCTTCTGGAAAGTCTTTACAGGGAGGTTCCAGCTTGATGCTGGCATAGTCGGAGTCGAGCGTAAAACCATATTTTATACTTAATGGGTAGAGCACTTCCCATATCTCGTGTTTCCTCTGTTCTACCATGCAGTGGATGGCCTCTGTTATCATTTCATCCTTCGGGGTATTCATGTCTTCTTCGGATTTTAAATATTTAAAATCGCCCTCATCCCCCTTATACAAAAAGAAGTCGGACGTATAGTTCATATTTATCCAAGGAGAGGTACTGGTATACCCACAGAACCAATAAATACGCTTGCACGCCCGACCCTATATGGTCTGCGTGAAACATCTTTATTGAAGTTCTGTTTCTTGACTTAAATAAAATTACCAGTTTTCTCCTTGTCAAAAATAGCTTCATCACGCCGCATTTCTCTTCGGCTAATGCAAAGATAGATGAATTGCAGGGAATAGCCAAAAGGAAGAATGCTTTTTTATGGGATCAGAAAAAGAATAATACATTAACAGAATTCTTCCCTTGTTTAAATTCGTAATAACCACTCCGCACTTGCAACAATATCTCAAACTTTTGAGACAGAACTAATAAAGCCCTTTCCATCGAACAGCTAATTTTGTACATAATAACCAAGTAAAATCAAACCCAAAACATCATATCATGAAAAACCTCACCTATCTCGGATTATTATCCGTTCCCTTCTGCCTTGGACAGCATGTGTCTGCACAAACCGCAGAACAAGCAAAGTCAGCATCCCAGCAAAAGCCGAACATCATTTTCATTCTTGCCGACGACATGGGCTATGGAGATGTCTCTGCCTACAACAAAGACTCGCATATCCAAACCCGCCACATCGACCAGATGGCCGCCAACGGCGTAATGTTCACCGATGCTCATTCTTGTTCAGCCGTCAGCACCCCCACCCGCTACGGCATCCTCACAGGGCGCTACAACTGGCGTTCCAGCCTCAAAAGCGGTGTACTCTACGGCTACTCCCGCCCTATCATCCCCACCACCCGCAGCACCATGGCATCCATGCTGAAAGCAAACGGATATACCACCGCCTGCATCGGCAAATGGCATTTAGGCTGGAACTGGGGCACAAAACCGGGACATGAGAAACCCGACGCCAACGCCCTCAACGACGAAGACGTGGACTACTCCAAACCCATCACCAACGGTCCTGCCGACTTAGGCTTCGACTATTTCTACGGCTTCTGCGGCTCCCTCGACATGGCTCCCTATGTATATATAGAAAACCGCCAGCCCACCACCACCCAAATAGGCACCGTACTCGCAGGAAAGAAACCGGCCTTCTGGCGTGCAGGCGCCATAGGCAACGACTTCAACCACCAGGACTGTCTGCCCAACCTGACCCACCGCGCAGTAGACTACATCAACCGCCACGCGCAAGACGAACGCCCCTTCTTCCTCTATCTGCCCCTGCCCGCCCCGCATACCCCCATCCTGCCCACCGAAGCCTTCAAAGGAAAAACCGGACTGGGTGATTACGGTGACTTCGTCCTGATGGTGGACGATGTAGTGGGACAAGTGCGCGAAGCCCTACGACGCAACGGCATAGACTCCAATACCATCGTAGTCTTCACCACCGACAACGGTTGCTCTCCCGCCGGAGGTATCCCCGAGATGGCAGCTAAAGGACATCATGCCAACTACATCTGGCGAGGCATGAAAGCTGACCTCTTCGACGGCGGTCACCGCGTACCCACCATCGTAGAATGGGGCAACGGTGCAGGTCGAGGCACCTGTACGCAAACCGTCTGCCTCAACGACTTCTACGCTTCTTTTGCCGCCCTCAACCATTATCACCTGAAAGATAACGAAGCGGAAGACAGCTACAACATTCTTCCCCTCATCCGAAATCCGCACCACACGCCAACCATCCGTGAAGCCACCGTGCACCACTCCATCCGTGGAGAGTTTGCCATCCGTAAAGGAGACTGGAAACTGTTGTGTTCCCCCAGTTCCGGCGGTTGGAGCTACCCCAAACCGGGTGTGGACAAGGAAGCCATTGCCCAGCTCCCACCGATTCAACTCTATAATATGAAAGACGATCCCACCGAAAGCAAAAATGTCTATCAAGAACATCCCGAAATAGTCAGCGAGCTGAAAGACCTGTTGCAAAAGTACATCCGCGAAGGCCGGAGCACTCCGGGAAAAGCACAGTCCAACGATGCCGTGAACAAATGGGAGCAAATCAAGGGAATCATGCACGACGATTGATGGATTTCCGGCAGAAAAAAACAACTGGAAGCACTCGTCTGAAAGCTAATTTTGAAGAAGAAATAAAAAAAATATCATTTTTTGCTTGCATATAAGAGAAAAGTATTACTTTTGCCACGAAATTAAAAACAAAAAGAAAACGAAAGTATGAATTTGTTTACTTATACATATTACTTCTTTTTTTACTTTTACTTTAGCCAGAAAGTAGAGCGGGAGTTTGTATGTGTCAAGTGACAGTGATGCTTAAGAACTGAATAGAGAACTAAAGTAATATACTTAATCCCGCTCCATTGTATGGAAGCGGGATTTTTTATTTTAAAGAAACAGTATGAAAAGAATAGCCATTCAAGGAACATTAGGGTCGTATCACGACATTGCCGCACACAAGTACTTCGAAGGAGAAGAAATAGAGTTAATCTGTTGCGCTACTTTTGAGGACGTGTTTGCAGCCGTGAAGAAGGACAGCAAGACCATAGGAATGTTGGCAATAGAGAATACCATTGCAGGTAGCCTGTTGCACAACAACGAGTTGCTGCGGCAGAGCGGAACACAAATCATAGGCGAATACAAACTACGCATTTCACACAGCTTTGTCTGCCTGCCCGATGAGGACTGGAACGATCTGACGGAAGTCAACTCCCACCCCATCGCACTGATGCAATGCCGCGAGTTCCTTGCCCAGCACCCGAAGATGAAAGTAGTGGAAGCGGAAGACACCGCCCTCAGCGCCGAAATCATCAAGCGGGAGAACCTGAAAGGACACGCCGCCATCTGCTCCAAGGCTGCTGCCGAGCGTTACGGCATGAAGGTGTTGCAGGAAGGCATCGAAACAAACAAGCACAACTTCACCCGTTTTCTGGTGGTTGCCGATCCCTGGCAAGTAGACGAAATACGCCGCCATCCACACCCGGAAACCAACAAGGCAAGCATGGTATTCACACTGCCCCACACGGAAGGGAGCCTCTCGCAAGTACTGTCCATTCTTTCGTTCTACAGCATCAACCTGACCAAAATACAGTCACTGCCCATCATCGGGCGGGAATGGGAATACCAATTTTACGTAGACGTTGTTTTCGACAACCTACTGAGATATAAACAATCCATCGCGGCCATCACACCGCTAACCAAAGAACTTAAAATATTAGGCGAATATGCAGACGGAAAATCAAACATCTAAGATCAAGCCCGCCGACCGGTTGGCCAGCGTGAGCGAATACTACTTCTCCAAGAAGTTGAAAGAGGTGGCACAAATGAATGCCGAAGGAAAAGACGTAATCAGCCTCGGAATCGGCAGTCCCGACATGCCTCCCTCGGAAGCAACCATACAGACCCTGTGCCGCGAAGCACAAAATCCTGACGGACACGGTTATATGCCTTATGTCGGTATCCCCGAACTTCGCCGCAGCTTTGCCGCCTGGTATAAGAAATGGTACGGCGTGGAGCTGAATCCTAATACTGAGATACAGCCACTCATCGGCTCGAAAGAAGGTATCCTGCACGTCACACTGGCCTTCGTCAATCCGGGCGAACAGGTATTGGTTCCCAATCCGGGCTACCCCACTTATACCTCATTGAGCAAGATACTGGGCGCGGAAGTCATCAACTACAACCTGAAAGAGGAAAACGGCTGGATGCCCGACTTCGACGAACTGGAAAAGATGGACATGAGCCGCGTAAAGCTGATGTGGACCAACTACCCAAACATGCCGACCGGAACTAACGCCACCCCGGAACTTTATGCAAAACTGGTGGACTTTGCACGCCGCAAGGACATCGTGATTGTAAACGATAACCCGTACAGCTTCATCCTGAACGACCACCCCCTCAGCATCCTCAGTGTGCCGGGCGCCAAAGAGTGTTGCATCGAGTTCAACTCCATGAGCAAAAGCCACAATATGCCGGGTTGGCGTATCGGTATGCTGGCAAGCAACGCCGACTTTGTGCAATGGATCCTGAAAGTGAAGAGCAACATCGACAGCGGTATGTTCCGCGCCATGCAACTGGCAGCCGCCAACGCTCTGGAAGCCGAACAGGAATGGTACGACGGAAATAACAAGAACTACCGCAACCGCCGCCATCTGGCAGGGGAAATCATGCATGCACTGGGATGTACATACGATGAAAAACAGGTAGGTATGTTCCTCTGGGGAAAAATTCCCGATAGCTGCGCCGATGTAGAAGAATTGACCGAAAAGGTATTGCACAACGCACGCGTGTTCATCACGCCGGGATTTATCTTCGGAAGTAACGGAAAACGGTATATCCGCATCTCGCTTTGCTGCAAAGACCATAAATTGGAAGAGGCATTGAAGCGCATCAGGGAGATGAAGTAATATATTTACAAAAAAGAAGTCCTGTAACACAAACCACTCACCGTTTTAAAAAACGTGCCCGACGTTTTTAAAGAATAAGGGCAACGTTTTTAAAAAACGAGGCCTGTATTTATTAACACGTTCGAAAGGCTTTATCGACGGGGGTTGCAGAGGGTTCAGAAGACACTGAGAAATATCTATACAATAAAAATATAATTGAACAAAAATAAAAGAATATGGAACTTGAATTAGAATCGATTTTGCTGCCGGGTATTGAGGACAAACGTCCTATGGTAATTGCAGGTCCTTGCAGCGCCGAAACAGAAGAACAAGTAATGTGCACCGCCAAGCAACTGGCCGAAAAGGGAATGAAGATATTCCGTGCCGGAATCTGGAAACCGCGTACCAAACCGGGTGGTTTCGAAGGTGTAGGCGTAGACGGTCTGGCATGGCTGAAAGAGGTGAAGAAAGAAACCGGAATGTACGTTTCTACCGAAGTAGCCACCTCAAAGCATGTATACGAGTGTCTGAAAGCAGGTATCGATATACTTTGGATTGGTGCACGCACCACTGCCAATCCGTTTGCCATGCAGGAAATTGCCGATGCACTGAAGGGTGTGGATATTCCTGTGTTTGTGAAGAACCCGGTAAACCCGGATCTGGAACTCTGGATCGGTGCCCTGGAACGTATCAACAATGCCGGTCTGAAACGTCTGGCAGCCATCCACCGCGGTTTCAGCAGTTACGACAAGAAGTTGTACCGCAATCTGCCGCAATGGCATATCCCCATCGAGTTGCGTCGCCGCATCCCGAACCTGCCGATCATCTGCGATCCCAGCCACATCGGTGGTAAGCGCGAACTCATCGCACCGCTTTGCCAGCAGGCTATGGACCTCGGTTTCAACGGTCTGATTATCGAAAGCCACTGCAACCCCGACTGTGCATGGAGCGATGCTTCGCAGCAAGTAACTCCGGACGTACTGGATTACATCCTGAACCTACTCGTCATCCGTAAAGAGACACAGACCACGGAAAACCTCAGTGAACTGCGCAAGCAGATTGACGAGTGCGACAACAACCTGATGCAGGAACTTGCCAAGCGTATGCGTGTGGCACGTGAAATCGGTACGTTCAAGAAAGAACACGATATGACGATTCTGCAAACGGGACGTTACAATGAAATTCTGGACAAACGCGGTTCTCAAGGTGTGCTTCTGGGCGTGGATTCGGAATTTATCAAGAAGGTATTCGAGCTGATACACGAGGAGAGTGTGAGGCAACAAATGGAAATTATAAACAAGTGATTAGCGACTGGTGATAAGTGATTAATGGTTACGCTATCTTTCACTTATCACTAATCATTAATACCTAAACACTAAATTTATGCGTATTTTAATACTCGGAGCCGGCAAGATGGGCTCTTTCTTTACAGATATTCTAAGTTTCCAACATGAAACGGCAGTGTTCGACGTGAATCCGCACCAGTTGCGTTTTGTCTACAACACGTATCGTTTCACCACGTTGGAAGAGATAAAGGACTTCGAACCGGAGTTGGTAATCAATGCCGCCACGGTGAGATATACGCTGGATGCATTCCGCAAGGTGTTGCCTGTGCTGCCCAAGGATTGTATCATCAGTGATATCGCCTCGGTGAAGACGGGATTGAAGAAATTCTATGAGGAAAGTGGTTTCCGTTATGTATCGTCGCATCCGATGTTTGGCCCTACGTTTGCCAGCCTCAGCAATCTGAGCAGCGAGAATGCTATCATCATCAGTGAAGGTGACCACCTGGGAAAAATTTTCTTCAAGGACCTTTACCAGACGCTCCGCCTCAATATCTTCGAATATACTTTCGACGAGCATGATGAGACGGTAGCTTATTCTCTGTCTATTCCTTTTGTCTCTACGTTTGTTTTTGCAGCGGTGATGAAGCACCAAGAGGCTCCGGGTACTACGTTCAAGAAGCATATGGCTATTGCCAAGGGTTTGCTGAGTGAAGATGATTACTTGCTTCAGGAAATTCTCTTTAATCCGCGCACTCCCTCGCAAGTGGAAAATATTCGTCTGGAGCTAAAAAATTTGCTGGAAATTATCAGTACGAAGGATGCGGAAGGGATGAAGCTGTATCTGACGAAAATTAGGGAAAAGATAAAATAGATCAGAATTCCATCAGCAATTAATGAGTTCTTTGGCTCGTTTCCGCTATTGTTTTTATCTGGGGATAGTTTGTCCCCAGATAAAAATAATAATATTCCTCCCCAGTATTCCTTCCTTTCACACTACATAAGAAATCCAAGAGTTGCGATTCGCTATCATTTTAGTATCTTTGCATTCGCAAAAACAATTATCCAATGATAGACCAACCTACCATAGACAGAATTCTGGATGCCGCACAGATTGTAGACATTGTATCGGACTTCGTTACGTTGCGCAAGCGAGGTGTGAATTATGTAGGCTTGTGTCCGTTCCATGATGACAAGACGCCATCTTTTTATGTATCGCCTTCCAAAGGGTTGTGCAAATGCTTTTCCTGCGGTAAGGGTGGCAATGCGGTGCACTTCATTATGGAGCACGAGCAGATGAGTTACCCCGAAGCTCTGAAATATCTGGCAAAGAAATACGGTATCGAAATCAAGGAGCGCGAACTGTCCAGCGAAGAGAAGCTGATGCAGAGCGAACGTGAAAGTTTGTTCATTGTGAATAACTTTGCACGTGATTACTTCCAAAATATACTTAAAAACCATGTGGACGGACGTAGCATTGGTATGGCATACTTCCGCAATCGTGGTTTCCGGGATGACATCATCGAAAAGTTCCAGTTAGGTTATTGCACCGAAAGTCACGATGCCATGGCTCAGGAAGCCATCAAGAAGGGATTCAAGAAAGAATATCTTGTCAAGACAGGGCTTTGTTACGAAACGGACGATCACCGCTTGCGTGACCGCTTTTGGGGACGTGTTATTTTTCCGGTGCACACACTTTCCGGTAAGGTGGTCGCTTTCGGCGGGCGCGTGCTTAGCAGTGCGACGAAGGGAGTCAAGGTTAAATATGTCAATTCTCCCGAATCGGAAATCTATCATAAGAGTAGTGAGCTGTATGGCATTTATTTTGCCAAACAAGCGATTGTGAAACAAGACCGTTGCTTCCTGGTGGAAGGATACACGGACGTTATTTCCATGCACCAGTCAGGTGTGGAGAATGTGGTAGCTTCTTCGGGTACGGCACTGACTCCGGGGCAAATTAAGCTCATTCACCGCTTCACCAATAACATTACGGTACTCTATGACGGTGACGTGGCAGGTATCAAGGCTTCTCTCCGTGGTATCGACATGCTGCTGGAAGAAGGAATGAATATCAAGGTTTGCCTGCTTCCCGACGGGGAAGACCCGGACTCCTTCGCCCGCAAGCACAACGCTACGGAATTCCAGAAATTCATACAAGATAATGAAACTGACTTTATACGTTTCAAAACCAATCTTCTACTGGAAGATGCAGGAAAAGATCCTATCAAGCGTGCTGAATTAATCGGTAATCTTGTACAAAGTATATCTATTATTCCTGAAGCAATTGTCCGTGATGTATATATTAAAGAATGTAGCCAGCTGCTTCGTATAGAAGACAAACTATTGGTTTCGGAAGTTGCCAAACGACGCGAAACGCAGGCGGAGAAGCAGGCGGAACAAAGAAACCGGGAAACAAGAAAGAATAATGCAGCCCGCAACGCTGCACAAGCACCGCTTCCCGACGGAATGCAACCACCCTACCCTGAAGACATGCCTCCTTATCCCATGGATGGAGAAATGCCTGACGGTGGTACACCGCTTCCACCGGAAGCTGCCGAATACGTATCTTATATCCCACAGGAAGGAAAAGAAGGACAGGAATTCTACAAATACGAGCGCCTTATCCTGCAAATGGTAGTACGCTACGGAGAGAAAATATTGTGCAACGTTCCCGATGAGGAAGGGAAAGAAATTCCCATTACGGTAACGGAATACATAGTCAATGACTTGAAGGAGGATGAACTAGCTTTCCACAATCCGCTGCACAGGCAGATGTTGACGGAAGCGGCAGAGCACATACATAATGAAGGATTCACCGCAGAACGGTATTTCCTAGCACATCCCGACCCAATTATCAGTAAGCTAAGTACAGAGTTGATTGCCGACCGCTACCAACTGAGCAAATATCACTCCAAAGCCCAAAGGTTAGTAACCGACGAGGAACGCCTATTCGAATTGGTGCCTACGCTCATGATTAATTTCAAGTTCGCCATCATCAGTGAAGAAATGAAACACATGATGTATGCCTTACAAGACCCTGCCGTAGCCAATGATGAAGAACAATGCACCTCTATCATGAAACGCTACTCAGAACTGCGTGAGATCAAAAGTATTATGGCCAAACGGTTGGGAGACAGAGTTGTACTCGGTTAAATCACCTTACTCCTAATGAGAACGATAGTTTCCTCATACAGAAGCAACAGTTTCCCCTAATGTGAACGATGGTTTCTCCTAAAGGAAACGCGCGTTTCCTTTAATGGGAACAACAATTTCCCTTCATGGGAACTGCAGTTTCCTTTCATGAAATAACGTACGGGACTGTTATGTAAATGAATTCTGGCGAATGAGATTCATAAACTCTTCACGAGTCTTTGCCTGATTGAAAGCACCTGTAAAATCGGAAGTGGTCGTTATGGAATTTTGCTTTTCAACCCCACGCATCTGCATACACATGTGCTTGGCTTCCACAACCACCATTACACCCAGAGGATTCAGTGTTTCCTGGATGCATTCTTTAATCTGGAGCGTCATGCGTTCCTGCACCTGAAGACGATGGGAGAAGATATCCACTACACGGGCAATTTTGCTCAGCCCTGTAATGTAACCGTTGGGGATATAAGCCACGTGTGCTTTTCCGTAGAACGGAAGCATGTGGTGTTCGCAAAGTGAGAAGAAATCAATGTCTTTCACAATCACCATCTGACTGTATTCTTCCTTGAACTTGGCAGAGCGGAGCACTTCGTGCGGGTCCATGAAATAGCCTTTTGTCAAACTCAGCATAGCCTTTGCTACACGTTCGGGGGTTTTCAGTAGTCCTTCGCGTTCGGCATCTTCGCCCAATAAAGTTATAATACGCTGATAGTGTTCTTTCAGTTCATCCAGTGCAGGAGATACGATTTCTTCTTTTCCTAACATGAGTAAGTTTTTATAAGGGGATGTTTATCTGCTCTTTCACAATAGAAACTTCTTTGAATACGCCTGTAGCACGCAACTGGCGCATCATGGCATCTGCTTCTTCAATACTGCGGAAGTCTCCTACACGGCACAGCCAGCGGGGAGAGTTGAAAGAGGTATAAACAGAAAGTTCCGGGAAATATTCTTTGATTCGTGAGCCCACAGCGTGAGCTTCGTTCTTGGCTCTACTGGTATTGTTTCCGGCATACACCTGTACACGGAAACCCTGACTTTTAAGCACTCTGTTCTCCGTTCCGTTGGGGATATATTCCTGACCTATCAAGGCCTCGATGCGGGCATCCTGATGGATGGTTACCTTACCCTGTCCCGGCACATTGCGTTCCAAACTCTTCACAATGTTATTCTGCGCCGAAGCAAAAGCAGCGAAAGCAAAGCATGCAATTAAAAGTAAACCAAGCTTCTTCATAATGAATAATATAATAATAGACGGTTGATAATATGATTATAGAGACTGATAACCGACAACCGGCACTTCACCGGTTATCAATTATCAATCTTCTATTATCTATTAATTAAAAGCATCAATGATACCTTTGAAGTCTGCTACCTTCAGAGCTGCACCACCGATCAAGCCGCCATCAACGTCAGGATTAGCGAACAATTCCTTAGCGTTAGACGGTTTAGCGCTACCACCGTAAAGGATAGAGCAGTTGTCAGCAACTTCCTTACCGTACTTGTCAGCAACTAATGAACGGATGAAAGCGTGGATTTCCTGAGCTTGGTCGGGAGTAGCAGTTTTACCTGTACCGATAGCCCAAACCGGTTCGTAAGCCAATACGATCTTAGAGAAATCTTCAGCAGACAGAGAGAATACAGAAGCCAACTGAGCAGCAACTACTTCATTCTGCTTGTTAGCTTCGCGTTCTTCCAGTACTTCACCGATACAGAAGATCGGAGTCAGGCCGTTAGCCAAAGCCAATTTAACTTTTTCTTCCAGGATGGCAACTGTTTCGCCATAGTAAGCACGACGTTCTGAGTGCCCCAGGATTACATATTTAGCACCTGTAGAAGCAACCATAGCAGCTGAAACTTCACCAGTGTAAGCACCTGATTCTTTATCAGCACAGTTTTCAGCACCTACGCCAATCTTAGCAGGGTCTACCAACGGAGTAACCGATGCCAGGTGGATAAAAGGAGTACAGATGATTACATCACAGTTAGGCTTTTCGTTAGCCAATACTTCATTCAGTTCTTTTGCAAGAGCAATACCCTCCTGAAGGGTTTTGTTCATTTTCCAGTTTCCTGCAACAATGTTTTTTCTCATTTTGTTTTTTATTTATTAAAAGGGTTAATGTATTTTTAATTTATAATTTGTGGTTTATGGCTGAGAAAGCTCTTGCTTATCACCCATCACTCCATCGCTAATCACTTTATTTTTCGCTCTCTTCCTTTCCCTGCGCTTCACAACCAGAATATCCACGCCGATAACCATCAGCAACGGAATAATAAACCACAAAAGAACGTAACCAATCGTGCGCAAATCACTTTCTTGTTTCTGCTGACCGAGTTCCAGTTTATCCAGACTATCCGTCAGCACGTATTCATCCGGCAAGCTGTTATCACTCCACTTATTCAGAATGACACCATCCTTTATCAGCATCAGTCCGGGATTGGAACGAATAATGGTCTTCAAAGTGATGTCGTCCATCTGGCAGAAAGGATATTCTGCACCGGTCTTGTCACGCCACAACTCTATTTGTTCCTCCGGCGAAGAAGTCAGGGCATAAAAGCCGTACCCATGCTCCACACTATAATCATAGATCTCGTTAATAAGGTCTATATTGCTATCGTCAGCATTTTCAATACGATGAGCTACTAACAGGAATGTATATCCCTTATCTGATAAAATGCTATCGGTCAAATCCTCTCCGGTTTCCAGACTTACAATAGAGAAGTCGTGAATCGGAGGCTCGTATCCTTTTTCCTTCAACACCGTACGTGTTTCAACAAACGTCCATGTGCTATCCGGGTAATTATCCAGTGTAAATTCCTGCTTTTTTCCGTCCTTCTCCAGAATGAACTTGCTCTCAAACACACTGGGTTTTGCTCCTTCGGGTATTTCCATGCCTTCTTTGATATTCTTTCCGATTTTGTAAGGACGGAAATCAAGGATGGGCAGATTGTCCAGACAATAGAACGAAAGCACAAATACGAAAAAGAACGTATACATAGAAACCATCCATGCCATCTTTGCCGTAATAAAGCGGATGATTTGTTTTCCACCTTTGAAGACAGATACGGCTGCAATAAACAATACCACATTCTTGCCGAACGTTTCCCAGTTTGTCAACACCCATGCATCACCGAAACAACCGCAATCGGACACCGGATTCGCTAATGCCAGATACAGTGTCAGCGGTGTCATCACGATCATCAGCAACAATGCCAGAGTCGTAGCAAACCGCCGCCGTATACCGAAGAACAGGAATACTCCCACGGAGAATTCCAACGCCGACAATACGATGGCAAACAGTAGCTGCAAATATGTAGGAAACCACGCGGCAATTCCGAAAGCCGTCAGATAATCCTGAATCTTATAAAAAGAGCCTAACGGATCGACTGCCTTCACAAAGCCGGAAAAGATGAATACCGCCGCCAATAAAAAACGGCAAACATTCACCCAGCTCTTCCAGATTATATGTTTCTGTTTAGTCTCCAAATTCAATCTTAATCAAACCGAATACGGAATAATTAATCATGTCCATATAATTAGCATCCACTCCTTCCGAAACCAAAGTCTGTCCTGACAGGCTTTCAATCTGTTTCGTACGGTAGATTTTCATCAATATCAGATCAGTGTATGAACTGACACGCATGCTGCGCCATGCCTCATCGTAATCATGATTCTTAGCAAGCATCAGATCCAATGAAGTTTTAGCATATTTGTCGTACAACGCCATTGCTTCTTCATTCGTGATATCGGCTGATTCCGCATATCCCAGTTCCAGCTGTATCAATCCGACAATGCCATAGTTGACTATCGCAATGAACTCGGAACGTATTCCTTCGTCCACCAACGTCACTCCTTTGGTTTCAATACTCCTGATACGATTGGCTTTAATGAATATCTGGTCAGTCACGGAAGCCGGACGGAGAATACGCCATGCCGGACCGTAATCATGTAGTTTCTTGGAGAACAAATCACGACAGATGGCAATGACATGCTCAAATTGTTGTTTGGTATCTTTCATTTCCTTACAAATTGGTTGCAAAGGTAGGAATAATTAAAGAAAAAAGAAAAGAGGGCACTCTAAATTATATTAAAGTGCCCTCTTCTTTATGGGTTTATTGATATCTTACGAACAACGTAATACCTGTCCCGGACGTAAGATTGTTTTCCGTGTAATGCGATTCAACTGACAGAGCTTGTCAATAGATACTCCCTGACGGGATGCAATCTTAGACAATGTATCACCACTCTTCACTTTATAGAACAAACCTTCACCGGAAGCCATGCTGCGAGCAGTTCCTTTTGAAGTCTTGGTCTTAGTGAAAGTATAATGATCAGCAACAACGTCTTGCTTTTCAAAGTCGAACATTAAAGCGGGGTCGATAGGAATTCCCAGGAAACGGGTTTCAAAGTGAAGATGCGAACCGGTAGAACGTCCCGTATTACCACCTAAAGCGATAGGTTCTCCGGCTTTAACCAATTGATTAATTTCTACGATCTGTTTGGACAAGTGTCCGTAAACAGTTTCCAGTCCATTGTCATGACGAATAACGATATACTTACCATAGCCACGGCGTCCCTGATTCTTTACTACGCGTACTTTACCATCGAAAGCAGCTCGAATCGTATCACCGATGAATACTTTAACATCCAAGCCATAGTGCATTCTGCGTCTTCTGGGGCGATAACCGAATACATCGGTAATCTTCGTATGCGTGGTAGGCATACAGAAACCTGTCAGGTCCACTTTATAGCTTTCAGGAACGATAGCATCGCCATAAGCTTGTACATACTCATTGTTCCAAGTCGGATATAGACTTAGACCTGGATAAGCAGATTGTTCAGCACGTATCTGTTTCTGTAAAGCCAACGAGTCAACGCTCTTTAGTTTCCTGTCGATGGGGGCTTGTCGGGCAATCAAATCCTGAGAAAAAGAATTCAGGCTGACCATTGCCGTCGCAGCTATTAGGATCGTTTTAATGCAATTGAAATTCATTCCGTTTCGTCATTCTTTTAAAAAATTCTCCCAAAGGTAGTATTTCTTCTCTAAATGAAAAGGCTGTTCTTAACTATTTTTTCGGTAAGGGACTAAAAGGTACATATTAAATCACCTCCTAACTCCCTGTATATCGGCAAGATAAGGACTTATATGTTTTACAACATAAAAATGCAAATAAAGTGTATGTTTAACCGTTATTCAACTAATGGAAGCCCAGTTAACGTTAGTTTTCCGAAGTGCCTTTAGTTGGCGCCACAGGATTTCATTCTCCGGACGAATACCGGTAGGATCAGCATCCACCACTTCTTCAGCAACATTGCGCACATATTGCAGCAGTTGCCCATCGCGCGCTATATCGGCAATTTTCAGATCGAAGGCAATACCACTTTGCTGTGTGCCTTCCAAATCACCGGGACCTCGTAGCTTCAGATCGGCTTCAGCTATTTCAAAGCCGTCATTTGTCCGTACCATAATTTCCAGGCGCTTGCGGGTTTCCTCGACCAACTTATATCCGGTCACTAAAATACAATAAGACTGTTCTGCTCCACGACCTACACGACCACGCAACTGATGGAGCTGTGACAAACCGAAGCGCTCTGCATTCTCAATAATCATCACGGAAGCATTCGGTACATTTACTCCTACTTCAATCACAGTAGTCGCTACCATTATCTGTGCTTCGCCCGAAACAAAAAGCTGCATCTGCGCATCCTTCTCAGCCGCTTTCATCTTGCCATGCACTTTGCAGACTTTACAATCCGGAAATTCCTCACAAATATGAAGGTAGCCTTCTTCCAGGTTCTTCAAGTCGATTTTCTCACTTTCCTTAATCAAAGGATATACAATATATACCTGTCTGCCCTCTGCAATCTGCCTATGGACGGATTGGTACAAGCTTACACGGTGCGCATCATATTTATGAATGGTCACAATAGGTTTACGTCCCGGCGGCAGTTCATCAATGACGGAAACATCGAGATCACCGTATAATGTCATGGCCAGCGTACGCGGAATAGGGGTAGCTGTCATGACTAGCACATGGGGGGGCTGTGCATTCTTAGTCCATAAACGTGCGCGTTGTGCCACACCGAAACGGTGTTGTTCATCTATCACGACCAGACCCAGTGAAGAGAAATTCACGGTATCTTCTATCACGGCATGCGTACCGATCAGTATTCGTACATCTCCTGTCAACAGACCGGTGAGAATGGCTTCCCGCTTTTTTCCTTTCACAGAACCGGTTAGCAATTCCACACGTATATCCATTCCGTACAACAACTCGCGGATTGTTTCAAAATGCTGGTTAGCCAGAATCTCGGTAGGCGCCATCATACAAGCCTGGTAACCGTTATCCAACGCTATCAGCATACTCATCAGTGCCACCAACGTTTTTCCACTACCTACATCCCCTTGCAACAGACGGTTCATTTGCTTACCGCTCCCCACATCCCGGCGTATTTCTTTCAGTACACGCTTCTGGGCACCTGTCAGTTCGAAAGGCAGATTCTTGGCATAGAAAGTATTGAATATCTCTCCTACCGTTTCAAATACATATCCACGATATTTCCGTTGCCTGTCTTTGGCATAGCGGAGAATATTCAACTGTACATAAAAAAGTTCTTCAAACTTCAAGCGATATTGCGCTTTACGAAGCAATTCCGGATTTGCCGGAAAATGAATATTCATCAAGGCTTCCGTCAGCGGCATCAAATGATGTTCTGTCAATATAGCGGGAGAAAGCGTTTCGGGCAGCGGTTCGCGGAGTTGCTGCACTACGGCGCTCATCATCTTCTCTATTGCATGAGAATTGAGGGAACTCCGCTTCATTTTCTCCGTTGTATTATAATAAGGTTGCAATCCCATTGTCGAGAGCTTCAGTTCCGAAGCATTATCGATATCCGGATGAGCAATGTTAATCCGTCCGTTGAAGACGCTGGGTTTACCAAATACAATATATTCCTGATGTACCTTATACTTACCGACGAGAAATTTAATTCCCTGAAACCAGACTAAATCCACAATCCCCGTACCATCCGAGAAATGGGCAATCAGACGGCGTTGCCTACCTTCTCCAATCGTCTCAAAGCCCAGGATTTCGCCTTTCAACTGGATATAAGGCATCGTACCGTCTATCTCATGGATATAATAGATACGGCTACGGTCTACATATTTATAGGGGAAATAATACAATAAGTCGTGAAGGGAATAGATATTCAATTCCTTATTGAGTACTGAGGCACGTTGCGGCCCTACACCCGACAGGTATTTTATGTCACGAGAAGCTAAATCAAACATGAATCCAACAAAGCAGCGGCTATTTTCAAATCAAAGGGAGTCGTAATTTTAATGTTTTCCCGATTACCTGCCGCGAGGTATACAGATACTCCCATCGCTTCCACTACCGAAGCGTCGTCCGTAAAGAAAGAAGTATAAGGTTGTTCATAGGCCTGTTTCAGTAAATCGGCATCAAACACCTGGGGGGTCTGTACCAATTTATACTCATCCCGGCTGACGGTCACACTTTCTTCTCCTTTAAGATGGCGTACAGTCTCTACCACATCTATCACGGGAATCACCGCCTTTTTTTCGGCAGCCAATTCATAACAACGGGCTATGACTTCCTGGGAAACAAACGGGCGTACCCCATCATGGACACCAACCAATCCCGGAGTAGTAACATAAGCCAATCCATTCTTTACCGAATGGAAGCGGGTTTCACCTCCGTCCGCCACTGTATGCGGCAAAGAAAAAGAATGCTCCGCACATAGCTCTGTCCAATAAGACTGCTGGCTATGCGGGAGCACTAATATTATATGTATCTCCGGATTGTAGGCATAAAAGGCTTCCAAAGTACGCATCAAAACAGGTTTTCCACCTATAGGCAGAAACTGTTTGGGAAGTTCGCCTCCCATGCGCAACCCTTTACCACCGGCAACTATCAGAGCATACTCCATCAATTAAAAATTAAAAATGAAAGTTAGATGACGCACATTGCCTCTTTCAATTCCTGTACCTTCTCTTTTCCGAGCATCATATCTACAACCGTCAGAGCAAATTCCATCGCAGCACCCGGTCCTTTTCCGGTAATGATGTTACCGTCTCTTTCCACCGGAGCACCTGTACATTCAGCACCTTCCAGGTATTGCTCGAAGCCGGGATAGCAAGTTGCCTTGCGGCCTTTCAGCAAGCCAAGCTTACCCAATATCATAGGAGCGGCACAAATGGCAGCAATCGGTTTATTCTTTTCAGCAAAATCCAAGACCAGTTTCCGAAGTTCCGGGCACTTCTCCAAAGTAGCTGCTCCGGGCATTCCACCGGGTAAAAGAACTAAATCTGCGTCATAAAAATCACAGTTCACTACATTCTTATCGCAAAGCACCGGTACATCATGTGCACCTGTTACTATCTCATCGGGAGTCACCGTTATCATTTCCACGTTCAGCCCTGCACGTCTCATTACATCCACAGAGGTGAAAGCTTCCACTTCTTCAAATCCGTCTGCAAAAAAAACATAAACTGTACCCATAATTGTTCTCCTTATTATTTTAGTTTAAAGTAATATGTTATCGTTCCTGTCTGGTTATTCAAACCGCTTACAGCATTGAAACGCGCTTTCTTAGCAGCATCTTCAGCCGCTTTCCGCAAGGCAGAATTTATGGTATTGGTCTTCCGGTCAATACTGGTAGCAATAACATGTCCTGCCGGATTTACAGTAATAGAAACCACCACAATCCCTTCATCCTGCACATTATATGCCGGACGCGGCAAACCACCTTGTCCTATAGAACGCCCGCCGAGGTCAAAAGTTCCATAACCTCCCGTTCCGCTCGACGCACCTTCCGGCGCATTTCCGGTGGGACTTCCCTGGATACCTGTTCCCTCAGTCGTACCTTTGCTTCCCATTTGTGCTCCTTTTCCGAAGGCACCTGCCACCCTCTTACGGGCAGCCTCTTCCGCCTCCCTGCGTTCCCGCTCGGCTTTAGCTTCCGCCAATTTCCGGGCTTCTTCCGCTTTCTCGGCTTCCGTCTTCTCCGGTTTTTCCGGCTTCTTCTTTACTTCTTCCTTTTTAGGTTCCGCTTTGGGCTTGATAACAACGGTTTCTTCATCCTCCTGGGTAAGCATCTCTTGTTCTACCGTCTCCTGCACTTTAGGGGCAACGGTCTCAGGCATTACATCCACTTTCACCAAAGAGGGATCAGCACTTCCAAATGCATTGGGCACTTCACCCAGCATTACCGGCATACCGTCTTCATCCTGCTGCTCCGGCAAAGCGAAGCCAACCAGTATCAACAGGAGAATGAACGCTACATGTACCAGCAGCGCACCTACCATTCCTATATATTTGCCTTTCTTCTTCGGATCCACCATTGCCATTTACTATTTAACCATTTACAATGTACAATTTACCCATCGTACATTTATTTCCCTTCAGGCGGGCGTGTAGCCAGCACCATCTTGAACTTATTCTCATTGGCAATATTCAGCACTTTCACGATTTCCCGGTAAGGCACAGCTTCATCAGCATAAAGCGCCACATACATTTCCGGTTCTTTCGCAGCGCACGATTGCAGGAAAGGAGTCAATTCTTCCAAAGAAATCGCCTGCTCCTTATCATTTCCAAACGCCGCGTAAAAATTCAGGTCCTTATCGATAATCACTCGCGTCAAGGGCTTAGCCGACGTCTGCTGTTTTCCCTGCGGAAGCAACACCTTAATAGCGTTCGGCGAAACAACCGTAGACGTGATCATAAAAAAGATCAGCAACAGGAAGATGACGTCCGTCATGGATGCCATACTGAAATTGGGCGATATTTTAGCTCTACGTTGTAGCACGCTTTAATCTTTAATTATTAGTTATTAATTGATTATGCAGGTTCATTCAAGAGGTCCATGAATGCCATGGTTTTAGCCTCCATCTTATTCACCACGCCGTCTACCAGAGTCACGAGGTAGTTATAGGCAAACATCGCAATAATACCCACGATCAAACCACCTACCGTAGTGATCATAGCCTCGTAGATACCGCCCGAAAGCAATGTGATATCGATGTTGTTACCTGCATTAGCCATTTCGTAGAAAGCACGCACCATACCGGTCACCGTACCAAGGAAACCAATCATCGGCGCACCTCCGGAGATGGTTGCCATAATCGTCAATCCTTTTTCCAGTTTCGCTACTTCAATGTTTCCCACATTCTCAATCGCAGCCTGCACATCATTCACCGGACGTCCCAAACGGCTGATACCTTTCTCAATCATACGGGCAGCCGGAGTATTTACGCTGCGGCAATAAGCTATGGCAGCTTTTATTTCTCCATCCAGGATATAATCCTTTATCTTATCCATGAACATCGGATCCTCTTTGCCGGCCTTCCTGATCACATAGTTGCGTTCGAACAAGATGTAGAAGCAAAGAATGGACAGCAGTCCAAGAACGATCATAATCCAACCACCCTTGACAGCCATGCTCCATAAGTTCATCTCTTCAGGACCAGCTACCGGAGTTAATACCGGATTGGCGCCCGCAATAGAATCGGTCAGCGCCGGAGCCACTTGGGCTAATAACAACATTGCATTCATCAACGAAGACAGTTTTTATATTCCTGAATGGTACGTTCCAATCCCAGATACAGAGCATCGCTTATCAGCGAGTGTCCGATAGAGACTTCATCCATCCATGGAATGTTTTGATATAAATAATTCAGATTCACCAAACTCAGGTCATGTCCGGCATTCAGACCCAGCCCCAGACTACGTGCCACTTTGGCGGCTTCTACAAAAGGCGCAACGGCGGCTTCCTTATTCTGCGGATAAGCGGTCGCATAGGGTTCGGTATAGAGTTCCACCCGGTCGGCACCAGCTTTGGCAGCATACTCTATCATCTCCGCATCCGCCGATACAAATACGGAAGTACGGATGCCTGCATCATTAAATGTTTCGAGTACTTCGGTCAGAAATTCCAGATTCTGCTTGGTATCCCAGCCTGCATTAGAAGTCAGCTGAGTCGGACTATCCGGAACCAGAGTCACCTGATGCGGCTTCACTTTCAATACCAGATCAATAAATTCGGGGGCAGGATATCCTTCGATATTAAATTCAGTACGAAGCAACGGGCGAAGATCATACACATCCCTCTGGCGTATATGACGTTCATCAGGGCGTGGATGTACGGTAATTCCTTCCGCACCAAAGCTTTCACAGTCCAGTGCTACTTTCACCACATTAGGGACATCCCCTCCACGCGCATTACGCAACGTCGCAATCTTGTTTATGTTTACACTTAATCTAGTCATAATTCGGATCATAGTTTGCCGCAAATGTACAAATAATAGCGATACATTGGCAGCGTTCTGAGAAAAAAACGCCATATTTGCATTTCATTAAGAAAGTACAGACGATGAAATTTGCCATATTTGGAAATACTTACCAAGCAAAAAAATCAACACATGCGGAAACTTTATTCCGCTTGTTGGAGCGGCGTAATGCCCAGCTTTGCATTTGCAGGGAGTTTTATAACTTCCTGACTTCCGACCTGCACATGACTATTGCTTCCGCCGAACTCTTTGACGGAGACGATTTTACAGCAGATATGGTCATCAGTATCGGGGGCGACGGTACGTTCCTGAAAGCAGCCAGCCGGGTAGGCAAAAAGAACATCCCCATTCTGGGCATCAATACCGGCCGCCTCGGTTTCCTGGCAGACATTTCTCCGGAAGAGATGGAAGAGACTTTCGATGAGATTTATAATAACCACTATAAGGTGGAAGAACGTAGCGTGTTGCAATTACATTGTGATGATAAAAAATTGATGGAATCGCCTTATGCACTCAATGAAATTGCTGTATTGAAACGCGATAGTTCTTCAATGATCAGCATTCATACTGCTATCAACGGTGCCCATCTCACCACTTATCAGGCTGACGGATTAGTGGTATCCACCCCTACCGGTTCCACGGCTTATTCGCTGAGTGTCGGTGGTCCGGTTATCGTGCCTCATAGCAAAACGATTGCTATCACTCCGGTGGCTCCGCATAGTTTGAATGTCCGCCCTATCGTTATTTGTGATGATTGGGAAATCACTCTTGACGTAGAAAGCCGTAGCCACAGTTTCCTGGTTGCCATCGACGGTCGTAGTGAATCCTGCAAAGAAACAACCCGTCTGCGAATCTCACGGGCTGATTATAGCATTAAGGTAATCAAGCGCTTCAATCATGTGTTCTTTGATACACTTCGCAATAAATTGATGTGGGGGGCGGATGTAAGATAAAAAAGAGCCGCTATCCGAACTTCAACTTCTCGGATAACGGCTTCTCTTCGTCTATCAACTATACTTAAAATGTCATAGCCTGCCCTCCAATCACACCTGCGATGGCAGTAGCAACGGCAATAATCACTTTAAAAATCACCTTCCAATTCGTTTTCTTCATAGCGATTCTTTTGATTTTCATTCTCAACTTTTACTTTTCAGCTCTCCTTATCCGAGTGGATTCTCATCCAGTCCTCCATCGCCCGAGTTATCTCCCGATCCACCGTCCGAGCCGCCTCCCGCAGGAACGTTTGATAGACCTTTCAGATAATCGTCCAAACTGACCAGATCCAACTTTTCACCGGCACGCGTAGCAGTCTTGGTTATCTTCAACTCTTTATTGGCTTGAAAGAATATGCGAACGCTGTCCACGCTCTTGGCAGTCACATCTTCTGCCTTTTCCTCTCCTTTCGACTTAGCAGCCAGCAAAAACACACCCAACCCGGCAATATTCACTGTCTTACCTTCCAACAACTGCTCTTTCAATTTCTCCACAAAGTTCTGCATGGTACTCTTGATATCACCAATAGAGAGTGAAGAACGATCCTGCATCTTCTGCGCAATAAATGCCAAATCTACAGTCTGTCCTAAAGTTATTAACTGCGGAAAATACTTTTTGGGAGAATTCTCAACCCGAGGGTCGGACGGTCTCTCCACCGTTCTAAAAATTACACTCATACTTTTTTCATTTAGAGATTTAAATTCTGTTTTTATTCACTTCGCTGATCAACGATGATGCAAAGGTGAAGATTAAATCTCTAATAAAAGAAAGAAAAAAGACATCGAGAGCAGTTTTTCTGAGAAAAGTTGTAAGTAGCAATAAATCAATCAGTAATCATATAAGTTCTTAGTTTCAATCTTTATCGCTTCACTTCAGTTTCTATAGTCCATTATTATCAAAACAGCCGGAACCACTCCTTTTATAGAGCAATCCCGGCTGCCGCCTAAAACAAAGTAACCGCTGTTACCTGTCATTTTTTTTCTCTTCAACCTTCTTCTTACGGACCATTGAGGGAGCTCCTAGTTCTTCTCTTTCCAACACTTCCAGCCATCCGCTTTGCTCCAACTCAAACAGAGCAGGATATACCCTTAATTTATCGGCACCGGAGTGCAAAATGATATCATCCACCGAAACTCCATTAGCAAACGTCCCTATATAGTCAATGATACGCTGCGTATCTATTTCTTTATAATTCATATCAATAAGCATTCTTTTCTCCACGGAACATATTCACCACTGTCATCACCATAATACGAAGGTCCAGCAAGAAAGTCCAATTCTCAATGTACCAAAGATCACGTTTCACACGTCCTTCCATCTGAGATACCTTTTTAGTCTCTCCGCGAAAGCCTGTCACTTGTGCCCAGCCCGTAATGCCGGGTTTCACCAAATGACGCATCATATATTTATCCACCAGCTGGGAATATTCTTCTGTATGCTTCAACATATGGGGACGAGGACCTACAAGAGACATTTCCCCTTTAAAGACATTGATAAATTGGGGCATCTCATCCAGATTACTCTTTCTTAAGAAGTTACCGAATTTTGTCTTGCGCGGATCATTCTTCGTAGCCTGAATCTTATCAGAATCCTTGTTCACTTTCATCGAGCGGAACTTATAACACTGAAAGATCTCCCCATTTTCACCGTTACGGTCCTGCTTGAAAAAGATAGGTCCCGGAGAAGTGATTTTAATGATCGTTCCCACAACAATATATAATATCGGAAAGACAGTTATCAGAAACAAAGAAGAACATAGTAAATCAAAACACCGTTTCATCCAACGGTTCATAGGTTTCTGCAAAGGCTCACATCGAATAGACAGCACAGGCACATCCCCCAGTAAAGTCAACTGCAACTGCCGTTTCACATAATTGCGAAGAGAAGGTACACTATAAAAGCGGATCAGATTATTTTCACAATAACGAATAATGGATAAAATATCATCCTTGTACACAGCAGAAAGACCACAATATAATTCCTGAACTTCATTCTCAGAAAGCCATTCCTTCAACCTTTGCATTTCTGCTCGACAGAAAGATTCAGACAATGTGTCTCCCTCTACCCCATCCTTCGCAAAAAAGACTTTCTTTACTCTATACCCATAAGTCACATCACTTAGTACCTGATAAAGTTCGGCCATATTATCGCCTCCACCTACCAATACAACCGTGCGTACATTTTTTCCATGTTTGCGAACAAGTTTCACTATATGTCTTAGAGTCAATCTCCAACCGACGAGTAAAGGCAGGAACAACAGATAAAAAGACAAAAGATAAATACGGGAAAAATTTCCAACTTTTATTAAAGCCAGCGCTGTTAAAAACACTACGATATGCAAAGTCACAGTTCCTAGCAAACGACCTACAATTTGTTCAGGACGAACAATCCGATAATGCAAAATCACTTTAAAAATTGAAATACAAGGCACGTAACACAGATTTGACATTACCAGATAGGTTTTAAATGGAAAAGCAACAGCCGGCACATTTACCATTTTCAATAGAAAATATACTGCCAGCATCGAGAAGTTTAACAGCAGAAAGTCACCAAATATGGCGACGTCGCGGATAGATTCTGCCCGATCAGAAGTCAGCGGTTTCATAGTAAGTACGTTTTTATTAAGAAAGTGAGGATATTATCCTACGTTAGTTTTATACGGTCTTTACGTGTTGCTTAATTGCCTGATGATTATTCATCATTTGTATAAATTTGTATTGTAATCAAAGGGAGAATCATATTCAGCCAACAGAGGATGCTTCAAATCTTTTTCACTCAGAATAACCTTGTTGGTCGGTATTCGCCAATCAATGCCCAAACTTCCATCAATCAGCTGAATACCACCATCCGCCTGAGGAGCATAAAAATTATCACACTTGTACTGGAAAACGGCTATTTCCGTGAGTACAGAAAAGCCATGTGCAAAGCCACGAGGTATAAAAAACTGACGATGATTATCCTCAGATAATTCCACAGCCACATGCTGCCCGTAGGTCGGACTTCCTTTGCGGATATCCACTGCTACATCCAAAACTGCGCCTTTTACACATCGTACCAATTTACTCTGAGTGTAAGGCATCTTCTGAAAATGAAGCCCGCGCATCACACCATAACTGGACATACTCTCATTATCTTGTACAAAGTTTATGGGCATAACTTTCTCATCAAATTCTAGTTGTGAGAATGATTCGAAAAAATAGCCTCTCTCGTCACAAAAAATACGGGGTTCAATAATCACCACACCGTCTATCTCTGTTTTTATTATTTCCATTCTTCTATATTCATTTCAAGAGTTCACCTTTTTTCTGGCATATTCAAACTCTGCAATCCCTCCAGATACCACTGATACAACCGATGAATACCTTCATCAATCTCTACCTTGTGATGCCATCCCAAATTATGTAACTTCGTTACGTCTGTCAATTTCCGTAATGTTCCATCAGGCTTCGAAGTATCCCAGCAAAGCTCTCCCTTGAAACCAATCTCACGTATGACTTTACCGGCAACATCTTTTATACTCAATTCCTTTCCAGTCCCCACATTGATATGGCAATTACGAATGTCCTTCAGTGTGGAAGCATATGTATCTTTAAAATCCACATTCAAAAGCACATATACACTAGCATCCGCCATATCCTCACTCCAAAGAAATTCACGCATAGGAGTACCACTCCCCCAAAGGGTTACAGCATCAGGAGTTATACCAAACTTAGCTAGTCGAACAAGAATATCCTCATCACTATTATCACCATTAATGCCTTCAACTGGTCGAAAGTTGATATCATTACGAACTGCATTCCAGTCACCTTCACTCAAACACTTAGCCAGATAAATCTTACGAATTATAGCAGGAAGCACATGGCTATTTTCCAGATGGAAGTTATCATTCGGTCCATAGAGATTAGTCGGCATGACAGCTATATAGTTTGTACCATACTGAATATTGAAACTCTCGCACATTTTCAATCCGGCAATCTTTGCAATGGCATAAGGTTCATTAGTATATTCTAGTGGAGACGATAATAAACTATCCTCACACATGGGCTGTCGAGTTTCACAAGGATAAATACAAGTAGAACCGAGAAAAAGGAGTTTCTTCACCCCATGGCGGAAACTCTCCCCTATCACATTCTGTTGTATCTGCAAATTCTTATAAATAAAATCTGCACGATATTGCAGATTAGCCATAATTCCACCTACATGAGCAGCAGCCAGCACAACAACATCCGGTCGTTCCTCATCAAAAAAGCGTTTCACGGCTACACTATCTAAAAGGTCCAATTCTTCATGGCTATAGCCTACCAGATTGTCATAGCCACGTTGTTTTAAGTTATTCCAAATGGCCGAACCTACAAGCCCTCGATGCCCGGCCACATATATTTTCACAGTCCTGTCAAGCATTACCAACTTTTTATTCTTTGTCGAGTCGCGCTTTCAGGTGAAGCTTCTTCACAAAGTTCATGTCGTGATTCACCATTATCTGAACCAGCTGTTCAAACGATGTTTTCGTCGGATTCCAACCTAACAAAGTCTTAGCCTTAGTCGGATCACCCAAAAGTTGTTCTACTTCGCAAGGACGAAAATATTTAGGATCGACCTCCACCAGAATCTTACCAGTAGAAACATCAACACCTTTTTCATTAACGCCTGTCCCCTCCCATTTTAATTCTATATCCAAATGCCGGAAGGCTAGGGTTGCAAATTCACGAACTGTATGCATTTCACCTGTAGCAATTACAAAATCCTCTGGTGTATCATGCTGAAGGATAAGCCACATACATTCCACATAATCCTTTGCATACCCCCAGTCGCGCAATGAGTCCAGATTGCCCAAATAAAGCTTATCTTGAAAACCTTGTTTGATACGGGCAGCAGCCAATGTTATCTTACGAGTCACAAAAGTCTCGCCACGACGTTCACTCTCATGATTAAACAAGATGCCGTTCACGGCAAACATATCATAGCTTTCGCGATAGTTCTTAGTTATCCAAAAACCATATTGTTTGGCAACACCGTAAGGACTACGCGGATAAAATGGGGTCGTTTCTTTTTGCGGTACTTCCTGCACTTTACCGAATAACTCCGAAGTAGAAGCTTGATAAATACGACAAGTACGTTCCAAGCCACATATGCGTACGGCTTCCAACAGTCGAAGCGTACCTACTGCATCAGCTTCTGCTGTATATTCCGGTACATCAAAAGACACCTTTACATGGCTCTGCGCAGCAAGATTATAGATTTCTGTCGGATGGACATCGCTAATAATACGTATCAACGAACTACTATCTGTCATATCCCCCCAATGAAGATTTACCAAACGATTTTTTTTCATGTCTCGGACCCATTCATCCAAGTAGAGATGTTCTATTCGGGATGTATTAAATGATGAAGAACGACGAAGAATGCCGTGAACCTCATATCCTTTTTCTATTAGAAACTCGGCCAGATAGGAGCCATCTTGACCGGTAATGCCGGTAATTAATGCTACTTTTCTCATAATAATCAATGATGTTATATAAAACTTTGATTTATTTCAAACAGATTTTAAAATTCAACCCCACAGATGGATGTATACACTTATACAACTCTCCATAAATATTAATGCGGTCTTTCCAAAAAGAGTAACAACCTCCTATATTCACCTGCTTTGAATCATATTCAATCATAAGATTAACTCCATTTAAAATCTTATTCAAGAAAGATATTTCAGGTAGACAAAAACGATAATTAGCACCTAGAGCAGGACCGTTCAAATGATTTATTTCTTTCCTATTATAAACATAGGCAGCATGACCTCCCAAAGTACCATAATCTGCAAACTCTATATGTTTCGTCAATGCAACATAATAACGACAGAAAAAACCATTGTATCGTTGGTCATCGCTGGATGAGCCCCCCTCCCAACTACCCGTAGTCGGGTCATTGGCGCCTATCACAATTTGTGGTGTCCAATCTTTCCACCATCCTTCTTTCCAAACCCTCAACCTCCCATGAAATGAACGATCCTGGTTAACAAACTTCCCATAAGTCTGCTCCGGCCAATGATAGATTCCAGGTTTTCCCTTTACTAAAACACAATTATACCCAACTTCCAACCAAGGAAATATTGTAATATTCAGATAATAATTAAAAGTATAGTAATTTCCCCACCATTCTTTAGAAGGCAATGTTTCAGGATTTAAGACACTGCCACCAAACATAAAAGTCTTATCTTTCTGCATTTCAGCAGTAGGCATATGCAAAAGTCCAGTCGTACCATAAGCAAACTGTCCATACACATCAATTTTGAAAAACAGGATTAGAAATAACAGAAATAAGAACTTTCTCATTTTAGATTATTATATATTTGTCGTATTTTTGCCACAAATAAAATTATATGACACATAAAACATCTTTTTTTGAACGCTTCTTTTTATTCTTTCTTGCGTGGTTAGCATCCGCCTTCTTTTTTATACTACGGATTAACAATAGGAAAAAATATTAATCCCTTCTATTCATAAATTTTGCCTGAATAAATTGTGGTATTTTACTTGCTATTTTTAATCCTAATGCCCAATAAGGATTAAAACCATGAGAACGGTACAACTTAAAATCTTCCCTCCATTTTTGTTTCATTCTTTTGCGATCTGTAGAGAGACCACCCATACGCATACGCACAATATATTCATTCAAATAAGCTACTTTTATATTTGTTTCATACAAATAACGAACTAGAAAATCAGAATCTGCCGCAATCTTAAAACTTTCATCATAGAGTCCCCATTTACCAAAACATTCACGGCGAATGTATACCGTGGGATGTAATGGTAACCATCCCCTTCGCACCTTAGATTTTGTATAGATTCCACTAATCCAATTACGCACAATAAGAGATGTATTATTAAAATCGACAAAAAGACCATTCCCATAAATAAGATCAGCATTGGTCTTTTCATATTCAGCTACTATTTGACTAATTGTATCCTTCGCATAGAAGAAATCATCTGAATGTAGCAAACCGATAATATCGCCAGTTGCAACCCTTATACCTTTATTTATAGCTTCATACATTCCTCTATCAGGCTCGCAAATAATTGTTGCTATACGATCGCTATATTTATTTATAATTGACATTGAACCATCCTTCGAAGCCCCATCTACAATTATATACTCAATATAAGGATAGTCTTGGCTTAAAACACTTTCAATGGCACTTTGGATAGTAATTTCCCGATTGTAACAGGAGGTGATAATAGATACTTTTAAAGACATTATTCTATTTTTGCGAGTTAATCCACTCTATAGTTTTTTTATTACCTTCTTGGCGGCTTGTAGGTAATTCAGGAGCAATTTTCCGAATCGGTTCCAGATTATGTACATTATCTGTAGTCATATTTTTTAGGCGAAAACTAGTCATTGGAAATGCTATTCCAAATAACTTCAGAACATCACCTAACCAACCTGCCAATACAAATAAAAAGTAGGGAATTCTTGGTATCTTAATACCTATACAAGTAGCTATTTCATTTGCCCACTCTGTGATATCATAACTCTCATAGTCACCTAAATAAAACACTTTACGCATTACCTTTTCTTCTGGTGCTTTTAATATAGACAAAATCTGATATATTGCATTATCAATATAGCCATACGTTTTTTCACATGCCCGTTTACCCATATGAAAATACATACGATTTAGTACAATACGAAAGAACTTATCATAAGGTTCTCCAAACCATGGTCCCCAAATAGACGTAGGACGTATAATAGACCAAGTATATTTAGGATTCTTCTCTTTAATACGTTTTTCAGTTTCCACTTTACTTTCACCATAAAGTGTATGCGGAGCATAATCTTCAAAGCTCTTCGGCATATAACCAGGAATACATACATACATAGAAGAAGCAAATATAACCCGCTTCAAATTTGGAATTAACTCCAATACATCAAGCAAATTGGATACTCCCAACATATTTGTATCGTAATCTTTTAACTCTTTTCCTCGTAAGTCCGTGCGAGCTGCTAAATGAATAACATATTCTGGTGAAAAATCGATCACAATCTTCTTAAGTGCATCCTTATCACATAAATCAACTTGTTTCCAAATAGACTGATGTTCAGTTATTTTAGGCATTTCTCTATCCAGATTTAAAAGACAGTATGTATTCTTTATTAGAAGATAAGCTATCAGATTGGTACCTATAAAGCCACTGCCGCCTGTTATTAAAATCTTTTCCATAAACAGCAATTACAGATTATTATTCAAAAAATTAGGAATCGTTTCCGACTGATAACCATTCAAAAACTTTTTTTTCATTTCAACTCTATCAGCAAGCGAAATATTCACTTCTTTCATTGTCTTTAAAAAGACATCCGGAGTATTAGAGGCAATCATAAACGACTTATAATCAGAGCTTATTCCTTCAAATGCTATATCTGTACCTATTACTGGTACTCCGCAAGCCAAGGCTTCAACCACTTTCACTTTTATCCCAGCCCCTGTAAATAACGGCGATAAAACCGCTTTACAGTTAGCTATTCTTGGATATGGATTATCCACAAAACCTAATATGTTTACTTTAACCTTATGGTTTTTATTCTCAATCCGTTCTTTAGGGAACTCTTTTCCTATAATCGAAATTTCAACAGTTTCTGTGATATGAGGAACCACAGTTTTAAAAAACCACAATACACCATCTAAATTATCCGCACGGCTCCATTTTCCTATAAAAATAAATTCATTAGTAATGCAAGTGGGAATAGCTGAAACAACCTTCTCGTCAATATAATCAAGGCATAAATTTGCATCTTTATGATACAAGTCAGATATAAGATTACAATCTTTTTGACTGAAGGAAAATATGTGTGCATTCTTTACATTTAAACAATAGCTTTCAGATTTAGTACATAAAAATTTAACAAATGAATTTGAGGTTCTACCTACACGCTGAGCTATAATATCATGAGAAAGGAGAATCTTAGGAATAGATTTTTCAAGAAACTTCGCATAAAGAAACATCTGACTGTGATCACAAATAATTGCTGAATAATTATCTTCTTTAATTCGTTTTTTTACCCATTTAAAAATGCTCCAATTAAATCTAACTGAAAACATGGGATGAATAAATGGGAATAGAAGTACATTCAAAAATTTGACCAAAACAGAATTTTTACAAACTCGAAGAACTCGTACATTTTTGTGTGTTGGAATGTAAGATTCATCTATATCATACTTGAAATATACTAAATCAACTAGATAAAAACGTCCTAAATCATCTAACATAAATTTCGTATTTTTCTCGGCAGCAGCAGCTTCATTCGGAACAAAAGCTGTTAGAAATAATATTTTCTTCATCCTCAATATTATTGTATTTATTACACTACCTTCACTCCATCGATTCCACAATTACGAGCAAACATCATATCAGTATCACTATCTCCTATCATAAGGCAGTTCTCCTTCTTTATATTTGGATAATCTTTCAAAATTTGTAGAAACATTCCAATACCAGGTTTACGATTAATGTCTGCTTCTGTTAAGGCCGTACAATAATATATCTTATCCACCCTTCCGCCTTGTCGCTCAATTTCTTCCACCATCCGGTCATGAATATTGCTTAGATCTTCATCAGTCATTACCCCCTTACCTATTCCACGTTGATTAGTAACAATGATAATATACCTAAATTGCATATTCCATTTCACTAATGCTTCAAATACACCAGGTAAGAATTCAAATTCTTCCCAACATTTCACATAGTCACCTGGGCGCAGTTTATTGATCACACCATCTCTATCCAAAAGTAATGTATCATACCCCGAAACGTCAATATCCAATAAATTCATAACTCATAATTAAAATAGTGAAAGAAGTTCTTTATTTGCCGTTGCATAGTCTTCTGGTATTCCTATATCAATAAAATAATCATCAAAATCAAAACCATAAATATTGCGATTTTGCACTCCAAGCTCCAACACTTCTTTCTCAAATGAGAACTTAGCAGGTAAAACCTCATAATCAGACTTATGCTTATTAATAAGATAAACACCTCCATTAATCAAGCCTGCCTTACAATATTGCTTTTCGTGAAAAGCCTTTATTACACAATTTTCATCTACTTCTACCGCACCATAACGGTCAAATACTGCCATCGGCTTCAGTGCCAATGATACAGCAGCCGAATGCGAATGATGTTCTTCATAAAAAACATTCAAATCCACATTAAAATAAGTGTCTCCATTCAAAACCAATACATCATCAGCCAATGTCTTTGATAAAGCAAGTTTTATCCCCCCACCTGTACCCAGTGGTTCTTCCTCCACCGCATAATCAAAACCAAAAGAGAAGTCATCTCTCACTTCATCAATCCATTTGTAAATCACTTCACGCAAATAACCTACGGACAACACAACTTTTGAAACATCGTACCGAGCAAGATATTTCAACAAATACCAAAGAAAGGGCTTACCCGCGACAGGAGCCATGCACTTTGGCACTTCACTCACGACAGAACGCAGGCGGGTTCCTAGACCGCCTGCTAATATGATTATTTCCATTATTATGCAGTTTTATTTACCAAAAAATTTATCTTCCAGCATCAAACATAATGTATGATACACAGGTAAATGTAATTCCTGTATCATATAGGTTTCCGTTTCAGGTACACGAATGCACACGTCTGCCAATTGTGAAAGTCTACTTTCCTTGAGTCCTGTCAACCCTACCACTTTCATACCTTTCGCTTTAGCCGCTACCGCAGCAAAGAGTATATTTTTACTATTGCCAGAGGTAGATATACCCCAAAAAACATCACCTGTATTGCCAAAGCCGTTTATTTGTTGCGCAAAACAAAGTAAAGGTTCACAATCATTCATATAAGCGGTAGACAACGCCAAATGCCCATCCAAAGCTATAGCAGGTAACGCTCCTTGAAGATTTTCACTCAATACCTTGCCTAATACTAAATCAGTCTCAACCAAGGCCCTAGCATACTCGTCATCCAACCTCCTAGGATTGACAAAGGCCTTCATCAACTCCCCTACAATATGTTCCGAGTCGGCAGCTGAGCCGCCATTACCTGTCACTAACAATTTCCCCCCCTTTAAGTAACATTCTTCGAATATTAGATAAGCATTTATCAAATCCAATTTACTAATCACTAATCGAGGATATCTGGAAATAAGCAATTCAATATGCTTCTCCAACCTTCGTTCCAACCTTTCCATAAACAGTATGTTAGTTTCAATTATCTACTCAATGTACTAACTTTATCAGTTGGATAAATCTTCCAACCATGAGCACCACCTTCGGTAAAGTTAAATGGCATAACAAAACCATTCAATTTACTCAAAGCGTTAATTACTTCTTTTTTACGAGTAGGTTCCACGAAAAACATGATGAAACCGCCACCGCCTGCACCGCTTACCTTGCCAGCTTTCGCCCCAGCGGCGGCGGCCACGTTAAAAGCCTCCTGAATCATAGGGTTTGAAATAGCCCCAGCCATCTTCTTTTTGTCCTCCCAAGCTTTACCAAGAATATTTGCAAAGGAAACCATATCACCTTTCAATACAGCCAATTTCATGTCGACTGCACTCTGCTTGATACGATGCATGGCTTCTATGGCATCTATATTACCTTCAACTGTGTTTTTCTTTTGTTCATCAATAATAGCCGCTGACGAACGACTGCGCCCCGTAAAATAAAGCAGCATGCTTGCTTCCAATTCATCAACAATCCAGCGCTTGACTTTCAGTGGATTCACAACAACCATATCATTTTGCAAAAATTCCATATAATTGAACCCACCAAAGGCAGCCGCGTACTGGTCTTGTTTACCACCCGAAAGTCCGAGTTCCTTACGCTCAATCTCGTAAGCTAATCTTGATATCTCATAATCACCAAGTGGTAAAGAAAGCCATTCCACAAAGCATTTTAAGATACAGACCACCATTGTTGAGGATGTTCCTAAACCCGAACCAGCAGGGGCATCATTGTAAGTCGTTATCTTAAATCCATTAGTTTCAAAAGGATATTCTTTCTGAATGCGATTATAAACACCTTTAATAAGAGAGGCTTCACCATCAATTTTCAATATAGCCGATTTCAGAAATGACTTGAAACAATCAGAATCATACCCCTTAATGGTTATCAAATTATCTCCTGTTTCTTCTATGGTACAGTAGGCGTATAAATTAATAGTAGCATTCAATATAAGACCTCCATAAGTATCGCTATACGGTGATACATCGCTACCACCTCCGGCTAGCCCTAAACGAAGGGGAGCTTTACTTCTTATTATCATAAATACGTAATTTTAACAATTTAAGAGTAGGCATAATTGGATACATTTGTTTTATAATAACATATATAGAATTACTCAAAACAGTAGCAACTAATGCCTTTTTCAAAATCAATTTCACTTGATTTCTATCTAATATTAAAGAATAAAAGAACAATAACCTAAACAAGATATATTGGTTATATCGTCTTATACTTCTCTCTTTAAAAAACAGGTTCACCCATACCAAAAAATCTATATCAATATTCAATTTACGGAATACAATATCTTTCCTCAAATTAGGAGTAATGTTACTATTACTTTGCCTCCAGTAAACAAAATCACCATTTAATGTTTTAATGCCTTTCTCAGCACCCATCTTTATCCATGTAGCAATATCACTTCCCCAAGCCATTTCAAAATTCTGGAATCCATTCACTTTATTATATATAGCTCTAGAAAAGATATATTCCACAACAAAACTATCCAATTGAGCTGAAGACTTCTTTTGATAAAATTTCTTTGATGAAATTAAAGAAGGAAAAAGTTTAGCTTTCCTAAGTATATCTCCTACTGTATCAATAACTTTCACATCAAAATGATAAAGATCATATGCAGTTGAATTATTCTCAATTTCTTTATAAAACAAATCAACACAATTAGAACCTATAATATCATCATCTGAAAATAGCCAAATCCACTTTTCGTTTTGAGTCAAAGATATGCATCGTTCCCATTGCCCAACAAGATCTCTACCTCCTAAATTGCTATCAAACCTATGATACACTATATCTATCTTATTTCGATACTCATTTATAAGACTGGCAAAATCGTTCGTGCTACAATCGTCACCCACATATACAGTAAATTTTTTGCACGTTTGTTTATCTAAAGAATCAAGTGTATCCCTAAAGAAATCTATCTTATAAGCAGGAATTACTATTGCTACATCGTTCATTATTCTAATAATTTAGAAATTTAGCATATATTATTCTATATAATTTTCTAGGTATTCTGTATGAATATGTCCATATATTTAAAATCTGTTTAATTCTATCAAGTACAACGATTCTTTTTAAAGTCTTTCTTACTGCAATTACATATCCATACTCAAGATATAAATTCCTAAATTTATTATTAAGTTTATGGCGTTCAAAGGGATACCTTAATGATGGTCCATATTCCAATCTTTCCTCATAGTACCGTTCCACATTCACTATTTTGGGACCTAAATATTCTGACAATTCTTTATACAGATCATTTCCTTTACCAGTATTTATAAAAACAGACGACACATTTGAAATCATATGTTTAAATGATCTTTTCTTTCCTAATCCAATAAAATCACCAATAGTAATATCAGATATTCTCTCCGGACGTGCATAGCTACAAGAATAACAGTTCTCACGCATAGTAACGCCCATAAAATAGCCACATGTGTAATATTGAGAATACATATTAGGCTTATAAAGTATTTTCTTTTTATTCCACAACGTTAATCTGAATGTATATCGACCATTATATCTAAATCTAATATCAGTTAAGTCTTTAAAGGAATGCGTTTGTTTTAAATAATTAAGCTCAGCTTTAAAATATGAAGGAGGACATACTCCATGACAAATTAAATCTACTGTTATTAGTTTATCATAATCTTTATTCAAATAGCTAATCAATCCAGCAATTTGGCATGGTGTAGCTATATACATAACATAACGACCACTTATTAAATATTCTTTAATCTGCTTGAATGTATTATTTGCAATAATACTTTGAACATATTTACTACCTTTAAAAGCATTAACTTCTTCTATAGTAGAAGCATACATTGTTTTTGGGGTCCAATTTTCATCAAACCGAGTCCCAAATACAACACCCTTTTTATATTCAATAATGTATTCAGACAATGCTGTTCCTATTCCCCCAGAAGCACAATTATATCTTTTAGTCTTATCTGTTATCCAAGAAGCATAACATTTTTGTGGATAAAAAAATGCTAAAGAAGAATTATTCGGACATGTTTTACGACAAAGATTACATTCTACACATTGTTGTTCATCTATGACAGGATGAGGTTCACCAAATTCATCGTCTTTCATGGATATACATTTCTTTGGACACACATTTTCACATGCCGAACATGCAGTACACTTTTCTTTTTGGCAAATATTCATGTATTATGACTCTATAGCATTTACTAAAAAGTTATTTGATTTCATCCTATCTTCTATTAATAATGTCTGAATTGCTTCATAATCAATACAATTCAGCCATCCATCATCAGAAGAATAGAATCGATCTCTTAAATTATATTGATTTAACAAATCATACAACCTAGAATTTTGCGATTGTATTTCATTGTCACTAAATCTTTTAAATTCAACAAACTTTTTTGACATATTTATAGATAAAGCTGAAGCATGGAATGAATCTGTACATACAAGCGAACATTTTTCAATTAAATGAATGAATTCTTTAGGACCAGCTTTCTTATACACAATAGCTCCTTCCAAGTTAAACTGCGGATTCTCAATAGACGGTATAATCACCACTTTACCTATACCAGACTTATTAACAACATCTTTCAATTGTCTTGAATATTCTTCATTATCCCCTATCAAATAACAAAATATATAAGTCTCTGGAATATCAAAATCAAGAATCGCACCATTACCAAATTCTTTCCAGCAATCTACCTTTAATAAAAAGGTAGGATCAAGCACTTGTCTGATATCATTGCGCCCCGTTAAATCAGACAGAACCTTTATTGCTGTCTTTTCCCGAACTCCGATACTAGAGAACTTCACCAACAAATCACGCACTTTATCACTATATTGCGGAGCAACAGAGTTTGTCCCAATACTAGAAGCATATGCTATACATTTCTTATTTTCAACAAAATCAAGAAAATAAAACGGATCAAAACGATAATAGCAATTCCATATCTGATCACTACCCGCAATAAAAATATCCGTTTCTTTTAACATTTTTCGATATTGCTTCTCAGTAAATATACACTTTTCATTTATCTCACTTTTTATATATGTATACAAATTTGCTTTTCTTATAAATCTAAAAAAACGTATAACCCTCAGAAGACCCAGTAGACCAAATATTCTTTTTAAAATAGATTTTAATGAATTATCTAAAAGGAAATGATTAAGTATTTCAACATCATAACCTAAATTAGACAAATGCTTTTGTAAAGCAAAAGCTTGTAGTGAAGTACCAAAATTATTACTACAATACCACGTTACTATCAATATTCTCTTCATTTACAAACTGTTGCTATATTTATCAATAATAGATTTTACAGCTTCAAGAAAACCTGTACCATTCTTCAAATCCGGTTCAAGATGACACCCTTCAGCCCACTCATTCCAAGCATTAATAAATATCAAATTTTCATCTTCTGAATAAGGTTTAAATTGTGTATACACATGCTCAAACCATTCTTTAAACAGCTCCGGCGTACTTCCCGTAAAAGCCAAATAAGGTCGTTTTAGTCTTCGTGGCGAATTATCCCACGATGGAAAAACAGATGGATATAATTTATAGTTTTGACAAATAGCTTGCTTGCATTTATATTTCACATAGGACTTATATGATAGATGAGCACTTTTTACAGACCTTTTAAAAACTCGTTCAAGTCCCCTAGAGAGTAGATTATGCATCTGCCAAAATCGTCCCATATTAAATGGTTGGAATTCAACTGCTGCATCAACAGACGAGGTTTGATATTTTTCGCCAATAAATCCCCCTGCCTCAAATCTGCATATATATAATTGAAATCCTTCCTTTGCAGCTAATCTTTGCCATATACCTATTGATTTTTCAAAGTCTGGAATATAATCAGACCGATGCACTCCAAAAACAGGTTTTCCATTAATTCGAATATATCTTGGATCCTTAAAAAATGGCAAAAGATATTCAAAATGTGCTATATCATCTTCATCACTATATTTTTGTTCAATGAGAGTAATATTATGTCCACCCTCCCAATTTCTTCCCCAGTTAGCATTTGCCCAACACAACATAAATGGAAAATCTTCTCTTTTATCAGCCAACATCATCTCTACAGGCTTTTCCATTATCAGTTTGCCACTAAACCAATAATGATAATAACAAAAACCATAAATACCATACTGCTTAGCCATATCAATTTGTGCTTGCCTACATTCATGAAGACGAAGATCATAAAATCCAAGATCTGCTGGTAAATGTGGTTGATAATGACCTATAAATCTAGGTATTGCTTGAGTAACATTTCTCCATTCTGTAAACCCTTTACCCCACCAATCATCATTTTCTTTAAATGGATAAAATTGGGGAAGATGAATTGCTATTATTCTTTTATCTTGCATTACAACTATTTTTTTATTATGATAAGAACAACCATTTATTCAGCTATAACAGTAATTACAATTGCTGTTGATACACTTTTTCAACTCTTGCAATTATTCCATCAATCTCTTCATTCTTAATATTATTAATCATTACTGTCCGATTAAATAATCCATTTTCTTCAAACGCTCCCTGAAATTTATAACTATATGCTAAGCCAAATAATGGTACATTAGTGAAAATAGCAGCAAAATTAGCATGCATACGAGTTCCAATAAAAAAAGACATTTTAGAAATTACATATTTGACCCTAGGTGAAATTAAGTCCTCATCTACAAAAACAACATTTGTCTTATCTTTAAGACGATCATATGCCATGCGGCATGCAACCATGTCGTCATTATTTTCATTAGGTTTAGAACAATTATAAGAATGAGGAATAAGATAGACAGTACATCCTTTTTGACGAAAGTGATTTATCAAACGATGAATCAATTCTGGATAAGCATCGAATTGCCCTTCTAAATTTGGGAAACGATTAGAATATGCAAGTCCACTAACATTAATACCAATAGAGTTAGAATTAATATTAATATTCCAAGGTTGTGGAAGCATATAAGCAGACAGATCTTTAGCACGTTCATAGGTCAAACCTACACTATCCAATTTTTCAATATAACGGTTATCACGTACATATATTTTTTTTGCATAACGCATTATCCGAAGCGCAATATCATAATTATATTTCTTTTTAAATGGCCCTATAGTTTGAGGCAACATTATCAAAGGAATACCAACTTTCCAAAGAATAAATGTTTGATTCATTCGTCCTATAAATAAACGATCACCATATATATCTGAAAAGCCATCCCCCCCATAATCAGCAGCCTCATACTCAATTTGCTTTATCATCCGCCCAAAACGGGTGAATGACAATACAATTCCAAACTTTTTGCACAAAAAACCTTCTATAAAAAAAACAGGAATCTGATGATAAATCCAAGTCAAATTATCAACTTTTACTTTTTCTTGATATTCATAATAGTTAGACTTCTTAAAAGGATGACGAAAAAAACGAAAATTGATTATTTCCTGTCCTGTATGCAGCAAACCTTTCTGCCGAAGAAACGATATAGCACCATAACTTAATGCTGCATTACCACGATTTGAATGTTTTACATTAAAGCCTGAAATATTGACATATTTTTTCATACACCCTCAAATAAAAAGAAATATTTATTACTAATAATAAAAATGTTAACTACTTACACTTGCCGTTTAAAACTTCTTCCGGATGAAAATACTGAACAACCTTTTTCTACATAAAATCTAAAGACTAATAAATATATTATCATCCAAAAAATATTAATATTATTAGAACCCATAAATTGAAAATAAAAGTAATTTTGGATCGTATAAGTCGCATATAAATACAATAACAGAAGTCTTGTTAATGTATTTGCTTTAAACTTTTGCACAAATATTTTATAGAAGAAACAACTGACAAGCAGACATACACATATCGTCCCTAACGGTCCAAAATCCATGTAAAAATTACCAATTGCTCCATAAAAATAATAATTCACATATCGGAGATAACTAGTATTCTCACGAATAGTAGATGGATCTAAATAATCCAAACCCAATAAATCTCGAATTAAAGGAAATGACTTATTACCCAATAGATATTGTTCGTTTCCCCAAAGCATTGTGTTAAAATTCACAAAAGGTTCCCCCAAATATCTAAGAAGAGAATAAATAACAGCACCACCCCCATCATCAAACCGCAAGAATGCAAAATATACAACAATAAATAGAACTATTCCTAAAACTATAGAGATAAATAAAAGTACATATCTCTTTACTTTTCGAGGGAAGCACTCATAAAAAAGAATATAACATACTATATAATTTATAATACAATAGACTAAATTATTTCGATGTGCAGAAGCCAAAGCACTGAATAAAGCAGGCAATATTGTCATCAGTCCCAATAAAATTTTCATCTTCCTTCCTCCCTTAACATATACTAACGAAAAGAAAAACAAGAAGATAATAAAAGGGCGTAATTGTACTTGATAACTAAACAATTTGGATAGAATAATATTTCCCCCAGATATATCAAGACCACCCTCTTCCATAATCTCGGCTTTATATGCAGCAAAATCTATAGCATTTAAAGATAACGAAATATAAGGAACAATAAAAATACAGTATACAATACTAAGGACAATAAAAATATATGCAATATTTTTAAGATGACAGACATCAACCATTCCACTAAAAATCAATTTTCTATCAATCTGCATCAATGGATAAAACAAAATCAAACAACATACTGATAAAAATAGAGTTGCAGTATACGAAATAGATTGATATCCAAAATTAAGGCTTAAGCTGTAATAGTCGTTTAACGTCATTAAGAATCCCCAGAGACTTCCTATTCCATAAAACATTACTACAGAAAAAAACAACTTTTTTTTTCTGTAGTAATAAGCCAACACACCAAAGAATAAAGACAAAAATAATAAAGGCATATTAAGTAATAAAACTATATCGACACAACCTATATAATATTTTTAGTTATATATTAGGCTTATATTATCTTTTCCCATTGTTGTTTTTCAAAATTATATTGTTTAACAATACGAGCAGGATTACCTGCTACGATACTATATGCAGGAACATCTTTAGTCACCACAGCACGAGCCGCCACAATACAGTGTTTACCAATATGTACACCGGAAAGTATCTCACTACCAAAACCTAACCAACAATCATCTTCAACGACAACCATTCCCTTAGATATTAGAGTTTGTTTTGCTATCGGCCTTGTAATATCCTCATAACCATGAGAATGATCTGTAATATGCACATAACCTGCAAAGAGTACATTATTACCAATCTGTATACGATCTATACAAGCAAAACTATTTCTAATACCTATCATACAATTATCACCAATAATAATTTGTGGATTATATCTTACACCTGCATATTGCTTAACTGGCAAAAAGCAAGTCATTTTCCCTATACCTACATTGCAACCAAAATGGATACATTCCGGATATTTCATAGTTACTTTACTTGATATGTATACTTTTGATTTATAAGACCCTAATTTCCTTCTTAATAGCAACCATTTTAAATTGCTCAAAAATCTATTGATAATACTCTTCATCGATATTTATACTCTATTTATTTATCCTTAAGTCACAAAAAGGAAACACATACTTATAATCCATTCAAATATTCTCTTTTATAAAAAAGCGTTTTATCACTAATCACAGAATAACCATATAACAATTATATTTCATTAAAATACAAAATGTTCTAATATTAGCCTTATCCCTATTTCTTAATTTTATTTTCTATAATTTTTTTAATTATTCTCTTTTCACTTTTCGTTAATCCAACAATATAAGTACTAACTCCTGTAATGAAGATAGATAAACAGAGTATAATTAAAAAAGATATCATCTTATTTTGCAAAGATTGTATGCACATCTTCACAAAAGTCAAAAGTATAACAGAAAGCAAGATTACTAGAATAATTTTAAAAAGTCCATCTTTACAAAAAGATAATATAGAGAATTGGGGTATCATATCTTTTAACAAATACAGACGTGCAATAAGACAAAGCAATGAAAAAATAATTGATGATATATACCCGAATTCTACCGGCAATCCACAAAAGAAGAACAAGTAAGCAACAGGAAATGCCATAATACTCAATAAACCGACTACTATCTGATATTTTTTTATGTTTCCTGTTGCTAACATTGCAGTATATAATGTCTGCGACAACAATTGACAACAAGAAAAAACAAGTGCATACCTCAATAAAACTGAAGACTCTTGTGGCACTTTTATAAGCCACAAGTTAAGAACAAACTCAGTCTCAAAAAATAAAGGTAAGCAAAATAGCCAAAAAAGGAAGAATGAATATTTCATTCCTTTTACGATTAAACTATTCAAGTACTTATAGTTACCACTAGCAAAATTTTTTGTAATTTGGGGATTAACTGCTGTCATAAAATTCATCACAAAGCTATTAACTGCTGCATTTAATTGCTCAGCTACACCTCTTGCAGCATTTAACGCAACCCCAAAAAATAAATTTATCAAAATATTTATTCCTTGCGTATTTAGCATACCAGCAGTAGAACCTATAAAATTCCACCCAGAGAAACTTAGCATTTCTCTAAATAGAATTTTATTTTTAACTATGTGAAACTGACATTCCACAAAATTGCGCTTACAATACACTCCATAAATCAAGCGCAACATTATTGACACAACTAACATCAATAATGCATACACTATTAATTTATCATAAATAATAACTAATAATAAATAAACAAAACCAAGCTTTACAATAGCCTCAAAAATACTTATATAAGCAAAAGCACTCATTTTTTCATGCGCAATGATTGAGGCATTATAAGGAATGCTTACAAGATTTATACAAAAAGTAAGTGTAGAACATTGAAATACCCAATTTGCAGCAGACAATCTTATAGGATCAATATTCATTTTATTATTCAAAAACCAACACCCCACACTCTCAAGTAAAATAAATATAACTAATGCAAGTAGTACATGAATCTCTAATGCTGCAGAAAACACTTTATTTGATTCTGGCTTTTCCTTGCCCAATTCAAAGGTTATAAATCTTTGAGTAGCAGCTGTCAGCGTCCCACTTAACAATGAAAACATAACCACAATTCCACCAACCACATTATAAATACCATAATCTTCCACCCCTAATACGTTTAATATCAGACGGCTTGTAAAAACACTCACAGCCATTATAATAAATGTACGAAAGTATAGGAATAACGTATTCTTAGCAATACGCTTACTATTTTCGGAAGTTTGAGACATTAGTTTATTACATGGAATTAATTCAGTAACAATAGACGTAAACTCATTTCTCTATAAGTATTTAAAATTAGACAAGAGAAAAAATTATATTAAGCTACAAATAATAGAGTAGTCACCCCTAAAAGAACAATAATTATCGTATATCTATTTAATCCATCATCATCCATACAAATATTTCTACAACGCCCACTACTGTAGTACAATATTATCAACAAATAAACAAGAGACCTAGTAATTTCCAAAGAACAAAAGAGATCAGAGTATAAATCCAACAACCATGGAGTCTCCGCAACAAGCACCAAAATCAATATCCGTAATCACTCTTGTAAAAAGCTAATAAATATCCAATAAATATGGATTCACGCATATTCCTTTCGGCGTCACCGCAAAGAAAGCCATACACAAAAATAAGAAAGTAGAAAAGATGACAGTGAAAACCTCTAAAAAATGAATTATTTCTCTTTGCCGTCTGTTTCGTAGCCATAGCCATAACCATAACCGTATTTCTTGCCATAACCATAACCATACTTTTTACCATAGCCATAGCCATAACTATTCTTACGCTTACTCATATCGATACTATTAATAACAGTGGCCAATTTAGAAAACTTCTTCTCTTCACGAAGCGTATTGACATAACCAAAAGCAGCTTTAGGAGTGACATCAGCACGACATACATAGACACACAAATCAGCAACACGACCAATTATAGCAGTATCAGTTACCAAACCAATGGGAGCGGTGTCCAGAATAACATAATCATAATGTCCCTTCAATTGTTCAATAGATTTATCAAGAATATCACTTGCCACCAGCTCTGTCGGATTAGGAGGAATAGGACCACCGGGAAGAATATCCAAATTAGGACTGATATCACTATGTTGAATCAGATCAAACAGATTTGTATGTTTGGGGTCGCTCAAATAATTAGTAATGCCTTCTATGCGACGAGATAAGTTAAAGACCTTATTCAAGCCAGGTTTGCGAATATCCAAACCTACAATAATAACTTTTTTTCCCATATAGGCAAGACTGACAGCAATATTACCGGCAATGAATGATTTACCTTCACCAGGCTGACTAGAACTAAAAAGAATTACCTTTTCATCACTTCCCAACATGAAAAGCATATTAGTACGAAGAGCACGAAAGGTTTCTTCCATCATATCATTCTTATTCTCACGAACGACAATAGCACCTTCTTCTGGCTTGGCCCCTAAAGGTATTTCACCTAAAATAGCTACATTAGTAATTTTTTCAACATCTTCACGATTCTCAATCTTATATTTTAACAAATCGTTCAGATAAATAATACCAACAGGAATACCTAAACCTAATATCAAAGCAGCCAGCATAAACACCTTTTTTCGCGGTGATACTGGATATTTACTAGGTAACGGTTCTTCAATAATACGCCCGTTGTTAGCAGTAGCTGCAAGAGTAATAGCATTCTCCTCACGTTTCTGTAAAAGCATAATATAAAGAGTTGCCTTGATTTCTTGTTGACGAGAGATAGTCATAAACTCTTTCTCTTGTAGAGGAGCATTGCTGATACGTCCTTCAAACTTACGAGCCTGGCGATCAATATCATCACGGGTTATCTGCAAACCTCGCAAAACACTATTGACAGTAGTCTGAACATTATGTCGCATAGCTTCAATACCTGTATTCATATTAATTACGGCAGGATTATTTTCAGAAGACGTACGAAGCAAGCGCTTACGCTCAATTAACATTGTATTATATTGTTCAATAATTGATGCAAGGTTAACATCTTGCAAACCGACATTAGCAGGGATAACTTCATCAATATTCTTGGGATTGTTGATGTAATCACGTAAATATGTCACCAAACTAATTTGAGTAGCATTTTCGGTACGTTGCTGTTCATACTTGGAGTTTTCCTGCAAGGCGAGTTGAGCATCACTTGTCAAATTAGTCAAACCTGAGCGACGTTTAAAATCAGCAAGTTCACTTTCAGTTGTTCCCAACTCCCGATTGATAATACCAATACGCTCCTCTATGAATTCGGCACTTTTCTGAGCCACTTCATTTTTCTCATCATTAGTATCCTGATTATAGAAAGCTATAAGTCGATTGATAAAATCGATTCCACGCTGCTTAACCGTGCTCTGAAGACTCATCAGAGCAATTGTAGTAGTTTTAGAAGTAGGACCTACACTCAAATTTTCAGCATAATTTTCAGCAACAACAATAGGACTACCGACATAAGCAGCCAAATAGACATCTTCTTCTATAGACTGAATAGTATCATTCACAATAAATTCATTCACTGTAAAACTAAGTACTCCCACAGGAGTAGGAAGGACAGCAGGAAGTTTATCAAAACGATGTTCAAAGTCTTGCTCCACTTCATCAAGAGTATACTCTCCTTTAACAGATAATTCACCATCCTTAGTATAAGTCATTCGCAACTTAATACCCGCTTCTAGTTTTTCAGCCTCTTCCGGAGTCATGTAGACATTGACAGGGGAACTCTTATATAAAGGAGTATTATAACCGAAAGTACGTTCCTCGGAAATATTAATATAAAGTCCCAAATCATTCACGACTTTCTTTATCAAAGTACGAGATTTCAGAATTTCAACCTCATTATCAAAATTGTTAGTCATGGAAAACATACCTAAGTCTTGCATAGCAGCAAGAGGATTATTGACCGAATTACCGCCCCTCTTATCATTCTCTTTAATCAGTACAGAAGAACTCACATTATAAACAGGAGCTTGATAACGAAGATAAATATAGCAGCCTACTAAACAGATCAACACACTGGCTACAAACCAGGGCCAATAGACAAAGTATTTAAAGAAGATGGCATACAGATTGATAGATTCGTCACTCTTTGATTGATCACTATCTAAATTTTGGTCGTCTCGCAACATGGGAATATTTACAATTTAACAATTTACGATTGAAATAACAATAAGGTTGATTACCGGACGATATTAACTATCAGACTGGCAATGGATACCAATATGGAAGTAGCACTGAACCAAAGGGTAGTACTACTACCAATATCTGAATTCTTGGCTTTCGTCTTATTAGGAGTGACATACAGGATATCGTTCTGACGCAAGTAATAATAGGGTGAAAGTACCAAATCGGCATTATTCAGATTCAAAGTGATTATCTCACGTTTTCCTGTGGCATCCTCGCGAATCAGCTTCACATTATCACGAATACCATAAACAGTCATATCACCGGCCATAGCAAGGGCTTCCAGAATATTTACCTTTTCATTACCAACAGTAAACGTTCCCGGACGAGCAACTTCACCCAAAACCGATATCTTGTAATTAGCCATACGTACGGTCACAATCGGACTCTCTTTCAAATAAGGTTGCAACTTCTCCCGAATAAGGTCTTCAGCCTGATTCTTAGTCAAACCACCAACTTGAAGACGCCCAATGACAGGAAAATCTATTTCACCTTTATTATTCACAAGATATTGCTGCAAAGTGGGCTGCGTAGTAGTATTGATATTGGTCAAGGCAGCATTCAACGGTGTCTGTACTGTCAAATTGAATGGAGCAGCAGCCTGAGGGTCAGTAGTATTCACGGTGATACTCAGCAAATCTTTCGGCATGATTTCAGCATCATAAAGAGGAAGAGAATTACTGCCACTATTCACAACTTCAGGGTTCTGCATGTAAGGAACACTCTTATAAGAAGTACAGCCTGCCAGTGCCAAAGGAATAGCCAATACTAAGAGAAATTTTCTGATTTTCATATTTGTTACTTGTTTTTTTAGCAAGAATAATGATGTTATAAAAATAAGTCTCTATTTCCCGAATAAGCGTGCAAAGAAACTTTTCGGTTTTTCCGGTTCAGAACCATACTCATATTTGCGCATGAGATCTTCATAGGTAAGTTTACGGTTAATCATCTCGTAGATCATTCCCCAGTCGGGAAGACCGCCAAGATTACGATCGTCAATAAATACATCCGCTTTCAACTTGCGGGAAAAATGGTTATTCAAGTTCTTCTCCTCTTCCGGATAGTCACGGTTGACGGCATAAAACTCAAGACCACGCTCACGACAAAAAGCAACCGCCTCGTCCAAAAGCTTACCCTCACGGACACTCCAGAGGATAAGCTTATGGCGTTCGGAACTCAGTTTTTTTAGGGTATCGATGGCGAAAGGAATCTCACGACCGATAGAGGGATAACGATGCTCGACTATGGTACCATCAAAATCTACTGCTATAACCAAAATAAAACAGATTGTGTTAAATTAAATATCAAAGTATACTTGACAACAAGTCAGAAAAGTAAAAGGAAAAGCATATAAATCAGCCCGAACATCATCAAAAGCCAAAAAAGAAACAGAATTCTCATGCCATTCTTCTTACTCATTCGCATACACTTGTTCATCATTATTATATATCATCCGCTGACAAAAGTTCTGACAGCAAGCCTATATTGCAATAGAAACCGGGGACGGGAACGCCTGAGGTGATTTATTGATTTATATTTATGCGTAGAGTCCAGACGCTCCAAACAAAATCCCCGGTTATTTTTTACTCATCGACATATTCCCATGGATAGGGATTCTCTTCTATATTACGAAGTTCTTCAACAGCCTCAATCTGTTCGGATGTAAGAGAAGCCTGCCCCCATCCATCCACAATCTTACGTGCAGACTGCAACAAAGCTTCTTCATAAGTCTCACCATAACAATAGGTCAACAGCCTGACTTTGAGCAAGGAGTCCGGAAGCCGTTCCAAAACATCACAAGCACGTACAAGAATCTCTTGCTTTTTCTGCTCCTTATCACCATAATTGTATATAGTGGCATTGTAACCCATCAAAAGAGCCAAACACAAGTTGGCCTCTTCTTCGATATCGGAACTTTTTGCAGCAAAAAGAGAATCGGATTTTAAGAGAACATCTTTATTCTGACGGCAAAAGTCATCAGAATAAAGAGGCTCACCATCCATGCCGAGATACATTAAAGTATGGGCGGCATGCTGAAGCTCAACAGCACGAGAAAGTAAAGAATTCATTTTATAATTGAGATGATATTATTTTATAAACTTTAGATAGGATTTGGGCACTTTGACGCTTGCGACCAAAACGCCCTTGATACGGATAACCACATAAGTTTTATTAGCTTCCGTAGCAACCTCACCTTCAATTCCACTGAAATCCCCCTTGACAACTTTCACTTTAGCTCCAATAGCAAAAGGTTCGTTATCAAAGTTAACCCCATCAGGATTCAAATCCATCACAAACATGAAGTCTTCCATCTGCTTATCAGGAACAACCAACATGGAATGAGTAAATAGATCCTTCATGTAGAAAAGCTGGACATTATAAACATTGGATATGTCGCAAGCTGTTTGTTTAGTAGCACAGATGAAGATTAAATTTCGAATAACAGGAACCTCACTACGTTTACGGCGATACTTCAGCTGTGATATCACAATTCGCGTGGGAAGATAATAGTCAAGATCCAGGTTCTCTTCGGACTTAAGCTTATCTAAGGATTTTCGGACAGCAAACTCTTGCTTATCACGAGTGCGGGCAGCAAACCAATGTTTTTGATTTTCAATCACTTGCAAAAAGAGAATCGAGGATTTTACTATAGTTTCGGGTGCGCTTCGCGGTTTGAACGAGACATATTCTCTTTCAAACCGTAGCAAATAGATATTTCAACTTAATGCGTTATAAACGAAGATATTAAATTCAAAAAAGCGTTTTTTAATCGTTCGTTTAATGGGCAACATTATCATGCCTTTAAAATAAAGTTTGAAGGTATAAAAATGAAAGGATATTAAATATATATATCATTAGTATTATCGTATTGATTATTAGTAATATAAGTGACAAAATTCGAAATAATAGAAATATTTTTATTAAACATCTTGCACGTTCAAAAAATACCTCTTATCTTTGCGCCCATTAAACGAACGTTTTCTGGACACCCCCTATTTTTCGCTATACCATTCTAATTTACTGCATATTACATCTGTTCGAAAAGTATTTATTTCATTTTATTGTCTCTCCTCTATTCTGCACATCAACAATCCTTTTATCTTTGCGCCCCTATTTACAAATTAACTGTTTTTAATTAAATAATTTTTCAAAATGAGTAATTCAAAAAAAACGCTGCTAAAAGCGAAGAAACAGGGTTAGTAAAACCAAGTGAACAAAACAGACAATCCTCTGAACAAGCGGAAAATAAACCACACAGAGGCCGTCCTAAGGGTAAAAAAGTTAAAGGAATTAACAATAATCAGGAAAGCATGCTGGGAAATCTTTTGGATGAATACATCGAGGGTAATTTCTACGTTGGAAACAATGAAAAGATTCCACCCGAAAAACTCGAATTGGCCCCGCTTATAGAGCGCATAGCGGAAACCAAACTCTTCCTAAATAATGACGGAATCCCTATGTCAAAGAGTACTTTAACCAAAATGGCAGAAAAAATGTGGCAAAAGGATAAAAGAGTACGACACAATGAAAAGCATAAGGAGAAATCACCCTACAGAAAAGACAGAAATTAAAAAGATACTGTCAAAACAGCAAGACCTACCTTTGCCCTCACGTTAACAAGACCAAGTCAGACCTCAATGAGATGCCGCTTCCTCTTATGCGAAGCGACATCTTCTTTTATGCTATGGCATGAGCTCGAAAACGTAACCAACATTATTATTAATTAAATATATCGTAAGATGAAAAGACACGAGTTCAAAAATCCGGTTCCAGTCCGTGAAAGAATGGCAGAAAAATGGAAAAAACGGTTCATGTTCGAAAAGGGGTATTCTGAGGAATGTGCAGAATACATGGCACAAAGATTGATCGACCTCATTGACCACATGCAGTATGGCTATGCCCTTATTGCCTTTCACAAACAAGGCACAATCTTCAAAATGGTGAAAGCAACCCTCATACCCTATGAAAGTTTCTTTCACCGATTCTATGAAATGGAGCGCATAGAAAGTACTGTAGTTTACTGGGATGTAGAGTCACAGGCTTGGAGAAGTTTCCAGTTGGAAAATTTACTAGACTGGAGCCCCGTCTGCTAATCATTAATCACTTATCGTTTAATCACTAAAGAAATGGCAATGAATTGTACAGGGGTACTGTATTTCCCCATAACTATAAGTCTGCTCGAAGGAGTAGCAACAGAATTGATAGAAGCTCGGTTCGGGCTGAAAGGTGTAGCGGCATTCATAAAGCTACTCGGAAAAATTTATAAAGAAGAGGGATATTATCTAGTGTGGAACAAAGAGCAATGCATGCTCTTTGCCCACAAATTAGGAAACGAATTATCGGATGAGGAAATGCAGGAAATCGTAGAACTTCTGATAGCGAAAGACATATTTGACCGGAAAATGTATGAGGAACACCAGGTATTGACATCCGTACACATACAGAAAGTATGGCTGGAAGCTACCAAACGCAGAAAACGGGACTTGACTCCCCTCCCTTACTTCCTTATGGAAACCAAAGTTCCTAAAAACGGGAAAGAAGAAAATGAGGTACAGGATGTATTGTTTCCACCCGAAAATGCATGCAATTCCGAACAAAGTAAAGAAAAGCAAAGTAAAGAAAAGGAAAACACTCCCCCTCTAACTCCCCAAGGGGAGAAGGGAGGAGAAGGAACGGAGGGCTCTTCTTTCGGCATCCCGGGATATGCCTACAACAAGAAGACACACAATCTGGAAGGTTTGATGTTGGAGCTGCAACAACTTCATATCGTAGACCGAAATGAAATCAATGCCATTCTACGGCTATCCGACTATGGAAGACTAGGAGGGTATGTGTTTAAAATAATCAGTAGTACACGATGGAGTACTGTACTGGCAAAAGGAAAATACGTCATCGCCGCACTAAGAAAAGAGAAAACCGGAAACGGCTGATAATCAAGGTTAATATCAGCATTTGCCAAGGCTACACCCTTTGCCTCCTATAGCTACACCCTTTATGACAAAGGGCTACACCATACGGGCGAAAGGGTGTAGCCATCCTAAAGTACCCGTCAAAGCTTACAAAATATACATCAATGTATATTTTTGAAATAATCATATACAGGTAGTACACGAACCGTTTTATCCCCAATAATAAACTTGTCATACTGATTAAATGACAGCAATAATCCCTCAGGCAGATTAAAAAAGTTCAAGTGCAAATATAGGTATTCCATTCTAAATGGATACTCCTTTCCATTCTGAATGGACAAAAAAATAGCGGCTGACCCACAAAAGGAGTCAACCGCGAATATTAATATAAAAACGCTTTCTTGATTAGAGAGCACCTACTTCTTTCAATGCAGCGTTAGTTCCGTGAACAGCCTTAGCACTGGCAGCGAATTTTTCTTTTTCATCAGCAGTCAGTTCCAGTTCAACGATCTTTTCGATACCATTCTTGCCTAAGATAACGGGAACACCGATACAAAGATCAGATTCGCCATATTCGCCTTCCAACAATACAGAGCAAGGAATCATCTTCTTCTGGTTGTGAATGATAGACTCAACTACATAAGCTCCTGCTGCACCCGGTGCATACCATGCAGAAGTACCCAGCAACTTAGTCAGAGTAGCACCACCTACCATAGTAGAAGCTACAACTTCGTTCAGTTTTTCTTCGCTCAACAGTGTGCTAACCGGTTGTCCTTTGTATGTAGCCAAACGAGCCAACGGAATCATAGTAGTATCACCATGACCGCCGATTACCATACCTTCTACTTCGTTTGCATTGCAACCCAAAGCTTGAGACAGGAAATATTTAAAACGAGAGCTGTCCAAAGCACCTCCCATACCGATAACACGGTTCTTAGGCAGACCCAAAGATTTCAATGCCAGATAAGTCATTGTATCCATCGGATTAGAAATAACTACAAGGATAGCGTTGGGAGAATATTTCAATGCATTTTCAGCAACTGTTTTCACGATACCGGCATTCACACCGATCAACTCTTCACGAGTCATGCCCGGCTTACGGGGAATACCTGATGTGATAACAATAACGTCAGAATTTGCAGTCTTCTCATAATCGTTGGTGCAGCCTACAATAGTGGTATCAAAACCCAACAATTGAGCTGTCTGCATCATATCCATTGCCTTACCTTCTGAAACGCCTTCCTTAACATCCAGCATTACCACTTCGTCAGCCACTTCATTAAAGGCCAACACATTAGCGCATGTAGCACCTACGTTACCTGCACCTACTACGGTTACTTTTGACATAATCTTCAATTTTTTGTTTATATGTGTAATAAAGTTGCGACAAAAGTACAACGACATTCGTAATTAAGGAAATTTTTCCGTAATAATTTTAGTTAAATGATTATTAAGTTAAGGGTTGACAACACCATCCCTATATCCCCACGGTTAGAATTGTTGTCTTCAAATCCTCATCACGTGACGATCCACCAACCATAATTATAAACTCACCCGTATCTACTTTAAAATTCATTTTCGCATCATAAGAGGAAAGTTCTTTAGGAGTAAGTACAAAACTCACCAGTTTTTTCTCACCTGCTTTGAGGGATATAGTACGGAATCCTCTCAGTTCCTTCACAGCACGGGTAACATCGCTCACTGGATATCGCAGGTACATCTGAACGATCTCTTCTCCTTCACGAACTCCTGTATTAGTGACTTCCACAGTTACAGTTACCATTTCGTTAGAACCTATATAAGATTTATCCAATACCGGTGTACTATAACTGTAAGATGTATAACTTAATCCGTCTCCAAACGTATACAACGGCTCGGATGAAGTACGTAAGTACTTGCGTACATATTGTGACGGTTTATGATTATAGAAAACCGGAATCTGTCCTACACTCCTGGGAAATGAGATGGAAAGTTTTCCACTAGGGTTCACTTTTCCAAACAATATTTCGGCAACTGCTTGTCCGCCAAAACTTCCGGGTTCCCATGCTTCAATAATGGCAGCAACTTGCTTTTGTATCTGCGTAATACTCAGCGGACGGCCATTGATCAGCACCACTATTACCGGTTTTCCCGTTTTACATAATTCTTCCACCAGTTCATTTTGCAAACCGGCAGGGTCAATATCATCCCTATCTATATTCTCGCCCGAATTACGGTTTACACTCTCACACCGAAGGGCATTTTCGCCTATTACGGCAATAATCACATCATTATTTCGGGCTGCTTCTACAGCCGACCGAATAATATCCCGGGATAATTCGGGAATAGCATCGCCCGTATCAAAGAAATTCACTTCTGCATCTTTACCAGCTACTTTGCGCACTCCTTGAAGCACAGTCACGACATTATCAATTGGTTGCAAAGCGCTCCAGTCGCCTAACATTGCCTGGTTATTCGCATTAGGTCCCGTCACCAGAATTCGTTTTCCTATAGATTTCAAAGGAAGTATTTCCTCTGAATTTTTCAGTAAGACAATAGATTTCCGGGCAGCTTCCAATGCTGTCTGCTGATGTTCTTTAGTAAATAACTTTTCAGAAATTTTCTTTTCATCTACAAATGGATTTTCAAACAATCCTAATCTGAACTTCGCTTCTAAAATTCTGCGTACAGATTCATCAATACGTCCTTCCGTCAATTTATCCCCAGCGATCATTTCAAGTATGGGTTCCATAAATTGCGGTCCATGCATATGCATATCCATACCGGCAAGTAATGATTTATACACAGCCTCTCTTTGGTCAACCGCCACACGATGTACCTCAGCCAGACGTTCAATATCCTTAAAATCACTCACATAAAATCCATTAAATCCCCATTCCTTACGGAGTAAATCCGTCATTAGATATCGGTTGGCATGACAGGCAATGCCATTGATTTCATTGTGAGCGGGCATCACAGTGTATACACCGGCAGCAACAGATGCCTTGAAAGGCGGATAATAAACATCCCGGAGAGTACGTTCCGACAAATCAGAAGGAGCTACATTCAGACCATTAATCGGCTCACTGCCTGCAACCAAATGTTTAGCGCAAGCTATTACCCGTTTATCACCAACCAGATTTTCACCTTGCAATCCTTTTATCACAGCTACCCCCATTGCAGTCACCAGATAGGTATCTTCACCGAATGTCTCTCCTACTCTTCCCCAACGGGCATCACGAGCCACATCCAGATTAGGAGAAAACGCCCAGTGAAAACCAGTCGACCGCATTTCAAGTGCAGTTTGTGCAGCAGTTTTGCCTACCAACATTGTATCCCAAGTACATGAAAGCCCGATAGGCGACGGATAAACTGTGCTTCCCGGAATCATTCCATTGCCATGTAAAGCGTCAATCCCCATAAGCAACGGTATCTTCAAACGACTTTTTAATGCCAGATGCTGCAATTTGTTAGCCTCTTCAGGTGACAAGACATGCAAAAAAGATCCAATCTCTCCACGAGAAACCATGTCTTCAATATTCTTAACTGTAAGTCCGGGATAGAATGCCCATGCATCACTATTTTTGAGTTGCTGTGAATTCATACGCCTTGCTTCAGCCTCTCTCATATGCTGAAAACCGACATACTGGCACATTTGCGCAACTTTTTCTTTTAATGTCATCCGGCTCAATAAATCATCCACTCTTTCTTCTATTTTTGCTTTCGGATCAAGGTACAAAGGAGATTTTTCCTTGCCTGTCCCTGCCCGCATCCCAGAAGTAAACAATACAAAAATAAGAACCACAACTTTCCTCATAACCCTATTTATTTAAAAAGTTTGCTCAATGACAAGTTCATTTGTTTGATTTCTGACGCTATAGCTTCAGCAATGATACGAGCCCCTTTCACGCTAAAATGAGTATTATCAGCCTTTCCGTCAGGATAATAAGTATACTGCCCGGGCATCACCCATAAGAATAATTCTTTAGACGCCTTTTCACCGAAATCAAGAAGTATTTTTTCAGTAAGGCTATAAGCATCTATAAAGTATACTTTCTCTTCTTCGGCTACTTCTCTGACAGCTTTGGAATAAGCTCCATGCGTATCTACTATTTTGCCTTCGGAAAAAGTTCTACGTGTAACCGGAGTCAGTAAAATAGGTATAGCTCCTTTTGCTTGGGTATCAGTGACAAACCGTTTCAGGTTTTGTTTATAATCATAAATTGTAGTCCCTCGGGCAGTATCTACTTTCTCATCATTGTGTCCGAACTGAATAATAACATAATCCCCCTTCTTTAAACTTTGAAAAATGGCTTCCCAACGCCCTTCCTCAATAAAACTTTTGCTACTTCTCCCATCCAATGCTCTGTTATCCACTCTCACCGAATCAATAAACAATTCAGTAAAAGCCTGCCCCCATCCGGTTTCCGGGAATTTCTCCTTTTCCTTATTCGCCATAGTAGAATCACCTATCATGTACACTACTATACAGGCACCACGGACAGGTGCGGCTAAACTTAAAACAAAAAAAAGGAACAGGTTGATCGTTACATTACTTATCCTCTTCATAATCTAATATTTTATTATGCTCTTTACAACAGAGAGCGTTAAACATCATTTCCGGACAAAAGTAGCCCATTCAACAGTTTTTCAAGGGGTAATATTTTAAGCAAATAGGGGGATTTTTATTCCTTTTCTAATTGATATACTGAATGTTTACGTATATCAGACTCAAACAGAAGCCATTTGGTCTGATATAACTTTTCAAAATCAGGTGCACTGGGATGCCCTTTACAAGGAGACCAATAATTATTCTGTCCCACACTCCAAATCATAGCATAAGCTAATCCTGATTTTTTCAATACAGGTAATAAAGTACCTGTCCACCAGTCATCTACCGATACCCGGTTCAATCCGGTTTCAGCCATCGCCATCACTTTCTTCTTTTCTTTATTGATCTCTTTCAGTACATTCACCATTTGGTGTCCTTTCTGTATATAAATTCCATCCGGATGCCAGTTTTCTTTATCATAAAGATCAAATCCCAGCACATCTACATAGTTATCACCCGGATAACGTTCAAGATATTCCTCACGAGAAGCAAACACATCGGGACAATACACTATAAGAATGTTATGGACATTCCTCGTATTGCGCAGATAATCTACGGTATAACGCCACAATTTAACATATTCCTCTGGAGAACAATGACTTTTCCCCCACCAAAACCAATTACCCGTGTGTTCATGGAAAAGCCGCAAGAGAACAGGAATAGGCTCTCCATTATCCCCTTTTAAACTTTGCAGAAAATCGGCAGCCGCATCTATCCATGTATTATATCTCCGGAGTAATTCTGGATTGGAAAATAAATAGTAAATAGTAGAGTCTTGTGTACTTTTCACTCCCTGTGCGGGACTTACAGGATTATTCATATGCCAGCTTATGGTATTAATCCCACCTTGCCTGTAGAATTGCTGCACCTGCCACATAATATCGTCAAAGCGTTGCCATGACACATTTACCTCACTTTTTAATTCTATTTTTCCCATATCCGATCCAAGAAGTGCAGGATATTCTCCTACCAGCTCCCTTATATCCGAACGTCCGGGTACAGCACGCCATCCATGTCCACGATAAAGATCTTCCTGATGACCGAAAAGTATTCCTTTTTTAGCGATAGTCTGAAGATTTAAATAAAGGTTTCTCGTTTCACGAGTTGCCAATTTATCCGTAGGTTCCGTTTGTCCATACGCAAAAGAGTATGTTATACCGGATAATAGTAAAATAAACAGTTTCTTGCTTAATGATTTCATGGTTTGTCTCCTATCAGTTTATTATTTCATTTGATTCTACGATCTCATATTTCGGTTTTTGCCCACTCTGTGTCAGCACATCATCAAAAGTTAAATGCCTACAATGTCTTATCATGACAGTACTCCCGTCAGGAAGAAGAATGTTTTTAAATAAAATGTTCCGAGTATAATGTTCGGGAGATTCAAAGCCATTTATTTCTATAAGAGTTTGTCCCGGTATCGCTCCAGTCATATCCAGATTGATAAAATCCATATTTCTGAATATGGGAAGCTCATCGGCCGCTTTCCCATCGTTATTATAATTCAAATGGGTAAAAAGTTTTATTTTCTGTATGCTACAATCTTCCACCCGTATATTCTCTACATATCCTCCCCGTTGAGGAGTAGCCTTAATTTGTAGGCCATTAAGCAAATCACCTGCATAACAGTCTTGAATGAGAATATCACTTACCCCACCAGACATTTCACTACCGATGGATATGCCATGCCCTTTCACAAATTTGCAGTCTATGATCCGTATATTTCGAGTAGGGATGCCTATGATATTTCCTTCCGGATTTTTTCCAGATTTTATAGCAATGCAATCATCACCATTGGAAAAAGTACAATTATATATATAGCAGTCGGAAGAAGAATCCGGATCTATTCCATCTCCTCGAATCACACTGCTATTAATAGTGAGATCATAACAAAGTATATTTTTACAGTAAATATAGTGAACCGTCCAGCAAGGTGATTCTTCTATAGTGACTCCTTCTATAGTGATATTTTCTCCATTCATCACACAGATAAGCCTACTCATATTCCGTTCTCCTGCATGCTCTATCATTTTAGAAGTCAGTATTTCTCCACCTCCACGGATAATCCCTTCTCCCCGGATAGATAAATTTCTCAACTGATGTCCTTTGCTTCTGTCAATAGTGCCCGCATTTAAAAGGGCGGCAGGGGTAGATATCTCCCAACCTTCAAACCTGTTCGGAATCACAGGATAATCACTCAGATGGGTAGTTCCTTGTAATACCGCCCCTTTTTCCAAATATAAAGTCATATCACTTTTGAGGAAAAGTGCTCCGGAATAATATATGCCGGCAGGTATATAAACCATTCCCCCTTTCGGACATTCATTAATCGCTTTCTGGAATGCAGAAGTATTAATAATTCCTTCTCCACTCTCAACTCCGTAATCTCTCACATTCAGGATTCTGCCTTTTGCTTTAGTCTTGACATCTATTACCGCCCCTTTTTGAAGAGGAACTCCTGCCGAATCCAAAGGAGTTATCACAAAGCGATATTTTGTTTCAGGCTGTAATCCTTTTACCGACAAATAGGTGCGGTCGACATTACAAACTTGCGTACTTTCATTATAACTCACACGATAAACAGTGGCTCCTCGCACTTTATCCCACAATAAAAATACTGAAGTATCCGTTTCGGAACCTGCCGGAGAAACAGCTTTCCATGTATCAGTGTTAACGTCCTTGCAACTTATACAAAGGCAACTAAGCAATATTAACAATAAATTTGTTTTCATCATTCTTCATTCGGATTATCACTTTCCTCTTCTTGAGAGGAATTCATATACTCACTTGGATTCTTCTCAAAAAGTTTTTTAAACTCTTTACTAAAATATTTGCGGTCGTTAAAGCCTACCATATAGGCTATATCCGCAACTCCGTATTGATGCTCACGAAGCAACTGGGCCGCTTTACGAAGACGGATAGACTTTATAAAGTCATTCACAGACATGTCAGATATCGCCCTTATTTTCTTGTATAATATAGGTTGGCTCATTCCGACAGTGGCAGCGAGTACGGGAACTCCAAACTCAGAATTGGATATGTTTTCTTCAATAATAGCCAATACCTTATGCAGAAATTTTTCATCAATCGTATTAACAACCGTCTGTGTAGGTTCGTACATTAGCCTGCGCGTAAACTTCTCACGCATGACATCACGAGCTGCAAGCAGATTATGAATATTCAGTTCCAGTATCCGAAGGCTAAACGGTTTGGTCAGATAAACTTCCGCTCCCGTTTCAAGTCCTTCTACCAAATGCTCGTAACCGGCACGTGCTGTCAAGAATATGATCGGAATGTGACTGGTGCGTTCGTCTGCTTTAAGCTGTTTCGCCAGTTCCAATCCGTTCACCTCTTCCATCATTACATCACTTATTATCAAATCGGGGATATTTTCAATAGCAATGTCCCACCCTTGTTTTCCATCATTGGCTTCCAATATTTCATAAACACTCAGCAATGACTCTTTTATAAAAGTTCTAAGCTCCACATTATCTTCCACTATCAGCAAAGTTGCTTTCTTTGGCATTGCCTCCTCACAATCCTCCACCGGTATGTTTTCCATTTGCCCAGTAGTCTCTTTTTCAGCCTCATCGCCGATTATCAATTGATTACTGTCGAACTGATCTTTTCCCAATTTCAAATCAAAATAGAACGAGGTTCTCATTTTATCGTCCACACGGCCTGATTCCATTTCAATAGTCCCCTTGTGCTGCTCAATTATATTTTTGGAATAAGCCAATCCAATTCCCGTACCGGCTTTAGGGTACCCCGAATAATCGGCCTGGTAAAATCTCTGGAATATATTTTTTTGTTCAGTTTCCGGCACCCCCTTCCCATTATCCGTCACACGAACTTCAACAGACTCCCCTTTCAACCCTACACTACAAGATATTTCACCACCATCCGGAGTGAATTTAAATGCATTTGAAAAAAGATTATAAAGCACCTTCTCTATTTGATTCTTATCAAAATAGACATCTATTGTCTCCCGCTCGCATTCAAAATTAAATGTGATATGCTTGTCTACTGCTAATGATTCAAAGGAATTATATACACCACGAGCCACGCTAACCATATTATTAAGAGTGATATACAACTTCATATTACCTGTCTCAGCCTTTCGGAAATCAAGTAATTCGTTAACCAGCCGGGATAGCCGCAAAGCATTTTCCTTAATCAACATAAACTGGCTGTATATTTTCCCGTTATCTTTCACCTCATTTTCTAATTTTTCAAGTGGAGCCAAGATCAAAGTCAAAGGCGTACGTATCTCATGCGATATATTGGTAAAAAACTCCAATTTCATACGATTCAGTTCTTCTTGCCTCTGATTTTGCAAATGCTCTTTGAACAAGGAACGTTCCAATCTAGCACGTATACGAAAAAAATGAACTATATAATAGACAATACTTCCTATAAGAACAATATAAATCAGATAAGCCCACCACGTATCCCAAAATGGAGGTAACACGATGATTTTTATTTCAACCGGGATTTCATTCCACAAGCCGTCATTATTGGCAGCTTTCACCTGAAAAGTATAATTCCCCGGAGCAAGATTTGTATATTGCACATTGCGCTGATTGCCAGAATAATTCCAATCAGAATTATTAGCCAATCCTTTCATGCGATAAGCATATTGGTTATTCTCCGTATAGACAAAATTCAAAGCCGCAAACTTAAAACCGATATTATATCCCTGCTTATAAGTAAGCGTGATTTCATCGGTATTTTCAATGGTTGATTTCAAAGGAGAGTTATCCGTATATGGGGTGACTTCCTTGTTATGAATATAAAAACCCGTAATGGAAACCACCGGTAAATTCTCATTTCTCCTTATTTTATCCGGATAGAACGTTGTGACTCCATTTACTCCTCCCCAGAAAAATTCGCCATAAGGACTCTTAGCAACAGCTCCGGGCAGAAATTGATTACTTGAAAGTCCGTTCTGAACCGTATAACGAGTGATCCGGTAATCTTCTTCTTGAAAAGGGGGCCGAAAAGAAGTAAAATCGACTTTCACCAATCCATTATATGTGCTAAACCAGATGTTACCAGCATTATCTTCATTTATGGCTTGTATCACATCACTACTCACTTCCGGCGCATTCAGTTTATGGAACTCCTTATTGATCTTATCAAAATAATATCCTCCCGACATTGTTCCAACCCAAAGGCGATTATTGGCATCCCGATAGAGGGAAAGCACCATACGGCTATTCATATTATTCATGTCTTTAGTATCATAATAAGTCGTAAAAATCTTCGTTTGGGGATCATAGCAGTTTAGTCCGCCACGGGTTCCAATCCACAGTTTTCCTGCTTCATCCTGAATAATCGAACTGACCGTATTGTTACTTAAACCATGATTATCTCCGGGAACATTAACAAAAACGGTATCTACAACACCCTCTTCTGTTAATTCTATCAATCCTTCATTTTCCGTCCCTGCCCATACTTTATCACCATCAGACAGTAAAGCATTGACACGGATATGCTTATCCTTTTTCAGTTCCAGATAACGGGCGCGCCCAGTCTGCGGTTCAAAAATGGCAATTCCTTCCAAAGTACCAATCCATATCCGTTTTTTCCTGTCCCACATCAACGATTTTATAATGTTACTTTGTTTATGATTGACCATATCCCTTACTGGATAATACTGTACCATATTTCCAGTCCGGTCCACATGGTTCAGGCCTCCACCATCCGTCCCAACCCATATCTCATCTTTTTCATTATCAAGCAAAACACTATTAACTAACGGTTGATTCAATCCGCTTTTATCTCCCATCCGTTCACCTATGTTTACGAAATTCTGCCTGTAGCTACTAAAAATATTTATTCCACCGGCGTATGTTGGCATCCATATATTACCTGCATGATCTCTCATAAATTGCCAAATCGTATTATGACTGAGACTACCGGGATTGGTACTGTCATGCACATAATTAGTAAACTTACGGTTGCTCCTGTCAAAAATACTCAACCCGTCACGCGTAGCAATCCAAACCTCGTTATAATCGGACACAAAGATGTCTCGCACAAAGTTGGATAATAAAGACTGAGGCTCTGTTACTATATGACGATAATTATAACAGCTATCTTTATACACATCGTAATAGAAAAGTCCGGATTCCTCCGTACCGAACCACATATTTCCCTGCTGGTCTTGTTTTATAATAAATAAATGCGCTTCCTGAAGATAACTATTTTCTGCTAATGCAACAGGCAAGCCTATAATTTCACCAGTAGTCGGTGCATAACACACCAATCCTTTTTCCAATCCCAGCCATATCCTCTTTTTTTCATCTTCGTATAAGCAATTTATAAGGCATTTGGAAAGATCCACCTCATTTCCTGCAGAAAATGAAACATCCATCATTTGCTTTGTAACTAAACTTACACACAACAATCCTCTATTTGTAGCTACCCAAAGAAACTCATTGTTATCTCCTGGAAGCAAACCAAATACAATGGTAGATAACCCGATATCCACCCGACGGAATTGCTCCTGTCTTTGATTAAAAATAAAAAGTCCATTTGACGTCCCAATCCATAAGTTTTCGTCATTGTCTTCGTATATGACTTTTATATTACTATGTGTAATATTATAATCCGTAATCTTATTGTCATTATAAGTTTTGAACTCATAACCATCAAAACGGATAAGTCCATCCCTACTTCCAATCCAAATGAATCCATTCTTTGATTGTGTAATGGAAAAGACAGGACTTTGTGAAAATCCTTCTTTAAGAGATAAATGCTTGAATTGAATTGCATCACCAGCCTGCAAAGACAACTGGCAGACGATAACTAATATAATCATCATGATTAATCTATATTCCTGTTCTTTTATTCCATTCATGATTTTTACATTTAGATTGATACTTATTTCAAAGAAAGCGTAATCGTACCTATTCCGAAATATCGGAATCCGGTACGATTCTGCACTCTATCATCTGAAAACAATTTTAGTACCCATAATCCTGAGTCAAATTTTTATTAGCTTCAATAGCCGTCTGAGGAAGTGGGATCAGTTCACTATGATTTTCCTGAAAATTGGGAGCGATCCAACCAAGCACCCTGTCAATAATAGATGCAGTCCAAGCTACCTTCAAATATCCTTCAGGTACCTCTTCCGGAGACGGTTCATAAAATGAATTGAAAATTTCCATTTCTGCTCCCTTTTTATAATAAAGAAAGCTGGGTACAAACTCATAAGGAGCTTCCTTACTCTTCATCTTCAGCAAATTATCACGTGCCTCCTGAAGTTTTTTTCCCAGAAGATTCCAACGGATCAAATCATATTTACGTATGCCTTCACTACCAAATTCGAGTGAGCGCTCCTTTACAATAGCATCAAAAAAATCTTTATAAGTAACAGGAGTCGTTCCCATAACAGCAGTATTACCTCCAAACGCCCGTTTTCTCACTTCTTCAAAAGCACCAATAGCCTCTGGAGTGGGTTTACCAGCCAGTTCATTCTCAGCCTCTGCAAACATCAGAAGAACATCCGAGAATCGAAGAATAGGCCAGTTCACATCCGAATATTGTAATCGAGTAGATAACGGAACATCTGCCTTTATCCAGTCCCGGCGGAATTTACCATCAGCCATTCCTGCCAACTCCAGTAACTCTTTCTGACCATTTGTATTGATTTGATAAGGAGCAATTGTTACATCCCGGCGTTGATCCATCGGATCGAAAGCATAAAAATAAGTAGGTAATGGCATGATAGCCTGGTTTCCTATTTTATAGACTTTAGGTCCATTAGTATATCCGAATGAACTTGAAAGATCAAAATTTCCACCTGCCATAGCCACTTCAAACATCACCTCACCATTAGCTTCAATCGTATGACCGTTTATCGCATCTTTGAATACAGCCTCAAAACTTGGATTCAAGTCATGAATATCTCTATGCCGCATAATTTCCGCACACTCATCCCTGGCTATCTGATAAAATTGCTTATAATCATCCCGGCGTTCCATTTTATTTGTTTCGCGACGAAGTGAATATCCTCCCCTAAAAAGTGCGATACGGGCGCGCAATCCCCGGACAGCTCCCTGAGTTATTCGTTCATCATCAGAAACCCCTTCTGTTCTGCGCCACGGGACTAAATCCTCTGCTATCTTCAAATCATCCAGCAAACGCTCATATATGACATCACGATCCGTTTTAGGTAAATTCAGATCCAATACATCCTCCGAAGGATTAAATTGAGCCGGGAGATCTCCCCATATACGGATTGCCTCAAAATAATATTGAGCACGTAAAGTCAATGATTCTCCCAGCAGCCTTCTCAATTGGCTCTTTACATTATCATTTCCATTATTGTAGTCCGCCATTTTAGGAATATACTTGATACACAGATTAGCTCGTTCTATCCCAGTAAAAAGATTCCTAAATACACCATCAAGATAGGCGTGTGTCGGACGCACATCATAACGAGCTATATCCCGCGAACCATTATCGGGCACTCCGTTTCTCGGCGTACTCCACATTTCATCGTTATCATAAGGAAAAATAAGACTCAAACGAGATCCGTAACCCTGACCGCCAACCATACTTCTGTACACTCCCATCACCGACTTTGTTGCATAAGTCACGTTGCTGAAAGACTCACTTGTAGATGTCAAAGAACGAGGATTTTCGGTTAGAAAGTCGCTGCATGACGACAAAAATATACCGAATAACGTCAACGACAACAAACTATATTTCATATTTCTCATATCATTATAATTTTTAAAGTAATCAGAATGTAATATTAGTACCTACCAAGAAACTTCTTGTACGTGGATAAGCAGAATAGTCGACGCCCGGAGTTACACGACTTGAACGCCGTGTGTCTACTTCAGGATCATAACCCGAATATTTGGTAAACACCGCCAAGTTATTCACCGTCACATATAAACGGAATTGCGAAATCTGGATCCTCTTCAACAAGGCCGAATTAAAAGAATATCCCAAAGTTATATTGTTAATACGCAGGAATGAAGCATCTTCTACAGCCCATGAAGTCGGGAAAAAACCGGAGGCATCTCTGGTTGCCATCCAAATAGAAGCATTCTTATTCAATGCTGCCAATTCCTCAGGTGCAATACCTAAAACCACATTCTTACCACCTTCCTGAATAATTTTTTGTACTACATTACCAGCATTATCCGTAGTCCTCCAGCGATTTCTCATATGACTCAACAAGTTGGAATTCGGAGAATAACCATTGGAAAATTCTATTTTAGAAGCATTCAAAGCTTTACTTCCCCATTGAAAATTCACAAAGACACTCAAATCGAAATTTTTATACATGAATTGTTGATTTAATCCTCCGGTAATTTTAGGTGTTCCACAACCTAAGATTTTCTTGTCATTTTCATCCAAGACACCATCATCCCCTGATTTAAACTTCATCATTCCCGGTTGGGGTACTCCTATCACCTTCGACGGGTCTGCGAGCCCTTCTTTCAAGGCATAGCGTCCAAAACCCGGATTAGCCGGATCGGGGGTATAATCAAAATCATCTACGGTGTAGAATCCATCGGATTCATATCCATAAATAGTACCGACTGCTTCTCCCACCTTCACTATATAATCAGCAGGTGCTCCTGATATCCCCCATCCGGAATTTTGAAGATAAGATTCTTGTCCATCAGCCAATTTGAGAATCTTATTCCGATTATAAGCTATATTAAAATTAGCAGACCAAGAAAAATCCTTATTCTCAATTATCATTGCTTGTATCTGTGCTTCAATACCCCGGTTACGTGTAGAACCCGTATTCTGTATTTGTGTCTTATAACCTGAAGTATAGGATATTGGTGTATTGAGCAATAAATCTTTCGTCGTATTGTCGTAATAGTCCAATGACATTTGAATCCTGTTATTTAATAACCCTAAATCCAATCCTATGTTTTTTGAGGTAGTGGTTTCCCATTTAAGATTTGAATTTCCTAAAGAATTAGGAACCAATGCTCCCGTACTAGTATTATTATTCAATCCATAAATATCATCCTTATAAAAAGTTTGATACAAATAGTCACTGATACGATTATTACCGGATTTACCATAACTGAACCGTACTTTCAAATCTGATATTTCATCTACACTCTGCATGAATTTTTCTTTTGAAATACGCCATGCCACTGACCCAGAAGGGAAGTATCCCCAATTATTGTCTTTAGCAAATTTGGACGACCCATCACCACGGTAAGTGAAACTAAACAGGTAGCGTTGCTTCAACGTATAATTAATTCGTGTAAAGAAAGAAAGTAATGTACTACGTGAATAGGAACTGGACGGATAACCAGCTAAAATAGTTCCTTTAGTTAATTGCCCAAGTGCACTTTCGGGAGTAATGCCAATAGGAAAGTCTTTCAATTTTTGTTCCAATCCTTCTTTCTGATTGATAAAAACTTCATGTCCCAACAAGATATTGATACTGTTATCTTTACTAAACTTCGATTTAGAACGTGCATTTGTAAAAGTAAACACATTGGATTGATTCATTGTTTTTCCATCTGTTCGCGTCATGCGTACATAAGGATTACCACCATAATTATACATAGCATTAGGAGTCATAAAATCATCAAAAGTATCTTGTTTCGAGTGGCTCAGATCTAATCCCAAGGTAGACTTAAAAGATAAATAATCCGTAAATTTTATATTCACATATCCACTCAGATTTATATTCTCCTGATTGTACTTACGGTATTGCCCCTTGAACAAGGCCACCGGATTAACCAGTCCTAATCCATTTCCTCCGTTTGACTCTTCGGTATATTCCGGATCAAATTCATCTTCAGGTGAACCGGGAACAGTGTACGGGCGGTATTTAATCAGATTTCGTAGATTATTCAAAGAAGCAGAACCCGGATCGGACATTCCAGCACCGTCAGTTGTTTGATTATTGTAACGGACATTAGCTCCGAAATCCAGCCACTTATTCAAGGTATGGGATATTTTAGAAGTAAACTGATGCTTCGTCAACCCGGTATAAGCCACTATTCCTTCATTTTTATTATATAAGTAATTGACATTAAATTTCGTTTTATTATTACCACCAGTAATATTTATATTATGCGTCTGCGTAATAGCTGTATTACCCATCATCTTGTCCTGCCAGTTCACCATTTCCATATTTTTATAGCGGGCAATATCTTCATACGATTCAGCATAGCGATAGGCAAAATTTTCTTCATCTTTCAAGCTGCCTCTACTTCGTTCATATTGATATAATACGAATTCATAAGGATCCAGTACATCCAGTTTCTTAGAAAGATATCCAAGCCCGAATGTTCCGTCATAGCTAATTGTCGTCTTTTGCTCTGCACCCGATTTTGTAGTGATCAATACCACCCCGTTAGCTCCTCTAGCTCCATACAAGGCTGTTGTCGAAGCATCTTTCAGCACATCCACGCTGGCTATTTCCTGTGGTGAAATAGCAGCAAGAGCATTTTCCATTTGTACTCCGTCTACAATATATAAAGGAGAATTATCTTGGGTAATAGAACCACCTCCACGAATACGAATATTAAACTCAGCATTAGGGCTTCCCTCAGAAGTAGTGATTTGCACTCCTGCCAAACGTCCGGTAAGTGCCTGTGCCGCCGAAGTGAGTGGTATATCTTTAATTTGCTTAGCATTCACCGATGAAACGGATCCTGTCAGATCACGACGATTCATAGAAGCATATCCTATCGAAACAACTTCATCAAGCAATATCGTATTCGGCTCAAGAGAAATAGCCATAGGCTTATCTGAGTTTGCTTTTACCTTTACTGTTTTATAGCCTATGTACTTCACTTCCAACAAAAGATCTCCACCTGACGGAATTTGCAACTCAAACTTACCGTCTATATCAGTAGCAGTTCCTGCTTTGCTGTCTATATGCAAAACCGTAGCTCCGATAAGTGGTTCTTCATTTTCACTATCCACAATGGTTCCCTTTACTTTCATCGTCTGTCCGTAGGCAGAACTTAACATAAAGAAAAGAGCTAATATTAAAAAGATTCGTGTTTTCACAATATTTCCTAGTTAAATTAAACATTCTAATTTTTCTCGCTACTCTCTTTCATACTTTCAATGGGTAAAACTAGTCCTTTATCTGTTCTCCATTTACAAATAGATTGTTAAATCTCACATCCTTGCACTTATACAAATAATTTCCATTCTTGACATTTTCAAAACGGCAATTATCCAGATTTACGTTATAAATGTTAATTCTGTCATCTAATCCGTCAATAAAGACTCCATACTTGCTTTTCTGGGAAGTAACGTTTTCAATATACACGTTCTTGACAATAGGATCGTAGGCACGGTTGCAGTTTTCATCGCTCTCATACTTCAAATTGATACGTAGAATAGCATCTTTGCATTCTCCAACTTTTATATTCCGAGCATAAATATTTTCAACAATTCCACCTCTACAAGTATTCGATTTTATCCGGATAGCGCGATCTTGTTCAGGACTATCCATCGTACAATTTTCGATAAAGAGATTTTTAAAACCTCCGGAAATTTCGCTCCCCACTACTACCCCTCCATGACCATCTTTCATGTGGCAATTGCGAACAATGATATTTTCACTGGGAATATTCCACTTGCGCCCATCAGCATTTCTTCCACTTTTTATGGCAATGCAATCATCTCCTGTATCAAAATAGCAACCTTCAATCAATACATTTTTAGTAGACTCCGGATCACAACCATCCGTATTAGGACCGCGGCTAACCATCCTTGCACGACGTACGATGAGATTCTCACAAAAAACAGGATGAATAATCCAAAACGGAGAATTAGTTAGCGTCACATCTTCAATCAGAATTCTATCGCAATTATTTAGATTAACCAACTGAGGACGCAACCCATCCTGTGGAGTCATTTTGCGTTTATATACAGGTTCAAAATTCTCAGCTAAATGAAAAAGACGATCCCGGCCTCCTTTTTTCTGACTCGTCATTCCCTCTTTCCATCCAAACCTTGGATGACCACTCATATGCCACCAAGTCTCATTGCTCGCCTGTCCGTCAATGACACCTTTTCCTGTAATAGCTATATTGGTTTCACCGTTGGCATAAATCAGCGGATGCGCATTATAACAGTCAATTCCTTCCCAACGAGTCAGCACAGCCGGAAAATAAAGACTTTGCTTAGGTATAAACTTCAATTTGGCTCCTTTCTCCAAATGAAGATTTACATTACTTTTCAATATAATTGGTCCTACATAAAATTCTCCTGCCGGAACCACAACTCTACCACCTCCACTGAGGCAACATGATAGAATAGCCTGATTAATGGCTTCATGACAAGGTTCATAAGGAGTATTCTTTCTTGCGCCGAAGTCGGTAATAAGGAAAGAACGATCCGGAAAACTTGTTTCCTTAATCTGCTTCTCAATACGGGCACATTCTTTCCATGCTTGTTCCATTGTCTGCGAGTGCACACTCAAAGCCATCAAAAATGCCCATAGACAAATAATTTGCTTTTTATTCATAATACTAAATATTTGGTTAATTAATACATCAAAAACTATTATTATCGCTTATTCAGCCAAGTAAGAATCTACCTGACACCGCAAATGTATCATGCAAAAACAAAAGTATAGGGGGGAAATTTTAAAAGATAAAGGGGATTTTTCTAAAGAATATTTTTTTCCTCAAGCTTTTCTTGCTTATAGATGAATTTTCAAACAAAACTGTTTTAATTTTACCCCTCCTCCAGATATATACCGAGTCTATATCTGTCGAAAACTTACGATGTTTCTCTCATTTTTGTTTTCATAACAAATGAATTAATTCGGTAATCGCACATAAACGTTATCTTTGCAGCGGAATAAACTCAATTCTTATTTTTTATATTTGATTATTACAAAGAATATGGCAGCTAAAAAAGACACTCTCTTCATCTTAGTAGGGAGTCTGCTGATACTTTTATTAATAGGCATTACTATTCTATTAATATCCGAAAAGCAGACCAACAAAGAACTGGTACAGGAATTTCAACTGGAAAAGGAAGACCTGGAAAACGAATATACACGCTTTGCACAACAGTATGACGAACTGAAATTAACAGTCTCCAACGATTCCCTGTCCGTACTATTAGAACAGGAGCAACTGAAAACCCAACGTCTGTTAGAAGAACTGCGTACCGTAAAAAGCAGTAACGCCGCTGAAATACGCCGTCTGAAGAATGAACTTGCCACCTTGCGTAAAGTTATGATAGGTTATATCAACCAAATAGATTCACTGAATAGGCTTACCGCTCATCAGAAAGAGGTGATCGCACAGGTCACGCAAAAATACAACGATGCTTCCCGCCAAATCAGCAATCTGGCGGAAGAGAAAAAGAATCTGAATAAAAAAGTAACTCTTGCTGCCCAACTGGATGCGACCAACATCAACATTCAAGCCGTGAACAAACGGGATAAAGTAGCCAAGAAAGTAAAAGACGTGGTGAAATTCAAGATAGGATTTACTATCGTCAAAAACATCACAGCTGAAACAGGCGAACGTACTATCTATGTCCGCATCACCAAACCGGATAATGACGTGCTGACTAAAAACCCTTCCAATACATTCCCGTATGAAAACCGCGAGTTGGGGTATTCCATCAAAAAGTACATTGAATACAACGGTGAAGAGCAAAATATAACCGTGTACTGGAACGTAGAAGAGTATCTATATGCAGGTACCTATCGGGTAGATCTTTTCGCAGACGGGACACTTATCGGCTCGCAATCCTTTACATTGGACTAAAAAAGATTAAATTATTTTGAGGTCTCACTGAAAGCCTATACATTTGCATCGTTGTTTATGCAATTATTGTTGCATCACAAAACAACGTTTTAATCACCTTAATAATGTATAGACACGATGAGAAAGTTCTTCTGTTTCATTTGGTTGGTATGTCTGACCTTCTCTGTCGGTGCACAAGAGGTTTTGAGCCTCGATAGTTGCCGTGCATTGGCCATTGCCAATAACAAAGAACTACTGATAAGCCAGGAGAAAATTAACTCTGCACATTATCAGAGAAAAGCGGCGTTTACCAACTACCTTCCCGATATTTCCGCCACCGGTGGATATATGCGTACCCAAAAAGAGATTTCACTATTGAGCGATGCACAGAAAGGTGCATTAGGTTCAATGGGAACTCAAGTAAGCGGTGCCATGCAAAATGGTATACAAGGTATACTGACACAGCACCCTGAGTTGACACAGAATCCGCAATTCATGGCGTTGATCCAGGCGTTAGGAAGTGTGGACGTTGCCTCTCCGCTCAACGGCCTCGGAAATTCCCTCGTTGACGCATTTCGTACAGATACCCGCAACATGTATGCCGGCGCCCTGACGCTGACACAACCTTTATATATGGGCGGCAAAATCCGTGCTTACAACAAAATCACCAAATATGCAGAAGAACTGGCACGTCAGCAACATGACAGTGGTCTGCAAGATGTAATACTTAGTACCGACCAGGCTTACTGGCAGGTAGTATCACTAGCCAGTAAAAAGAAGTTAGCCGAAGGTTACCTCAAGTTACTGCAAAAGTTGGAAAGCGATGTGGACAAGATGATCGCCGAAGGTGTTGCCACCAAAGCGGACGGTCTATCTGTAAAGGTAAGAGTGAACGAAGCGGAAATGACACTGACTAAAGTCGAAGATGGCTTGAGCCTGTCCAGAATGTTATTATGCCAGTTATGCGGTTTGGACTTGTCCTCTCCTATCACGCTGAAAGATGAACGGGAAGACGATCTCTCTCCTGATCCGGTAGCAGCAAATGGAATTGATCTGAATACGGTTTATGCTACACGGCCGGAAGTACGCAGTCTGGAACTTGCCACAGAAATCTACAAGCAGAAGGTAAACGTCACTCGCTCCGAATATCTGCCGTCACTGGCTCTGATGGGAAGCTATATGATGACCAACCCCTCCGTTTTCAATGGTTTCGAAAAGAAGTTCAAAGGTATGTGGAATGTGGGTGTGGTATTACAAGTTCCTATCTGGCATTGGGGTGAAGGCATGTACAAGGTGAAGGCAGCCAAAGCGGAAGCCCGTATCGCCCAATACCAATTGGACGATGCTAAAGAAAAGATAGAACTTCAAGTCAATCAGTCCGTCTTCAAGGTTAATGAAGCCGCTAAAAAGCTGATTATGGCAGAAAAGAATCTGGAAAAAGCAGATGAAAACCTTCGATATGCCACACTCGGATTTGAAGAAGGCGTGATAGCTGCCAGCAACGTACTCGAAGCACACACAGCCTGGCTTTCAGCCCAGTCCGAAAAGATAGATGCACAAATTGATGTGAAATTGACTGACATCTATCTGAAGAAGGCGTTGGGAGAATTAAAAATTAATAATTAAAAATTAAAAGGGTGAGAATTCATAATTCATAATTCATAATTCATAATTACCTAAATGGATACCAAATCACAAAACAGTAACATGCTATTAGCGTTTTTAACGCTGACAGGCGTCATTGCCATTGTAGCCGTAGTAGGTTTCTTCATGTTGCGTAAAGGACCGGAAATCGTACAGGGTCAGGCAGAGGTCACAGAATACCGGGTATCGAGTAAAGTACCGGGACGTATTCTGGAATTCCGTGTGAAAGAGGGACAAAGCGTGCAGGCCAGAGATACACTCGCCATACTGGAAGCTCCGGATGTATTAGCTAAACTGGAACAGGCTCGTGCGGCGGAAGCCGCTGCTCAGGCACAGAATGAGAAAGCACTGAAAGGCGCCCGTCACGAACAGGTACAGGCTGCCTTTGAGATGTGGCAAAAAGCTAAAGCAGGACTTGAAATAGCCGAGAAATCTTATAAACGTGTGAAGAATCTTGCTGATCAGGGCGTGATGTCAGCCCAAAAGCTGGATGAGGTGACTGCACAGCGAGACGCTGCCATCGCAACAGAAAAAGCCGCCAAAGCTCAATACGACATGGCAAAGAACGGTGCGGAACGAGAAGATAAAGCCGCTGCCGCCGCCTTGGTAGACCGTGCCAAAGGAGCTGTTGCAGAAGTAGAATCTTATATCAAAGAAACTTATCTTATAGCCCAAACAGCCGGAGAAGTTTCGGAAATCTTCCCCAAAGTAGGTGAATTGGTAGGAACCGGTGCACCGATCATGAACATAGCCATACTGGATGATATGTGGGTAACATTCAATGTCCGGGAAGATTTGCTGCAAGGTCTGACAATGGGAACTGAATTCGAAGCTTTCGTTCCGGCATTGGATAAAAATATCCGCCTGAAAGTGAACTACATGAAGGATCTTGGTACTTATGCAGCTTGGAAGGCTACGAAAACAACCGGGCAATTTGATCTGAAGACTTTTGAGGTAAAAGCTTTGCCACAGGAGAAAGTGGAAGGCTTGCGTCCCGGAATGTCGGTGATACTGAAAAAGTAATTAACGGTTAGTGATTAGTGATAAGTAAAGGAATGGCACGAGATAAGAAATATATAGCTTTGTGGAACGTCATGAAACGGGAAGGCCGACGGCTCGTTTCCCGTCCGCTGTACCTGTTCTGCATGGTGATAGCGCCGTTGTTCTGCTACGTGTTCTTCACAACACTGATGGATTCGGGGTTACCGGTCAATATGCCTGTAGGGGTGGTGGATCAGGATATGACATCCACTTCGCGCCAATTGATGCGAAACCTGGATGCATTTGAGCAGACCGCCATCGTAGCCCATTATCCTACTATCAACGAAGCACGTGCCGCCATGCAGAAAGGAGAAATCTACGGATTCTACTACATTCCGAAAGGTACCACCGCCAAGGCGCAATCTCAACGACAGCCTACCGTATCGTTCTATACCAACAATACGTTGCTTATCGCCGGTTCTCTGCTCTACAAAGACATGAAGATGATGAGCGAGTTGGCATCGGGAGCCGCCGCACGCACCAGTTTGTATGCTAAAGGTGCTACGGAAGACCAGGCTATGGCATTCCTGCAGCCCATCGTCATCGATACACATCCGCTGAACAATCCGTGGCTGAATTACTCCGTATATCTGTGTAACACATTTGCACCGGGTGTATTGATGCTGCTTATATTTATGATAACGGTTTACTCCATCGGTGTGGAAATAAAAGACCGTACCGCACGCGAATGGCTGCGCATGGGAAATAATTCCATCTACATCTCCCTTGCCGGAAAGCTATTGCCGCATACGGCTATTTTCTTCCTGATGGGGATATTATATAACGTATATTTATATGGCTTCCTGCACTTCCCCTGCAACAGTGGCATCATGCCGATGCTTCTTGCCACCCTCTGCCTTGTACTGGCTTCGCAAGGGATGGGTGTACTGATGATAGGTACATTGCCTACCCTACGTCTGGGACTGAGTTTTGCATCCTTATGGGGGGTGCTTTCATTCTCTATGTGCGGACTATCATTCCCTGCTATGGCCATGCATCCGATTCTGCAAGGATTAGCCAATCTGTTCCCGCTGCGTCACTATTTCCTGATCTATGTAGATCAGGCCCTGAACGGTTATCCGATGATTTATTCATGGATAAACTATGTGGCGTTACTTATTTTTATGATGCTTCCTTTCTTTGTCGTACACCGGCTCAAAGAAGCGTTGATTTATTATAAATACGTGCCCTAATGAAACATCTGACGTTCAAACAGAAAGTAGTACAAGGTATCCACGACCTATTCTATATCTGGATACGGGAATTCCGCACGACCTTTCGCGATCAGGGTGTGCTCATCTTCTTTGTGCTTGTCCCGTTGGTGTATCCACTGATTTATGCTTTCATTTATACCAATGAAACCATACGGGAAGTACCTGCTGTGGTAGTGGATAACTCACGCAGTTCGTTAAGCCGCGAATACCTGCGCAAAGTGGACTCCAGTCCGGAAGTGAAGATTGTATCTTATTGCGCTGACATGGAAGAAGCCAAACTGATGCTGAAAGATCGTCTGGCTTATGGCATCATCTATATACCTGCTGAATTCAGTGAAGATATTGCACGGGGAAAGCAAACACAGGTCAGTCTGTATTGCGATATGAGCGGATTGCTTTATTATAAATCTCTGCTGAACACCAATACCAGCGTGTCACTGGATATGAATGCAGATATCAAAATGCAACGTGCCGGCAATACTACCAACCGCCAGGATGAGATTACCGCCTATCCGATAAAATATGAAGATGTTACCTTATTCAACCCCGCAAACGGTTTTGCGGCTTTCCTGATACCTGCGGTATTGATACTGATTATTCAGCAGACCTTACTGCTGGGTATCGGACTTTCTGCCGGAACAGCCCGCGAACAGAATCGTTTCAAAGATTTGGTTCCTATCAACCGCCACTACAACGGCACATTACGTATCGTATTGGGTAAAGGCTTAAGTTATTTCATGGTGTATGCACTTGTATCCGTATACGTGCTCTGTGTAGTGCCACGCCTGTTCAGTCTCATCCAGATAGCTCAACCGGGTGTGCTGACCCTCTTTATGTTGCCTTATCTGGCAGCATGTATTTTCTTTGCCATGACAGCTTCTATTGCCATACGCAACCGTGAAACCTGCATGTTAATATTCGTCTTCACATCCGTACCCTTATTGTTCCTTTCAGGTGTTTCCTGGCCGGGAGCCGCCATGCCGGATTTCTGGAGATACTTCTCTTATATCTTCCCGTCCACTTTCGGCATCAATGGCTACGTACGCATCAATAGCATGGGAGCTACACTCAACGAAGTAGCCTTTGAATACCGTGCATTATGGATACAGGCAGGCACCTACTTCCTGACTACCTGCTGGGTATATCGTTGGCAGATTATCCAAAGCAGAAAGCATGTGATTGAGAAATATAAAGAGTACAAGAATAAATAATAATTTCAGGAGATTATTATCCATTCTGCAGGACATCTTCTTTCTCCGGAGCAGTAGGCTCCGGCCTCCTTTCAGGGGCAAACGGATCAAAATAATAAATATCTTTGGTATCCAGCCAATGCAGGAAGAAAGGTAAACGTCGCATAAAACGACTATAATCTTTCCGTCCGGCAGGTGTCCAGGCAGCCTCGGCAAGTGCAATAAGACGTGGAAAGACCATAAAATCCAATCGTTTGACATCAGCCACACGTTCTGTCCAAAGTGAATACTGCATACCCATAATCTGGCTTTCGTACCCCTTAAACAGATGTTCTATCGAGCGAGGGAATGAGAAGACATCTTCTATCGGATTATATCCATCCCAGTAACGCCCAACATTGTGTGTGGAATACTGCACAAAGTCGCCATACATCGGACGACGCGGAGTCATAATAACACGATATCCACTTTCGAGAGCTTTCAATAACTGATACTTACGATCATGACGCCACCACATCACTACTGCTTTATCCGGCGATACACCGGCATCCACAATCTCATCCCACCCGATCATCGTTTTACCTTTGGCAGCAATAATATCTGCCACACGGCGTACAAAATATTGCTCCAATCCGGTTTCGTTCATTAATTGTTTATCTTTGATGAACTGCTGTATTTGTGGATCTGTAAACCATTCCTGATTACCGAAATGTACTTCATCACCTCCAATATGAATATAAGGAGAGGGAAACAAAGTGATCAGTTCATCCAGCACATCACTTATGAAACGGAACGTTTCTTCTTTGCACGGGTGAAAAGTAAAATCTTTCCATCGTCCTTCACCCCCACCAGACAATTCCGGATAAGCACGGCAAGCAGCAGTGGCATGTCCGGGCATGTCAAATTCCGGCACAATCATTATGTGTCGTGCAGCTGCATAAGCAACAATATCTTTAATATCCTCCTGCGTATAGAAAGCAGCAGGTGCCGACGGATCATGATAATTCCCTTTGGATCCAACCTTTGTCAACAGAGGATACTTCTTTATTTCAATACGCCATCCTGGTTCATCCGTCAGATGCCAATGAAAAACATTCAGGCGAAGAGAAGCCATTATATCAAGCAATTGCTTGACTTTCTCCTTGCCAAAGAAATGACGGCTCTCGTCGAGCATAAAACCCCGCCACGAATAACGGGGAGCATCATTGATTACACAAGCGCTCGTAGTGCCTTTCCCGGAACGCAAAAGTTGCTTCAAAGTTTCTTCTCCCCGGAATGCTCCGGTTACAGTAGCCGATTGAATAAAAACAGAATCGGGAGTTATCTCCAAACGATAAGCCTCATCAGCCCCCGTAGTGCAATCCGGTGCAATACGCTGTACCACTCGTGACGGAAGTACATTATTTGTCTCAAGTGCCTTATTTTCGGCAATAGACAGTACGAACTCTCCTTTTGCCGGGCGATATTGTGCCGGTTCAGGAATCACATTTTGTGCAAAGATAAAGACTGGCAGAAAAAGACTTACTGCCAACAGGTTAATTTTAGTTGTCATCATTGATATATTTTAAAACAATTTCCCCACATCGAAAGATAACGAAGTGGCAGAATATAATTTCATAGAATAATAAAATAGAAAAAGTTACCGGATATGTTTTTTAATTAACGGATATAATACTTCCGCATAGCGCATAAAGCCCAGATCTGTAAAATGAATACCATCAACAGTAGCCTCACCATCGTGCCCGATGATATCCTTTGAAGAAAGAAGATAGATATTCTTCTCACCCTTTTTCTTCATTGACTGGAAAATAGCCGCAATCGTTTCATTTTTAGCTTTCACTTCCCGAGCAACCCTTTTATCAAAACGGGAATGAGTGAAAATAGGATCTTCTACAAAAAGTATGGGAGTATCGGGATGTTTGCTGCGAACGATAGAGTAAAATTTCTCCGCCCGTTCTTTCATATGTTCCACTGTGGCGTTAGGAAGGAAATCAAGCACAAACATGGAAGCATCGACCGTAGCTATAAGTTCCGCAATCTCCAGATCGAGTAAAGCATTACCGCTAAACCCTAAGTTGATACATTCACGATTGAGCCAACGTTCCAGAATATTTGTATGGGCCATTCCGGGACGGGAAGCACAACCACCCTGCAAAATACTGGTCCCATAAAAAACAACGGGCTTCTCACGTACCGGCAAATCAACAGCAGGCTGGTCAAGCGTAGAAAGGCTATCCACACCGATTGCCAATGAGGTGACCCCGTCATACAAAGAGAGATATAAAAGATATTCCCGTTCTTCAGGATCCATATTCTTCACGATAGTAGCTTCATTTACCTTTCCCTGAGGACGCCCGCTACCGGCAAAAACCCACTTACCATCTTGCAGACAATAAAGATCCAATCCCTTGATTCCGGTAGGAGTCATGTGGTTCATGCTTCTGTTATCCCTCACTTCCCACTTTGCCCCAATGCATGTAGAGTTGGAACGGAAGCGCAAAGCAAGTCCGGCACTATTGCGTCCTAAATCCCAAAGCGGTTTGCGGGAAACCGATTCCAAAGAAGCCGGAAGGCGTTCGTAACGGGTAAGAGTAGCATCCGTTGCCTTGCCCAACAAGGGGAAAACGGAAGCATCGCGATAAAGAAGTTGGGCCTGAGTGGATGCAGCCAGCAACAATCCCAAAATAAAAACTCTGATTCTCATGATTAGTAGATATTAAGATGATTCAAAGGTACACTGAAAAACTGCATTTATAAACAGTTTTACATCAATTAACAGGTAATAGACCTCCTATTATGGCTCCACAGCTCTTTTGAGTGCATTCACACTTATTAACCGTCTGAAGTTTGCTTTATTACGAAATATTCGTAGTTTTGTATCGAATTCATTTTAATACTTTATTTCCATGGAAAAGTTGACTATACAAGAAGAAGAAGCAATGATTTACATTTGGGAACTGGGCAGTTGTTTCGTAAAAGACATTGTTGCCAAATATCCCCAACCGGCACCTCCCTACACTACCGTGGCTTCCATCATTAAAAACCTGGAACGCAAACAGTATGTTACAGCCGCTCGCGTAGGGAATACATATCAATACACACCTGCCATTCGTGAAAGCGAATACAAGCGTACCTTCATGAGCGGCTTCGTGCGTAACTACTTTGAAAATTCTTATAAGGAAATGGTTTCTTTCTTTGCCAAAGAGCAAAAGATTTCAACTAAAGACCTGAAAGATATAATAGATATGATTGAAAAAAGATAAACATAAAAAAGAATCGCATGAAATACTATTTTTCTTTATTAGCTTGTCTGGTAAGTTTCATTGCTCACGCACAGACTACTTACTCCTATAGAGTAGAAGGCGAATTGACAGATAATTCGTTTAATGGAAAAATGTTATACATCATGCGATATGATGACAATCGCTATATTGATAGTACCCGAGTTGAAAATCAGAAGTTTGCATTTGAGGGACGGACTGCAATCCCCTCGTTTTGTCGAATCGATGCAGGACGCAACTATGGCAACTTTATTTTGGACGAAGGAACTATAAAAGTCAATCTATATACTCATGTCCCTACGGGTACAAAACTAAATGAAGCTTTCAACAAGACGATAGCTACAGTCGACAGTATCCGAAAAAAAGGATTCGCACATCTGGCAGAACTTAAAAAAGAAAAGCCGAATGCAGAAGACTGGCAACCGGTATGGGCAGAATATTATGAGCAGAAAATCCGCCCATCACTCCTTGGATATCTAAAACAACAAATTATATCCAACAAGGATAATGGTGTGGGAGAATATGCTTTCAGAAATTATAGTATGGCATGTAATACCGATGAAATGGATGCTCTTCAGACAGAAATAGGCAATTGGCTGAATTCCTTAAAAACAGTACAGGCAATAAAAGCACGTTTCGAAGCACTAAAGAGCACTGCAGTAGGCAAGCCGTTTGTCGATATAGCCGGTGAAAACACAGAAGGTAAAGAAACACGATTGTCTGATTTTGTAGGCAAAGGTAATTATGTTCTTGTTGATATGTGGGCAAGCTGGTGTGCTCCATGCCGGGAAGAAATACCCAATTTAGCAGAAATCTACAATACATATAAAGACAAAGGCCTGGTTATATTAGGTATTGCAACCTGGGATAAAAAAGACAGAATTATTAAAGCGATAGAAGATCTGAATATGACATGGCCACAGCTACTGGATACCCGACAAAAAGTAATGGAACTTTATGGCGTTAATGGTATCCCGCATATCATTTTATTTGCCCCGGATGGCACTATTGTTGCGCGCAATCTCAGGGGAGATGAAATGAAACAAAAAGTGGCTGAGATTATGAAAGACAAATAATAACAAAACAAATCAAGATGTTAGCTTATTTTTTAAAAATCAATGTAGCCATTGCGCTATTTTATGCGTTCTACCGGCTATTTTTCTATAAAGACACGTTCTTCACGTGGCGCAGAGCCGCTTTGCTCTGTTTCTTTGCCATTTCTGCCGTCTATCCGCTACTGAATATACAGACATGGATCACGGAACAGGAGCCTATGGTAGCCATGGCAGATTTATACGCTGACATCGTTTTACCGGAATTTACGATAACACCGGAACAGGCAACTTCCGACTGGAAAAGCCTCCTGCTCCAAACGGTCGGTTTTGCTTATTGGGGAATGGTAATTGTATTAGCGATCCGCTTTTTCATACAGTTGGCTGGAATTATCCGTTTAGCTTTCCGTTGCCGAAAAGCAAAGATAGGAAATACGAATGTACATCTGCTCAGACAAGCAAGCGGACCTTTTTCCTTCTTCCACTGGATTTTTATCCATCCGACTTCACATACAGAAGATGAGCTAAGCGAAATATTAACCCACGAACAAACTCATGCCAACCAATGGCATTCCATTGATGTACTTGTCAGTGAGATTGTATGTATATTTTGCTGGTTCAATCCTTTTGCCTGGCTCATGAAACGGGAAATCCGCACTAATCTGGAATATCTGGCGGACAACCGCGTACTGGAAACCGGACATGACTCTAAAGCCTATCAGTATCACCTATTAGGATTATCACACCATAAGGCTGCAGCAACTATCTATAACAGTTTTAATGTATTACCTTTAAAAAAACGCATCAAAATGATGAACAAAAAGAGAACCCGAGAAATAGGGAGAACTAAATACCTTATGTTTCTCCCCTTGGCAGCCTTACTTATGATAATCAGCAATATCGAAGCCGTGGCCCGTACCACGAAAGAGATGGCAAAAGATGTCATAGAAGCTGTAGAAGAGAATCTGGCGTCCAATTCAACAACGCCGGAGATGGAAGTTGCTACTGAAGCAATACCGGTGGAAACGCCCATATCACAACAGGATAAGGACAAACTCGTGACCTACAAAGGAAAAGTAGTGGATAAAGACGGAAAGCCGGTGGAAGGCGCCGAACTTCTCATTGATGGTAGCCACAAACTCCCTCAAGATCAATCATTTGTTACAGACAAAAATGGGAATTTCTCTTTCATGGCTTTTGAGAATGCCCATATAGGAGTCATATGGAATAAAAACGATAAATATATGCTGAAAGGAATCCGATACGATCAAAAAGAGAGAACCAATCTAAAGATCGTCATGGATGACCAATGGCAGAATCCGCCTTCCAATGATCCTAACAACCCGGTGTTTGAAGTAGTAGAAATAATGCCTGAATTCCCTGATGGCGGCATGTCAGGACTGATGCAATTCCTGTCGAAAAACATTCAATATCCCATTAATGCACAGAAAAACCATACGCAAGGTCGAGTTACAGTGCAATTTGTCGTCAATAAAGATGGCTCAATTTCTGAACCCAAAATCATTCGTGGAGTCGATCCGGATTTGGATGGTGAAGCTATACGTGTTATCAGTTTAATGCCTAAATGGAAACCCGGCATGCAAAAAGGCCAACCTGTCCGAGTTAAATATACGGTACCTGTTATGTTCCGCTTATCGGATGATGGTCAAAAAGAGGAGTATAAGCCTATACCTAAAATTGATGAAACCGTTGTTGTGGGGTATGCCTCCAAACAAGCTCCTACAGAGGAAGACCCAGTTTTTGAAGTGGTTGAAAACATGCCTGAATTTGCCGGTGGCATGGGAGGACTGATGCAATATCTGTCTAAGAATATCAAATATCCGGTAGAGGCACAAAAAGCCGGAATCCAAGGACGAGTCATAATGCAAGTCATCATTGATAAGAACGGTAATGTAACCAATCCCAAAGTTACCCAGCCCGTAGACCCCTTATTGGATACAGAAGCAATTCGCGTCACTGCAAGTATGCCTAAATGGAAACCTGGTACACAAAGAGGAATGCCGGTCAACGTAAAATATACATTCCCTATCGTATTCAGATTACAATAAAACAATCTCTTTTCAACATTAATTCTCTCTCACATAAAGATTATCTGCAATGTCCTACTCCTGATTTTTAACAGCACAATCAAGAGTAGGATGCAGATAACCATTTATTTATGCATCTTCACTACTTCTGTCGGTGCCATCTCCACATTCCGCTTATCTACTTGGCGAACCACGCTTGCCGCTAATTGCAGGAAAGCGCGTCCGGTCACGGTATTCTCGTCAAGTGCTACCGGAGTACCCTTATCGCCACTTTCACAAATGCTTTGTACAATAGGAATTTGCCCCAACAAAGGCACATTCATTTCTTCCGCCAGCTTCTTGGCACCTTCCTTTCCAAAGATATAGTATTTATTCTCCGGAAGTTCGGCAGGTGTAAACCAGGCCATATTCTCTACCAAACCGAGAATAGGCACATTCACCTTATCATTGATAAACATGTTGATACCTTTGCGGGCATCTGCCAATGCCACAGCCTGCGGTGTACTGACTACGATAGCTCCTGTCAGTGCCAATGTCTGAACCACTGTCAGGTGAATATCACTCGTTCCGGGAGGAAGGTCGATTAAGAAATAGTCAAGCTCTCCCCAATTCGCATCCCCTATCAGCTGTTTCAAGGCATTGCTTGCCATGCCGCCACGCCACAACGTAGCCTGATCAGGATCAACGAAGAAACCAATAGAAAGCAATTTGATACCATACTTCTCAACCGGTACAATCAGGTCACGACCGTCTACGTGTTCAGCATAAGGACGCGCATCCTCCACCTGAAACATCTTCGGCATGGATGGTCCGAAAATATCGGCATCCAACAAACCAACCTTGTAACCTAACTTCGCCAAAGATACTGCGAGGTTAGCAGCTACCGTTGATTTACCTACGCCACCCTTACCGGAAGAAACACCGATAATATTCTTTACTTGAGGCAATAATTTGCCTGGTTCGGGACGTGCTGCCTGTTTGCTTTCCGTAGTAATGGTTATTTCTACCTCATCAGATACATACGTATGAATAGCCGCTTCCGCTGCCTTTATTACAGATTTCATGAAAGGATCGGTCGGTTTCTCAAATATCAGTGAGAAACTAACTTTCATCCCGTCAATACGTAAATTATCGGCAATCATTTCCGCCTCAACCAGATTCTTTCCGGTACCGGGATATCGCACTGTGGCCAGTGCATCTAAAATTAGTTTAGGATAAAGTGTCATTACTCTTTTTTTATTTTGAAGTTTGCAGCCCACTCCGCTTACTGCGGTTATAACTGCGATACTCATCTAACTCTATTTCCACATCGGGTTCGTGCAGTTCGCCTTCCTTCGGCAGATGGAACTTGATATACTTGATGTTCAATCCACGGTCCAACCACTGTTGCTCGTAATAGGTTTTGATGCTGAGAATTTCATCAGCCATGCCGGAGTGATACAGATCTTCTGTCAGCACATCCACCGGAAGATGATTTTCCTCGATCATGCAACGGGTATAAGTGAACATAAAGTTACTATCTGTCTTGAGATGAACAATACCATCCGGTTTTAGGAATTTACGATAACGTTCCATGAAATAAGTGGAAGTAAGGCGCTTGGTAGCTTTCTTCATTTGCGGATCAGAGAACGTCAACCAGATTTCACTCACTTCATTTTCCGAGAAAAAGCGGTCGATTATTTCAATGTTCGTACGCAAAAAGGCAACATTCTTCATGCCTGCCTGTAATGACTCCGTAGCACCGGACCACATACGGGAACCTTTAATATCCACTCCGATAAAATTCTTATCAGGAAACAATCGTCCCAGCCCGACGGTATATTCACCACGTCCGCAACCTAATTCCAAAACAATGGGACGGTCATTCCCGAAGAATGACTCGTTCCATTTTCCTTTCATCTCAAAGGGCACGTTATCTACTGCTGAATAAGGATATTCGAACACATGCGGATAACTTGCCATATCGGCAAACTTCGCTAACTTACCTTTACTCATGCGTTATTCCACAATGGTTACCCAGCCATGCGTGTCAGGTTCGTCACCATATTGAATACCACGCAATTTGTTGTACAACTTCGTGCAGACAGGTCCCGGTTTGCCGTCCTTGGCTATTACATAAGAATGTCCGTTTTCAGGATCATCTATGCGCTCAATCGGGCTAATCACCGCAGCCGTACCACATGCACCGGCTTCCTCGAACGTAGTAAGTTCTTCTTCAGCCACCGGACGACGTTCCACCTTCATGCCCATATCTTCGGCCAACTGCATCAAGCTCTTATTGGTAATGGATGGCAGAATGGAAGTAGACAGAGGAGTAATATAAGTATTATCTTTTATTCCGAAGAAGTTGGCAGCGCCGCACTCGTCGATGTACTTCTTCTCCTTTGCATCCAGATAAAACTCTGCGGAATACCCTGCCGCATGTGCTTCGTGGCTGGCACGCAAGCTGGCTGCATAGTTACCACCGATTTTATAAATACCAGTTCCAAGCGGAGCAGCACGGTCATACTTACGTGTAATGACATAAGGAGTAGCTGCAAAACCGCCTTTAAAGTACGGACCTACCGGAGTAACAAATATCAGGAACATATATTCATTGGAAGGACGCACCCCCACCTGTGCCCCGGTTCCAATCAGCAACGGACGGATATAAAGGGAAGCACCGCTCTCGTAAGGCGGTATAAAGCGTTCGTTCATTTTCACCGCTGTCAGCACAGCTTCTTTGAAACGTTCTGTCGGCAATTCTGCCATCATGATACCACGACACGTAGACTGCAAGCGGGCAGCATTCTCTTCCAAACGGAAAATACGCACCTTACCATCTTTGCCACGGAATGCCTTTAAGCCTTCAAACGCTTCCTGTCCATAATGCAGACAGGTAGCTGCCATGTGCAGATTAATAAGTTCGCTACTGCTGATTTCAAGTTTTCCCCACTCACCTTCGCGGAAATTAATTCTCACATTGTAATCTGTCTTCATGTATCCGAATGACAGATTAGACCAATCTATTTCTTTCATATCTCAAAGTATTAGTAATCTCATTACGTACATTCTGCAACAAATTTAGTCTTTATTCTTCACTTTCCCGCTTCTCCGACAGTAATTTTTCGATTTCCTTGTCAGCTTTGGTCAATTTATCGCTGCAAAACGCAATAATCTCATTCGCTTCCTTTATTTTTTCGGCAAGCGCATCAATTTCCAATTCATTATTGTCTATTTGACGGACAATCTTCTCCAAGCGCTCCATGGCTTGGGAATAGGTTTCTTTTTTCTTTGAAGTAGACATAGGAATATTTTATGATTTATGATTTACGACGGAGGTCACTTCCCCCCGGTAAAAACGGGTGAGTATTTCATCTTTTTCATTCAAGAGGGTGGCATCTTTCACTACTTTTCCATCTTTCAAAGTAATGCTATAGCCACGGGCAAGCATTTTCTCTGGCGAAGCATCTACAAGACGCTGCCGCAACAAATCCAGGCGATGCTGCTGGCGCGCGAGAGAGGTTGTAACAGCCTGTGAGATATCCTTCCGGGCGGTAAGCAATGCAAGCTTGGCATCAGATACGCGACGGACAACAGCAGAAGGAATACGGTTTCTATACAAGGCCAGCCTTCGATGTTCCTCCGTCAAACGGGAAATCACGCTGTCGTGCAATTGGGTGATAAGCACTTCCAGTTCATCAGCAGCAAGATCCATGCAATTTATAAGATACTCTGCAGCAGCAGTCGGGGTTTTCACACGGGTGTGCGCCACAGAATCGAGTACCGTATCATCTCTTTCATGCCCTATTCCGGTAATTATAGGCAACGGAAATTGGGCACAAGCGGCAGCAAGCAAATACGTATCAAAACCGGAAAGATCGGAAGTTGCTCCACCGCCACGGATGATGACTACGGCATCAAAATCATTCTGACGATTTAAGATTAGATCCAAAGCTGCTAATACAGATTCTTCTACCCTATCGCCTTGCATCAAGGCGGGAAACAATTCTGTATAAAAGAAAAAGTTTCTGGGATTATTCTTTAACTGATGGCAGAAATCACCATAGCCTGCGGCTGTTGGAGAGGATATCACAGCAATGCGTTGCGGCAAAGTTGGCATTTCCAACTCTTTATTCAGCGTCAAGACACCTTCTTCTTCCAGTTGCTTCAGTATTTCCCGACGACGACGTGCCATATCTCCTAACGTATAAGTAGGATCGATATCCTGTACGGTCAGACTATAGCCATAAAGCTCGTGAAAGCTGACAGTAACCTGAACCAGTACCTTAATACCGGAAACAAAAGCCTGCCCTGTTGCTTCTTCAAAATAAGGTTTCAGCAGCCGATAGACATTCGACCAGATAGTACCCCGCGCCTTTGCAACCAGACCATTGCTACGGGGGTCTTTCTGAATAAATTCCAGATAGCAATGCCCGGTACTGTTCGTTCGCACATCACTCAACTCTGCCTGTACCCAATATTCATCAGGCAGGCATTGTTCAAGACTGCGGCGCACCAAGGCATTAAGTTCCAGTAAAGATAATGCTTCCATATTGTTCAGCTACGAGTGACAAGCTACCAGCTACAAGTGACGAACTACGAGTAACAGCTTGTAATCAGTTATTTATTATTTGATTTATAATCATTGTATGCCTTCCACATATCAGGCACTCCATATCCGTAGATATTATCCGGGAAACCGGCACGGTCACCGGATCGGCGCACCAACTCAATCACTTCTTTTGCCGTCAACGTCGGGCAAGCCTGCCACAAACATGTCACCATACCGCACATGATAGGTGAAGAAAAAGAAGTACCGTTAGCCCGTCCCTGGTTACCATCCGTACGGATCACATCCGATCCAACCCCTACCGCAACCACATCCGGCTTCACACGATGATCCGCTGTATTACCTACGGAAGAAAAAGTAGCCAGTACAGCTCTCTTGTCAATCGCTCCTACCGTCAATACATTATCAGCATCTCCCGGAGGAGTGATCTTTTTCCAGGAACCCGCACCGGAGTTGCCGGCACTGCATACCAGTATCATTCCTTTATCTGCAATATGGGAAGCCTGGCGCGACATCAATGCATGACGTCCATCCAGATCGCGATATTTATAATTCTTCGATTTATCATCAAATGAGTAGTATCCCAAAGATGTATTGATTACATCCACTCCCACACTATCGGCAAATTCAACCGCAGCCGACCAATAATCCTGTTCTACCAGGTGTTCCGAATATTCATCCTCACTGCGAAGCAACCAAAAAGAAGCTTCGGGAGCCGTCCCCGTCATTATATCAGGTCGGTTCATACCTATACAGGACAGTACACTCATCCCATGGCTGCTTTCTGCAAAGATATCAGCCTGTTGGTTTACAAAATCCTTTGTACCGAGAATACGGATATTCTGCATAGCAGTAATCTTATCGACATTATGGAATCCGGCATCAATAACCGCAATTGTCATACCCTGCCCTTTGAAGCCCGCTTCGTGTAATTTGTCACCGTTGCTCATCTGAATCTGAGTGATAGCACGCCCATAAATGCTATCCGGATGTATCGTCGGTTGGTTCAACACAGAATCACGTTCCGTCGCCATCGATGGTTTGCCGGCACCGGGAGAAATCCAGACTTTCTCTGTTGAAAGCACAAAAGGCAGTGCCGCAATACGATCAATCAGAGTCGTATCGTTGCAGGACACCGTTACAAAATTATCCCATTTCCCCGTTACCACAATCTTCACTCCCTGTTTGCGGATTTCATCTATATATTTACGGCATACCGGGAGATCTGTAGAATCAATCGGAAGGTTCTGCTTCCGGCGGCGCTCAATCGCTTTTGCCGACAAGTATTTCTCCGGTTTTTTTAAAGAATATTCTGTAGCAGCTTTATCTTTTAAACTAATGCGATACTTCAATGTATCTTGTTGCGCCGATGCCCCTGTTGCAAGCAGGGCAATGGCTAAAAAGGATATTAATTTTCTCATTCTATTATTTTATTACTTATTCATTTTCTGAAATAACCAGCCCGATACCCCGTTGGGAAGCAATGAAAGAACCACCTACTACCCGCCTTCCAATATAGAATACAGCCGACTGACCGGGTGCAATAGCCGATGCCTCTGACAGGAAATGTACAAACAACCGCCCATCTTCCAGCCTTTTCACCGTACAGGGAATCGGCTTGCTTCGGTAACGGATGCGTACCGTCAAATCGGAAGCCGAAAAGAATTCCTGCTCATCAATAAGATTATCCTGTTCGGTTAACATATATTCTGTCCGCAATTGTTCGGCATCACCCAGCATCACCGTATTTTTCTGCGGATTTATCTTCAACACATAAGCCGGTTTCCCTAAAGCTATTTCCAGCCCTTTCCGTTGTCCAATGGTATAATAAGGAAAACCTTTATGCTCTCCCAACTTCACTCCTTCGGAACTGACGAACCATCCGGGACCAATCGCACTATCTATTTCAGGAGAATGTTCGCGCAGAAAGTCCCGATAATCACCTTTGATGAAACAAACCTCCATGCTCTCTCCCTCTTCCGCCTTCAGTTGATAACCTTTCTCACGCAGATATTCCCTCACTTGCAACTTCGTATAGGTGCCCAGCGGAAAAATACAACGCCTCAGCACATCTTGTCCCAGTCGCCAGAGGAAATAAGACTGATCTTTCTTATCGTCATCTCCGGCCACTATATATATCTTTCCATTCTTTTCTTCCAGACGGCTATAATGCCCGGTAGAGATAAATGCGCAACCTAGTTTGTCTGCCCACTCTGTTAGTATGCGGAATTTAAAGGTAGGATTACACATCACGCAAGGATTTGGAGTCCGCCCCTGACAATATTCATCAATAAAGTTCTGCACAATTACTTTGCGAAAAGCCTCACGTTCATCAGCTACATGGTGTTCGATACCCATACTGCCGGCAAGTTGCCGAGCTTCCACAGGTTCGTCTCCCCACACCCACATGGTCAATCCGACTATCTCATACCCCTGTTCTTTCAACATCAGGCAAGTGGCAGTACTGTCTATACCGCCGCTCATACCTACCAATACTCGCTTATCAGGACTGTTCATTTTTAGATATTCATTCTATTAGCTTACAAAAATAGATGATTTCGGGGAGAAGAAACAGAAAAGGCATACCTTTTTCACATGACTTCACATCATTCTCTTTGTTTCTCCCTACCTTTCCGTACCTTTGCAGCTATGGAGAACTTACGAGTTGTACAACTCGCAAGTTCTCCGTAGTAAACAAAAATAAGAATAGTAATAAGTTCACAGCTTAGAAGTCAGCGTATCTAAAGTCTATTTCATGGCAGACCGCAACTTGCTCAAACGCCCCAAGAAAATAGACTGCTATCGCATACCATTGAGCTATTATCTTCCCAAAGAACTGTTGACACCCGAAATTCTGGAAGAAGAAAAAGGATTGAAAGAGGAAGGAATTATATAAGATATATACATAGACTTTAAACAAAATGAGTTTGCCATAAGCATTAATAACTTATGGCAAACTAAAGATTACATCGGCACAATAGTCACTCCCCACCGATACTCTTGGTTAGCAGGAATAAGATATTGTGAATCGGGGATAGCTCCCCAACTGTCATACCCGCCTACTCCCATTTGTTTCATATCAATGCAGACTTCCACAAAATTCTCAGGCGTTATATCATTGATATGAGTCTGGCGCGGTCTCACATTTTTAGCTGCTATAGTGTCATGTTTCAATTCTTCTTCGTTGCGGTTGAGCCATTGATAATCTCGCAGAATGGCCTCTTCACCGTCAAAGTCCTCTATTGAATTGCGCAATGCGGTAAAGCCCATTGTATGGTCAGCATAAATTGTCAGCCCTTTACCATTCTTTTCTTTCAGAGTAAGCCAGCGGGTATCGGTACGGTACCCATTCTCCTGTGGCCGTACATACGGAAAATACATCTGCTCGGCAGTATTTTGGAATAAATCTACAGTTACCCCGGCATTGCGATCTATGTAATTCTCTTCCGGACCACGCCCGAAATAGGTAATTAAGTTCATATCCACGAACAGACGGAAACGCATTCCAATACGTGGTACCACAAGTTCCGATCTTCTTTTCTGAATATCCTCACTACCTAAAGTAAAAGGATCTATTTCTACCTCTGCATCTCCTGTCCGATTGGTTTTCTGTTCCACAGGGGTAAAAGTATAATCAGCCTTTATTACACCGGAAGGATAGATACGATAAGTGGCAATATATCTGTTCCCGGCAGGTAATAAATAGTCAACAGTCAGTACGGCATCTTTACCATCCATTTTTACATTCGCATCTGCAACCTTGAAGTCTTTGCTGGCCTGTTTCCACGTTTGTAATCGTTTAGGCGACTGACTTCCATAATCATTGTCATTGGGTGCACGCCAAAAGTTGGGTTGAAAACCAAAATTATCCGTAAAATATTCAGTGCCGTTCATTCTATAGGAAGTAACCAGTCCTTCTTTCTTGTTAAATACAAAATTGACTTTTGACGATGCTACTTTCAACAATTCGTCTTCTACACTACAACTTAACGCCGGCCCATCAACTTTGTAAATACGCGCCAATGACTCTATTGGTAAACGAATTTGTTCTTTAGCTATTTCATAACCTACAGGAATTAACGCTTCCTGCTGAGTAGTCGTCACACTGAATTCTACAAAATATTCAGTACCCACTTTTGGTTTCAATCCACTCACATTCACGTTCAGTAATTTACTATCCTGAGGTGCAATATCCAAACATACTTTGCCGCTACGAATCGTTTTCGCATTTTCTTTCACCTTATAATGAATCACGTATTTCTTCAGATTCGTAAAATAAAATCGATTCTTGACGATGAATTCACCACGGGCCAGATCTATAGCCTCAACAGCTATATTCTGATGCACATATTTCACTTCGCTATAAGCCGGGTGAGGAGTGCGGTCAGGGTTGACAATGCCATTACAACAAAAGTTACCATCGCTCGGCATGTTTTTCCCAAAATCTCCTCCATAAGCCCAGAATGAACGTCCTTTTTCATCTTGGGTTAGAATCCCCTGGTCCACCCAATCCCAAATATATCCACCTTGCAGATTGGGATACTTATAAATAGCTTTCCACTGATCCCAAAGACTACCGGTAGAATTGCCCATAGCATGTGCATATTCGGATGGAACTACCGGACGGTCACTTCCATTCTTTCCGATGTTTTCCAACCAGCCTGCACTTGGATATTGCGGAACGTACAGGTCTGAGTTCCACTCCCACTGAGCACGTTCATAATTCACCGGACGATCCATAATATCCTTGTCCGCCTGCTTCATCCACAAATAGGTCTGATAAAAATTATAGCCGTTCCCGCCTTCATTTCCCAATGACCAGAACGTTAAAGAAGGATAGTTCTTATTACGTTCGAACATATTAATCGTACGATACATGTGAGGTTTCAACCATTCGGGGTTATTCCCCAATGTACCACCTTTTCGTAAATCATAGCGCATGCCGTGACTTTCGATATTGGCTTCGTCATAAACATAAAAACCATATTCATCACACAATTCGTAAAAACGCCGGTCTTGTGGATAATGGCACAAACGGACTGTATTGATATTGGCACGCCTCATCAACTCAAAATCTTTACGCATCAACTCTTCGGTAAGATAATGCCCGGTTTCCGGATCATGCTCATGAACATTCACACCTTTCAATTTCAACGGTTGTCCATTAATTAACAAAACCGTGTAATTCTTCCCATTAGCAGACTTTTGTTCTATTTCCTTGATTTCAATACGACGGAACCCCACATTAAATGGCACCACCTCGCTTGTTTTACCATTCTCCCTGACAATCATCATCAACTTATACAGATTCGGAACTTCTGAGGTCCAAGTTTCCACATCCGGCAATTGTCGCTCAAAAGTCACCGTGACCATACCTTTCGATTTCATGGACACATTCTTTTCTCCGGTAGCAACCACTCTGCCTGAGTGGCCAATCAATTCATATCCAATAGTCAGATCGGCATTAGTATCCTTATGATTCTTTAAATCAAGGGCCAAACGGAAAATCCCATTCCTGTAACTGTCATCTAAAGTAGAAGTTATGCGGAAATCTTTTATGGAAGCTTTGGGCTGCGAATAAAGAAACACGTCACGCTCAATCCCGCTCATACGCCAAAAGTCCTGACACTCCAGATAAGAACCGGTACTCCAACGAAATATTTTCAATACAAGTGTATTTTCGCCTGATTTCAGATATCTATTAATCAGATATTCCACCGGATTCTTTGAGTCCTCGCTATACCCTACCTCATACCCGTTTATATACACATAGCATCCCGACTTAGCACCTGCAATATGCAAATAAACGTCACGCCCTTCCCAATCGGTTGGCAGAGTGAACTCCTTACGATAAACACCCACCGGATTTTCTTCCGGCAATTGAGGTGGCTGCGGATTACTTGATTGAAACTCATAACACTGATTAGTATAGATGGCGGTTCCATACCCCTGTATCTCCCAATTTCCAGGCACCTTGATACTCTTCCATCCGACCACAGCAGCCGTAGTATCCACAATATCAGCCGGAAGCTTCTTATAGGAATCCACATAATAGAATTTCCAAATACCATTCAAAAGTTTATAATACGGGCTTTCTTCATACCGCCCGGTCATAGCCTGCGCACGGTTGGCATACGTCATAAAAGAAGTTCGGGGATCTTCCGTATTTACAGAAGTCGTCTGAATATCTTTCCAATAAGGCAGATGCGAGTACTTGAATGAACGCGAAGGCACTCTTCCACGTCCTTTCACAAGAATAGAATCTCGAGTAATTTCTACTGTGGAGTATGCATTTTGCGTTTCCGTCTCTATCATGCCTTCCTGGGTAATCATCGGGATTCCTTTGTAATATCCAAATGCCCCGGCATGATGATGTCCTGAGAATACAGCTTTTACACATGGATATTTCGAAATCGTATTCAAAATTTCCATATTGTTTAAAGCAGTAAATTCACTCTGCGGATAAAGTGGATGATGTGTAAAGATCAGTACATTGTTATGATTTCTTTCACATTTTCCCAACAAGTCATCCAGCCATTTCATCTGCTTTCTGCTGATTCCTCCATTCCATCTGTAGGCTTGTTTTCCTCCAGTTTGTTTTATTTGCTCCAGCATCTCAGCCAATTCCTGTTCTTTTTCAGTTCCCGTTACATTAGCATAAGCTGACACTTCATTGGTGTTCAACATGATGAAAACCCAATTTTGCTTCTTGAACGAATAATATTCGGAAGGCATACTCAACTGTCGATAGAGAACAGAATTATCTGTCACTTCTTTATAATCATGGTTACCCGTAATATGATAAATCTCATTATTAAGATGAACGAGAGAGGACATTATCTTTTTTAAATCACTGTTCTTTCTGTCAATAATATCCCCCAGATTAATAGTAAACTGAACATTCTGCTGATTGAAATAATTGATGCAAGTATCCAGCTTCTGCAATGCCTGCCTATAAAATCGTGCATTTTCCGAGGTGCAATCTGCATACTGCGTATCGGCAAATAGTCCAAATTTAAGGATAGGAGAAATATCCTGCGCTAATGCACTGCCTCCCAGAAAGAACAAGCATGTAAATAGTCTGATAAACATTTTCATGGTAATTCATTTTATAGTTATAAACAAAACGAAGAATCTGTATACATAAACTTGAATGCTTACAGATTCTTCTACTTGTTCAGTATGAGAATACAATCAGGAAATTCCTGCATTTATAATCTCATTATCTAAAACCTATTGATTCAATTGGTTATATCTAAGTTACTCAATACTCCTTTATACAATTTAGCGTATACAATCTTTCCAATGAAAGGATTTTGTATTGAAGGAGTAGCCGTATCACGATAATCGCCACCAATTCCTAACAGATAATCAGGTGCTTGGTCTTTCTTTGGGAAATTAAATGTTCCGGAGACCTTGACTTCTTTCACTTTAGCACCATTAATATACATCCTAAAAGTTGTTTTATCGTATGTAACAACAGCATGGTAATAAATATCTTTTCCTAATTGAATGGGAGTCTGAAAATTATTATTTGGCAATACCCACTTATTATTTGCCCTATAATAAAACGCCAGTTGGCTACCGCTGGTAATTTCATACCCCAATCCACCGCTTTCCATTGAGGAGAATGGGTTTACTCCTCCATCAGGAGAAAATAGGATTTCCATAGAAAACATCCCTTTCATAGCCTTACCAATAGCATCTTCTTTACTATAAGGAATATAGAAGAAATTACTTCCATCAAAAACGGCTTCATATTTCTCATACGAACTATTCCAACGTGTTTCTATGGCATTCGTCGTTCCTTCTACAACGGGCAAAGAAGATATTTCTTCATTCATATTAGTAGCTATCCCCTTATCTGCAAATTGTACATCCATGATTAATTTCGGAATTTCTTCATTAGGAAAACCTATTATGAGAACGGTCAAATGACTGTATTTCTTTATTTTTTCATAAATGTCCGGTTCATTATAATAGATTCTATAATTCCACGAATATTGTCTTACGGGCCTGTTATTAACTTGCGCATTCTCAAAATTCGTTTTCATAGCCTGATAAACGTCAGAATCAAAACTTATTCCATCAACATTATTATCCTGCATAGATTTCAGCCAACCATCACAAATTTCCTTTTGCTCTTGTTCGGTTTTTCCTACCAAACTGCTCCAGGTTGAGTAAAAACTTACATGCCATCCATCATTTGCAAATGAGGTCAGATGCGTAATATAACGACTTTCAACCAAAACACGATGCTTTATATTATATTTGCTGTCTAAGCGATACAAGGTTTCACGAATAATCGCTTCATTCTCATCCGTACTCAAATCCTTAAAATCAAGCCATAAAAAATTAAAATCAGGTTTCATCACAAGGAGATCATCCATATATTCCTCAAAAGTTTGGCCTGTTGAAGTTTCCAATTCATGCCCAATCATCAAAACAGGAATACCACTCTCTCTGGAAACATGAATATCCACTTCAAAATTGCTTATTCCATAATCAACAGCATCCTGTAGCTTAACAACATCATTGCACTTATGAGCTCCCAAAATCATTGTTTGACCAAAATCGTCAGTAGAAAGAAGACTTCTGGTCATAGGGCCATCAACGTTAGTATTCAATAAATCAGAAGAACATGATGTCAATATCATCGTTCCTAATAATAAACCAAATAACATCTTTAACTTTTTCATAAACATATATTTTTAATTCAATTATTAATTCCACCCCGGATTATTAGGTTTCAAATCTGGATTCCTTTCAATTTCCACTCCCGGTACGGGCCACAACAAATCTTTCTCTGTGAATACGCGAGTTACCAGCCTCCGCCCGGTTATTCCGTATACATCTCCCGGCAATACCTCCAAGGCAATACCCCAGCGACGAAGATCGAACCAACGATGTCCTTCTGCAATAAGCTCAACGGCTCTTTCGTGTTTGATACGTGTCAATACCTCTTCTTTAGAAGAAGCTTTCAGCCATGCAGGGCCACTGTTAATAGCAGGCATATTGGTAGAAGGGCGTTGGCGCACTTTATTAATATATTCTACTGCCGTAGCTTGGTCATTCAACTCATTCTTGCACTCTGCATACATTAGGTACACATCTGCCAGACGGAGTATCGGAAAGTTAATAGGAGTATGTTCTCTATTATTTATCTCTCCATTCATATTACCTTCGGGTACAAATTTCCGGAAAATGTACGACTCTGTTCTAGCAGGGCTCAATCGAATAAAGCCGTTTGTTTCATTCGGAGCTATGTTCCGGGCAATTATAAACTCACAAGTCTTAGGCTGATTGTTTACCCATCCCGGATAAGTAGTATAAGGCATAATGATGGTTTCATTCATTCTCGGGTCACGTTTCGAATACATTTCAAGTAACTTATCTTTGTATTCGGGATAAGACGCAACCGTTTTACCTCCTTCTGCAAGTACCGATACAAAGGTTCTATCCTTCACGTCCGTACTGCTGAATCCTGGAATAACTTCTTCCCAATCAAAAGGTTTGCCATCTTTATACTCGTACATGCCTACCAGCGTGGCGGACGGTAGCACGACATTCCAGCAACTGCCATACGTAGCACGGCTGCCCATATAGAAAGTCATTGGCATACCATAATCTTTGCCTACACCTCCTGAGTTCTGAATAGCGAAAATCATTTCATCACTTTGATCGCCTTCCGGAGTGAATAACTTAGCATAATCAGCATACAAAGAGTAATTATATCCTTTGCCCGACGGATCCAATATAATTTCCTCGAAATCCTTGGCAGCTTTTGCATACTCTTTTGTATATAAATATACTTTTCCACGCAATGCATAAGCGGCTCCCAATGTCACGCGTCCATAGTCATCTTGTATCCTTTTTACAGGAAGATTGCTATTGACTGTGGCATCCAGGTCAGCAAGAATGAACTGTACGACTTGCTCTTCAGAGCTTCTGGGCTTCTTCAAGTCATTATAGTCTGTACTCAAGTTCACACTTTCGTCATACAGTGGCAATGCTCCATAAAAATTATAAAGTTCGAAATAATACAAGGCACGCAAAAATCTAGCTTCTGCCAAATACTGGGTTTTAAGTTCTTCACTCATACTTTCTATCCCAGGTACCTTCTGTAGCACCAGATTGGCTCTCATCACCCCGTCATAAAGCGACTTCCATTTATCCTCCACTAAGGCATGCCGATCACTATAAGTACCTAAGATAACCGGTCCAAAGCCCTGAGAATCATACCCCACACCTATATCCGACATACAATCATAGGCAAATCTCATCCCAAAAGCATTATCTTCTCTAAGAGCCGCATATACTCCCATTATCCCTTGTTTGGCATGGGTTTCCGTCTGCCAGAAAATGCCATCGCTTATTTGGTCAGCCGGATACCTATCCAGCTCATAACAACTATTCAAGCACATTGATGCAACAAATGCACCTAATAATATTCTATACTTTTTCATAAAACATCAAATTAAAATGAAAGATTAACTCCAATAACAGCCTGTCTCATAGAAGGGTAGTCAACGCCAGACACTTCCGGATCGAGACCATCGTATTTAGTGAACGTAAAAAAATTCTCTAAGCTACCGTAGATTCTCACACGCTCTATAGGTAGAGATGGAAATGCCGTTCTCGTAAAGGTGTATCCTAACTGGATATTCTTAATTTTAAGGAATGATCTGTTCTGAATCCAGAAGTCACTAATCAATGTATTCCTGTTATCACTGAATTCCAGTAGGCGGGGATAGCGGGCTGAGCCCTGAATGCCTTCATACCAACGGCCATCTGCTATCTTCTTGTTGAGCTGATAACTGTGGCGAACAACCGGACGAAAATAATTATCCAGCCAATAAGTTTCCACTCCGGTGACTCCCTGCAAAAGAACAGAGAAATCGAAACCTTTATAAGCCCCTCCCAAGTTCACACCAAAAGTACACTTCGGAGTGGCTCCATTACCGATAATCGTACGGTCATCATCATTAATCACACCGTCACCATTCAAATCTTTATATAGTAAGTCTCCCAGTTCCGGGCGATTAGAAGGAAATGTTTTTTTAGGCTTGCCTGTACTTGGATCAATCGGAGTATTATCCACTAACTGCTGCACAAAGTCCAAATCCTGCTGTGTCTGCACAATGCGATCAACAACATAGCCATACTGAACATTTATCGAATAACCTTCTTTAATCATATCAGCATTAGTAATAGCACTTTCATTACCCTTGAACTTGGTTACCTTGTTATTTATAAAAGTGATATTACCATTCACGAAATAAGAGAAATCCTTTATCTTATCTTGCCAGCCCAAACTAATTTCCACACCTTTGTTCACCACTATGCCTGCATTTTGTCTTGGGATAGTTGCATTCCCGTTCACAAGCGGAGCCGGAAGATCGATCAGGATATCTTCCGTCTTTTTATGAAAATATTCGACCGTACCGGTAAAACGGTTATTTGCCAAACCGAAATCCACCCCTACATTAAAGATTTTCGTCTTTTCCCAAGTCAGGTTTCCATTAGGAATAGCCTGCATAGCTACTCCGGTAGCTATATTATTATTTAGGATATAGTTGGATGCCGAATATAAAGATTGGGCATCATAATTACCTTCAATATCTGCATTTTTACTTCTCAACGCATTGTTACCCAACACACCATACGAAGCACGCAGTTTCAGATTACTCAACGTCAATCTTTCTGAAAAATCTTTCACGAAAGGTTCTTCACTGATTCTCCAGGCAGCGGAAGCTGAAGGGAAATATCCCCAACGATTACCCTCCATAAAACGGGAAGAACCATCGGCGCGGAGATTCACTTCAAACAGATATTTGTTATCCCAGTTCAATTTCAGTCGACTGAAGTAAGAACGCATCACCCATTCCACTGTATTACCAGAAGACGAAGCAGCTCCGGTAGCGCCATCAATCACTCCCAGTCCCGGATCCAGTAAGTCCTGCTTGGTTGTCTTGAACCATTTATAGCGGAACAGTTCCTGACTGGCTCCCACCATAACGCTATAGTCCAGTTTGGAAACCTTATTCTGATAAGCAGCCGTCACATCCATCAGATAGTCATTCCATTTGTAATCACTATTCATGATGTGAGTTTTACCAATGCCAGTAGAAGCCACCACATCGTTCAGGAAATTCCATTGCTCCAGAAATACCGGTTGAGAATCATCCGTCTTATTACGATGCATATAGTTGAATGATCCAGTCAGCGTAAATCCTTTAAAAGGAGTCAATGTTCCGTAAAAACGACTTTTCACATACCGTTCTTGGATATCTCCTGCAGTATTATATAAACGATAAATAGGATTATTGGCTGCATTCTGAGCATCGTCCTGGTCATTATTGACAGAACCCAACCGACCATCAGGAGCGCGAAACACCATACCCGGAGAAGTAGCGGCAGCGTAAGTGAAGACATCTTCCATCTTATTCGTACCCTGCTCCGTAAAAGATACATATCCATTAATATTAGTTCCGACCTTCAACCAGGAAGTTACGTCAATGTCCAGATTAACGCGTGCTTGCGTTTTTTTATAACCAGAATTATCCATCACCCCCGGTGAATGCAGGAAGCCAAAAGAAGTATAAAACTTGACTTTATCCGAACCACCGCTAATTGAAACACTATGGTTGTTACTCAAAGATGTTTTAAACAACTCATCCATCAGACTTGTATTTGGATATTTCAACGCATCTTTTCCTTCATTGGCACGCCACAATTTGATGGCATCATCCGAGTATTTGGTTGGCAAGTTTGAATTGGAAAAACCTTCATTTATCAATTCCATATAATCAGCATAGTTAGACACTAAATCAAAGGTTTTTCCTACAGATTCCCAAGAGAGATAGCCATTGTAATCAACTTTTGTCTTACCTTGCTTGCCACTGCGTGTAGTAATCAAAATGACACCATTAGCTGCTCTCGAACCATAAATAGCTGCTGATGCAGCATCTTTCAAAACCGATAGATTCTCAATATCCTGAGGTTGCACGCTGTTTAATGAACCTTCTACTCCATCAATAATGACAAGTGGCGCTGAATTATTCAGGGTTCCTTGACCACGAATCATTATAGACGCCGTATTATCACCCGGTTTATTTGAACTGGAAGTAACCTGCACACCGGCAGCCATACCCGCCAATCCCTGTGATACATCTGTAATCGGACGACTTTCACTCATTTCCGCCATATTGATATTGGCGACAGAGCCCGTCAGGTTTACCTTCTTTTCAGAACCATATCCTACAACTACGACTTCATCCAGTGACTGCGCATCTTCCGTCAAAGCTATTTTCAGTTCCGTAGTATTGCCGGTAATTTTAACTTCTTTAGTCAGATATCCAATATAAGAAATCTGAATAACACTGCCGACCTGTACATTGTCAAGCGTGAAATTTCCATCAATATCTGTAATGACTCCATTGCTTGTACCTTTTATAATTACATTAGCACCGATAATCGATTCACCCTGTACATCCAGTACTTTGCCTTTAATCGTTTTTTGTTGTGTAATACTCTCTACTATATCAGTATGGAGTGACGTTGAACTGGCTCTTGTCGCCCATAATGATCCGGTAGCAATTAAAGCTAGTGATGCCCCCAATACCATTCTTTTGGGGAGAGAACTGCAATGTTTGAGTTTTCTTTTCATAAGTATTAAAAATTAGTTGTTATTAACGCTACAAGTTTACGCCTTTTCACTTTATAGGCATTATCCAAATCGTCCAAAGAAACGATGAAAATTATCCGTGGACATTTTTAATAGGATTCAGGAAAATTTTCATAGGTATACATACCATTCCTATTTCAATGTCACATCTTTGTAAAAATCATCCCCGACAATAATCATATATATTCCGTACAATAACTACAATCCTGTTTTATTTAATAGCACTAATATTGCAGCAATAATATTTCAAAAAAGAAGCAAACTATTAAAAGCAATTATTATATATGAAAACAAGAATTATCCTCTTAGTCGTCTTTTCTTTCTGCCTCTTGGGAGACACATTTGCAAAAAGAAAAGTGGAAGAACCTCCAAGCGACAGACAACAATGGGCTGACCTCTGTTATAAGATAGCACAACCCATTTTGGAAAACATGAGTAAAGGTGAACTGCAAAAGAATATGCAGTTGGAACTTAGCCCCACATGGGATGGACGTGATAAACGCGTAGCCTACATGGAGGCCTTTGGACGGCTAATGGCAGGCATCTCTCCCTGGTTATCTCTCCCTGCAGATAATACAGCTGAAGGGCAGCAACGCCGCCAATTGCAGGAGTGGGCACTACAAGCATACAAGAATGCTGTAGATCCCCAAAGCCCGGATTACTTGTTGTGGGAAGGACCAACCCAAATTCTGGTAGACGCAGCCTACATCGCCGAAAGTTTTCTTCGTGCACCAGATGCCACCTGGAAGTTGTTGGATGAAGTCACCCGGCAACGTTACATCCAATGTTTCAAAGGATTGCGTATCATCCGTCCTGCTTACAATAACTGGCTGTTGTTCCGTGCCATGACCGAAGCTTTTTTACTCTCGATTGGCGAGGAAGCTGACCGGTTTGCACTTACTGTGGCAGTGAACAAACTCAACGAGTGGTATTTAAGTGACGGCTGGTATTCAGACGGGCCGGAATTTGCTTTAGATTATTACAATTCTTATGTCATTCATCCCATGTATGTGGAAATATTAGAAGTTTGCAAAGCAAAAAAATTTCTGACTCCCGTCAGCACTGTACTGGCTATTTGCCGTATGCAACGGTTCAATGTTTTCATCGAACGCCTGATTTCACCGGAAGGAACTTATCCTGCCTTCGGACGTTCAGTGATATATCGCATGGGAGCTTTCCAGACGTTGGCATTAGCTAGCTGGAAATATGGATTACCAGAAGGGCTAAGTAACGGGCAGGTGCGTAGTGCACTGAGTACAGTTATGCGGAATATGTTTAGTATAGAAGGAAATTTCGATGATAAAAATTTCCTCAGGCTGGGTTTTGCCGGACACCAGCCAGAACTGGCTAACTACTACACCAATAATGGTAGTCTCTATATGACTACATTGGTATTTATGCCATTAGCTCTGCCTGTTACCCATCCCTTCTGGAGTGATCAAGCAGCAGAGTGGACTTCCCAGAAAGCATGGAGTGGTAAACCATTCCCAATCGACGGACATCACTCACTACGTAACGAGAAATAAAAAGAATTCAAACAAATCACTAAAAATAAATATTATGAAAAAACTTTCATCTTTATTACTTTTGTTAGCCTTATCCATCTGCTGGAGCTATGCGCAACAAGCTAAATATGTATTCTACTTTATTGGCGACGGAATGGGCGTCAACCAAGTGCAAGGTACAGAAATCTATCGGGCAGAACTGGAAGGAAAAATGGGAATTACTCCTTTGCTATTTACTCAGTTCCCCTATTCTACCGTTGCAATTACCAATTCTGCCACAAACAGGGTTACAGACTCGGCTGCCGCAGGTACAGCACTTGCCACCGGCCGTAAGACCAAAAACAGCGCAATTGGTGTACTGAAGGATCAGGAAACTCCAATTAACAGTGTAGCTGTATGGGCGAAGAATAAAGGTTGCCGGGTGGGCATTGCCACCAGCGTCACCGTCAACCATGCAACTCCCGGAGCTTTTTACGCACATGCCGCTAAGCGTACCCTTTATCACGAGATCGGAAAAGACTTATATAAGACCGGCTTCGATTTCTATGCCGGTTCCGACTTCCGGGATGCAACAGACAAGAACAATCCCACGACTGACAACTTATATGAGATGGCTGGCAAAAACGGATATACCATCGCACGCGGTTATAAAGATTATCTGAAACAGAGCAAAAAAGCTGATAAGATGCTCCTACTGCAAACTGAAGAAGCCTCTAAACGTGAATTTGTAGCCATTCCTTATGCTATCGACCGTAAAAAGGGAGAGATGACTCTTCAGGATATCACCCGTTCCGCCATCAATTTCTTGTCGAAAGATTTATCCAAAGGCTTTTTCCTGATGGTAGAAGGGGGGAAAATTGACTGGGCCTGCCACAGCAATGATGCTGCAACCACATTTCATGAAATAATAGACTTCGATAATGCCATCAAGATAGCTTATGAGTTTTATTCGCAACATCCGGATGAAACACTGATAGTTGTCACTGCCGATCACGAAACCGGAGGCTTTGTACTGGGTACAGGCACTTATGACCTGAATCTGCAGGTATTGAAAAATCAAAAAGTTAGCGAAAACGGTTTCACCCGCATCGTCAACAAAATGCGCGCCAAGACCAGCAATCAAGTGAGTTGGGAAGCCATCCGAGAGGCCTTGAAGGACAATTTCGGTTTCTGGGATAAGATAGAACTAACTGCCGAACAGGAAGCCCGATTGAAAACAGTTCATGAAAAAAGCCTGATGCATCAGGAGATGAAGCTGGAAAAGAGCGAATATGCACAAGACGAACCGATAGCATCGGAAGCTAAACGTATCATCAATGAAATAGCTCTTGTAGGCTGGACCAGCGGAGGACATTCAGCCGGTTATGTTCCAGTATTTGCCATTGGAGCCGGAGCAGATCTGTTTCAAGGCCGTATAGACAACACAGAGATACCTATAAAAATCGCTCAGGCTGCCGGATACCCTATAGATTTCTAAATGATTATGAATTTATCTTAGGCGCGGATTAATCCGTGCCTAAACCTCCGAATCTTTTCTTTTCTGATAACTCTGTGGCGTACATCCGTACTGATTTTTGAAACAACGGCTGAAATACACCGGCGAACTGAATCCACAGCGATCGCTTACCTCCGCAATCGGCAAATCAGAATATCGGCGAAGAAGAGTTGCAGCATGTTTCAAGCGATAATTGAGCACAAAGTTATTAGGAGTCATGCCCGTCAAAGCTTTAAATTTGGAATACAGCAAAGAGCGACCTATACCAACTTCCTTACACAATTCCGGTATATCAAAATCAGGATCATCAATATGTTTCTCAATAATTTGTGACGTTTTGCGCAACATCTCCTGATCCAGAGGGTTGATGCTGGTCAAATCAATTTCCGACAGAGGTTTCTTACGAAGCTGATGTTGTATCAGCAATCTGTTCCTTACCAGATTATTAGCTCTTGCCAAAAGCAACTGTGCATTGAAAGGTTTGCTTATATAGTCATCCGCCCCACGATTCAACCCCTCAATACTCTGCTCCGTATTGTTGAGCGCAGTAAGCAGAATAATAGGAATATGGCACAAATCAACATTATTCTTTATTTGCAGGCACATTTCAATTCCAGTCATTTCAGGCATCATAATATCTGATATAATCAGATTCGGCTTATGCTCGTAGGCTTGAGCAAGCCCTTCTTTTCCATTATTTGCCAGGTAGACTTGATAGAAAGGTTCAAAAAGCTGTTTCAAGATTTGCAGCAGTTCTTTATTGTCTTCCACCAACAACAGTTTCCTGTCGTTCTCCTTTGCCGTTTCCTGCGATAGTGAGTCTACAGGAACTTCATAAAAAGAGGCTATTTTCTCGCCTAACAATGGTCCTGTAGTAGTCATCATATCAGATACACTATCAACAAACTGAATATGTTCGTCTTCCTGATAGATACTCATGTTAAGCGATAAAGCAATTGTAAAAGTGCTACCCTTCCCGACCTCACTTTCTACAGAAATTGCCCCATGATGTTTTTCTACGATGCTTTTGGTCAAAGCCAAACCGATGCCCGTACCTGGAGATTGTTCGTTTCCCTTCTGATTCCCGCCTTGATAAAAGCGGTCGAAAATATGGGCGGAATCCAAATCTGAGATGCCACTACCGGTATCGCAAATCTGTATCTTCACATTACCGTTATCAGTAGCAATTATCATACCTATTTTCCCTCCGTCAGGGGTATATTTAAAGGCATTTGAAAGCAAATTAAAAAATACTTTCTCCAATTGCTTAGCATCAAACCAGCACACTATCTCCACCGGATTGCACTGAAAATCATAGCAAATGTTACGTTGATGTGCAAAGTCACTGAACGAAAGAAATATCTCTTTCAGGAATTTCCCTATATCCCGCTTCTCTATTTGCAATATAAAGCGGTTCTGGGTAAATCGTCTGAAGTCCAAAAGTTCAGAAACCAAATTAGTCATCTGCTGTGCACTCTGCTTTATTTTCAATATCTTGTTGTATACTTGCGGAGGAAGCAGCTGATTCTGCAACAAAGTATCAATATGGCTGACAATCAGTGTCAATGGAGTACGGAATTCGTGACTCACATTAGTAAAAAATACCAGCTTGGCATGATTCATTTCTTCTATATGCTGTTTTTCGATACGCTCTTTTTCCAGCGATTGCGCCAAAGCCTGTTTTACGAATCGGTTTCGGGCATAGTAAGTGATGCCCGAAACAATTGTAATCATATAGAATATCCATGCCCACCAGGTGGCATACCAAGGAGTGGCAATATGAATAGCCAATTGAATAGGAAGCTGACCGGAAGCATACGCCATACGTACATAAAGTGTATAATCGCCCGGATCGAGGTTTGTGTATCTGGCCTCCGGAGTCGGAGTAAATGTCCAGACTTTATCCAATCCTTCCAATTTATATTCAAAGCCTTGCTGCGCATATTTGTTCTGATAATCAGAATGGGCAAACTTGATAAGCAGGTTATTGTCCTCAGTATCCAGCATTAGCCTCTTCGTAAAAGGAAGCGCTGCAGTGAGTATTTTATTTTCAGGCGACGGTTTTATCAACCGATTGTTAACATGAAGAGTAGAGAAATAAAGAGAACTTATCTCTACCTGGGAAGCATGAAATTCTTCTTCCGCCAAAAGAGTAACCCCTTTGGTATCTCCAATATAGATTTTATTGTCCGAAGAGACATAAATCCCGCAATCCCGAATGATCGGAGCCTTGAGATAGACTTCTTTCTGTCCCAAGCTGGTAAATGACTGCTCTTTCGGATCAAAAAGTATGATTCCCCAGTCTCCGGTAAGGATAAACTTATTGCTGGCAGTCTGTTTCACATTGTAGCAATAATTGCTGGGCAATGTGCTGTTCTCCGCATTATAAACAATCATTTTCTTGGTATTCCGGTCGTAAAATAGCAATCCGCTTCCTAACGTACAGATATATACACCGTCTTTCGTCACCCGTACATGCGATATGCTGCCCTTATAGCCCATATCCTGCAGTTTGAGAGTACTTCTTTGAGTAACATCAGAAAGAGGGACGATCACAACTTTGTCTGCTTGGTTAGCATAGAAGTTTCCTTCTGCATCAATATCAAAATTTATACAGTAAGACTCCGGTTTGAACAGAAACGTAAAGTGATTAGTCACCGGATCGAGTTGAAAAACACCTTCACGGGAAGAAAGATAAAGTTTACCATTCCACATCTTGACCTGATAGATGAAATGGCGCGGAGCCGGAGTATTTTCCAACTGATGTTCCAGGTAATTATAAAAGCTTTTTTCCTGAAAATCATAACGTGACAATCCTCCTAAGTGGGTTCCGATATACAGATAGTCATTCTCCCGGTCATAGCAGATACTCTTTACATTGTTATGCGGAATAGAGTTCAGTCCCCCTGCCGTAAATTGATGTACCAGTTCCCAGTTTTCATTTATGCAACCTAAACCTCCTCCGTCAGTACTGACCCAAAGATTTCCATGTTTATCAGCCGTCATCTCACCAATGTATGAATAATATAGGTTGGAAAGATTTCCGGCCTGGTAGTCATAATGTACAAATCCACTGCGGTCGGGAGTAAAATAGTTCACTCCTCCATAGAAACTGCCGATCCAGATAGTTCCCTGCCGATCGGTGTAAAGAGAAAAAATAGAAGGATGATTCAAGCCCCCCACATACTGAGGTATCTGTATCAGTGTATAGGTTTGCTTCCGGACATCATACTTTTGTAAACCAACGAAAGTTCCAAACCAAATATTATGCTCATCATCCTCGACAAAGGCACGTATCTGCATATTGCGGATTCCAGCACTTCCGGTAAGTGCATAAGGAACTTTTTGCAATACATTATCTTTGAGCCGATACAATCCTTGCATGCGAGTGCCTATCCACACTTCTTCGTCCGAACTCTCGAAAATACAATATACATCTATATTTTCCAGTAAAAACCGGGATGGCTGGAGTGTGTTTTGAGGAATGATATACATTCCTTCCATCATGCCGACATATATATTGGTTTCGCTAATTGCCAGCGTGTTTACGGTATAAGGAGGAAGTTTCACTTTCGACCGGACGGTATGCTGTCGGCAATCGTAAGCGAAAAGAGAATCTTTCCGGGCATACCATATTTCATTCTGATAGACAGCCAAAGCAGTAGTAGCATTGTCTGTCGTATATTGCTTAAATGTGGAGGTATGAATGTCATAGCCAAACAAATTATTATCAGCTATGAAGAAAATATCGCCATCGATATCATGAACAATGAAAGGTACATAATTACCAATCCAAAGCTTTTCCCCATCCGCATTTGTAATTTCGCCCTTGACATAAGTAATTTGCTCTCCATCATACATATTAATGCCTTCCTGCGTTCCAAACCACATTCGCCCCAATCCATCCTGGGCAATACTCAAAACCGAAGGTTGTGATAGTCCATTTTGTAAGCCCAAATTACGGAAATATTCGGCAGTTGCCGGAAGTGTGCTAAATAGCAAAAGAAATAGAGATATGATTCTGTTTTTCATTAGTATGGTTTCCGCATTTTATTATGAATGCAAAAATAAGGAAAAAAGAATATAGCTCCTACTAAAACAAAGTTTATTGTTGAAAGAACTGCCCCCAAAAGTTAGACACAAAACTTTAAGAGTGCAGTTCATATCCAACTTTTGAGGGACTTCATGTTTCTCTTTATAAAGCTATACCCTTATTTGAAAAGTAACTGTGCCATGTGATACAAACTCCTGCGCCAAGTCAGGAATTCATGGGCCGTATCGGGAGAAACGAAAGACGTTGCCTTAAAACCGGCTGCCTTGAGGTCATTCACGGCTTTAGTCACACCATCCGGATTCTCCTTGCTTCCGCAACTGATGAAAATGGATGCCACCTGCTTTTTATCCGTGATGTCGTCCGGTGCATAAGTCCCACCGCTCAACAGTCCATAGTAATTGAATACTTCCGGACGGCGCAGAGTAATCAGTTTCGTCTCAAAGCCACCCATAGAAAGTCCTGCCATAGCACGGTGCTTCTTGTCGGCCTGTGTACGGAAGTTACTATCAATATAAGGTATCAGTTCGTCTACCAGCACCGTTTCAAACTCCTTAGCCGTGAACTCTTTGATATGTCCAAATTTCACATCATTCGTCATACCATACGTCATTACAATGATGAACGGTTCAATCTTGCCTTCAGCAATCAGATTGTCCATAATCAGATTCGCATGTCCCTGGTTGGACCATGCCGTTTCATCTTCTCCCCATCCGTGCTGCAAATAGAGAACCGGATATTTCTTCTTATCCTTTCCGTAAGTGGGCGGTGTATAAACAAATGCACGACGATGGGTATCTGTGCTCTTGGAATAAAAATAAACCTGTTGAACATTTCCATGAGGCACTTGCTTCATAGCATAGAAATCCTCATCATGAGCCGGAATTTCAATACCACTTTCCCATCGGCAAGAGCCGTAATAATTCTTAGTACCCGGATCATTAAACACACCACCATCGATAGTCAGGTGATAATAATGGAATCCCTCATCCATGGGGCCATCTGTAGTACCTACCCATACACCTTCTTTATCTTTGCGGAGAACTGTGCCACCACGACCGCCTAATCCAAGACTGACAATGACTGATTTGGCATCAGGAGCAACTACACGGAAGCGGGCGTATCCTTGCGAATTGACCATAGGATATTGCTGTCCGGGCTGATTAAGTACAGAAGGACGGAAATCCTCTTTCACTACAGCAGTATCGCTTGCCGGATCAAAATCCTTAATGATACTATAGACACGTTTCGCCTTATAATTTTCATCATAAGGCAACGGATAGTTACGTGCACCGAGCCATGAATCACGGTCGGAAAGATTCCAGAAAGTAACATTGTCTACCACATCCTTATGTTTGCGAAGTACTTTAAACAAGCGAGCATACTGATCTTCCTGAAGCGTTTTTACTACCTGACTGATGTTGCCGCCGTCACGACTGAAGTTGAGCTGTCCTCCCATCTCCTGATTGGCACGAATATCCAACTCAGTAATATGGATATGTTTCACTATAGTAGAATATTTCGTCAGGGCAGCATCTACATCTTCCATGCTCGGACCATAGACATTGTAATGTCCCTGCATGCCAATACCATCAATGGGCACACCTTCTTCCTTCATGGATTTCACCATATTATAGATGCGATCGCGTTTTCCAGGATCAGCAGCATTATAGTCATTGTAGAAAAGGAGTACATTAGGATCGGCCTCACGGGCATAAATAAAGGCTTTCTTAATAAACTCGTCACCGGCAATCTGATAAAGAGGGGAATTGCGATACGGACTTGGGTGTTCTCCCATGCCTCGTCGGCCACCCTGCCAGCCACCATCGGAGATTGCTTCATTCACAACGTCCCACGCATATATCACGTCTTTGTAACGTTCCACGATAGCTGTAATGTGATGTTTCATATTTTGAAAAAGTTTCTCTTTCGACACTAAATCCCCTTTTTCATCTTTATACATCCATTCTCCTATCTGGGCATGCCACATCAGACAGTGCCCGCGTAACTTGATTCCGTTGCTACGGCAAAAATTGGCAATTTTGTCGGCATTCTCCCAATTGAACTGTCCGTAGGCAGGCTCGGTGGGTTGCGGCTTCATGTCGTTTTCTGCCGTAATACTGTTGAAGTCTTTTTTAATAATGGCAATCTGTTCAGGATTCGAGATGTTACGCATATTAACAGCCACGCCGATAGAGAAGTAATCTTTATAGGCATCCTTCAGCCCCGTTTCTCCGCTTTGTGCGAATCCGGTATTTGCGCCCATGGTCAATGCCAATGCGCAAAGGGAAAATTTGAATAAATGTTTCATCTGATAATTATTTAAAAGGTTTTCATAGTATATCTATTATCTACCATGTATTTGTACATGCATATCACTCACTAATTGGAAACGGTTACAAAAGAATGCTTTTTTCAGAAAGATTCTTCATATTTGTGTAACACGTTTTTTCGCTTATGTTACCTCCTTTAGTAAAAGTGAAAGAAAATGGATTCTCAAGGTCAGTACCGCCACTGAAGCAAAGAGAAAAAGATGATTGTAACCAAAACGAAACATACATGACACAAAAATATAACACACATGTCTGAACTTTGCTGCCATAAATTAATCGACTACAACTAATGATTATGAAGAAAAGCGCATTCATGTTGTTCATCATCCTACTGTCGCTGACAGCAAACGCTCAGACTCCGTACCGCAACGAGGACGGAAAGAAGATTGATAAAGAAGAGTTGGAAACAAAAGATTACCTGCCGGAAATACACGGTACTATCCGTACTAAGTTTGAGTATCAGACAGAAATGGCTGCCAGTCGTTTCGAAGTACGCAATGCACGCATCAGCATTACCGGAAATGTATTGCCCATCGTAGCTTATAAGGCGGAAATTGATCTCTCCGATGAAGGACAAATCAAAATGCTGGATGCCTACGCCCGCCTTTTCCCAATAAAAGACCTGACCGTCACCGCAGGACAAATGCGAGTACCATTTACAATCGACGCCCACCGCTCTCCACATCAGCAATATTTCGCTAACCGTTCGTTTATTGCGAAACAAGTTGGTAATGTGCGTGACGTTGGTGTTACATTGGGATATAAATTCGGCACTGGAATACCTGTAACCTTAGAAGGCGGACTCTACAATGGTTCGGGACTGACCAATCAAAAAGAATGGCACAAAGAGGTAAACTATTCCGCCAAAGCACAATTCCTTTTCGCCAAAAAGCTGAATCTGGCTTTAAGCATACAGAGCATCCAGCCACAAGAGATAAGGATAAACTCGTATGACATCGGTGCTTTCTATGAATTCGGGCGCTTCCATATTGAAGGAGAGTATTTGTACAAAACTTATGCAGACAATGCCTATGACAACGTGCATGCCGTAAATAGTTTTATCAATTACGACCTCCCCTTACAAAAAGTATTCAGCAAGATGTCCTTTCTGGCACGCTATGATATGATGACCAGTCAAAGCGATGGTAAAGCCATCAACGAAGAAACCGGAGCCTTGACTACCACCGACTACAAACGCCACCGTATAACCGGAGGTATCACTTTCAGTCTCAGCAAAGCATTCCGCACAGATCTCCGGCTGAACTACGAAAAGTATTTCTATGCCAAAAACAGTATTGCCAAAGAGTCTGAACAAGATAAGATTGTATTGGAACTGATGGTTCGGTTCTAACACCTCACATGCACCTGCCAACAACAGGTGCATCGTCCGGTAAGTACTCTTTGACTCTCTCATTCATCCTACTTAAACCGTTTCAAATCCTTCTTCTCAAACACCCATTCCGGAGTGTAGAGCTTACCTTCATCATTGTCAGACAGCTCATACCAAGGCGATAATCCACGGTTAGCGGGATTCACCAATATGTGAATCTGTTGAGCCAGCATATAGCTCTGTGCCAGCAGGAACACTTTCTTTCCTGTTTGAGGGTAAATCGCCACATCCACTACAATGACTGCGTGCCCCGGTGATCCGCCTTTGATAAACACATCTCCGGGTTGTAAAGATGTATAAGGAACATAAACACCAGGTTTTAAATACCTCCAGAAGCATCTGTGACGTACCCGAACCGTACCTGCTCCGTACCCGCTCCGTACTTTCTTCGTGTAGAAGTACCTTTGACCGAAGAATGTACGGAGCAAGTACAGCCCTGATACGGTTCGGGTACGGTGCAGATACAAAAAAGACACATCATAACGAAAGTATGAATTGTATAAAAAAGAGATTAACAGTCATCCTTTTCATGACCAACAAATAATACAAATTCAATTATTTTATTGAATATACATTATCTCTTCCTAAACTTTTCCATACAAAACTTGATTATTTACACGAAAAATCGTATATTTGAGTAAATAACTCAGAGCTTATGGCAAATCCGATTCTTCCTGGTATATCAGAAGCTGAACAAGAACTGTTGTACAAGAAACTAAATGAATACAATCAGGGAAGAACCTCTTACAAAGAGGCAGGTGCTTATCTGGTTGTACTGCCCCGTCCGGAATCTCCCCGTTACTCCTTATGGGTGTATTCTCCTCTTCCCGAACGCCAGTCCATTTTTTACGTCCAGGACCTTTCTACAGACATCCATGAAAGTCTGCGAGCGGCAAGCAGCCTATGTTATTATTCTCCACGTTGCATTCTGTTGGTAGAATATAATGCCAAACGTATGCAGAGTAAGGGAGACGACATTATCTCTTTCGGAAAGTATCATGGACATTTCCTGCACGAAATCTTCCGTATCGATCCGGCATATGTGAGTTGGATTGCTTATAAGTTTACTCCACGTATACCTAAACAGGAACGCTTCGTACAAATAGCACAGGTGTATCATTCCGTCCATCTGGATATTCAGAAGCGGCAGGCACATCAGAAATATTCTACCAGCCGTTTTCTGGGGAAAGAAGGAGATAAAGTGAAAGAACTGACACTGAAAGTACTCCGTGTCCGGCTGGAAGACGATCCTTACAAAACCACCGTGAAAGGAACGACTCCTTATTTCTATGTCCGGCAGATACTGACTTTGGAAGATCCTATCGGCAATCTCGTCACTTTCCGGACCAACTCGCGTACGGCAAGCCGGGAATCGTGCCAAGTGCCCGCTACGGAACATGCCTTCGAGCCCGGAGAATCGGTATATATTGCCTCGGCACGCATCTCTTGTACCTTTACTTCGGGAAACAAACAATACACCCGCCTCAATTATGTCAAGTTTAAATAAACTTAAAAGATAGAGCGGTATTATTCCTATTAAAAACATTCGTCCTTTCTTTGTCGGCAGAAAAGGGGGTGCTATAAAAATAGCTGAGATTATACCCAATGAACCTGATACGGTTAGTACCGTCGAAGGGAATTTTCTTTCTATATTCTACTATTCGTTTATACTACTATCCCTTTCTGTAAGTATAATTTCTAAATTCAGAGTTTGAATGTTTGACGTACAATTCATTACGCATTTTACGGCATCCATTTCTTATTCGGACTCCGCACGCATAGCCCTTGAAGGGGGATGCCGCTGGGTTCAGCTTCGAATGAAGGATGCTTCTTCAGAAGAGCTGAAAGCCACAGCCGTGCAAGTGCAGGAACTCTGCCGCCAATACGGAGCCACGTTCATCATTGATGACCAAGTGGAACTGGTGAAACAGATTGGCGCGGACGGTGTCCACTTAGGAAAACTGGATATGCCGATAAAAGAAGCAAGGGAAAGACTGGGCAAAGATTTCATTATTGGCGGAACAGCCAACACGTTCGAGGACATCCGGCAACATGCCACTGATGGCGCCGACTACATCGGTTGCGGTCCTTTCCGCTTCACAACTACCAAACAAAAGTTATCACCCATTCTGGGGCTGGAAGGTTATCATTCCATCCTGACGCAAATGCGCGAAGAAGGAATAACAATTCCTGTCGTTGCCATCGGTGGAATCACACGTGAGGACATACCATCCCTGAAAGCATCAGGACTGAACGGAATAGCATTGAGCGGCGGTATTCTGAAAGCTGAGAATCCGGTACGTGAAATGGAAACAATTATACGACTGACCCAATAGAAATCAATTAGTGAACCATGGAAGATAAAACAAAAATTACTTATCCCGAATCCGAGAAAGTCTATATGCAGGGGCAACTCCATCCTTATCTGAAAGTTGGGATGCGAAAAGTGAACCTTACCCCTACCGTAGTAGTGGAAAACGGGAAAAAAGTTATGACGGAGAATGCGCCCGTCTACATATATGATACAAGCGGCGCATACAGTGATCCGGAACAGAAGGTAGATTTAAAGAAAGGTTTGCCACGCCTCCGCGAACCGTGGATACAGGAACGGGATGTAGAACGGTTGACGGAAATCAGCTCCGAATATGGAAAGATGCGTCTGGCAGACAAAAGCCTTGACTCCCTGCGTTTTGATCATATCACTTTGCCTTATCGTGCCAAAGCAGGCAAGCAGATTACGCAGATGTACTATGCCAAACAGGGTATCGTAACACCGGAAATGGAATATGTAGCCATCCGTGAGAATATGAACTGCCAACAGTTGGGTATAGAAACTTACATCACACCGGAGTTTGTGCGTGATGAAATTGCGGCAGGACGTGCCGCCTTACCCGCCAACATCAACCATCCCGAAGCTGAACCTATGATTATCGGTTCAAAGTTCCTCGTAAAGATTAATACGAATATCGGAAATTCAGCTACCTCTTCCACGATTGAAGAAGAAGTGGAAAAGGCCGTCTGGAGTTGTAAATGGGGTGGAGATACGCTGATGGACTTATCTACAGGAGAAAATATTCACGAGACACGGGAATGGATTATCCGAAATTGTCCTGTTCCGGTAGGTACTGTTCCCATGTATCAGGCAATGGAGAAAGTACACGGAAAGGCGGAAAACCTTACCTGGGAACTATTTAAAGATACACTGATCGAACAATGTGAGCAAGGGGTAGATTATTTTACAATCCACTGTGGTATCCGCCTGAAGAATATTCATTATGCCAATGACCGCCTTTGCGGAATGGTGAGCCGGGGAGGAAGCATTATCTCCCAATGGTGTAAAATCCATCAGAAAGAGAGTTTCCTGTATGAGCATTTCGATGATATATGCGATATATGCGCACAATATGATGTGGCACTTTCATTAGGTGATGGTTTGCGTCCGGGAGCTATCCGTGATGCGAACGACCGGGCACAGTTTGCGGAACTGGATACGATGGGAGAACTGGTAGAACGCGCCTGGGCAAAAAATGTACAGGCATTCATCGAAGGTCCGGGACACGTACCCATGCATAAGATCAGGGAAAATATGGACCGGCAGATTGAGAAATGCCACGGAGCACCGTTCTATACTCTCGGTCCGCTGGTTACAGATATTGCACCGGGATATGATCACATCACAAGTGCCATTGGCGCAGCACAAATCGGTTGGTACGGAACAGCGATGCTTTGCTATGTGACCCCCAAAGAACATCTTGCATTACCGCAGAAAGAAGATGTACGCATAGGAGTGGTAACTTACAAAATTGCCGCACACGCCGCAGACCTTGCCAAAGGCCATCCGGGTGCCGAAGTACGTGACGATGCCTTAAGCAAAGCCCGCTATGAATTCCGCTGGAAAGACCAGTTCAATCTGAGTCTCGATCCGGAACGCGCCTTGCAATATTACAAGGAAGCCAACCACCTGAACGGGAAGTATTGCACCATGTGCGGGCCCAACTTCTGTGCCATGCGCATCAGCCAACGACTGAAAGATTGTGATTATGATGCAGAAATAGAAAATACAGAGAACGAATAACTTTTTAAACTTATAAGAAAATGATTGAAACAAAAGTATCCAAAGGTATCATCAGTACCTATTTTGAAAAATTAGAGAGAAACCTTGATCTGGACGTTGCCATTGTAGGTGGTGGTCCGTCGGGCATAGTAGCCGCTTATTATCTGGCAAAGGCCGGATTGAAAGTAGCGCAGTTCGACCGTAAGCTTGCTCCCGGCGGCGGTATGTGGGGCGGTGCCATGATGTTCAACCAGATTGTGATTCAGGAAGAAGCGATTGACATTGTAAAGGAATTCAATATCAACCACGAGAAATATGAGGACGGCTTATATGTGATGGACTCTGTAGAGAGTACCTCTGCATTGCTTTATCATGCCGTACATGCCGGAGCCACCGTATTCAACTGCTATTCCGTAGAAGATGTTATCTTCAAGAATAATACGGTAAGCGGAGTAGTGGTAAACTGGACTCCTGTATTGCGCGAAGGTATGCACGTGGACCCGCTGAACATCCTTGCAAAGATAGTAATAGACGGAACAGGCCATGACAGCGAAATAGCCGCTACCGTAGCCCGCAAGAATGGCAGTCGCCTGGCTACCGAAACCGGTGGTGTAATTGGCGAACGTTCACTGGATGTAATTGCAGGAGAGGAAGAGGTTGTAAACGGTACGAAGGAAATCTATCCGGGACTTTACGTTTGCGGTATGGCTGCTTCCGCCGTTTCGGGCACTCCGCGTATGGGACCGATCTTTGGAGGAATGTTGATGTCCGGTAAAAAGGTAGCTGAGGAAATTATTGCGAAGCTGAAGAAGTAATTTCTCAGAAGCCACTATTTATCAAGGTGGACAATTTTTTCACCACAGATTACACAGATTTTCACAGATTATAAATATTGAGAATCAATTCCTTTTTCTTTTTATCTGTGAAAATCTGTGTAATCTGTGGTGATCTCCGGCATACCCTTGTATAGACTTATCCTGCAATCTTTTTCAGCCTCCTGAAATGAGCAAGCAACTCTTCGGCATCTTTCCACGTATGGTAACGGTTCCAGATATCTCCTAATAAAGCTGCACCGCCAAAGCCAAGAGACTTTATTTCCGCAAGGTTCACCTCACTTATTCCGCCTAAGGCTACTACCTTTTCATGGATGACTCCGCTTTCCTGTGCTTGTTTCAACTCATCCTTTGAATATCCCGAGCGATATCCCTGTTTGGAAATGCTATCGTAAACAGGACTCATAAGCACATAATTGAACAGGGAGACTGTAGTTTCCACTTCTTCCAAGCTATGGCAGGCACGACTCAGTATTCCCTCATAATTTGCTGGTGCCTCCGGATGACGGGAATTCAAGTGAATTCCGCCTAAAAGATACTTATCTTTTAAAGAGAAGAAATCATGAATGACAATCCGGGTTCTATATTCCGGAGCAATACCTTGCAGCAGATTTTCTACCGCATGAACATCCGCATCCGGTTTGCGTACATGCAGCAAGTCCAGTCCGGCTTTAAATAATTCAGTGACGATGCGTGCTTCATCCGGAATAAAATCCGGAGAGGTGATAATAATCAGTTTCATTTTTCTATCCTTCATTTACCGGAGGCGTCGGAAACGGGAAATGCCACAAAGGACCATTCCCCTGCCCTATACGTAAATTCTTCCCGGCTTCAATAGCACAGGAAATGTATTCTTTGGCCTGTTCCACTGCTTCATACAAGGATGATCCTTGCGCCAGAAAAGTGGCAATGGCGGATGAAAGCGTACATCCCGTACCGTGCAGGTTGGCGGAATGAATACGCCTGCCACCAAAGATATTCAGTTCTTTTCCGTCATAAAGTACATCGCACATTTCATGACCGGTCAGATGACCTCCTTTAATAAGAAAAGCACAGTTATATTTTTCGAATAACCGGCATGCGGCATCCTCCATTTCATCAATCGTCTGAACCGGTTGTTGCAACAATACTTCTGTTTCGTGCAGATTAGGAGTTACGAGAGTTACTTTCGGAATCAACTTAGTACGAATGGCTTCCAATGCCTCATCCGTCATCAGACTATGCCCGCTGGTAGAAACCATCACCGGATCGAAAACCACTTTCCGGGGAGAATAGCGACGCAGTATCCGTACTATTTCATAAATAATCTCTACGTTTCCAGTCATACCTATTTTAATGGCATCCGGTTGCAAGTCTTCCATCACCGCCTGCATCTGTTGGCCTACCAGCTCTGCCGCAACAGGATGAACAGCTTGCACACCCAATGTATTCTGCACTGTAATGGCTGTGATAGCAGTAGCTGCATAACCTCCAAGTGCCGAGATAGCTTTTATATCTGCCTGTATGCCCGCGCCACCGGAACTGTCGGAACCGGCAACGGAAAGGACGATTGCTTTCTTATCCATAAGCCAAATTACAACTTTATAACATTCCCTGTACGGCTACTCTCCCATGCCGCCTCAATCAGGCGGATAACGCCAAGCACTCCGCACGCATCACTTTGCAACACCGCTCCATTCCGGATATGCTGATAAATATTCTCATAAAAAGCAGCGTAGTTTCCGGGAAGGGTAGGATAAGGTTTCCGCACCACATTACCATCTGTTTCCGTATGGAGTATTCCCCATTGGGATTCATCCTCTTCTCCCCAATGCGGAGTATCCGGCAACATACCTTTAGTCAGATCCGCCTCTTGAGGATCAAGACCATACTTCACATAAGAGCCTTCCGTTCCATGAAGAACAAAGCGAGGCTCATTCTCACACATCAGATAGCTGGCTTTCAAGGTGATTTTCACTTCCGGCATCCGGGCAGGTTTCATCAGATGGATGATAAAATAATCATCTACTTTACCACCGGTACGTAAAGTTGCAATATCAGCAAATACAGCTTCGGGCATACCAAATAGTTGAACAGCCTGGTCGATGACATGGGCACCCAGATTATAAGTCAGACCACCACCATTCTCGCCGGTTTCTTTCCAAGTATTCGGCTTGATGAAATTCCGATAGCGGGGAAAGGTTGATTCAAATTCGACCAGACGGCCCAACAATCCCTGAGCCAATATTTCTTTCACGGTCAGGAAATCACAATCCCAACGACGATTCTGGTAAACACTTAAGGTCAGTTCTTTTTCCGCAGCAAGGGCTACGAGTTCTTCACCTTCCTCTACAGTAGTGGTGAAAGGTTTTTCAACGATAACATGTTTTCCGGCTTCGAGAGCACGATGGGCATATTCGTAATGGGAACTGTCAGGGGTATTCACTACCACTAACTCCAGTTCTTCCATCCCTATCAACTCATCAAAACTACGCACAATACGGGATTGCGGATACTTCGCCCGTGACAATTCTTTACTACGCTCAGTGACAGCAGTCAACTCAAAATGAGGATTTGTGGAAATAAAAGGAGCATGAAATACTTGTCCCGACATTCCAAAGGCAGCCAATCCGGTTCTTATCTTATCCATATCTTTCATTTTTTCTTTCGGCAAAACTAATGAATTTATCGCTGATGTACCACACATGAAGGAATAAGGTTTTACGAAGAAAGATAATTTAATCCTTCGGAAGCTCCTTTTTCAGTACAATGAGAGCCTGATTCATCTCCACCGCCTTGTTCCATATCTGCTGCAACTGTCCATAATATTCGGAAGGCACGACCGAGGAAGACAAAATGAATGTATAATTCACAATGACGTTGTTCCTGTTTCTTTGGATTGCATATTTGCATTGCAGCTTGCCGTCTTCAGTCTTTATCACTTGCGTGTGGGGGATTTCTTCCACCTCATAGCCTTCAGGAAGCGTCAGCGCACAAGAGAGAGTGACTTTTGACGGATAAGGGAACTCTACCGGAAGGATCCGCTCCGATTGTATAAACGGGTTCTTTGTCAATTGCGGAAAAAGAATCGGATTAATATATATATGGTCATCCGACTTTTCCGCCTCAAGTACAAAATCAAATTCTTCCTGTATAGTTGTGAAGTTATCTTCCTTATCTGTTAGCTTCAGATTAGTAACCGTCAGTTTTTCTTTCATCAATTCCTGTTTATTCACAAGAGAGTCTTTCGCCTGGTTCTCTTTCCGGTGTTCTAAAGCTTGATGTCCCTTCAGAATGGTAGTCCGACGTCCGGTTATCAGATTCTCCCGGGCATTAGCACTGATTTTCATGAAAACTTGATTGGTAGATATTTCCTGCAAGTTCACCCACTTTTGTTTTTCCGGTATATCGGCAGAAAGCATACGTGCTTTGGTCACCGACAATTCAATGGGCAGCACACTGAGAGCCGGTACCTCCATCGAACTATCCAGATAAACATACTTTCCTCTTGCCTCATCATAAATAGCCACTACGAAAGTGTTCAATTTCTGAAGAGAGGGAAAGTTAGACGGCAACATTCCCCCGGAACGCCGGCTCATGACCACAGGATAGGCCTTGATGCCGTAGCTTCTGAGCATACTGATAAAAATAAAATTCAAATCGGCATTACTGCCGGTTCCGGCTTTAAGTACCTTCTCCAGATTCTCACTGTAAAGTTTATACTCTCCATTCCAAGACAACTTTTGCTTCAGCAATTGGAAAACACCTATAACTTTTTGATTAAAAGTCAAATTGCCCGATTGGTTGAGTTGCCGAATCTCTTCAAGGTACGGACTTTTCCACAATAAGTGTTTACCAAAGCCTTCGTTCTCCTCCCGGGTCAGTTGTTTATCCACATCCTCCCAGTTCTGGCTGTAAGGTTTGTAGCCTTCATCCGGATAATTGGTTCCTTGCAAATCGAAACTAACCTGTATTCTATAATCTTCCGGACACCAGCAAAAAGATTCATCCTGGCGGATGGCAGGCAGATTTTGGGAAGTAAACGTAAGCTTCTGTGCCGAAATAGTAAAGTCATGCGACACTCTCGCTACGCCACTTGTTGTATGTTGTGCGGCTTGTACCGAACCTTTCTCTTCCAGAACATCTATATATTGGCGCCCTCTAAATTCTATGTTATATACAAATACATGAGGAATAGTTATTTCGTATTGATTGTATACTACGGGAATTTCTTCCTGCATCATCCAGTTGTCTATGTGTACGGAATAGTCGGAAGTCATTTTATAGTGATATTCGATAACTGTCCCGACCTTGACAGCAGGCAATGAAAACTTCAGTACTTTGTGATAGGTATTCAGCCTCTCATCGGAAACGAGCTCCCGCTTCAGACGGGTTTTAACAAGTTTCCCATTTTCCAGATTATAGGAACATCCGTCCAGATCGGAGATGCGGTCTTTCTCCTTATCTCTGTCAGAAGGCGCATAATAAGGAATGGCTACATCAGCTTGTGAAACACCTTGCGGCTTCAATATCTTGATGCGTACCCAATGTTCCGTATACAATTCAAATTTATCATTATAAGTAAAACCGCTCTTGCCTTTATGAAACAGATAAACTGCCACTGCGGTAGTGTCAGGAGCGTATGTCTCCAGTGATAGTTCCTCCTTGGAGGGTTTGCCATACTTCAGGTCAGGCTTAATTACAGTAGTAGCTTGTTGTGAAAAAGCCATCGGGAAGCATAAAGAAATAAGCATGCAGAAAATAAATAGCCCGTGTTTCATGATTTGACTTTTTAAGATTACCAATTGTACAAAAATAATAATTAATACAATACAGCGGCGTTGATCTTACAAAAAAAACAGGTATTTTTGCCACACACATTATTTATATTGAATACCATGAAGAAATTAGCTTTTTTAGCCTGTCTACTCCCCATTCTATGGGCGGCATGTAGCAGCACTGCAACTACCCGCAAAGAATCCGGTGAATGGGCAAAAGTTCCCGAAATCCTGAAAAACATTGTTCCGCCTACTTTTCCGGACAGTATATATGACGTAACTGCCTACGGGGCAAAAAGCGATACGAGTTTTGACAGCCGACCTGCCATATTGGAAGCCATCAATCAATGTAATACAAATGGTGGCGGCACCGTTCTCATCCCTGCCGGAAACTATTTCAGCAAAGGCACCATCTTGCTGAAAAGCAATGTAAACCTGCACGTTGCAGATGGCGCACGTCTGGAATTCTCGACCGTGGCCTCTGACTATCTCCCCATGGTATTGACCAAATGGGAAGGAACGGAATGTTTTAACTACTCTCCTTTCATCTATGCCTACCAGTGCACCAATGTCGCCCTGACCGGCAAAGGCACAATTGACGGCAACGGGGCTGTAACTTTCAATGGTTGGCACGCCCTGCAAGGTCCCGCCCTGGATCGCTTGCGCCAGATGGGTATCGATTCCATCCCGGTATACGAACGCGTATTCGGAGAGGGATATTACCTGCGCCCATGCATGATACAATTCTACGGCTGCAAGAATGTACTTGTAGAAGATGTACAGATCTACGATTCTCCATTCTGGATTATCCATCCTGTATTCTGCGACAATGTCACCGTACGCAATGTATATATAGACAGTAACAACTACAACAACGATGGTTGTGATCCGGAATCAAGCACGAACGTACTGATTGAGAACATGGACTTCAATGTGGGAGATGATGGTATCGCCATAAAATCAGGACGCGACCAGGATGGCTGGCGCATCGGCCAAGCCACGGAAAATGTGATTATCCGTAACTGCCACTTCGCCCGGTGGGCCATTACCATCGGTAGTGAAATGTCCGGTGGCGTACGGAACATCTTTATTGAAGATTGCAAGATAGACAGTTGCCGCAATGGTATTTACTTCAAATCAAATCTGGACCGTGGCGGTTACTTTGAAAATCTAAACATGCGCCGGATAGAAGCGGACGTCTGCCTGTGGGGAGTGATTAATTTCCGTACGAACTACCACGGATACCGCGGTGGAAATCATCCGACACTCTTCCGCAATATCTGCATAGAAGATGTAACTTGCAACCGCGTGGACAGCGTAGCACTCATGGCAAACGGATTACCGGAAGCTAAACTTTATAATATCACCCTGCGGAACATAAAGGTAAAACAGGCACCGAAAGCCATACAGATGGACAATGTAGTGAACTTAACGCTCGACAACGTAGAGGTGAACGGTAAGCGGATTACTTCCGCTGAACAAACTGATTAACAGCAGAAAGGATTATGTCCCCATGTCCGGAACATGGGGATATTTCATTTATTCTTATTCAACTTAATAAACTCACTCGGAGTAATTCCAAACTGCTTCATGAAACATGAGGTAAAATATGAAGTGGTAGAAAATCCTAAACTCTCAGCAACTTCATTGATCCGAAGATCACCTTTAGCCAACATTTCAGCAGCTTTCTTTAATCGGCATAAACGGATAAAGTCATTAGGCGCCAAAGAAGTGATAGCTTTCACTTTTCTATAAAGTGTCGATACGCTCATATTCATATATTCAGCCAGGCTTTCAACCGATAAACAGGAATCAGACAAATTATTCATCACATAATCATTCATCTTTCCGATAAATTTCTCATCTATACTGTTAGACGCAACACTTATAAGATGCGCATGAGGTGAACGGACAAATGTAGAACGGATAAGCTCTCTGTTAGCTAAAAGATTTGAAACCTGAGCCAGTAAATGCTCTGTAGAGAACGGCTTCTCTATATAAGCATCAGCTTTCGATTCCAATACATCAATATGCGCCTGTAAAGAAACTTTAGCTGTTAATACAATAATAGGAATATGACAATATTTTATATTTGTTTTGACAGACTTACACAATTCAATTCCATCCATCACCGGCATCATCAAATCACTAATAATCAGCGATACTACATGACTTTCCAATATTTCCAATGCTTGTTTCCCATTATCGGCAACCAACACATTATATTGTGGGGTTAGTTCTTCACAAACAAACTGACGCAATTCCACTTCATCATCAACCACCAGTACATTATACATACTCTTATGCATATAGTCTTTATTTCCTTCTACAGAAGAGGTTTCCTTATAAAAAGGAGAATGTTCCGGCTCTGCAACATCATGCTGTTCCAAGGGTAAATCAAGCACAAAGGAATTCATCTCAGTAATGGAATTATCAAGATAAAAAGCGCCATTATGCATCTCGGCCAGTGATTTAGCTAAAGGTAACCCTAATCCGGAACCTTTTGCCGGTACTCTTGCATCTTCTCCGAAATACTGAAAAAAAGGTTTAAAGATGTCTGTTGTCACATCTTTAGGGATTCTTTCTCCATCATTGTTCACCCTAATCCGAACAATAGAATTGTCTTCTTTCTGTATACTCACTAAAGATACCTCAACAATATGGTCACAGAATTTAATCGCATTGTTCAACATATTACTTAATATCTTTATCAAAGCCTCTTTATCAGCTATTATTTCACATCCCTCATCAGGCATGGAAAAATGAAAATCAATGCATCTGGTTTGAGCTATCGGAGTAAAACGGCTATAAGTCTCTTCAAGTAGTTGTTTGATATCCAGTTTTACAAAACTCATCAAGAAGGTAGAAGATTCTATCTTTCTGAAATCAAGTAGCTGATTTACCAGATCGAGCAAACGCTGAGTATTCTTACTCATAACAGCTATATTTTCATTCTCAGCAAGTTTCTTTTCTCCCGACTTTATTATACGGTTCAGTGACCCCATTATCAATGTCAAAGGGGTTCTTATTTCATGAGTAATATTTGTAAAGAAACTAATCTTAGCCTGAAGTATTTCCTTATACTTCTCGTTCTGTAACATTTCTATCTGATGTCGTTCCTTCTCTTTGAGTTTTCTCCTGTATCTGATGAAAAACCAAGTAAATGTAGTAAAGATAATAAGAACATACAAGAAATACGCAAACGGCATACTCCAGAAGGGAGGTTTTACAATGATAGCCAATGAAGAAGCTTCGCCAGTCCATGTTCCGCTTTCTCTTGAAGCTTGTACACGAAGGGTGTATTTTCCCGGTGGTAACTTTGTATAATACAATTTCTTAGGCCCTTGACTAGCAATCCATTCATGATCTAACCCTTCAAGCTTATATCTATACCATACATCCTGAGAAATAGAATAAGTAGGTATAGCAAAATCAATACTAAAAGTAGACTGATCATAACGCAATGTTATTTTATCTGTAAAAATAATCGATTGTTTCAAAGGAGAATCCGGTTGATAGGTCTCTATTTCTTTATTAAATAACTGAAAACCTGTAAAGAATACTTTTAATGGTTCTGATGCCTTTATAAAATTCTCAGGCGAGAAAGCTATCATTCCTTTCAATGAGCCAAAATAAATATTACCGATTCGATCCTGATAGCCGGAATTATAATTAAATTGATCTATCGGTAATCCATTCAACGTTGTAAACCTGCTTAAAGCTTTCTGCTCAGGATCATAATGCAATAAACCATTCGAAGTAGTTACCCATAACATTCCTGTGGCATCCTCTATAATCTGATAAATAATTTGTCCGGAATAATCCAGTTTAGATAAAGTCTGAGTAAATGTCCCATCTGTCCTGTCATAAAGAAAAAGCCCGTTTCCTTCAGTACCAATCCATAAACGCTTCCGGGAATCTTCGAAGATAGTAGTGATATAGTTACTTATGAATGGCATTGTCTTAACTGTTATCTTCTCATGTATCCCATTATATTTGAATGTAAACAATCCTCTCCCCATTGTAACAACCCATAAAGTATGATCTAAATCCTCATAAATGGAATGTACAAGTCCCCAGTCCAGTTGCGGAACAATTTCAAATCTATTCTTTGACTCTACATAGCGGTATAACCCTCCCATTGTACCAACCAATATTTCATTAAAAGAAGTCTTCCTGAAACAAACGATTCCATTAACCAATAATCCGGAACCAGTATTCTCACTACAGAAATGATTGATTATATTTTGCGACTTCAAATCAAACAGGTAGATACCACTATCAAAAGTTCCAATCCATATCATATTCTTATCAACCAGCAAGCATTGTATATTTTTGGATATGGGACGTCCATCCCATTTCAGATTAGTCAACGCCCTGAATACTTTTGTCTTGGTATCAAAATAGCATAACCCTCCATCTTCAGTTCCTACCCATAAATTTCCTTCCACATCCGGATGAATTTCACGAATAACATTTGCCTTTATACTTCCTTTTTCATCTTTCGGCAGATACTTATCAAACAATGTATTATTATTCGACAAGTAATTCACACCACCAAAAAAAGTCCCTACCCAAATACCTTCTTCACGGTCTTTCAACAACATATGAACAGCATTATCAGAAAGCGAATAAGCATCATTATACGACTTCTGTAAATGATCAATAAATCCCAAGTCCAATTGATAGATATGAATGCCTGACTCTGTACCAAACCAGAATTCATCTTTATTCCGTTGAATAGCCGTATGGATATAAATAGGATTATTCTGAGAATCATTGCTAAACAAGACTTTAACTTCACCATTGTTAGGGGAAAAACGTCTGGCCCCAATACGATCTGTAGTCACAACCAAGTCTCCATTACTACATTCCAGAATCCGATAAAGTAGAATATGTTTTGTTTTCTCTTCTTTTGTCAATATAGGATAAAACGAAAACTCCATACGTTGAGGGTTAAACAAATAGATATTACCATCCAGACCTAATACCCATACACTACCGGACTGAGTCACTGTTATCCCTGTAGGCACAAAGAAATCAGATGCAGAAAAAAACTTATGATTTCCATTTTTTACATCCAAGCAATATATGCCCTTGGAATTTATAACCCAAAGGTTTCCCTGCTTGTCAAAAACTAAATTATCTATTAAACCTTCAATTGTCAGGTCAGCACTGACAAACGGAGCAAAAGTATCCTTCTCCGGATTGTAAATACATAAACCATCTGAAGTTCCTAACCAAAGAGAACCATCCGGTGCTTCCGCCAGAGCAAGAACTGTATTGTTGGGAAGAGAATTGGGCTGTTCCGGATCGGCCACATAGTTCTTAAACTTTGTACCATCGAACCGATTCAGACCAACTTTCGTGCCAAACCACAGGAAACCTCTACGATCCTGAACTGCACAGAAAACAGTTTGCTGAGAAAGCCCATTCTCTTTGTCATATCGCTTAAAATAATAGTTTTCGGCAAAAAGGTTAGTTACTACCAAAGAGAGAAAAATTAGTAATAACGCTATTTCTTTTTTCTTTATGAGCATAACTATACAATATGATTCATTGAAAGTGATCTACAAATATAATAAAAACAGGCTACTCCCTCAGCAACAGATGGTTCTTTTCCGATCATATATCAAACCAAAGCCATTCTATCTATGGAGAGGTTTTCCACCTACTCCATAGATTGTCAATCTACTACGAAGTTCAGGTAAACTCATATCAATCTGAGATAGATCTTTTTTTCCGAAAGCTTCTTCCAGATTAACAATCGGCTCAATGTTCGCAATGCTTGCCCATGGAAGCCACAAGGATACAGACCTGAAAGCTAAATCAGCAACATTAGTTGCTTCCGGCATAAATGCACGATATTTATAATTCATTCTACCGTCAAAGTCTGTATTCAGTTTCGTATTATTCTGTAAGAGTTTTGCCATATGTAAATAGAGTTCATTTCCGGTTTTGATATACAATTTATACATTTCATAAAACATATAAGCTATAAAATTATCAGCACCCGAATGTCCTGTAGCAATAATAGAAAACCCTGTAATGCCTCCTTTAACAAAAGGATTCTTTTTGGCATCCATTGCATCTCGGTTAGGAATGGCAAAATCATAACAATATGTCCAGCTCATAGCACAATTTGCAGCATGTTCTGCCGCTTTCAGATATTTCAGATCCCCTGTCAGTTCATGTATGGCATTGAATCCGTAGAGAGCAAATATAGCTGCCTCTTTATCAACAGTATTAGGATTGTCCGGAGTTCCACCTACATATTTCCCTAATTTCAAATACAGTTCATTGTAAGAGAAATCAGCAGCTTTGATTGCAGCTTCTTTATATTTAGTCTCTCCAGTATGTTCAAACATCTTCACCAGGAATCTAATAGCCACCGGAGTATTCAATTTAGAAGTACCATGAGTATTCCTATCCCCTCCCGTCTCAACATCACCATTCGTCTTATATGCTCTATAAAAAGAGCCGTCTTCATTTTGTTTCTTCACCAAATTAGAAGCAACCCTTTTAAGAGCTTGATTCCACGCTTCCTGAGGCTCATTGTGAGCCACAGAAATACGATAGGCATCCAGTAATCCCTCCATGCCATCCACAAAACATCGAAGAAAACTTGGATATTCCCGCCTTTGTCCGGCTGTGGCATTATCAGCAGGATCCCACCATACAGTGGGGAAATAAGTTTTCATGATGGCATCAGAAACCCAGAAATCAACCATTGATTTACCCTTTTCCCTAGTCTCTGAATCATGATGATCCAGACCATAACGATACATGTGATATCCAACGGCTATTTGTTGTCCCACAAAACCCATTTGAAAAGATATCCCTTCAGTGTTTGTACCATCAGGTAAATCAAGTGACCATGGTAAACCTGCCGCTTTTATGTTTCCCTTTCCAAACATCCGATATTCAGCTTTAAAAAGTTCTATATTCTGCCGATAAATTTCATCCATATTCATATCCACGATTGTCGGTTCTTCCGTTTTATAGCCCATACCAAACGCATACATCATAGCTTCATTATAATTATCCTTTTTATCAGGAATCAAGGCTACAGAATAGCTATGTATATTACCCTCTTTCACCGAATGGTATCTTTTGGACCATATAGTCTTTGCATCCCTTTTTCTTCCGGCAACTTCATACGTTCTGGGCCCTTCTGCACACGGATAATGAAAATCCACCGACAATGAAGGATATATAGAGTAACCTATTGAACCATATTGTAACGCATCATTCACCTCATAGAATGTTCCACCACCAGGATTTTGTCCGACATCTATCCTAGGATTATAATGCATGAGGGTTAAAGTAGTTCCTGTTATCTTTTCCCGAAGCATAGCCAGCGGCAGTCCCGTACGCGTTTCTTTTACATACATCCGGTCAGTATTCAGGTCAGCAGCAACCGCATCCTCTCTTACTTCAGAGGTATTTCTATATAAAACAGAAGGAATAAAATACTCGAAATCATTGTTATCAGACGAACGAAGCCCGGTTTGAAATGAAATTGTACTGGCAAATCCGACATCCTCTGCCCGTGCTTCTTTCACCTTCACATCTCTATATATCCCAAATACTCCATCCTTTAATAAAGTATATTTATCTTCTACAATAAATACAGACCCTTTTTCCGTGTTGACACTGGCTGTAGCACAAAAGCCATATTTCTTTCTTATGACCTGATGATAAGGTTGCTTATAATCAGTTTCGATATATTCCCCCGTTGGTAAAGTATCACTTCCCCGGACAGTGATCCATGCAGGCAGTTCTTGGCTTCCTACTATCTCTTTACCATTCTGTAAAAATACAGCAAAACCTTCATCCCCTTCTCTTAGTATAAGGGAATAATCACCATTTTTAATGATTTTCTCTGTATCACTTTCTTCTATACATTCCTGAGAAATAGTTTTCAAATCACTTTTCCCGATAATCGCATGATAATGGCAGGATATGCCCAATAGACAAAATCCTGATATCATCAGCATCCGGAATACAACCTTTATTATTCTTCTATCTTTTTCCATAAGTTCCTGAATTAATATATTATTCCCTGATGTGCAGCATATACCGCATCTTTCTGTCTCAATGTAGATAAAGATTCTGTTCCTATACGTTCTATATCCATATCTCCATAAGCATCCCGTATCTTGAACAATGGATCTAAAGCAGATGCAGTAACCCAGGGTAACCACAAATTAACCCCATCTCCCCAACGGGTGACCAATCTTAAGGCTTCCGTCTGCAATCCTCGATAAGCATACCCCAACGTACCATCATAATCCATAGTCTGTTTCGTATTTTTCTCCAATAGCCGGGCAATATGCAAGAAATACTCATCGCCTGTCAAAACATAGAGTCTCAAGTATTCAAAAGAATTATATGAAAGCCCACAATCTGCTCCGGAATGTCCGGTGGAAATGATTGTAATTCCAACAGTAGTCTTTTTGCTATCCCAAGCCATGAGGTTATTTCCTCCGGCCGCCGGAATATTCCAAGCATACATATAGGTTACAGTGTAATAAGCCGCTTGGGATGCTCCTTCAAGCCATTTTTCATCTTCGGTTAAATCGTACAAACAAAGGAAAGCCTCAATAATCTTTTGCCCGGACTCACGGTCTTTTACATACGGATTATCAATTACACTTCCCACATATTTATAGGGTTCATGAATCTCGCGATAGCAAAATTCTCCGGCTTTAACAGCAGCTGTCTTATAGCATTCTTCCTTAGTAACTATATACATGTAAGTAAGAAAACGGATCAGATTGGAAGTAAGTAGTTTACCCGAATCTATAGAAGTTCCGCCATTGTCAAAAGCTTTGTCCCAGCTACCGTCGGCATATTGTCGGCTCACCATCCAGTCAGCTGACCGCCGGCAATAATCCAACCAATTAGTTTTACTTCCGGGAAAATGTTTTTCTGCATGGGACCATGCTAAAATCATAGCCTCCAATCCACCTTGCATATTACGTAAGTCATTATGATTACGAAAGAAATTCCAAGGAGATATATCCCACCATATCCGTGGCATCCCATTAGGCGCCGAACTGTTCTCCGCCCAGAAATCAAGTATCTGCTCTCCCTTATCCGTATAGATGGAATTATTGGTTTCCAAACCTTTCCGGTAAAGATAATATGCGCAAGGAATCTGCATCCCCACAAATCCCATAGAATAGGAAATCTCATTCACTTCTCCACTTGGAAGATGTACGGAGAAAGGGAAACCGGGGGCATCATTATCCTTCAGCCAATAATGATCTAAAACCTCCAGACTGTAATTCATTACATCTTCGTTATCCACCTCCAATACTTCAGGATTGTACAGATTGAACGTCGCTTTCCAGTGTTCCTCAAGCGCTTTTGGAAAAGCTGCTTCTTTTTTAAATTGCAATTCCAGCATATAGGCATGCTCTACACCAACCCGTACAGGATGACTCCGACGCGCCCACCGTCTTTCACGACTTCCACCTCCATCTGCATAAGTATGCTCACCTTCAGAACCAGGAAAACAATATACTAATGCAGGACTTTGGCTTGCCAAATAAAAACCCAATGAGCCGAAATGCATATCCGCATTTACCAGATGATCCATTCCCACCTCTTCCTTAAAAGTAACCGGATTGAGATTATAGTCTGCCAAAGCAACAGATACCTCCGAACTTTTATTTCTGAACATGGCCAGAGGTAATCCCATACGTTCCTCACGAGCCAGTATCCAATCATGAGTAAAATCTGCTCCTATGGAGGATTCACTTAAATTAGATTCATCTTTATATATGAGAGAAGGTATGAAATATTCGCATCCGGTAATAGCTTGCTGTACTTCATTCCGCACCATAAAGTAAGAGTTGAACGCATGATCCTTACCGGAAGCTTTCATGACATCTACTACTCTCGACAAGCGTAATCTATCTTCATTCTCCGCCACGGTATATATATCCGTCACTTCAAAATCAGAACCGGAGTCTGTGATTATCTTGGCTTTACAAACCAATCGATCATTTTGTTTTTCTGCTTCCTGATACGCTGCCCTGTACCATTTAGACGACTGTACACCTACTGGGAATACCTCTAAACACACAATCGCTTCATCGACAGGTATATATTTCTGCCCCCATCCTGCTATTGTTACTGTATAACCTGTATTCTCTTTCCAGGCGAGTATAAGTTCCGGATTACCGGAACCTATACTAATATTTTCATTATGAACCGGGCCTGGAGGCTCCTCTGTTAAATCATCATTATCTGAACATCCTGCATTCAGCATCAGGCAAAAAACAACTGCTATAATTTTCATTATTTTATTGTCCATATTCTAAATTGCATAGATAGTAAATGCTGTAAATGATAATGCATTCGTTTCTCCACCCGGGAAATTGACTACATATCCCATACTAACTTCCGTTTCTTGTTCCAAAGTTATATTAAGTGGCATGGAAACACGACTTGCAGGATCTCCACAATCACTCTGGGCTATAATACTCGGACTTTTCCATTCAATTCCTTTACCTTTTGCTACAACAAAGAAAGCACGGTCTTTTCCACCTTCATTTTCAATATCCCACCAATTGAAACCACGGGTAGCTATAAACAGGTATTTTCCTGCAGGCAAAGTGAATGTCTGATAAACAGCTCCCTGTAAGGCAGTAGGATTCCCCCAGTTCTCAGCACACATAAACAAGCGGTCACTCCAACCGTCATACATTGTATACTGTACGGCTGCGTTAGATGTTAACCAGTCTGAAAGGATGCCACGACGAGAATCCGGGAAATAGGAAACAACATTAAACGGCTGTTTATAATTCTTTAAATATTGATTCGTAATATCATCAAACTCTTCCGGAATTCCAGTAATTTCTTTCGTTTCTGAGAAAAGATAATAATCAGGAATGTTCTCCAACTCAAGTGCCACACGATAAAAAGCATTGTCCCTGTAATTCTCTTTATAGCCGGTACGATATTTTATCGCATCTATAGACACCGTCAGTTCTCCGTCACCGCTAAAATTAGCATCCACTTCCTGTTCGGCAACAACCGGACTTTTACTGTTTACAAAGTGGTTAATACCTAAATAAATACGAGCTTTCACTATACGTGGAGCAGGCTTACTTGTTCCGGAAACTTTCTTCACCTTAAACTTGGCAACAATGTTAATGCCTTCTAATTTTGCATCCAAATCAGATATCTCATAATAAGGTGTGATGTGAAAATCCTGACGTACATCCTTTTTCAGATCATAATAAATAGAATCATATCCTACTGTCCCAGCTGGAAACTCATTTATTTCGAACGGATACTTTACATTCCCTAAAGTTAGTTTATATTCTCCGGAATGTAGCAATTGCTGGTATGAACCATCAGCCAAAGTGTGCATTTTCGTTCCCCAGTCTACCTTACCAAACCCTTCCTGGAAAAAGAGAAATATATCACGCGCATCATTACCATCACATAGAAATGGTTTATCATTATAGAGTAATTGCCCAGAGAAAGTTACGCTCGGCGCATCATAATTATCATACTCACAAGCAGTAAACAATATCGTAGCCAATAATAATATAATAATCTTCTTCATAATCAATTTACTATTAATAGGTTTTAGTGTTTCGGATTCTTCTCAATATACGGATTACCTTCTGTCATCGGATATTCTGCATAATACATATCTTGTCCGAATCGGATAGGTAATCCCTTCTCATTATCATTACCACGATGCTCAATATACACCCTTCGGAAAAGCCACTTTCCATCTTCCGGCTGTCCCGGAGCATACACTTTATAAGGCCACAAGCCAGTCATCCGGGCTGTCGAAGTATTCCAGTCACCCGACCATATCTGATCAGCAATACGCCACCTCTTCAGATCATAAAAACGATGATCCTCAAAAGCCAACTCTATCTTACGCTCATTCTGCAAAAGTGCAAGTGTCAAATCCGAACTTTCAATACGGAAAGCAGTACCTCCGGCACGTTCTCTTACTTCATTCAGACAATCAGAAGACAACTGTAATGTATTGCTGCCTTTATAATTAGCAACACCAAGTTGATTAAGATAATAAGCAGCCTCAGCCGCATTAAGCAGAATTTCTCCATATCGGAAAATGATATACGGTACTGCGCTCTTTCCTGATGCTTCGGAACCAGTAACCGGATCTATATATTTACGCAACAAGAAACCTGTATGGCTGGTATAATAACTATTACGGATAGGACCGTCAATGCTGGTCAGTTGCTGCCCATTATAAAAGTTTTTGTCCGGATCGTATACATTCTCGATTAAATCCAGCATTTTCAAATCATAACCGGAAGCAGTTTTCACAGCCAGCCCTGCCTGTAATTGAATCTCTTTTCCTCTGAAATCCGCACCAGGCAGAATTACGGTTCCCCACAAACGCGGATCACGTCCTTCGAAAATACCCATCGGAGAATCATAAAGAACATAGTTATAAGCGGAAGTTTCATTTCCCATTGATTCGATAATCTCATTACCCACATAAGCATTCAACTGTGATGAACCGGAATTTATAGTTTCAAAACTCTCGACCAAGTTTAATGTCGGGTTCACATGGCCACCAAAATTAGCAGTTGAACGTTGAGAACGAGGAATATTCCACACTGTAAAATTGTTTGGGAAATCAGTACTTCCATCATAATCACGAATGAGAATAAGTTCCGGGTTATTCGTCTTGGATACAAACACATTATTAAAGTTCTCACCCAGACTGCTTCCAGTACCTTTTAGCAAAGAATACCGTCCTATTTCCTTTAGTTCCAGATAGGCATCAATACAACTTTGCAGATATTCTGTTGCTTTATTCTTAGAGATTCCGACTGCTCCGCTTGTCAAGGTCAATCCCATTATTTTACTTTTATCCTCATTGTAGGCTAAAGTACCTGCATATAACATTGCACGTGACTTGAGTGCCAATGCAGAAGCCTTAGTGGCACGTGTGAGTAAGCTACTTCCCTGCGGAGCAATATCAAGCGCCTCTTTCACTTCATCCATTTCTGTCGCAACAAACTCATATACGGCTGCCTCTGTATCACGGGGTTTAGCATATTCTATCGGAGTAGTACTATAATCGTACACTTCTGTAATTAAAGGTACACCTCCCAGATTTTTCACCATATTGAAGTAAGTAAATGCTCTTAGAAAACGTGCTTCACCAAGAAAATAAGCACGTTGATTTTCAGGCAAATGTGAGGTTTTCTCTGACAAATTCCTGATATGAATATTGATATCCCTTATCAGATTATAATCATAGTAATTACGGTAGGTACGACCAACATTACTCGAAAATTGCCAATAATAACTATTACTGGTAGCCTCATCCCACCTGCATATATCATAAGATTCATTATCCGAAGCAAAGTTCTGGTCCAACTTGATGCGCTCGTATAAATTTGCAGCAATACTACTGATACTGGCAACAGATGAATATGCTTGATCCTCGGATAATTCTTTGGGATCATTCTGACTCAACCAGTCTTCACACGAGGTAAAGCTCAACAAAGCGACACATGCATATACTAATATTTTTGTTTTCATATTTATGCTCTTCTTTTAAAATTTAACGTTAACACCTAATGTCAATACCTTATGTTGCGGATAGTCCTGACCATTCACTGTTGATATTTCAGGATCAAAACCATAATCATGCAACGAACTCAGACAGAAAAGATTGGTTCCTTGGAAATATATGCGGCATTGTTCCATACCTACCTTTCTTATCCAGTTTTTGGGTAAAGAATAGCCAACTACAAGATTACGGAGACGCAGGTAATTAACTTCTCTCGTATAGAAACTGTTCCACCAACGCCCCGAATGACTTTCCTGTCCACGCAAGGCCGGGAATTTCCCTGGAATCCAAGGAGACTTCGGATCAAAAATATCTTCATGCCTCCATACGTCAATATTGTTATAGTAATATCCATTCACGCTGCGCGTTACACCCCACTTCAAATCCCAGTCAGCAACAAATGTATTTTTAAAACCACCGGCAAAGTCAGCAGCCACATCAAATCCTTTCCATTCAAAGCCTACATTAATGCCCATTGAAATCAACGGATTCTTATTGGATGTGCTTGAATCCCAGGGCCAGTCAGCTGATGCATAGGCTTGAGGGCGTTCGTCAAAATCATTGATAATTCCATCACCATTGACGTCACGAAGTATTACGTCACCTGGACGAACAGTAGCATTATTTTGACCGTCCTGATCAACCGGATAACTATCAATCTGTTCCTGTGTTTCAAAACGACCGATAACTTCCCACATCCATACACCTCCGGCATTACCCTGATCTGTATTCAGCACTACATTGGACCAGCGATTGGATTGTGCCCAACGATATTTATCCCATGCATTACCGAATATTTCTCCATGACGTTTACCATTTTTCTGCCGGGCAAATGTTATATTAGCCCCAACACTATACTTTAAATCTCCAACTTTATCATTCCATTTCACAAATGCATCGAATCCTACCGTCATATCTGAATTCATATTCTCAGGTAAAGCACTCAAACCTGTCTCCAACGGAAACATAATATCACTCGGTGTACCCGGAATACCATCACGCATACGTTTAAAGAGGTCAAACTCTCCTGTAAGCCGATTATCAAAGAAGCCAAAATCAATACCGACATTCATCAATTTAATTTTCATCCATGAAATGGTGGTTACAGGAATTCCCTTAGGTGCCGAGCCTATTACTTTTTTACTTTTCACAGAACTGAACGGGTCATCAGGCATAAGTGACTGACCTTTGTAATAAGTATACCCAGAAAGGTATGCAAAGTCAGGATACAAACCGCCCAGATTATCATCTCCCATCATACCATACGACGCTCTCAACTTCAGATTCGAAAACCAGCTACTTATAGATGAATTCTTAAAAAAATTCTCTTCCGAAATACGCCATGCCGCACTAACTGAGGGGAAAAAGCCCCATCGGTTGCCTTTCGGGAATTTCCATGAACCATCATAACGGGCCGATAAATCAAGAATATAACGGTTTTCATAATCATAACCTGCACGGAATACCCAGCTGGCTGTAGAAGTTATAGCTTTATTCTCGCTTACCAAGTTGTTATCATTAGTTGATATAAGATCTATAAATTCATTTTCAACTGGATGTTGCTGTACATTCAGCGAATGATAATCCCGTTTGGTAAACTCAAAACCACCTACACCTGTTACATGATGTTTACCAAACATATTGTCATAATTTAGCAGAAACTGTCCGGAAAACTCTTTGATAGTCGTATCAAATCTTTCCATCCAAGTTTCATTAGCAGCTGATTTATCATAGGCTACAATGTATTCATCCGCAGCCCTGTCATAAGTATACTCTTTCCAACCTTTCTCCAGATTATTCACCTTATTCTGAGAGGTCCAATAGGAGAAAATGCCTTTCCCCGTCAGCCCCTTAATAGGTGTTTTCCACTCCATATCCCAATCAATCTGTACCACGGTAGTATTGTTATCTGATTTACCTGCATTATCAGTAGTTAGTGCAGCCAGGTTAAGACCAGAAGCACCGGGTACATTATTCAAATAGTTGGGGTTATCATTTGCATAAGGACGATAAATGGGCGGAAGATTAAAAACCGCCTGACGGGCATTTGCATAATCATCACTACCCGGAAGAGCTGGATTAGTACGATTCTCCAAACGTCCGTTCAACCGGAAACCCAACTTCAGTTTCTCACTGATATCAATATTGAAATTAGACTGAATATTAGTACGTTGAAAATTATAATCCTTAAAAACCGCATCCTGGTCAATATTACTGATTGATAAATAATAGGTGGTCTTATTTCCACCACCACTCAGGTTTGCATGTATGTATGATTGAGGTGCTGCATTACTAACATAGTTATCTCCCCAATCAAATCCACGATAGTCTTCACCAGTTTCTGGATTATAATATCCCGTACGCCATTTTTCCAACTCAGCTCTAGCCACATCCGGAGAAACTGACAGGGTACCCAGATTAGCCTCCTTCATATAATTAGCATATTGCCATTCATACGCATTCAACATCCTGGGATAAGAAGTCCATGATTGCCAACTGTAATTGAAGTCCAAAGTTACGGCTGCCTTTTGGTTCTTAGAACCATTTTTTGTAGTAACCAGTACGACTCCATTCGCTGCTTTTACTCCATAGATGGCAGCTGCTCCGTCTTTCAGTATAGAAATGTTCTCAATATCATTTACATCCAGATTATTAAACTGTGCCTCATCTTTTATAATACCATCTATCACAAAGAGAGGAGTACCCATATTTCTGATCTGAATAGAAGTACCGCTACCCGGCTGTCCCGACTTCTGTCGGGTAGTGATACCGGCTATTTTACCAACCAATGCTCCAGAAACAGTCGAAGAAGTAGTACGGGCGATATCTTCTGTACCAATAGTAGTGACTGCCGCAGCAATACTCCCTTTACGTTTAGTTCCATATCCCACCACAACAATCTCATCCAGAATTTCCTGATCTTCTTTCAATATAACAGAAAGAAATGGTTTATTTCCAGCTATAACTTTTACAGTTTTATAGCCTACGTAAGAAAATTCCAAAACGTCGGTACCAGCAACGTTCAACTGAAACATTCCATCAGAGTCAGTAACAGTACCTGCACTCGTACCGGCAACCCGCACTGACACCCCTATCAAAGGTTCATCATTGTCATCGGTAACTTTCCCTTTTACTGTTTTCTCTTGCTGAGTAATAACAACAGACTTTGTCGTTGCATAGCCTTCTGATATGAAGAAATTTCCTAAGGCTATTGATAAGAGAATAAATTTCAACAAGCGAAGCTTGTTACTAAAGAAATCGTTCATCATCTTATTAGTTTTAAAGATTAATAAAACAGGTTCAATAAAAACATTAACGAGGGTTAACAACATCGTAATGCAAAGATATCCCCCTCATTCAAATACCAGTGAAAATAAGCCGTCATTAAGTATCAATAATCTGTTATTTCAGGCGTTTGAATGATTTCTAGTATTTTTTGAATGATTACTTTTGAGTGTTATATGTATGTTTGCAGCGGTTAACAACACTCCCGTATTATTATAAATCTATTAATTCAACCATTATGAAAAAGTATAATTTATTATTTGCTTCTCTCTTATTCCTATTTCCCAATGAGACGATTGCTCAAGAAAGAGCAATTATAAAAATAGACACAGATCGCGTAATTGACCAGATCAATCCTCATCTATACGGAAACTTTTCGGAACATCTGGGACAAGGTATATATGGAGGTATTTATGACCCGAAGTCTATTCAGGCAGATGAAGATGGCTTTCGCAAAGACGTCATCGAACAGACAAAAGAGTTAAAAGTTTCCATCTTACGATGGCCCGGAGGGAATTTCGTTTCAGGTTACCATTGGGAAGATGGTATTGGAGATCGTAGCAAACGCCCTACTCGGATTGACCTGGCTTGGGGAGGTAAAGAAAGTAATATGATAGGAACAGATGAATTCATTCAATTTGCCCGCAAAGCAAAAGTGGAACCTTATTTCTGTGTCAATCTGGGAACCGGTTCATTGGATGAAGCACGAAATTGGGTGGAATACTGCAATGTGGAGAAAGGAACATACTACTCAGACCTTCGCCGTAAAAATGGATTTGAAAAACCGCATAAAGTAACGTATTGGGGGTTAGGCAATGAAGTAGACGGTCCGTGGCAAATGGGACACAAATCACCCGAAGATTATTCTAAAATGGCAATAGAAACAGCAAAATTAATGCGCTGGATTGATAAAGACATCAAGCTCATTGCCAGCGGTTCAAGCAATTACGATGCCGACTGGAATAAATGGAACCGGACAATACTGGACGAAATGTATAACTACATCGATTACATCTCTCTTCATCATTATTCGCACAACACCTCAGATTACTACACATATCTGACAAATACTATTGAAGTAGAGAACTACATCCGTATTGTAGAACAACAGATAAAGGAAGCGAAAATGAAGAATCGTTCTTCCAAAGATGTTTTTATAGCTTTCGACGAATGGAATGCATGGACTCGGACATTCGGAGGTACTGACAATACCCTATCGGAAATATATGATTTACAGGACGCTCTTATTGTAGCGCAATACCTTAATATATTCTTACGTACTTGCGACATTGTCAAGATGGCCAATATGGCGCAATTAGTAAATGTCATTGCTCCGATGCGTGTTGACAATGATAAATTATGGAAGCAAACCACTTATTACCCACTCTATCTTTTTGCCAATAATTGCCGTGGAAAAGCACTGGACATATACATAAAAAGTCCGGCATATTCTACTGATAAATATAAAGAAGTTCCTTATCTGGACGTTTCATCCACTTATGAACCTTCACGGAACGAAGTAGTGATCAATGTCGTTAACCGTAATAAAGACAAAGCTATTACAGCTGATATCCTTTCTCAAACCGGCTCTTTCGATAAAAAAGCGACAGCCAATATTGTATCAGGAGCAAATACAAATATTACAAACTCTGTAAACGAACAGAACGTTGATATAAAGAAAGAAGAAATAAAAACTTCCGGTGAGAAAATAACATATTCATTTGCTCCGCGATCATTCACACAGATTATTGTAAAAGTAAAGTAATCCTCTTTCACAAAATGACATCATTCTTTATAAGATTGTCATAACATACAAAGGCTGAATCAAACTAGGATTTTTGATTCAGCCTCAACTATTTGAATATATACTTTCCTTGCTGTATTACTCCGTAACCAACGGACGTTTACGCCAGTCATCCTTCACATAGCTGTCGGGATAGACTGTTTTATCTTTTAACTCACCACCTTTCAGGCGTATCCAGGAAGTAAAGGTACGTTCTCCCTCCTTCAACACAATTACGCGTGCACCGTTAGATAGATGGTTATATTCCGTATTACCACCTGTGAAACGTCCATAAGCCAGTACGATACCTTTCCACATGACTGAATAGTCATTATCATGGTCATGTCCGACAAAAGTACCCATTACATCACCTGCTTCCTTCATAGCGGCAAACATACCGGTATTAATAGCAGCTGAACAAGCTTTCTCCATACGCGTACCATAAAGGATGGCGTTCTCATCAGAAGCTGCTTCGTTGTATTCGGACAGCGGGATGTGGAAGAATGCCAAAGCAGGCAAAGGCTTTCCGTTATTCTTAGCGGTAAAAGCTGCACTTTGTTGACGATACCAGTTCACCTGATCGAATGTAAGCCAGTCATACCCTTTCACATCCGGTAATTTGGAGTACGAGTGAGAATCCAGGCAATAGAGCACTGAAGCATCTTTCTTACCATCCGAAGATTTCACGGTGAGGACGTAGTCGGGAGACTCAACGCTACCACGGTCGGGCTGGATGTTGTAAGGCATGGAACGGATTATATCGTATAATTCGGCACGCGTTTTGCCTTGTTCGTTATCATGGTTACCAAAAGTCACGACAAAAGGTATCTTACGGGAGGAAGCACAATCAAGTACGGCTCGCATGGCTGTATCAGCAGGCGGTGCATAAACTACATCTCCGGTAAAAACAATCAAATCGGGACGTTCGGCATCCAGAACTTCATTGATACGCTTCAAGGCAATGGCTGAAGCTGGATTGTGATACTGAAAATGGATGTCGGTAAACTGGACGATTTTAAACTCTCCGTTCTTGTTAAACTTTAAGGGGGCAACCTGTGCCTGGCAGAACAGAACTGTCAGAAAAGCCAGACAAAGGGTTAAAGAAATTCTCTTCATGTTGTTAGTAATTAGTTTTTAGGTAGTTTATTAGGTTGAAATCAGTATTATTCTTTGGTTATCAAAACTGTTGCATAAGCTGAGATACCTTCTTCGCGACCGGTAAAACCAAGTTTTTCCGTAGTAGTGGCTTTGATGGAAATGTCGTCTTCATCTATTCCCATTACTTTGGCAAGCGTCTGCTGCATGGCGGGAATATGGGATTTCAGTTTGGGGCGTTCCGCACAGATGGTTGCATCAATGTTGCCCACGGAATAGCCTTTGGTTGCAATCAGTTCTACGGTTTTCTTCAGTAATATTTTGCTGTCTATGTCCTTGAACTCTCCTGCGGTATCGGGAAAATGATAACCGATATCACGCATATTGGCGGCTCCCAGCAAGGCATCGCAAATGGTATGAATCAGCACGTCGGCATCCGAATGTCCGAGTAATCCTTTCTCATGCTCCAGGCGGATACCGCCTAACCAGAGTTCACGTCCTGCCACCAACTGGTGTACATCGAAGCCAAAGCCTACACGTATTTTCATATCGTTCTTCTTTTATTTTATTGGATGAATGCACGAAAGTACGGAAAAAAAAGCAAGTGGGGAATAAAGACAGAACGCAAATTACACAAATTACGCAATTTTTCGTCTTATATAAGGCAACCGATAGGAGGCCTGAAAGAAATTGCGTAACCTGTGTAATTTGCGTTCTATTCCGTATTCCTTATGATTTACGGTCTATCCGGCAGTTGGGACAGCAGGTCTTTGTAGAATGCCCTGACGTCCTTCCAGTGATAGAAAGGAGCGATGTCGGTCTTCACCGGGATACTCACTTCTTTCTCGTTCAGCATGAACTTCACGATGATATCGTCTGCACTGCCTTTCTTACGGAAGAAAACAATCTGCACATTGGCAGCCATAGGCACCATTTTGAAGTTACACCATGCCTGATAGAATTTAGCTGGATCGGACTCTTCATTATAACAGTTCTCCAGTCTCAGCAAGCCTACCAGAGGAATAACATTACCGTCGTGTCCGAAGCGGAAAGTGGCCGAGTTTGTACCGGAGGCAATCGCCGCGTCTGCCGAGTCCATGATATTCTCAACCAGAGATTTAGCATTTGCCAGCATCAGTCCGTTCGTCATGGGCGAAGGGCCGTCGCATACATAGTTCTTATAGTTATGTATCTGCCAGATATCAAACAATTCCTGCTTCTCAAAGATATCATAAAAACAAACCTCCGGTTCCACGTTCTGCATATCAGAAGCAACCCAATACAGACCGCGCATCAGTTCTTCAGGATTCACATTCTTACGAATATACTCTTTGCTATTGAACAGTGTATTCATCAGACGTTCCGGACGTACATGTTCTTCTTCGAACTTACGGAATTCCTCATACCAAGGTCCTTTGCGTGAAGTAAACTTCATAGCTTCCTGTGTATGGAAATTCAGGTAATCCATATATTTATTGCTAGATTCGCGCTCAATCCGCATCTTCGGGTTGAATTCCTTCAGGCGTTCGCAGAATGCATCCATGCTGAGCACGCAACGGATAACTACGGTAGAGCGGGCAGACATTTGCGGTTCGCCTTTAAATACTTCAGGGAATGCCCGATACATACGTTCGGCAATGCCTCGTTGTTGCTTCACTCCTACCGGACTGAGGTCGCCGCCGTGTCCTTTGGCATCTGCCCAGACAATGTCCAGACGTTTACGGACATCCTCGCCCAAATCGGTTAATGCTCCGGCTGCATGGGCTTTCTCAAAGACTTCCATCACGCGGACGTAGTCTTCATCCGCAATTAGCCAGCGGGAACCATGACGGCCATAGTGACTGATATAGAACGGTTCATAACCTTTCGGAGCCTTGGTCTGGACGCCCGAAGGACCGGGGTAAGCGTAATATACACCACCTGTCGTTGCAATATCATTGAAGATTTCTTCGCGTGTGGCTTGTGCATATAAGCCTTGCACAGCAAAAGCGGCTAACAGGACGATTGAAAAAAGAGTTCGTTTCATTCTCATAAACAAGTTGTTATTTTTAATGTATTTATTATTGTATGAGTAAAAAGGAATGGTAATGAATCAACCTTCATCCTTATTTCTGATAATCCGGATTCTGTGTCAGATACGGGTTCGTGGTAAACTCATCCTGCGGAATGGGATACAATTTGTACTTATCGTTCACATCTTTACCCACATACGTACCAACTTCACCGTCACTGCTACCTTTCCAATCCCAGTTATATCCTTTTGTGAATTTGCCGAAGCGGATCAGGTCTGTGCGACGCACCAACTCCATATTCATCTCACGGGCTCTTTCATCCAGAATGAAGTCCAGATTCAACTGGCCGTCGGTAATACGACCGGATACCCCGTCACCATAGTTGCCGGACATATAAGCACGGTCTCTGATTTCATTTACATAACCCAGCGCCTCAGCACGCGTGCCTTCCGCAGCCCCGCGAAGAATAGCCTCAGCAGCCATCAGGTAAGCATCTGCCGTACGGAACATCGGGAGGTCTACAGACGAATACTTAGTACCGCCATCTACCAATTCCTTACGGTCCTTGGTTACATTTCTCCATTTGATGCACGCATAACCATTCTCAAAAGTCTTCTGGAAAGCCTTACCTTCTACCCAGGTTTCCTTTGTATGACCGATAGTAAAGAACTGTGCACGCTTATCTTTCTTATTATCTCCCCAAGGATCATTTTCATAAAAGGTTTGGTCAGCCTCATCAAACTTATCTACAAGCGCCACCTTCACACGGGCATTACCCCAACCACGGCTACCTACTCCAGTTTTTACATAGCTATCCATCGGACCATTCATCAATGCTTTAATCAGAAAGTTGGTTCCGGCACTGCTCTGTGCATAGTCAGCATCCTGCACCAAAGGCCAGATGATTTCGGAGCAAGTATTGTTATCTGCCAGGAAGATGTGACGGTAATCAGAAGCCAACGGATAATTACCTTCCGTAATCACTTTCTTGGCATATTTATAAGCATTGGTATATTCATTCTTGCCTACCCATGTTTCGGCATTCAGATAGACACGTGCCAGGAGAAACCAAGCCGATACACGATCCACACGGCCATATTCATTCCGCTTCGGTTCTTTCAGCAAGGTTGTCAGTTCTTCCGTTTCGGAAATCACATAGTCGTAGATTTCCTGGCGGGTCTTCTGATGAGGAATCGTACCTACATCCATCGTTTCATCAATGAAAGGACCCGAACCGTACAAGTCGCAAATCATGCTGTAGCAATAAGCACGGATGAAGCGTGCTTCGGCACGGTAATAAGGCATTTCAGCCTGCAAAGCATCGTATACGCCACGGTCTTTCAATTTTCCTTCCGTACTTTCGCGCAAGAACTCATTACAGTAGTTAATGGCCATATACAGACGATAATATGAATAGCAAATAATCTTTGTCGAAGGGTCCCAGTTCATATACAACAGTGACAAACTTCCATGACTGCCACCGGAATGGAAAACGATCTCATCCGTACAAGCCTCTTGCAAATAGAACAGGGCACGTGTATAACCACTATAACCTTCATCAATACCCGGCACGTCACCGTTTCCGCCATCACCACCCTTTTGTCCGGTCTGGATAAGGCTGGCGTAACACTTTGCCAATACTCCGATGTATCCCTCAGGCGTAGAATAAACCTTCTCGCCCACCAATTCATTGTCGTCCAAAGGCAATGTATCCAAATCTCCCAGACAAGAAGAAAGAAGGAAGAGAGATACCAGACATATACTTACTAACTTGAAATATTTCGTTTTCATTGTTTTCTGATTTTTCATGAATTAAAAATTAAGATTTACTCCCAGCATGAACATACGCGGGCGCTGATAGATGTTCTTATCGATGCCGCTATAAATTTCCGGGTCAAGACCGCTATAGCCTGTCAGTGTACATACATTCTGCACGGTGAAAGAGAGACGAAGAGAGGTCTTTTCGTTCCACAACTTATCGAAGGTATGTCCTAACGTAATGTTGTCGATACGGAAGAAGTCGCCTTTCTCCAGGAAGTAATCGGTATAGATGCGATCCTGCGTAAATCCGGTTTCAAGGGTAGAACGCAGAATATTGCTGGAAACGCCGGTTCCGCCATAAAGTCCGTCCAAAGAATCGGAGGCTTTCACATAGTTATAAACATAAGCACCGAAGCTTCCATGTCCGTTGATACCCAAATCCCAGTTCTTGTATGTCAGACGGGTAGAAAGACCGCAGTAGTAAGGAGCTTTGGAGCTTTTGCCGGTCACGTACTTGTTGGCATCTTCTTCGCTGCTGGTGACGGAACCATCTTTTGCGATATATTTGCCATCCAGCGGCTTACCATTATCATCATAAGCCTGTTGCAACAGGTAGAAAGTATTCGGAGTTTCGCCTACCATGTGGACTTGCAGATATTTACCCGTACCACCGGCATTACCTGTCTTCACATAGTTGTCTTCACGGTCAATGGTGTTCAGCTTTGTAATTTCGGAAGTATTCCAGGTAAAATTACCGCTGACAGTCCATTCCCAATCCTTATTCTTCACGGGAATCACGTTGATACCGATTTCCAGACCTTTACTCTTCATATTACCGATATTGGTTTCAATCATATTGGTAAAGTTGCTTCCGGCAGGAACGAATATCTTATTCAGCAGGTCTTTGGTAGTACGCCAGTAGTAATCAATCGTACCGGAGATGCGGTTGTTCAGGAAACCATAGTCGATACCGATATTATAAGTTTCGGTAGTCTCCCACTTGATGTTGGCATCGTAGCCATTGGGACGGTAAGTAGTGTACCATTGATCACCGAAGTAATAGCGGGATTCGTCATAAGATGCCGTATAAGTCGGCAGGTGCTGATAGTATGAACCGATGGATTGCTGACCGGTCTGGCCGTAGCTCAAACGGAGTTTCAAATCGGACAGGGCTTTGAAGTTAGAGAGGAAAGCCTCTTCGTTCACACGCCAGGCTGCCGCAACTGAAGGGAAATACCCCCAACGGTTATCGGGAGAAAAACGTGAAGAAGCATCTGCACGCAGAGTAGCCGTCAACATGTAGCGTTGTTTCCAGGAGTAGTTTACACGTCCATAGAAAGAAAGCAGGTAAAGTTCAGCTTCGGCATGCTGGGGGGTAGCCAGTTCTTTGCCTTCGGTGTCGGTGGTTACACTATTATTCTTATACCAGAAACGTTGCCAGCCATAACCACCCATAACATTGATGTGATGATCTTTCAGTTCCTTATCGTAATTGGCATAGAAATCGAGCAAGGTGTTGCGCTTGGTCTGATGGTATTTATAGCGTTTGCCCGTACCGTCATTCTGATTACCAGTGTACATGGAGGGAGCAAGATCGGGCACATTTTCACGATTGTCATTCTTCTGGATGTCATAGCCCATATTCAGATTGAAGCGCAGGTCTTCCAATCCGTGCACCTTGTAGTCGAGGGCAATGTTACCGATAGAACGTTTTGTTTTTTCGAGTTTGTCAGCCAGTTCCAGATCGGCAACCGGATTCGCAGCGGCCAGCGTGATGGGTTTACCGCTATTCATCCATGTATAATATCCCAGACCTACATTACCTTCATAGTCTTCGTAAACAGGACGGGTAGGATCAAAAGAGATGGCACTGCCAATCACGCCTGTTGAAACCGGTTGATTATTCTCAATACTTCCCTTGACGTTGATATCTACAGAAAGATGTTTATCAAAGAACTTCGGAGACAGACCTACACTGGCGTTGATACGCTCGTAGTTATTATTCTTCAATGTACCATTCTGGTTAGTATATCCTACGGATACACGGTAAGGCATATTCTTCAAAGCTCCGGTCATGGACAAGTTATGATCCGTACCCAGTGCCACGCGATAGATTTCTTTCTGCCAGTCTACATCTGCATTGCCCAGCTTGAAAGTCTCCGGAGCATTGGCATGCTCGGCAAAAGCCTGACGGAATTCTTCAGTAGACAGTACATCCATATACTGATATACATTGCTTACTGTCATGTTTCCGTTATAGTTGAAGGAGGGACGGGAGGTACCGTCGGCACTTCCCTTCTTGGTAGTGATGATGATGACACCATTGGAAGCACGCGAACCGTAAATAGCTGTGGCAGAAGCATCCTTCAATACTGTAAAGGAAGCAATGTCGTTCGGATTGATGGCACTGATAGAAGTATTGCTTACGGGTACTCCATCGATAACAATCAGCGGATCATTATCTGCCGACAAAGAGGCTCCCATACGGATACGGATGGTACCGCCGCTACCCGGTGCACCATTGCCCGGCACGATATTCACACCGGCAACTTTACCCACCAGAGCATCTTCAGCAGTCAATTGCTTACCTTTGTTCAGCTCATCCGGTTTCACGGTCAGCAAAGATCCGGTCACGTCGCCTTTCTTCACCTGTCCGTAGCCGATGACTACAACTTCGTCCAGTAACTCACTGTCTTCCTGCATAGTAACTACAATAAGAGGTTTGTCTGTCACGGTGATTTCCTGTCCTTTATAACCGATACAGGTGACGGTAAGTACATTTCCGGTAGCCGCCTTCAGTGTAAAATTGCCGTCCACATCGGAAATAGTACCTATAGAAGTACCTTTAATAAGAATGTTAGCTCCGATAACCGATTCACCGGTAGCATCCTTCACATGCCCTTTCACCACGATGTCTTGTGCTGAAAGCGACAGGGATAGTAGTAATCCCAACAAAGGGAGAAGTCCCTTGACAAGTCTAAAAATGTTTTTCATAAGGTTATTATTATAATTAATAAAAAAATAATTTTCTCTTACCTCTGTACCTGTAGGGGCGAATCTCTGTTCGCCCGCACACGGCACAGACTTTTTTCTATAATCCTCGTGTAACCTGTTTACCCGATAAAAACCAATACCCAAAGAAAATCTATTGTTAACTTTAATTTCTACGGCAAAGGTAGAGCATAACTTTCCGGGTAAGAGAGCTGAGTAGATACGTAAAGTAGATATAAGTAGACACTTTTAAATGATAAGTAATTGAAATACAATACAAAGCCACTTCCCTACATGAGTCAGGAAAGTAGATTTAAGTAGACATTTGAGGAAAAAAGAAAGAGGTTTTATTAGCCTATTTGCTGCACAGCTTCCATAAATTCATCCTTGGAAAGCAAAGATTTGTTCCGCACTTTCAGACGATAGTTGTACACCGTCTGGGCAGAATAATGAAGGAAGTTCGCAATCTTCCCACTATCTGTAATACCCAATCTAATCAGAGCAAAGACGCGCAACTCGGGGGTCAGCAGTTCACCTTCCTTCGGACAGATGCGTTCATCTTCCTGAAGTAAAGTATTGAACTGTTCTATGAACTTAGGATAGAGTTTCAGGAACACACTATCGAACGTGTAGAAGAATTCTTTCAACTCATTGGCAACAAAAGAAGAGGAATTGACAGTCTTATACAAATCATCCAATTGCCCGGTCTTGATTTTACGGGCAAGCATTTTCCGTTGTTCTTCCTGCTTGTTGATATATAGAGAGCACATATTGAATACATAGCCGATATATTCTTCCTTCACCTGATTGGATTCCTGCAACTTATCATTCAGTGTATGCAGGTCGGAATTGATATGTTTAAGTTCCTCATTCATAGTGTTCACCGCTTTCCGGGCTACATTCAGCCGCTTCATCTGATAGAAAATGAACATCAGAGCAATCAGCAATATGATCAGCAAGACAGATGTCAGAATGACCAGGGCAACCATTTGTGTTTTCTCCTCCTTCAACTTGTTTTCGTACGTCCGACTGATAACGGGAAGCAGTTCCGAAATCTCCTGCGTACGATAGCGTGCATTACAGAAGGTGGCATCTTGCATAGAACATTCTATATAGGTATAAGCACGCTTTATATCTCCTTCCTGAAACAGAAGATTCGCTAACTTCCACAAGGAGATGTATTCCTTCGTTGCCGCTTGAATATCGGCAATAGCCGAAATAGCCAGATATTTCTTCTGCAATTCGGTATTGCCCATAAAGGCATAAGCATTGGCGAGGCCGATAGAAGGAATGGCAACACTGTACCCCTTCTCTTCATGTGTCTTGTAGCAACTTTTCAGTATCTCTATGGCCTCATCATACTTTTCTTCATACAGTAATTTCTCACTCATCATCAACAGATAACCCTGTGAACCGGGACGGCGCATACTGATAATAGAATCTTTATATTGGTATGCCAATCCCCGGTAATGTTCTTTCATCTGATCAGAGAAAGCATAATCCGCCATCAGCGTATAAACCTGGTGATACTGATAATAATAATAGGAAACGCCGGAAGCGTCCAGATCAGCGGACTTGATTCCATCCAGTATTTCCAGCCCTTCCTTATACATGGCCACTCCTATCATTACTTCGGCTATATTCAGTTCAGCCGAACGAACGTAAAGGGGATTCTTCATACGCTTGGCAAGTTCTACGCGCTGATTGGCCACCCATAGAGCCGAGTCCATACGGTAAGAGCGATATTTGCCGAATAATTCGCGGTAAAGATCATAACGCTCCTGATCGGAATGAGACAACCGGAGTTTTCGTTGCAAGGCATCTATTTGTTCCTGGCGTTTCAGGGTGTATTGAGGACGGTTTCTGATAGACATATCAAGTTCACGAAGCAAAGAATCAATTTCACTGGGATGGATATGCAGGGATAGGGATGCTAACAAGACTGCCAAAAACACCTTTAGTTTCCTCATACGGATTTCTTTCTCGGTTTAACAATAGATCTTCACGGACAAAAATACAGAATAAATATCTGAAATGGAAAGTTTCATGAGTCTTTTGGCAGGAATTCACCGGAAACGTTGACGTACGGTTCTGAATAAAATGAACCATCATCCGACACCCTCTATTTTTGAAAAAAACTCTTCCCGTTCTTTCAGTTCTCACTGACTCCCCCTATTCATCGGCATTCCGGCTGAAACTTCCAGCTTTATAGCTGTTTCAGGTATATTTCAGCCGGAATGCCGATGAACAGGGAGTTTGAGATAAGCTGAAAGACTGAAAGAAGAAAAAACACTCAATGTATTGAATAACATCTGAAAACAAGCAGTCTTATGATCCGGAATAAGCAATGTTATGAATGATTAGATTGCTTATTATCATCCACAACAAGCAATCTAATTTCAGGCAAGTCCGATTCCTCTTTTAGCATCTATATATCGGTAACGTTGGATATATAGATACTACACATCCGATATATAGGTGCAACGCATCCGGTATATAGATGCTGCGCGTCCGATATATACAGCTAATAATACACTACACACCACTCCCCCCCTTCTGCCGCAAGGCACTTGTAGCCCGTAACGCGTAGCTCGTAGCTGATTCATCTTCTGCGACGTCCGAACAAGTCCTTTATCCCATCCAGATCAAAACCTAACGTAAAACGAAGTGTCTGGTCGAGCGGATTGCTCTGTGCCGTAGATACCAGATAAGCAGCATCTAACGAGAATACGCTCATCTTGAATCCTGCACCAAAAGAAAAATATTTGCGGTTTCCTTTGTTCTCATGTTCCCAATGATAGCCACCACGAATGGAAAACTGTTCGTGATAAGTATATTCCAATCCCAAAGACCACTGTATCTCCTGCAATTCTTCCTTGAAGCCGCCGGGAGCATCACTGAAAGATTTGAAAATACCCTTAATGGGAGAAATATCATTATAATCACGGTCCAAACGCTCTTCATACTCTTCCTGCGACTCATCTTCTCCACGAACAGGACGGGTAGGAACCATATACTTATTGGCATCAAAACTAACTCCGATTGTATTATAATCATCTATCGGAAATAACAGGGAAGCACCCAAACGTAAGTTGGTAGGCAAGAACTGGCTGGTATTACCACTATCATAAGAAATCTTCGTACCGATATTGGAAGCATTCAGTCCGAAAGAAAGCATACACTCCCGTTGGGCAAGTATGACGTAATTCGTATAATAGAAGGCAATATCGGCAGCAAAAGCAGAGCCGGCGGAAACTTCTTCATCTTCCCTGTACGCCAGGTCGGAATAAATGTATCGCAAGGCAACCGCAGCAGAGAAATGTTCGGAAAGCATGCGGGAGTACGCCACATCTACCGCCATTTCATAAGGTTTAATGGTATATCCGGGAGAATTCTCATCCTGATATGCTACGGGCACTTCACCCAAAGAGAAATAACGCAAAGAACCGCTGACAGCCTGATAATCTCCGATACGGTAGTAGCCTGCCAGATATGCCAGATCAATATCATTCACCAACTTGCGCAACCAAGGTGTATAGGAAACCGCTACTCCGGCACGGCTGATCGTAAACGGATACTTAGCCGGATTCCAGTATTGAGAGTTTACGTCCGGATCTGTAGCCGCACCCACATCTCCCATACCACCGCCACGGGAGTCAGGGGCAATACCCAAAGAGTTAACACCGGTATTAACGGGATTAAACTGATTCTTATCCTGGGCAAGAAGGTGTACGGACAAGAAAGCTATGAGTAATAGCAAGATGTATTTCTTCATACGATATTATTTATAATACGATCTCAAATATAAAAAACAAAATCTAACTTAATTCCCCTCCTTTTAGGAGGAGAATTTAGTTACTCCTTTCAATTGAGATACTTATGATTTCTAATAACAATACTAATAAAACAGAGAATCCCCCTGTTTATTGTGACAGGATAATGATTTTCTGTGATTTCGTACTTTCGCGACTACCGTCGGAGACAATAGATGCACGATACAGATAAACACCCGGTGCCAGACGTTGCCCGCCATTACTGCACAAGTCCCATTCCACATAATAAGTTTGTCCTTCGGATACTCCCTTCTCCAGATGTGTCCACATTTCCCGTCCGGCAAAATCGTATACGGACATACGGACCGCAAGCGTGGAACCGGGGCGATTGTGAGAAAGAACGAATGTAGTACTTTCACGGGCAGGGCTTTGTGTACAAATAACAGAGAACAGACCGGGACGCAATCCGCGAACTACCTCAAACTCCAAAGTCTTTGTAGAGGAATTATTCAGCAAATCCCAGGCGCGGAACGACAACGTATGTTTGCCCTCAGTGAGTTCGGGCACAGAAAAGTATACCGTTCCCCGGGTATAGTCTCCCGCTACCGGAGTATAATAATCATTCAGATTATAAGTCAGCACCGCACTGCCGTCAATACAAAGCGAAAGATCATGCCCGATACCATTGCCAACCGTATTGATACCATCCGCATCTTCCAATTCCGCCACAAACAACGGGGTGATATTGGTTTGTCCACCAGGACTAAAGTCCGGCGTATTCAGATAAACGGTTATCTTAGGTCCTAATGTGTCCGTCAGAGAAACACCATCATCCGTTCCACCCACCAGGAAGCGGTCGAAAGCTCCGCCGGCTTCATGAGAATGAACGGCATCCAGAGCATAAAGGCTCAATAAACCTTCCTCATCGGAATAGTTGATATCCAACGGCACGGGGAAAGTAAATTCAAACCGTCCCTGACGAACCGAGTCACTGCCGGAGAAAAGAGTTTTGCTGCGCTCGGTATAAGTGAAAGCTCCCTCATCACGATTATCAAGAGTTGTCACTTCTTCCTTACTATCCAGCACAGTAGGATGCACTGTACCGGTAAAGTCTTCAGCCAAAACTCCTTCGGGAGTCAGGATACGTCCTTTTACTGTAATCTTGCTACCGGCTTTCACCTGCGGATAGACACTCGTTTCTTCTGCCACATTCACCCCCGCAAATTCGTCTACCTGCACCTGGTAATCAGGATATGCCAAAGTCAGGGCAGGATCGCCAATCAGAGAGAAGTTCAGTTTATTCCTATCGTTAGCCAAAGATTCATCGCACTTGGAAAGCCGCATGATGTCTCCAAGGCGCAAACGTTTACCTTCGGGACGCGAAAAAATATGACGGAGGAAAGCCTGATTCAACGTGGAGTTTTGCGAAGCATACACCACCCGCGATGTAGTGAGTAAAGCTATAGCACCACCTTTAGTATTCAGGAAAGCCTGCTCTCCGGCAGAAGTTTGTATATCATCAAAACGGGTAAAGTCACAGGTGGCAGTAATCCATAGAGGAAGGCGGGGAGACGTCATTTTAGTGATGTCAGCCATCGTCAGCAGATTCTCTGCCGCCCATGCAGAAGTACTTCCATGACCTGTATAGTTGACTACCAACATTCCCCTGTTAAATAACTGCAAGAGGCGTTTCGTAGCATCAGGATAAGTTTCTCCGGTAGCGGAAGATTCACGATGGAAAGCATCGGCATAAATCCGGTTGACAAGCAGGGAAGGATAGTTTCTCTCGGTGTAACTTGCCAATAATTCAGATTGAGAAGCATGCAGATTCTTATCTCCGTCATCAGCTACATAGCAAACTGTATGTTTCCACGGACCCGCCTGTTTATTTTCCATATAAGCAATTGTCTTATCTACAGCAGCTTTTGCCTCAGCCGCTGTACGAACGGGGAAACGTCCGATGCCAATATCCAACATACCGGCTGTAAGATCATCCCCTTCTTCATCATCAAGAAAACCGAAGTAATCGTCAGTTACATAGGAGGAAGTCTCTTCCAGAGAAGCTTCCGATTGGTAAGACAGCAGAAAGTTTTCAGGCCGGTAACTCTTCCAGGAAGAAGTCAACATACGATTATCGTAACTGCAATCTCCGAAGAATAACAAGTATTTGGGACGTTCAGCTTCATTCGGGAAGCGATCATACAACATCTTCATCAGACGGCGATAAGCCGTTCCATCTGGTGTACCGGAGGAAAACTCATTGTAGATTTGCGGAGCGGTAAGGACAAGGACGGACAATCCGTCTTTCTCACGATGGGCTTGTGCCAGTCGTTCCGCCTGTGCCAGCAGGTCTTTCCGGTCGGGAGCAATGATAATCATATCCGTAGCTTCCAGAGAATGCAGATTCTGATTCGCAACCCCACCTACGTTTTCCACTGTATCAAAGCCTCCCGCTTCGGGAGTGATGGCAACAAACTCACGCAACTCTCCTGCGGGAATAGTAAATGTATAGGTGCCATCGGCAAAACTGCCTTCTATTCTACCAATGTTTGCAGGATTGGTGACATCCCACACAACAGTAGAAGCTGTGGCACCGGAAAGAACGAACGTTGTCTCCTTATGAATGGAAGCCAAAGAGCGAAAAGTAAGATAAGGAGTGTTCAACGTAAGTGCACGCATGTAGTTTAAGGCAATGTAATCCAGACGCCCCGATGTACCCGAAGGGCGTGTATGGGTGATGGTTACAACCGTATTTTCCGACTTAGTCCCTTGCCAGGAAGCATTTATCGTTGCAGAAGTAGCTCTGGTATAATATTGATTATCGGAATCAATGGATGCCAGTGTGATATTGCCTTTCGGTTCACCATTCACTGAAACAGAGTAGCTGGTAGACGCATCAATGGAGCGGGCGGCAAAGACAGTAGTCAACCATCCGGCAGCTTCCGGCACAATGCCCGGCAAGTTCAATGTATAACTTTTCGTATTTCCGGCCACATAGTCATAATCTTCATAAAGTTGCCTGCCGGTACCTGCCCAACTATATGCATCTTTTTCATAGATAGCAAAGGAATTGAAAGTCGTCAATCTGTTGGCCGAAGTCTCTTTCAACGAAGAAAAAATTTCAGTTTCCATTTCCGGAATATCCTCCCGATCAGTCAGGAAGTAATACCCTTCATCAGAGTAAAAGTTGCGCTCGCGAACAAAGTAAGTATTTTGGCTATCCGGTGTCCAGGATACAGTGCCACGACCATAAAACAACACACCATCTGACAAACGCAACAAAGGAACTTCGGGTAAGTCAGCTGCCGGATGTTCATTGAAACGTTGGGACAGCAAATAACCGCCATAACCAAATACGCGGACTTTTTCGGGTCTTGAGAATCCCATCTTTTTTAATTCGGCATTCGTGATTTTAAAGACTCCGGTATTTCTCACACTTATCTTCGTCCAACGGCCGGAAGCAAGAAGCGATGTTGTACAATCCTTTAGAGATACTTCGGATAAAGTTGTTTTCAGATTTCGGGTAGTTGTCTCCTCCCCTATTCTATCTTTCTTAAGAAAAGAATTCACGGATAGTTTGAAAGAATTCAGCCGTTGATAACTTCCTTCACGAAAAACAACAGGAACAAAGCTTATGGAGAGAAAACCACGATGTGCGGAAACTTTAATGAAAGAGTTTATCTGTGGAAATGCCGGCAAGCCTTCCCGGAAAGCCACATTTTCATTGGGTAGCTGACGTAAACTGTCGAGTCGCATCTCTAATGCCGCCACCTCACTCCGGTTTAACTTCTGATATTCCGGAAACTCTATTTCCACCTGATAGGTGAAGGAACGGAAGTCTTTTCCCAAAGGAAGTTCGCGCGTCACTACGGGAAGCGTTTGTGCAGAAGACAATTCCTGCCAGTTCAGCGTAATGAATTCCTGCGCTGAAACCGGAAGAAGAAAAGCGATAAAGCAACAAAGCAACCAGCAACGTTTGATAAACATATCGTAATAAATTGACTCAACGAATATAAAAGTCGAGCAACTTATCTTCTCCGAGGTATCCTTCCAAATGCTGTCCTATCTGTACCGGACCTACGCCTGCGGGAGTTCCCGTAAACAACAGGTCGCCTATTTTCAGCGTCATAAAGCGGCTGACGTATGCAATGATCTCATCCACTTTGAAAAGCATATCCGAGGTATTGCCATGCTGCACTTCCTTGCCGTCTATTTCCAGACGGAAATCAAGCTGCTGCAACTCGCCTCCTGCCTGCTCCAAAGGAACAAAAGTTCCGATAGCTGCCGAATGATCGAACCCTTTGCAAAGTTCCCAGGGATTACCCGCTTCACGGAACTTACGTTGCAAGTCGCGTGCCGTAAAGTCGATGCCTACAGTCACTGCGTCATAATAACGATTGGCAAAGCGCGGCGCAATGTTTTTTCCCAAACGGCAAATACGTACCACCACCTCAGTTTCGTAATGAACCTCATCCGAAAAATCGGGAATAAAGAAAGGCTTTCCGTCTTTCAATATAGCCGAGTCGGGCTTCATGAAGATAACCGGCTCTTTATTAACTAACGTATGCCCCAGCTCTTTATTGTGCAGTGCATAGTTCATTCCGACAGCAATAATCTTCATTATTCGATTTCGTTAAAATTCAGGCGGTTGAACATCACCGCCAAATGAGCATATAGAGAAGTATTCTGAACAACGATATTTTCCGGCACACGGATACGGAACGGGGTAAAGTTCCATACAGCTTTGATGCCACCCGCTATCATGGTATCCGTAATGCATTGGGCTATCTCGATAGGTACAGTCAGCACACCGATGTTCACATCATATTCGCGCATCTTCTGCTCGAATTCACTGGAATGGAAGATCGGTATTCCGTTCAATGTAGTGCCTACCAATTCCGGGGTCACATCAAATGCTGCTACAATTTCCAGCCCGAAGTGCTTCAAACCGGAGTCGCGCAACAATGCACCACCCAGGCTACCTACTCCAAACAGAAATGCCTTATGCATATCGGTAAATCCGAGGAAGTCTTCCAGTACGGCTATCAGCGTATCGACTTCGTAGCCTACACGCGTACGCCCGGAGATGTTGACATACGACAAATCCTTGGCTATCTGTGAAGCATCTATATTGATTTCTTTGGATATCTGTGTAGAAGAGACGTACCGCTCGCCCCGCTGCTTGAGCAGCTTAACATTCGACAAGTACCACGGCAACCTGCGCAAAGTAGGCTCCGGCACTTTCATGCTATCCTTATATTGAATTGCCTGGTTCGTGGTCATTTTCTTCATTTCTTTCGGTTACGGGTGGACAAAAATACGCTTTTTTTGGAAAAGAATACTCCAACAGAAGAAAGTTAACATAATTTCCACAAAAGTTTTACTTGTCAGCAAAGAGGGATAACGGCAAACTAAGGGAAACTCCCACCGAATGGAACTTCAGGCAATCGAAACCGGCAAAGACTCCTATCCGTGCCATATCGGAAAACCCAATCGAATATCCAATCTCCGTATAGGGGCGCCCACCATATATCACGATGGAACGAAGATGCAAAGCTTCATCAAATGCTTTTCTTGACAGAAAAGGAAGATGTTTCAAAAGCAGATATGGAGTATACCAGGAGACATTAGCCTGTGCCCAGCGGGTATTAGTGGACAAAACGTAGTTGTCCAGTAAACTAAACCCGGTATCGAAAGAACGTTCCGTAACCAATATGCGGGTAGAAGCGAAATGTTTAAAGTCGGGGAACTGAAGATTCTTTGCATCAAAGAATGAACCTGCATTCACTGACCAATGCAGGCGATTGAACATTCCGAATTCAATTTTCTGTTTAGCTGAGAACTGCATCAGGTGGTACGAGGTAAGATAACGGCTTCCGCTCATAGGGAAAGCTCTGTCATATTTCAAGGCAAATGTAGGATAACGGGAAGCTTCATACACTTTTTTACCTTGCGACATGTGATAGTAGTGAGCCGGAGTGTACTCCAACTCAAAAGAAGCTTTCAGGATATCATTCTCCGGCATTGGTCGGAAAGCAGTGTTTTCCGGAATATTCGGTTCGGCATCTCTTTTGAACCAACTTTTACGGATATGGTTATCCAGCATCTTCCTGCGTTGCCAGGAAAGTGAGGAAGAAAAAAGTAATCCGTTAGCCGGCTCTATCGCATGGTCAACTGTGAAGAAGGTATTCTCGTAAAGCTTCAGATGGTTATGACCGAACAGCGAGCTGGACATACTGTTAATCAAACGGGATTCTCCACTTTCCGAATTATAATCAGCGGACAGAAGACCTCCGGAAAGAGATAAATAACCACGGTTTCGGGGAGCATAATCTAATGTCAGTTCTCCTTGTCCAATCCAGTTTTTGCGGGCAGTGGTATAATAGAAAGAAGGCACAAAACGAAGTGTAGAAGATTCTGATAACTTCACTCCTGTCTTTAGCTTAACTCCTAACCAGAAGCCATCCACTAAATTATATTCGGGAATATAAGCGGAAAGACCAGGTAAAGTTAACCATGCATTTTTATTGGAAGTTCTGAAAGTCTTTCCCCACATAATGGTATTCAGTACTTGCCCGACCGCTGTTTTCTTCTCGGATTTTTCTCCGGATGATAAATCTTTCAGCGCAATCTTTTCTTCTTTATATTGATAACTCTGCACTTCTTCCAATCGCAACGGCACACTACGAATAGTGGTCCAATAAAGAGAATCCCGCTTATCGGCAAGCGAATCAACCTGAGTATCTTTGCGTCCGATCCGTGCCGGACGTTCAAATTTATGTTTCTTTGGCTGCGCTACTGCATTGGCAGTTACAGGTTTTGTCGTTTTATCCGTACTGGTCTCCGGCTGGATATCCGTTTTTACCTCTCTATAGTGTATTGCTGCCAGATAAGAAGCCTCTGCCTTGAAACCCATTATATCAATGGTAGAAGAGGTCGTAATAGAAACCGGCAGAAAAACAGAAGACTGTACTTCCTTGCAAGTGATCTTAATCTTTGCTTTCAACCCGGTAGCGCGAACATTGACATCAGCAGCTGATATACACCATAAATCTTCTACAATGAACAGGTCCCCTTCCAGCAAACGGTTATCGTCTTTCTTGGGAATCACACGGATCTTATTTATCATTTGTCCTTCTTCCACAAAGCAAGCGTCAAGTTTGAAACGATAGTACGAGAAAGCATTTTTATTTAACGGGGAAACTTTACCGAAAAGCTCGGGGGTATAGAGATTAATCGTAGTTATACCCATGTCCACCCCTATTTCTTCTGGAAAAGAGTTCTTATTGGCTAATACCTTATTATTCCAGACATTGGGGGCAGTAAAATTCACAATCTGCTGTTGCTCCAAGACAAACAGCTTTCCAAGCCATTCTTTTGCATCTTTCCGCACCTCTTTGGATAGTTTCAGGACAGCAGGAATAGCGGTCCCTTTACCGGTTCCCTTCAGATACGTGCCGGCAGTGTAGCTTTTTATCTGAGTGCGATAATAAGGAGCACGTGCTATCGCTTTACGCATCACTGCATAGGCCGGATCTTCATTTCCCTTGGTGATGTTTACTTCCGGCAGGCTATAGGTACGTTCGGCAAGCACTATATCCTTCTCATAATCACGATTCAGCATTTGAAAAGTAAAGGTCTGGGATATGAATCCTAAAGAAGAAACCTCACAGGTATATTGTCCGGCAGATAATTTCGTTTGAAACCGCCCATGCTCATCGGTAGTTAAACCGGACTTCATTTCTCTCAGATAGAGAGCGGCATAAGGAACCGGCTTTCCGTCAGTATCCGTAACAGTACCCTTGAAAGATTGTGCAAAAGACAGTATAGTAACCAAAGACAATAGGAATAGCCAGATGATTCTTTTCATATTTCGTATATTTGAAGCTAAATAGCGTTTTCTATTAGACGACAAAAGTCCAAAAAGATTGCAAAGTTCCACGCAAAATATTACTTTTGGTTCTTAAAACAGAACGAATATGAAGAATAATGATTGGAAAGAACGGTTGAATGTTGTTTATTCTACCAATCCGGACTATAGTTATGAAATGGAAGATGATGGGGAACAGGTTACCCCGGAAGCTTCCAGGCAGAAGTTGCGTGTTCAATTGGATCGCAAGAATCGAGGAGGAAAAGTAGTCACACTTGTCACGGGTTTCGTAGGTACGGAAAATGACCTGAAGGAGTTAGGTAAATTACTGAAGTCTAAATGTGGCGTAGGTGGAAGTGCCAAAGACGGAGAAATCATCGTACAGGGAGATTTCAAACAGAAAGTACTGGAACTACTTAAGAAAGAGGGATATACGCAGACTAAACCGGTCGGATAATCCAGTCCATCTGTTTTCAGTAGGTATATCACTTCTTTCAAAAACAGCAAATATGCATAAAAAAACGACCGCTACGGAAACTCCGTGCGGTCGTTTTTTTATATATATTGAGTTGAATTATTCAGCTTTCAAAGTGAAACGCTTGAAGTCTACAATCTTCAATTCAGGGTCAGCTGCTGCCAACACTTCTCTTACGGTCTTCTTAGAGTCCATGATATTTTCTTGGTTCAGCAAGCAAACTTCTTTCAAGAACTTAGCCAAACGACCTTTAGCAATGTTCTGAATCATTTGTTCGGGCAGATGTGCAGCCTTCTCAGCAGAAACAGTAGCAATGATTTCTTTTGCTTTTGCTATATCTTCAGCTGTAATCCAACCTTTAGCCATGTTGCTCTCCATGTGATCTTCGCTGTCCACGTGAGTCGGGTTGATACCTGCTTTCTTCAAAGCAGCCTCAACAGCCTTCTGTACCTGTTCTGCTTTGGTCTTCTCGATAGCAACTTCAATTTCTTTCTGCTTCACTTCTTCAGAAACACCATCCTCGTCAATTGCAATCGGGTTCATGGCAGCAATCTGCATAGCCACTTCCTTAGCCAACTGCTCTTCAACTTCTTTATTGAAAGCAACGATAGTGCAGAGACCATTTCTATTCATATGATTGTAAACAACAGTACTTGCACCCTCTACAGTCATGTAGCCGTCAAGTTCCATTTTCTCGCCTGTAATACCGCTACGGTCAGTCACTGCATCCTGTACAGTACCGTTACCCATCGGCAATGCTTTCACTTCATCCAAAGTTTTGCAGTTGTTAGCTACAGCAAGATCAAGAATATCCTGAGTCAATTTTATGAAATCAGCATTCTGAGCTACGAAGTCAGTTTCACACTTCAACGCAATGATTACGGCAAAGTTACCGGTAGTTTTAGCCAAAACACAACCTTCAGAAGCTTCACGGTCTGAACGCTTAGCGGCAACAGCCTGTCCCTTCTTGCGGATTATTTCTATTGCCTTGTCGAAATCGCCTTCAGCTTCCGTCAATGCATTCTTACAGTCCATCATACCTGCTCCGGTCATTTTACGGAGTTTGGTAATATCAGCCATTGTTACAGCCATAATATATTTTCTTTTTATAATTAATATTCTAAATGATAAAATGGTAAGATGATAGGATGGTAAGACGATATTATCATCTTATCATTTTACCATCTTACCATTCAATTATGATTAAGCCTCTTCGTCTTCCTTCAGGAAAGCAGCAGCTTTAGCTGCATTGATTGCTTCCTCGTCAGATTTGTCGAGTCTTGCTTTTGTAGCTTTCTTCTTGCCTTTATTGGCAGGAGCTTCACCAGCTGCTTCCATGTCTACTTTTTCAGCTTTTCTTTCTTCCAAACCTTCCTGCATAGCAGCGCAGCAAGCATCCAGAATTACTTCTATTGATTTAGTAGCATCATCATTAGCCGGGATAACGAAATCAATGTTAGAAGGATCAGAGTTCGTATCAACGATACCGAATACGGGGATACCCAAACGGTTAGCTTCGCGAACTGCAATATTTTCTTTCATAACATCAATAACGAACAGTGCAGACGGCAGACGAGTCAGGTCAGCAATAGAACCCAAAGTCTTGTCCAACTTAGCACGTTGACGTGAAATCTGCAGTACTTCTCTCTTAGACAGATTAGAATACGTACCGTCATTCGTCAATTTATCGATGGTAGCCATCTTCTTAACAGCCTTGCGGATTGTGGGGAAATTAGTTAACATACCGCCCGGCCAGCGCTCGATTACATAAGGCATATTTACAGCAGAAGCTTTGTCAGCAACCACTTGTTTAGCTTGTTTTTTAGTAGCAACGAACAGGACTTTCTTTCCTGATTTAGCAATTTGCTTCAAAGCTTCAGCAGCTTCGTCTACTTTAGCAACTGTTTTGTGGAGGTCAATGATGTGGATACCATTGCGTTCCATGAAAATATAAGGAGCCATTGCAGGATTCCACTTTCTTTTGAGGTGACCAAAGTGGCAACCGGCTTCCAATAATGTATCAAAATTTGTTCTTGACATCTTGTTTTTTCTTTAAATCGTTTACTTTCTTT